>VFQS010000007.1_pt1 | contig 446091 bp, 475 predicted proteins | sample 3512361 | NCBI WGS metagenome assembly VFQS01 (sample SAMN10412375, study PRJNA504923) | tailings metagenome | isolation source: Relicate 1 Philex TSF3 active mining | place: Philippines
GAAGGTGGCCGCACAGTAGGTGCTGGTGTTGTTGCTAAGGTGATTGAATAGTTTTTTAAAAATTAATACCGCAAGGTATTCGCTCTTTGGAAAGGTAGTAAAAAATGCAAAGTCAGAAAATTCGTATACGTTTGAAAGCGTTTGATTATCGTTTAATCGATCAATCAGCTCAAGAAATCGTTGAAACCGCAAAAAGAACAGGCGCTGTTGTTAAAGGACCTGTCCCACTACCTACTCGAATTGAAAGATTCGATATTTTAAGATCGCCACATGTGAATAAGACATCACGCGATCAATTTGAAATAAGAACTCATCAAAGATTGATGGATATCTTAGATCCTACAGATAAAACAGTGGATGCTTTAATGAAGCTGGATTTAGCTGCTGGGGTTGATGTAGAAATTAAGTTGTAAAAGTTTAAAGCGTTAGGTATAATTCCGCGCTCTTTGTAGAAATCGGTCAATTGTAATCGGTTTCGTTTAATAATAATAATTTAAGGATACGATCATGAGCTTAGCGCTTATTGGTCGCAAAGTTGGTATGACAAGGGTGTTTACAGAGGATGGCACTAGCATTCCTGTAACGGTACTTGAAGTTTTACCTAACCGCGTGACACAGATCAAAACAACCGCTTCGGATGGCTATACTAGCCTCCAATTGGCCTATGGTGCGACAAAAGCTACCAAGCTTGATAAAGCACTTACAGGACATTACGCTAAAGCAGGTGTAACAGCAGGTACTGGATTACACGAAACTGCAATCAAAGAAGAAGATGTAGCGAATTTCCCTTTAGGCACGAATATCACAGTAGAAAACTTTAAAGAAGGCCAGCTTGTTGATGTCACAGGTACATCAATTGGTAAAGGTTATGCTGGTGTTATTAAAAGATATCACTTCAGCTCAAATCGTGCATCACACGGTAACTCAAGATCACACAATGTTCCAGGTTCAATCGGTATGGCTCAAGATCCAGGCCGAGTTTTCCCAGGTAAACGCATGTCTGGTCATTTGGGTGCTGTGAAAGTAACAACACAGAATTTAGAAATCGTTCGTGTAGACGCTACAAAAAATTTAATCCTCATTAAAGGAGCAGTTCCAGGCTCTAAAGGCGGCGATGTTTTAGTTCGTGCAGCTGTGAAAGTGAGCAAATAATGGAATTAAAATTACTCGATAAAAACGGAAAAGCTGCTAAGAAAAGCGTTACAGTTTCTGACGCATTATTTGGCCGTGAATTCAATGAGGCTCTTGTTCATCAGTTAGTTGTGGCATACATGGCTAATGCGCGCGTTGCAACACGCTCACAAAAAACAAGAGGCACTGTAAAACATAGTACTCGTAAACCTTACGCACAAAAAGGTACAGGTAATGCACGTTCTGGTATGACTTCAAGCCCTATATGGCGCGGAGGCGGAAGAACATTCCCAAATTCACCTGATGAAAATTTCTCTCACAAAATGAATCGAAAAGCATACCGCGTAGGTATGAGATCTATTTTGTCTGAATTAGTAAGACAAGAGAGATTAAGTATCGTTGAGGAATTTAAAGTAGAGACACCAAAAACAAAACAACTCGTCGATAAAATTAAAGATATGGGATACACACAAGGTGTTTTAGTTTTAACGGATGCGTTTGATGAAAATTTATATTTATCATCAAGAAATTTAACTAACGTAATGGTTGTAGAAGCGCAATATGCTGACCCAGTAAGTTTAGTTCAGTTTCCAAATGTAGTAGCTACAGCTGGTGCACTTAAAAAACTTGAGGAGATGCTAGCGTGAGTCAAATAGTCCATACACAAGATCGTATTATTCAAGTTATTTTAGCGCCACAAATTACTGAGAAAGCAACATTTGTTGCTGACAAACATAATCAAGTGGCATTCAAAGTAAGAACTGATGCGACTAAGTCAGAAATTAAAGCTGCTGTTGAATTAATGTTTAAAGTTGAAGTGAAAGCTGTGACATTACTCAACGTAGGTGGCAAGGTAAAAAGAGCAGGCCGTTCATTTGGTAAAAGAAATGATTGGAAAAAGGCTTATGTAAGTCTTAAGCCAGGCCAAGAGATTAATTTTGCGAGCGGCGAATAAGGATAAAAAATGGCTTTAGTTAAAGTAAAACCAACCTCCCCAGGAAGACGCGCAGTTGTTAAGGTCGTTAACCCTGACCTACATAAAGGCAAACCTTTCGCACCTTTAATCGAAAAAAAGAATAAACATGCCGGAAGAAATAGCCGTGGCGTTATTACTATTCGTCATCATGGCGGCGGTCATAAACAACATTATCGAATGATTGATTTCAAGCGAAATAAAGATGGCATTCCTGCAAAAGTAGAACATCTTGAATACGATCCAAATAGAACTGCAAATATCGCACTTCTTTTGTATGCAGATGGTGAAAGAAGATACATCATTGCTCCTAAAGGTGTAGCTGTCGGCGCTGAATTAATTAGCGGCTCTGAAGCACCTGTTAAAAATGGTAATGCAATGCCATTAAGAAATATTCCTGTAGGTAGCACAATTCATTGTATCGAATTACAACCTGGCAAGGGCGCACAAATGGCCCGTTCTGCTGGAACTTCTGTACAGCTTTTAGCAAGAGAAGGTACATACGCTCAGTTAAGACTTCGTTCAGGTGAAGTAAGAAAAGTACATGTAGATTGCAAAGCAACTTTAGGTGAAGTCGGTAACGAAGAACATTCTCTTAGATCTATCGGTAAAGCAGGTGCTATGAGATGGAGAGGCGTTAGACCAACAGTGCGCGGTGTGGTTATGAACCCAGTCGATCACCCTCATGGTGGTGGTGAAGGAAAAACTGCGGCTGGTATGCATCCAGTAAGCCCTTGGGGAACTCCAACTAAAGGCTATCGAACAAGAACAAATAAACGTACTGACAATATGCGCGTCAGTCGTCGTCCAGCGAATAAGAGGTAATAGATATGGCACGTTCAGTTAAAAAAGGACCATTCATTGATGCACACTTGGCTAAGAAAGTTGAAGTTGCTTCAGGTAATCGTGATCGCAAACCAATTAAAACTTGGTCAAGAAGATCAACAATCTTACCTAACTTCATTGGCCTTACCATTGCAATTCATAATGGCAAACAACATGTACCTGTATTAATTACAGAAAATATGATTGGACATAAATTAGGCGAATTCGCATTAACAAGAACCTTTAAAGGTCACGCTGCTGATAGAAAGGCTAAGGTATAAAAATGGCTACTGAAGTTTCAGCTGTTCTTAAAGGCGTTCGTTTATCTCCTCAAAAAGCAAGATTAGTTGCTGATTTAGTAAGAGGAAAAAAAGTAGATTACGCACTCAATATTCTTAATTTCAGCCCAAAAAAAGGTGCTGAAATTATTAAGCAAGTTGTGGAGTCTGCAATTGCAAATGCTGAAAATAATAATGGGGCTGATATAGATGAATTGTTTATCAAAACAATTTATGTAGATAAAGGCATTATTTTAAAACGTATCCGTGCTCGCGCTAAAGGTCGCGCAGGGAAAATCACAAAACCAACTTGTCACATTAAAGTGACAGTCGGTAACTAAAGAGAAAAAAATATGGGTCAAAAAATTCATCCAATTGGTTTCCGCTTAAGTGTTCAAAAAAATTGGACATCACGTTGGTATGCTAATAGTAAAAATTTTCCTGCGATGTTAAACAATGACATCAAAGTTAGAGAATTTTTAAATAAGAAGTTAGCGAATGCTGCGGTAAGTAAAATTCTTATTGAGCGTCCTGCGAAAAATGCAAAGATTACAATTTATTCAGCAAGACCTGGCATTGTAATTGGAAAAAAAGGTGAAGATATTGAAACATTAAGATCAAGTTTACAAGCGCTTATGGGTGTTCCAGTCCATCTGAACATTGAAGAGGTGCGTAAACCAGAAATCGACGCTACGCTTATTGCACAAAGTATCGCACAACAATTAGAAAAACGTGTGATGTTTAGACGAGCAATGAAAAGAGCAATGCAGAATGCAATGAGACTTGGTGCTCAAGGTATTAAGATTATGAGTTCTGGCCGTTTAAATGGTATCGAAATTGCAAGAACAGAATGGTATAGAGAAGGCAGAGTGCCTCTTCATACACTTAGAGCTGACATAGATTACGGTGTTGCCGAAGCAAAAACAACTTACGGAATTATTGGCATTAAAGTATGGGTCTTTAAAGGCGAGTTATTTGAAGACAATACAAAAGACACTTCACAGTCATTAGATGCTACAAATCCAGCAATTGAAAAAACAGCTGAAGAAAAAAAATCAAGAAAACCAAGAGTTAAAAAAGAAGAATCAACGGCACAAGAGCCAGAAAAAAAAGTGAGAAAGTCGAGGGCTAAAGATGTTACAACCGGCTAGACAAAAATTTCGTAAGATGCAAAAAGGCCGAAATAAAGGCATTGCAACGACAGGAAATAAAGTAAGTTTTGGTGATTTCGGTTTGAAGGCTATTGGACGTGGTCGTCTAACAGCACGTCAAATTGAAGCTGCACGTCGAGTGATGACACGTCACATTAAACGTGGCGGCCGTGTATGGATTCGTATTTTCCCAGATCAACCAATTTCAAAAAAACCTGCTGAAGTTCGTATGGGTAATGGTAAAGGTAGTACAGAATACTACGTAGCTCAAATTCAGCCTGGAAAAATGTTATATGAAATGGACGGAGTAACTGAGGCATTAGCGAGAGAAGCATTTAAATTAGCAGCAGCTAAGCTTCCAATCGAAACAACCTTTATTACTCGTCATATCGGAGGCTAATATGAAAACAGCTGATTTAAGAAAAAAGACAACCGAAGAATTGGGTACCGAGTTATTGGAGCTAAGAAGAGCCCAGTTCTCATTGAAAATGCAATTGGCAACTCAACAATTAAACAAGGTTGATCAGATTGCTAAAATTAAACGTGATATCGCAAGAGTTAAAACAGTTCTTGGCGAGAAAGTTAAACAGGCTTAAATATGACTGATACAAAAAAAGTTGTTAGAACCTTTACGGGTAGAGTTGTAAGCGACAAGATGGATAAGACAGTAACTGTATTAGTTGAAAGAAAAGTAAAGCATCCTTTGATTGGCAAAGTGATTGTTAAGTCGAATAAATTTCATGCTCATGATGAAAAAAATGAAAGCAAGGAAGGTGATTTGGTTGTTATTACAGAAAATCGTCCTATTTCAAAAACTAAAACATGGGTCGTTAGTAAAATAGTTACAAAGGCAGTTCAGGTTTAGTTTTAAGAAGTTGAGATTAAGAAGTAAATAGCATATAATGCGAGACTTTTTGGGGTTCATAAACTATAAGTTTATAAGCTAACCCCCCAATACTGACCGTAGTATATCGGCTAATTTAAAAGCTGGCTTTAGTAATAACGGATTAAGTTGGAGATAAATTCATGATTCAAATGCAGTCAAGATTAGAAGTTGCTGACAATACTGGCGCACGTTCAGTAATGTGCATTAAGGTATTGGGCGGCTCAAAACGACGTTATGCAAGTATTGGCGATATTATCAAAGTAAGTATTAAAGACGCAGCTCCTAGAGGAAGAGTAAAAAAAGGAGAGGTTTATAGTGCAGTTGTTGTGAGAACAGCAAAGGGCGTTAGAAGACCTGATGGCTCTTTAATTAAATTTGATGCAAATGCAGCCGTTCTTTTAAACAGTAAGTTTGAACCTATTGGAACACGTATATTTGGACCTGTGACTCGTGAATTGAGAACAGAACGGTTCATGAAGATTGTTTCATTAGCGCCAGAAGTTTTATAGGAGTATACGGATGAATAAGATTCGTAAAGGTGACAAAGTCGTTTTAAATACAGGTAAAGACAAAGGTAAGCAAGGCGTTGTTTTAAGCGTGCTTAAAACAGGCCATGTTGTGGTTGAAGGTTTAAATATTGTGAAAAAACATACCAGACCTAATCCAGCAAAAAATATTCAAGGCGGAATCGTAAGTAAAGAAATGCCACTTAATATTTCTAACGTTGCTCTCCTTAATAACTTGACTCAAAAAGCTGACAAAGTCGGAATTAAAAAATTGGACGATGGTAAGAAAATCCGTGTTTTCAAATCAAACAACGAAGCAGTTGACGCATAGGAAAAGAAATGGCTCGATTAAAAGAATTTTATAAAACAGAGGTCATTAAAAAAATGACTGAACAATTTGGTTATACATCACCAATGCAAGTGCCTAGAATTGAAAAAATTACTTTGAATATGGGCGTAGGTGAAGCAGTAGCTGACAAGAAAATCATGGAGCACGCTGTAGGCGACATGGAAAAAATTGCTGGTCAAAAAGCTATTGTTACAAAAGCTAAAAAATCAGTGGCAGCATTTAAGATTCGTGATGATTATCCGGTAGGTTGTAAGGTGACTCTTCGCAGAGATCGCATGTATGAATTCTTAGATCGACTCGTCACAATCGCAATTCCGCGAATTAGAGACTTTAGAGGTATTTCTGCTAGATCATTTGATGGTCGTGGAAATTACAACATGGGTGTTAAAGAGCAGATTATTTTTCCTGAAATTGAATACGACAAAATCGATGCATTAAGAGGGATGAATATCACAATTACAACGACAGCAAAAACTGACGAAGAAGCAAAAGCATTGTTATCTGCGTTCAGTTTTCCATTTAGAAACTAGGTTTAGACTATGGCTAAAATGTGCATGACAGAACGCGAATTAAAACGACGCAATATGGTTGAGAAATTTAAAGCCAAACGCGCTGCTTTAAATGAAATTATTTCTGATATCAACGCATCTTCAGAACAAAAACAAGAAGCGAGACAGAAATTACAAAGTTTACCCCGCAATTCAAGTCCAGTTAGATTAAGAAATCGTTGTTCTCTAACAGGTCGTCCAAGAGGCGTCTACAGCAAGTTCGGGATTGGTCGAAGTAAATTAAGAGATTTAATGATGCGAGGCGAAGTGCCTGGCGTGATTAAAGCAAGTTGGTAATAGGAGAAAAATAATATGAGTATGAGCGATCCAGTTGCCGATATGCTAACCAGAATTAGGAATGGTCAAGGTACTAATAAAGTATCTATCACCATGCCTGCATCTAAACTAAAAAAAGCTATCGCAAATGTTTTAAAAGATGAAGGCTATATTGAGAATTATGCTGAACACGAAGTTCAAGGCAAGCCAGTATTAAATATTGAATTGAAATATTATGCCGGCAGACCTGTTATTGAAAAAATTGAAAGAGTAAGTAAGCCAGGTTTACGTGTTTACAAGGCAAGTGAGAGTATTCCAGAAGTAATGAATGGTCTTGGTGTTGCAATTGTGTCGACATCTAAGGGAGTTATGACAGATAGAAAAGCAAAAGCTGCGGGTATTGGCGGCGAAGTGCTTTGCTATGTGGCTTAAGGAGATAATATATGTCACGTATAGCTAACGCACCCGTAACGATTCCTCCCAAAGTAGAGGTTTCAATTAGCGATTTGAATATTTCAATCAGTGGACCGATGGGTAAATTAAATCAGTTCATTACACCTAACGTTAAATTAAATAACGATGGTCAAGCTATTACATTTGCAGCAGCAGACGAATCTCAGCAAGCAAATGCAATGGCTGGAACTATGCGAGCTCTTGTTGCAAACATGATGAAAGGTGTTTCTGAAGGATTCGTAAGAAAATTAACTTTAATTGGTGTTGGATATAAAGCTCAAGCGCAAGGTGCAAACCTTAATCTTGATTTAGGTTTTTCACATCCAGTGAATTACAAAATGCCAGAAGGTATTAAAGTTGAAACACCAAGTCAAACTGAAATTATTTTAAAAGGTTCTGATAAGCAATTAATAGGTCAGGTTGCTGCTCAAATTAGAGCATATCGACCACCAGAGCCATACAAAGGTAAAGGCGTTCGCTATTCAGATGAGAACGTTATTATCAAAGAAACTAAGAAAAAATAAAGGTTGAGATATGTATAATACGAACCCCCGTTTACGTCGCGCTAAAAAGACAAGAGCAAAAATTGCTGAGCTTCAAGTGACAAGATTAAGTGTTCATAGAACAAACACAAATATCTATGCACAAATCATAAGTGCTGGCGAGAATAAAGTTTTAGCAAGCGCTTCATCTCTTGAAGCAGACGTTAAAAAAACTTTAAAGAATGGCGGCAATATTGAGGCAGCAGCTCAAATTGGCAAACGCATTGCTGAGAAAGCAAAAAAAATCGGTATTACAAATGTGGCATTCGATAGATCAGGTTATCGCTATCACGGCAGAGTTAAAGCTTTAGCAGATGCTGCTAGAGAAAACGGCTTGTCTTTCTAACCCAACAATTTATATAGGTCAAAACATGGCAAAAGATTTAGAAAATCAACAAACGCAAACAGACGGTTTAAGAGAAAAAATGATTGCTGTAAACCGCGTTACTAAAGTAGTTAAAGGCGGTCGAATCATGAGCTTTGCTGCGTTAACTGTTGTAGGTGATGGAGACGGTTCCGTTGGTATGGGTAAAGGTAAAGCAAGAGAAGTGCCTGTAGCTGTTCAAAAAGCAATGGATGAGGCTAGAAGAGGCATGCTTAAAGTAAAACTAAACAATGGTACATTGCAACATGCAGTGATGGGTGAGCATGGCGCTGCAAAAGTATTCATTCAACCAGCTTCAGAAGGTACTGGCATTATTGCTGGTGGAGCGATGAGAGCGATTTTCGAAGTGATGGGTATTACGAACGTTTTGGCAAAATGTATCGGTTCAACTAATCCATACAACGTTGTAAGAGCAACATTAAATGGACTTGAGTCAATGAATACACCTGCTGAAATTGCTGCCAAACGTGGTAAATCAGTAGAAGAAATTAGAGGCTAATCAAATGGCAAAGACAAAAAAAGAAATCACAGCTGGTTTAAAAGTTACATTAATTAAAAGTTTAATTGGTAGAACTGAGCCTCACCGTGCAACGGTTAAAGGGTTAGGCCTTCGAAGATTACATCATACGGTTGAATTGCAAGACACTCCTGCGATTCGAGGCATGATCAATGCAGTGAATTATTTACTTAAAGTCGAAAAGATATAAAGAGAAATTATGAAACTAAATACATTAAAACCAGCAGTTGGTTCTAAAAAAGTAGCAAGACGTGTTGGCCGAGGTATTGGCTCTGGTCATGGAAAAACAGCTGGGCGTGGCCACAAAGGTCAAAAATCTAGAGCTGGTGGATTCCATAAGGTTGGTTTTGAAGGTGGTCAAATGCCTATTCAAAGACGCCTTCCAAAACGCGGATTTAAATCACTCACGCAAAAATTAACTGCACGCGTTAGAACAAATGAACTCAATTTAGTTGAGTCAGACAATATTGATTTGCTCGTTTTAAAGTCAGCTAAATTAATTTCTGATAATGCAAAAACAGCAAAAGTTTATTTATCTGGTGAAGTAAAAAGAAAATTAACAATCCAAGGTTTATTGCTAACTAAGGGCGCTCGTGCAGCAATTGAAGCGGCAGGCGGAAAAGTAGTAGAAGTTTGAGAATTTAATTTTGGCTCAAGATAATCTATTAGGTGCTTTTGGTAAAACAAGCGAATTAAAAGGTCGCATATTATTTGTTTTGGGCGCCATTGTTGTGTATAGACTTGGTGCTCATATTCCAGTACCTGGAATTGATCCACTTGTGCTTAAAAAATTATTTGATTCACAAAGTGGCGGCATCTTGGGAATGTTTAACATGTTCTCTGGAGGCGCACTAAAAAGATTTACATTATTTGCATTAGGGATCATGCCTTATATTTCGGCATCGATCATCATGCAATTATTAAGCGTAGTATCGCCCCAGCTTGAGCAGTTAAAAAAAGAGGGCGAAGCAGGTAGAAGGTTGATAACAAAATATACGAGATACGGCACGGTTATTCTGGCCGCGTTTCAGGCGCTTGGTATTTCAATTGCGCTAGAGTCTCAGCCAGGATTAGTACTTGATCCTGGATTAGCTTTTAGACTCACAACAGTTGTAACTTTAGTAAGTGGAACAATGTTCCTGATGTGGTTGGGCGAGCAAATTACCGAAAGAGGTATTGGTAATGGAATCTCAATCATTATTTTTTCAGGCATTGTGGCAGGATTGCCAAGTGCTTTGGGAAGCACGCTTGAGTTAGCTAGAACGGGTGCATTTTCAATTCCCTTAGTTTTCTTTTTGTTTGCTGCAACTATTTTAGTAACAGCGCTGGTTGTTTTTGTTGAAAGAGGCCAGAGAAAAATTACTGTTAACTATGCAAAAAGACAAGTTGGCAATAAATTATATGGGGGTCAAACCTCTCATTTGCCTTTGAAATTGAATATGGCGGGTGTAATCCCACCTATTTTTGCATCAAGTATTATTTTGTTTCCGGCGACTTTGGCCGGATGGTTTGGATCTAGTGAAAAAATGTTGTGGCTTAAGGATATTGGAGCTGCGATTTCACCAGGACAACCTATTTATATTTTTCTATTCGCGGTAGCGATAGTGTTTTTCTGCTTCTTTTATACTGCTTTGGTTTTTAATCCAAAGGAAACGGCAGATAACTTGAAAAAAGGTGGTGCGTTTGTTCCTGGGATTAGACCGGGAGAACAAACTGCAAAGTATATCGACCAAATAATGGGTAGATTAACTTTAGTAGGTGCTGTGTACATAACGCTCGTGTGTTTATTACCAGAGTTTTTAATACTTAAGTTTAATGTTCCTTTTTATTTTGGAGGTACATCGTTATTAATTATTGTGGTTGTAACGATGGACTTTATGACCCAGGTTCAATCTCATCTGATGTCATATCAGTACGAGGGATTGCTTAAAAAAGCTAACTTTAAAGGTGGCGCTAATGCGCTTAGATAACCTTTAATCAATGGCAAAAGAAGACACAATTGAGATGCAAGGGGAGATTATAGAAAATCTTCCAAATGCAACTTTTAGAGTTAAGTTAGAAAATGACCATGTTGTATTAGGTTATATTTCAGGAAAAATGCGTATGAATTATATTCGCATTCTTCCAGGAGATAAGGTGACTGTTGAAATGACGCCTTATGATTTAACCAGAGCAAGAATTACGTTCAGGGTTAAATAAGTAATATTAATTAAAATTTAAGAGGTATAAAAATGAGAGTTCGCGCATCCGTAAAAACATTATGCCGAAACTGTAAAGTTGTCAGAAGAAGAGGTGTTGTGAGAGTAATTTGCTCAGATCCTCGACATAAGCAACGACAAGGATAAGGGTAGGTTGTTAATTGTTAAAAATTCAACAACCTGTTAAAATATAAGGCTTTTTATTTAATTTGCCATTTTTTTTGGAGTAAGTTATGGCTCGTATTGCTGGGGTAAATGTACCCGATCATCATCATGCAGAAATTGCTTTAACAGCAATTTATGGCATTGGAAGAAATACCGCAAAGAAAATCTGTGTTGCGGCAGGAATCATTGCGACTGCTAAATTAAAAGATTTGAACGATGCTGATGTAGAAAAGCTTCGCGATCAAGTAGCAAAAATTAAAGTTGAAGGTGACTTACGAAGAGAAGTCACAATGAACATTAAACGATTAATGGATCTTGGTTGTTATCGAGGTGTAAGACACAGAAGAGGTCTTCCAGTTAGAGGTCAGAGAACTAAAACGAATGCAAGAACAAGAAAAGGCCCTGTTAAAGCAATTAAACAGGCTAAATAAAAAAGGTTTAAGGATTATTTATGGCAACAAAAGCTAATGTTCGTGTAAAAAAGAAAGTTAAGAAAAACGTAGCTGAAGGTATTGCTCACGTTCACGCATCTTTCAATAACACAATCATCACAATTACAGACAGACAAGGTAACGCATTATCTTGGGCAACATCTGGCGGCGCTGGATTTAAAGGCTCAAGAAAAAGTACGCCTTTTGCAGCGCAGGTAGCAGCTGAAGCAGCAGGTAAGGCAGCTCAAGAGTGCGGTGTAAAAAATCTTGAAGTAAAAATTAAAGGACCAGGTCCTGGAAGAGAATCTGCAGTGCGAGCTCTTAATGCTGCAGGATTTAAAATCACAAGCATTCAAGACGTGACGCCAGTGCCACATAATGGTTGCCGTCCACCTAAGAAAAGAAGAATTTAATAAGTTGAGCATTGAATTGCTCATTGAAACAGGAGAGTTATTTTGGCAAGAAATCTAGATCCTAAATGTCGTCAATGTAGAAGAGAAGGCGAAAAACTTTTTCTTAAAGGCGAAAAATGTTTTACTGACAAATGCGCTATTGAAAAGCGTAATTTTCCTCCTGGCCAACACGGACAAAGAAGAGCGAGTCGTTTATCAGATTACGGCGTTCAATTAAGAGAAAAACAAAAGCTCAGAAGAATTTATGGAATCTTAGAAGCGCAGTTTAGAAGTTACTATGCTGAAGCGGAAAGAAAAAAAGGCATTACCGGCGAAAATCTTTTACAGCTTTTAGAGTGCAGATTAGATAACGTTGCTTATCGAATGGGCATTGGTGCTTCGCGCACAGAGGCTAGACAAATCGTAAGACATAACAGTCTTTTAGTAAATGGCCAAAGAGTAAATATCCCTTCCTATCAAGTGAAGCCAGGCGACGTGCTCTCAGTTGCAGAAGCATCTAAGCAACAATTAAGAATTAAAGGTTCGATTGAAGCTGCAGAACAAAGAGGCTTTCCAGAATGGATTGAGGTTGACGTAAAAGGCCTTAAAGGTACATTCAAAAATAAACCACTACGTGATGATTTGCCTGCAACAATCAATGAATCACTTGTTGTTGAGCTCTACTCAAAATAATTAAATAAGAATTATTGATAAGGATACATAATGCAAAATAGTCCTACAGAATATTTAAAACCAAGAATTGTAAATGTTGAGGTTATAAACCCAGTAAGAGCTCGCGTTACTCTAGAGCCTATGGAAAGGGGTTTTGGCTTTACTTTAGGTAATGCATTAAGACGTGTTTTATTGTCCTCAATTCCTGGCTATGCGATTACTGAAGTGAAAATTGATGGCGTAGTTCATGAATATTCAACTTTAGACGGCGTGCAAGAAGACGTAGTTGATATTCTCTTGAATTTAAAAGGTGTTGCATTAAAGCTACATAATAAATCTGAGACAATCCTCACGCTAAACAAAACTGCTGAAGGCCCTGTAACGGCTGCTGATTTTGAAACAAATCATGATGCTGAAATTATTAACCCGAATCATTTGATTGCGCATCTTACAAAAGGTGGAAAATTAAATCTAGAAGTTAAGGTTGAAATGGGCAGAGGTTATCAACCTGTTCCAGCAAGAAGAAAATCGAATCAAGAAGATAAAACCTTAGGTTTTATTATGGTAGATGCTTCTTTCAGCCCAATCAATAAAGTAAGTTATTTTGTTGAAAGTGCTCGTGTAGAACAAAGAACAGACTTAGATAAATTAATCATGGACGTTGAAACTAATGGCGTTATTGATGCTGAACAAGCGATTAGAGACGCTGCTAGAATTTTAATGGGACAACTTTCTGTATTTGCAAATTTAGAAAGTGCTTTAACTGAGGTTGAAGTAAAGCAAGCGCCCCAAGTTGATCCTGTCTTATTAAGACCCGTTGACGATCTAGAGCTCACTGTAAGATCTGCAAACTGCTTAAAAGCAGAAAATATTTATTACATTGGTGATCTAATTCAACGAAGTGAAAATGAGCTTTTAAAAGCTCCAAATCTTGGAAGAAAATCACTTAATGAGATTAAGGATGTTCTTGCTTCTAAAGGTTTAACTTTGGGTATGAAACTAGAAAATTGGCCTCCAGCAGGTTTAGAAAAAGCGTAATTATTAAATAAGAAAAATTTGAGGGTAAGAGTATGCGTCACGCAAATGGTCATAGAAAACTAAACAGAACGAGCAGTCATCGACAAGCAATGTTGAGAAATATGGCTACCTCTTTGTTAAAAAATGAGATTATTAAAACTACATTACCTAAAGCTAAAGAGCTTAGAAAAGTGGCTGAGCCTCTTATTACATTAGCAAAAAATGCAACTTTATCTAATAGACGTTTAGCTTTTAGTCGCTTAAGAGATAGAGATATTGTGACTAAATTATTTGCTGAATTAGGCCCGCGATATAACACAAGAAAAGGTGGCTATTTAAGAATATTAAAATGTGGCTTCCGAGACGGAGATAATGCGCCTATGGCCTTTGTTGAGCTTGTAGATAGACCTATTGTCGAAGTTGCAGCAACAGCTCCTAAAGAAGAAGCTGTAGCAGAATAATAAATTATTCTCGTATTAATAAAAAAAGCCAGCATTAGCTGGCTTTTTTTATTTTACTGATTTAAAACTAAAAATTATTTAATTTTAGCTTCTTTATAAACGACATGTTTTCTGACAACAGGATCAAATTTTTTGATTTCCATTTTATCAGGCATCGTTCTTTTGTTTTTTGTTGTTGTGTAGAAATGCCCAGTACCCGCACTAGATTCTAATTTGATTTTTTCACGCATATATATTCCTTATATTTTCTGGCCAGCTGCACGCATTTTTTTAACAATAGCATCAATGCCTAGCTTGTCGATTGTTCTTAGCGCAGCATTAGTAATTCTCATTGAAACCCAACGATTCTCTGTTTCAACCCAGAATTTACGGTTTTGTAAATTAGGTAAAAAGCGTCTTTTGGTCTTGTTATTGGCGTGAGATACGTTGTTTCCTGACATTGGTTTTTTGCCGGTTAATTGACATACGCGAGCCATAATTTAAATCCTTTATTTATTACAATAATTTCGAAAAAGACTGCTATTAAACCACATAACCCACTGTCTTTTCAAGTGAATTCGTTAGTTTTTACCTGTACTTCCAAAGCCGCCTTCACCTCTTTCAGTTTGAGGGAATTCGTCTACCAGGTTAAATTTGGCCTGGATAACGGGAACAATGACAAGCTGGGCTATACGCTCCATAGGGTTGAGCAGGAAAGCATTTTCGCTTCGATTCCAGCAAGAAACGAGCAATTGACCTTGATAATCCGAATCAATTAGACCTACTAAATTCCCTAAAACAATCCCGTGCTTATGGCCTAAACCTGATCTGGGAAGAATAAGCGCTGCATAAGCAGGGTCTTTAATAAATATAGAAATGCCAGTGGGTATAAGAAATGTTTCGCCAGGATTGATAGTTTGTATGTGTTCAGTACATGCTCGAAGATCGAGACCAGCTGAACCTGGTGAAGCATAATTAGGTATCATTTCCTCGATACGTTTATCCAAAATTTTAAAATCAATAGTTAGACTCATATTATTTATCCGAATGTATACGATGAGCTATTTCATTCAAAATAGCTTTTGCTGCAACCATTTTATTTGATTTTGGAACGTCAATAACATTGTTTTTATCAATTATTGAAATCTTAGTGTCTTCACGGCCCATGGATTCATGAATTAAGTTTGCCACAATTAAATCTAAATTTTTTTCCTTCAATTTTTTTTGTGCATTCTCAATCAGGTTTTCACTTTCTGCTGCAAAGCCTACTTTAAATATTTTATTTTTAGATAATCCTATTTCTTTGAGAATATCGATTGTAGGAGAGAGCTGAAGTGTCATATCTAAATTATCTTTTTTTAATTTACCTTTAAATATTTCTTTTGGCTTGTAATCAGAAACAGCCGCTACACTAATGAAAATATCTTGATTGTTTATATGTTTTAGCACGGCTTGGTGCATAGAATGCGCATCGCTTGTATGAATGACATTTATATTTTCTGAAAAAATTTGTTGTGTTGATGAAATTAAAGTGACAGATGCGCCCATAGATTTAGCAGTATTAGCGATAGCAGCACCCATATTACCCGAGCTAAGATTTGTAATGCCTCTTACATCGTCTATCATTTCAATTGTGCCACCAGAAGTTATTAACAACCTTTTATTTTTAAGTAATTTCGGCGTGAGATAATTTTGAATTGATCTAAATAATTCTTCAGCATCCATCATTCTTCCGAGACCTACATCACCGCATGCTTGCTCGCCCGAGTCTGGACCAAAAAATAAGACACCATCTTTCTTTAATTGAGAAACATTGCGCTGAGTAGCTGCATTGGTCCACATATGGACATTCATGGCTGGTGCTAAAGCAATTGGGCAAGATCTCGCTAAACTTAAAGAAGACAAAAGATCATCAGCAAAACCATGTGTTAATTTTGCTAGGAAATTAGCACTGGCTGGAGCAATCACAATGAGGTCATAATTTCTTGATAACTCTATATGCGACATCCCATTGCCAGTGTTACTTTTCCATAAACTTGTTAATACTTCTTTACCCGACAAAGCCTGGAAAGTAAGCGGTGTAATGAAATGGCTAGCAGACTCAGTCATCACAACTTGAACATCAAAATCATTTTTAATAAGAAGGCGAGTTAATTCAGCAGCTTTGTAAGCGGCTATACCTCCAGTAACGCCAAGAATAATTTTATGAGCTGCCAAGATAAGATTTACGTACTTACAATTAAATTAGTTTTTTTAATTTTTATTAATTGCATATAATTAAAACAATAAATGGGAAATTAAGTATATCAAAGATATATGGCAATAAATTAATTTAAACACCAAGTTTGGATACATCATGATTAAAAAATATTTAAAAAATATAGTTTGGTTTTTAATAGCTATATTAGGAGCTCTTGCTTTTTCGACGATTGCACTGAGTCGAAATGAAAGCATCAATGCTGTTTGGTTTATTACAGCAGCTATCTGTGTATTCATGATTGCCTACAGGTTTTATGCAAGCTGGATTGCGGCAAAAGTTTTAGTTATTGACGAACACAAAAAAACGCCAGCTTTAAGACTAAGAAATGATAAAGATTTTATTCCTACAAATAAATGGATTGTATTTGGCCACCATTTCGCTGCTATAGCCGGACCGGGGCCTCTTGTCGGCCCTACATTAGCCGCACAGTTTGGTTATCTTCCAGGAATGTTATGGATACTTATAGGTGCTGTATTGGGGGGCGCCGTCCAAGATATGACCACACTATTTTTTTCGATGAGACGTAACGGAAAGAGCTTAGGGCAAATGGCAAGAGATGAGATTGGTGTGATTGGCGGAACTGCTTCATTGATTGGTACTTTTTTAATCATGGTTATTTTGATTGCCGTTTTAGGATTGGTAGTTGTAAATGCTATGAAACATAGTCCTTGGGCAACATCAACAGTTGCTGCAACTATACCCATAGCAATTTTTATTGGCATTTACTTAAGATCCATCAGATCAGGAAGAGTGCTTGAAGCATCTTTAATTGGATTTGGATTATTGCTTCTAGCTGTTTTTGCTGGAGGTTTAATTGATCATTCGCAAACCTTAAGAGCTTATTTTGATCATGACAGTTTGACATTGGCGTGGGCCGTTATTTTTTATGGCTTTGCAGCAGCAGTTCTTCCGGTTTGGCTTCTATTAGCCCCGAGAGATTATCTATCGACTTTTGTAAAATTGGGTACAGTGATTGTTTTAGCTGTTGCAATTATGACATTGCAACCGGAGATTAAAATGCCTGCATTAACTCAATTTACTGACGGCACAGGCCCTATTTTTGGGGGAAGCGTATTTCCTTTTGTTTTTATTACCATAGCGTGTGGCGCTATTTCCGGATTTCATTCTTTAATAGCATCAGGTACAACCCCTAAATTATTAGATAATGAAAAATATATTCCTATGATTGGCTATGGAGCAATGCTTCTAGAATCTTTCGTAGCCATTATGGCCTTGATAGCTGCAACAGTATTAGAGCCAGGTATCTTTTTTGCAATTAATAGTCCCGTGGGTGTGGTTGGAGCAGAAGCTGTGGGAGCCGTTCAAAAAATCAATTCCTGGGGATTTAAAGTAACAGTTGAAGAAATGGAATTACTTGCAAAAAATATGGGCGAAACATCGCTTTTTGCGAGAACAGGTGGCGCTCCTTCCTTGGCAGTAGGCATGGCAAACATATTTGGAAAAGCTTTTGGTACGAATTTATTAGCGATGTGGTATCACTTTGCCATTATGTTTGAAGCAATATTTATTCTTACTACGCTAGATGCAGGAACTCGTGTTGGAAGATTTATGTTGCAAGACATGATTGGTAATATTTATCCGAGGTTTGGACAAACATCATGGATGCCATCTATTATTTTAAGTAGCGCAATTGTTGTAAGTTGTTGGGGATATTTTTTGTACATTGGTGTGATAGATCCCAACGGCGGAGTAAATATTTTATGGCCGTTATTTGGCATGGCAAATCAGATGCTTGCAGCTATTGCATTATCTGTAGGCACAGGCATTCTTATCAAATCAAATAAATTAAAATATGCTTGGGTAACAGGACTGCCTTTAGTTTGGTTGATTATTGTGACGACGACAGCTGCCTATCAAAAAATATTTAGCCAAGACATTAGGGTTGGATTTATTTCAGCAGCCAGAGATCTTACGGATAAAATAAATTCGGGGCTCATCGAAGACAATAAAATTTCCATTACTCACCAATTAATTTTTAATCAAAAATTAGATGCATTCATTACTTTATTTTTACTTATTATTTTGTGGACAGTTGTTGTTGATATGCTAAGAATTTCATTTTTCAAAAAGAATTAATAAGTTATGTTAAAAGTAATTAAATCAATATATAAATTCTTGCGCAGACTATCAGGAGACGATCTTTACGATCTATATTTGAAGAATCACAAGAAATGTTCAAGCAAACATAAATTGATGAGTAAAAAAAATTTTTATCAAGCTACGCTTGAGAAAAAATGGAGCGGTATAAAACGCTGCTGTTAGTTTTTCTTAAAAAGATAAATGCCAACCAAGAGCATTGGAATAGATAACCATTGACCCATTGAAAGATTTAAAAAGAGCAAACCTAAGAATGAGTCAGGCTCTCTAGTAAATTCAATTAAAAACCTAAACGTTCCGTATAGTATTAAGAATAAAGCAGCTATCTGGCCTGCCTTCCTTTTTTGATTGGAATATAACCAAAGCAATACAAACATAACGAAACCTTCGAAGAAGCTCTCGTAAAGTTGAGAGGGGTGTCTTGGAATGTCATCTACATTTGGAAAGACCATACCTAAGAAAAATTGTGTTGGCCTGCCCCAAAGCTCCGCATTAATAAAATTTCCAATCCGACCAAAAGCAAGCCCTAGAGGAACCAACGGGGCAATGAAATCTAAAACCGAAAGTAAAGTTATTTTATATTTTTTAGCTGTGAGAATCATAGCAATAACTACACCTAAAAATCCTCCATGAAATGACATGCCGCCTTTCCATAACGCAATGATCTCAATCGGTTCTCGAAGATAATATTGCAGTTGATAGAATAAGATGTAACCTAATCGACCACCGGCAATGACACCTATAGCCCCATAAAAGAAAGCGTCATCTAGCATCTTTTCATTCCAGTATAGCCACGGACGTGTTTTGATTTGAACTTTACCTAGCTGAAGAAATCCTAAAAAAGCAAAAAGATACATGATTCCGTACCAATGAATTTGAAACGGCCCAAGATTAAACGCAACAGGATCTATGTGAGGATGAATAAGCATAAGATTCATGTCATTATAAGTTAAAATAATTATTTAAATTAATTGTAATTTAAGAGGCCATTATGCCCATATATCGCTCTAAAACGACAACCCATGGTAGAAATCAAGCTGGTGCTCGCGCGCTTTGGCGAGCCACAGGCATGAAAGATGAAGATTTTTCAAAGCCAATTATTGCAGTTTGTAATTCATTTACTCAATTCGTTCCGGGTCATGTTCATCTAAAAGATATAGGACAGCTTGTAGCAAGAGAAATTGAAAAGCATGGTGGCGTTGCGAGAGAATTTAATACCATTGCAGTAGATGATGGTATAGCTATGGGACATGATGGCATGTTATATAGCTTACCAAGCAGAGATCTTATTGCAGATAGCGTCGAATATATGGTAAACGCTCACTGTGCAGATGCCATTGTTTGTATATCAAATTGCGACAAGATAACGCCCGGTATGCTCATGGCGGCTCTCAGAATTAATATTCCTGTAGTCTTCGTTTCAGGCGGACCCATGGAAGCTGGAAAGGTTAATTGGAATAATGAAATAAAGAAATTAGACTTGGTAGATGCAATGGTAGCTGGTGCTGATACAAGAGTCTCTGATAAAAGCTCTGATGAAATTGAACGATCAGCTTGTCCAACATGTGGATCATGTTCTGGAATGTTTACAGCAAACTCAATGAATTGTTTAACGGAGGCCTTAGGGTTAAGCTTGCCTGGCAATGGAAGCACTCTAGCTACGCACGCGGCTAGAAAAAAGTTATTCCAAGATGCCGGAAAATTAATTGTTGATTTAGCTAAGCGATATTACGAAAAAGATGATGAAAGTGTGCTGCCTAGAAATATTGCAAATTTTAAAGCTTTTGAAAATGCCATGAGCCTAGATGTTTCCATGGGGGGCTCTACAAATACTGTCCTTCATTTACTTGCAGCAGCTCATGAAGCTAAAGTAAATTTCACAATGAAAGATATAGATCGCATTTCAAGAAAAGTACCTTGTTTGGCAAAAGTAGCACCTGCTACAGCCAAGTTCCATATGGAAGATGTTCATAGGGCAGGCGGTGTGATGGGAATTTTAGGGGAGCTTGATCGTGCATCTTTAATTCACAGAGATGTTTCTACGGTCCATTCTAAAACTCTAGGGGAAGCAATAGATCATTGGGATATTGTGTCAACTAAAAATGAAGAAGTAAGAAATTTTTACCGTGCTGCACCAGGAGGCATACCCACGACAATTGCATTTAGTCAAAGCATGCTATATCCAACTTTAGATGATGATAGAACTTCTGGCTGTATTCGAAATAAAGAGAATGCTTATAGTCAAGATGGTGGACTTGCAGTTCTTTTTGGAAATATTGCACGAAATGGCTGTATCGTTAAAACAGCAGGAGTCGACGAAAGTATATTGAAATTTAAAGGACGTGCACGTGTTTTTGAATCGCAGGAAGAGGCTGTTGCAGCTATTTTAGGCGACAAGATTATTGCAGGAGATGTTGTTGTGATTGTATATGAGGGACCAAGAGGCGGACCAGGTATGCAAGAAATGCTTTATCCAACTACCTATTTAAAATCAAAAGACCTTGGCAAAGTTTGTGCGCTTTTAACTGATGGTAGATTTTCTGGGGGAACCTCTGGACTAAGCATTGGCCATGTGTCACCCGAAGCTGCGGAACAAGGTGAAATTGCGCTGATTGAAGAAAATGATCAGATAGAAATTGATATTCCAAATAGAAAAATTGATTTAATGATCGATGATGCGACTCTCACCCTAAGAAAAAATAAAATGAATGCTAAAGGCAAGGATGCTTGGAAGCCTAAGCCAAGAAACAGAAAAGTATCTCAAGCATTAAGAGCTTACGCATTAATGACGACAAGTGCTGATAAAGGCGCTATTCGAGATATTTCGAAGTTAGAAGAAATATAATTTTTAAAATGATAAGTGAAAAAAATATATCCTCTGCTCAAAGCTATAAGATTAGCCAAAATGAAGTTGGGTTAAAATTCATCACAATTAATAATGAATTAGCTTCTGCAAAGATTGCTCTACAGGGGGCTCATGTCATGCAGTGGAAGCCCCACAATATTAAAAACGAAGTATTGTGGCTTTCAAGTAATGCGAGATATATGCATGGAAGATCTATTCGGGGTGGCGTGCCTATTTGCTGGCCTTGGTTTGGAGCACATCCTACCGATGGAAGTTTTTGTCCGCACGGATTTGCAAGAGTCATACCATGGCGTATTAATGAAATTATAGATATAGAAAATGGGGCTACTAAAGTTACGCTGGTAATGCTTCCGACCCCTGAGGTTAATAGACAGCTTTCATATCAATTTAATTTAGAGCTTTCTATCATAATCGGTAACTCAATTCATATAGACCTTAAAACAACCAATCTATCCGAACAACCTTTTTTAATTGGCGAGGGCTACCATACTTATTTTGGAATAAGCGACATAGAAAATATTAAGGTGACGGGATTAGAAAATAAAATCTATTCAGATAAAGTCAGAGGGTATAAAAAATTTACTCAAGAAGATCAAATTAAATTTGATGCTGAATTTGATAGGGTTTATTTAAATACAAGAGATACATGTGTAATTCATGATGAAGGGTTTAATCGAAAAATTACTATACAAAAACAAAATAGTGAATCAACAGTTATCTGGACACCATGGGATAAAAAAGTTAAAACTATGGTTGATATGGGCACTGAACATGAATGGAAAAAAATGATTTGTGTGGAAAGTGTTAATGCCCTTGAGAATAGTGTAATAGTTTATCCGAATCAATCCCATAGCCTAATAGCTGAGTATTTAGTTCAAGAATATTAATGGGTTATTTTATTTAAATTACTTTTAATTTAAATAATTTTAGGAGTATCATAGCTATCGCAAAATCAATTTAAGGGTGGAAATAATATGAAATCAGTAATTTTAAGTATTGCAATGGTTGGTGCGTTCGTCGCAAATCAAGCTCAAGGCGCAGATGCTAAAGCTGCTGAAGCGCTAGCTCAAAAAAGTGGATGTTTAGCTTGTCATAGCGTTCAAAATAAAGTGGTTGGACCTTCTTACAAAGAAGTAGCTGCTAAATATAAAAATGACAAAGGTGCTGAAGCAAAATTAATTGCTAAGATTAAAGCGGGTGGTAGCGGCGTTTGGGGACCAGTTCCAATGCCACCTCACCCCCAAGTTAAAGAAGAAGATATTAAAACAATCGTTCAATGGGTTCTTTCTCTTTAATCAAGTAATAATGTAATAAAAAACCGGCTTAGGCCGGTTTTTTATTTAGATGACTATGTTTAATTGAGTAAACAAAGTAGAAAACAATACCAATCAATATCCAAATTAAAAATCTTCTCCAAGTTTCAAGCGGTAAAAAAAACATTAAGGCGCCGCATGAAAAAATTCCCAGAACAGGGATAAGTGGGTGCCATTTATTCTCAAAAGTCGCTTTATTATTTTTATGAAGTTTTCTTATAAAAATCACTCCTAATGAAACAATCACAAAAGCAGCTAACGTTCCAATATTAACAATTTCAGCTAAAGTGCCAAGAGGTATAAAGCCCGCAATTAAAGAAATGATAAGGCCACAAAAAACAATAACTCTCACAGGTGTGTTAGTGGTTTTGTTGACTTCACTTAAAGTATGAGGCAATAACCCATCCCTACTCATTGCAAAAATAATTCTTGTTAAGGCGTAATAAAGCACAAGCATTACAGTTGTAAGTCCTGTAATAACACCGGTAGCTACAACTGCAGAGGCCCCTTGAAAACCTATTTTTTGAAGCGCATAAGCTACAGGGGATGACACATTAAGTTCTTGATATGGAACAACCCCAGTAAGTAATAAGGATACGATGATGTATATCACTGTGCAAAAAGCAAGTGAACCAATAATGCCTCTAGGCAGATCTCTTTGAGGATTGATAGCTTCTTCAGCAGCAGTTGAGACTGCATCGAAACCAACATAGGCAAAAAATACTAATGAAGCACCTGCGAGAACGCCAACAGTTTTCCCATCAGGTAATGTAGAAAACCATCCATAAGGCATAAATGGATGCCAATTGGATGGATTCACATTAAAAATAGCGACCGAAATAAATAGTGTGATGGTTAAAAGTTTAATAAAAACCATTGCTGCATTAAATTTGGCACTTTGCTTTGCCCCTATAATTAGCAAAGACATGATAATTAAAATAATGACCATTGCTGGAAGATTAACTATACCTCCTAATGAAGGTGCTTTTGATAATGATTCTGGAAGGCCGATACCCATGGCGGTAAGTGCATTATTAAAATATCCAGACCATCCATTTGCAACTGCAGCAATAGACATTCCGTACTCCATCAAAAGAATCCAACCAATAACCCATGCAAAAAATTCACCAAATGCAACATAGCTATAACCATATGCACTTCCACAACCACCAATCGATGATGATAATTCTGCGTAAGCTAATGCCGCAAAAGCACATGCAAAACCTGAAACTATGAAAGACAAAATAACCGCCGGCCCAGCTTGATTTGCAGCTGCAATACCGGTTAAGACAAATATACCTGTACCAATAATACAGCCAATGCCAAGTAGTGTTAAATCTAGTGCACTTAAACATTTTTTTAGATGAGCCGGATGTTTATGGTTAATATGTTTTTTTCTCAAAATTTTTGCAAATAGATTATTCATGACCCAACCAATCTTTATTTGTTAAAAAATATGTGTATAACTTTTCTTCTTTACTGCCTGATTCTGGTTTCCAATCATATTTCCATTGAACCATCGGTGGCATAGACATTAAAATTGATTCAGTTCGGCCATTAGATTGCAAACCAAATAAAGTGCCACGATCAAATATTAAATTAAATTCTACATAACGACCACGTCGATAAAGTTGAAAGTCCCTTTCTTTTTCTGTGTAATAAGTGTTTTTTCTTCTCTGAAGAATAGGTAGGTATGCATTTAAAAAAACATCACCTACGGATTTATTTAAATTAAAAGATTTATCAAAACCTAATTGATTAAAATCATCGTAAAAAATACCTCCAATACCTCTAGGCTCGTTACGGTGTTTTAAGTAAAAGTATTCATCACAATTTTTTTTAAATTCCGAGTAAAGCTTTTTATCGTAAATATCAAGCATAGTTTTAAGTGTTTGGTGAAAATGAATGGCATCTTCGTCAAAGCCATAGTAAGGAGTTAAATCCATACCACCACCAAACCACCAAATATCTTCAAGACCTTCTTTTTTTGCAATAAAAAATCTTACATTCATATGCACTGTAGGGGCATATGGATTTTTAGGGTGTAAGACAAGTGAAAGACCCATAGCCTCCCACTTTCTATCTGCTGCTTCTGGATGAGCAACACTTGCTGAGTGTGGCAGCTTATCACCCAAAACATGAGAAAATCCAACGCCTGCCCTCTCGAATACATTGCCATTTTCTAAAATGCAAGAAGTGCCGCCTCCACCTTCTTTTCGTTGCCATGAATCATTAATAAAGTTTTTCCCATCAACAAGCTGAAGCGTTTCAACAATATTTATTTGAAGGTTGTTAAAGTACTCATAAACTATATTTGAATTAATCATTTTATTTTTCTTGATATAGGATTTATTGGGCTAGTCTATAACTACAATATTTCTTAAATACTGGCTTAAGCTTTGATTAGCCAATTTAGTTATTATTTAGCGCTCTGAAACCTATATCTTTTCGATATTGGGCGCCATTGAATTTGACAGTATTGATAGTCTCATAAGCTTTTGATTGAGCTTCTTTGACAGAATCACCAAGTGCTGTGACAGCCAAAACTCTACCTCCCGAAGTGAGAAGTTTATTATCTCTAAAGATTGTGCCTGCATGGAAAATATAAGAATCAGAAATGACATGATCTTCAATATGAATTTCGTCATTTAATTTTGGAGCTTCAGGGTAGCCTGCTGAAGCTAAAACGACAGCTAGCGCTGTTCTTTTATCCCATTCAATTTCTGTTGAGTCAAGATGTCCAGTTGATGATTTGTAAAGCATTTCAAAAAAATCACTTTTAAGTCTCATAAGAATGGGTTGAGTTTCAGGATCCCCCATTCGGCAATTGTATTCCAATGTTTTTACTTCACCTTTTTTGGTAATCATTAATCCTGCGTAGAGAAATCCAGTAAAAGGAATGCCATCATTAGCCATGCCATGGATGGTTGGATAGATAATTTCTTTCATAACTTTAGAATAAATTTCATCAGTAACTATAGGTGCAGGTGAATATGCTCCCATGCCGCCGGTGTTAGGCCCCATGTCATGATCTAAAAGCCTTTTATGATCTTGGCTCGTGGCAAGTGGCAAAATTGTTTTACCATCACAGATCACCATAAAGCTAGCTTCTTCACCTTCAAGAAATTCTTCAATAACTACCTTGGCTCCAGCATCACCAAATCTATTGTCTACAAGCATAAAGTCGATTGCATCATGAGCTTCTTTTAACGTCATAGCAACGATGACACCTTTTCCTGAAGCTAATCCATCTGCTTTAATTACAATAGGCGCGCCTTCCTCATCAATATAGCGATGAGCTTCATCAGGTATTTTAAATGTTTTATATTTTGCAGTAGGAATTTTGTGTCTATACATGAAATCTTTAGCAAAATCTTTAGAGCTTTCAAGTTGAGCAGCTTTTTGAGTGGGCCCAAAAATATTTAAATGCTTAGATCGAAATAAATCAACAATACCTTTAGAAAGAGGAAGCTCTGGGCCAATGACAGTCAGGTCAATTTTTTCTTCAATTGCGAAATCTGCAAGAAGATTAATATCAACCAGATCAATATTTTTGAATTTTGGATTGAGGTGAGTTCCACCATTACCTGGCGCAACAAAAACAGAATTTACTTTGCTACTTTGAGAAAGTTTCCATGCCATTGCATGCTCTCTGCCGCCATTTCCAATGACTAGAACTTTCATAAATTAATGCCTAAAGTGACGATATCCAGTAAATAACATGACGAGACCTAATTCGTCGGCAGCAGATATAACTTCTTCATCCCTAAGGCTTCCGCCGGGTTGAATAACACATTTTGCTCCAGCCGCGGCCAGCACATCAATACCATCTCTAAAAGGAAAGAATGCGTCCGAAGCGACCACTGAATTTGTTAAATCAAGATTTGCATTTTGAGCTTTGATCGATGCAATCTTGGTGCTGTCTATTCTGCTCATTTGGCCTGCACCGATTCCTAATGTTCGATTATTTTTACAAAATACAATCGCATTTGATTTGACATATTTAGCGACGCGCCATGCAAAAAGCATGTCGTCCATTTGTTCTTGATTAGGTTTAAGTTTAGAAACTATTTTGCAATGATTTATATCGATATTGAAATTATCGGGTGACTGAATGAGTAAACCGCCACCAATTTTTTTTAATTCAAAAGCATTGAAGTTGTTATCCAATGTTACCTCTAGCAATCTAATATTTGGCTTTGATTCAAATATTTTAAGTGACTCAGCTTCGTAAGATGGGGCGATTACAACTTCTACAAATTGCGTAATAATTTGAGATGCAGTATTTTTGTCTAGCGGTGTATTGCAAGCAATAATGCCTCCAAATGCAGAAGTTGGATCAGTTAGAAATGCTTTTTTATAAGCATCTAATAAGTCTTTAGAGGAGCCTACCCCGCATGGGTTGGCATGTTTTACGATTACGCAAGAAGGAAGCTTAAAGCTTTTAACACATTCCCATGCGGTATCTGCGTCATTTAAGTTGTTGTATGAAAGTTCTTTGCCCTGTAATTGCTTAAAGCTTGCCAATGATCCTTTGTTGGTTATTTCATCAACGTAATACGATGCGCTTTGATGTGGGTTCTCGCCATAACGTAAGTCCATCTTTTTGTTAAATGCGAGGCTAAGTTTATTAGGGTAGGTTACATTTCTATTTGTATCTAGTCCATTAAGATAATTTGAAATGGCTGAATCATATTTCGCAGTATGTTCAAAAGCTTTTTTAGCCAAATTAAATCTACATTCCAGATTAAGCGCGCCATCATTTTGCTTTAATGTATCTTCAATCATTTTATAATCCGAAGCCTCAGTTACTACAGCTACACTATTATAATTTTTGGCTGAAGACCTAATCATTGCTGGACCGCCGATATCTATATTCTCAATAGCTTCAGATAGCTGACAGTTTTCTTTAGATATGGTTGCTTCGAATGGATATAAGTTCACCACCACCAAATCAATTAAAGGAATATTAAATTTATTCATCGTTTGTAGATGTTTTTCGTCATCTCTTTTTCCGAGAATTCCACCATGTATCTTTGGATGAAGTGTTTTTACTCTCCCATCTAACATTTCGGGGAAGCCCGTATAATCACTGACCTCGATGACAGGAATATTATTTTCAGCAAATAATTTTGCTGTGCCTCCAGTAGATAAAATTTCAACGTTGAATTTAATTAGCGTCTTAGCGAAATCGACAATTCCTTTTTTGTCTGATACGCTTATAAGGGCTCTTTTTATTTTAATCATAACTAGATATCAATTTTATGTTGTTTTAATTTTTTTCTGAGTGTATTTCTATTGAGACCAAGAATTTCTGCAGCCTTACTTTGGTTGCCTTTTGAGATGCCCATAATATAAGTTAATAGTGGCTTCTCTACTATACCAATGACCATATCGTAAACATTCGTTGGATGCTCGCCATCCAAGTCTTTGAAGTATTGATCTAAAGATTCGTTTACACAATCCGGGATATCTGTTTTCTTTTCCATTAAGCTACCAACATTTCTTCTTCATACTTTATATATGGGGATTCGATTGAAAGAAAATTAAAATAATCTTCGATTGTTTTAATTTGGGCATCGATTGTTTCAATTGTATTCATATGATGTCTGAAATTTGCAGAATTTTTTAATCCTTTTGTGTACCAGGAGATATGTTTTCTTGCAATTTTTAATCCTGCGTTTTCACCATAAAAATCATAAAGCTCTTTTACATGAGCAATCGTTATATTTTTGATTTCATCAGTAGACGGGTTATCTAAATGTTTTCCTGTTTTGAGATAGTGATCAATTTCTCTAAAAATCCAAGGCTTACCTTGAGCAGCTCTTCCGATCATTACCCCATCTACACCGGTGTAATCTAAAACAAATTTAGCTTTTTCTGGTGAAGTGATATCACCATTCGCAATAACGGGAATTTTGACTGATTGTTTTACTTTGGCGATGGTGTCATATTCAGCATCACCCATGTACAAACAAGCTCTTGTTCTGCCATGAATAGCTAATGCTTTAATGCCAATATCTTCGGCAATTTTTGCAATTTCTATTGCATTACGATTTTTGGTGTCCCAACCAGTTCTTATTTTTAATGTGACAGGAACATCTACAGATTTAACCACGGAAGATAATATTTTTTGTACAAGCGGCTCATCTTTGAGAAGTGCTGATCCTGCCATGACATTACATATTTTTTTCGCAGGACAGCCCATATTGATATCGATAATTTGAGCGCCATGATCCACATTAAATTGAGCTGCTTCAGCCATCATTTTTGGGTCAGCGCCAGCAATTTGAACTGAGATTGGATCTACCTCACCTTCGTGATTGGCGCGACGAAGTGTTTTTTCGCTACCATACAGAAGAGAGTTTGATGTCACCATTTCACTTACCGCCATGCCAGCGCCAAACTTTTTACAAAGTTGACGGAAAGGACGGTCTGTGACGCCTGCCATGGGGGCGACTACGAGATTATTTTTAATGGAAATGGAGCCTATTTGCACTGTCTTTATATTTACTTAGGGAAAGTTGCCTATTTTATAGGCAAATGGCTTTTTATAAAAGTGAAGACTTCAAATTACTTATGCCATTCATAGCCCAAATTGGCTATTTTGTCTTGTATTTCCAATATAGCTTCATTAACTAATTTTGATGAACCTTTAACGCCAAGCTCAATCGTTTTAATAGGCTTTAGTTTAGGGAGGCTAAAAAGTTTAATTTCTGGGTATTTTTTTACAATCTCATTCATCAAATCAATTAATTTACTCTCACTCACATCATTAATCCAAATCGAAGCTTCGGCAAAATCATTTTGATTTAATAATCCTTGATAGTGTGTATTAAGAATCCATTCAACCATCGGCCATGCCATTTCTGGAAACCCTGGCAAAAAATGATGATGATTAATTTTAAAGCCAGGTATTTTATTAATTTCATTTGGAATTAATAATGCATCTTGGGGAATATCTGCCATTAAAACTCTTTTAGGATAAGCTCCATCACCAAAATGTTCTTCAATAAGTTTGACAGCTTCATTATTTCTCATTAATTGAAGATCAAAAGCTTCTGCTGCAGATTGTCTTGTGAAGTCATCTGGTGTTGCTCCAATTCCACCAAACGAGAAAATCACTGTATCTGGTTTTATAGAATCTTTAATAGACTGAATAATGTCTTTCGAATCGTCTTGAATATATTTCACCCAAGACAATGAAAGCTCATATTTTTTTAATGTTTTTTGTAAAAAATCGAAATGTTTATCTTGTCTTTTACCAGATAAAATTTCATCGCCAATAATTAAAGCGCCGAATTTCATTTTAATGTGCCGCATCCCAGTTCAGTCCAACACCAATATCGACGATAAGAGGAATATCTAGTTTTGCAACACCCTCCATTAGTCGAGGCAATTCTTTTTGTAATATTTCAATTTCATTTTGGGGTACTTCAAACACAAGCTCATCGTGTACTTGCATAATCATTTTTGTTTTTAAGTGTGCATTTTGAGACAGCCATTGATTAACGGCAATCATTGCTAATTTAATGAGGTCGGCTGCAGTGCCTTGCATAGGCGCATTAATGGCTGCTCTTTCTGCCGCAGCTCTTCTAATACCATTCGAACCATTAATTTCTGGAATCCATAATCGCCTTCCAAAAAGTGTCTCTACATAACCTTTATCTTTAGCAAATAATTTTGCATTTTCCATGTATTTTTTAACACCAGGATATCGTGCAAAATAAGTTTCTATGTAATTTGCAGCAGCGCTGCGCTCAATGCCGAGTGATTTCGATAAACCAAAAACACTCATTCCATAGATCAATCCAAAATTAATGACTTTGGCATAACGTCTTTGTTCATTAGAAACGCTATTCAGCTCACACCCAAATATTTCAGCTGCCGTAGATTTATGTATATCTTCATTATTCTTAAATGCATCAAGCAATCTTTTGTCTTGAGATAAGTGAGCCATAATTCTCAGTTCGATTTGTGAGTAGTCTGCAGATAAAATTGATGATCCTTTGTTTGCAATAAATGCTTCTCTTATTTTTCTACCTTCTAATGTTCTGATAGGGATATTTTGCAAATTAGGATCTGAACTTGCAAGGCGTCCTGTAATTGCCACTGCTTGGTTGTAGCTGGTATGAATGCGTCCAGTGTTAGGATTAATCATTTTTGGTAATTTATCTGTGTAAGTTGATTTGAGTTTAGATAGACTGCGATGCTCAAGTAGAAGTTTAGGCAAAGGATAGTCAAGAGCTAATTCTTGCAAGACATCTTCGTCGGTAGAGGGCGCTCCTGAAGGTGTTTTTTTCAAAGACTTAATGCCTAATTTATTAAATAAAATATCTTGTAACTGTTTGGGTGATGCGAGGTTAAAAGGTTGCCCCGCTAATTGATAAGCCTCCTCTTCAAGTAGCAGAATTTTTTTTCCAATTTCATGGCTTTGTTCATTTAATTTTTTGTCATCTATAAGCACACCATTTCTTTCAATCTTTAGAAGCACTTCTGCCGTCGGCATTTCAATGCTTTCATAAATGAATTTTAGTGGCGCATCATTTTCAATTGCAGGATTGAAAAATTGATTTAATTGTAAAGTAATGTCGGCATCTTCAGATGAATAATGAGATGCCACATCAATATCGACCTCATTAAACCTAAGTTGATTCACACCCTTGCCGGCAACTTCATCGTAACTCACACAAGTATGTCCGAGATGCCTCAAGCTTAGATTATCCATACCATGACTTTGATGACTTTCTGTCACATAGCTTTGTAGCATCGTATCGTGCTTAATTCCTTTAAGACATATACCGTGGTTTAAAAAAACATGCGCATCATACTTTATGTTTTGTCCAATTTTCTTGATCTTCTCATCTTCTAAAATGGGCTTCAGTAAATTTAATATAGCATTAAGCGATAACTGTTGGGGGACTCCAGGATAATCATGTCCCAGAGGAATATAGGCTGCTTCTCCTGGAGTTACCGCCATAGATATACCTACAATTTTTGCTTGCATTGGGTCGAGTGAGTTTGTTTCCGTGTCGACACAAACATATTTTTTTTCTTTAATTTTTTCTAGCCATGCATGTAATAAAGTTTCTTCAAATATTGTGTCGTATTTAATTTTAGAAATAAAATGACTTGGTGATTTAATAGATGATTTTTCTTCATCACTTTTACTTGATGAAATTACCTGAGGGTTACCTTCTTTAATTTCATTAAGCCAATTCTTAAATTCGAACCTTTGGTATAAATTTTCTAACGCGGATGAGTCTTGTGTTTTAGCTTTTAAATTATCCCAATTTTTATCGATATCTAAATCACATCGAATCGTAATAAGATCTTTAGCTTTAGGAATCCAATCGAGTGCTTTTCTTAAATTCTCACCGACTACCCCTGAGAATTGAGAGGCATGCGTTACGATATTATCGAGCGTTTGATATTCATTAAGCCATTTCAAAGCAGTTTTAGGACCTACCTTTTCAACACCGGGCACGTTATCTGAGGTGTCTCCAATAAGCGTTAGATAATCAATAATTTGATTCGGCATTAACCCAAATTTATTTTTGACACCTTCGATATCAAGTTTTTCGTTCGTCATCGTATTAATTAAAGTGACATGATCATTTACAAGCTGAGCTAAATCCTTATCGCCTGTAGAAACGACAACATTAAATTGATTTTGGGTGGCTTCTTTACATAATGTGCCAATTACATCATCAGCTTCAACACCTTCTTGAATAATAATAGGCCAGCCCATCGCTGTAATTGCTTCATGAAGCGGTTGGATTTGAGCTCTTAAATCATCAGGCATCGCTGAGCGATTAGCTTTATACTCGGGGTACAGATCATTTCTGAAAGTTTTTCCTTTTGCATCAAAAACGCAAGCGCTATAATCTGAAGGAAACTCTTTATGAAGTTTTCGGAGCATATTTAAAACACCGTAAATAGCCCCAGTAGGTTCTTGGCGACTGTTTCTTAGATCTGGCAATCCGTGAAATGCCCTATAGAGATAAGAAGAGCCATCGACCAATAATAGTGTTTTCATTATTTAATTTTGAAAGTTTTTATGTCAGCAGATAAAAAGATACCTAAATTTAACGGCCCAGAATTGTTTGATGAAACTCATAATGAAAGCGAATCCTGGTATGCATTTGAAATTATGTCAGAATTTGTTGGCGCCACCGAAAAACTTAAAAAAATAACGCCTGCCGTCTCTGTGTTTGGCAGTGCTAGAGTCAGTGAAGATAATCCCTACTACAAACTCACCGTTGATATAGCAGAGGCCCTATCTAATGCCGGATTTAGCGTCATTTCTGGTGGCGGTCCGGGTCTTATGGAAGCCGTTAATAAAGGAGCTTCTCTAGGCAAAGGACCTAGTATTGGGCTTAATATCAACTTGCCTCACGAACAAAAGCCGAATGAATACCAAGACATTTCAATTAATTTTAAATATTTCTTCATGCGTAAAGTCATGTTTATTAAGTATGCTTCAGCATACGTAGTTTTGCCTGGTGGATTTGGAACCTTAGATGAATTGATGGAAGTGATTACTCTTATTCAAACAGGTAAATCAAGAAAAATCCCTATTATTTTAGTAGGTAAGGAGTTCTGGTCTGGTTTGCTAGTTTGGTTAAAAGACAAAATTGTAAAAGAGGGTATGGCGCAAGAAAAAGACTTAGATTTGATTCAAATTCTTGAGGAACCCAAAGAGATTGTGGACGCAATATTTAACCATTATGAATCTATTGGTTTTACGTTAACGCCGGCAGAACGAAAAGCTCAGCTTTATTTATAAATTGTCAAATAAACCATACCATCTATAGGTTTTTTGCTAGAATCTTGTCTATGAGAATACAAAATACAATCAAAGCTTTCTTGTTAGCAATTGCCCTCATGAGTTTAAATGCCGTAGCTGAAAAAAAGCTCGAGCCATTAGAGGAAGTGAAGCCACCACCAAAGAATTTTGAAAGTGATATTGTGGATGAGCCTCAAATTACTATCACTAAAAAAGGTGAGGATACTGTTGAGGAATACCGTATTAATGGTGAGCTATATATGATGAAAGTTACACCTCCTGCTGGCGGACCTGCATATTATTTGTTGAAGGAAGATCAAAATGGTGGCTGGGCAAAATATGACGGCCCAAGTCAGCCTGTGACTGTGCCTAAATGGGTAATATTTAGATTCTAAATTTTTTTGAAAGGGCTTTTAGGCCCTTTTTTTTATGTCCGTCTATACATCAGTTAATATTGAAGAATTAAAAATTTGGCTTCAAGATTATGCTTTGGGTGATCTTACCGATTATCAAGGCATTAAATCTGGTATCACGAATACCAACTATTTTTTGATGACAGCGCATGATCGTTTTGTACTAACACTCTTCGAAAAAAATACGATAGAAGACCTACCTTATTTTGTAGATCTTATGGATCATTTAGCAGGTTATTCGTTTTTATGTCCCAAGCCAATTTTCAAGAAAAATGGTACAGCCTTAAGTATTTTAAAAAATAAACCTGCTTTAATTGTGACATGCTTAAAAGGGAAAGAACTCTCAAAACCCGAAGTCAATCATTGCGCAGCTGTAGGTAAAAGCTTGGCAGAACTCCATGTGAAATCAGCCAATTTTGAGTCCCAACATCAAAACACAAGAGATCTTAACTGGATCAAAAAAACCGCTGATTCTTTATTTAATTTATTACCTCAAGATGAGAGCCAATTACTAAAAGAAGAAATTCTTTACCAAGAAAAACAAGGATATAAACTCCCTAAATCTACGATTCATGGAGACTTATTCAGGGATAACGTGCTCTTTTTAAATGATGAGGTAACAGGCTTTATAGACTTCTATTATGCATGCACAGATTTTATTATTTTAGATGTGGCAATTGCTGTGAACGATTGGTGTGTGAATGATGATGGTTCTTTTGATAAGGCTAGATTGAATGCTTTCTTAGATGCCTACAAAAAGATAAGATCATTTAATGATGATGAAAATCAAGCTTGGAATAATATTTTGAGATTAGCGTCTCTTAGATTTTGGGTTTCCAGGCTTAATGATTTCTATCATGCAGAAGAGGGTGAACTTACATACACGAAGGACCCCAATCATTTTAAGAAAATTTTAAAGCAACGTATTAGTGAATAAATTTTAAGGTTAATTAATATGAAAAAAATTACATTTCGAGATTCTATTCGTTGGAATAAAGAAAGTTTTGTGCTCTTTAAAAAAACACCGAATCAATCATTGATACTGAGCCTAGCATATCTCTTTATTTTTATGCTTTTGCCTTCAATGCCCATAGTCCAAGTTTTTTCAATTGCATCTATTTTAATTTGGCCAATATTTTTAGTATTTGCAGTGAACTTCTATAAGATTCATGACAAGAATAAGGCTGAAAAATTTTTAGCAGTATATGAAAAAATTAAACCCAAACTAGCTACATTGTTAACACTTGGGCTGATCTGCTTAAGTTATGCTGGCCTAGTCACGATGGTTTTAAATTCTGAAATGCAAGAATTTATTAAATTATCAGAAAACAATAATGAGTTAGTTAGCGTGATTAATAATTTTGTACCGATGATAGGAAAATTAATCCTACTGTTGCTTCCATTGCTTATGGCGACCTGGTTTTCACCTATGCTAATCGTTTATAACCACTATTCACTCTTTAAGTCGATTAAATCAAGTATCGCAGGATGCTTAATGTATATTGCCCCATTAGGCCTTTCATGGCTTATTTTTTCAACAACAGCGATATTATTTATGTTGTCTTGTGGATTGTTGATTGGGTCTCTAGCTTCGTTCTTTCCTTCGATCGGACCTTCATTGATGGGCGCAATTATTTTCTTTGCACTACTTGTAATTACATCTGTGATGTTTGCATTTCAATATATCAGTTACCGTGATATTTTTAAGTCAGCTAAAAGCTATTAGCGCTTAAAAAGTTTTGCGTATTCCATAGCAAGCCATTTTGTGCCTGCTTTATTAAATTTAATTTGAATTCTTAAGTCGTCCGAATTGCCTTCATAACCTAGAACCGTTCCTTGGCCAAATTTTTCATGTGTCACAGATTCACCAATTCGCCAAGTATGCTTCTGCTGAGTAGGTTGCGAGTAATTCTCCTCAATTTGATCCACATTATTATTAAAATTAATAGTATTAATGTTTTTAACAAGACTCTCAGGAATCTCTTCTAAAAATCTTGAAGGCATTCCATATCTTGTTTGGCCGTGAAGCATTCTTGATAGCGCATAACTTAAATATAATTTTGAACGAGCTCTTGTTACAGCAACATACATAAGCCTTCTTTCCTCCTCAAGACCTTTGGATTCAAACAAACTTTGTTCATGAGGACATAAGCCTTCTTCAAGACCAGAAATAAATACTACGTCAAATTCCAAGCCTTTAGATGAGTGAATCGTCATGAGCTGGATAGCATCTGCACCTTCACTGGCTTGCATATCACCACTTTCTAAAGAAGAATAATTTAAAAAATCTCCAAGTGGGTTTAAAGATTCATTATTGTCATTATTTAGAAAGGTTGCGGCAGCAGAAACTAATTCATTTAAGTTAGATACTCTGTCCAGACCATCTTTTTCATTGGTATAGTGATCTTTAAGTCCTGATTCATTGATAATAAGATCAATCATTTGAGGAAGAGCAAGCCCTTCAAGACCATTTTCAATATTTTTAATGAGATAGATAAAATAAGGCAAACCCTTTTTAATTGCAGACGCTTGATCTGATGATTTCTGTGCAGCATCCCATAAACTGCAACCATCACGCCTAGCAATATCTTGAAGGCTTTCTAATGATCGACTTCCAATGCCACGCGTTGGAAAATTTACAATTCTCAAAAATGCACTGTCATCATTTTTATTTGCAATAAGTCTTAGATAAGCGATGGCGTGTTTAATTTCGGCACGTTCGAAGAAACGTAAACCACCATAGACGCGATAAGGTAGGTTAGATGAAAAAATATTATGCTCGAGAACACGAGACTGAGCATTGCTTCTATAAAGAATAGCAATATGATTAAGAGAGATGCCTTCTTTATGAAGCATTTTAATTTCATCTACTATAAATTTAGCTTCATCAATATCAGTATGGCCAGTATAGATTCTAATAGGGTCGCCTTCTCCGGCTGATGTCCATAAGTTCTTGCCTAATCGATTTTTATTGTGATCAATGATGGCATTTGCTGTATTAAGGATATTACTTTTGGACCTGTAGTTTTGTTCGAGCTTAATAATTTGTTTGACATGAAAATCTCTTTCCATATCTTTCATGTTTCCAACTCTTGCACCTCTAAAACTATAAATAGATTGATCATCATCTCCTACGGCAAATACAAAACTGCTATTGCCCGCAAGAAGTTTTAACCACTTATATTGAAGCTCGCTTGTGTCTTGAAATTCATCAATCAGAATATGTTTAAATCGATCTTGATAATGCTGACGTATCGCCACATGTTTTTCAAAAAGCTCATAGCATCTTAAAAGTAATTCACCAAAATCAACCAAACCTTCTTTCTGACATTGCTTTTCATATTCAAGATATATTTCATTTAATTTTTTTGAATGCGTGTCATAAGTATCTACATGAGCAGCTCTCAGTCCTTCATCTTTACATCCATTAATATAGTGTTGCACTTGTTTTGGCGCATAAGTTTCATCATCAACATTCATGGTTTTCATAGTTCTCTTGATGAGTGATAACTGGTCCTGACTATCTAGAATCTGAAATGTATCAGGCAAATCCGCATCTCTTGCGTGTGTTTTAAGAAATCGATTGCATAAACCATGGAATGTGCCTACCCACATACCTCGTGTATTAATGGGAAGCTGCATGGTGATTCTTTGTAGCATTTCTTTTGCAGCTTTATTGGTAAATGTCACAGCAATAAGTCCAAAGGGACTCACCACATTCGTTTGGATGAGCCATGAAATTCTGGAAGTTAGTACTTTGGTTTTGCCACTTCCCGCACCAGCTAAAATGAGTGCAGATTCATTTTGAAGCGTGACAGCTTCAATTTGTTTCTCATTTAGATCTTTGAATTGATTTTGATTGGGTAGAGATGCATTCATGAGGTGTAATGCTATCCTAAATTATTGGAAGATAAAAAAAAGATTAAAAAAAAGACCTCCTAAGAGGCCTTTTTTATTGATGCTTATGAGTTACATCATGCCGCCCATGCCACCCATGCCGCCCATGCCACCCATATCGCCTCCGCCCATTGCTGGAGCGTCATCTTTAGGGAGTTCAGCTACCATACAGTCAGTTGTTAACATGAGACCTGCGATAGATGCTGCATGTTGTAATGCAGAGCGAGTAACTTTAGTTGGATCTAAGACACCCATTTCAACCATATCACCATAAGTTTCATTTGCAGCGTTAAAACCATAGTTACCTTTGCCAGCCACTACGTTGTTAACTACTACTGATGGTTCTACGCCAGCATTTGCAACGATTTGTCTTAAAGGCTCTTCAACAGCACGAAGTACGATTCGAATACCTGCTTCTTGGTCTGCATTTTCACCTTTGACTTTAGCAATCGCATCACGAGCTCTAATTAAAGCAACGCCACCACCAGCTACGATACCTTCTTCAACAGCTGCTCTTGTTGCATGAAGAGCATCTTCAACACGCGCTTTCTTTTCTTTCATTTCAATTTCAGTCGTTGCACCTACTTTAATTACAGCAACCCCACCTGCGAGTTTTGCAACACGTTCTTGAAGTTTTTCTTTGTCGTAATCACTTGTCGCTTCTTCGATTTGTGTTTTGATTTGAGCAATACGTGACTTAATATTTTTTTCGTCACCCGTGCCATCGATGATGATGGTATTTTCTTTGCCCACTTCAATTCTTTTTGCTTGACCTAAATCTTCAATCTTAATTGTTTCTAATTTCAGACCTACTTCATCCGAAATTACTGTGCCACCGGTAAGAATTGCAATATCTTCAAGCATTGCTTTTCTTCTATCACCAAAACCAGGGGCTTTAACTGCAACAGTTTTTAAGATGCCGCGAATGTTATTGACCACTAAAGTTGCAAGCGCTTCTCCTTCGATATCTTCAGCGATAATAAGGAGAGGGCGGCTTGATTTAGCTACTTGCTCAAGAGCTGGAAGAAGATCTCTAATGTTAGAGATTTTTTTGTCATGCAATAAAACATATGGATTTTCTAATAATGCAATTTGACGATCTGCATTATTAATAAAGTAAGGTGAAAGATATCCACGATCGAATTGCATACCTTCTACAACGTCAAGCTCATTTGTTAAGCCTGATCCATCTTCTACAGTGATCACACCTTCTTTGCCTACCTTGTCCATTGCGTCTGCAATGATTTGTCCAATCGAGTGATCAGAGTTGGCAGAGATGGAGCCTACTTGAGCAATTTCCTTGCTTGTTGTACATGGTTTACTTAATTTTTTAAGTTCAGCAACGCCGCCTTCAACAGCTTTGTCGATACCTCTCTTAAGATCCATAGGGTTCATACCCGCTGCGACTGATTTCATTCCTTCGCGAATAATAGCTTGGGCTAATACAGTTGCAGTGGTTGTTCCGTCACCTGCGATATCAGAGGTTTTGGATGCAACTTCTTTAACCATTTGCGCGCCCATATTTTCGAACTTATCTTTAAGTTCGATTTCTTTTGCGACTGATACACCATCTTTAGTGATTGTAGGTGCGCCGAATGAACGCTCTAAAACAACATTTCTTCCTTTAGGGCCAAGTGTAACTTTCACTGCATTAGCTAAAATATTTACACCGGTAATCATCTTTTGGCGAACGTCGTCACCAAATCTTACGTCTTTTGCTGCCATTTTTATTTCTCCAAAATATTTATGAATGAATGTTTAAGGGGCTTTATTCAACAATGCCCATGATGTCTTCTTCACGCATCACAAGTAACTCTTCGCCGTCAACTTTAACGGCTTGGCCAGCGTATTTTCCAAATAAAACTTTGTCGCCTACTTTGACGTCTAGTTTTTTAACACTGCCATCTTCGAGAATTTTTCCATTACCTACGGCTTGAACTGTGCCTTGGTCTGGTTTTTCTGTGGCGCTGTCAGGGATAACAATGCCTGATGCTGTTGTACGTTCTTCTTCAAGACGCTTTACAATTACGCGGTCATGTAAAGGGCGAATTTTCATTTCATATTCTCCTAATAGTGTATTCTTTGAAAATTAATCAAAATCGAAAACATGAGTGATTAGCACTCAATGTCATAGAGTGCTAATAATAGGGACGAAAGTCTAAAATTTCAAGTGTTATTTCGTTAAATATCTGAATTTAAACATTATTTTTATATGAGCTATTACATAGAAAAGCAAAATTATCGAAAACTAGGACAGTCGGATTTGCTTATTTCACCGATTACCTTGGGAACCATGACCTTTGGCGAACAAAATACGGAGTCCGAGGCATTTTTACAACTTGATTGGGCGGTATCACATGGTATTAATTTTATTGATACGGCTGAAATGTATCCCGTTCCTCCTAAAGAAAAAACTTTTACGGCAACCGAAACAATCGTAGGTCATTGGTTAAAAAAACAAAAAAGGGAAGATATTGTTCTAGCAACTAAAGCTGCAGGTCCAAGAAGAGCGCTCAATTGGATTCGCAACGGACCTAAAGCTTTCGATGAAAAAAATTTACGTGAGGCAGTGGAGGGCTCTTTAAAAAGACTTCAAACAGATTATATCGATTTATATCAACTCCATTGGCCTGAAAGAAATGTGCCAATGTTTGGTCAGTATAAATTTGATCCTAGTGCCGAAATGGAAGGCTCAAAATTAAAAGAGTGGGTGCCCATTCATGAACAACTAGAAGCATTAAATAAACTTGTGCAAGAAGGTAAGATTAAATATATCGGCATATCTAATGAGCAATCTTGGGGTGTGATGGAATTTATTCGTATTGCAAGAGAAAAGAAATTACCTCTCATAGCTTCCATTCAGAATTGTTACAACCTCATCAATAGAGGGTTGGAGTTTGGTATGACAGAAATTTTATACCGAGAAAAGATTGGCTTTCTAGCTTACTCACCCTTGGCGTTCGGACATCTCACCGGAAAGTATTTAAAGGATATTGATGCAAGAGGTCGCGTGACTCTATTTAAAGGATTTGCTCAAAGATATGATAAGCCTAACGTATTTCCTGCTGTTAAAGCATATGAAGCATTAGCGCTTAAACATGGCATGACCTTAACTGAGATGGCCTTAGCTTTTGCTTATCATCAGTGGTTTGTTACATCAACCATCATAGGCGCCACATCGCTTGATCAACTGAAAGAAAACATTGAAGCGTATAACATAAGTCTCTCTAAAGAGTTGCTAGGTGAGATTGAAATCATTCATCTCACCCACATGAACCCAGCGCCTTGACATATGAAGAATCAAAATTTCATCGATAGAAGCCTAAAAAGTTTGTGGAACCCATGTACACAAATGAAAATTCAACAGAGTCAATCTATTATCCCTATTAAGCGCGGAGAAGGTGTTTGGCTATTTGACTATGATGATAAAAAATATTTAGATGCAACTAGCTCTTGGTGGGTCAATTTATTCGGTCACAATCAAAGCGAAATTAAAAAATACATTACAGACCAACTCGACCTTGTTGAGCACGTCATGCTCGCAGGTTTAACTCATGAACCAGCCATAAAACTTTCTGAAAAATTAAGTCATCTCACAAATCTAGGCCATGCTTTTTACGGTAGCGACGGGTCTAATGCGATTGAAATTGCTATTAAGATGAGTGTGCATTATTGGAAAAATAAAGGCCAACCAAAGAAGAATAAAATAATTTATTTACAGAATAGCTACCATGGTGAAACGCTCGGCGCCCTGTCTGTGACAGATATTAAACTTTTTCGTCAAAACTATGCTTCATTAATAAAAAAAAATAATCCTATCAAAACGCCAGATTGGCGATATGCAGATAAAGGAGAAACAGCAGAATCCTTCGCATTAAGATGTATTCAAGACTTGGAAAGATACTTTCAGGATAATCATCAATATATAGCCGCTTTTATATTGGAGCCCCTTGTGCAATGTGCAACTGGGATGGGAATGTACCACTCCATTTATTTAGCAAAAGCCAGAGATCTTTGTACGCAATATCATATTCATCTGATTGACGATGAGATTGCAGTGGGGTTCGGAAGAACGGGAAAGATGTTTGCATTTGAACATGCTGATATAAAGCCTGATTTTATTTGTCTTTCAAAAGGATTAACTGGCGGCTTCCTTCCCTTGTCAGCCGTACTAACCACCGATAACGTTTATATGGCTTTTTACGAGGATAAGATAGAAAAAGGCTTTCTGCACTCGCATAGCTACACTGGAAATCCACTCGCATGCAGTGCTGCGTTAGGCACAATAAATTATTTCGAAAATCATGATGTGATTAATCAAAATAGTAAAACCTCAGCTTATATTTCAGAGCGTATGAAGTCTCTATCAATATTACCAATTTCTAATTTAAGAAATATAGGAATGATATGGGCATTTGATCTTGATGGAGTTACAAAAAAGATAATTAAAAAAATATGTTCAAAAGCCATTAATCGTGGTCTTTTAATAAGGCCGATAGGCCATACTATTTATTTCATGCCACCTTATATTATCAATCATGATGAAATAAATTTTATGATTGATACTACTCTTGAAGTTATTCAGTCATCCATATAAATATGCGAATACTATTTCTTATATTTCTCTTATGGATAAATCCGGTATTTGCAGATTCGAATATTGATGCAATCAATAAAATATTGAATCGCTCAGAACTTTCAAAAGGTAATTACTCGCTTTACATTAAAAATATCTCTAAACGAGAAAAAATTTTTAGTTATAACGAACAAAAGGCATTCAATCCAGCCTCAGTGATGAAGTTAGTTTCGACATACGCTGGACTTCAGCTTTTAGGTCCTCATTATCAATGGAAGACGGAAGTGCTTTATAAAGGCAATATAAAAAATAAATATTTATATGGCGATCTCATTATTAAAGGTTATGGCGATCCTACTCTTACTTATGCAGATTTTTCTGAAATTATTGAAAAAGTTCAACAAAAAGGCATTAAGTATATTCACGGTAATATTATTATTGATGAAAGCTTTTTTGGTGAACTAAAAAATCAAGACCCTATTGACGATAAAAAATATCGTGCTTATAACGTAAATCCAAAATCTTTTGTAGTTAACCAAAATACAATCAATTTTAATTTTTCGATAAGTAATGAAAAAATTAATATACAAACATTTCCTGAAATTCCAACATTAAAAGTCATTAACCATTTAAAACTTACAGACAAGGACTGCAGCGAATGGAAGGATGCTCTTGGTTACGAGGTAGAAACAAATTCTAATGTATCAGAAATTAGATTTAATGGTAGCTTTGACAAAGCTTGTGAAAGTAAGGATATCAATTTATCAATATTAGGCGCCAATCGATTATCTAAAGATTTATTTGAAAAAATTTGGAAGATACATGGAGGAGTTATTGAGGGCGAGTTTAAAAATATATATCAAAGCTTTACTGATACACATAAGATATATGAGCATCAATCAAAGCCTTTAAGTCTTGTTGTGAGAGATATAAATAAATATAGCCAGAATCTGATTGCTAGAAATTTATTGCTCACCATGCTCGCAGAAAATAATGGTAATCCAATCACTGAAAATGAGGCTGGAAGATTTGCGAAAGAGTCTTTAATGAAAGAAAAATTGAAACTGGACTCTCTTGAAATGGATAATGGCGCAGGGCTCTCAAGAAATGCAAAAATAAATGCAGGAGATTTAGGTTTTTTATTAGAAAAAGCATTCAGTAACCTTTATATGCCTGAATTTATATCATCGCTTCCAAATATAGGTATTGATGGTACTTTGAAAAATAGAGGAAAAAAATTATCAGTTGCTAAGCGCGCTTATTTAAAAACCGGTAGCATCCAAAGTGTTAGTGCTATCGCAGGATATATTTTTGATAAAAATAACGATGTAAAAGTTTTTGTATTTATGGCGAATGATCCTAAAGCAAATGAATCATCTAAAGTACAAGATGATCTCATTGAATGGGCCTATCTTAACTAAACTTAAGGGAATGTTAATATGCGATATACGAACGTGTTTAAATTTATTTTAGTTTTTGGTGTTATTTTATTTAATATTGACTTAGTGTCTGCTGAGTCACAAATCTCACAAAAGGAAATTAAATTGGAAAAAAATATTACTAAATTAGTTATTAAAGATACTGTTTTAGGCAATGGGCGACAAGCAGAAAAAGGCCTTGCTGTGACAGTGCATTACTCAGGTTGGTTATATGATCCGAATCAGAAAGATGGCAAGGGAAAAAAATTCGATAGTTCACTAGATCGTAACGACCCTTTTGTATTTAATTTAGGCGGTGGTCAAGTGATTCGAGGTTGGGATGATGGTATAGATGGGATGAAAATTCATGGCAAAAGAACGCTCATCATTCCTCCAGATATGGGCTATGGCTCTCGCGGTGCTGGTGGAGTTATTCCTCCAAATGCTACTTTAATTTTTGATGTTGAGTTACTCGGAGTTAAGTAATGAAAGCTAGAGTTAAATGGATTGAAAATGTATGTTTCATAGGCGAGTCCGAATCCAATCATTCAGTGATTCTTGATGGACCTGAAGAATTGGGCGGCAGAAAACTAGGGATGCGCCCTATGGAGATGTTACTTATCGGCATGGGTGGATGCACATCATTTGATTTAGTCACGATCCTCAAGAAATCAAGACAAGCTATTAGTGATTGTTATGCTGAAATTGAAGCTGAAAGGGCTGAGACAATACCTAAAGTTTTTACTAAGATTCACATTCATTTTGTTCTAAAAGGTAAGGACTTGGATAAAGATCAAGTTGAGCGCGCAATTAAATTATCAGCTGAAAAATATTGTTCAGCATCCATTATGCTGTCTAAGTCGGTGCAAATTACACACGATTTCGAAATTAAAGAGGAGTTATAAAAACAATTTTATTTTGCACAGTAATGTTCATATAAAACATCCATGACTGATTGTGCTATTGGACTTACGGATGAGTAGTAAATAAGTTTTCCTTCGCGCCTTGTTTTAACTAACCCTTCAGTTCTTAACACTGTCAGTTGTTGTGACAGAGTAGGCTGATGTATTTGTAAGCTTTCTTCTAACTCGCTCACGCACTTTTCACCTTGGCTTATCTCGCAAAGAAGCATCATTCTGTCTCTATTCGATAAAACAGACATCAGTTTGCAAGCTTTATCAGCCGAAGACGTCATTTTCTTTAAGTTAATTTTTTGAGCCATACGGAAAGTCCTTAAAATAATACTTGTAACATTATACAATTATATATAATATAAACATATAAATCATTAAAAAGGATTATATATGACAAAGCAATACAAAGAAATCACACAAGATATCAATCAATCAATAGCTAAATTAAGATCGCAAGCTCCTGATGTAATGAAGGGATTTGGTTTATTAGCGCAAGCGGCAACACATGATGGTGCTCTTGATAAAAAAACAAAAGAACTTATTGCTTTGGCATTAGGGATTGCATCACATTGCGATGGTTGCATTGGTTTTCATACACAGGCCCTAGCTAAGTTAGGTGCGACACAAGAAGAAATTGTTGAAACTTTAGGTATGGCAGTTTATATGGGCGGTGGCCCATCTTTAATGTATGCTGCTGAAACACTTACAGCTTTTGAGCAGGCCAAAGCAAGCTAAATGATTATTCAATCAATTATTGGTGGATCAATTATTGGCATAGCTGTTTCATTGCTATTACTTTTTAATGGAAAAGTATTAGGTGTAAGTGGTATTTTAGGTGGGCTTTTCAATAATCCACTTAGTAAGAACTATTGGCGATTATTCTTTGTGTTAGGACTTCTTATATCACCCCTTATTTACAGTATCTTCTATCCAATCCCAATCATTGAAATCACATCTAATAAACTACTGATTATTGTAGGTGGTTTATTAGTAGGATTTGGAAGTCGCTTAGGATCCGGCTGCACCAGTGGTCATGGTGTATGTGGTTTAGCTAGATTGTCTCTAAGGTCTTTCATAGCAACAATGACATTCATCTTCTTTGGCTTTGTAACAGTTTTCGTCATACAAAAGGTACTGATATGAGCGCCATCATCGCTTTATTAGTTGGCATCATTTTTGGGGTAGGTTTAATCATTGCCCAAATGACTAATCCTTCAAAAATTATCAGTTTTTTAACTTTCGGTGAAAATTGGGATCCATCATTATTATTTGTAATGGCCTCCGCAGTATTTATTAGCTTTTTTGCATTTAGTCTTGCTAAGAAAAAAAATAAAGCATTACTTAATTTAGATTTTGAATTACCTAAGCGCAGTGATATTGATTCATCTTTGATAGTGGGATCAGCTTTATTTGGTATAGGCTGGGGCATGATAGGGTTTTGTCCTGCGCCTGCGATTGCATCTTTAGCATTTGGTAACTTACAAACGCTAATATTTATAGTAACAATGTTAATAGGCGTGTATTTGGCGAAAATTATTAAAAAATAATTTAATTATTTTTTAATTATCTTTAAGTCTAGCGTTTGCTCGTCTTCCATGATGGTAAGAAGACGATCAATATTCGGATGTCTGCCAGGATTTTTTTGAGCATCTTCAGTATGTTCTGAATATAAATTAAGACCTTCAATTGCTGCATCAAGAGTAATAGCGCCAAAAATTTTCCAGAGATGTTGATAGACTTTTACGGAGCCTTGGCTTCCTGGTTTATTTTCGATAGTACCTATCAAAACATTATTTTTATAAATTTCGATACGGTCAACGTGATCTGAATTGTCGAGCGTTAATAAAATATCATTAAATTTTTGCATCGATTAAATTTTTGCCGAAAGTGTTGTCATCATTTTTGATATTAATGACATAGCTTTTTTTACCTGACGGGGCAATTCAACGCCACCTAGTTCTTTTGCTTTGATTGCATGTTGTTCTTCGTCATCCGACATAACTTCTAGTATTTTATTCGTCTTAAGATCTTTTTTAGAAATTTTCTTTAAATGACCTGTTAAATGTTGTGCTACTTGTCGTTCTGTTTCAGCTAAGAATCCTAAGTTATATTTTTCACCTAAGGCGCTTGCAAAAGAGCCTATTAAAAAAGAGCTTGTATACCATAAAGGATTGAGAAGGCTTGTTTTGCCTCCTAATTCGTGGATTCTAGTATTACACCAATCAAGGTGATCGATTTCTTCTTTAGATGCTTTCTTTAAAGACTCGGCACCTTCACCGTGAGAATTGAAAAGAAGTTGTCCGCTATATAAAGCTTGAGCGCAAACTTCACCTGCATGATTAACGCGCATCAATTCGATCGTACGTTTTTTTTCGTCCGGGGTTAATTCAGCTTCTTTAATGTGAGAGTCAGGTCTCGGTCTTGAGCCTTTAGGTTTAGTAAATAAAACCTTCAGCCCTTTATCAAACTCAATGATAAGATCATCAATCATTTATTTTGAATAATCTGAAGGCCTTTGAGAATATTCATTGCTTCTTGGAATTGCTTATCCGCTTTACTTCCTGGCTCAATTGGGCCTGAGGGAGCATCAGAGGTCTTCTTTTTATCCTCTTCAGATTTTTTAACTGGCGAAGTTACAGGTTTACTATCCTTATCTTTGGGAGCGACGTTCGCATCAGCATCTTTTGGATTTGAAAGATGATTTGTGAGATCCGCTTCTTTAGTCATAAATGAAGGATCACTTCCATCATCAACGATGATGTCAGGCACAATACCTTTAGCCTGAATTGATCTCCCTTTAGGGGTGAAGTATCTTGCTGTTGTCATCTTAATTGCAGTGCCGTTATTCATAGGCAGAATACTTTGCACAGACCCTTTACCAAAACTTTGCATGCCCACAATCAAGGCTCTCTTGTGATCCTGGAGAGCGCCTGCCACAATTTCAGATGCAGATGCTGATCCGTTATTCACTAAAACTGCCATAGGGGTTGATCTAATATCTTCTGGAAAGTCTCTAAGGTAATCATCTTTGCTGCCACCTTTAAGATAATTTTCAGGGGTTGCAGTAAGATGCATTTTTGAGTCTTGCGCACGACCTTCTGTATAAACAACCAAATCACCCTTCGGCAAGAAAGCAGCAGAAACGCCAACTGCAGCATTTAATAAACCGCCTGGATTATTTCTAAGATCAAGCAATATACCTTTAAAAGGAGCTTTATTTTGTTGACGAAGATTTTTTAAGAGTTTTGCTAAGTCTTCACCTGTATGCTCTTGGAATTGAGCGATACGAACATAAGCGTAATTAGCCTCAGTAAGCTTTCCTTTAACACTTTGTGATTTGATAATAGCGCGTACTAAATTAAAAGTTAAAGGTTTGGTTTCACCTTTTCTTAATAGGGTAAGAACAATGCTAGTTCCTGGTTTGCCACGCATTTTTTTAACGGAGTCATTAAGTGTTAAACCTTTTGTAGATGTTTCATCTAATTTCATAATGAGGTCACCACTCTTTAATCCTGCTTTATAAGCTGGACTATCTTCAATGGGAGAGATAACTTTTACAAAACCATCTTCCATGCCGACTTCAATTCCAAGTCCGCCAAACTCACCTTGGGTTGCTTGATTTAAATCTTTAAAGTCTTCGATATTTAGAAAAGAAGAATGAGGATCAAGGCCGGTAAGCATGCCATTAAGTGCTTCGTTGATAAGCTTTTTGTCTTCAACTGGCTCTACATAATCAGATTTAATCTTGCCAAAAACTTCAGCAAAAGTTCTTAGTTCATCAACTGGGAGATTGTTTTTTTCAGCTTTATCCGCGAAGACGGGTAAATTCAAACTGATCAGAACACCGATCATAGCGCCACAGGCTATGAGGGTAAATTTTTCGAATTTTGAGCGCATGAATGACTTTCGTAATAAGCTATTAAGGATTAAATGTTTAATAATAAAGCATTCTGTCTTTTTGTTTGGCTTATATCAATAGGCTTTTATAAATATATTTTAAGAATAACTTTGAACTATGGGAACTAAATCTAAAACATATCAAATTGAGATTCAATTTTGTACGCAATGTGGTTGGCTTCCACGAGCTTCATGGATGATGCAGGAAATACTGACGACTTTTCAAGATGAAATTTTATCTGTTACATTAACCCCTAAATCGGGTGGGATTTTTGAAATTTTCTTGGGCAAAGAAAAGATCTATTCCAGATCAGATTTTGGAGGATTTCTTGATATCAAGGATATTAAAAAGTTGATCAGGGATAAAATTAGCCCAGAGAAAAATCTGGGCCATACCGATCTCTAGAGCGTTTCTTCCGACTCAACTCTTGTTGCGCCATTAAATCTTTTAAGCCAGTAGTTTTTTGTAAGACTTTCAACGCGAATAGTTTTGCCTGTTCGTGGCGCATGAATAAACTCATTATTTCCCACATAGATACCGACATGAGAGAACTTAGATTTTCGTGTATTAAAGAATACAAGATCACCTGGCTGCAAGTCTTCAAATTTAATTGTTTCACCCATCTTACTGAGGGATCTGGCGCTTGGCGGAAGGCTAAGATTTAAAGCCTGCTCAAAGACATATTTTACAAATTGACTGCAATCAAAACCGGTTTCTGGTCTTGAGCCCCCCAATTTATATTTAATACCAGTGAGCTCATAAGCTTTATCAATAATGAGAGCAATATCGCTTTTCCATTGCTGATCAGCTGCCGGTGGCACTTCCGATTGTGAAGCTGTGTCTGAAGCACTGAAATTCAATGAATCAGCTTCCGCCCAAGACGGGCTAGAAAATGCTATCGCTACAAAGATGAGTAAAGCTTTGAAATTCATAGTTTGAAAATGAGTAAATTGCTGAGATTTTATCATTTAAAGAGGGTTTGTGAAATCGGATTTTCATCTGCATGAGATAATCACATGATCATGAATGAAATATTTATCAAAGAATTTTTTAGTGAAAAAGGCGATCTTTCTAATAACATTGATGGCTATCGAGTGAGAAAAGAGCAGATCGATATCTCGATCTTAATTGACGAAGCGATAACACATAAAAAAAAATTAATTGTCGAAGCGGGAACAGGCATTGGTAAAACTTTTGCGTATCTTGTTCCGGCATTTCTCTCTGGCGGCAAAATTATTATTTCTACAGCAACTAAAAATTTACAGGATCAATTATTCACTAAAGATATTCCTATGATTAGGGACGCATTAAAAGTCCCTGTGAGTTTGGCTATGCTCAAAGGTAGATCAAATTATTTATGCCATTTGCGATTAGAAAACGCCATGATTGAGGGCGCTTTTATGACCAAAGAAGATGTCACCCATTTACATCTCGTAAACCAACATGCCAAGCACAGTGTTGATGGTGACAGAGCTGAATTAGATACTATTCCAGAAAGCTCCTCTATATGGCCGCAAGTAACCTCTACTAAAGAAAATTGTTTGGGTCAGGATTGTAGTTTTTATAAAGAATGTTTTGTCATGAGTGCCCGAAGAAAGGCATTAGCTGCGGATGTTACCATCGTCAATCACCACTTATTCTTTGCCGATCTTAATATGAAGGAGGAAGGTATATCTGAACTTCTTCCAAAAGCCACAACAGTTATTTTTGATGAAGCACATCAGATACCTGATATTGCCTCTATTTTTTTTGGAAAAAATATTTCAACCAGTAAGATTAGCGAGATAGTTCAAGATGGTTTTCAGATTTATTTAAAACATATGAAAGATGTTTCAGATTTTGAACCTATTTTAAATGACTTAGAAAAAGCAAATAAAGATTTTAGACTTGTATTTCCAAGAGAATCTAATCGATATCCCTATCAAAAGATTTCCTCTTTTAGTCGATTCGAATCCAGCTATCTTGAGCTGGTTGAAAAACTCAAAAAAATAATTGAATTATTAGCCCTTCATAAAGACCGGGATTCGGAGATCGAAAAGTATTTTGATAGCGCGAATGAAATACTTAAGAGTTTTGATGATTGGCTTGAGGATAAAGATAACAATTCAATTAAATGGATCGAAGTTTATTCGCAGTCCCTGCAACTTAACAATACGCCGTTATCTATTGCTGATATGTTTGCAAGACATATTAATAATGAAGCAACTTCATGGGTCTTTACATCCGCAACACTGGCTGTAAAAAATAATTTTGATCATTTCAAAAACCAACTCGGCCTGATAGATGCAGATTCAGTTTCTAAAGAGAGTCCATTTAATTATGCTGAAAAAGCTTTACTCTTCGTTCCCAAAACAATGCCGGATCCCAATCATGAGAATTTCAACTTTGCGGTTGTGAACCAGATTTATCCTTTTATTAAAGCAAGCAAAGGCAGAGCATTTATTTTATGCACGACATTAAAATCTATGCGAGAAATATTTACACTCCTTCAAGATAAGATTGAAACAGATCAATTAGATTATCCAATCTATCTTCAAGGTGATGGTTCAAGAAATCATCTTTTAAATAAATTTAGAGAACACGGCCACGCTATTCTTATCGGCTCGTTAAGTTTTTGGGAGGGTGTAGATGTGAAGGGTGACGCTTTGTCATTGGTGGTAATAGATAAATTACCATTTTTTTCGCCAGAGGATCCCGTCCTGGCTGCAAGAATTGATAAAATTAACCAAAGTGGCAAGAATGCTTTCATGGAATATCAATTACCTAATGCAGTCATTACTTTAAAACAGGGCGCTGGTCGATTAATACGCGACGAGTTTGATAAAGGAGTTCTTGTGATATGCGATACGAGAATTATTGATAAAGCTTATGGAAAAAGGATGTGGCAGAGTTTGCCCCCTTTCGCTCGAACGCGAGATGATTTAGAAGTCATCCAATTTCTAGAAAAAATTTAATTTATGAAAATTTTGTCCTTAGATACCTCTTCTGAATATATGTCTTTAGGTCTAAAGATTGATGAAGACTTTTATTCAATCAATATCAATGCTGGACAGACTCATTCAGAAATAGTCTTACCTGAAATAAAAAAATTATTAGAAAGGCATCAATTAACGACAAAAGATCTTGATGCTGTTGCATTTGGCAGAGGGCCAGGATCATTTACAGGCATAAGAATCGCGTGTGGTATCGCATACGGACTAGGGTATGGCGCGTCAATTCCAGTTATTGGTGTGAACAATCTTTTAGCGCTCGCCGAGAGTTCGGGTAAAAATAAAGTGATAAGCGCCATTGATGCCAGAATGGGTGAAATATATTTAAGTGCTTATATAAAGGAGAGCAAAATATTTTCAAAGCCAATCATTGAAGGGGTTTTTAAGCCAGATGAATTACCTCAACTTAAAGAATCCGGCTGGACTTTGATTGGCAATGCAATCGAAACATACAATAAAGAAATGAAAGATCATTTTGATCAACAAATAAATGATCTCGTAGACGGGCCCTATGAGGTAGTCGAATCTATTTCAAGATTGGCAATACCTTTTATTCGAAATAAAGTATTTGAGTTGATTCATGCTGAGCCTGTTTACTTAAGAAATAAAGTGGCGTTTACTACCGAAGAGCGAAAAGCACTGAATGCAATTTAGTGAATTTAAAGAGAATGATTTAAGCGCGATCGGATTGATTGAAAATGAAGTTCACGCTTATCCTTGGACACAAGGTAATTTTTTAGATTCGATAAAATCAAATCACACATGTTTGATGATGAAGCTTAATGAAGAAATTATAGGTTACACCGTCATGATGTTTGTGTTAGATGAATGCCATCTTCTTAATATAAGTATAAAAAAAAGTATGCAAAAAAAAGGCTATGGATCCCATTTGCTTAAGGAAGTGATACGTCAGGCAAATTTAGCTCACGCAAAAACAATTTATCTTGAAGTTAGAGCCTCTAATCAAACTGCTATTCATTTGTATGACAAACATGGGTTTAATGAAATGAGTATTAGAAAAGATTATTATCGTGCTAAAGAAGGGCGGGAAGACGCCGTATTAATGGGGCTTGTGATTTGATGGACGCTGATTACAAAAAAAGAATCTTAAAAGAGCTTGAATTATTTCCTCTTTGGAAATTAAAAGACAGGCCTAACAATGAGCTTTTTCCAAAGGAAGATACAAATTCTATAGAGGTTGATTTATTTTTTGGATTCAAAATAGATTATAAGGAAGGATCTTTATTACTTTTGAGCCGGAAATTTTTGCTAGGAACTGAAGAGGCTGCCCAAGACTTATTTTTAAACATTGCCAAATTTATTTCAACATCAATAGGCGAACATACATTCCAGAAAAATCATTTATTAAAGCTTACCAAAGATCAGATTGGTGGGTTATTTTTAAATACTACCCCAATGCATGTATTAGCTTTTGGATTCGATAATCAGTTTTTTGAGGAATACAAAACAATTGATTTGATGAATAATGTCTCTATGAACATTAAGCATACGCTTGATATAAATCATTTGCTTAAAAACCCAAAAGATAAGAAATTAGTTTGGGAAAACATTTTAGATTTAATGAAAGCTTTTTAAATTAAGAAAGAATATAAATGCTCGCATCAAAATTTTACATCTCAACCTTGAAGGAAGCGCCGTCAGAAGCAGAGCTTATTAGTCATAAGCTTATGATTCGCGCAGGCTTTATTAAGCGCCTAGGTTCAGGCCTTTATTCTTGGATGCCGCTTGGCTTAAAAGTTTTAAGAAAAATTGAAGCGATTGTGAGAAATGAAATGAATCAAGCTGGTGCGGTAGAGTTATTAATGCCAGCTATACAACCAGCTGAACTATGGGAAGAGACCGGTCGATGGGCTCTCTTCGGACCACAGATGTTAAAGATCAAAGATCGCCATGATCGAAATTTCTGTTTTGGTCCGACGCACGAAGAAGTCATCACGGATATTGCAAGGAAAGAAATTAATAGTTACAAGCAGTTACCCATTAACCTTTATCAAATACAGATGAAATTTAGGGATGAGATTAGACCTCGTTTTGGTGTGATGCGTGCTCGCGAGTTTTTAATGAAGGATGCTTATTCTTTCCATGCATCAAGAGCTTCATTACAAGAAACATATGAAACAATGTATCAGGCCTATACCAATATTTTTAATAAGATAGGTCTTCAGTTTAGGGCAGTGAAAGCAGATACCGGGGCTATCGGAGGGGATGGTTCGCATGAGTTTCATGTTTTAGCTGATTCTGGCGAGGATGCGATTGCATATAGCTCAGTGTCTGACTACGCTGCTAATATTGAATTAGCAGAAGCGATTCTTCAGGATGACAAAAGATTAGATCCAAAAGAGCCGATGGTTAAATTTGACACACCAAAACAGACGACTTGTGAAGATGTGGCTAATTTGATTGGCGCCCGCATTCAAAAGACAGTTAAAACTATAGCCCTTATCAATCAAACTAATGAAGCAAATGAATTTTTCTTGGTCCTTCTTCGAGGGGACCATGAGCTTAACGAAGTGAAATTATCCAAGGTAAAAGACTTTGAGAATTTCCGTTTTGCAACGGACGAAGAAGTAAAAGAGCATCTAAAATGCCCCCCAGGATTTATTGGCCCCGTCGGAGTTAAATCTTCCATAAAAATTCTGGCAGATAAGTCCGTCAGTATTCTGTCTGATTTTATTTGTGGTGCAAATGAACCCAAACTTCACTTAAAAGGTGTGAATTTTGTGCGTGACCTCCCTGAGCCGATACTTTTTGCAGACTTAAGAAAAGTGGTCGAGGGCGATATGAGTCCAGACAAGCAAGGTACTCTTCAGATATGCAGGGGTATTGAAGTGGGTCATATTTTCCAATTGGGCAATAAGTACTCTAAGGCAATGAAAGCAGAATACTTAGATGAAAATGGCCAGAGTCAAATTCTAGAAATGGGGTGTTATGGCATTGGGGTGTCGCGTATTGTAGCTGCCGCTATTGAGCAGTCGCACGATGATAAAGGCATTATTTTTCCGATTAACATTGCGCCTTTTGAAGTGGCGATTGCACCCATAGGTTATGACAAAAGTGCTGAGGTTAAAGCTTCGGCGCATAAAATTTATGATGCGCTTAAAGCAATGGGCGTCGACGTCTTGCTTGATGATCGAGGTGAGCGTCCAGGCTTTATGTTTGCCGAGATGGAATTAATAGGTATACCGTATAGAATCGTCATTGGAGATCGCAATTTAAAAGAAGGTAAAGTTGAGTTCCAAGGTCGATTGGATCAAGAATCTAAATTAATTGATGAAAATCATATAGTTACAGAAATTAAATCTTTATTAATCTCCTGATTATTCTATCCTTTTTATTTTAAGTACATGATTTAGTTGAGTTATTTTTGTTAAGCATTTATTACAAAATAATTACAATTAAGGGGTGTATTTATTAAAAAAAAGGGTTAATATTCGGCAAGTAGTTAGCGATCGATGACCTGGAAGACTAGGGCCAATTGATAACTAAGTGCTCAAGTACTATAGCTCTTTGATGTGTATATAAAGTCAACTAACTTAGGAGATATTATGTCGAAATCATTAGCAGTAGCAATTAGTGTTGGTATTTTAGCAGCCGTATGGAATGCTCTTAGTGGCGACTATCTTGGCAGTATTGTTGCAACTAGTATTCCAGTGGGATTTATAGCATGGGCTTGTTCAAGCCTTGCTGGTAAGTCAGATGCAATGCAAAAAACAGTTATCGGTATGACTTTTGGTGCAATCATTGCTTCCGTAGCAGTAGTTATTGGAGGATTTGATTTGCCAGTGATTGGTGCAAGTGATGAAGTAGGAGTTGGTTTAGCTGCTCTCATTCTTGTATTAGTCTCAGGCAAAGTAAGTCAAGTCTCAAATGTCGGAATAAATGTTTTAGGTTTTGCGTCAGCTTTTACGCTATCACCAAATGCAACTAGTATCGCTGCAATGGATTTATCTAATCCAGTAGCTATTGTTTTAGTTTCAAGTATCTTGGGCGTAGTTGCAGGTAATTTAGCAGGAAGACTTGCAGCTGCAATTAAATAATTACTTTACATGACTCTTAAAAAACGCACCTCAAGGGGTGCGTTTTTTATTTCGACTTACTAGAAATTTTAAATCCGTAATAGGTTCCGAATTCACCTTCAGATTCGTTATATATAAAGAATAAATTATTTGTATAGCCAAGGCCGTTGTAATGATTTTGCGCTCTTAATTTTATATCTTTTGGTAAAGCAGATTTGCCAACATACCCCCCCTTGGAATTAAAGATTAATATCGCTTTATGGTCGACATCAAGAATGGCCAACTCTTCTCCATCAATACCTGTTGAAGCAATAAAATTATCACTTAAATCATCAAATGCGACGCTCGCTGACTTGAGGTCTAAATGAATTTCTCCTAACTTATTGCCCTCACTCGCGTCAATAATGATGACCTTGTCACTTCTTTTTTGTTTAGCAAAGTAACGATTCGTTTTAGAATCAAATGAAGGCATTGTAGCTGAGTCGCCAAAGGCGGGGTTGAAGTTAGAAACTTCTTTTGATGTGCCCTTTAAATTGCCTTGAGGATCAAGGTCTAAAGAAAATATGCCGGTATTAGGGGCAAAGCCAGCCTCACTGGAAATGTTATAAGTGATGGTTGTTAATTGATAAGTTAATTCATTGTAAAAAATAGAGCGATTATCGAATCCTGCCTGTGTTGAGGACAAGTATTTTCCAGATTGATCATAGGTGTGAATAAGTGATTTAGAGATAGGCGCTTCAGTTTCAGAGCCTAAAGGAGCTAGGCCACCATCTGCGATATAATATTTTTTGTGTCCCGGAATGAAGGCTACTGTCATGGGACGTGTTGTAGGTTTTTTAGCAAGTGTAATTTTAATTTCGGATTGTGCTTCAGGAAGCACGTCCGCAAAAATGGAATAATTAAATATTAAAAAACTTAACGCAATAATAATTTTCATAGATTACCTTTTAAGGTTGGCTGTTAATCAAGATCGCTCAATAAAAGAAGCATCACCATAACTAAAGAAGCGGTATTCATTTTCAATAGCATGTTGATAAAGTTTCTTCATGGTATCACTTCCACTAAAAGCCGAGACTAAAATAAATAGAGTACTTTTAGGTAAATGAAAATTAGTGAGTAATGCATCCACAATTTTAAATTTATAGCCCGGTTTGATAAATATAGAGGTCTCTTTAAATCCAGGTTGAATAATTTCTTCAGAAAATTTACTTTCAAGCGCTCTTAAGACGGTAGTGCCGATAGCAATAATTCTGCCATTGTTTGATTTAGCATCATGAATCATTTGAATTGTTTTTTCAGGCACATTAAAAGATTCACTATGCATTTGATGATGATCAAGATCATCTTCTCTGACGGGTTGAAAAGTGCCAGCACCTACATGAAGTGTTAGAAAAGTATATTTAATTTTTTTGTTATCTAAGGCTTTAAAGATTTCATCGGTGAAATGGAGGCCAGCCGTTGGTGCTGCAACAGCGCCAGATTCTTTTGCATAAATAGTTTGATATCTTTTTTCATCACTTGCGTTAGCACTTCTCTCTATGTAAGGCGGCAAAGGAATATGCCCATATTTTTCAAGTATGTCATGACTAGATAAATCTGAATTAAATTCAATATAAAAAAGATCCTTTTCTTTTCTTAAGACTTTAACTGAGACGTCTTTATTAATCTCAAAGATAGTGGCATCAAATATTTTTTTTGATGTTTTTAAGTGTGCAAGTGCATGGTGATCATCCAAGATTCTTTCAATCAAGATTTCAACTTTTCCACCTGTTATTTTTTTTGCAAATAATCGAGCCTTAATAACTCTTGTATCATTGAAAATTAGAAGATCATTGCTATTTAGAAGATCAACAAATTCTATAAATTTTTTATCACTAAATGACTTTGTATTTTTATTTAAAACAAGTAGTCGACTTGCATCCCTTTTTTGAAGTGGTGCTTGGGCAATAAGATGCTGGGGCAGATCAAAATCAAATTCTTCAAGTAGCATATATATTTATGAGACTAACATTTTAAATAAAATCTTTAATTGATCTGAATATTGCAGTTATTTAATATGATTTAAAATAACATTAACTAGAATTGCAAGCGTTAACAGCAAAAGAATAGCCACTACAAAACCAATAATTAGAAAATATTTTATTCCATGTTTTTCAACAAAAGCATCATCTTGAGAAAATTGCCTATTATTTTGTATACCGAAAAAAGCAGATAGGATACTTTTAATGATCTTTACCATAATTTTTTTTAATTTTTAATATTTATAATTCAATATACTTACTATATATAATTTGATTATAACTAACATGTTTAGATTAAAATTATAAATAAGCCGGGATGGCGGAATTGGTAGACGCACGGGACTCAAAATCCCGCGCTAGTAATAGCGTGCGAGTTCGATTCTCGCTCCCGGCACCATAAATTATTGGAATTTTTTTCTTTTATGTATGTCAAGAGAAAATATGATTCAAATCAAAAAATCAAAGAAAGGCAGTTTAGACGAATTTATTCTTCGCCCAAATCCATCTATGCCTTGGAGAGTAATTAAAAAAATATATCTTTTTTTCTTTATCTTTATTCTCATAATTTCCTCAATACTCTGTTACCTTGGATTATATCTAGCGATTCCTTTTTACGGCATTGAAGTTCTTTTGCTTGGATATGCTTTATATTTCACTTGTCTTAAAAGTACCTTTTATCAAATTATAAGAATCAGTTCCCGCTTAATTGAGATTAAAACTATTCAAGGGAAAAAAATAATTAGAGAGGAGTATAATCGAGACTGGAGTAAATTTAGACTTGTGACAACATACTTTAATCGACCTAGCTATATAGTCATAAGCTCTCATGGGAAAAATACTCATATTGGAGATTTTTTATGCGAGAAAGAGCGCTTAGAATTGTTTAAAAAAATCTCATGATTACAATTTTTCGTATTGATTTTAAAAAATCCTACTGATAACATGAGGGACATAAAATTTCAGTAAATATAGATCATTCGACTTTTACGGTAAGGAATAATAAATGCATTTGAATAAAAGTATGGCTAGATTTTTATCTAATTTCATAGTTATCGTCTCAGCACTATTCTTATTAAGCCCCGATATATTACATGCTGCCTGGGGTTTAAATATGAGAGAGGGAGCTACCCCTATAAGTCAAGATGTTTATAACATGCATATGACTTCTTTATATGTAGTCACTGTCATTGGAATTTTGGTGTTTGGCGTGATGTTTTGGTCTATATTCCATCATCGGAAGTCGAAAGGCGTTAAACCAGCAAAATTTTCACACAGCACAACTGTTGAAGTAATTTGGACTCTTATACCTTTTGCTATCATTGTTGCATTGGCAATACCTGCAACTAAACTTCTTGCAAAGATGGATGACACTTCAAAATCTGAAATCACTATCAAAGCAACAGGGTATCAATGGAAATGGAAATATGACTACATAGATGAGGATATTACTATTTACAGTAATTTGGCCTCTGATAGTGTTGATGCTAGCCAGAGGAATTCAGGCATTGATCCAAAGACTGCTGATAACTATTTACTAAATACTGATACAGCTCTTGTACTTCCTGTCGGTAAAAAAATTAGAATTATGACAACAGCGAACGATGTTATTCATGCTTGGTGGGTACCTGATCTAGGTTGGAAAAGAGACGCTATCCCAGGATTCATTAATGACAACTGGACGATAATTAATAAAGAAGGTGTTTATCGCGGGCAGTGCGCTGAAATTTGCGGCAAAGGACATGGATATATGCCCATTGTTGTAAAGGCTGTTCCAGAAAAACAATACTTAGCTTGGGTTCAAGAAACAAAACTTGCATTAAAATCTAAAAAAGATAGTGGCGATAAAGAGCTGTCAATGGATGAGTTAAAATCTAAAGGTGAGGCGGTTTATAAAGCAAATTGTCTAGCTTGTCATCAAGCAAATGGACAAGGTATTAAGGGGGTTTTCCCATCAATTGATGGCAGTCCTCTTGCAAACCTAAAGGAAAATATTCCAGCTCATATTCATCAAGTTATTTATGGCAAGGGAAATATGCCAGCTTTTGGCGAGCAACTATCGGACACTGATATTGCCTCAGTAGTTACTTTCACAAGAAATAATTGGGGTAATAAAACAGGCGATATTATTCAGCCTAAAGATGTAGCAGCTGGCAGAAAGAAATAATTTTAAATTTAATTTTTTAATTTAGGAAGATTTTAAGAATGAGCACAATAGCACACGCCGATCACGATCATCACGATCATAAGCCCACAGGCATTAAACGTTGGTTGTTTTCAACAAACCATAAAGACATAGGTACGATGTATCTCGTTTTTTCATTGATTATGTTCTTTATTGGTGGCGCAATGGCGATGGTTATTCGTGCAGAGTTATTTCAACCAGGGCTTCAGTTTGTAGACCCCCAATTTTATAACTCGATGGTTACTGTGCATGCACTTGTAATGATTTTCGGAGCTGTTATGCCTGCTGGAGTTGGTCTTGCTAATTGGATGATACCTATTATGATTGGCGCTCCGGACATGGCCCTTCCTCGTATGAATAATATGAGTTTTTGGATTATGCCTTTTGCTTTTGCACTTCTTTTAGGCACTTTATTTATGGAAGGTGGAGGCCCTGCAGGCGGCTGGACTATGTACCCTCCTCTTGTTCTTCAAACAGGAAATGCATTTCCCTATTTAATCTTTGCGGTTCATTTCCTAGGTATCTCATCTATTATGGGTGCAATTAATATCATTGCTACAGTCTTCAATATGAGAGCGCCAGGTATGACATTAATGAGATTGCCTTTGTTTGTCTGGACTTGGGTGATTACAGCCTTTTTACTTATTGCCTCTATGCCAGTTTTAGCTGGTGCTGTGACAATGCTCTTAACAGATAAATATTTTGGTACAAGCTTTTTTAATGCTGCGGGTGGTGGTGACCCAGTATTGTTCCAGCATATTTTCTGGTTCTTTGGACATCCAGAAGTTTATATTTTAGCGCTTCCAGCTTTCGGAATCGTTTCTCAAATTATTCCGACTTTTGCTCGTAAGCCTCTTTTTGGCTACGCATCTATGGTTTACGCCACGGCTTCCATTGCAATTCTTTCTTTCTTTGTTTGGGCGCACCATATGTTTACGGTCGGACTTCCTATCAATGGTGAATTATTTTTCATGTATGCAACAATGTTAATTGCTGTACCTACGGGTGTTAAAGTATTTAACTGGGTTGCAACAATGTGGAAAGGCGCTATGACCTTCGAGGCCCCTATGCTATTCGCAGTAGCGTTTGTAATTTTATTTACAATTGGGGGATTTTCAGGGCTTATGCTGGGCATTACGCCAGTTGACTTCCAATACCATGATACCTATTTTGTTGTTGCTCATTTCCATTACGTTTTATTAACAGGCGCAGTTTTTGCACTTATGGCCTCTGTTTATTATTGGCTTCCTAAATGGACTGGTAACATGTATGACGAGAAATTAGCTAAGGTTCATTTCTGGTTATCGACCATTTTTGCAAATGTGCTTTTCTTTCCACAACATTTTCTAGGTTTAGCGGGTATGCCAAGAAGAATTCCTGATTACAGTGTTCAGTTTGCAGATTTTAATATGATTTCAAGTCTTGGTGGTTTTGCTTACGGTATTTCACAATTGTTATTCGTATATATCGTTATTAAATGTGCCTTAGGTGGAAAAAAAGCTACAGGTCAAGTTTGGGAGGGCGCGCGTGGCTTGGAGTGGACATTAAGCTCACCACCGCCATACCATTCGTTCACTAAGCCACCAAAAGTTACAAAAGCTTTAATGGACTATTAATGGTAAAAAAGACTTTACAAAATAATAATGAATTAGTAAAAAAAAGAAACAAAAGATTAGGATTGATTCTAGGGTTAGTTGCCTTTTCTTTTTATGCAGGGTTTCTTCTAAGCAATATGAAATGATTAAATTTGGCGGCATTAAGCGAACAACTGTTTATTTAACGCTGCTCACAGTTGTAATGTTTGGTTTTGGTTATGCGCTTGTGCCTCTATATGATGTTTTTTGTGAAGTCACTGGGCTGAATGGAAAGACAGGACGTATTTATAATGCAGAAGCGTCAAAGTTAGTTGTAGACACTCAACGATTTGTTACTATTCACTTTGATTCCAATATAAATGGTAATTTAGCTTGGAAATTAAAAGCCGATCAAAAGTTTTTAAAGGTTAATCCAGGTAAATTTTATGTTGTAACCTATACTGTTGAAAATATGATTAGTGAGGAAATCGTTGGGCAGGCAATACCAAGTGTTACACCTCAAATTGCATCACTTTATTTAAAAAAGTCAGAGTGTTTTTGTTTTAGGAATCAAGTATTAAAGCCCGGTGAGAGTAAAAAACTTACTGTACGGTTTGAGGTAGATAAAGATATTCCTAAAAATGTGGAATCACTTACTCTTTCTTACACTTTTTTCAGAGCTTTGAAAGATGACAAAAAGGCAAGTTAAGTAATATTAATATATTAATAATTAAGGAAATTATATGGCAAGCAAAGATATCTATTTTGTTCCAGAGTCAAGTAAATGGCCAATAGTCGGCAGCCTTGCTCTCTTTACTACATTCGTAGGTTCAGCGATGTTATTAAATCAATCGCCCAATGCAAAATATGTCTTTATTGCTGGCATAGCAGCAGTAATTTATATGTTTGCAGGATGGTTTTCAAATGTAATAGCCGAAAGCCTTTCAGGGAAATATAACAAACAAGTAGATATTAGCTTCAGAATGGGTATGGGTTGGTTTATTTTCTCAGAAGTTATGTTTTTTGCAGCTTTTTTTGGTGCGCTATTTTATGCTCGTGTATTATCTGTGCCTTGGCTTAGTGGTGAAGGTCATGGCGTTGTAACTCACGAATTTTTATGGCCTGCTTTCAAAGCTTCCTGGCCCATGGCTGTTATGCCCAATCCCGCCAACTTTACCCAATATAAAGAAACTGTCCCAGCATTTGGGGTACCTGCTCTTAATACATTAATACTACTAACAAGTGGAGTTACAGTCACTCTTGCTCACTGGGCTTTAAAAAAAGGACAAAGACAACAACTTTGCATATGGCTTGCTGCCACAGTTGCATTGGGTGCTGTATTTGTTTACCTTCAAGCCGGAGAATATCACCATGCATATTCCGAATTAAGTTTAAAGCTTAGCTCGGGTATTTATGGTTCAACATTTTATATGCTTACAGGATTCCATGGGTTTCATGTAACAATGGGAGCCGTAATGTTGGCAGTTATTTTATTTAGATCTATAAAGGGGCATTTTACTAAAAGTGATCACTTTGCTTTTGAAGCAGTGGCATGGTATTGGCATTTTGTAGATGTAGTCTGGCTCGGGTTATTTATATTTGTTTATTGGTTATAAATCCCTAGAATTAATAAATAAAGCGCTATAAAAATTAGCGCTTTTTTATTTTAGATGCCATGAGGATGAATTAAGCCTGAATAAAATCCGTAGAAGAGTAAAAAAAACAAAATTATAGAAAGCCCAACTCTCAAAGATAATGAAGTTACCATTTTGTTCGATTTTTTTTTATCTTTGATTAGAAAGAAAAGACCGCCCGAAAGCGATAGAAGTATAAATAACAGAATTGCTATTACAAGAATCTTAAATAATAATTCACCACTCATAAAATAACCTTACCTTAAATTTAATTTTGAAATTTTCAATCTATAACATAAGTTTTAATTATAAGTTATTACCTACTCTGATATTTATTATATTTTTTACTCTTTTTATTAAATTAGGTTTTTGGCAGCTGGATCGCGCCGATCAAAAAAAGATAATTAATATGGCATTCGCCGAAAGACAACATCAGCCACCAATAAATTTAAATAAAGAAACTATCCAAATGCGAATAAAGGATATTATTTGGCATCATGTTACTTTGAGTGGAGAGTTTTTAAATGAAAAGAATATTATTCTAGATAATCAAATTCGCGAAGAAAAAGCAGGTTTTCTCATTTATACTCCTTTTAAAATTTTAGATTCTAATAAAATTATCTTAATTAATAGGGGCTGGTACCCTCTAACTAATTCAAGAAAAGATATTCTTGATATACCCCCCATTAAAGAGATGCAAATAATTGAAGGTCAAGTTAGTCAAATGCCCTCTTCTGGTATTTCACTAGGAAAAGTAGTAACTGAAAAATTAAATGAGTCGTCTTTTAGGCTTCAGAAGATGGATTATGAAGTTTTAAGCTCTTTAATAAGCAAAGATTTAATGGGGTATGAAGTTAAACTCAGAAAACCAATTTTTGATAAGACTTATGTTGTAGATTCAGGTATCCCAGTCCCGGACAGTGATAAAAATTACGGTTATGCATTTCAGTGGTTTGCGATGGCATTTACTCTTTTCATTATTTTTATAAGATTAGGCGTAAAAAAGAAATGATCTTAAGCGATATTCTTAAGTCACGGTTAAAACTAATTGGCATTGTATTGTTATTTTTTATGCCTGTAGTTTTTGCATGGTATTTAGTTTTTTTTACAAATTACAAAATGCATACAAAAGGAGTAGAGCACGGACTCTTAATTAGTCCAATCATTCAGGTTGGTGATTTCGAGTTATTTGAACCGATAAGCCAAGAAAAATATCAATTAATTGGTAAATGGACATTAGTTTCCTTCGTGGAAAATAAATGTGATGAGGCGTGTGAGTTTCAATTATATGAGTTAAGACAAATTTGGCTTGCATTAGGTAAAGATGGCAATAAAATTCAAAGGCTAGCTATAGTTAAAGATAAAAATTTAATTTCATCTGAACAGATTAAATTGAGCCAAGGCCACCTCTTCTTGAAAGAAGATAAAGATTCAAAAGATAGACTAAATAGTCGAATTAAATCTTATCCAGCTTTTGATAGCGAGTCTATCTATCTTATAGATCCTTATGGAAATTTGATGATGCAATATAAAAAAGGAACGAATCCATCTGGAATAATTAAAGATATAGAACGATTAATAAGAATTTCAAAATAATTAGGAATCTAGATGCTTTTTCAAAAGAGCATTTAATTTATTAAAATCTAATTCTCCTATGACTTTATCAATGATTTTTCCATTTTTATCAATGAGTATCGAAGTTGGTGTAAGACGAATATTCTCAAATGATTGTGCAATTTGACCGTCAATGTCTAGCACAACAGGAAAAGGAATTTTATTCTTTTGAGTAAAATTTAAGACATGATTTGGCGGATCATAGCTCATAGATACAGCGATAATTTCCAAACCTTGCCCTCTGAATTGATTATAAGTAGCAGCTAGACCTGGCATTTCTTTGATACATCCTGGACAGTCGGTTGCCCAAAAATTGATGATTGTAAAATTGTTTTTAACTTGATAAAGCTGGAAAGCTTCACCAGTAATTGAAGTAACCCGAATCTCAGGAACTTTTTTATTTGCAGTTAATGACAAAAAAAATAAGACTAAAAGAGCTAATAAAACGAATAACAGCCAGAGAGATTTTTTTGCCATAATTGGGTGAATGTTATAATTCTTTCATAGTAATGGAATTACTTCTTATGAGTCTAATCGATATTATTATAATTTTATAGAAATTTAATTATGAATCTTTTTAAAAAAATTACTTTATTTACAACAATTATGACATTTTGCTTAATTGTTCTAGGCGCCTATGTAAGGCTGTCTGATGCTGGTTTAGGTTGCCCAGATTGGCCAGGATGTTTTGGAACGCTAACAGTGCCAGAAAGCCAACTGGCTATTGAAAAAGCCCAACATACTTTTCCAGGTCAGGTTATAGAAAATGACAAAGCTTGGAAGGAAATGGTTCATAGATATGTGGCAGGCCTATTGGGGCTTTTAATTTTATCAATTGCATATTTGGCTTATAAAAATAAAAAATCACTTAAAGTGAACATCCTTGTTCCTTTCAGTCTTCTGGGTATTGTATTTTTTCAAGCTATGTTAGGAATGCTTACAGTTACACTTTTACTCAAGCCTATTATTGTTAGTGCCCATTTAATAGGTGGCATGGCAACTTTAGCTATACTTACCTATCTAAGCTACGAACATTTCAACAAAAATTCAAAATTAATTCTAAAGAAAAGCATAATTTTTTATATGGCAAGGTTTGGTCTTATTCTGATTTTTATGCAAATATTTTTAGGTGGTTGGACAAGCACTAATTATGCTGGTCTCGCTTGTACAGATTTTCCGACCTGCCATGGTCAATGGATCCCTGATATGGACTTTAAGAATGCGTTTAATATTTTCAGAAATCTAGGCCAAACTTCTGAAGGTGCTCCAATAAGCCTTAACGCACTGCATGCAATTCAGTGGATACACAGAATAGGCGCTATAACTTTAGTTATTTATTTTGGCTATTTATCTTATGCATTGATGAAATATAAACAATTGAGATTTGAAGCAATCCTTCTATTAATTATATTGGCAGCCCAATTTGTTATTGGAGTTGCTAACTTGATTCTTCATCTCCCAATGGTCTTAGCTGTTAGTCATAATCTAACAGCAGCTTTATTAGTTGTCATAATAACAATATTAAATTCAAAAATTAAAAAACAATATGCTTAGCTCTCTTAAAAAAAATGCTTTGAATCTTAAGGTTGATTTAAAGAATTTTTTAGTTCTTTGCAAGTTGCGAGTTAATTCTCTTATTGTTTTTACTGCTGTGATAGGGATGTTTTTAGCTACCCCCGGGATGGTGCCATTTAATCTATTGCTAAGCTCTATTTTGGGTATTGCTTTTGTCTCGTTTGCAGCAGCAGCTTTTAATTGCTTGATTGAACAGAAAATAGATGCTGTGATGGCAAGAACAAAAGGAAGGCCAATAGGGACAGGACAATTGTCATCCGAACGCACTATAGTTTATGCAAGTATTTTGGGAGGTATTGGATTAGCAATTCTTTTTTATTATGTGAACTTTCTAACAATGTGGCTTACTCTTGCAACTTTTTTCTCATACTCTGTCATTTATACAATTTTTCTTAAGCCTGCTACGCCAATGAATATTGTTATTGGTGGGGCCTCTGGCGCCATGCCTCCTATTTTAGGGTGGGCAGCAGTTAATAATACTGTTGGACCGGAAGCGCTAATTTTATTTTTAATTATCTTCTGCTGGACGCCACCTCATTTTTGGGCATTGGCACTTTACCGTAGAAGTGATTATGCAAAAGTAGGTATACCAATGTTACCTGTCACACATGGCGAGTCTTTCACATTGTTACAAATTGTTCTATATACAATCATTTTGATTATTGTGACTATGGCGCCATTTAGTCTTGGTATGAGTGGGCTTATTTATTTAATTTGTGCCACTATTCTTAATGCCTTTTTCTTGTACTATGTAATTATGCTTTATAAAAAGTACTCAGATAAATTGTCCATTAAAACATTTAGATATTCTATTATTTATTTAAGTTTGATTTTTTCTGCGATGTTAGTTGACCATTATTTTAAATTTACTCTGTATTAAGATTACAAAAGGAAAGTTAAATGAATTTAGAAAAAGAAAAAAATGTATTATTTGAATTAACTATAATTATTGTTGGAGCAATTGTAGGGGGAATTTTATTCATTTCATTCGTAACCTATGACTTTAAGAGCAATACTAGTTCTAACGTTATGGTAGAAAGTAAAATTAAAGAAAATATTCAGCCAGTAGCAAAGGTAGAGTTATCACAGGCTATTGCAGAAGGGTCAGCTTCGGGAGGAAAATCAGGTGAGGAAGTCTACAAAGCTGCTTGTTTAATGTGCCATCAAGCTGGTATGTTAAATGCTCCAAAATTTGGTGATGTGCAAGCCTGGGCTCCAAGAATAGCTCAAGGATATGAAGTGCTTGTTCAGCATGCCATTAAAGGAATTCGCTCTATGCCAGCAAAAGGAGGCAATGCATCTTTGTCTGACAATGAAGTTGCTAGTGCGGTTTTATATATGTCGAATTCATCAGGGGCTAACTTTAAAAAATAATTATTCATGGCAATTTACGCAATTGGTGATATTCAAGGTTGCTACTATTCTTTTCTTGACCTATTAAAAAAAATAAAGTTTAAGCGAGGCAGAGATCAACTTTGGCTTGTTGGCGACTTAATTAATCGTGGCAATGGGTCATTGCAAGTTTTAAGATGGTGTTATAAAAATAAATCTTCAGTAACTGCGGTGTTAGGCAATCATGATCTTCATGCCTTAGCTATTAAATATAAGATTATCGAGCCAGATAATGAAGATACTTTATCGCGACTTCTTAAAGCAAAAGATTCAGATATTCTTTTTAAATGGCTTAGGTCACTCCCGTTAGTTCATTACGAAAAAAAACATTTAATGGTGCATGCGGGACTCTTGCCCCAATGGACTGTCAAAGATGCCATCAAATTTTCAAAGGAAGTCAGCGCTCAGCTTCGTAGTAAAAAATATATAGAATTTTTATCTTCCATGTATGGTAATAAGCCAGATAAATGGTCGAGCACTCTAAATAAAAATGATAAAGCTAGAATCGTCATTAATGCCACCACGAGATTAAGGGCTTTAACTTCAACCGGAGCTATTGATTTTACATATAAGGGTGAGTTAAAAAATATGCCAAAAAAATTAAAAGCTTGGTTTGATTTTCCTAAACGAAAAACTAAGGACAACCCGGTTATTTTTGGTCATTGGTCGGCTCTTGGTCTTGTGACAAGAGGAGATATTTTTGCAATTGATACAGGCTGTGTTTGGGGGAGAGCTTTAACAGCCTTAAGGCTTGATGACAAATCAGTATTTTCAGTAAAAACCAATTCAAAAGATATTTAGTTAGCCATTCTCTTCAATTAACTTTTTTGTATAAAGTGTTTCAATATCATCCCGGGTTGGACGATGATTTTGTCCGCCTTGATTTTGAATTTTAATAGATCCCATTACGGAGGCTAATCGACCTATAGATTGCCAATCCCATTTTTTAGAAATTCCATAAAGCAAGCCTGCGCGATAAGCATCGCCACATCCGGTAGGATCAACAGGCACTTCAACTTTAATAGGGTCGATCTTATATATTTTGTTTTCAGCATAAATGACGGAACCTTCAGCGCCCATAGTGACAATTAATGCCTCTACTTTTTTAGAAATTTCTTCTATAGAAAGAGAGGTTTTTTCAGACAAAAGAGTAGCTTCGTAATCATTTACCGCAATATAAGTAGCATCATCAATAAACTCTAAAAGCTCTTCGCGATTAAACATAGGCAGGCCTTGTCCAGGATCAAACATAAAAGGAATGTTAAGCGCCTTACATTCTTTCGCATGATTCATCATGCCATCTTTGCCATCTGGAGCAATGATTGCTAAGCACACACCTTTAGTTTCTTTAATTTTGTTCTGATGAGATTCCACCATAGCGCCGGGATGAAAGGCAGTGATTTGATTGTCACTTAGGTCGGTTGTGATGTATGCCTGAGCTGTATAGAGAGTTTTGATTTCCTTGATATGCTTAGTATTAATCTTATTTTGATTAAGCCAGTCAAAATAAATTGAAAAATCGCTACCTACTGTTGCCATGATAAGAGGATTCTCATCAAGAAGTTTAAGGTTGTATGCGATATTCCCTGCAGTTCCACCAAACTCTTTTCTAAGTTCTGGCACGTAAAAAGCTACACTTAGCTTATGAATGCTTTCAGGCAGGATATGATTTTTAAATTGGTCTTTGAATACCATGATGGTATCGAAAGCCAATGAGCCACAAATTAATATACTCATACAGGTTTAAATTCGACTAAGTAGATTATGGCAATAAGCGCTAATACAGGCACTTCATTAAACCATCGGAAATAGATGTGAGTATGCTTGTTTTTATTATTTTTAAAATCAACAAGATGTTTAAAGCATAGATAATGATAAATGAGTAACAAAATGACGAGACCTACTTTAATTTCAAGCCATGGCTCAGTAATACCGTAGAGGTTCCAGAGCCATCCTCCAAAAAATATTGTTAAGAAAGCTCCAGGTGTCATGATGCCAAAAAAAAGCTTTCTTTCCATAACGATGAATCTTTCATGACTAATTTTATCTTTACTCATCGCGTGATAAACAAAGAGTCTTGGTAAATAAAAAAGCCCAGCAAACCAGGTCACCATAAATACAATATGTAAGGTTTTTATCCAGAGCATTTGGCTAATTTTGATAAATTAATCTGAACTTTATTGACGTCATTGGGTTCATAAAAAGATTAAGAAATGGGTTCTTTAAACCGAGTAAATGAGGCCCTTATTTTAACTGAATTTTTTACCTAAAGTTCAATAACCCTATGGGTTATAACGTTGTTAGCAATTCTGCTACATGTTATGCTCATGGTTATATTAAATATATTTACATGAACGCCCCAACACTCAAATCAATTTTTAAAACGCAACCATTTCCAATCAATCGATTGCGTGAAATACCGTATAACTATACTTCGTTTTCAGACCGAGAAATCGTCATTCGATTCTTAGGTGAAAATATCTGGAACATCTTAAATGAATTAAGAGACGAAAGAAAAACAGGCCGATCCGCGCGAATGCTTTTCGAAGTGCTTGGTGATTTGTGGGTGGTTAATAGAAATCCTTATCTCCAAGACGATCTACTAGAGAACCCAAAGCGACTTAAAGCATTAGTAGATGCCATGTATCACCGTATTCATTCCATTGAAGAACGGAGCTCCGGAAATGCGAAAGTTATGGAACTCGCTGAGGCGGCCAATAAGGCAGTTAAGACATTCGAAAGTGATTTTAAGTTAGTTAAAAAGCTTAGAAGAAAGATTTTTTCTAAATTAAAAAAACTTACCAAAAAAGATAACATTCAATTTGATGGTTTAGCAAGAGTATCTCATGTGACTGATGCAACAGATTGGAGAGTTGAATATCCATTTGTTGTGATAAATCCAGATCATGAAGAAGAGATAGCTTATATTGTAAAAGCATGTATTGATCTTGAATTAACCATTATCCCTAGAGGGGGCGGCACCGGCTATACCGGAGGCGCTATTCCACTTACTCCATTTTCGGCAGTAATTAATACTGAAAAACTCGATGATATAAGTAACGTCGAATATCAAAATTTACCTGGCGTCAGCGAAAGAGTGCCTGTAGTGAAATGTGGTGCTGGTGTTGTTACAAGACGTGCTATGGAAATGGCAACAAATAATGGTCTTGAATTTGCTTGTGATCCAACATCTGCGGATGCATGTTGTATTGGCGGAAATATTGCGATGAATGCTGGCGGCAAGAAAGCAGTGCTCTGGGGAACAGCTCTAGATAATTTAGCTTCTTGGAAGATGGTAGACCCTGATGGTAATTGGGTTGAGATTGAGAGGCTGGATCACAATCTTGGCAAAATTCACGATGTAGATTTAGTGCGCTTTAAAATTAGCCGCTACAAACCTAGTGGCAAAGACCTGATTGATGAACCAGAGATATTAGAAATTCCGGGAAGCAGTTTTAGAAAGATTGGGTTAGGTAAAGATGTTACTGATAAATTTTTGAGTGGTCTTCCAGGCGTTCAAAAAGAAGGATGTGACGGACTTATCACATCGGGTACTTTTATCCTTCATAAAATGCCTAAATACATAAGAACTGTATGCTTAGAATTTTTTGGAAATGTGTCCCATGCGGTTCCTGCAATCGTTGAAATCAAAGATTATTTAGATCAATCCGATAGCACGCTCTTAGCTGGTCTAGAGCATATGGATGAGCGTTATATTAAAGCAGTTGGTTATAGCACTAAAGCTGCAAGACAAGAACGTCCTCGCATGGTCTTAATTGCTGATATTGCAAGTGATGATGAGGACGCTGTAGGGTTATCTGCTTCTCAAATTGTGCAGATTGCCAATTCGAGAGATGGTGAAGGTTTTATAGCGGTATCCCCAGATGCACGAAAACGTTTCTGGCTTGATCGTGCAAGAACAGCAGCTATTGCAAAACATACTAATGCATTCAAGATTAATGAAGATGTTGTTATTCCCCTTCCTAAGCTTGGCGAATATTCTGATGGTATTGAAAGAATTAATATCGAACTTTCAATTAAAAACAAATTAAAACTTTTAGATGACTTAGAAACTTTTATTGAGCACGATAAGTTTACATATGAAGAAGAAGGTTTGAACTCAGACCCAGAGCTTAATCAAGTTAAGCAAAAAATGAGTATAGATTTAATTCATGGACTGAGAGAAAAATGGGGCCAAATGCTCGACAATTTGGATAGTCCACTTTCAACGCTTCTTGAAAGACATGATGACATTGAATACAAGTATGAAAATATTTTTAGAGCACTTCAGTCTTATGAGTTACGAATTTCATGGAAGAAAGAACTCAAAGAGCCGCTCCATGAAATTTTTAGCGGAAGAGAATATCAAAGCTTCTTGCTTAAGTTGGATCAAATACATAAAAACACTTTGAAGGGCAGAGTGTTTATAGCGCTTCATATGCATGCCGGAGATGGTAATGTTCATACTAATATTCCAGTGAACTCAGACGACTACCAAATGATGCAAGAGGCACATGAAGCGGTAGCAAGGGTAATGGCTTTAGCTAGAAGTCTTAATGGCGTAATTTCTGGTGAGCATGGCATCGGTATTACCAAAATGGAATTTTTAGACGAAAGTACAATTGAAGCATTTGAGAAATATAAAAATAAAGTAGATCCTTTTGGACATTTTAATAAAGGCAAACTGCTACCAGGATCTGGACTGGAAAATGCTTATACGCCAAGTTTTGGACTACTAGAACAAGAATCGATCATTATGGAACAGTCCGCTATTGGAGAAATAGCAGATTCTATTAGTGACTGTTTGCGTTGTGGAAAGTGCAAGCCAGTATGCACAACACATGTTCCTCGTTCCAATTTGCTTTATAGCCCAAGAAATAAAATTTTAGCAACCTCACTTCTTATCGAAGCATTTCTATATGAAGAGCAAACAAGGCGCGGTATTTCTATTAAACATTTTGATGAGTTCAATGATGTTGCTGATCATTGCACGGTCTGTCATAAATGCTTAAATCCTTGTCCTGTAGACATTGATTTTGGTGATGTTTCAATTGCGATGAGAAACTTTTTAAGAGAGCAAGGTAAGCGTCATTTTAGTCCAGGCACTGCATTGGCTATGAGTTACTTGAATATGAAAGATCCCGTCACCATTAAAATCATGAGAACTTTGATGGTTGATTTTGGCTATAAAGCCCAACAGGCTGGGCATAATTTATTGAAAAAACTGGGCGGTATTAATTTATTCAAAAATAATCCACCTTCAACAATTGGTAAAGCTCCAATCAAGTCTCAGATTGTTCATTTCTTAAATAGGCCTATGCCTAAAAATATGCCTACTAAAACTTCAAGAGCCCTCCTTGGCATTGAGGATGATAAAGTTGTGCCTGTGATTCGAAACCTACAAAAAATTAATGAAGATTCAGACGCAGTGTTTTATTTCCCTGGATGTGGATCTGAGAGACTTTTCTCTCAAGTAGGATTAGCGACTCAAGCGATGTTATATGAAGTTGGTGCTATTACTGTTCTGCCCCCAGGTTATTTATGCTGCGGCTACCCACAAACATCATCTGGCAATCATGATAAAGGCCAAAAAATAACTTCAGATAATCGCGTTCAGTTTCATAGAGTAGCAAACACACTTAACTATTTAGATATTAAAACAGTCATTGTGTCTTGCGGCACTTGCATGGACCAATTACAAAAATATGAATTTGAAAAAATATTTCCTGGTTGCAGATTATTAGATATCCATGAATATCTCATGGAAAAAGGTGTAAAAATGGAAGGTGTATCAGGTACAAGATATATGTACCATGATCCTTGTCATAGCCCGATGAAAACATACGCACCTACTAAAGTTACTAATGCATTGATGAATACAAGTGTACCTTTAAATGATCGCTGCTGTGGCGAATCCGGAACCTTTGCTGTCGGCAGGCCAGATATTGCAACGCAAGTAAAAAAGAGAAAACAAGAAGAAATTGAAAAAGGTATTCAAAAAATGGGTATTGATCAACCAGGATCATTAGGGGAAGTTAAGATTCTTACTTCTTGCCCCTCTTGCTTACAGGGATTGGCTCGTTATGGCGAAGATACAAATACAACAGCTGATTACATAGTAGTTGAATTGGCGAAGAACTTATTAGGCGCTAATTGGATGCAAAACTATGTAGAGAGCTCAACCAAAGGTGGTATTGAAAAAATACTTTTATAGCTTCTAAATCGGAATTAATAGACCGGTAGCTACATTTTGAATAATTCTTGTAATACTTCGCTCCATTTTTTCTGAAAGCGTAAAAGCAAGAAAATCTGTTCTGCCAATAATTTTTCCAAACTCTCGTTCAAAAGATAAGTTATTTTCTTTTTCGGTTAACTCGTTCGCAAGCAAGAAAGGTTTGCCAGTGCTATTTTTAGCATTAGATAGTTTCCAAACAGCCGTTTCAATGTTACGAGATGCATTATATAAAAGCTGAGGGTCAACTGAGTCAAATAAATAAAATTCTTTTTTGCCCCCATGAGCTTTTATGAGCATTGTGTAGATACCTACAATAAAAGGGAGTACGCGATCACCTTTATATTCTTCGTTGAAGGCAAGATAGATCGCATCAGTGCCTTGAACATTATTAATCGCTTCAAAATTCCAGTTATGATTTCCATTGAATACCCAATTGACCATTTTTTCCGCATCATCTGAGGTGCTTTTCTTTAACTCCGAGGGATTTCTTTTGTAGAGTTTAATCATGAGTGTTCTCAAGCTTTGAATGTTTTCTCTAATTTCATGGTCAGCCATACGATCAAAATCAGTTTTTCCAAGTTGGTTACCAGATTGTCTATCTGGCTCCACTATTTCTTTAGCGTACGAATTTTGTATTAAGAAGTAAATTGATAATAGCAAACAAAAAAAGATGCAATAAAATTTATTCTTTTTCATTTAATTTTTTAAGGACAATCTCTCATGAGGGAAGGTTATTTTAAATTGACTGCCTTTACCTATTTGACTGGTAATTTCTAATTGAGCTTGATGTCGAATACAGACATGCTTAACAATAGACAATCCTAATCCAGTGCCACCCGAATTTCTACTTCGATCAGCATCTATTCTAAAAAATCGCTCAGTAAGCCTTGGGATTAATTTTTCATCAATACCTATACCTGAATCTTGCACTTCAAGAAAAGGTTTTTGATCTTTAATATCCCATATTACATGAATACTGCCGCCCTCTTTGGTATAACGTATAGCATTGCTAACAAGGTTCAGAAAGGCGCTATAAATTTCTTTTTCATAACCTAATAAAGTAATATTTCTATTGATAGACATATTAATTTTATGTAATTTTCCAGATACCAAATCAGAATCCTTTTTTAACTTTTTGAAGAGTTCAACCATATCTATTTCTTTTCTCTCTGCAGGTGCTGCATTTGATTCTATGGATGAAAGTTGAAGTAGATCTTCAACTAATTTTTTCATTCGATCTGACTGCTCAAGCATCATTTGGAGATAAGGACGCGTTTTTGTATTAAATTCATTTTTCATATCAGAAAGTGTTTCTAAAAATCCAACAATGACAGTCAAAGGTGTTTTTAACTCATGTGAAACGTTTGCGATAAAATCGCGTTTAATAGAATCATTTTTTTCAATTTGTGTAATGTCTCGACAGATAAGAAGTTTTTGACTAACACCAAAGGGAACTAGAAGTATTTCGAATGATCTGCCTGTATTTCGCCAAGAAATTAATTTAAGCGTACCCTCGTATTTGTTGTCATTGAGGTATTCAGTAAAGCTCGTTTCACGTAATAAGTAATTAATAGGTTGATTGGTATCCTTGGCTAGATGAATATCAAGCATTTTTTCAGAAGGTTTATTGCACCATTCAATTTCATTATTTTGATTTAATGCAATGATGCCGTCAGGAATGGCTTCTGCCGCTGTCATAAATCTACCTAGAGTCGTCGTAAGTTCAGATTTACTCTTTTTTTGTTTTCTATATTCTCGATAGAGTGTCGCAAAAATCTCTTCCCAAATACCTGAACCATTAGGAATGGTTGATAAATTTGGACTTTTAAGCCATTTGTTTAGACGATAAATCCAATAGACATGAGAAAGCAAATAAACAAAGATACATGAGATGAAAAACAATAAAGCAACTTCTAAGCTTTTAAACCCCCAAAATATAAGAGATAAAAAAGATACAAATAATAAAACCCAAAAAGTATTCCAACGTATATCTTGCAATGGTTTTTCTCGTTAAAAACGTAGGAGTATTATAGCGAGTAATACTTGAAAGTGATCTAGGTAAATTCTATTTTGTAGAGAGTCTATAGCCTGAGCCACGGACGGTTTGGATTAAATTTTCATGCTGAGATTGTGCAAGAATATTTCTTAGTCTTCTAATATGAACATCTACTGTTCGATCCTCAATGAAAATTTGACTTCCCCAAACTTTATCTAGAAGCTGACCTCTTGAGTAAACTCTCTCAGGGTTGCTCATAAAAAAATGGAGGAGTCTAAATTCTGTTGGACCCATTTCCAATGGTTTATTATTTCCAGTCACCCGGTGGGATACAGGATCCAATTCTAAACCATTAATTTTTAAAAGATCTTCAGTGAGCTCGGGAGCCTTTCTTCTGAGAACAGCTTTGATTCGAGCATTGAGTTCACGAGGACTAAAAGGCTTGGTAATATAGTCGTCAGCACCAACTTCCAAGCCTTTGACTTTGTCTAGCTCATCACTTCTGGCTGTTAACATAATAATAGGGATTGCCTTTGTTAAAGCATTGCTACGTAATTTTTTTGCAAAGTCTATACCTGACATGCCGGGCAACATCCAATCGAGCAAAATGATATCGGGAAGTGCTTCGCTAATCAGTTTTTCTGCATGCTCGGCACTTATTGCTCTTAATGGGTTATAGCCGGCTTGAGAAATATTGAGGGCTAAAAGCTCAAGAATAGGACTTTCATCCTCAACGATCAATATATTTGCTTTCATAGTTTCTTAATATTAATAGATTGGTTATGATCGTATGACATTAATATGACATTTTAATGACATTATCTAATTCATAAAGAATTAGGTAATTTTTTTAAGAGTAATTTAAGATTGAATTATTGATTTTCGGAGAATGTGTATGTCCAACTTTTTTTCAAAGGAATATATCACCGCTAAAGCTTCCTATAATCGTTGGCTGGTTCCACCTGCTGCATTAGCCATTCACCTTTCAATTGGTATGGCCTATGGATTCAGTGTTTTTTGGAAGCCTCTGGGAAGTGTATTGACAGGCGGCGATGGAAAACCTTTGGCTGCATGCTCTGCAGGAGCAGCAACTTTTGCAGATAAACTTCATGGAACACTTCGAGCTTTAACTGCTACCGACTGTAACTGGACTCAATTTGATTTAGGATGGATGTATACCTTATTTTTTGTTCTTTTAGGGTGTTCCGCAGCACTCTGGGGAAGTTGGTTAGAGCGAGCCGGTCCGAGGAAAGCGGGCCTTGTATCTACTTTATGCTGGTGTGGCGGGTTATTACTTTCTGCATTTGGTATTTACACACATCAACTTTGGATGATGTGGCTTGGAAGCGGCGTGATTGGAGGTATAGGTTTAGGTTTAGGATATATTTCCCCTGTCTCAACGCTCATTAAATGGTTCCCAGATAAAAGAGGTATGGCAACGGGCATGGCGATTATGGGTTTTGGGGGAGGCGCTATGATTGGTTCTCCGCTTGCCGCGTTGTTGATGACAAAATTCTCTACAGAAATTAACGGCATTACTCAGCCTGGAATTTGGCAAACATTTGTTGTTTTAGCTATTATTTATAGCTTCTTTATGATTTCAGGCTCTTTAGGTTATCGCGTACCGCCATCAGGATGGAAGCCAGCAGGATGGAATCCACCCAAGAACAAAAGTAACAATATGATTTCGGTTAATCATGTGCATTTAAATAAGGCACATAAAACGCCACAGTTTTGGTTTTTATGGATAGTCCTTTGTATGAATGTCTCAGCAGGCATTGGTATTATTGGGGCAGCAGCGCCTATGCTTCAAGAGACTTTTGGCGGCGCTTTAATTGGCCATGCAGATCTGGGCTTTACAGATCTTAAAAAAGATGAGTCTTTGTTGGCGCTTGCAGCAGCTGTAGGTGCTGGATTTGTGGGATTAATTTCTTTATTTAATATTTTTGGTCGTTTTTTCTGGGCTAGCATTTCAGATAAGTTAGGAAGAAAACTGACTTATATCGCATTTTTTACCCTTGGTATTTTGATGTATGTCACTGCTTCTTATATGGCAGGATCAAAATCTTTAGCGCTCTTTGCCGCATGTTTTTGTATTATTGCCTCCATGTATGGCGGAGGATTTGCAACGATACCAGCTTATTTAGCCGATATGTTTGGCACTCAATTTGTGGGCGCAATCCATGGAAGAATCTTAACGGCTTGGTCAACAGCAGGCATCTTAGGCCCAGTCATTGTTAATTATATGCATGATATGAGAGTTGAAGCACAAGTTCCTTTTTCAGAAATATATGCACCTATCTTTTATATATTGGCAATCATGCTTGCTGTTGGATTTATTGCGAATCTTATGGTGAGACCTGTTGATAAAAAATTCTTTATGACTGACAAAGAGTTATTAATTGAAAAAAAATTAGCACATGAGAAATTCATTTCAGCAAAAGAGGTGATTGGAAAAGCTGAAAAAACACCTTTGATCACTTTGCTTGCCTGGTCAGCCGTTGGTATACCTATCTCTTATGGGATTTGGAGCACCATACAAAAGGCTTGGATATTATTCCATTAATTAATATAAAAACTAAAGATGGCCCTCATATAAGTTAAAATTACTTTTTGTTTAAAAAGTAATTTAGAAGGGCTTTGTGAATTGAGAGAGATTGTAAAAAAATCAAATGGAGAGTTATTTTCCATTGGTATTGTGATGTCAGAATTTAACTCGCATGTTGGCGAAGCTTTGCTTAAGGCCTGCCATCATGAGCTTCTAAAGCTTGGTGTAAAAGATGATTGCATCGTATTGGCAAAAGTCCCTGGCGCTCTAGAGAGTCCTTTAGCTCTCAAAAAAATGGCGCAATCAAAAAAATTTGATGCACTGATTGCATTAGGTGCTGTAATAAGAGGAGAGACTTTTCATTTTGAGGTTGTTGCAAATCACTCGGCAAAATCAATTATGGATGTTCAATTGGAATTTAGTATGCCAATTGTCAATGCCATACTGACAACGGAAAACGATGAGCAAGCCATGGAACGGACTTTAGTTAAGGGAAGAGAAGCAGCTCAAGTTGCCATACAAATGATTCATTTATTAAAGTCAGTTTAATGTTAGAAGCGCGGCCAGCAAAAAAGAAAAAAAAGCTCGTAAATAATAGACGTAAATCTAGAGAGCTTGTGATGAAAAGTATTTATCGAGGCATCTTAAACCAGTTTGATATTAATCAAATTAAAAAAGATATTAAAGATGACCCAGACTACTTAAAGGCGGATGAAGTCTTTTATCAGAATCTTTTTGATGGAGTGATGAGCAATTTGGATCAATTAAATAGTGAAATTTCAAGCTTTATTGATCGACCTATTGAAAAATTAAGCCCTATAGAGCATTCAATCTTATGCATTTCAATTTATGAGCTTATACATGATAAGGCCATTCCATATAAAGTAGCTATTAATGAAGGTGTTGAATTGGCGAAGACTTTTGGTGGCATTGAAGGATATAAATATATCAATGGCGTATTAGATAAAGTAGCAGAAAAAAGAAGACCTTTAGAGTTTTCTAAAAATTAGACTTGATGAGTTTCAATGTTGTGTGCATTAAAGCTCAAATAACTTCCTTGCTCATACCAATCGCCAAGAACAATTCGCTCTATTTGATGACCATCAAGCTTAATTGAATGACGGTTTGGCCTGTGTGTATGTCCGTGAATAAAAATATCTGGATAATTAAACTCAATGAGGGTCTGATTTACTGCCTCATTATTAACATCCATGATTTCCAAAGATTTATTTTTTTTATTTAATTCACTTTCTTTTCTAAATTCATTAGCTATTGAAATTCGTTCAGAAAGAGATTTTTTTAGAAATTCATTTTTCCATGATTCACTTCTAATTTTATCTCTGAATAATTGATATTCAATATCATCAGTGCAGAGAGAGTCTCCGTGCCCTAAGAGCACTCTCTTGCCGTAAATTTCAATGACTGTAGGATCATCTAATAAAACAGCACCTGTTTTTTTTTCAAATTCTGATCCTATGAGGAAGTCTCTGTTGCCATGCATTAAAAAAACCTGAATATGTCGATCTGTTAATTTCTTGATGGCTTGAATTACATTTTCATGTTGCTTTGAGTCGTCACCTATCCAGTATTCGAAAAGATCGCCAAGTATGTAAAGCGCATCAACTTGATTATTTGTTTTATTTAAAAAATTTATAAAAGCATCAGCAATACTTGGCCGACTTTCGCACAAGTGAATGTCTGATACAAATATAGTTTGATTATGCAATATTACGCAATAGTAACATTAAGAATCGTCACAGCTTCACGAGGAACATCTTGATGGCCGCCTGAATTACCTGTTACAACTTTTTGAATTTTATCTACTACATCAGTACCTTCTGTAACTCTTCCAAAAACACAATACCCCCAACCATCTTGCCCTGGGTAATTTAAAAAATCATTATTGCTTACATTAATAAAGAATTGGCTTGTAGCTGAATCAGGGATTGAGGTTCTTGCCATTGCAATAGTGTATTTATTATTTTTTAGACCATTGTTCGCTTCATTTTTAATAGGTTTTTCTGTCGGCTTTTGCTTCATTGAAGAATCAAATCCCCCACCTTGAATCATAAATCCATCAATAACTCTATGAAAAATTGTGCCATTGTAAAAACCATTTTTTACGTAACTTAAGAAGTTTTCGACTGTAATAGGCGCTTTCTCGGCGTCAAGTTCTAAAACAATATTGCCTAAATTTGTTGAGAGTGTAATCACTTAGATTCCTTTATTAAAAAATTAATTGATATGTTTTGCATTAATAATTATGACGGGCCTAATAGGCACATCTGAAAAACCTCTTGAGTTGCCTGTGGGCAATTGACCAATTTTATGGACCACATTCATACCCTCAATAATTTTGCCAAAAACACAATAACCAACAGAACTTGGCTCGGGACTTGTATAGTTTAAAAAATTATTGTCGATAAGATTAATAAAAAATTGAGCCGTAGCAGAGTTAGGGTCGTTTGTTCTGGCCATTGCAACTGTTCCTGCGTTATTTACTAATCCATTATTGGATTCATTAGCAATTGGAGGCTGCGTTTTTTTTTCCGACATTTCTCTGGTAAATCCACCACCTTGAATCATAAAGTTACTAATAACTCTATGAAAGATAGTTTCTTTATAAAAACCGTTATCAACGTAGTATAAGAAATTGCTTACAGTTTTTGGGGCCTTGTCTGGATAAAGTTCAATTTTAAAATTGCCCTGATTGGTTTCAAATTCAACAATTGGATTAGCTGCATATGCTAATGGGGAGCATAACAATAAAATATAAATCAATTTGATTAAATTAAGCGCCGCCTTCATACATAATTCTCCATTCATTATTTTCATTAATCCAATACTGTCTCTTATTCATTTTATTTTTAATTGTAGGGCTTTTGTAGTCCTGCATAAAATCTACTAAAACGATTTCATTTTCTGTATTTGGATAATCAAAAAATGAAATTTCAGATAAATCAATGGAAACTTTAAATTTTTGAGCCTGGATTATTCTTTTTCTCTCAGCCCAACTGACGTAGTTATCTTTTTCGCTAAAAAAGTTTTTTGAGTAAAACTTTAGATAAGTTTCAGTATCTTGATCTTCCCAATTCTTTCTCCAAGCCTCTATTGCGTTAATAAGAGAAAGTTTTTTTTCATCCAAGCTATGATTACTAGATTCTAAATCTTTTAATGAGCGAAAAGAAATGACGATAGGAATTCTATTGCCATCTAAAATTGCGGAAAGCTTTATTAAATCAGGGTTACTTAATACAATACATCCATCGCTTGCTAAAGGCGCTCTGTTGTATGTTGTTTTCGGCGTTCCATGAAGCCATATACCTGAGCCATTTCGTTTATTTTTTTTATCGATTTCATTTGGATAACTTAAAGGGTAGGCGGCATCCCCGTAAAAATCCGATAGTGATTCTTTGATTTTTTTTCCTGTAAAATAAACACCTATAGGTGTTTTCTTATCGCCTTCATATTGTTTGCCAAACCCATTCTTGCCTATAGATACATAATAATCATCTTTGTAGGAAAGTTTTCCATTGATATTTTCGTACAAATAAAGGCGAGAGTTAGGTGCGTCGACATAAAAAAGATATTTCTCCTTTTCATTTAGCTGAGCAAAAATTTTAGGTTCATTTTGAAGATTAAGACTATTGAGATATCTCTCAATTCTGACTTTTGCTTCATTTTTAAAATTTTCAATTTCTTCTTTTTTTTCACCTTTAGACTCATCGCCAATACCATTAATTTGTTTTGCATGAGCTAAAAGCAAATCACCTTGAATAAGGTAGGCTAATTTAAAATTTGGTGTTTGTTTAATAAGATTATCGATAGTTTTAAGCGCTAAATCCACCTTACCTTCTGAAATCTCCACTAAAGATTTTACAAGCATCTTTTCGGGTGTTTCGTAGGTTAATTCAGCAGTATCGAAATTTTTATTTGAAATGAATACTTCTTCACTTGAAACTTCGGCAATATTAAAAAGAAATATTAAGATTAAAAAAAAGCGAAAACCTTTTTGTAGAAAATTTTTGATGAAAGTTTTCATCAGTTATTGCTTGCCAGAGTGCTCTTGCTCAATAAACCATAAAGCGCCATCTTTTCTTAAGATAAGCGTTTTGCTTGATACCTGACTTAATTTATTCGATGTATATTTTTGCTTAAAAGATACTTGAGCAAAACTATCGCCTTTTCTTGTTATTCTAGGTTCCGATATTTCCACAGTAATTATATCTTTACCTAATATTCTATTTTTTCTTGAATCTTGCCAGTCAGCAAAACTTTCTCCATTAGGCGTTTTGAAGTTAGGAGAGTATTTAGCCAAATAAACATTAATATTTTTTGAGGACCACGCTTCAGCCCATTCTGTAATGAAAGTATTAATCTCTGATTCGCCGATATTAGACACATTATTTTTAACCGCAGGGATTTCCTGAGGTAAAGTTTTTAGCGGCTGCGAATTGGAAGCTGAAGCTGGAGCGGCTACTGGCGGCTGTGGATTTGCCGGAGCTACTTGAGTTATTACAGGCTTCTTATTGACATCACCATTAACTGCCACTTGAGTTGGAGTTGAAATCGGTGCGACCGGAGGCTTAATATCATTTGCATTAAATAGTTTTTTAATAAGAGATAATTTTGTTTTAGCTTGCACATTTGTTCTGTCAATTTCTAAAGCTTTGTTATATGCGACTGTAGCGCGTTTGGTATAGAGATCACCTAAGTTAACATGCGCAGTTGCGTAGCTAGGATGAGTTTTTATAGCTGACTCAAGTGCCTTTTGAGCCTTGTCATAGTCGCCTAATTCTGCATAAAGTACTGCTAAGTTATTAAATGGTTCAGGCAAGCTCGGATGTTTTTCGGTGAGATAAGTAAATGCTTGGATAGCTTCGTTATATTTTCCGAGCTCAGCATTTACAACCCCTTTAATAAAAATGACCTGGGGATCATTCGGGTTTGTTTTAAGATATTGATCTATTTGTTGAGCCGCTTTTTCTTTTTCGCCTTTTTCAATTAATTGCATGATTGATTTAAAGTCGTCAGCCGCGTAAATTTTATTTACGATAAAAAATGTAGGTAGAGATAAAAGGATAAACAGTAAAAAAGCTTTTAAATTCTTAATATTAGAACATTCGTTTTTTTGAGGCATGGTATGATTTACCCTAATAAATTTAGCATAATTCTACCAAATAGCACCCTTATCATCTATATGTTATTTATGAATAAGCCCATCACTATCTCCTTGTTTTCCTTAGGCTTACAGGCTTATTTGTAATGATTAAAATCTACAATAGCCTTTCAAAAAATAAAGAGACTTTTAAGCCTATCCAAAAAGGGCAAGTAAATATGTACGTCTGTGGCATGACGGTCTATGACTTATGCCATATTGGTCATGCGCGCGTGATGGTTATTTTTGATGTGGTGAGGCGTTGGTTTGATATTTCAGGATATAGCGTGAATTACATCAGAAACATTACTGATATAGATGACAAGATTATCAATCGGGCCATTCAAAATAACGAGCCTATACAGAACCTTACTCAAAGATATATAGATGAGATGAACGCTGATGCAAGAGCCCTTGGTGTTATAAATCCTTCTATAGAGCCAAAAGCAACCGAACATATTCAAGACATGGTTTTTATGATCCAAACATTAATTGAAAAGCAACATGCTTACCTTGCTAAAAATGGAGATATTTTTTATTCAGTAAGATCTTTTAATGAATATGGGAAGTTATCAGGTAAATCAATTGAAGATTTACGTGCAGGCGAGAGGGTTGATATTGACCAAAATAAGCATGATGAATTGGACTTCGTTTTATGGAAGTCTGCAAAACCTAATGAGCCTAGCTGGGATTCGCCTTGGGGTAAAGGAAGACCAGGCTGGCATATCGAATGTTCGGCTATGAGCTCTCATTATCTTGGCCATCATTTTGATATTCACGGAGGCGGGCAAGACCTTCAGTTTCCTCATCATGAAAATGAAATTGCTCAATCTGAAGCAGCTCACGATTGCAAGATGGCTAATTATTGGATGCATAACGGTTTTGTTCGCGTTGACGATGAAAAAATGTCTAAGTCTTTAGGAAATTTTTTCACGATTCGGACAGTGCTTGAAAAATTCGATCCAGAGGTAGTTAGATTTTTTATTTTAAGAGCCCATTATCGAAGCCCTTTAAATTATTCAGATGCTCATCTTGATGATGCAAAATTAGCACTGCAAAGACTGTATGTTAGTCTTAGAGGAATGACGACAGAGGAGGCTAGCGTGGACTGGAGTCATCCATTGGCAAATAAATTCAAAGAGGCTATGGATGATGATTTTAATACTCCGGAAGCCATTTCTGTTTTATTTGAATTGGCGAATGAAATTAATAAAAATAAATCTGCACCACTTGCTAATTTACTTAAAAGTTTAGCAAAAACAATTGGCCTTTTAGAAAGAGATCCAGAGGCTTTTCTAAAAGGAGATACAAAAACTTCTCTTGATATTGATGCATTAATTTCTCAAAGACATGAAGCGAAAGCCGGCAAAAATTTTAAAGAAGCGGATCGTATTAGATCTTTATTGCTTGCAAATGGTGTTGTGTTAGAAGATACACCCCAAGGGACTATTTGGAGAAAAGAATAAGTTATGCCAGTTAATCTTAAACCACTTGCTATCGATTCTATTTTTCCTATTAAAGGCATATCACTCGGTATTGCTAAAGCGCATATTAAAAAACCTAATCGCAAAGACTTGTTGTTAGTGACTATTGCAGAAGGCTCAAAAGTTTCGGGCGTATTTACACAAAATGCATTTTGTGCAGCACCCGTTTTTCTTTGTAAAGAACATTTAAAAAATACATCAGGCATTCGTGCACTCATTGTGAATACAGGTTGTGCTAATGCGGGCACAGGTGAAGATGGCATCTTAAAAGCTAAAGAAACATGTGAGGCTGTCAGCGAACTTCTATCGATTAAGCCACACCAAGTTTTACCATTTTCTACAGGCGTCATTTTAGAAAGTCTACCCATTGATAAAATCAGAAGCGGATTACCTGACGCATTAAAAAATTTGGACCCATCTCATTGGATGGATGCAGCTGAAGCCATTATGACTACAGATATTGTGCCAAAAGCTGCGTCGAGAAAAATAAAGATTAAAGATAAAGAAGTTGTTATTTCTGGCGTAAGCAAAGGCTCTGGCATGATTCATCCAAATATGGCTACTATGCTTTCGTTTATTGCAACTGATGCTTCAATCAATCAAATCTTGCTCGACAAACTTCTTAAAGAAGTGACAGGGGAATCATTTAATTGCATTACTGTTGATGGAGATACATCCACTAATGATTCATTTATTCTGATTGCCACAGGAAAAGCGGAACATGATGAAATTAATCAAGAAGATAAAAGCTACGAAATGCTTAGAGATGCCATCCGTGAAGTTGCTATTGAATTAGCGCAGGCTATCGTAAGAGATGGTGAAGGCGCTACGAAATTTATTACTATTCAAGTGGAATCTGGCCTTGATAATGCCGAATGCAAAAAAGTGGGATTTGCGATAGCGCACTCACCTCTCATCAAGACAGCTTTCTTTGCATCCGATCCAAATCTTGGGAGAATATTAGCTGCCATCGGTTATGCGGGTATCGAATCGCTTGATATTACAAAAATACAATTATTCCTAGGAAATGTCTTGGTAGTAGAAAAAGGTGGCCGTGCAATTTCTTATACCGAGACACAAGGTCAGGAAGTCATGAAGCATCCTGAAATCAGCATGAGAATACTTCTTAATCGAGGTCACGCAAACGCAACAATATGGACATGTGATTTTTCATATGACTATGTAAAAATCAATGCTGACTATCGCACTTAAATTGTGAATATTGTTCGCGCAGCAGCAGCCGTTATTCAAAGACAAGATGGATTTCTTCTTATGGCTCAGAGGCCTCCTGGACGAGGGTGGAGTGGTTGGTGGGAATTTCCAGGCGGCAAGATTGAAGAAAATGAATCACCTTTTGAAGCGCTTAAAAGAGAACTTCAAGAAGAAATTAATATTTCTGCAAATGATGCGACATTATGGTTTGAACGCAGTTACAGCTACCCAGACAAAGAGGTTTACATTTATTTTTTTAAAGTCACGGATTGGACTGGTGAAATTAAATCATGTGAGAATCAATTATTAGAATGGCAAAATCCATCTCATGTATCGGTTGCGCCAATACTCCCTACTAACTTATTTGTTCTGAAATCTATTTTACTACCTCCAGTTTATGCAATTACCAATATTGAAGAGTTGGGCGAGAAATTATTTTTTGAGCGATTAAAAATCAAATTAGAAGCAGGTTTAAAAATGATACAGGTGAGAGAGAAAAAATTACCTTATCAGGATGTAAAAAAAATAGCTCAAAAGGTTTTAGATATAGCGAAACCTTATCAAGCAAAAGTTTTAATTAATGAGAATGAAAAGCTCGCTCTAGATATTGGAGCTGATGGGGTTCATTATTCATCACATAGTTTGATTCAATTAAAAGATAGGCCAGAGTTTTCAATATGTGGTGCTTCTTGTCATAATCTAGAAGAGCTTATGATTGCACAAGATTTGGAAATGTCATTTGCTGTTCTTTCTCCAGTTCAAAAAACTGAATCACATCCACTTGCTGATCCGATAGGCTGGGAAATTTTTAGTGAATACGCAAATAAGTTAGATATGCCGATATTTGCCTTAGGTGGACTCTATCAAGAAAGTCTCACCACATCGTGGCAATGCGGTGGACATGGCGTCGCGATGCAAAGAAGTATTTGGGAATAAGGCTATTTAATGAAAGCATCGATTGATTTATCAAAAGAATGATTTGCTTTGTCTTTAAAATGTAATATCAATTTCACTTTTTGACCAGCTTTAAGAGGGCCTTTAAAATCCATAAGCATTAAATGGCTGCCACCAGATTTAAATTCAAAAGTTTTGCCATGTTCAATTTTAATTTGATTTGTCATGCGCATTTTCATAATGCCTTTTTCTGTAATAGTATTATGCATCTCGATCGTTTTAATTCTCGGAGAAGTCACCGAGGTTAGAATTAAATCTTCATTACTTAAGAGCGACATGTAAGCGACACTCATGTCATCACCTTCATCAGTAGAACCAATCCAGGCATTTTCTATTCTAATATCTGGCGCTGCCAATATATCTGTTGAAACTAAAAGTGCAATTATAAATAGTGTAAATTTTAAGAATTTCATAGTAAGAGCCTTAAAAAAATTTCAAGTAATATCTTCGTTTAAATTTTCGGGGTTGATTTCAGCTGGAATTTTATAGCCTTCATTAGCCCATTGACCCAAATCAATCATGCGACATCGTTCGGAGCAGAAAGGTCTAAAAGTATTAGATAAGCTATACTCAATACTTTCGTTGCATTGGGGACAGTTTACAAAAGTAATCTTTGTTTTCATAGCCAACAAATGCTGTATTTAAATTCAAGATTCAACTTAACAGGCTCTTTTTTTAACTCTTCATTCAGCTGATTAAAGAAAACATTGATTGTATATTTGTTTGCACTAATCTCAGGATAAATATTTAAAGTTTTTTCAAGTTCAAGTCTTATGAGGTCAAATGTTTTTAGTGGATCTATAGTTTGCTGATGCTTACCTTCTTTTGCTTTAATCGATTCTGCGTGACATTGATTCCTCAGTATCAATAGAATGACAGAGGCTGCATCTTTGAACACCATAAGAGGTTGTGCCCAAGATTTAAAATCATCTAGTTTGGACTTTCTTGTTTTATGAATTGCCCAGTTACGAAAATTAGGAAAATCAACGTCTAATAACCCACCTGGCGAGCTGATTCTTTTTTTTACTTCTTCTAAAAATAAATTATTATTGAAATTAAAGCCAGGCTTTACATCTATATTCTCCAATTTTTTTCGAGCGACTTGTATCATGGGAATGATTTCTTTTGGATTAAGCTGATCCTCTTTTGATGCCTGATGATCTAATAGAGCTGATTGTTTCTTTTCTTGTCTTTCAAGCTCTTGTAGAAAATCAATTTTTAAATCGGATCTAGATACAAGCTGCACTATCTCAAAGAGTGTATTGAAACAACCAAACTCAAAATAGTCGTGTGTATTTTTTAATTGGTGTTCAAATTTTTGATAGATTTCTTCAATACGAAGGAGTCTTCGAATGCGTTCATTAAGAGGAAATTCAAATATGATCATATGGGCATTATCGGATTGATTTTATTTAACAGCAACTAAATTTAAATATTTTTTATGTAATGCCTTAATAGATTCTGTGAGCATTTCTATTGAGCCATCATTAAGAATAACATCATCACCTTTTTCTACGCGGGAACAACGATTAATTTGTTGTTCGATAATGGATTGAATAATTGATGCATCGATACCATCTCTTTTTTTTACACGTTCAATCTGATTACTTACTTCGCAGTCAATCACAAGTGATCTTGATATGAGACTTGTATACTGGTTTGTTTCAAATAATAGAGGGATATCGATCACGACATAAGGCTCATCAGATAATGCATTTAATTTTTCTTTTACTTCTTTAAGAATTTTTGGATGAAGGATCTTTTCAAGTTTTATTTTTTGACTTTTATCTGAAAAAATAATTTCCCTTAATTTTTTTCGATCCAATCGATTATCTTTATCGAATATATCCCCAAAGACTGATTTGATTTCCTCTATAGCATGATGGTTTGTTTCTGTAATTTCTTTTGAAATTTTATCGAGATCAATGACTTTAATATTTAAAGATTCGAATATTTTTAGCGCTTCGCTTTTACCTGATCCGATGCCGCCAGTCATCCCAATAATAAACATTATTTACCTTAAAATTTTTTAAATATTATGAATAAATTTACTTGAAATTATAGAATTAATCACCATTAATAGATCATGAATGATTTAAACTATGACCTATGAGTGAATTACAAAATACATTAAACAACTTAACTTCCGCTGAAGATCAGTCCGCTTGGGGCGATCTAGTGATTTGTCGAGTAGAAGTCGATTTGCCTAATTGGCTTTCGCAGCTCGCGGGCGGTAACAATTGGCAAGTTTACTCTGAATCCGAATATGACCACTCTATTAGTTTCTTGTTGCGACAAGGCAAAAAGGAAGCTGAAGTGACTTTATTTAACAATGGCTATGCGCAAGTCGATCTTAACGGTAAATCAATTTTTGATGGATCCATCACTTCAGGCACAAATAAATGTGCGCATTTAACTTATTACCGTGCCGACAATGGCGATCCTATCGTGCTAAATTAATAATCCCTTGTTGTCACAAATTGAGTGAGCGCCAAGAGCGCATCTTTATAAGCTGAAGATGTAATGTGTTGAATTAGTTTTTCGCCTTTTTCTATCTCTTCTTTTGCAAGCTCTCTTACATATTCTAATGCTTTGGTTTCTTTGACAGCATTTAAAACACTTTCTAGCTCTGTTAAGCCGCCATTTTCAATGGCCGCCCTGATAATGTTTTTTTGCTCATCACTACCTTTCTTCATGGCATATAAAAGAGGTAGTGTAGGTTTGCCTTCGGCTAAATCATCTCCTAGATTTTTCCCTATTTCTTCAGGATTGCCTGATAAATCAAGAACATCATCAATCAATTGAAAAGCAATACCCATATGCTTCCCAAACTGAGCAAAAACTTTAATATCATTATCATCAGCGTCACCGATAATGGCACCGAGTTCGGCCGCAGATTCAAATAATTTAGCTGTTTTGTAGTAAACAACTTTTAAATAATCTTCATCCTCAATAGAAGCGTTATGAATATTTAGGAGTTGTAAGACCTCACCTTCTGCAATTGTGTTTGTTGTATTTGCTAAAACCTCCATAACCTTCATGTGATTAATTTTCACCATCATCTGAAATGCTCTAGAGTAGATAAAATCACCCACTAAAACGCTCGCAGCATTTCCGAAAATAGTATTCGCTGTTTTGTGGTTTCTTCGTTTTGTAGATTGGTCCACCACATCATCGTGAAGAAGGGTTGCGGTATGGATAAACTCAATGACAGCAGCCAATTCATGATGCTCTTTTCGAACAGGTCCAAAGAGTCCGCCAACCAAGAGAAGGGTACTGGGTCTCAAACGCTTGCCGCCACCCTGAATAATATGGCTTGCGACTTGGTTTACCAGAGGCACTTCGGAATGAAGTGAGGCGCGAATAACCTCGTTTACGGCCAGTAAATCGCTTTTAATTGGGGATAAGATGGTACTAAGGGTCACAAAAACAAGGCTTCAAGGGTTTTTAAAGGCTTATTTTAACATAGCCCTCCCCACTACTTTTGCAGGCAAAAAACCTTCATCTTTAGCCTTGAAGAGTTTGCTTAACAAGCCTAATTTAAGTATAATTCGCGATTCTTTTAAAGTTGTTAAAGTTTGAGGTTTTATCATGTACGCAGTAATCAAAACAGGTGGTAAGCAATATCGCGTAAATCAAGGCGATAAGCTTAAGATTGAAAAAATAGCAGGCGATGTGGGCGCAAATGTCGTTCTAGATCAAATTTTGACAGTCGTTGATGGTGATAATGTGACGATAGGCTCTCCTATTGTAAGAGGCGCAAGTGTTACAGCAACCGTAGTAAGCCACGGACGCCATGATAAAGTACGAATTTTTAAAATGCGTCGTAGAAAACACTACCGCAAATCTCAGGGCCACAGACAAAGCTTTACTGAGATTCAAATCGATAAAATATCAGCTAAATAATTTAAGGATTAATCATGGCACATAAAAAAGCAGGCGGAAGTTCAAGAAACGGTCGTGACTCCCAAGCCAAACGTCTAGGGGTAAAGGCTTTCGGTGAGCAAGTAGTTTCAGCTGGTAGCATTATTGTTCGCCAACGCGGCACTAAAATGCACCCGGGTGTGAATGTAGGTATGGGCAAAGATCATACTCTTTTTGCAAAGGCTGATGGCAAGGTAACCTTTACCATCAAAGGTGCATTAAAACGTAAAACCGTTAATATTGTTCCAGTCTAAGCGACTCTAAGATTCTTCAAAGCCCTGTCAGTCGATAGGGCTTTTTTATTTGGTAAATTGATATTATGAAATTTATAGACGAAGCAACCATTAAGATTTACGCAGGCGATGGCGGTAATGGCGTTGCAACATTTCGTCGTGAAAAATATGAGCCTATGGGAGGTCCAAGCGGAGGAGATGGCGGTCGGGGAGGTTCTGTATTTTTTGAAGCCGATCAAAATTTAAATACACTCGTCGATTATCGTTATACGCGAACCTTAAAAGCGCAAAGAGGTGAAAACGGAAGAAGCGCTGAATGTTATGGCGCTAAAGGCGAAGATTTAATATTAAAAGTACCGGTAGGCACGGTCATTTCAGATAAAGCGACCGGAGAGTCTTATGCTGATTTAAGTCAACATGGAGATAGGGCGCTTTTAGCCAAAGGCGGTAAAGGCGGGTTGGGCAATATTCATTTTAAGTCGAGTATTAATCGAGCCCCACGACAATGCACTAAAGGCGAGCCCGGGGAAGAATTTGAACTTTACCTCGAGCTTAAAGTATTAGCTGATGTTGGGCTTTTAGGTATGCCAAATGCAGGCAAATCTACTTTTATAAGATCTGTATCAGCTGCAAAACCAAAAGTAGCAGACTACCCTTTTACAACATTACATCCTAATTTAGGCGTGGTAAGAGTCGGAGAGAATCAGAGTTTTGTGATTGCTGATATTCCAGGATTGATTGAAGGCGCATCAGAAGGGGCTGGATTAGGACATCAATTTTTAAGACATCTTGCGAGAACTACATTACTCTTACATCTAGTTGATATTGCACCCTTTGATCCTGCAATCAATCCAGTAGATGAAGCACGAGCTATCGTGAATGAGCTAAAGAAATATGATGAACTCTTATACCAAAAACCACGTTGGTTAATATTAAATAAAATTGATATGGTGGAAGACGTTGCAGATAAAGTAAAAACATTTATAAAATCTTTTGGTTGGACGGGTCCTGTATATTCAATTTCCGCAATTAAAGGGGTTGGCTGTAAAGAGCTTACTTATGACATCATGACTTTTATAGAAGAAAATAAAAAAATTCAAAATGAAATCGTTATTAACGAATAGTCAACGCATTATTATTAAAGTGGGTTCTAGCCTAGTGACCAATCATGGTGAAGGGTTAGATCAAAAAGCTATTGCTTCATGGGTAGAGCAGATTGCTCACCTCGTTAAATCAGGTAAAGAAATTGTTTTGGTGACGAGTGGTGCTGTAGCTGAAGGCATGCAAAGATTAGGTTGGAAAGCCAGACCTACTTTGATTAATGAATTACAAGCGGCCGCTGCTATAGGTCAAATGGGCCTAGTACAAATTTATGAAAAGAATTTTTCACAACACGAATTAAAAGCTGCACAAATTTTATTGACACATGATGACCTTGCAGATCGAAAAAGATATCTCAATGCACGTTCTACATTAAACACTCTTTTAGAGCTTAAAGTCATTCCAATTATTAATGAAAACGATACAGTCGTTACAGATGAAATTCGTTTTGGTGATAATGATACATTGGCATCATTAGTTGCTAATTTAATTGAAGCAGATCTTTTAGTTATTTTGACTGATCAGCCAGGATTATTTTCTGAGGACCCTAGAAAAAATAAGGAAGCTAAGCTTATTCACCATGGCATTGCAGGAGACTCGTCTCTTGAGGCTATGTCTGGAGGCGCAGGCTCTTCAATAGGCACTGGTGGTATGCTGACAAAAGTTTTGGCAGCTAAACGCGCATCTAGAAGTGGTGCTCATACTATTATTGCATCAGGTAAAGAAGAAAATGTTTTAATTCGATTAAGCCAAGGCGAGATGATAGGCACTCATTTAGAAAGTAAACAATTAAAAGTTGCAGCAAGAAAACAATGGCTCGCCGATCATTTACAATTAAGGGGTAAATTGGTATTGGATGATGGCGCTATTGAAGCGCTTAAAAAAGAAGGTAAGAGCTTACTCCCTATCGGCGTAACTAAAGTCGAAGGTGATTTCGATCGAGGCGAAGTGGTCGTTTGTGAAGATGCAGAAGGACGCGAAATTGCACGTGGACTTATTAATTACAATGCAACTGAAACAAAAAAAATTATGGGCAAGTCCACTAATGCGATAGAAAATTTATTAGGCTACATTGATCAGCCTTCTTTGATTCATCGAGATAATTTAATTTTACTTTAAGATTTTTAAAGGGAGTTTTACATGGCAGAAAATAAAAAACTTGTAGCCATCATCATGGGGTCAGATAGTGATTGGCCAGTCATGAAGTTTGCAGCACAAATGCTTGCAGATTTTGAAGTGCCCTATGAAGCTCAAGTGATTTCAGCCCATAGAACTCCAGACCTCATGTTCAAATTTGCTGAACATGCTGCAAAGGAAGGTTATCAAATTATTATTGCAGGTGCTGGAGGCGCTGCACATCTTCCAGGTATGGTTGCATCTAAAACAACATTACCCGTATTAGGCGTCCCTATTCCTTCCAAGCATCTTCAAGGTCAAGACTCTTTATTATCTATTGTTCAAATGCCACGAGGTATTCCTGTAGCAACTTTTGCTATTGGAGAAGCGGGTGCTGCAAACGCAGGACTTTTCGCAGTATCTATTTTGGCGCATGAAAATAAAGTATTAGCTAAAAAGCTTGAAATTTTCAGAGAGAAGCAAGCAAAAAAAGTAACTGATATGAATCTATCGGAGAAGCCTTGAGTCACCTAGATCAACCGATTTTACCTTCAGCGATGCTTGGTATTCTTGGGGGAGGCCAACTGGGCCGCTTTTTTGTCATTGCAGCTCACGAGATGGGCTATAAAGTGACTGTTTTAGATCCTGATCCAAATAGTCCCGCAGGAGCCATCGCAGATATTCATTTATGCAAAGCTTTTGATGATTCTTCAGCTTTGGAAGAGATGAGAAATACATGCCAGGCCGTGACTACGGAATTTGAAAATGTATCTGCTGATAGTATGGATTTTATATCCAAAAAAATACATGTAAGTCCGTCTGCAGAATCAGTAAGAATTGCTCAATACCGTGTTCTAGAAAAAACTTTCTTAAAAGAGTCAGGTCTTCCTGTAGGTCCTTTTGAAATTATTCGAGAAGATAAAGACATTCCTTCGGAAACCTCTTCTATTTACCCTGCGATTCTAAAAGTCGCGCGTTTTGGTTATGACGGCAAAGGCCAGGCAAGAGTCGCATCGCAAAAAGAAGCTATAGAAGCCTTTCATAAATTTTCAAAACAAGAATGTGTTTTAGAAAAAATGCTTCCTTTAGATATGGAGGTTTCTTTGGTTTTAGCGCGAGATCAAAAAGGCTATATCAAAACATTTAATGTTTCAGAAAACATTCATACGAATGGCATTCTCGATGTGTCTATTGTGCCAGCTCGCTCAGCAAAAGCGATTAATGATTTGGTAGATCAACTCGCAAAACGCGTAGCCGAAGCGCTTAATTATGTTGGTGTTTTAGGCGTTGAGTTTTTTATTAGTGAAGGCAAAGTTTTTGTAAATGAAATTGCTCCTAGACCCCATAATTCTGGACATTACACCATTGATGCCAATGTGACGAATCAGTTCGAACAGCAGGTAAGGGTATTAGCAGGTCTCCCGCTCGGAAGCTCACGACTTCATTCATCTGCAGTGATGGTGAATCTTTTGGGTGATGTTTGGACAAATAGCAAAACTAAAGAGCCTGACTGGGATAAAGTTTTTAGAGAGCCTGGTTTAAAAATGCATCTTTATGGCAAACATGAAGCAAGGTCAGGTCGCAAAATGGGTCACTTTACAGTGCTAGACGAGAAATTAGATATAGCCTTTCAAAAGGCTATGGAAGTAAGAAAACTTTTAGGAATCGCTTAGATCAAAGAGAGAAGCTCTCTTTGATATTAAGCCATTGATTTGATTGCTGCGTTTAAGCGTTGTTTATGACGTGACGCTTTGTTCTTGTGAATAATCTTTTTGTCAGCAATACGGTCGATGACTGAAACATTTTCTTGGAAAGATGTTTTTGCAGCCGCTTTATCGCCTGATTGAATTGCTTTTAAAATCTTTTTGATTGCAGTACGCAAAGTTGAACGCAAACTTGCATTGTGAGCTCGTTGCTTCGTTGCTTGGCGGGCACGTTTTCTAGCTTGTGCGGTATTTGCCATGTTTATCCTTTAATTAATATCTTTTATTACGAAGGCGAGAATTTTAGCGATATTTGAGGTTTTATACAAGATAAAACGCTCATTTTAGACCTAAATTTCAGTCATATCCCCTTGATATTCTAAGCTAATCAATATTTTTCTTGGAAACCTTGATAAAACGACCTCCATGCTAAAATCTTTGTAATTTAGTGACACTTAAATAGATAAATTCAATGAATCTTCTTAAAGCACTCGCAACCGTCGGAAGCATGACTTTCGTATCAAGAATTTTAGGTTTTGTGAGAGATAGTTTAATCGCTAAATTTTTTGGTGCAGGCATGGAGACAGATGCCTTTTTTGTAGCCTTTAAAATTCCCAATTTATTAAGACGCATTTCCGCTGAAGGTGCTTTTTCTCAAGCCTTTGTACCAATTCTTGCTGAATACAAAAATAAGCGAAGTGATGAAGCCACGCACCTGTTGATTAATCATGTGTGTTCACTATTGAGCCTTTTTCTTATTGTTATTACATGTGTGGGTATTTTTGCAGCGCCTTGGCTTGTCTATATTAGCGCGCCGGGTTTTATTGAGAACTCAGAAAAATTTCAGCTTACCGTTGATTTATTGAGAATTACATTCCCTTATATCTTTTTTATCTCTTTAGTGTCGATGGCGGGAGGCATTCTTAATACATTTAACAAATTTTCAGTGCCGGCTTTTACACCTGTATGGCTTAATTTATCCTTTATTTTTGCGGCATTATTTTTTGCAGACTATTTTGACCGGCCCATCTTAGTTTTGGCTTGGGCTGTATTTGTTGGAGGCGTTCTTCAGTTAGTTTTCCAGATTCCTTTTTTAAAAGAGATAGGGTTTATTCCCAAATATCAGTTAGATCTTAAAGATGAAGGCGTATGGCGAATCATCAAACTTATGGGGCCTGCTATTTTTGGTGTTTCTATCGCGCAACTATCTTTACTTATTAATACTATCTTCGCATCTTTTCTTGAAACAGGAAGTGTTTCATGGCTTTATTATGCGGATCGATTGATGGAATTCCCAGCAGGCGTTTTAGGTGTCGCACTTGGTACAATTCTACTTCCGAGCCTTTCAAAATCATACTCAGGTAAAGATCAAAAAGAATATTCGGGCTTACTTGATTGGGGCTTAAGATTAACATTCATTCTTGCCGCTCCAGCGGCTGTAGCGCTTGCCGTGTTGTCACTTCCTTTAATTGCTACATTATTTCATTATGGCGCTTTTAATATGCATGATGTTTTAATGACTCAACAAGCCACAATTTCATACAGCTTCGGATTGATGGGTTTGATTATGATTAAAGTGTTAGCCCCTGGATTCTATGCAAGACAGAATATTAAAACTCCGGTCAAAATTGCACTCTTTACTTTATTTTCAACTCAATTGATGAACATGATATTTATTGGACAATTTAAACATGCAGGTTTAGCGCTTGCGATAGGTTTAGGCGCTTGTTTAAATGCAAGTCTTCTCTATTACCATTTAAGAAAAGGAAATTATTACAAGCCACATGAAGGATGGACTAAGTTTTTAATAAAGCTTTTTGTTGCATTAACTTTGATGGGATTAACTTTATTTTATTTAAAAGGGGACTCATCTCTTTGGCTTGAATATTCTATTTCGAAAAGATTAATTTATTTAATGATACTTATTATTGCTGGTTCTAGTGTTTATTTTAGCGCGCTATGGATGATGGGGTTAAGACTTCAATCATTCATTCGAAGAGCTATTTAATTTTTCACGATGCAAGTCTTTAGACATTTTCCATTGAGTTCGAATGCGCCTATTGGCCTTACCATTGGCAATTTTGATGGCGTTCATATAGGCCACCAAGCGCTTATCGAAAAATTAATTGCAGAATCCAAAAAAAGAAAACTCACCCCTGCAGTGATGACTTTCGAACCGCACCCTAAGGAATTTTTTACACCTGAAAATGCACCTACTCGGCTTACAACATTAAGAGAGAAGTTAGAGTTTTTTTTAGACTATGGCATTGAAAAAGTTTTTGTTTGTGCTTTTAATCAAAAGTTTTCAAATATCTCTAGTGAAGTGTTTATACATCAAATATTAATAGAGCAGTTAAAAGCTGAATTACTGATTGTGGGTGATGATTTTCGTTTCGGAACTAAGCGACAAGCAGGAATTGAAGATTTAAGAAAGAATGCATTTGAGTTATTTGAAATTCCAGAAATTGATTTGAATGGTAAAAGGGTATCAAGTACTCGCATTAGAGAAGGTCTTAAAGAGGGACGTATTCAGGAAGTAAATCAATTTCTAGGCAGGCCTTATACGATCACTGGAAAAGTGGTTGAGGGCGATAAGCGTGGCAGACAAATGGGTTTTCCAACTGCCAATATTCACATGAAGCACCTGAGACCAGCGCTAACTGGTGTATATGCGGTAAAATTAGGGAATAGAAATGGTGTTGCTAATCTTGGAGTCAGACCTACAATTTCAGGTACACCAAAATTGTTATTAGAAGTTCATCTACTTAATTTTAATGAAGACATTTATGGCCAACATGTTCAAGTGACTTTTTTAGAAAAAATTAGAGATGAAATGAAATTTGAGAATATTGATGCACTCATTGAGCAAATTAAAAAAGACGTAGCTCACGCAACACGTTATTTTGAAAAATAAAACATATGACCGAAGAAAATAAATATCAATTAAATTTACCAGACACGCCATTTCCTATGCGAGGTGATCTTGCTAAACGAGAACCTCTCTGGGTTAAGCGCTGGCAGGAATTTAAGCTCTATCAAAAAATAAGAAAAAAAAGAAATGGCGCTAAGAAATTCATTCTGCATGACGGCCCCCCTTATGCGAATGGTGATATTCATATCGGCCATGCTGTAAATAAAATCTTAAAAGATATTATTGTTAAATCGAAAACTTTATCTGGATTTGATGCGCCTTATATTCCCGGATGGGATTGCCACGGCCTTCCAATTGAACTTGTTGTTGAAAAACTCCAAGGTAAAAATATTGACCCTAAAAAATTTAGAGAGTTATGTCGAGAATATGCAGCATCACAGGTTGAAAAACAAAAAAATGATTTCATACGTTTAGGTGTATTGGGAGATTGGGATAGACCATATCTCACCATGAATTTTGAAACCGAAGCTGATATTATGAGAGCGCTCGGGCACATTTATCAAAATGGCTACCTCTACCAAGGAAGTAAGCCAGTGCATTGGTGTGTTGATTGTGGTTCGGCATTAGCTGAGGCAGAAGTTGAATATGAAGATAAAACTTCTCCAACAATTGATGTCGGCTTTAAAGTTACAGATAGCGAAACTTTAAAAAATATATTTAATATTAAAGAAATAAAAGACACGTTTGCAGTCATATGGACAACCACACCTTGGACACTTCCTGCGAATCAGGCGGTATGCGTTCATCCAGATTTGAATTATGGTTTGTATAGTACTGAAAAATGCAATCTCATACTTGCTGAAGATTTAGCTGAAAAAAATATTGCACATTATGGTTTTGAGTCTTTTAAGAAATTAGCTTCTTGTAAAGGCCAGTCTTTAGAACACCTTAAGCTTAATCATCCATTTTATAAAAAGGATGTACCTGTCATATGTGGCGATCATGTCACTCTAGATGCTGGTACCGGCCTCGTGCATACAGCTCCCGCGCACGGCTTAGAAGATTATGCGGTAGGTATGCGATATCAATTGCCTGTAGATAATCCTGTGAATGAAGAAGGTAAGTTTTATTCTTTTGTAGAGCAATTTGCAGGTGAAAGTATCTGGGAAGCCAATAAAAAAATTATCGAAACATTAAGTGCAAATCAATGTTTATTTGCTTCAAAAAAATTATCACATAGTTACCCCCATTGCTGGCGCCATAAAACCCCAGTGATTTTTAGAGCAACACGCCAATGGTTTATCGGCATGAATCAGGAAAATAATAAAAAAACATTGCGTGATAAAGCAAACGATGCCGTCAGCCATACAACCTTTTATCCTGAATGGGGTAAAGCTCGCTTGGAGGCTATGATTAAGAACCGCCCTGACTGGTGTGTTTCACGTCAAAGAAATTGGGGCGTTCCTATGCCTTTCTTTGTTCATAAGGAAACTTACGAGTTACATCCGCGAACAAATGAATTAACGGAGCTCGTTGCTAAAGAAGTTGAGAAGTCAGGTATTGAGGCTTGGTTTAACTTAGACGCAAAGACTTTACTTGGCGAAGATGCTGATCAATATAAAAAAATAAGTGACACATTAGATGTTTGGTTTGATTCCGGAACAACACATGCATCTGTATTAAAAAAACGTGAAGATTTATCTTATCCAGCTGATCTTTATTTAGAAGGTTCAGATCAGCATCGAGGCTGGTTCCAATCGAGTTTGCTCACAGGCTGTGCAATTGACGGAAGAGCGCCTTACGAATCTCTTCTTACGCATGGTTTTGTTGTGGATGGAAGTGGTCATAAGATGAGCAAATCAAAGGGTAATGTTATAGCACCTCAAAAAGTTATGGATCAATATGGTGCTGATATTTTAAGGCTCTGGGTAGCTTCCACCGATTACTCTGGTGAACTTACTATTTCAGACGAAATTTTAAAGCGCGTTGCAGAAGGCTATAGACGCATTCGAAATACCTTACGGTTTTTATTGGCCAACCTTGGTGATTTTGATGCCAAAAAAGATTTGCTTCCAGTCAAAGATTGGTTATCAATCGATCGCTATGCATTGCATTTAACACATCAACTTCAAGATCATATTAAACAAGATTATGCGTCCTACGAATTTCATTTAGGGATGCAAAAATTTGTAAGTTTTTGTTCTGAAGACTTAGGTGGATTCTATCTTGATATCTTAAAAGATCGACTTTATACATCAAATGAAAATTCAAAAGTAAGACGTGCTGCACAAAGTGCAATCTTTCATATTTCGCATGCCCTAATGAGATTGATGGCGCCTGTTTTAAGTTTCACTGCAGATGAAATTTGGCAGATTCTTATGCCACAAAGTGATGAATTAGTATTTATGGATACATGGTATGACATTCCAGCTCATGAGTTGAACGCTAGAGAGTTATTAGCATGGGAAAATATTATTCATGTGCGTGCGATCGCCAATAAAAAAATTGAAGAATTGCGTGAAAAAGGTTTGGTCGGTTCCTCACTTCAAGCTGAGATTGATATTTATGCATCAGGTGATATTTATCAATCCTTGTCATTGCTTCACGAAGATCTTAAGTTTGCCATGATTACATCGCATGCAAAGCTTCATGAAAGACAGGGTGATTTACATATCGATGTTCGCGCAAGTGAGCATAAGAAATGTGATCGATGTTGGCATTATCAAGAAGAAGTTGGATCACATTATGAACATCCAACTATTTGTAATCGATGCATTAGTAATCTTTTTGAAAAAGGCGAAGTAAGATCTCATGCTTAAGTATATTGTGATTGCATTCTTGATTGTTATTTTGGATCTCATATCCAAACAATGGATATTTAATCACCTAGATTTTGGAAGCGCTTTAGTAATAACTCCATTTTTTAATATTGTGCATTTTCAAAATACAGGAGCCGCTTTTAGTTTTTTAAGTGAAGCCTCTGGCTGGCAGAGATATTTCTTTATCGTCGTTTCATTGATCGCAATTGTTATCATAATTCGATTAATGCGTGAGCGATTAAAACAGCCATTATTATGCCTAGCACTCGCTTTCATTCTTGGTGGGGCTATAGGTAATTTGTGTGACAGAAGCTATTATGGCTTTGTGATCGATTTCATTTATGTTCACTATGAAGCTTATTACTGGCCAGCATTTAATGTGGCAGATAGTTTTATTTCAATAGGTGTTGCTTTAATTCTTTATGATGCATTTAAAAACAAAAAACCTTTATTGAGCTAATCATGCCTGACTGGAAGAAACTTATAGAAGGTAAAATCGCTCTCGCCAAAAAAGGCTTAAAACGAAACGAACCCAATCAAAATGATCGTATTCCCGGAGGGCAAACTCTCACCACTAAATTTCCTATACTTGATTTAGGAATCAGACCTAAAATAGATGAAAGTAATTGGAAATTAAAAGTGTTTGGTCTTGTTGAAAAAGAAATTGATTTGGACTGGATGTCTTTATTGAAACTCCCTCAAACAAAAGATATTTCAGATTTTCACTGCGTGACACGCTGGTCCATGTTGGATGTGCCGTGGGAGGGTGTTTTAGCAAGAGATATATTAGCCTTAGCTAAGCCATTAGATAAGGCTAATTTTGTGACGCTTCATAGTTATGACGATTACACAACTAATATCCCATTAGAAGTGATGTTAGATGATGATGTGATTGTTGCGCACCACGTTTTTAATAAGCCATTAGAAAATGAACATGGCGGCCCAGTGAGATTAGTCGTGCCTAAACGTTATGCATGGAAAAGTGCAAAGTGGCTAAAAGCCATTGAATTGCACGCTGAGGATAGGCCGGGCTTTTGGGAAGTCAGAGGCTATCATAATGATGCTGATCCATGGCTTGAAGAGCGTTTTTCAGAAAATTAGCAATTTTAGTAATTAACTTCTGCTACAATTTCAGGCTATGAAAAATGCATATAAAAAAATAGGAAGTTGGATTGCGATTTTTGCAATGCTTTTAACATCCTTTATGCCATTCATTTCTCACGCAGTTGAGTTAAAAAATAACCTTCATAATGTTGAGAGAGTTTGTACTTCTCAAGGCATTAAGTTTGTTTCGACGCAAAATCAGAACCCAGATAAAAATCATGCAGGTATCAGTCTGACACATTGCGCTTACTGTTCTATAGCTTCAGACAAGAGTTATTTGCCAGAAGGCAATATTCAATTAGGATTAATTTTGATTCCTAATGCTGCAAAATTTTTCCTAGAATACGAATCTCCAATACTTCAGTCCTACTTTAGATCCTCTCACCCTCCTCAAGCCCCACCAGTTATTTAATCTGTCTATTAATGCATAAGTTGTGCAGAAATTTGCACAATTTTTTTCTATTGCTATGGAGATTGATTAAATGATTTTGAAGAAGATTATTCCTGCTATTTTATATTTATTTGTGATGCCATCGGCTTTGTCTCAAGAGATATCTGATTTAGTGACCGGCACTATTACAGTGAAAGATTCTCTAATCGATAGCCGCATCATGAAATTTCCGGCTACCGTTGAAACCTATGACAAAAAGCAAATTGAAGAGAGTGTTAACGCTGCAACACCTGCGCAAACTCTAAAATACCTGCCCAGTATTCAAGTGAGGGAGAGGTCTATTGGCGATAGAAACGGTATTATTTCATCAAGAACCATAGGAAGTATATCTAGCGCGCAAAGTATGCTTTATGCAGATGGTGTCCTTTTATCTAATTTACTTGGGAATTCATTTTCATATCCCCCAAGATGGGGCATGGTAAATCCTGAAGAAATTCAAAGGATAAGTATGATGTATGGTCCTTTTTCTTCACTTTACGCAGGAAATTCAATGGGGGGAGTGATCAATATCGAAACACGTATGCCTGAAAGATTAGAGGCTCATGCCGGAGTGCAAAGTTTTATACAAAATTTTAAGCTTTATGGCACAGATCAAACTAAGATTGGTAACCGTGAATTCTTTTCTATAGGTAATAAAGTCAATGATTTCAGTTTTTGGGCGAGTATGAATAGACTTGAAAATACAGAACAGCCTCTTGATTTTTCTGTAAGTGATAGTAAAGGGGTAGGAACTACACCGGATACTATAGCTGGCGCCTACCGGGATAAAGGCATAAAAAATCAAGATCGAATCATATTCGGTGCTACAGCTATTGATACTTCTATTCAAATAAATGGAAAGTTTAAAGGTCAGTATGAATTCTCAAATCAATCTAAGCTCACCTATACGATTGGCTTATGGGACCTTGATAGTAGACAAAATGTACAAAGTTATATCAAGGATACGCTGGGAAATTCCATTTATGGTGGGGATGTTATTCTTGACGGGAAAAGTTATTCTCTAAGTAGAATGAATCCAGCTCAGGCAGGAGCGTTTCACGTGATGCAATCGATTGACTTTAAATATAATGATAAAGGTTTCTTTAACTGGCAGGTGACACTATCTGATTATGATTACCGAAGAGACTTGAGTAATCGATCAAATTTGTCAGAAACTTCAAATACCAACCCCTCCCTCACTAATCCTTATATTTCTAAAACAGGGCAGATTACGGATCTTTCAGGCACGGGTTGGACGGTATTTGATAGTCGAGTCACTTTACGTCCAAAAGATCACACCATCGATCTAGGCTATCACTTAGATTATTACCATTTAAGACAAATAGTAAATGCATCTAGTGATTGGATGGGTACACAAAAAGGAAATTTTAGTTCCTTATCTTCCGGGAATACAAAAACTCATGCTGTTTATGTTCAAGATAAATGGCAAATAACGCCACAATGGGCGCTTACATTGGGAGCCCGTCAAGAGCATTATGAAGCTTATGATGGAGTAAACCAAAATACTACAAATCTTGCTAGGTATGAGGATAGATCTAGAAATACCTTTTCTCCTAAGGCATCCTTAAGTTTCGAACCTACACCAGCTTGGGGATTCCGAGCTGCCTTTGGTAAAGCATACCGATTTCCAACCGTTACCGAGCTATTCCAACAGTTAACATCAGATACCACCATTGTTACGAATAATCCAAATTTAAAACCTGAAGAGATTTATTCCGCTGAAATAACTGCAGAGCGTCGTTTTGTGAATGGTCTTGCGAGAACTAGTCTTTTTAGAGAAGATAGATATGACGCATTAATCTCTCAAACAAATGTTTCGAGTGTTGGTAATACAAGTACTTATTTTCAGAATGTAGATCATGTCAGAATATATGGCATTGAATTAGCAACTGAATTGAAAGATGTAATGATTCCTAAACTTGATGTGGTAGCGAATGCAACATTAATTGATTCAGAGATTTTGAAAAATGATGCAGCACCCTCTTACATTAATAAAAAAGTGCCCCGCATCCCAAGACAGCTCTATAAAGCTGTAGTAACTTATAGAGTCAGTGAAGATTTTACAATGAGTTTAGCTGCACGATATAGCGGGCGTCAATTTATACAATTGGATAATTCAGATATTAATCCAGAGACATATTCAGGTGCTAGCCGATTACTATTTGTAGATGCTAAGGTAAATTATAAATTTAAAGACAGATGGACGGCATCATTGGGAGTAGATAATATTTTTAATGATCAGGCTTATGTACATCATCCACTTCCTCAAAGAACAGGTTATGCGCAAGTTAAATTTGATTATTAAGTTTTTTACAAAAATAATATTTTTACTGTTGATTTTATTCTGTGAGACAAGTTTTTCTCATGAGGGTCATAGTCATGGCCCTTCGATTGTCGCTTCGGTTTCATTTGATAAGTCAGGAACTTTATGGCGAGTCAGAGAGCAGCAGGGATTTGTTATTGTTGACTCATCAAATGATCAAGGAATTAATTTTTCGAAATCTATAAATGTAAATACTGAATTGCAGAAAATAGGAACATCGGGAGATGCAAGGCCTAAAATTGCTATTGGCCCCGAGGGGAATATTTATATCACTTGGACCCAGACTCTTTCAAAGCCTTATACAGGCTATATATGGTTTTCAAGATCAAAAGATCGTGGAAAAACTTTTGAATTACCTCAGATCGTTCATCAAGACAAATCAGAAATTACACATCGTTTTGATGCTATTAATGTAAATAAAGACGGGCGAATTTTTGTAGCATGGGTAGATAAGCGTGATTTAGAAAAAGCCAAACTGCAAAAAAAAGAAAAAGAGTATAAAGGTGCGGCCCTGTATTATGCTGTCTCAGAAAATTTTGGCGAATCATTTAAAATTGAAAAAAAAATTGTTGATAGCAGTTGTGAATGCTGCAGGATTGCTCTTACAAATGACAAGAGTGGAAACGTAATTGCTATGTGGCGGCAGCTTTATGATGGAGGCATTAGAGATCATGCAGTAGCTAAGATTGATATGAACGATAATGTCGTTGTCAATAGAGCCACTTTCGGTGTTTGGAAAATTGATGCATGCCCGCATCACGGCCCAGCAATATCTAGAGGAGGTGACTGGGGATATCATATGGCTTGGTTTGATGGAGGAGAGAAAGCAGGTTTATTTTATGGACGAATCGATGGCGATGCTTGGGTAAGTTCACCCGCTAAGAGGTTTGGAAATATAAATTTTCAGCCAAGCCACCCGTCACTGCTAAGTATCAATGAAAAAGTTTATTTGGCTTGGAAAGAGATTAATGAATTTGGTAACTATATTGTTTTATCTGTGTCAGAAGATGGCGGGAAAAATTGGCTAGAATCTAAGGTAATTAAAAAAACTGATGGCGTTTCAGACTACCCAGAGCTTATTCAATTTAATAATAAAGCCTTTCTTTCTTGGAACACCATCAAAGATGGCTATCAATTAATATCTCTAGAATAGGCTATATGAAATTAAAGATTCTTTTAACATTTTTGTTTTTTTCGAACTTTTCATTTGCATATGAGTTTATGCCCTTTGATATCAACACTCGAAAAGATATCGAGACGAAATATCTCAATCAGCCTTTGATTATTTCTTTTTGGTCTATTGATTGCCCATATTGTATAGAAGACCTTAAAAAACTTGGTAAAGTCCTCACTAAAAATACAAGCGTTAAATTAATCACAGTATGTGTAGATGGAAAAGAGTCTGCTAAAAAAGCTGAAAGAATTTTAAGTCAGGCAAATCTCCCTCAGCATGAACAATATCAATATGTAGAGGTTGATGAAGATAGGCTCAGATATAGTATTGATCCAAATTGGTTCGGTGAGCTCCCTAGAACATACTTTTATGATGCGACTCATCAAATTACTCCATTAAGTGGAAAAATCTCTAAAGCATTTCTCGATAAATGGTTTCAAAAATAATTCTATAAACTTATTGAAATTTATCAATTCATCCCCATATAAAAAGTATTAGATAATTTATGAGGAATTAACATGCGTTTTGATAAATTGACCACGAAGTTTCAGCAAGCATTTGCTGATGCACAGAGTCTTGCAAATGCAAATGACAATCCAAATATTGAGCCAGCTCACATGGTTCAAGCCTTGCTTGATCAAGACGATGGAAGCACAGCTTCACTTTTATCTTATGCGGGCGTTAATTTAGCACCTCTTAAAGTGTCGCTTAAATTACTTATTGATAAATTACCTAAAGCTGAGGGTAATCAAGGTGAAATTTCAATATCACGAGATTTAAATAATCTTTTAAATTTAACAGAAAAAAATTCACAAAAATTAGGCGATGCCTATATCTCAAGCGAGATGTTTTTATTAGCATTAGCTGATGATAAAAGTGATGTGGCTAAATTATTAAAACAACATGGTTTAACCAAAGCGGCTTTAGAAAAAGCTGTTCAATCTGTAAGAGGTAATGACAAAATAAATTCTCAAGATGCAGACGGCCAAAGAGAAGCCTTAAAGAAATATACAATTGATTTAACAGAACGAGCACGCATCGGTAAGCTTGATCCAGTGATTGGTCGTGATGACGAAATCCGTCGCACTATTCAAGTTTTACAACGACGTACGAAAAATAACCCTGTATTGATTGGTGAGCCTGGTGTGGGTAAAACAGCGATTGTAGAGGGTTTGGCGCAACGCATCGTCAATGGTGAAGTCCCTGACTCATTAAAAAATAAACGAGTGCTATCACTTGATATGGCAGCATTATTAGCAGGAGCAAAATACCGAGGAGATTTTGAGGAACGCTTAAAAGCCGTCCTAAAAGAAATTGCGTTGGATGAAGGTCAAACGATAGTTTTTATTGATGAGATCCATACGATGGTTGGCGCTGGCAAGACCGAGGGTGCAATGGATGCAGGCAATATGTTAAAACCTGCATTAGCACGTGGCGAACTTCATTGTGTCGGCGCGACAACATTAGATGAGTATCGAAAATATATTGAGAAAGATGCTGCCTTAGAAAGACGATTCCAAAAAGTGCTCGTAGATGAACCTTCAGTGGAGGCAACTATCGCGATCCTTCGTGGACTTCAAGAGAAATATGAGCTTCATCACAATGTCGAGATTACTGATCCTGCGATTGTAGCTGCAGCAGAATTATCACATCGATATATTACGGATCGATTCTTACCTGACAAGGCAATTGACCTAATTGATGAAGCTGCATCTCGTATCAAGATGGAGATTGATTCTAAACCAGAAGTTTTAGATAAATTAGAACGTCGACTTATTCAATTAAAAATTGAACGTGAAGCTATGCATCGCGAAAAAGATGAAGCGTCTAAAAAACGTTTTGAGTTGATTGAAGATGAAATTAAGAAGCTTGAAAAAGAATTTAGTAATTTAGAAGAAGTTTGGAAATCAGAAAAAGCACAACTTCAGGGCTCAAAACATATTAAAGAAGAAATTGAACAAATACGTTTGAAAATTGAAGAGGCAACACGAAAAGGTGAATGGCAAAAAGTGTCTGAGTTGCAGTATGGGAAATTACCAGAATTAGAGACGCAACTTAAACAAGCTGCTAAAGCTGAAACTGCCAAGCCCCAAGCAAATCGCATGCTTCGAACCGAAGTGGGGGCTGATGAAATAGCAGAAGTCGTGAGTCGTGCCACAGGCATTCCGGTTGCAAAAATGATGCAAGGTGAACGCGATAAGCTTTTAAAAATGGAAGATAAACTCCATGAGCGTGTCGTAGGACAAGATGAGGCTGTGCGTGTTGTGTCCGATGCAATCCGTCGTTCAAGATCAGGTTTAAGTGATCCTAATCGACCTTATGGCTCCTTCCTTTTCTTAGGACCCACAGGCGTCGGTAAAACCGAGCTATGTAAATCATTGGCTAACTTTTTATTTGACTCCCCAGATCACTTAATCAGAATTGATATGAGTGAGTTTATGGAGAAACATTCTGTAGCTCGATTAATTGGAGCTCCCCCAGGATACGTTGGCTATGAAGAAGGTGGTTATCTCACTGAGGCTGTTAGACGAAAACCTTATAGCGTTGTTTTATTAGACGAGGTTGAAAAGGCACATCCCGATGTATTTAATGTGCTTCTTCAGGTGTTAGATGATGGACGTTTAACGGATGGACAAGGGCGCACTGTAGATTTTAAAAATACTGTGGTGATTATGACATCTAACTTAGCTTCTAACATGATCCAGTCGATGTCGGGTGATGACTATCAGGTCATTAAATTAGCTGTGATGGGAGAGGTTAAAAATCATTTCCGTCCAGAGTTCATTAATCGTATTGATGAAGTGGTTGTCTTCCACGCGTTAGCAGATGAACATGTGAAATCGATTGCAGCGATACAGTTACAGTATTTAAAAGATCGATTGGCACAACTCGAAATGAAAGTGGACATTACGGATGCTGCCTTAGAAGAAATTTCCAAAGAAGGATTTGATCCAGTCTATGGTGCAAGACCTTTAAAGAGAGCGATTCAATCTGAAATTGAAAATCCACTCGCTAAAGAAATTTTAGCAGGCCATTTTATGGCAAAAGATACCATCAAGATTGATAATGTTTCAGGTAAACTTAAATTTACTAAAGTTTAAGTAAAGCCTTAACTGATGAAGCAAGCAAGTCAAACATTGGCGATCCGAACTTCGGGTCGCCATTTTTACGATGTCACCCAAAAAGTATTGGATTGGGTAAATGAATCGGATTTCAAAGAAGGTTTATTAACGCTCTACGTGCAACATACTTCAGCAAGTCTACTTATTAATGAGAATTACGACCCTGATGTTTTAGTTGATTTAGAAAGTTTTTTTGAGCGCTTAGTGCCTGATGGCGACCCTTTGTTTATCCATACCGCTGAAGGTAAAGATGATATGCCGGCACATGTGAGAACTGCTTTAACACAAACCAGCCTCTCTATACCGATCAAGCAAGGTAAAGTTGCTCTAGGCCAATGGCAAGGTATTTTTTTATACGAACATCGCTATCAATCGCATGAGCGACGTATCTTGATGCATGCGATTGGTGAATAATTTATTTAATTGAAGTCCAGGCCAAAGGATCAAAAGGTTTACTGAGCTTTCTTAATTCAAAATAAAGTCCATTCGATTCATTGCCACCGGTATTACCGACGAGAGCAATCACATCACCTCCGCGCACAATTTCGCCTGACTTTTTGAGCGTGGATTGATTGTTCCCATAGAGGCTCATAAAACCTTCCCCATGATCAACAATAATAAGATTGCCAAAGCCTCGAAGCCAGTCAGCAAAAACCACTCGACCTGTTGCAATTGATTTTACTTCATTACCTTCATTGGATTTAATAAATAAACCTTTCCAAGATAAGCCAGTATCTTCCCGCGGCGAACCAAATCGATTAATCACATCTCCCTTTACAGGTAAGCTTAACTTACCTCGAAGCGATTCAAATTTCTGACCCGCAAATGTTTCTGTAGGAATAGTTTCATTTCGTACAATAGGTATTTTCGAAGATGTTTTTTCTTCGCGTTTTGAAGGGATAGGTGTTGAAGGAAGTCTTGCTAAACGATCAACGAGGTCAGTCAATCTTTTTTCATCGCGCATTAATTTTTGAATTTCATTGCGCTGCTGATTAATCTTAGAAGATAAGCTTGCAATGAGTTTGGCTCGATCTTTCTTTTGTGACTCGAGCTCAGCCCGCTTCACTTCTTCCTTTTGTTTTAAGTTCGCAATTTCTTTTAGTTTCGATGCAGTTTCAAGGCTATAGGCTTCAATCTTTTTTAAATTACCTTGCATTTGATAAATACTTTTAGCGCGAGCCTTAGCCACATACGAATAGTATTGAATATTTCTTGCCACAACACTTGGATTTTCAGATTGGATAATCATTTGTAAATAACCAGGATCGCCCTGGAGATATTGTTGATAGATTTGCTCGCTTAACATTTTTCTCTGGAGATCAACTTGAGACTCTACTGTATCGGATTGTGCTTTGAGTTCTTGAAGTTTAGTATAGTTTTTCTTTTGTTGAACTGATATTTCATACAGTGAACGATTCGTATCGCTAATTTGTTTTTCGCTTTTTTTTAATTGATCAGTTGCATCTTCCTGCGCTTTTTGTGTGCCGCTTAATTCTTTTTTAAGCTGGTCAATTTTTTCATGAACAGCATTTAAATTTTCTTTCGCGGAATCAGCTTTAGTTGCAGCTAAAGCAGAATGAGATAAAAATAATATGAAGATGCATTGAATTAAAAAATTCAATGGGATATTTTTGACTTTAATCATTCAATTGAATTAAGTTTTGTCCTGTCATCTCAGATGGTTGTTTTTCACCCATGAGATAAAGCAGGGTAGGAGCAATATCAGAGAGTTTTCCGTGAGGCTTAATTGTTGCTTTACGACCTATATAAAGTAAAGGCACCACGTTGGTGGTATGTTGGGTATGAGCTTGTTTATTTTCATAATCTTCCATAAGTTCTGCATTGCCGTGGTCTGCTGTAATGATGACTTCGCCGCCAATGGTTTCCATCGCACTTACCACTTGACCGATACATGCATCAAGGGCTTCCATAGCCTTAATCGCGGCATCAAGATTACCCGTATGACCTACCATATCAGCATTCGCAAAATTACATATGATGGCGTGATATTTTTTACTTTGAATGGCGTCGGTAAGTTTTTGTGCGACTTCAAATGCACTCATTTCAGGTTTTAGATCGTAAGTTGCAACCTGAGGGGATGGTACTAGAATGCGATCCTCACCATCATATACAGTCTCATTACCGCCATTAAAAAAGAATGTGACGTGCGGATATTTTTCTGTTTCTGCAATACGTAGTTGTTTTAAACCTAATTTCGAGACGTATTCACCAAACGAATTATTGACTGATGTCGGTTTAAAAATAGCCGATGATTTTTTATCATTTTGATCATATTGAGTGAGTGTGAAATAGTGACTGATATTAATTTTCTTTTGACGTTCAAAAGCATTAAAGTTGTCTTGTAAAAGCGCATCTGTAATTTGTCGTGCACGATCAGATCGATAATTCATAAATACAACTGCGTCACCATTTAGGATAGTGATCGCTTTTTGATTTTCATCATGAATGGATGTGGGTTTTATAAACTCATCTGTTTCTTCCCTTTCATATCCTTTGTGAATCGCATCAATCGGATTTTTGACATGAATAGGAGATCCCATGGTTAATGCGTTATAAGCCAACTCAATACGAGGCCAGCGCTTATCGCGATCCATTGCATAGTAGCGACCTGATATAGAAGCAATTTTACCAATATCTATTTCTTTTAAATGAGATTCGAGTTGTTCGATATATTGCAAAGCGCTTTTAGGTGGCGTATCTCGACCATCCAAGAAAGGATGAACGTAAACATTTTTTAAATCACATTGCTTCGCGAGTTTTAGCATGGCATAGAAGTGATCTAAATGACTATGAACACCACCATCAGAAAAAAGACCCAAAAGATGTAAGGCTTTGCCCTTTTCTTTAATTGATTTGAATGCGTTGATCAGTGCTGCATTTTTAAAAAAATCACCTGAGGCGATGCTTGAGTTAATTCTTTCAAGATCCTGTTGAACAATGCGCCCAGCACCTATATTTAAATGCCCCACTTCAGAATTACCCATTTGTCCTTGAGGTAAGCCTACAAATTCCTCAGAGGCATTAATAAAGCTATGCGCATATTCAGCCCACAAACTATTCCAGTGAGGCATTTTTGCGTTTTTAATTGCATTATGGTTTTCATCTTCTCGGTGTCCAAAGCCATCCAAGATGATGAGTAATACAGGTTTTTTTAACATAGTAGAAGGCATGTATATGTGGCTTTAAAGATTAATGAATTATAATGCTTGTCATCAAAATTCACACTCCTTAACGTAAGCACCCTATGAAATCAATTAAGATGTATACCAGTGCGTATTGCCCTTATTGTTCAAATGCTGAAAAGCTTTTGTCTAAAAAAGGGATTACAGATATTAAAAAAATACGCGTAGACGGAGATTCGGCTATTTTAGAAGAGATGATTGAAAAAACTGGACGTCGCACAGTGCCGCAAATTTACATTGGCGAATACCATGTGGGCGGGTTTGATGATTTAAGAGCGCTTGATCTAGAAGGCAAGCTCGATCCACTTCTTGGAATTTCCTAGAAAGATTCCCCTTATTTTATTTAAATATTCTCGATAAAAAGATAGAATGCTGTATTCGTTTAATTAAATAACAGCGGCTTTAAAGCTCGCGTGACTGGAAAATAACATGGCAGAAAAAAAGAAAGCAGCACCCAAATCAACTAAAGCAGAAAAAAGCGTCAAAATTGATCCGCAAGCAAATGGAAGCGCGCAACCTGGTTTTGCTATTGAAAAACTTTTTCTTAAAGATGTTTCGGTTGAAGTGCCTAATTCTCCAGAAATATTCACACAACGAGAAGCCCCCCAAATTGCTATTGAATTAGGTAATTCAGGTAAGCCTTTGGCTGACGGGTATTTTGAGGTTGCTTTAAAAATTACTGTGACATCAAAAATTGCTGATAAAACAGCTTTTCTCATTGAAGTGACTCAAGCAGGAATTTTCGCATTACGTAATATTCCAGAAGAAAATCTTGAAATGATTATCGCGATTACTTGTCCTAATATTTTATTCCCATATGCACGCGAAGCTATTTCAGATTTAGTGATTAAGGCAGGCTTTTCCCCTGTTCTCTTAAACCCAATTAATTTTGAAATGCTCTATATGCAACAAAAGCAGCAAGCAGCGGGTAATGCGGTTGGCACAAAAAACTAACTTTTTTTTTAGTTATTTTTTTGTATGGATTGTGTGCTTCATTTCACAATCTGCTTATGCCGAATTTCGATCTGTTGCATCTAGCAAAACCATTCTCTATGAAGCGCCATCAGCCACTACTAAAAGAGTTTATTTGGTAGATGAGGGCTATCCTTTAGAAATTATTGTGAATCTTGGCGACTGGCTTAAAGTCAGAGATCCTTATGGCACTCTAAGTTGGGCAGAATCAAAAAATTTACAATCTAAAAGAACGGTGATTGTGAAGGTAGATAAAGCAAATATACACAAAGACCCTGAATCTAAATCAGCGCTTGTAGCTACAATTGAAAAAGATGTCGTCATTGAACTTTCAGACCCTCTTATTGCCAATGGCTGGATTAAAGTGCGCTATCAACAAGATCTTGATGGATACATCCAAACCTCTCAGGTATGGGGAATTTAATTAATTGAAGATCGCAGTCATAGGAGCTGGCGCATGGGGCACGGCTTTGGCAATGCAAATTAGCCAAAAGCATCGCGTGACACTATGGGCTAGAAATGCAGGTCACGTCTCTGGCATGCGTAAAGCAAGATCAAACCCACTTTATCTAGGCGATTTTCCTTTTAATGATCAATTGATGCTCGAAGATAATTTGAGTGAAGCGATTCATGATGCCGAACTTATCTTATCGGTTGTACCCACTTCAGGCTTTAGAGCTATTTTAAAAGAGATCAAATATTTAAATCATAAAGCCCCGGTTATATGGGCAAATAAAGGCCTAGAAGCAGAGACTGCAAAACTGCCTCATGAAGTTGCTATGGAAGAATTGGGCGACCCTAAAAAAACAGGGCAACATTGGGGTGCTTTATCAGGCCCTAGTTTTGCAGCTGAGCTCGTAAGATCTTTGCCCACTGCTCTCACTTTAGCTGCAACCGACGAAGCGTTTACACAAAACTTAGCTTCTATTATCCATGGGAATAACTTGCGCGTTTATACAAGTCACGACGTGATTGGCGTGTCTGTGGGGGGCGCACTTAAAAATGTGATCGCTATTGCTGCAGGTATTTCAGATGGCATGGGATTTGGAAATAACGCGAGAGCTGCTTTAATCACCCGAGGTTTAGCTGAGATTACACGTTTTGGTATGAGTTTGGGCGGTCAAAAAGATACTTTCATGGGGCTCACAGGCGCTGGCGATTTAATTTTGACTTGTACCGGAGACTACTCAAGAAATCGTGAAGTTGGTTTAAGGCTTGCTAAAGGTCAAACGATTGATGAAGTTTTAAAGGGGTTAGGTCATGTTGCTGAAGGTGTTTATACAGCCAAAGAGGTTGTGAATCGAGCAAAAGCGCTTCATGTATCTATGCCCATTACGCATGAAGTAAATCAAGTACTAAGTTTTGGTAAATCACCTAAAGAAGCTGTGATCGACTTGTTAGGTCGCGAGCAAAAGTCAGAAACACATTAGGCCCTAAACGCCACTGTTAAATCCATTTTGCCGCCATGCTTCATATAAAAGAATCGCGGCTGCATTCGATAAATTTAAGCTCCTACTATTTTCCGCCATAGGGATTCTTATTTTTTTATTTTCATCAAATTGATTGCGAATCGATTCAGGTAGTCCTCGCGTTTCAGGCCCAAATAAAAAGATATCCCCTTTTTGATATGCAACCTCATGGTAGAACATGCTCCCTTTGGTTGTGACAGCAAATATTCGAGCATCGCCATGAAGGGATTCAAATGCTGAAAAATCCGGATAAGTTTTAACTGATGCATATTCATGATAATCAAGCCCTGCACGCACAAGCTGCTTATCATCCAAACTAAAACCTAAAGGTTCAATTAAGTGAAGCTGTGTACCTGTATTGGCGCAAAGCCTAATAATATTGCCAGTGTTGGGGGGGATTTCAGGTTCAAAAAGGGCTATAGAAAACATAAAATATAACAACTGATTAATTTTTATACAATTGTAACAAATTATAGTAAAATAACTTAACAATTGCCTTTTAAGACTATTTTAATAATTAAATCATATAGATAGGGGTTTATCATGATTGAATCGCAGCCTAATTTAAGTCAGCAACCCATTCAATTCGAACGAAAATCCCATAAAAAACAAAAAAATTCCCCAAAAGACCGTTGGTCAGTTGCTGAAATTGAAGCTTTATATGCACTACCTTTTAGTGACCTTATGTTTAAGGCTCAAACCATTCATCGTGAAAATTTTGATTCTAATAAAGTTCAAGTAAGCACGCTCTTGTCTATTAAGACAGGAGGATGTTCAGAAGATTGTGGTTATTGCCCTCAATCTGCCCGCTATGACACCAATGTAGAAAATGAAGCCATGATGCCGATTGATGATGTGCTTAAAGCTGCGAAGGCTGCAAAGGATGCTGGCGCCAGTCGTTTTTGTATGGGCGCTGCTTGGAGAAGTCCCAAGGATAAGGATTTAAAGCCCGTCTTAGAAATGATTCAAGAAGTTAAAAAAATGGGACTTGAAACTTGCGCAACCCTCGGCATGTTAAAGGATGGGCAAGCCAACATGCTAAAAGAAGCAGGGCTTGATTATTACAACCATAATTTAGATACAGCACCTGAATTTTATGGTGACGTAATTTCAACGCGTGTATATCAAGACAGGCTTGATACATTAGACCGCGTTCGAGAAGCTGATCTTCATGTATGTTGTGGCGGCATAGTAGGTATGGGGGAGAGTAGATCTCAACGTGCAGGGTTGGTTGCGCAACTCGCCAATATGGAAAAGCAGCCCGAGAGCGTGCCGATTAATTTATTGACACAGGTAGAAGGCACACCTTTACACGGAACCGAACCGCTCGATCTTTTTGAGTTTGTGAGAACGATTGCTGTTGCAAGAATTACGATGCCAAAAAGTTATGTAAGATTATCTGCAGGAAGACAATCGATGCACGAAGGCATTCAAGCATTAGCTTTCTTAGCTGGGGCCAACTCAATTTTTTATGGTGAAAAGTTATTGACGACAGATAATCCGGATGCAAAAGTTGATCAAGCTTTATTTAATAAGTTAGGTATTCGTCCTATATAAGTTTGTGATGCTAGATCAAATTCATCATGAACTTCAATCCTTAAAAGACAATCATCTTTTTAGAACAAGAAAATTATTAAGCGGAAGATTGGGGTCTAATCTTTCTTTTAATCATCAAAATTATTTAAGCTTTTCATCCAATGACTATTTAGGTCTTTCACAAAATCAATCTATCCAAGATGCGCTGATCGAAGGTATTCATTTGTCAGGCAACGGCATGGGAGCTTCTCATCTTATTTCAGGCCATCATGAATTCCATGAGGCATTTGAAAATGCATTTAGTGAAGCGCTAAATTTTGAAAGAGCACTTTTATTCTCGTCTGGCTATATGGCTAATATGGGTGTTATCTCAGCATTGGTTGGTAAAGACGATACTGTTTTTTCTGATAAGTTAAATCATGCGTCATTAAATGATGCGTCTATTCTTTCTCGCGCTATTCATAAAAGATACCGGCATCATGATTTACAACATTTAGAAGAGTTACTTCAAGCATCAAAGTCAAAAGTAAAGCTGATTGTTACTGATGCTGTTTTCAGTATGGATGGAGATCTAGCTAATATTCCAGATTTGTTGCAATTATGTGAAATATACGATGCTTATCTTTATATAGATGATGCGCATGGTTTTGGTGTATTGGGTAAAAATGGCAAAGGCATACTACAACACTTTTATGATCAAGAAAAAATTAAAGAACCTTATTCGCCCAGAATTTTCTATATGGCAACGCTAGGTAAGGCAGCTGGTATCCATGGTGCTGTTGTAGCATCTTCAAATAATTTTATTGAATATTTAATTCAAAAATCTAAACAATATATTTATACGACTGCAATGCCAGCTTTTATGGCGTATGGATTAAAAGAATCATTAAATCAAATTTTAAAAGCAGATCAAATAAGAGCGCACTTAAATAATCTTATTGCACAGTTTAGAGCTAATACTCAATTTCAAAAAATGACTTTAGGAAGCTCATTAACCCCTATTCAACCCCTTATTGTTGGAAGTGAAATTAATGCATTAAGATTAAATCAATGGTTAATGGAAAAGGGAATATATGTTCCCGCTATTAGACCTCCCACTGTGCTCCGAGGCACTTCTCGATTGCGTATTTCACTTTCAGCATTACATCAATATCACGATGTGATGATATTAATGAAAACTATATTAGATTTTGAAAGCCAATCTGATGCACATTAAAAAAATTGGACAGGGCAAAGATCTTGTTCTTATTCATGGATGGGGTATGCATAGCGGCATATGGAAGCCTATTATTGAGAAATTTTCAAATCAATACACACTTCATCTTGTCGATATTCCGGGTATGGGTAAAAGTCATATCATCGACCCTTATGATCTTAATCATCTGGCTGAAGCAATCAGTAAGGAGCTACCATCTTCATTTGATATTTTGGGATGGTCTTTGGGTAGCCTTATTGCGTTAAAAATGAGCCTAATATACCCAAAAAAAATTCATCGTATGGTTTTAGTGGGGGGGACGCCTCGCTTTATTAATCAGACAGATTGGAGTTATGGCGTAGATATAAAAGATTTTAATGATTTTGCTAATAAGCTTTTTAAAGACTACAAATCAACCATGATAAATTTTTACACTTTGCAGCTCATGCATTCAAAACACAGTAAATTGCTTATTAAGAAACTAAAAGACATGAATGATGAAGTGAACGCGCCTGACATCAAGTCATTACAACTTAGTCTTGATATCTTATTAAATAACGATTTGCGAGATGATATTAATAAAATCAATCATCGAACACTTTTAATCGTGGGCGAAAAGGATCGTTTGACACCAAAATCAGCTTCTGAGTGGCTTGAAAGTCATTTAAAAGAAGCGCAATTAAAAGTAATTCAAGGTGCATCACATATTCCTTTTTTATCTCATGCAGATGAGTTTTTTGATCATCTCGATCAATTTTTATTAGCAGCATAATCATGACTCAGCATCATATTGACAAGAAAAGAGCTCAAGCATCATTTAATAAAGCTTCGGCTTCATATGAGAAAAATGCTGTTCTTCAGAAGCATGTGCTAGAAGAGATGTTCTTAAGACTTAAATTACTCAAAATTAATCCTAGCAGTATTCTTGATCTAGGCTGTGGACCGGGTAATGCAGGGTCTGATTTAAAAAAATTCTATAAGCCTCATGATCTCATTTATTTAGATTTTGCATATGAGATGCTAAAGAAAGCAGAAGAAAAAAACAGAGATCATTTCTTAAAGGCATTTTCAAGCAGAACGGCACAGCAATTTATATGTGCAGATATGGAAGCTATCCCATTGGAAGAAAACAGTATCGATATGGTTTGGTCAAATTTATCTCTTCAATGGTGCAATGATCTTGATCGTGTATTTGCTCAGATAGCAAAAATATTAACTCATAATGGACTTTTTATATTTAGTACGTTTGGACCAAGTACACTTCATGAATTAAGATCTTCACTCGCATCATTTTCTGAACACTCCCATGTAAATCAATTTATTGATATGCATGATATTGGCGATGCACTTATACGATGTGGCTTTTCAGACCCAGTCTTAGATGTTGATGTTTATACACTCACCTACAGTACATTTAAAGAAATTGTGTATGACTTGAAGCATATTGGTGCTCGAAATGCACTTCAGGGAAGAGCAAAGGGTATGACAGGTAAAGGCTTCTTATACCAATTAGAAAAATTGTATGAAGTATACAGAGCTAATGATAAATTACCTGCAAGTTACGAGGTTGTATATGGGCATGCATGGAGAGTGAATAAGCCACTTAATGAGTCTTCAATTGTTAAGTTTTATCCAAAACACTAATGCATTCATTTTTTATAACTGGCACTGATACGAATATAGGGAAGACCGCTGTTACTTGTAGTTTAATTGCTAAATATATTGAAGAAGGATTTCGTGTGGGAGGTATGAAACCTGTCGCTGCTGGATGTTCTATAGAAAATGGGCATATCATTTATGAAGATGTACAGAAGATTATAGAAGTAAGCAATGTTGATTTAATTATCAATCAAATTAATCCTTATCAGTTTGAGGCACCGATAGCGCCTCATATTAGTTTCAAGAAAAATAAAAAAGAAATCGATATTCATCTAATTAAAAAGAATTTGCAATTATTCAAAAAACAGATGGATTATCTATTTATTGAAGGCGCTGGAGGTTTTGCTGTGCCTTTGACAGAGAATTTTTCAACTGTTGATTTAATTAAAGCTCTAGATATACCAATTATTTTGGTAGTAGGTATGAGGTTAGGCTGCATCAATCATGCTCTATTAACAGTTGAATCAATTTTAAATAAAAAAATAAAGCTTTGTGGCTGGGTTGCTAATCGAATTGATCAACATATGCTAGCTTATGAAGAGAATATATCTTTTTTAAAAGAAAGGATTGAGGCGCCTTGTTTAGGCGAAGTGCCTTATTTTAAAAATTTTGATCCTTACAAAGCATCAAAATTTATCGATATAAATAAGCTTAACGATAAAGTCCGTGAAGACTAATATAGTCAGCAACAGCTGCAGGTAAAAGATTCGTAAGATTTTTATTTGAATAAATAGCATCTCGAATTTGAGATGACGAGATATCAATGTACTCAAATTTTTTTGTCATAATTAGTCCGTGACTAGATCCGCGAAGATCCTCAATATTTTGAGTGAGCCTTTCACTCCATTCTTTTTTTAGAGATGATGTTAATTGATCCTCAAGAATGGCGGATTCGCGTCTTTCTACAATTAATATATGACAATAATTAAAAAGCTCATTCCATAAATGCCATGACTCAAGCTTTAGAAAAGCATCGCTTCCCATTAAGAAACAAAACGCTTGATCCTCTTTTCTTTCTATTATAAGACTTTGCAATGTTTCAATCGTATAAGAGGGTTTAAGATCGCTTTGATTTTTTTTAATTTCACGGTCATCAGTAAAGAAATTAGTGTATGGATTTAGTGCGAGATTAAGCATTTCTATGCGATGCTTATTTTCTAAAACAATATTTTTATGAGGCGCTAAACCAGATGGAATAAAGAGCACCTTCGACAGTGTCGCAACATCTTGCCAGGCTTTAGCTAATTTTATATGACCATAGTGTATTGGATCGAATGCCCCACCTAATACACCAATAAGTTTCAAAGACATTCCTTACTTACGTATATGCCCATTGCCTAATACGATATATTTGAGTGAAGTAAGCCCTTCAAGTCCTACGGGACCTCTTGCATGTAATTTATTTGTTGAAATGCCTATTTCAGCACCTAAGCCATATTCAAAGCCATCAGCAAAACGAGTTGAAGCATTCACCATAACGCTACTTGAATCTACTTCTTTCAAGAATTGCATAGCGCGTTCATAGTTTTCAGTGACGATAGCATCTGTATGATGAGAAGAATATTGATTAATATGATGAATTGCATCATCGATGTCATCGACAATCTTGCATGAAATAATTGCATCAAGGTATTCAGTATAAAAATCATCTTCACTTGCTGATTTAATACCTTTAACAAGTTTCAAAGTCTCTTTACATCCACGAATCTCAACTTTATGTTGATGAAGCATTTTTACAACTTTAGGTAAAAAATCGCGTGCAATATCTTTAGATAATAGAAGTGATTCGGTCGTATTGCATGTACCCAATCTTTGAGTTTTAGAATTCTCAATAATTTTAAGTGCTTTATTTAGGTCTGCATTTTTATCTACAAAGACATGGCAATTTCCATCTAAGTGTTTAATGACAGGTACAGTTGCCTCATCACTAATCATCTTAGTTAAGCTTATGCCGCCTCTTGGAATAATCACATCAATATAGTCATTAAGCTTAATCATGCCTTTAACTATAGATCTGTCGGTTGAATCAATCACCTGAACAGCTTGAACCGAAAGACCAGCTTTTTTAAGCGCCTCGTGAATAAGATTGCTTAAAGCAATATTAGAGTGAATAGATTCGCTACCCCCTCTCAATATAATGGCATTTCCCGATTTGATGGATAAGCTCGCTGCATCAATAGTGACATTAGGACGAGATTCGTAGATCATGCCTATGACACCAAGTGCTACACGCATTTGACCTACTTGAATACCTGATGGACGTGTATTCAAATGCATAATTTCACCAATAGGATCCTTAAGGTCAGTAATATCTTGTATGCCTTTAATCATCGAATCAATAGTTTTGCTTGAAATGATAAGACGATCGATGGAAGCCCGATCTAATTTATTTTTTTTAGCTTCTTTAACATCTTTCTCATTGGCTTTCAGAATAGTTTTTGTTTTAGTATTTAAAAGATGAATAAGATGAGTCAATGCATCATTTTTTTGTTGTGTTGATGCTTTAGCCATCAGGCGTGAAGCTTTTTTTGCTTCTACCCCAATTTTTTTAAGATATTGATTAATATTTGTCATGTGTGAATTATACGCGTTAAGAAATTAACTTGTATAGGATCAAATTTTTTGGCCTCGAGATGCTATTTTTGCAAGCCCCAGGCAAAGTCTAGTCGTTTCTAGCCAAGCATCACCCGGTGAAACACCCTTTGATATTTTATCTATCTCAGATAGTTTTTGAATAGCTGCTCTTAGATGTTTGAGCGAAAAAAAAGACAATGCTTTTTTAGTAAACAAAAGTTTATCTCCAAATATTCTTGATTTTGTGAGATGGTTTTCTAAAGAATGGCCTCTGAAATCAAGCTCTTTTATTTCAAGCATAGGCTTTAATACCCAAGAAAGGGAGCTTGTAATACTAATAGGATTTTGGCCTTCTTCTTTTAAGAAATTAAGCGTTGAAATGGTTTTAATCTGGTCGCCATTTAATACATATTCAGTGAGCTCAAAAGCATCATAACGAGATACATTTGAAATAGATTGTGAAACTTTTTCATATGAAATTGATTGGTTTGGAAAAAGTAATGCTAATTTATTTAATTCTTGGTCAGCAGCAAGCATATTCCCATGAACAAATTGACTAATTAGCTGAATACTTCCTTCATCCAAGTTTATTGATAATAAAGAAGCTCTTTTCTTTAGCCAAAAAGGAAGTTCAAGTGGTTTAATTTCATCAAGTCTAATTGTGTAAGCAATTTTTTCAATTTCTTTAAACCATTTCTGTAGCTTTGTTTCCTTATCTATTTGGGGTAAATGAACAACAACAAGGTCATCTTGAGAAAAATTTTGAATAATTTCGTAAAAAGATTCCCCACCTTCAGCGTTTATTTTTCCTGAGGGAATGATTATTTCAATAATGCGTTTTTGAGAAAACAAGCCCTGGGATTGAAGAGATGAAGCACATTGATCCCATTTAAAATAACGATCAACAGTAAAGCTTAATTTTTCTGTATAAGTTTGCTCTTTTGCAAATTGACGGATGATGTCGAAAGCCTCCTTTCTTGAGAGTGCTTCATCCCCCAAAAGAAGGAATTTTGATTGCTGATTTTTTTGAAGCTCTTTACTAAAAGCTTCCGAATCAAAAGCTGCCATTAATTATTTTGTAATAAGCTGAATTTGATTAAATAGATTTGTAATGGCTTCATTACGCATAGATTCATTAAGCTGTCTTTCCTCTTCTTCTTTGCCAATAAGATTTGAGTCGCTGTAGGTAAAATCCCGACGTGTTTCTAGAATATTTTCTTGACTCCAAGTTTCGCTATCTGCAGTTTTAACTCTGTAACGAACTCTATAGAAAATCTCAAATTCTCGAACAAGACCTTGGCCACTTAAAGATAAAATTCTTTTTTCACTCTCTTCACTAAAAAGCTCAACTCTTAATTCAGGATTTTCTGTCGGAAGAACAATAGCCACTTTATTATTAGTTAAGGTTTTTTTAAGATTTTTTGTAAAACTTAATTCTTTACCTTCTATGCTGACTGTTTTAAATGATATTTCTGTCATACCTCTTAAATGAAATCCACAGCTTGTGATCATTAGAAGTGTAAGGAGTGTTATAAATTTTTTATGCATGGTATTCATCATTTATCCTGTGACGATATTAATGAGTTTTTTAGGTACAAATATTATTTTTTTAACATCATCTTCATGGCTAATAAATCTTTTGATATCTTCATTATCGAGAGCCATGCGCTCAATATCTTTTTGTTCAAGATCAGCTGATACTAGCATATTTCCCCTGAGTTTTCCGTTCACTTGGATCACCATAGCATATTCGTTTTTAATTAATGCATTAGGATCGGCTTTAGGCCATAGCTCTTGATCAATAGGAGCATTAAAAAGATGATCCCATAAGGCATGACATATATGCGGCACGAAGGGGTTGAGTAATAAAATTACATTTTGTATGACTTCTTGTTTCACTGAAAGTGTCACAACATCATCATCATCAACTTTTGCAAAAGTATTCATAAGTTCCATCACGGAAGATATAGCTGTATTAAAACTATGCCTTCTCTGAATGTCATCGGTAATTTTTTGTATAGTTTGATGTAGCTCGAATCTTAAATTCTTTGTTTGGGCAGAGAGTTCGCCTTTTTTATAGGGCTCAATTTTGCCTTTAGCATAATGGTCATAAACGGTTTTCCAAAGCCGTTTTAGGAAGCGATTGGCTCCTTCAACACCACTATCAGACCATTCTAAACTTTGTTCCGGAGGAGCTGCAAACATAATAAAAAGTCTGGCAGTATCAGCGCCAAATTGATCAATGAGTGACTGAGGGTCGACCGTATTGCCTTTTGATTTTGACATTTTGGTGCCGTTTTTTAATACCATGCCCTGCGTCAAAAGATTTTTAAATGGCTCTGTATGTTTTATCAGTCCAAGATCTCTTAAGAGCTTATTAAAGAAGCGTGCATACAATAAATGTAAAATTGCATGTTCAATACCACCAATGTATTGATCAACAGGCATCCAGTAATTACTTCTCTCATCTACCATAGCACTTTGATTGTTATAACTTGGATAGCGAGCAAAATACCAGGAGGACTCCACAAAAGTATCCATTGTGTCTGTCTCTCTTTCAGCATCTTTGCCGCAGGAGGGACAGATTGTTTTGTAAAAAGATTCATCTTGCTTGATGGGGGAGCCAACGCCATTCATAACGATGGATTCAGGCAATACAACAGGCAAGTCTTTCTCAGGAACAGGCACTTCGCCACATGAATGGCATTTAATAATAGGTATTGGACATCCCCAGTAACGCTGCCTTGAAATACCCCAATCGCGCAATCTAAATTGTGTTGTTTTTTTGCCTTTACCGAGCGATGTTAATTTTTTGACAATAGTATCGAATGCTGCTTGAAATTCCAAACCATTAAATTCACCAGAATTAATTAACCTGCCATGGTCAGTATATGCAGCCTCAGAGATATTAATTGTTTTTGAATCTATTGGCTCAATGACTTGTTTAATTTCAAGTTTATACTTCTTCGCAAAATGAAAATCTCTTTCATCGTGAGCGGGAACTGCCATCACTGCCCCGGAGCCATAATTCATCAGTACATAATTGGCAATCCAAATGGGCACTTCTTTTTGTGTGATAGGGTGAATAGCTCGAAGTCCAGAATCGATACCTATTTTTTCTGCAGTTGCAAGATCAGCTTCAGCGACACTTCCCCTTGTGCATTCATTAACAAATGCTTCAATTGCAGGATTATTTTTTTTAATTAAAGAAACAAGGGGATGTTCTGCAGCTATGGCTAAATAAGTCACGCCTAATAAAGTGTCTGGGCGCGTGGTATAAATTTTAACGAAGTCAGTATGATTTTTGATGCCAAATTCAATTTCACAACCATAGCTTTTACCTATCCAATTTCTTTGCATGGTTTTGACTTGTTCTGGCCAACCTTCAAGGCTATCTAGATCATTTAAAAGCTCATCTGCATATTCAGTAATTTTCATGAAGTATTGGGGAATTTCTTTTTTTTCAACAACAGCGCCTGATCGCCATCCTTTGCCATCAATCACTTGTTCATTTGCAAGAACAGTTTGATCAATAGGATCCCAATTAACAGTAGAAATTTTTTTGTAAATTAATTTCTTTTTAAAAAGTTGAGTGAATAACCACTGCTCCCATTTGTAATACTCTGGGCGACATGTTGCAATCTCTCTTTTCCAGTCAATAGCAAGACCTAATTGCTTTAACTGATGCTTCATATAATCAATATTGCTATATGTCCAAGCTGCAGGAGCTGATTTATTTTGTAGTGCTGCATTTTCTGCAGGTAAGCCAAAAGCATCCCAACCCATCGGCTGCAATACATTAAAACCAAGCATATGATGAAAACGGCTTAATACATCTCCGATTGTATAATTTCTTACATGTCCCATATGAAGCTTTCCGCTGGGATAGGGGAACATAGACAGGCAGTAATATTTTGGTTTTTCAGAATCCTCGACTACAGAGAATGTGTGTTCGTTCTCCCAATAGGATTGAACTTTTTCTTCAATCTCTTTAAAAGGATAGGTGGCTTGCATAGATTAATTAGTTAATTTGATCAAAAATTGTTTTTTGAATATCTTTAACATCACCAAGCCCATTAATCTTGATATAACGAAGTCCTTGATTTTCAGAAGCTGCCCATTTTGAATAATAATCAACAAGTGGTTTCGTTTGGCTATGATAAACATCAAGACGTTTTAGAATCGTTTCTTTTTTATCATCATCTCTTTGGACAAGAGGCTCGCCTGTAATATCATCTTTATCTTGAGTTTTAGGTGGGTTGTTTTGAATATGATAAATCCGACCAGATGCAAGATGAGTTCTTCGACCACTTAACCTATCTACAATCACATCATCTGGAACATCAATTTCAATAACGATATCTATCGAAATGGAGGCTTGTTTCATTGCTTCAGCTTGGGGAATAGTCCTAGGAAAACCATCTAACAAAAAGCCTTGTTTACAATCTTCATCTTGAATTCGTTCTTTAACTAATTCAATAATAAGCTGATCTGGCACAAGCGCGCCACTGTCCATAAACTGTTTGGCTTCAAGACCTAATTTTGTATTCGCTTTAATAGCGGCACGAAGCATGTCACCAGTAGATATTTGCGGGATGTTAAATTTGTCTTTAAGTATCTGGGCTTGTGTACCCTTACCTGCGCCTGGCGCTCCTAGTAGAATAATCCTCATGTATTTCTCCTTAAGCCTTAATTATATCAGCCGATATTCATTTCACATGGTTATTAGGCTGTATAAATTAATCTAGATAATTTGAAATTTTTACGAAATCTGATACCGATAAATTTTCGGCTCTTAACCGGGGGTTTATACCAATTTTTTCAAAGTCATTTTCACTTATAAATGATTTGAGTGTATTACGAATCGTTTTCCGTCTCTGTGAAAAAGCTTCTTTAACAATCCTTGCAAACTGTTCTATATTGTTTGCAATAAAAGGGTATTGTTCATAAGGTATTAGTCTTACGAAAGATGATTCAACTTTAGGTTCAGGCTCAAACGATTCTTTGGGCACATCTACTAAATGTTCCATTGCAAAATAGTATTGCAGCATTACTGATAATCTTCCGTATTCCGGAGAGGAGGGGGTCGCGATCATGCGATCTACAACCTCTTTTTGCAACATAAAATGAAGATCTTTTATGTTTAAAATATTGTCTATGCACTTGAATAAAATGGGCGTTGAAATGTTGTAAGGTAAATTACCTACAATTCTAATTTTCTGATCAAACTGATTAAAGTTAAAATTTAAAACATCCTCATTGAATATAGTGATGTTTTTTTTTGAATATTCATTTTCCATCCAGCTTACAATATCTCGATCAAGCTCAATTACTAAAAGACGATTAGTTTTTTCGAGTAGTGGTTTTGTAAGTGCTCCAAGTCCGGGACCTATTTCAATTAGCAGGTCATTAAGAAGAGGGTTGATTGATTGAATTATTGAATGAATGATCACAGCATCTTTGAGGAAATTTTGCCCAAATTTTTTCTTGGCAATATATTTCATGAGTTTGATTTTTGGGCCAAGTCAATTGCCAAATCAATTGCACTATAGAAGCTATTTGGGTCTATCGTTCCTTTTCCAGCAAGATCGATAGCGGTTCCATGATCAACTGAGGTTCTAATAATGGGAAGACCAAGCGTGACATTCACGCCTAAACCAAAGTTAGCATGTTTAAATACTGCAAGACCTTGATCATGATACATTGCCAAAAAACAGTCAGCTTTTTTAATATATTTTTCTGTAAAAAGCGTATCCGCCGGAAGCGGACCTTCAATTAGCATACCTTCTAATTTTAATTTATTAATGACGGGTATAAGAATGTCGACTTCTTCCAAACCTAAGATACCATTTTCGCCTGCATGTGGATTAAGACCAGCAACAAAAATTAGAGGATTATTAATTTTAAATCGGTGAATAAGGTCGCGATGAATTGTTTTTAATGTTTCTTCAAATTTTTCTGGTGTGATCAAACTGCTTACTTGTGATAGAGGCACATGAGTTGTTACAAGAGCAACCTTCATAGACTTGGAAGCGAGAAGCATAACTTCATTTTTGGCATGAGTGTAATGCGCAATATATTCAGTATGGCCAGTAAAACGTTCGCTTTCATTGATAATACTTTTATTGATAGGAGCTGTAACAAGCGCATCAAAAGATTTATTTAAACATCCATCTAATGCAAAATTTAATACATCAAAAACGTAACTATTGTTATTAGGATTGAGCGTTCCTGCCTTAATCTCCTCGCGAGCCGAAATATGAGAAATAGAAAGTGAATGGTCGCCTTTATGTTCTATCAGTTTATTTTCATGAAATGTAATGGCTTTATTGAGCTGAGAAGCTCTATGAGATAAAGCATTTTTATCGCCAACAACTGTAATAAATGCCGGGAATTTTTTTTCGCTCAGCAAAACGCAAAGATCAAGGCCAATACCTGCAGGTTCGCCTGAGCTTATGACGATATGTGGCTTAAAAAAACTCAAGATAAGAAACTAAAAATTATCTTCTAAACGAAGCTCTACAAAAGAGCGATCTCGTAATTCTTGCAGCCAATCTTGGTAAGCCTCTTCAGATTTTTGCATTTTGATTTGTTGCCTAGCTTGAATTCGAGCTGATTCTTTCGACATATCCTGAGATCTTCTTTCCAGAACCTGGATAAGATGCCATCCAAACGGAGTCTTAATAGGATCGCTGATTTGATTTATATTAAGCTGCTTCATTGTTTTTTCAAACTCAGGGACAGTATCTCCTGGATTAATCCAGCCTAAATCGCCACCGTTATTTGAAGAGGGGTCCTCTGAGTATTGTTTTGCCATATCTTCAAACTTCGTACCATTTTCTAAACGCTCTTTAATGCCGATTAACTTTTGACGTCCTTCGTTTTCAGAAGTAATTTCAGAAAGTTTAATTAAAATATGTCTTACATGAGTTTGTTCAACAACAAGAGGGCCACTAGACCCTTTTTTATTGATTAGTTTAAGAATATGAAAACCATTAGGGCTTCTTAAAATGGAGGTCATTTTACCCACTTCGGTTTTTTTTAGAGCATCTACAAATAATGTTGGTAAATCTGAAGCTTTTTTCCAGCCTAGATTCCCACCTTCAAGAGCATTTGGTGTTTCTGAAAATGCTGCAGAGACTTGGGTGAAATTTTTACCTGATTGAATTTGCCTAGTGGCTTCCTCGGCTTTATTTTTTAATTTCTCAAGTTTCTCAGGAGAAGCGTCCTCAGGGACGCGAATAAGAATATGAGCAACCTCAAACTCATCTTGAATTTCTTTTGATTGAGCATTTAAGAAATTATCAATTTCCCCATCTGTAATTACTATTTTGCTATCAACTTCACGATCTTTTAATTGCGCAATAGTGATTTCGTTTCTGATCTCTTCTCTGAACTTATAAAAATTAGTACCATCTTTCTCTAAGGTTTTTTTGAAGTCAGCAACATTAAGTTTGTTTTTCTCCGCAATACGTTCAATGGTTTTATCGACTTGAGCATCACTAATTTTCAATCCAGTTTGATAAGCAAGTTGAATTTGAATGCTATTGGCAATTAATCTTTCTATCACTTGTTTTCTTAAGACACTGTCTGATGGAATTTCAATTTTTTGATTTTTTAGATTGCTAATCACTGAATTAATTTTTTCTTGAAGTTCTTTTTCTGTGATGACATCTTGATCGACTACAGCAATAATGCGATCAAGTTTTTTAATTCTATTTTCAGACTTTGTGTATCCGATAGAAACAAGGGTTAAACCAAAGAGAGTTAAGATTAATTGAAAAACGAATGCTATTTTTTTAAGTTGCATATTTAAATCAGTTAAAGTTTGCCTGACGATTAACATAAGGAATTTGATTGACAGTTCTGAGTCCTGGAACATTCCTGTATAAAAAGTTATTTAATTTGTTTGCGTCCGAACCTAAAGAGCCAATACCATTTAACTCAAGCTGAATAAAAAACGCATAATTGGGTGCCGGGCTTGTTGGCAAGGATATTCTGTCAAAGATTGATCTTGCAACCCAGCAGCCGCCGTCGTATTCTAATCCTGCTAAAACTTCAATAGTTTGCGAGCTCTTCAAATCATAATTGTAACGACCAATAGAGTAGAGTCGGTTTCCTAGTGGCCATTGACCCGCCGCATTAAAAACTTCCAAATCTTGATTATTATCAATAATATTATCAACCAATCGATAACTTACATTGAGCATTTTTCCAGGTTCTGGGTTATATCGACTTCCAAGCGTGCTTCTTAATAAATTATTAGAGGTTGGGTCAAATTGAAACATTGCATCTAGGTTAAGTGAATTTGGTAATTTTGCTGATGCACCCATAAAAATATCCGAGTTTGCTTTTTTAGCTTCTGTAAGATCATTACCAAAGACTTTTCTATCTTCAAAATAATATCTTTGAGCAATTATTGCCGACAATCTCTCCTTACCATTTTTATCTAAAAACTTAGATGTTAATGATGCAGTTAATTGATTTGCATCGTTTATTCGATCTTGTCCATTGTATTGATTCTCATAAAACAATGTTTGCATATTTAAATCAGCAAGGCCTGAGTCAAAGTTAGGCAACACTGATTGATCTTTATATGGAATGTAGACGTAAAATAATCTCGGCTCAAGAGTGTTTGTATAATTTTGACTTAAAAAATTTATATTTCTGTCGAGATAAACGCCGCTATCTAAAGAGAATATGGGTGTGATTATATCTTTGTTGTTATCAGATGAATTGTTAAGATTATAAGATCTAATATTTGCAGAAACTTTCGGTTTAATATATCCGTACTCAGAGGTTAGCGGAAAAGTGATTGCTGGAGTCATGGTAAATCTGCTCCCAGTAATCTTTTGCGTATCTGTAAATGTTGATGCGAACTTATCATCCCTTTCAAAAAGGGTCCATTGTGACTTGAGGTCTAATGTGAAATTATCGTAGTCTTTTTTTCCCAAAAGATTGACTTGTGGAAGTCTTTGGTATGGAGAATTTGATGCATTTGTTAATGTTTGATATTTTTCAGTTAATAAGTTTAATTTCCAAATTTCACCCGAATAATTTAGATTTACTCTTTGAGGTAAATTAACCACGCTAGTAACTTGAATCATAGTGGCTAAATCAGAAAAATAAGTATTATCTGATACTTTTTGAAGATCATAAGATCCTGACCACCCCCTGCTAAATTGATGTTGATGAGTAAGCTTTAAAAAATATCTATTATCTTGACCGCTCGATTGATCATGATTCATATATTGAAATGTATTAATTCCTGAATAGTTTTCGGTCAGATAACGAAACTCACCATCTGCCAATGGCCCTCTTTTACCTAAATACCTGGCTGTCAGAGTTGCATCCATATTAGGAGAAATGTTGAAGTAATAAGGTATTCGAAAATCAAAACCACTTTTGGTTGTAGTACCAAAGGTCGACGATAAAAAACCAGACTGTCTATTTTTATTAAGAGAAAAGCTTGAGCTTGGCATATAAAATATTGGAAAGCCTTTGAATTCAAGCGAAGCATTTGAAGCTTTTACTTGATCTTTCTTTGTGTCAATTTCCATATTTTTAGATTTGATATACCAGTCATCTGAATTAGCTTCACAGGTTGTTATCCTGCTAGATTGAAGACGATTTTTGTTTTCACCATCAAAAAAAATTGTTTTAGCGTCACCTCGGAAGTCATAATTACGTTTAGTTATTTCGTAACCTTTTTTAATAACTGTTTGTTCTTTTTTTTCGGATTTTAAATTAAAATTTACGTCGTCCATCTGACCAGTCTGGTCTGAAAATTTATAATTAAGCTTTGATCCAGACAGAGAGATGTTTCCAAAGTCTATGGACGTATTTCCTTGTGTTAAAAGTTTTTCTGAAATTTGATCATACTCAATTACTTCGGCTTTAATGGTTTTATTGCCCTTTTTGAGAATAGCATTCCCTCTAGCTTTCATTTTTCTATCGAGAAGTGTTTCAAGGTTATCCCCTTCAATTTCAACTGAGTCTTGAGAAATTTCTGGAGATTTTTTTTCGCTTATAAAATCTTCAGCAGATGAAAGCTGAGGAAGCAGCAAAAGCAATAGCCAAAGCGGTGGGATTGTTTTTCTAAACATGGAATTTTGCTGAAGGAGCAAGCAGGGATGCTATAGTTTTAATGTTGAATATTTCATAAACGTTAAAATCTCATATTTTAGCAATTTTATCAACTTAAATTTATTAATAATCAGTTAGTTATATAATTTACTTCATTAAGCTAATTGCTTTGAATGTAGAATTTTTTTTAAAAATTGCTAGGTGTTTTTTATTGTGACACGCGAACTTCAAATCACCGAATGGTTAAATAATATACTTAAAAATCAAGAGTATATAATAAAACCTGCTTCATCAGACGCTAGTTTTCGGCGTTATTTCCGCATTTTATCGAATAATCAATCTTATATTTTGATGGATGCCCCTCCTGAAAAAGAAAATTCAAAACCCTTTGTTGATATAGCGAATATTCTTCTTAAAGCAGGGCTAAATGTCCCCAAAGTTCATGAGGTAGATTTTAAAGAAGGGTTATTATTATTGTCAGATTTGGGCAATAAAACTTATCTTGAAGAGCTTAATCATCAAAATGCATCATCGCTCTATAGAGATGCCTATTTAGCACTAATTAAAATTCAAAAAAATGCTGATACTCAGTCACTCAAACTCTATGATGATTCATTATTAATGGAAGAACTTAGATTATTTCCTGATTGGTATCTTAAATTCCATAAATCTTATGAAATGAATGATTCGGAAAAAAATGCACTTGATTCAACTTTTGATTTGCTAATTAAAAATATTAAATCTCACGCTCAAGTTTTTGTGCATAGAGATTTCCATTCTAGAAATTTAATGTTTTGTAATGGCAATCTGGGTGAAAATCCGGGCATTTTAGATTTTCAAGACGCGGTCAAAGGGTCTATCGTCTATGACCTTGTGTCCTTATTTAAAGATGCTTACATTGTTTGGAGCGAGGAAGAGCTTATAGACTGGCTTATTCGATATTGGGAGCATGCCAAACAAAATAAACTTAAAGTTCAAGATGACTTCGCTGAGTTTTACAGAGATTTTGAATGGATGGGCGTCCAAAGACATTTAAAAGTTTTAGGTATTTTTGCCCGCTTAAATTACAGAGATCATAAAGCAAATTATTTGAATGATTTGCCAGCTGTTGAAAATTACATGATCAAAGCCTGTGAGCGCTATAAGGATTTACATCCTTTATTAAAACTGATGAATAGATTAACCTTATCATAAATATATGAAGGCCATGATTCTAGCCGCTGGCAGAGGCGAAAGAATGCGTCCTCTTACAGATTACATACCAAAGCCACTTTTAGAGGTTGCAGGAAAGCCATTGATTATTTGGCATTTAGAAAAATTAGCTAAAGCTAATTTTGAGGAAGTGATTATTAATCATGCACATTTAGGTGGGATGATTGAAGCATATGTTGGTGATGGTTCAAGATGGAATCTTAAAGTTACTTATTCTAGAGAAGGCTCACCGCTAGAAACAGCAGGTGGCATTAAAAAAGCATTGCCTCTTCTTGGCGACCAACCATTTTTGGTAGTTAATGCAGATATATATACTGATTTTAATTTTGCCACTATAAAAAATAGGAACTTAAATGACTATAAAGGTCACTTAGTAATGGTTAAAAATCCAAAGCAACATCCTGATGGCGATTTTTTTTTACAAAATAATCAAATTGAGCGAGAGGGAAAAGAAAGGCTTACATTTTCAGGGATTGCTATTTATCAGCCGAAAATCTTTGAAGATATCAATATAGAGCCGGTTGCAAAATTAGCACCTATACTTAAAAAATTAATTGATGCGGAATGTATTAGCGGGGAAGCATATCAAGGGCTTTGGTTTGATATAGGAACGCCAGAGAGATTAAATGAAGTTAATCTTTTTTTAAAAGAAGAATTGAAAAGTTAACCAAAAATGAACCATAAAAATTATCAAGAATTTAAAAAAAGAAGAAGCGAGTTAATCGAAAAAATTGGCGATGGTGTAGCAGTCATTTTCAATGCTCACGAGACAATTAGAAATCGAGACAGTCACTACCCTTATCGCTCAGATAGTTATTTTCACTATTTTTCAGGATTTACTGAGCCTCAGTCAGTATTGTTTGTCCTAGGTGGAAAGTCTCCAAAGACAATACTATTTTGTCGCAATAAAAATTTAGAAATGGAAATATGGAATGGTTTTATATATGGTCCTGAGGAAGCAAAAGAAGTTTTCTTGTTTGACGAGGCTTACGATATAAATTTGTTGGATGAGATTGCTTTGAAAGAAATTTCAGGGCGTGAAAAAATATATTACCGAATAGGGCAAGACGCACTTAATGATCAAAAAATTAATGATTGGATTAAAGCATTACGAGATAAGGCTAGAGCTGGAGTTCCAGCTCCTCAAGCGATAGAAGACATCAGTCATATAGCTGATGAAATGAGACTTATAAAAAGTGATTCTGAAATTGATATAATGAAGCGGTCGGCAAAAATTGCATCTCTTGCTCATAATCGTGCAATGAAATTTGTAAAGCCTCAGATTTATGAATATGAACTTGAAGCTGAAATTTTGCATGAATTTATGAGTCATGGAATTCGCTCGCCAGCTTATCAGTCTATTGTTGCTGCCGGAAAGAATGCATGCACATTACATTACGTTGATAATAATTCTAAAATTCAAGATGGTGATCTAATTCTTATTGATGCTGGATGTGAATTAGAGGGCTATGCATCTGATATATCAAGAACATTTCCTGCAAATGGTAAATTTTCAAAAATACAAAAAGATTTTTACCAATTGGTATTAGAGGCTCAAAGTGCAGCGCTAGGTAAAGTCTCATCTAATCATCATTGGAATGAGCCGCACGAAGCAGCATTATCAGTTTTGATTGACGGATTCAAAGACTTTGGTTTATGCCAAGGAAGCCATCAAGAAATTTATGAAACCGGTGCTTATAAAGAATTTTATATGCATAGAACAGGTCATTGGCTTGGTCTTGATGTTCATGATGCAGGGGATTATAAAACGATCGCGAAAGAATGGAAGCAATTACAGCCAGGCATGACTTTAACGGTGGAGCCAGGATGTTATATTAGACCATCCGCGAATATTCCAAAAGAATTTTGGAATATTGGAATAAGAATCGAAGATGATGTACTAGTCACTCAAAATGGATATGAAGTGCTTTCAAAAGACAGCCCAAAAACTATAGAGTCGATTGAAGCTCTGATGGCAAAATGAAAAATCCAGGGTATGTCATAGTAGGTGCCGGCCCAGTTGGACTAGTGTTCTCACTTCTGCTTGCAAAGCAAAATCAAGATTCACATCTTTTGGAATCAAGAAGAAAAAATGATTCACATTCGGATAAGCGTGCATTAGCTCTTTCTTATGGCACAAAACTCATTCTTGAAAATCTTGGTATTTGGGAATCATTAGAAAATAAAGTTAGTGAAATAAAAGATATTCATACAAGTCAAAAGAATAGTTTTGGACGTACTTTATTATCGGCTAGTCAATATAATTTGCCAGCACTAGGCTATGTTGTCTCTTATGGTCATTTATCAAAGGCGCTCGAAGAAGCAGTCAATCAATCTTCAAATATAAAGATCACTTATGAATTTGAAGTGTCAGCCATTAAAAATGAAAAAGACACATCAATTTTATATGGAAGCAATCAAGATTTACCTATTGAGGCGCCACTTTTAGTATTGGCTGATGGTGGAAAAAATACTACAGGTTTAATCAAAGGTCTCAAGAAAAAAGAAACCAGTTATAACCATACGGCACTTGTAACTAAAGTCACTCCTGAGATCCCCCCTAACAAAATTGCGTACGAAAGATTTACTTCCATGGGGCCTATTGCACTTTTGCCCAATGGACCCGAAGAATTTTCTCTGGTTTGGACTGGCAAAGATGGAGATATTCAGGAGTTAGCTAAAACACCAAAAAATTTATTTTTGGAAAAATTACATGAGCATTTTGGAGACAGAGTCGGAAGGTTTCTTGATTCTGATAAATTTATTACATTCCCACTCAAAAAGATTACTCTTGAAGACTTTCCAAAAACGCGCATGGTTGTTATTGGGAATTCTGCACAAACAATGCACCCAGTTGCAGGGCAGGGTTTTAATAATGGTATTAGAGATGCTTATGAATTATCAAAATTCATAAATGAATCAGAGCCCTCCCAGGTAGGATCTGATCGGTTCATCAATCAATATTATGCATTAAGAAAATCAGAAACAAAAAAGACACTGTTTTTTACAGATTCTTTAGTGAATATTTTTTCGAATGATTTGGTTGGCCTTTCCCTAGCAAGAGGTATTAGCTTATCCCTCTTAGATAATTTAAAGCCCTTTAAAAATTTTCTAGTAGATAAAATGAGTTTCGGAAAATGAATGAAAAATCAAGTGATGTATTGATTGTGGGTTCAGGTATCGTTGGCATGGCGACATTAGTGACCCTAGAAAAATATGCTATTAAGACAAGCCTACTATCCCATTCAAAAAATATGAAAAACAATTCACCTGATCCAAGATTTTATGCCATCACACCAGGCGTTAAAAAATGGCTAGAAGAAAATGGTGTTTGTAAGTTCTTATCTAAAGATTTAATGTCGCCTGTAAATAAAATTTTGGTCTATTCAAACAAAGAAAATACATCATTAAGTTTTGATGCATATGATGCTGGAATGAGTGAGCTTGCTTTTATTATCAATCATGATGATCTTGAAAAAGCTTTTATGAACCGAATAAGCAAAATTAGCTATGATGAAATTAAAATAGATGGCGCTGAATCATTAAATATTGAAATGGATCATGTCGATCTTATGAAAGAAAAGGGTCAAAAATATCAATTTAAATTGATCATAGGGGCTGACGGGACTAATTCGTGGGTTCGAAGCCAATCAGCTATTGAATTTAAAAACAAAACATTTAATCAAACGGCTCTAGTATTTAATATTAAAAGTGCTAGAGCTCATCAAGGATGCGCTTATCAAAAATTTATGCAAGATGGAATTTTGGCTCTTTTACCCATTCAAACACATGAATATTCAGTTGTTTTTTCTTTAAATGACAATATGTTAGATGAATATAAAAAATTAGATGATGCAACGTTCATCACGAAGTTAAAAAAAGACTTAGGCGAAATGTTTGGCGATATTGATCTTTTGTCTAAGCGACAATATTTTCCTTTAAGCATGAAAATTAATGAATCATTAATTTCAGATCGAGTTGTTTTAATAGGAGATGCCGCACATCAAGTTCACCCTCTCGCAGGCCAAGGTTTAAATTTAGGCTTAAGAGACGTGATAGAGCTTGACGAATTGTTAAACTCACATCAAAAATATCATCATGACCTTGGTTTAAAGCAATTCCTTAAAAAATTCAATCGAAATAGAAAGACCGATATATTGTCTTTAAGTTATTTAACGAATCAGTTGAGCCATATTTTTTCTTCTCAAAGTTGTATTGTTGATTTTGTGGTTAATCTTGGACTTAACAAAATAAATCAAAACCATTTAATTAAAAAAATTCTTATAGAGAAAGCAGCTCACTAGATGACGACTTCAAAAAAAATTGCCTTATTCATTTTATTTTTTCCTTCATTTTTTTTAATGGCTGATGAAGCTAGCTTAAAAAAAATGATTGAAGCTTCATATCCTAAATATAAAGTAGAAAGCATTAAAAAAACTTCCTATAGTGGACTCTATGAAGTTTTTATGGGCGGTCAAATTATTTATACAGACGAGAAGTTTTCTTTTCTTATTGCAGAAGGCCATATCGTTGACCCTAAAACAAAAAAAGATTTAACTGGCGAGCGTCTTGAAGATCTAACTAAAGTTGATTTTTCATCCTTGCCTCTTCATTCCGCTATTAAAACAGTTAAAGGTGATGGTTCGAGAAAGTTAGTTGTTTTTGCAGACGTGGATTGCCCTTTTTGTAAACGTCTTGAACAAAATGAATTTACACATCTTAATAATGTGACAATTTATACATTTTTATTCCCTATCGAAAAGCTTCATCCAGATGCAAAAAATAAATCACAGTTGATTTGGTGTGCCAAGGATCGCTCAAAAGCTTGGGCAGATTGGTCTCTTAATGACGCACTTCCATCAGGAAAGGCCTCATGTGAGCCACCTACAGAACAAATACTAGAATTAGGATCAAAATTAGGCATTACATCGACGCCCACCTTGATTTTTTCGAATGGCAAGCGAATGTTAGGGGCTCAACCTTACAAAGAAATAGAAAAAGCCCTTAATAACACTAAGTCTTGACCCTTTTTAAAGTAACAAATATCTTGACATTTAGGACTAAACCACGTAAAAAAGCTCCCAGGTGTTTGGTTTCGAGTTTTATTTAGCTAGCTTTAATTTATATTTAAGTAGTGCTTTAGTTCTTGATTCAAACTTTTGGGGGGCCTCCCTTGTTTAAAGTTAAGGATTTATGAAATGGCAACAGGTACAGTTAAGTGGTTTAATGATTCAAAAGGTTTTGGTTTTATTACTCCTGATGATGGTGGTGATGATTTATTTGCTCACTTCTCAGCAATCGTAGATACAGGATATAAAAGTCTTAAAGAAGGTCAAAGAGTAACTTTTGACGTTACAGACGGACCAAAAGGCAAGCAAGCTTCAAATATAAATAAAGCCTAGTTTCAAATTAAATAAATAAGCCCGCATAAGCGGGCTTTTTTTACATGTAACTTATGATGGCATCAGCAAAATCATCTGTAGATAATGGCGAGACATTATTTAATTGCGATGAGAAATCTTGAGTTACTTTTTGATCTGCTAATGTTTTTTTGAATGCTGACAAGAGAATGTCGGCAGCTTGAATCCAGCCGATATGCCTTAACATCATTTCAGCCGAGAGAATTAAAGAGCTAGGATTGGCAATTTTTTTGCCTGCAATACTTGGTGCGGTTCCATGGGTAGCTTCAAAAATAACCGCTGAGTCTGATAAATTAGCGCCCGGAGCAATACCAATACCACCAACTTGAGCAGCTAATGCATCTGAAATATAGTCCCCGTTAAGGTTTAGAGTGGCTACGACATCATATTCGCTTGGGTGAAGTAATATTTCCTGAAGAAAAGCGTCAGCAATGCAATCTTTGATAATAAGACCATTGGAACAGATAAAACCGGATTTACCTTCAATAGGTTTAGCGGCAAATTCATCTTGAGCCAATTGATAACCCCATTCTTTAAATCCACCTTCAGTAAATTTCATAATATTGCCTTTGTGGACTAGAGTGACTGATCTTTTTTTATGTTCTATAGCATATTCAATCGCTTTTCTTATAAGCCTTTGGCTTCCTTCTTTAGAAACAGGTTTAATGCCTATAGCGGTTGATTCTGGAAAGCGAATTTTATTTTTAATACCCAATTCTGAGATCATTTTTATAATTTTTTTTGATTCTTCTGAGAATGCTTGCCATTCAATCCCTGCATAAATATCTTCCGTATTTTCTCTAAAAATCACCATATTAGTTTTTTCAGGATTTTTTAAAGGACTTGGAACACCATTAAAATATTCAATCGGCCTTAAGCACACATATAAATCGAGTCCTTGTCTCATTGCTACATTAAGTGATCTGATGCCGCCACTCACCGGCGTTGTGAGGGGGCCTTTGATAGACACAATAAACTCTTTCATTGCATCTAGAGTTTCTTGAGGAAGCCATGTATCTTTATCGTATATTTTTGTAGATTTTTCTCCGGCAAATACTTCCATCCAAGCAATTTCTTTTTTTCCATCATAAGCTTTTAAAACGGCTTGATTCACAACCTTTAACATCGCTGGAGTAATATCAACACCAATACCGTCACCTTCAATAAATGGGATAATAGGGCGATCTGGAACATTCAAGCTTAGATTTGAATTGACAGTAATTTTTGATGCATTTTTTGGAAGATTAATTTTGCTAAGCATTCATACTCACTTTAAGTTTAATGAAAATATTATTTAATAAGCCTTATGGCGTCGTTTGCCAGTTTAGTAAACATGATAACCATGAGACGTTGAAAGACTTTATTCCAATACCTAGTGTTTATCCTGCAGGAAGGCTTGACACAGATAGTGAAGGTTTAATTATTCTAACTGATGATGGCTTATTTCAACATCAAATTAGTGACCCAAAATATAAAATGCAAAAAACTTATTGGGCTCAAGTTGAAGGCGCCCCAAAAGAGAGCGATTTGGATGAATTAAGGTGTGGTGTTGATTTGGGAGATTTTAAAACTTTGCCTGCAGAAATAAAAATTATAGATCAGCCAAAAACTGTATGGGAAAGAACGCCCCCTATTAGAGTAAGAAAAGCAATTCCGACGACTTGGCTAGAAATTAAAATTTCGGAAGGTAAGAATCGTCAAGTGAGGAGAATGACAGGAAAAATTGGATATCCCACATTAAGATTAATTCGTTTTGCAATTGGAATTTACACATTGGAAGGCCTAGATCTGGGTACTTATAAAATTATTCATGAATAAAAAATTAATTTTAATTATGAGATTTTATGAAACTTAAATTCCGGGCTGCTTGGCTGATTTTTTTGGTCAAAACAATATTCAGTATGAATTAATTAAAGCAGATCAAATGGAAAATACGCCTGGATCTATTTATATGCTGGGTAGGTCCTATGGTAGAAAGTTGGGTAAAGGGCGGTGCGGCTGAAATAGAAATGAAAAAATAAAGAAGCGATTCAGTCCCCATTGGCGATATTAGAAATTTTTCTAATAAATGTGCTTGATAAATAAGTTAGATTAACGTCTAAATAGACAATGGATGAAGTGTTTCCGACTCAATTAATAAGTTAAAGGCTAGAATCGGGTTGTGATAAAATTTACTCAAATTTATAAAGAAGCATATCTATGTCAGGCAATACTTTAGGCACTTTATTCACCCTCACTTCTTTTGGCGAGTCTCATGGCGTGGCTATAGGCGGAGTCGTAGATGGTTGTCCGCCCGGTTTAGATTTGTCAGAAGAAGATTTACAATTAGACTTGGATAGAAGAAAACCTGGAACTTCTAAGCATGTTACTCAACGCAATGAAGAAGATAAAGTCGAGATTTTGTCTGGTGTGTTTGAAGGTAAAACAACTGGGGCACCTATCGGATTTATTATTCGAAATACAGATCAACGAAGCCAAGATTATTCAAAGATTAAAGATGTATTCCGTCCTGGACACGCAGACTACACATATGCCCATAAATATGGGATAAGAGATTATAGAGGCGGTGGCAGATCAAGCGCTAGAGAAACTGCTGTCAGAGTTGCTGCAGGTGCTATAGCTAAGAAATGGCTACTTAAAAAATATGGCATTAAAATCCGAGCTTATTTAAGCCAAATGGGTGCTATTCAAATCACATTTAAAAATTGGGAAGATGTAAATCGAAATCCATTTTTTTGCCCTAATCAAGATCAGGTTTCTGAATTAGAAAAGTATTTAGATGATATTCGTGCAGAGAGAGATTCAGTGGGTGCCAAAATTACAGTAGTTGCAGATAATATGCCCGTAGGGTTAGGGGAGCCAGTTTTTGGTAGGCTAGATGCTGAAATTGCTTACGCAATGATGAGTATTAATGCTGTCAAAGGTATTGATATTGGCGAGGGTTTTGGGTCTGTTACACAAAAAGGCAGTGAGCATGGCGATGAATTAACCCCTCAAGGTTTTTTAACAAATCATGCAGGCGGTATTTTAGGTGGCATATCAACCGGACAATCCATTATTGCTCATGTAGCTTTTAAGCCAACTTCAAGCATCCCTCAAGATCGAAAATCAATTAATACTGAAGGCGAGGCTGTATTGATGCAAACAACAGGTCGCCATGATCCTTGCGTTGCAATTCGGGCAACACCCATTGTTGAGGCAATGTTAGCTTTAGTAATTATGGATCAAGCATTAAGACATCGTGCTCAAAATGCGGATGTTGTACCTCAAATACCAAAAATTTAGTGAGTGCCACACATAATCTTCACTGGCGCTTATCGCGTTTTTATTTTTTCTATTATTTTTTTGTAGGCTCTTTTGTTCCTTACTGGGGCATTTATCTTCAATCTCAAAACTTCTCACCTGCAAGCATTGGTATTCTTCTTTCTTTATTTCAAATAAGCCGTATTGTTGCTCCTAATTTTTGGGGTTGGCTAGCTGATCATACAGGTCATCGTGTTAAATGGATTAAACTTACATCGTTTTTGGGGCTGATCGGATTCGTTGGTGTTTTTTGGGCAAAAGGATTTTTTTGGATTTTTTTGATAATGTCAGCCTTAAGTTTATTTACGAGTTCAACTTTACCGTTAGCAGAATCTTTAACCCTTGCACATTTAGCAACTACAGATGGACATTACAGCAGAATAAGATTGTGGGGATCGATCGGATTTATTGCGGCATCTTTATTATTGGGCTATCTAATTGATCTTCAAGGAATTAATATTTTGTTGTGGGCTTTATTAGTTACTCAAGCAATTATATTTTTTTTGTCAAACACTATTCCTGAAGCTCAGGAGACCCATCACGAAAAGAATGATTTATCTATTTGGAAGATTATCAAAACTCCTTCTGTGGTAGCGCTTTTAATTGGCTGCACATTAATGGTTTCAGCACATGGAGTGCTTTACAATTTTTATTCAATTTATCTTAAAGAGCATGGTTATAGCGGCGGCACAATAGGTTGGCTTTGGGCGATTGGCGTCATCTGTGAAATTTTTATTTTTATGTTGATGCCAAAAATTTTACATCGCTATTCACTTAAAGCGATTTTACTAATGAGTTTATTTTTAGGCGTCATTCGGTTTATTTTTATTGGAGCCTCTCCCGACCATCTTTTTTTATTACTCATAGCACAAATGTTTCATGCTGCAACTTTTGGAAGCTTTCATGCAGCGTCTATTGAAGTTATTGCCTACTATTTTAAAGGTCGGAATCAAGCAAGGGGGCAGGCAATATATAACAGTGTAGCTTATGGTATTGGTGGCACTGTTGGAGGATTAGGAGGGGGTTATTTAATTCAATATCTTGGCGGACAGATTGGATTCATGATTACTGCCATATCCCCATTGATTGGATTTTTAGTAATTTGGTTTGGATTAAAACTAGAGATTAAAGGAAATAAAATATTTGGCTAGATTAAATTGGCTGGAATTACCCTTCAATTAAAGCGTAAGCAGAGTGATTATGAATGGATTCAAAGTTTTCAGATTCTACCACAAAATGATCAATTCTTTTTTCTAATTTTAATTGGGCTGCAACATCCCTCACCATATCTTCAACAAACTTAGGATTGTCATAAGCTTTCTCAGTCACAAATTTTTCATCAGGTCTTTTTAGGAGGCCATAAAGCTCACATGATGCTTGTTTTTCAATAAGCTCAATTAATTCTTCAATCCAAATAAATTTATTAATTTCAGCGGTGACTGTGACATGAGATCTTTGATTGTGTGCGCCATAATCTGATATTTTCTTCGAGCATGGGCAAAGGCTGGTTACTGGGACAACTACTTTAATTGTATTCTTAAATTTTCCATCAATTATTTTTCCAATAAAACTTACATCGTAATCCAAAATGCTTTTAACCCCAGAAATAGGCGCAGTTTTATTAATGAAATATGGGAATATCATTTCGACATCACATGACTTAGCTTCAAGTCGCTCAATCATTTCTCTTAAGATATTTTCAAAAGACTCAACGGAAATTTCTCGTTCATTCATGTTTAGGATTTCTACAAATCTAGACATGTGAGTACCTTTAAAATTGTGTGGCAAATAAACATACATATTAAATGTTGCAACAGTGTGTTGCGCTCCACCTGTTTTGTCTTTGACAAGTACAGGATGCCTTATGGATTTAATGCCTACCTTATCAATATCTAAACGCCTTAAATCAGGCGTGTTTTGAACATCTTCAATTGGGCATGTGTGATCGCTTTTTGTCATAATAAAGTGCTAAGTATTAATACTTGAGTGTAACACTAGGTTAATTTTTTCTCAATTGATTTAATAATAGACGAAGCATCCAACCCATATTTTTTTCGGAGTTGTTCTTGGCTGCCTTGTTCGACAAACTTATCAGGTAAACCAAGGCGAAGTGTTTGACATTTTAAATCATACTCACTGATAACCTCTAAAACTGCTGATCCAGCACCGCCTGATATTGCGTTTTCTTCTAATGTGACAAGGAGCTTATGTGATGACGCCAAATTGCGAATTAATTTAATATCGAGAGGTTTTATAAATCTCATATTAACTACGGTCACGTTAATCTTATCTGCGACTTTTAGAGCTTCATTCAACATATTGCCGAAAGCTAAGAGAGCAACTTTTTTCCCTTTTTTAATAGTTTCAGCTTTACCAATCGGGATAGCTGTCATCTCAGATTTAACTATTGCGCCTGGCCCTTCACCTCTTGGGTAGCGAACTACTGAAATACCATTAAATTTAAATCCGGTAAAAAGCATTTGACGACATTCATTTTCATTACTTGGCGCCATAATCACAATATTTGGAATACATCTTAAGAATGACAAATCAAAACTACCTGAATGTGTAGGCCCGTCTTGGCCTACAATTCCGGCCCTGTCGATAGCAAACAACATGGGAATATTTTGTAAGGCGACATCATGTATTAATTGATCGTAAGCTCTTTGAAGAAAAGTTGAGTAAATAGCAATGACAGGTTTGTAATTTTCACAGGCAAGCCCTGCTGCAAAAGTTATTGCATGCTGTTCAGCAATCCCTACATCAAAAAACCGATCTGGAAATTTTTCAGCAAATTTATTTAAACCAGAGCCATCTGACATAGCAGGAGTAATTGCGCACAGTTTTTTATCAATCATAGCCATGTCAACAACCCAATCGCCAAATACGTCGCTATAAGAAATCTTTTTTGATTTAGATGGTTGAGTGCCATCACCTAGATTAAATTGACCTACGCCATGAAACTTATTGGGATCAATTTCTGCAGGCTCATAACCATAACCTTTCTGGGTGGCGACATGAAGGAACTGGGGTCCTTTTAATTCTTTAAGATTACTGAGCGTATCAACTAATGCGTTAATATCATGACCATCAATAGGACCTATATAGTTAAAGCCAAACTCTTCAAATAAAGTGCCTGGAATTACCATGCCTTTGACATGCTCCTCAGCACGCTTGGCAAATTCAAGCATAGGAGGGATAGCAGATAAAACTGCTTTACTTGATCGTTTAATGCTTCCGTAAAGATTTCCCGACATAAGTTTTGCTAGATAGTTGTTAAGCGCCCCTACGTTTTTCGAGATCGACATATCATTATCATTTAAAATAACTAAGATATTATTCTTGGAGTCCCCGGCATTATTAAGACCTTCAAAAGCCATACCTGCTGTCATGGCTCCATCACCAATGATCGCAATTGCTTTGTGATGCAAGTTTTTCTTTTTAAGGGCTTCAGCCATTCCCAAGGCAGCTGATATTGAGGTGCTTGAATGACCAGTACCAAAAATATCATAATCACTTTCAGCAATTTTTGGAAAACCTGAAATTCCAGACATGGCTCTTAATGAGCTCATTTTCTTTTTTCTTCCAGTTAGAATTTTATGAGGGTAAGTTTGATGTCCAACATCCCATATGAATTTATCCTGAGGACAATCAAACACATAATGAAGCGCTACAGTAAGCTCAATAACACCAAGATTTGATGAAAGATGGCCGCCTGTTTTTGAAACGCTTTCAATAATGAAAGCTCTTATCTCATCACATACTTTAGTAAGTTCATTGCGGTTAAGTTTTTTTAAATCTTTTGGTGAATTAATTTTATCAAGGAGATTCATATTAGTGTGATCGCGTCATCATTAATTCAGCCATGCCAGCTAAATAATATGCTTTATCCCCGAATGGTTTGAGAGTCGCTAAAGCTTCTTCATAATATTGAGCAGCCAATTCCTTTGATTTAGAAATACCTAGTAATGACACAAAGGTAGATTTATTATCTTTTTCATCTTTTCCAGGTGTTTTGCCTAAAATTTCTTGATTTGCTTCTTTATCAAGAATGTCATCTTGAATTTGGAACATAAGTCCAATTAATTTCGAATAGGTATCTATTGTATTTAGTGTATTTTTGTCATAACTATTCGAGGCAAGCACCGTCATTAAACAAGCTGCATTAATAAGTGCGCCAGTTTTATATCGATGCATCTTTTTAAGCTCTTCTAGTGAAATTTTTTTATTAGTATTTGCAATATCTAAGGCTTGGCCTTTTGCCATACCTTCAATGCCAATCGCGTTAGAGAAGGTGTGAATCATTTTTAATTGATTGTCTGGGTTAACTTGAAGAAACGGTGAAGATAAGCAAGAAAAAGCTATAGATTGCAAAGAGTCTCCAACAAGAAGCGCAGTACTTTCACCAAATTTTTTATGGCAGGATAATTTTCCACGTCTCAAATCATCGTTATCCATGCAAGGCATATCATCATGAACTAAAGAATAAGCATGTGCAAACTCTAGAGCACAGATAATATTTTCAATCGCAATCAAGGGAGTCTCTATAATTTCTGCAGTTGCAAGTACAAGGAGTGATCGCATTCTTTTTCCGCCATTAAGAACGCTATACCTTATTGCTTCATTTAAGGATATTTCATGGTTAGCTTGAGGCAATCTTTTTTCAAGCAAAGATTCGACAAATGCTTGTTTTTGGGAGAGCCATTCATGAAAGTTATTCATTAGCAGACTTGAATTGTTCGAGAGTATTTTCTGCAGAAAGCACTAAAACTTTATGTTCGATTTCTTTTAGAGAGTCTTGGCATAATTTAAGAAGCACCATTCCTCTTTCATAAGATTTTATCGACTCCTCGAGTGCCATATCACCTTGTTCCATTTTTGAAACAATAGATTCAAGTTCTTTAAGGTTTGTTTCTAGTGAATTTTTATCCATAAAAAATATCTTTAGTTGAGTGAGTGATTTAAGAAAATTGATAAATCATCAATTTCTTTTTCACAAATTTCATGTCCTATAGGGTATTTTTCAAAAATTGCAGAATTAAACTTTTTTAGTAGTTTTTTATAGGAGTCGCCAGCAATTTGTATATCTATAACATTATCATATAGGCCATGAGCCATAAAGATTGGCATGTTGATTAACTCGTTTTTTATAGGGTCTGTAAGCTTTTCTTTCAAAGGCAGATAACCTGATAAAGCAGCAATGCCACCTAATTTTTTATGATATTTCAATCCTAAATAGAAACTCATAGCAGCGCCTTGGGAAAAGCCCCCAATAATGATTTTTTTAGAAGGTATGCCAAGGGAAATTTGCTCTTCAATAAGCTTTTGAATGATTAAACTTGATCTTTCCATTCCCAATTCATCTTCATCCTTTTTTAAGGATAGATCATATAGGTCATACCAAGCCCTCATTTCAAAGCCTTGATTTATGGTTACTGGCTGATAAGGCGCGTGAGGTAAGATAAATCGAATTTTATTGAATTGTGGCCTTGCAAAAATTTCTTTAAGGTTAAATCCATCAGCACCCAAGCCATGAAGAAATATTACTGCTCCTCTAGGCGCTTCCGTGCTATTAATAATAATCGGCATCATAAATAAAAAAAGCAGAATTAAATTCTGCTTTTTTTAAAATTAATTAAATTATTTGGTTTCAGCTAATTTTTTAAGTGCTGGAAGTCCAGCATCATAAATTTCAGTCACAGCCTTTACTGCTGTTTCATCATCTTGACCAGCTGGAATGGGCGGGTTGAGTTTATAAACTCTATAAAAACGACCGACCCATGTTACAGTTGATTGGTTAGGGTTTGAGCCTTTTGCTACAACAATAAATGAATTGTAATCGGCCACAGGTATAGCACCTTCTACAATTTCATATTTTAATTTCATGGCTTCTTCATCGATACCTTTAAGTCTCTCAATGACTTTGCCACCAGATTTTAATGCAAGAATTCTGGTTGTATCTTCACCTTTTTTTTCTACTTTGCTATCAGTTACAAGGGGTATCCATTTTTGAACAGCACCAAAATCTTTAACAATTGCCCAGACTTTATCAGGGGATGCATTGATTGTAATTGACTTTTCAACTTTTTGAGGCGATGGGCCATGAGCAAATACATTGAACGATATAAAAATAAACAAAATACTAGTAATAATTTTTTTCATTTGAATTAAGGCCTTTAGTGATTAATTAACTCATTAATTATAAATTGTTTTTATATATAACATTAGTCAATTTTAATAAATTGACCAAAAGATCGGCTTTGCTTGCCCGTTTTAATCTCATAGAGATACTCTTGTTTTTCTAAGTCAATAATTGAAATAGAGTCGCTTCTCCAATTAGAAGTTATTAGTATATTGTTTTGTTCATTAATATCGATACCTTCTGGATTTCCGCCTACTTTAATCTTTTTGACTTCCTTTTTAGATTTAAGATCAATGACGCTAATGTTGTCATCTTGAGTATTTGTGACAAAGGCAAAATGATTTTTTAAATCAGATACCACGCCATAAGGATGATCACCAACTTTAATAGTTTCTGTAGCAAAAGAACTGGTATTTACAATAGATATTGAATCATCTAAGACATTAACAACAAAAAGTAAGTCTTTGTTAACAAATACACCGTAAGGATGATTGCCTACTTTAATTTTGTTAACAAGATTTAAATCTGATTGATTGTATATTTCAACTGTATTTTCGTCGCGATTAGAAATAAAAAGATATTTACCTTTCGTGTCGCAGATCATGCCGGAAGGCGATTTACCAACAGTTATTTTTTTAATTACCACTAAAGATTTTGTCTCGACCACATAAATCTCGCTATTAAACCAATCACTCACAAAGATAAAGTCTTCGTTAGTAGATTTAGTAATTCCAACTGGTGTTCCGTTAAGTTTGATTGTCTTAATAACCTCATTACGTTGAAGATCTAAAACGCTCACAGAGCTATCATTGGCATTTGAAATAAAGGCATAAGATTGTTTTAAAGAAATAGCAATGCCTACAGGGCCATTACCTACAGAAATTTCTTTTCTAATTCTTTTCTTTTTAATATCAACGACACTTACAGTATTAGAGCCTTGATTAGTAATATAGGCAACAGGTGCATTGGAACATGCGCTAAAGGATATACATAAAATAACTAAAATAAGATTTTTAAAGGGCATATTTTTTCAATTTTTTCTAAATAGATTCTAGCTTTAATTCTGGCTTTTATTTAAACTAAATCAATAAAAAAACTGAAGTAAATCTTAAGGTATTTCTATGATTGATAAAGATGGGTATCGGCCCAATGTTGGCATTGTGATATGTAATGCTGAGAATCAGGTTTTTTGGGCAAAGCGGACTCAAGAGCATGCTTGGCAATTTCCTCAAGGCGGCATTCAAAAAGGCGAGGCACCAGAACAGGCTATGTATCGAGAGCTTATGGAAGAGGTGGGATTAAAACCGCATCATGTAGAAATACTTGGTCGAACAAAAGACTGGTTGAAATATGAAGTGCCATCACAATGGCTTCGAAGAGATTTTAGGGGCACTTACAAAGGCCAAAAACAAATATGGTATCTATTGAGAATGAAGGGCCAAGACACCGATATATTCCTGAGAAATACTAAAAAGCCTGAATTTGATGCATGGCGATGGCATGATTACTGGATGCCTCTTAATGAAGTGATTGAATTTAAGAGGGATGTATATAGATTAGCTTTAAATGAGCTTCGTTTATTTATAGATAATTAATTTATTTTTTTAATTCAGCAATAATGGTTTCGCCATTTAAAACTTTTTCGCCTAAAGAAACTTTTATTTTTGAATTGATAGGTAAGTATAAATCAACGCGCGAACCAAATCTTATAAAGCCATATCTTTCACCAATTTCTAATGCTTCGCCTTTATTTACATAACATAAAATTCTTCTCGCAATTAAGCCTGCAATTTGAACGCAAGTAATATCAAAACCTTCTTTAGTTTTAAGATGGAGTGCGCATCTTTCGTTTTCTAATGATGCTTTTGATAAGGCCGCATTGAGGAATTTTCCAGGAAAATACCATTTATTCATAACGGTTGATTTGATAGGGCTTTTGTTCGAGTGAACATTAAAGACATTCATAAAGACGCTCACTTTAATTGCACGCCTATTAAGATAATCATCTTTGCATTTTTCAATCACAATTACTTTGCCATCAGCCGCTGAAACCACAATATTTTTCTTGGAAGGCGTATTTCTTTTTGGATCCCTAAAAAATTGCAAAATAAATAATGAGATGATCCAAAGAGGAATCGACCATAAAGTGCATACATTAAACACGAAGGCTGATATAGCAATTGATGCTATTAAAAATGGCCAGCCTTCTTTGGCGATTATAGGGTAAGTTTTTTTTGCCATGAAGCTAGTTTTTGCTTTGATCTACAAGCTTATTTTTAGCAATCCAAGGCATCATTGATCTTAATTGTGAGCCGACTTTTTCAATAGGATGCTCAGCATTCAATCTTCTTCTTGCCGTCATTTCTGGATAGTTTGTTTTTCCTTCAAGGATGAAGCGTTTTGCATATTCACCATTTTGAATATTTTTTAAAGCCTCTTTCATTGCTAATTTAGCTTCATTACCAATCACTCTAGGGCCAGTAACGTATTCACCATACTCGGCATTGTTTGAGATAGAATAGTTCATATTAGCAATACCACCTTCATACATTAAATCTACAATGAGTTTAAGTTCATGTAAACATTCGAAATAAGCCATTTCTGGCGCGTAACCTGCTTCAGTTAATGTTTCAAAACCTGCTTTAACCAGTTCAACGGCGCCGCCGCATAAAACAGCTTGTTCTCCAAATAAATCAGTTTCAGTTTCTTCACGGAAATCTGTTTCAATGACGCCACCTTTGGTGCCTCCATTTGCTGCTGCATATGACAGCGCGATGTCTTTAGCTTTGCCAGATTTATTTTGATAAATCGCAATTAATGTAGGTACACCACCACCTTTGAGATACTCTGAGCGCACTGTATGGCCAGGTCCTTTTGGGGCAATCATAATGACATCAAGATCTTCTCTTGGAATAATTTGGTTATAGTGGATATTAAATCCGTGTGCAAAAGCTAACACTGCATTTTTTTTCAGAAATGGCGCAACCTCTTGATGAAAAATTTGAGGCATTGTTTCATCGGGGATTAAAAGCATAACGACATCAGCATTTTTAACAGCTTCATTAATTTCTAAAACGTTATGTCCAGCACTTTTGGCTTTATCCCATGAAGCGCCCCCTTTTCTGAGGGCAACAGTGACGTTGACGCCTGATTCTATTAGATTGGCTGCGTGAGCATGGCCCTGTGAGCCATAACCAACAATAGCAACATTCAATTTTTTAATTAAATTTAAATCAGCATCTTTGTCGTAGTAAACCTTCATAATAACCTTTCAGTTTTAATTTATACTTTTAAAATTCTATCACCGCGTCCAATACCTGACGCACCAGTTCTCACTGTTTCTAAAATAGCCGCTTTATCGATACTTTCAATATAAGCGTCTAATTTGCTAGATGATCCTGTTATCTCAATTGTAAAAGAACTGTCAGAAACATCGATAATTCGTCCTCTGAAAATATCGCACATCCTTTTCATCTCATCTCGATATTGAGCGTTCGCTTTAACTTTAACGATCATTAATTCTCGTTCAATGAATCGACCATCATTAAGATCTAACACTTTTACAACATCAATTAATTTATTTAACTGCTTAATGATTTGTTCAATGATTTCATCTGAACCAGAAGTCACAATAGTCATTCTTGATAGCGTTGGATCTTCAGTGGGCGCAACAGTCAAAGATTCAATGTTATAACCCCTTGCAGAAAATAACCCTGACACTCTTGATAAAGCACCAGATTCATTTTCCATTAAAAGAGAAATAATATGTCTCATTTATAGATCCTCAGCTGTAATCATTTCTGATAAGCCTTTTCCATTCGGAACCATTGGAAATACATTTTCTTTTTGATCGGTAATAAAATCCATAAAGACCAAACGCTCTTTAAGTTTATTGCTAAAAGCTTCTTTTAGGGCTGGTTCAACATCGCTAGGTTTTTCGATCTTCATTCCAACGTGTCCATAAGATTCAGCTAATTTTACAAAATCAGGTAATGCTTCCATATAGGATTCCGCATAACGATTTCCATAAAAAAATTCTTGCCATTGTCTTACCATTCCCATGTAACGATTATTAAGATTAATAATCTTAATAGGCAAATGGAATTGCTTGCACGTAGATAATTCTTGAATACACATTTGTATGGAAGCTTCACCTGTAACGCAAGCAACTTTAGCATCAGGGTGTGCTAATTGAGCACCCATCGCGTAAGGAAGGCCAACGCCCATAGTTCCAAGCCCGCCCGAATTAATCCATCTTCTAGGTTTATCAAATGGATAGTATTGCGCTGCCCACATTTGGTGCTGCCCCACATCGGAAGTTATAAAAGCATCTCCCTTTGTGACTTTATGTAAAGTTTGAATGACAAATTGAGGTTTAATAAGTTTTTTATCATTTTTAAAGCTTAAACAATTCATTGATCGCCATTGATCAATATCTTTAAACCAATGCTTAAGATATGAGTTTTGTTTAATTTTCTCTTTAGATAAGAGCTCATTGAGTTCAGTAAGAACTGAAACGACATCGCCTACGATAGGAATATCGATTTTTACTCTTTTAGAAATTGATGATGGATCAATATCAATATGAATGATTATTTTTGGTTTTGATAAAAAATGTTCTGGATTACCAATTACTCTATCGTCAAAGCGAGCACCAACAGCTAACAATACATCACATTCTTGCATGGCCATATTAGCTTCATAAGTGCCATGCATACCTAACATGCCGAGAAACTGTTTATCGCTTGCTGGAAAGCTACCTAAACCCATAAGCGTGCTTGTGATAGGGGATCCAATAGTACGAACAAATTTGGTTAATTGTGAAGAGGCATCTCCTAATACAACACCGCCACCTGAATAGATCATTGGTCTTTTTGCATTTAAAAGAAGCGATAATGCTTTTTTAATTTGACCGCTATGACCTTTAACAATAGGGTTATAAGATCTTAAATGTACTGATTTTGGATAACTAAATTCGTATTTTTCGGCTGTAATGTCTTTTGGTATATCAACAAGAACAGGGCCCGGTCTGCCGCTTGATGCAACATAAAATGCTTTTTTCATTGTTGATGCAATATCTTTGATATCTTTAACTAAAAAATTATGTTTTACACAAGGACGAGTAATGCCAACTGTGTCACATTCCTGAAAGGCATCTTGACCTATAGCGTAAGTAGGAACTTGACCGCTAATGATCACCATAGGAATGGAGTCCATATAAGCGGTAGCGATACCAGTTACAGCATTGGTAGCACCGGGACCAGAAGTTACAAGAGCGACACCCACTTTTCCAGTAGATCTAGAGTATGCATCAGCTGCATGAACTGCAGCTTGTTCGTGACGAACTAAGACATGCTTAAATTTATTCTGCTGAAAAACAGCATCGTAAATATTAAGAACGGCGCCACCAGGATAGCCAAAAACGAATTTGACTTTTTCCTCGTGAAGGCAGCGAATAACAATTTCTGCCCCAGAAATGTGGTTTGAGCTCATAGAATTCTTGATTGTAATTAATGAGATAGCTATAAACACTCAACCATAACGCTTTAAGCGTATTTGGTCAAGTTTAGAGACTTTTAAAAGTCTCAATTTTCATAGATAAATCAATTGCTTTGATATTTTTTGTGAGCGAGCCCAGAGAAATTCTATTTACACCAGTGAGTGCAATTTTTTTGACATTTTTTAGTGTGATATTTCCTGATGCCTCAAGAACGGCTCTTTTTTTATTAAGAAGCACAGCTTTTTTAAGATTTTTAATACTGAAGTTATCTAGCAGTATATTTTTAAAGCCTATTTCTAAAGCTTTCTCAAGCTGATTAAGATTTTCAACCTCGATTTGAATGTCTTTATTTTTTGCATATTTCAAAGAAAGTGAAAATAAATCATCCATTTTTTTTGAAGATTTAATATGATTTTCTTTAATAAGAATTTGATCAAAGAGTCCCATTCGTTGATTATTCCCACCTCCAATAGTCACAGCATATTTTTGTGCAATTCTTAATCCCGGGATTGTTTTTCGTGTATCAAATATTTTTGTATGGGTATTTTTAATAGCCTGGACATATTGATGGGTAGTTGTAGAGGTTGCGGACAAGGTTTGCAGGAAATTAAGTGCTACTCTTTCACCACTAAGAATAGGCTTTGTTTTGCCATAAATCTCACAAAGCTTTTGATTTTTTTTTACAATCGCACCTTCTTTAATAAACCACTTTATTTTAATCTTCGGGTCTAGCATTAAAAAGGTAGCGTTAAACCAGGGAATGCCAGAAATCAAAGCCGACTCTTTACATTTAACATATGCTTTTGCAGAAGATTTTTCTTCAATGAGTTCGCTAGATAAATCAATATTGCCTATATCTTCTTGAAGCGCCATAGCGATATTTTTTTGGATAACTTCTGTTAAATTTTTTTTATTTATTTTTGATCTATGCATAATCTAGAAGCTTATCAAATTATAATAAATTTAGTTTTTTTAAATCGAGAGATAAATGAAGCTTTTTTATTCAAATAATAGCCCATACGCAAGAAAGATAAGAATTCTGATTAGCGAGAAAAAAGCCTTGGTCGATTTAGAGAAAGTTGTACTTGCAGATAAAAATTGTAACATTCATCAATATAACCCTTTAGCAAAAGTGCCTACATTAATTGCAAACGATGTATCTATTTTTGATTCACCTGTAATAGCTGAGTATATTGACCACAAGACTGATCTGCCTTATTTAATTCCGAGTGATTTTGATAAAAAAATATTAGTAAAAAGATGGGAAGCGATTGCGGATGGATTATGTGATGCTGCTGTAGCGGTTATGTTGGAAAAACGTAAGCCCCTCTCACAACAAAATGCTGATCTTTTTGAAAAGCAAATGAAAAAAATAAAATTAAGTTTAGAATGGCTTAATCGTGAAATGGAAGGTAAAAAATATTACTTGGAAAATAAATTTTCTTACGCTGATATAGCAGCAGGATGTGCTTTGGGATACGTTAAATTGAGATACTCTGAAATTGACTTTGAAAAAGAATATATAAATTTACATCATCTTTATGAATTGCTTATGCAGCGACCATCTTTTCAAAAAACGATACCTGAGCCTTATCTATAGCATTGTCAATAATAGCCCCACCTAAGCAAACATTACTTTCATAGACTACTACCGACTGTCCTGGGGTAATAGCCCATTGTTTTTGTCCAAAGAATATCTCAATGGAGTCATCGGCAATTGCATCAATTTCGCAAGGAGCATCAGGTTGACGATATCTCGTCTTAGCACCGTATACCCAATGTTTTTTTGGCAAAGCCCCATGTATCCAATGCGTTTTCTTTGCAGTTAATCCATCTTTAAACAAAAGAGGGTGCCCATGTCCTTGCGCAACAATAAGAGTGTTTTCTTGAATATTTTTCTCAGCAACAAACCAAGGCTCTCCATTGCTTGTTTTTGAGCCGCCAATCCCTAACCCTTGTCTTTGGCCAAGCGTGTAAAACATAAGGCCTATATGTTCCCCCAATGTTTTCCCATGTTCGTCTTTAATGGGTCCAGGCGAATTTTCTATATATTTATTTAAAAATTCAGTAAAAGGCCTTTCACCGATGAAACAAATGCCAGTCGAGTCTTTTTTTTCACTATTATGCAAACCTTCTTTTTTGGCGATCTCTCTTACATCTTTTTTAAGAAGGTTGCCTAGAGGAAATATAGATTTTGAGAGTTGGTGTTGATTGAGTCGATATAGAAAATAACTTTGATCTTTAGTTGAGTCGTCAGCTTTAAGCAGACTAAATAGACCATCATTTTCTTTAATTTGCGCGTAATGACCGGTTGCAATTTTATCGGCACCCATTGAAATGGCATGATTTAAAAATGCATTAAATTTAATTTCGGAATTACATAAAATGTCTGGATTCGGAGTTCTGCCATTTTTAATCTCATTAATAAACTCAGAAAAAACTTTTTCTTTGTACTCTTTACTGAAATTTACGACTTCAATATCAATGCCGATTTTATCGGCAACAGATACTGCGTCTAACAGATCTTGTTTGCTTGAACAATACTCGTCATCATCGTCATCTTCCCAATTTTTCATGAAGAGCCCAACGACTTTGTACCCCTGATTTTTTAAAAGCAAAGCAGTCACTGAAGAATCAACGCCGCCAGATAAACCTACAATCACTGTATTATTTTTCATTTAATTAATTAAATTCTGAACCAAGTTTTTTCGATCTTTCATATGCAGCTCGCGTTGCTTTTAAAAGCGCTTCATCTAATTTATTTGACTCGAGTTGTTTTAATCCCTCTTCTGTCGTGCCACCTTTTGAAGCTACCGATGTAATTAAATTTTGAAGATTATTTAATTGGTCTTTGGCCAAATGAGATGCGCCAAGCATGGTTTTGCTACATAAATTCTCAGCTTCATTTCTTGATAAGCCTAATTTGATAGCTGCTTCAATGAATGCATTAAGGAAATAAAATACATAAGCAGGACCGCTTCCTGAAATAGCTGTAACTGCATCCAGTTTAGATTCATTATCCAGCCATATAAAATCTCCAATAGCACCTGCAATTTCTTCTATGGCCATTTTATTTTTTTTATCTAATGTTTCTTGGGTAAAAAGAGCTGTAATGCCAAGTTGAATTTGAGCGCACATGTTAGGCATAGAGCGGACAATATTTTTATGTCCATTCGTCCATTTTTCAATAGATTTTATTTGAATACCTGCGGCAATCGATAAAATAATTTGTTTCGAAATTTGATCAGATATTGATTTGAGAAGAGATTCAATTTGTTGAGGTTTAACTGCAAGTACAACAATTTCATCTTCACTTATTTTCTTAAATTCTGCTTCTGAGGAAATATTAAATTTGGTTTTAATATCCAATCTCTTTTTGCTATCAGATTCAATGACTCGAATAAGCGCAGGAGAATAATTTTTGTTTAATAGGCCGCTAATCATAGCAGAAGCCATATTTCCACCACCTAAAAAGCAAATATTCAAATATCGCCCCCTTGAGTTTTTACGGCACGCGCTCCAAAAATAGCGGTTCCAATTCTAACAAGATTTGAACCATATTCAATTGCTAGTTTAAAGTCACTCGACATTCCCATAGATAAGGTATCAATGGTAGCAATTTCATTCTTGAGCTCGCTATAAAGTATATGCATAGCCTTAAATTCATCAATCACTTGTTTGGTATCTTTTGTATTGGAAGGTATAGACATAATACCTCTTAGTTTAAGCTTGGGAAGTTTTTTGAGTGCTTGGATTAACTCTAATAAATGTGCTTTTGCATCTTTAATAGGAATGCCACTTTTTGTTTCTTCTCCGCTGGTATTGATTTGGATGCAAATATTTAAAGGGGGGAGGTTTGAAGGCCTATTATCGTTAAGCAATTTCATAACTTTAATCCTGTCAACGCTATGTACCCAACTAAAATTTTCTGCAATAAGTTTGCATTTATTGCTTTGAATTGGCCCCAAAAAATGCCATTGAATTGGAAATTTTTCTAGCTGCTTTTTTTTGTCGAGCGCTTCTTGAAGGTAATTTTCGCCAAAATTCAAAACGCCGACATCAAAAGCCTCGATAATTTTATTAAAGTTCTGACTTTTGCTCACAGCTACTAAAGTAATTTTTTCAGGAAAAGCATTAATAGTAGAGGCTTCTTGAATGTCATTATGAATTTGAGAAATATTTTGGGAGATTGTAGACATTAATTAAATAAAAAAACCAAGCAAAATTAAAGTTTGCTTGGTTTTAGAGTGTTTAGCAACAAGGAACTTGCTAATAAAAACGGGACTTAAAGTCCCGTTATATTTATTTCTTAGCAGCTGGTTTTCTTTTTGCTGCTGGTTTCTTAGCAGCTGGTTTTCTTTTTGCTGCTGGTTTTTTCTTAGCTGCTGGTTTTTTCTTAGCTGCTGGTTTTTTCTTAGCTGCTGGTTTTTTCTTAGCTGCTGGTTTTTTCTTAGCGCTAACTGATGTTGAAGGTTTTGAAATTGTTGCTGGAAGTGTACTATTAGTTTCTGCTGGTTTTGAAGAACCAAAAATTGCTGAAATTAATTTTTTGATCATTTAAAAAGACTCCAAAGAATAAAAAAAATTTTTTTTACTGCAAATGCAAGTGTAAATATGGACTTGTTTTTAAAGCTAGTCAAGTTTTTATTGTAATTATTTTGATATTATTTTTAACGATAAATTTATTGTATTTATTTAGCTTTTTAAAATTGCTAATGACCAATAAAGACAATATTGCCGTTAAAAATGGTGCTTGATACTTTTCCGGTTAAATTTTGGTTCAAAAATGGTGTATTTTTACCTTCACTGATTAAAGTTTTTGAATTTATTTCCCATGAATATTCAGGATCAAATATACAAATATCAGCTTCCGAATTTATTGAAAGATTTCCTTTGTTAATTTCTAGAATGTTTGAAGGCTGATAAGTTATTTTGTTAACCAGCAAACTTAAATCTATTTTATATTCCTCTGAAAGCTTGAATATAAGCGGCATAAGAAGCTCTGCGCTTGATGCGCCATATTCCGATTCGGCGAAAGGTTTTAATTTATTATCTTCATTTACCGGGGAATGATCTGAGCATATTGCATCAATTGTGCCGTCAATAATCGACTCAATAATCTTTGCTCGATCAGATTCTTTCCTTAAAGGAGGCTTTAAAAAACAGTTTGTGTTAAAGAAGCCAATATCATTGTCTGTAAGAAAAATTTGGTGGATAGAAACGTCGCAAGTTACATCGACACCATTTTTTTTGGCTATTTTTATTAAATTTAATCCTTCAGCTGTGGATATTTTATTTAAGTGAACTTTGGTTTTAGTTAAGTCCGCTATTTCCAATATTTTATTAATAGCAGTGGTTTCACTAATGCTTTGAATACCTTTTAATCCAAGTCGAGTCGAAATTTCACCAGCATTTATAATGCCTTTTTCTGACAAATAGGCATCTTCAGCCCTTAAAAAAGCTTTGAGGTTAAATGTTGAGAGATATTGAAATGATCTATATAGAACCTCCGTATCTTGTATAGGCTTTTCTGCTTGAGAAAATCCAATGCAACCTGATTCATATAAATCATTTATTTCAGTTAATAATTTTCCATTTAATTTTTGAGTAAGTGCACCAAGAGGGAACACGTTACCTAATTTAAGTGCTTCAGATTTGTTTTTTAGCATTTTTACAAGACCGGGCTCATCGAGAATAGGCGTGGTATCTGGAGGGCATACCATTCCAGTAATTCCACCAGCATTTGCTGCTTTCATTTCACTTTCTAGTGTCGATTTGTATTGATTACCAGGCTCTCTTAAATTCAATTGAAGGTCTATGATGCCTGGCATGACTATTTTTTTTGAGGCATCAATAATCTGTGTTGCTTTTTTTGGATCTAAATTTTTATTTAATTCTGAAATTTTTCCATCCGTGATCAAGATATCTAAATTTGTATCAATACTATTTTTTGGGTCAATCACCCGACCATTTTTAATTAAAATACTCATGAGTATTGCCCCGCTAAAATTGCCATCACAGCCATTCTCACTGCAATTCCAAAAGTAACTTGGGGAAGAATAACGGATTGCTCGCTATCCGCAACCGCTGAATCTATTTCTACACCTCTATTCATTGGGCCTGGGTGCATAACAATTGCATCTTTTTTTGCTAAGTCCAGTCGCGCTTGATTTAATCCGTAAGTTTTAAAATATTCTTCTTGGGAAGGAAGCATGACACCATCCATTCTCTCATTTTGAATCCTTAACATCATGATGACATCTACATCCTTAAGCCCTTTATCGATATCATGAAACACATGTACACCTAATTTTACAATCTCATAAGGAAGTAATGTTTTGGGAGCAATCACTCTAATTTCAGGAACGCCAAGTATATTTAATGCATGAATGTTGGATCGAGCAACTCTAGAATGCAAAATGTCTCCCACAATGGCTACTTTTAACTTATTAAAGTTAGTTTTATATTTTCTGATAGTAAAAGCGTCTAGCAATCCCTGGGTGGGATGAGAGTGATTCCCATCACCTGCATTAATAATATGGATATTCGGCTTTACATGTGTCGCAATAAAATGTGCGGCGCCGGATGATGAATGTCTTACAACAAAAACATCTGCATTCATGGCAATTAAATTATTAATCGTATCTAAGATGGTTTCGCCTTTAGATTGAGACGAGGTGGCTACATTTAAATTAATGACATCAGCAGAAAGTCTTTTGGCGGCAATTTCAAAAGTGGTTCTTGTTCTTGTGCTATTTTCGAAGAAAACATTACATACTGTTTTTCCTCTTAATATAGGCACTTTTTTAACATCTCTCTCACCTATCTTTAAAAATGACTCTGCCGTATCCAATATTTGAATAATTTTTTCTTTAGATAAACCTTCAATAGATAGAAGATGGTTTAAATTGCCTTTGCTATTCAACTGAGGATTAAACATGAGAATCCTTTAGCTGAAAGATAAATTTTTTATTTTCATCTAATCCAAGCTCTAAATTTTTATTTTTACTTAGACTAATTTTTTCAATATAAATCTGAGGGGCAATCGGAAGTTCTTGTTCATTACGATCGATCAAAACAGCCAATGTAATTTTTGCAGGTCTTCCATAGTCAAAAATTTCATTCATAGCAGCACGAACAGTTCTTCCAGTAGAAAATACATCGTCAATAAGAATAATATGCTTATCATTAATTTCTGTATCAATTTTTGAGGGTTTATTTTTAACTTTTAAGCCGCGACTTGAAAAATCATCCCTATAAAACGATGTATCAATTGAACCTGTTGCGACAGTATCTTTCAAACCAGGCAAAATCTTTTGAAGAATAAGTTCTCCACCACGCTGAACGCCAATCAGAACAGTCTTGTCATCAATTATTTCATTGATTCTATTTTTTAAGGTTTCTACGAGTTTTTCTGCGTTAGGTAGGGTCATTTTTTAGGTTAAATTTGATCAAGATAAGATTGTAAAATAATTTTTGCAGCTACTTGATCAATTAAAAGTTTCTTTTTCTTTAAATCAATTTTTTTATTTTTAATTTCATGATTAGCTTCAATGGAAGTGTAGCGTTCGTCAATAAGATGAGTCGGCAATGAATATTTTTGTTCTAGTTGTTTAGCAAATTTTTTAGATAGATTTGTGACTTTATGTTCAGAGCCATCTACATTAAATGGTACGCCAACGACGATAGAGATCGGTTGCCATTCTTCTATAATTTTTTGTATTACTTCAAATTTTTGATTATTCGATGCAGAGTTGATTGTAATTAAAGCCTGGGCTGTCTTGGATATATTGTTTCCAATTGCAACGCCTATACGCTTTTGTCCAAAATCAAACCCTATAATATTCCCTTCTTTTTGCTTGCCAGATTGATGATGATTCTCGTTAATTAACATGGCAATTTTTTTGGGCTTAATTTTAAATTTAAGCTAATGAGAGTTGTTTTTTTCGAAAAAAAAACTGACGTGAAGTCAGTTTGACAGTGCGCTTTAAAATTATTTTTTCTATAATTTTTCAATGTCTTTATTCTAGCATAATTTATTAATGGCACATATTAATTTTCTATGTAACCTGTAATTTCAAGGCCAAAACCAATCATGCTTGGCATTTTTCTTGGGGTAGATAGTAGTTTCATTTTTTTAACACCTAAATCCACTAATATTTGAGAACCAATCCCGTAATTTCTTAAATCGTTATTGTTTTTTAGTGGGGCAGTATTTTCCGTTTTCAAGATGCCTAAAAGATCATTTGTGTTTGTATTGTGATTGATAAAAATTAAGACGCCACCATGCTCACTTATTTTTTTAATAGCCTTTAAAGCATTCCATGAATGTTTTTTATCTTCCATATCCAAAAGGTCTATGACTGACAAAGGCTCATGAACTCTCACAATAGTTTCCTTATCTTTTTGAATTTCACCTTTTACAAGAACAATATGACTTTCTTCTAAAATCTTATCTTTATATAAGATTAATTTCATTTCACCATAAGGCGTTAAGATATTTTTTTCGATTAATTTTTCAATTAATTTCTCATTCTTTCTTCGATATTCAATGAGGTCTGCAATTGTTCCAATCTTAATTTTATGCTGCTCAGAAAATTTAATTAAATCTGGAAGTCTTGCCATATTTCCGTCTTCATTAAGAATTTCGCAAATTACTGATGCTGATTCTAAGCCTGCAAGATGAGCAAGATCACATCCGGCTTCGGTATGCCCAGCCCTCACAAGCACGCCACCTTTTTTAGATATCAATGGAAATATATGGCCTGGTCTTACAATACTTTTTGAAGTAGCATTTTTATGGATAGCAGCCTTGATTGTAGTGGCTCTATCATTGGCTGAGATTCCTGTGGTGACACCCTCAGCTGCCTCAATAGATACTGTAAAATTAGTCCCTAAGCGAGTTTCATTTTCTTGGACCATTAAGGGTAATTCGAGCATCTCGCACTTCTCTTCAGTTAGTGTAAGACAAATAAGGCCGCGTCCGAATTTAGACATAAAATTTATATGGTCTGAATTAGCAAACTCTGCAGCAAGAACTAGATCGCCCTCATTTTCTCTATTTTCTTCATCTACAAGGATAACCATTTTGCCTTGCTTGATATCTTCAATAATTTCAACTATCGGCCTGATCATTTATTCTTTATTTTCTTTTGAGTATGTTTTCGAGGTATCTAGCAATTAAATCTATTTCAATATTAACTTCACTTCCTTTAGTTAAACGTCCCAAATTAGTTTCTTTTAAAGTAAAGGGAATGATATTTACCTTGAATTTATCGTCATTAATTGAATTTACCGTAAGACTTACCCCATTGATCGCAATAGATCCTTTTTCGGCGATAAATTTAAGTAGCTTTTTAGGGGGCTTTATTTCAAGAATCCAGCATTGGCTATTGACTTTAATACTTGTAATTTTTCCTATGCCATCAATATGACCTGTTACAAAATGACCACCCACTTTCCCATTAAATAAAAGCGCACTCTCTAAATTTACTAGAGACTTTTCGGTAAAGGTTATGGTTCTATTTAATGTTTCTTCGGACACATGAAATGTAAATTGATTTTTTTGTTTTTTTTGGATGGTGAGACATACACCATTTATACATATGCTGTCACCCAGACTGCTTGCTTCCATTTGGCTTGGATTGTAAGCAATAGTAATGCGAACATCTTTTTTTAAAGATTCAATTTTTTTTATTAAGCCAATGGATTGAATAATGCCTGTAAACATAAGGTGATTTTATCAGATTAGAATGTATAACCCTGATAAAATAAAACAAATGCCTTCACTTAATAAATACATACCTTTTGAAGTTTGGATTGCTTATAGATACATAAAATTTAAGCAGAAAAATAGCTTCATATCTTTTATTTCAACAACAAGTATGGTTGGTATAGCACTTGGAGTTTCGGCGCTCATTATTATTATGTCCGTTATGAATGGTTTTCAAGATGAGCTCCGAACAAGAATTCTAGGAGTAGCTTCTCACATTGAAATTACAAGCTCAAATAATACATTGGCTCATTGGGAAGATTTAACAAAAAAGCTCCAAGGAATTTCTGACGTTAGAGGTTCGGCGCCTTATATAGACGGTCAGGGAATGTTGGTTAGTGAATATGGAAGCCAGGGAATTATGCTTCGCGGTATTGCATCAGAACTAGAAGGTAATGTTAATAACCTAGAAAAAAAAGTTAAGGTAGGTCATTTGTCTGATTTAAAGGTCGGGACATTTAGTATTATTCTGGGCATAGATGCTGCAAAGCAATTGGGCATTGTCGTTGGAGATAAAGTTAATATTTTAATTCCGCAAGGTTCTTATACCCCTGCAGGCACATTTCCTAGAATGCGACAATTTAATGTTGTGGGTATTTTTGAAATCGGAATGTATGAGTATGACTCTGGAATGGCGTTAATGAATTTAGAGGACGCTCAAAAGTTTCTTCAAATGCAAGATGCTGTTTCTGGCGTTAGAGTAAAAATTGATAATCTTTTTTTAGCGCCTGCAGTGGCTGAGAGATTGTCAAATAAACTTTCGGAATCAGGCCTTTTTTATGTGAGTGACTGGACAAAAAAACATTCGAATTTTTTCTCGGCTGTGCAGATGGAAAAGAGAGTAATGTTTATCATTCTCATGTTAATTATTGCTGTTGCAGCATTTAATATTGTATCGACTTTGGTAATGGCAGTGACTGATAAAAGATCAGACATTGCAATTCTTCGAACATACGGAGCAAAACCAAAAAGCATTCTGTTTATATTTATAATTCAGGGCTCTTTAATAGGCATCATTGGAACTATCGCCGGTGCATTTTTTGGAATTGCAATCTCACTTAACATTCATGTAATTGTCCCTTTTATTGAGCATTTATTTAATGTTCAGTTTTTATCTAAAGACATTTATTATATTTCTGAAGTACCGTCTAAGCTTTTATTAGCTGATGTGAGCGCTATTACTTCAATTTCTATTCTATTGTCTATTCTTGCAACGATTTACCCTAGCTTAAAAGCATCTGGCACGTCACCTGCTGAGGCGTTAAAGCATGACTAAAAAATTACTTATAACTTGTAAAAATTTATCTAAGGCATTTCCTGGCCTAGATGAAGAAATTATTAATAAGTTGAATCTAAATATTAATGAAGGCGATCATTCAGCTATTGTTGGAGTTTCTGGCTCTGGTAAAAGTACGCTTCTGCATCTTATGGCTGGACTTGAAAAAGCCTCATCGGGCCAAGTAAAAATTTTAGATCAGGATATTGCATCCTTAACTCAGGACGATTTAGGCATTTTGAGAAATACGCATCTAGGTTTTGTTTATCAATTTCATCATTTGCTTAGTGATTTTAATGCGATAGAAAATGTTGCGATGCCATTATTAATTAGAAGATATTCATACAAGCTGGCTTTTAAGGAGGCTGAGGCGCTTTTAAAAAAAATAGGGCTGAATAAAAGGCTAACTCATAAAACATATGAATTATCCGGAGGAGAAAGGCAGAGAGTTGCAATAGCCAGATCTTTAATCACTAAGCCAAAATGTATTCTTGCAGATGAACCTACAGGAAATTTAGATGGAAAAACAGCGCATTTTGTATTTGATTTATTACTTGATTTAGCGAAAGAGAATCGTTCAACTCTAGTCTTGGTAACTCATGATAATCAGCTTGCATCAAAATTAAAGTTTCAATTTAAATTAACCCAAGGAAAGCTTAAAAAGATATAAGTTGATTTAAGCAATTAACCGAATATTAAGATAAGTTGATTTAAACAATTAACCGAATATTAAGATAGAATATTACGCATCAAACACTTGGAGAATTAGATATGTGGGAAATTATTTTAGCCGCAGGATGGCCTATTTGGCCTCTCATATTTGCATCAATAATTGCTTTAGCAATTATTGGCGAGCGCTTCTGGTCATTAAGAGTTGAAGTTGTTGCACCAAGCGATCTTCTTCCTGAGCTTCAGAAGTTGTTAAATCAAGGCACGATAAAGAAAGATGTGATTGCAAAAATCAGAGAGCATTCTCTTTTGGGTGAAATTTTTGCAAGTGCTCTTCTTAATTCAAATACATCCGCAGGTCATATTAAAGAGGCTATAGAAGAGTCGGGTAGAGCGGTGAATTATAAGCTTGAAAAATACTTGCCAACATTAGGCACAATTGCTGCAGTGGCTCCTCTTTTAGGGCTCTTGGGGACAGTCATAGGTATGGTTGATCTTTTTAGTTCGTTCACAAACAGTGGTCATGATGTAGCTGTATTTGCAAGAGGTATTTCTGTTGCTTTGTACAATACAGCAGCGGGTATTGTTGTAGCGGTTCCTGCAATGATTTTTTATCGCTTTTTTAGATCTAAAGTAGATGATTTAATCTTTGATATGGAGCAGCAAGCTCTTAAGCTCATTGAATCTATGGGTGTTCGTAAATAAATAATTAGGATTATATATGAATTTTCAACGAGGAAAAAAACACGAAGAAATGGAATTAAACTTGGTTCCTTTAATCGACGTATTATTGGTTATTATTATCTTCCTTGTCGTGAGTACAACCTTTTCTAGATTTAGTGAATTAAAAATTAATCTTCCTACTGCTGAAGCCAATAGCCCTGATAAGAAACCTAATGTTATTAATGTGTCTATTACAGCGGAAGGTCTCTACGCTATAAATGATAATCCTTTGCCAAATAAGAGCCTTGAATCTATTATTGCGGCTTTAAAAAATTCAGCAAAAGGTGAAAAAGAAATACCGGTGATTATTAATGCAGATGCGAAATGTGAGCACCAGTCCGTCATTAATGTTATGGAAGCCTCAAGACAGGCGGGGTTAACTCATATCACGTTCTCAACAAAAGTTAACTAGACTTTAAAAGGGTGTAGCTTTTCTTGGCCTAATGGCAAAAACTATTAAAAACATAACTGCATCACAGCCAATAAATTTTAGATATCTTTATAAAAGACTCTTTAAATATACTTGGCAACATAAGTTTATTTTATCTTTAAGTTTAATTTCATTGGTTGTGTTGTCATTAACAAATACAGCATTTCTTGCCATTATTAAAAAAATTACTGATCAGGGGTTCGGGTCAGGAATTGCAGATAAACAATCTTCCTTAGCCCTTCTTCTTCTTTTGGTCATGTCGATAAGAGCCTTATCTGGATTATTCTCAAGCTATTTTATGAAATCAACTTCATTGAAGGTTGTTGAAAGTCTTAGATCTGATTTATTTAAGAAGATTATGATGTTGCCAATGAATTTTTTTGACAAAAATTCATCAAGTCATATTGTCTCTAAATTAAATAGCGATGTTCAGCAGCTCTCAAATGTGATTACAGATATAGGATTTAATCTCATAAAAGACGGGATAAGTTTTATTGGGATAGTTTGCTATATGATTTATTTGGACTGGAAACTTACACTAGTATTTTTATTGTTAGCTCCAATCCTGGCCTATTACCTTAAAATAATGTCGCCGAGACTCAGAGCTGCAGGAACAATCTCACAGAATGCAAATGGCGAGTTAATCATGGCATCTGATGAAGCTATCGCTGCACAAAGAATTGTTAAAATATTTGGAACAAGCCAATACGAAGTTAGTCGATTTAATAAAATTTCAGAAAAGATTAGGAAAATCCAGGCAAAGCTTATAAGAATTGCAGCTTTAAATTCTTTTACAGTAGAAATTTTAGCGGGTATTGCATTATCAGGAATTGCTTTTTATTCATTTGGTAAATTTTCAGCAGGACAATTTGCTGCTTTCTTTGCAGCCTTGTTGATGATTATTGCCCCAATTAAAAGCTTAACCTCTATTAATGACAAAATTCAAATTGCTATATCAGCTGCTAAAAGTGTTTTTGGTTTAATGGATGAGCCCTCAGAAATTGATCGTGGCACAAAATTTATTAAGAGGGCAAAAGGACATATAAAAATATCTGACTTAACCTTTAAATATCAAAATAGTAAACATAATATTCTTGAAGGTATTAATTTAAATATTAAGCCTGGAGAAAAAGTGGCTCTTGTAGGAAAATCTGGTGGCGGAAAAACAACACTTATAAATTTATTACCAAGATTTTATGAAATTGATCAAGGTAAAATATTTTTAGATGGTATCAATATTAATAACCTTAAGTTAAAAAATCTGCGAAGTCAGTATTCGTTGGTAAGCCAGGATACAATTTTATTTAATGACACAATAATGAATAATATAGCTTATGGCAGTTCAGAAGGGCCCGTAAGTATAGAGGATGTTAAAAAAGCCGCTATCGCAGCAAATGCCTGGGAATTTATTGATCCGCTTCCAAACAAACTAGACCACGAAATTGGCGATAGGGGCGTTAGATTGTCTGGAGGTCAAAGACAAAGAATTTCAATTGCTCGTGCTATTTTAAAAAATGCACCTATATTGCTTCTTGATGAAGCAACGTCTGCACTTGATTCTCATTCGGAAAAATATGTTCAGTCAGCCCTGGACAATTTAATGAAAAATAGAACAACCATAGTCATTGCGCACAGATTGTCTACCATTTTGAATGCTGATCGAATTGTTGTGATTGATAAATCAAAAATAATTGATGTCGGCACGCACTCAGAATTAATTAGGCGGTGCAAACATTATGCAATCTTGTACAAAAAAGGTCTGAAATAGTATTTTGAATGCTTTAAGAGTTATCTCGAAGCTGCATTATGGAAAAAAAAGCTTAACTTCTATATTTCTTCTTCCGTTATCAGCATTTTTTCTTTTAATATCTTTTATTAGAAAATATCTCTACCAATTTAATCTTTTAAAGTCTTTTAAGATGCAAGTACCTGTAATTGTTATCGGAAACATAACTTTAGGTGGTACCGGTAAAACTCCTTTAGTGATTCATCTTGCAAATGAATTAAAGAAAAACGGATACCATCCTGGAATCATAAGTAGAGGGTATGGGGCCAAAGGAAATGGCATAAGTGAAGTCAATCAAAAAAGCAATGTGGAGAATGTCGGCGATGAGCCGATATTGATTCAGAAACATACTCGTCTACCAGTTTTTATTTCAAAAGATAGAGTGTTGGCAGCGCAAGCACTTCTTAAAAAATACAAAAAAATAGATGTCATTTTGTCTGATGATGGATTGCAACATTATCGTTTAAAACGCGATATAGAAATTTTAGTCATTGATGGGACTAGAGGATTTGGAAATGGATATCTTTTACCAGCGGGGCCATTAAGGGAGTCAAAGCGTAAACTAAAGGCCGTAGATGCTATCGTCTGTAATGGAAAAAAATTGATAGATGGCAGTTACCTGATGAAATATAAGAGTGATTCCCTAATCAATCTAAAAACTAAGAAAAAAATTCCACTAAATAAGCTGAGCTTAAATAATCTTCATGCAATAGCTGGCATTGGGAACCCAGATCGATTTTTTAATTACCTTAAGGTGTTAGGCATGGCATTTGATAGCTCTACCTATCAAGATCATTATCAATTCACAAAAAAAGATTTTAAAGTTATGAATGATAAGAATATTATAATGACTGAGAAAGACGCTGTTAAATGCGAAAGGTTTGCTAGGAATAATTTTTGGTATTTGCCAGTTGCTGTTGAAATTGACTCAAAGTTTAGTGATTTTATTTTAAATAAAATGAAAAATATAATCCATGGATAAAAATCTATTAAAAATTTTAGTTTGCCCGGTTACTAAAGGGCCATTAATTTATAAAAAAGAACAGAATGAGCTTATTTCGAAGTCGGCTAAACTTGCCTACCCGATTAAAGACGGCATTCCAATTTTACTGGAGAGCGAAGCGAGAGTAATAAATGGCGATGAAGATTATTCATGACATTTAAAATTATTATTCCGGCGAGATATCAGAGTAGCCGACTGGAAGGAAAACCTCTTTTGGAGATTGATGGTGTTCCTATGGTGGTTCACGTTGTAAAGCAATCATTAAAAAGTAAGGCAGATGAGGTTGTGGTTGCAACCGACGACCAAAAGATTTTTGATGTTGTTGTAAAGTTTGGATATAAAGCAATCATGACAAATCTTAATCATAGATCCGGTACAGATCGAGTTGCAGAGGTTGTTGATTTGATGGGTTGGACAGACAACGAGATTGTCGTGAATGTTCAGGGAGATGAGCCTCTTATTAATCCATTATTAATTAATCAAGTTGCAGAATATTTGGATGACCAAAGAGACGTCTTTGTTTCAACAGCGTGCCATTCCATCACTCATTACAATGATTTTGTTAATCCAAATAATGTGAAAGTTGTATTGGATAAAAATTCACAAGCCTTGTATTTTAGTAGAGCGCCTATTCCTTTTCCTAGAGATGAATTTAATCAAAAGATAATTGGAAGAGAGGGGTTTTATAAACATATTGGCATTTATGCTTATCGTGCTATGTTTCTAAAAGGCTTTAAAGATATTGAGCAAGTACCATTGGAAGATATTGAAAAGTTGGAACAGCTTAGAATTCTATATGCAGGTTACAAAATTGGTGTAGTTCATTCAATTGACACGCCATTTCCTGGAGTTGATACCCCCGAAGACCTTGAAAAAGTAAGAAAGCTATTTTCTAATTAAATAGCAGATTCACCTGTTTCGCCCGTTCTAATTCTTACTACTTCTTCGATGTTACTGACAAAAATTTTACCATCACCAATTTTGCCTGTATGCGCGGCAGTTGATATAGCTTCAATCACTTTTTTAACCATTTTATCTGAAACGATAATATCTAATTTGATTTTAGGTAAAAAATCAATTACATATTCTGCGCCTCTGTAGAGTTCAGTATGCCCTTTTTGTCTTCCGAATCCTTTAACTTCGGTGGCCGTGATTCCATTAATACCAATTTCAGAAAGGGCTTCTCTCACTTCATCTAATTTAAATGGTTTAATTACTGCTTCAATTTTTTTCATCTATTTCCCTCTTTGTTTACATTAATGTTTAAAGGTAATGGGGTATCTTCTGTCTTTGCCAAAAGCTCTATGGGTAATTTTTGGGCCTATTGGACTTTGAGCTCTTTTGAATTCGTTAATATTGATTAACTTTACAACGTGATTCACATTTTTGCTAGAAAAACCTTTTTTTACAATAGAGCCTACGGACAAATCTTTTTCAATATAAAGCTCAATTATCTTATCAAGAATTTCATATTTAGGCAGGCTATTCTGATCTAGCTGGTTGGGCCTCAGCTCTGCCGTGGGCGGCCTCTTGATTATTTCATTTGGAATGATTGTTGAAATTGAATTTCTATAATTTGCTAATTTATAAACCCATGTTTTTGGCACATCTTTAAGAAGCGCAAAACCTCCCACCATGTCGCCATAAAGCGTTGAATAACCTACCGCAGTTTCACTTTTGTTACTTGTTGACAGTACAAGACCATTAAATTTGTTAGATAGCGCCATTAATAAAACACCTCTTATACGAGCCTGTAAATTTTCTTCGGTAGTATCAAAAGGCTTATTTTTAAATTCAGTAGACAACGTTTTTCTGAAAAGTTTGAAAATGGATTGAATATCTATTTCCTTGTAATTCACACCAGTATTTTTAATCATTTTTCGAGACTCTGTAATACTTAATTTTGCTGTAAATTCTGAGGGCATCATAACAGCAGTAATATTTTTTTTATCAAATGTGTCGTTTGCTAACGCCAAAACTAGAGCAGAATCAATACCACCAGATAAGCCTATAAATAGGTTTTTAAAATTATTTTTAACTACATAATCTTTGAGTGCTAATTTAAGTGCTTCATATAGATGTGCTTCCTTACTATAAGAAGCTTTATGACTATTAAATTTAATGTTTGTTTTTGAAAAAACTTCAATAATTGCCATTTCTTCCTTAAAGAAAGATGCTTGATGTATGAGCTTTCCTTCTTTATTGACAACAAAAGAGCCGCCATCAAATATGAGCTCATCTTGACCTCCAATTGCGTTGAGGTATAACACAGTGGATTTAGTTTCTTTCGCTAATTTAGAAATAACTTTTAATCGAGTATCAGATTTTTCTATTTCATAAGGAGATGCATTAATTACGATAATGCCATCAACGGATTTTTTTTTGAGTAAATTGCCTGGCAAAAAGCTCCAAGCATCCTCACAGATTAGGAGGCCAATTTTTAAACTTTTATGTGTAAAAATAAATTCTTTTGTACCCGCTTTAAAATATCTATTTTCGTCAAATACACCATAATTTGGGAGAGTTTGTTTGAAATAGGTGCCTTGAATTTTCCCATTAAAAAGTAAAGAAGCTGCATTATATATTTTGCTGCCTTTTTTTAATGGGTGCCCCACAATAACTTTAATTGAAGGTAAGGCTTTTGCAATTTTTTTTAATGCTTTTGAGCACGCACCAAGAAAATCTTCTCTTAAAACAAGATCCTCAGGGGGGTATCCGCATATTGAAAGTTCAGGAGTAATAAATAACTCTGCTCCTTTTTTAGAAGCTTCTTTAGCGCGCTTAATGATAAGGTTGCTATTGTTTTCAATATCACCAACAAATGAATTTATTTGCGCAAGAGCTATCTTCATGATTTTTTAGTAACTGCCACCTGCATTTTTAATCAGATCAACAATTTCATTATTTTTAGCTTTAAGCGCATATACAAGAGCCGTTAATCCATAACGATCCTTTGCTTTTAAATTTACTTTTGCGTCAATCAAAAGCTGAATCATTTCTTTGGATTTATTTGCTACAGCGTAATGAAGAATGGGTGTGCCATCAGAATCTTTACGATCAATATTAGCACCGCTTTCTATAAGGATCTTAGCGACAGGTAAGCGATTTTTTTTAGTAGCCCAGGTCAGCGCTGTCCAACTAAATTGATCTTCATAATCAATTTTTACACCACGTTTTATAAAGAGAGCTACGGCGTCAGCGTTGCCTTCTCTCGCTGCATACATAAGCGGGCTACATTTATACTTGTCTGCAATATTTGGATCGGCACCATGATCTAGTAATGTTTGAATTGTTTTAATGTCACCATTCTTGGCCGCATACATTAAAACAGTTTGTCCAGCATCGTTGGTGTTATTAGGGTCAATACCGCGCTTTATTAAAAGATCTACAGTCTCATGAAATCCTGATATAGCTGCCAATCCATACGCACTCCATCCATCACTGTCTCTTATTTTAGGGTCTGCCCCATTATCTAATAATAATTGAGCTGATCGCACATAGTTTTTTTTAGCTGCAAACATTAATGCAGTCCAACCATTATTTTCTGTTGCATTCACTGCCGCACCTTTTTTAATTAAAAGCGCTACAATTTTATCCATGTCTTTTCTTGCAGCATACATTAGTGCTGTAACACCATCTTCATCTTTAGTATTTGGATTGCCACCACTTTCTAAAATAGCACTTACTGTTTCAATGTCACCTTTTGAAGCTGCCGTTAAAAGATAATTAACAGATTCTTCAGCATATGTAATTGACGCAAAGAAAGAAGTAATTAAAAGAAAAAAGAAAAGAGTTTTTTTATACAATTTTTATTTTTTTAATAAAGCTTGCATGGTAAAGCCCATGTCTGCAGGAGATTTTGACATGCTAACACCGGCCTTTTCCAATGCTTTGATTTTATCTATTGCAAGACCAGACCCTTGCGAGATAATTGCGCCTGCATGACCCATTCTTTTTCCTTCAGGGGCTGTGATGCCAGCAATATAACCTGCGATAGGTTTTTTAATATGTTGTTTGATATACTCAGCAGCCTCTTCTTCATCCGAGCCTCCAATTTCACCGACTAAGATAATACCCTTTGTATTTTTATCTTCCTCAAACATTTGTAAGCACTCAATAAAATTCAGTCCTTTGATAGGGTCTCCACCAATGCCAACACATGTGCTTTGACCTAAACCAAGCATAGTAGTTTGCTGAACGGCTTCATAAGTTAATGTGCCTGATTTTGAAATAATACCAATCGATCCGGGCAAATGAATGCTGCCAGGCATGATACCAATCTTGCTTTCGCCAGGCGTAATAACACCAGGACAGTTAGGCCCAATAAGTTTTGATTTATTAGCTCGTATAGCTGCCTTCACATTAATCATATCCTGTATTGGAATACCTTCTGTAATACATACAATAATTTCAATGCCTTCTTCTGAAGCCTCGATAATTGAGTCTGCAGCGTATGCGGGAGGTACATAAATTACTGAAGCGTTGGCACTAGTTGATTTCATAGCCTCTCTTACTGTATTAAATACAGGTAGATTAAGATGAGATGTGCCGCCTTTACCGGGGGTAACTCCACCTACTAATTTTGTACCATAAGCGAGCGCTTGCTCTGAGTGAAAAGTGCCTTGTTTGCCAGTAAACCCTTGGCAAATTACTTTGGTAGATTTATCAATAAGAATAGACATTTATTTTTTTATAAGACTAGTCGCGATGGTTGCCGCTTCAGTAAGTGAATTTGCAGCTTTGATATTTAAGACGCTTGTTTGTAAAAGTTTTTTACCAAGATCAACGTTGGTACCCTCTAATCTCACCACAATAGGTATCTGAATACCAACCTCTTTAACTGCAGCAATAATGCCTTCCGCAATAATATCGCAACGCATAATACCGCCAAAAATATTAACTAAAACAACTTGCACGTTCTTATCATCAAGAATAATTTTAAAAGCTTTTGCAACAGTTTCAGCAGTTGCTCCGCCGCCAACGTCTAAAAAGTTTGCAGGCTCTCCACCATAAAGTTTAATAAGATCCATAGTAGCCATAGCAAGACCTGCGCCATTGACCATGCAGCCAATATTGCCATTAAGAGCAATATAGTTTAATCCAGCGTTAAAAGCCTCAGCTTCTTTTGAATCATTTTGTGACCAATCACGAAGTTCAGCCAATGTTTTATGTTTATATAGCGCATTGTCATCGACTGTCACTTTGCAATCGAGAGCAATTATTTTTTTATGAGAAGTAATCACGAGCGGATTAATCTCTAATAGTGCTAAATCACTTTCAACAAAGACCTTAAAAGCATTTCGAGCAAACTTAACAAAATCATTAATCATTTCGATAGGCAAACCTAATGCAAAAGCAATATTTCGCGATTGAAAGTCCATAAGGCCGCTAATAGGACTACATAGTTCTTTGATAATTTTTTCAGGATTATTTTTTGAAATTTCTTCAATTTCCATGCCGCCAGCAGAAGATGCAATGACAACAATTTTTTCTGATTGCCTATCAACTAATATAGAAAAATATAACTCTTTCTCGATCTCGCATGATTCTTCGATAAGAAGTGAGCTAACAGGCTGACCATCTGGTTTGTTTTGATAAGTAACAAGTTTTTTATGGAGAAGTGAATTGACAACTTCAGATGCCTCTTTTTTAGAGCTAACAATCTTAACGCCACCAGCTTTACCTCTCCCACCCGCGTGAATTTGCGCTTTGATGACATAAGAGGAAGTTTCCAGTTCGCCTATTGATTGATCCACTTCATCTATCGACTTAATTACAATACCTTTTGGAACAGAAATGCCGTATTTTGCAATTAATTGTTTGGCCTGATATTCGTGGAGATTCATGGTAAAAAAAGAGCTAAATAAGCATTATTTTCTACGAATTTAGACAAACATGCTAGTTAAGAATTATATTTTCATAGCAATGTTAAAATTATTCTTTTAGAGTCTTTTATCATTTATTCATTCTATGAAATTATTAGTTCAATCTTCATATAGTTTTCAAAGTCATTTGGCAGAAATCTCTGAAATTTTAGGCCAAGTGGTAGCTTCCCCATATAAGCTTATCAATGACAACGCTGTTATATATGATATTAGTGCTGAGTTATCAGGAGATATAAAAAATCAACTTCATCTAAAACATATAGATTTTGCAATTTTAGATAGCTACAGAGCTTTAAATGAATTTAGTTTGTGTGTGATGGACATGGATTCAACACTCATCTCGATTGAATGTATCGATGAAATTGCAGATATGTGCGGCAAAAAAGAAGATGTCGCTTTGATTACTAAAAGCGCCATGATGGGCGAAATTGATTTTTCACAAAGTCTCATTAAGCGCGTTTCTTTGTTAGAAGGTCTAGGAGAGGAGATGCTCTCTAAGGTCATAGAAAAAAGATTAAAATTTAACGAGGGCACTCAAGCATGGATTGAGGCTTGCCGTAAAAATAATGTCACGACAGTGCTTATTTCAGGTGGCTTTGATTATTTTGCAGATTATGTGAAGAATAAACTAGGCATTGATGTTGCTATATCTAATCAGCTTGAAATTAAAGATAAGAAACTTACAGGTAAAGTTTTAGGCGACATTGTGAACGATGAAGTGAAGGCTCAGACAGTAAGAGATTTTCAAGCCAAACTTAACATTGATAGGTCAAAAACAATCGTGATTGGAGATGGCGCGAATGATTTAAAGATGTTAGCTGAAGCTCAATATAGTATTGCGTATCATGCTAAGCCTGTTGTTCAAGAAAAGGCACGATTTAAATTTAACCACTCTGATTTTAAAGGTGTATTAAATCTTTTTAAGATTTAAATAAGCTCTTCTTGTAAGAAGCCTGCTTTATAACGTGCTTCTTTATTTAGCTTTTCATAATTTAATTCAATATTGTAATTTTTCAGTAAATTCTTATAGGTTTCATGGGGGTCTAGCTCCTGAGATTCACATGCCCAGCGATACCAAATATTACCGATGGACACATGATGAATCTCTTCTTCATAAATAATTTGTAGAATCGATGCAATTTCATCATCTTTCTGCTGCTTAAATTTTTCAATAATAGGGGGCGTCACATCAAGACCTCTTGCTTCCATGGTTCTTGGAATAAGTGCTAAACGATGTATTAAGTCGTGATGAGTTCTTTCAGCCATTTCCCAAAGACTATTATGTGCATTAAAGCTGCCATAACTTAAACCAAATTTTTTAAGATAGTTATTAAGTAAATTGAAATGTGTCTGCTCTTCATAGGCGACTTGAATCCAGTCAAAATAAAATTGTTCTGGAAGATTTTTAAAGCGCCAGATGATATCGAGCGCCAAATTGATTGCACTAAATTCAATATGGGCTAGCGCATGAATGAATATTAATTTTCCATGCTGAGTTGAAGCTGATCTTTTTTCAACAAGTCTTGGTGGGACAATATTAGGTTTTAAGGGTGCGCCAGGTAAATGGAAGGTGTGGTGAATATCAGCTTTTGAATCAATCGTTACTCGATGGGACTTAAAAAAAACGTATATAGCTTTAACTTGATTTAATTTATCATTTAAATCATTTGTGGCAAGAGCCTTCAGGCATGCCGCTCTTAACTCCATAATGTGATCAATTAGTGAATAGGAACGATCGTAACAGAACCAGCTTTCATATCTGGTGTAATGATAGATTTTTTATCATAAGATAGCGCTATATCAGCAGCAGCAGTAAAACCGTCTTTATATAAACTGACTTTGTTGCCTTGCACTTTATAAATCTTTCCATTTTTCCAGTCACTGATAAAGAAATTGTCTCCAAATTTAACTAGGCCATCTCCACCGCCAAGCCCTTCAGCAATCTTCGAAATTGACTTAGTTTTCAAATTAATTTTGTATAAAATGCCGCTTGAAAAATCTACTTCATAGAGATCATTTTTAGCAATCCAAAGACCGTTGGGCGCTAGAATTTCAGGCGTATTTTCATTAAGTACTAAAGTAATTTTTTTGTCCTTAGAAATTTTAAAAATGGCGCCACCTGATTTAAGATTACCGCTATCACTCACATATAAATTGCCTGATTCATCTGAAGTAATATCATTTAGAAAAATAGGTGTTTGCGGAAATGCCATAGTACTTCCAAATACACTCCATTTACCATCTGGTTCAACTTTCAACACTCTATTTTTATCTGTTACATACAAAGACTTTCCAATGAAAATTAAGCCTTTAGGATCATCCATGCCATTTGCAAATGTTGAAAGTTTTCCATCGATTGAAATACGTGTGATTTTTCCATCACCATCTTTATTAAATTCACCAATCTCAGAAACATAAATGTCACCTTTGGCATCTTGAACGACTGATTCAGGACTTATAAAACCTGAGATTGCATTCAATGATTCATGCGCTTTTAAAGTCACACTTGCGAGCGCTGATAATAAAAATAAGAAAACACGTAAATTTTTCATAATTTTTTAGAGAGCTTTAATTAAAGACACTTTTCTTCACAGCCTTCTTCACTTACACCTAATGAAAGAAGCAATTCCACCATTTTTTTATCACCTTTTTCTTGTTTTACTACGCGGATAATAGATACGCCACCTTTCATTTTTTTATTAATATCAGCGCCCTTAGATGCAAGGTATTTAACCATATCAGTTCTGCCATCAAAAGCAGCATGATGAAATGCATTCATTTTTGTAAGGGGGTGAGTGTAATTGATATCAGCGCCATGATCGACCAAATATTTGAGAACTTGAAATTGACCTTTAGCCGCCGCCATGAGAAGCGGGCTCCATGCAAAATAAGTTGAATTAACATCTACTTTTTTGACTTCAACATATTTTTTAACGATAGGTAATTTGCCTTCATTCACAGCGCCTGTAAATTCGATTTGTTCTGCATCTGTTAATGCGAAAAGCTGCATCGAGAAAGTAAGCAAAATTAACGTTAGTGTTGTTTTTAAAAATTTATTCATATGAAGTGATTCTTTCGTTTAGTTAAAAAATTGATAAGCATTAGTAAACATTTTATACCATGGCGCTAATCCATCCCATGCTTCAGGATGCCAAGAGTTCTGTATTGCTCTATAAACCCTCTCAGGATGAGGCATCATAATAGAAAACCGTCCATTTTCCGAAGTAAATCCGGTAATTCCTTCAGGAGAACCATTTGGATTCATCGGGTAGATAGAAGTTCCCTTATGGTAATTATCAACATAGCGAAGTGTCGCAAGTTGATGATTTAAAACATCATTCATTTGATTTTGGCTTTGATATTCTGTAAAGCCTTCGCCATGTGCTACCGCAATTGGAAGTATTGCGCCATTCATCCCATTAAAAAATATTGAATTAGATTTAAGAATTTCGACAGATACAAATCTTGCTTCAAATTGCTCAGATTTATTTTTTACAAAATGAGGCCATAAAGCGGAGCCTGGAATAATTTCTTTTAAGTTGCTCATCATTTGGCAGCCATTACAAATACCCAGTGCTATTGTGTCAGGCCTTGAGAAGAAGGCTTCAAAAGTATCACGTGTTTTTGAATTAAATAAAATAGATTTAGCCCAGCCTTCACCTGCACCTAAGACATCGCCATATGAAAAACCACCACATGCAACGAGCGCTGAAAAATCAGTTAAAGATTTTCGGCTCTCAATAATATCTGACATATGGACATCATGCGCCTCAAATCCTGCGGTTGAAAATGCAGATGCCATTTCAACATGGCCATTAACGCCTTGCTCTCTTAAAATTGCTATCTTAGGTTTTGTTTTTTTGATTGCAAAAGACTGGGGAATTTCAAAATCAAATTTTGGATTTAATCCTGGATCAAGATCATCTGAAATTTTAGAAAACTCTTCTAAAGCGCATTCTGGATTATCTCGCATAGATTGCATTTTGTAAGATGTTTCAGTCCATGCACTTTGTAAACTTGATCTTGTATCTTCAAAAACGGTTTTATTTTGATGCTTAATGAGAATGGATTGGTCTGAATTGATAGATCCAATTAAGAAGGCATTTTGATTTAAAGCAGTATTAATTTTTGTAAGTACACTTGAAATATGTTCTTTTTTAATTTGAATGACAGCACCTAACTCTTCATTAAATAGAATAGCTTTAATATCGGGGCCGCAAGAAGTTAAATCAATATCCAATCCACATCGTCCTGCAAAAGCCATTTCACTTAAAGTAGCAAAGAGTCCACCATCCGATCGATCATGGTAAGCCTCAATCATATTTTCATCTTTTAAAGTTTGAATCACATGAAAGAACGCCTTGAGTATTTTTACGTCATCAAGATTTGGCGGTATATCACCTACTTCATTAAAGACCAAGTTAAATGATGAAGCCCCCAATCTATTCTTGCCTAAACCTAGGTCGATATAAATAAGGCCACTTTCTTTAAGCTTTCTATTAAGTGTAGGCGTTAACGTTTTTCTAGCATCAAAGACAGGTGCGAATGCGCTTACGATAAGAGACACAGGTGAAACAACAGTTTTTTCTTTTTCGTTATCTAGCCAAGTTGTCTTCATGGACATAGAATCTTTACCCACAGGGATGCTAATACCTAAATCAGGGCAAAGATGCATGCCGATCTCTTCAACAGCATCAAATAAAGCAGCATCTTCACCTATATGGCCTGCAGATGCCATCCAATTGGCTGACAATTTAATATCTTCTAAATGATGAATTGATGCTGCGGATAAATTGGTAATCGCTTCGCCTAAAGCCATACGAACAGAAGCTTTTGCATCAATCATTGCAATAGGTGTTTTTTCACCAATAGCAAAAGCTTCGCCTAAGTTGCTATCAAAAGATGATAAAGTGACGGCAACGTCAGCAACAGGAACTTGCCAAGGACCCACAAGCTGATCTCTTGCAATCAAGCCTGTCACTGATCGATCGCCGATATGAATCAGGAACATTTTGTTTGCAACGGCGGGGTATCTTAAAACACGATATGCTGCGTCTTTGATATCAATATTTTCTGTGTTGACAGATTTAACTGTTCTTTCTTTTCTCTTCACATTGCGTGTCATCTTGGGCGGCTTTCCTAAGAGGATAGATAAATCCATATGGACTGCATCTTTTTTAAGAAGACTATCTTCGACAATTAATTGTTTGTCATCTTTTGCAATACCAACAATTGCAAAAGGACATCTTTCTCGTTCGCAAAGTGATTTAAATAAATTAAGATCTTTTTCTTTGATTGCTAATACATAACGTTCTTGAGCTTCATTGCACCAGAGTTCTCGTGGCGACATGCTTGGCTCTTCATTATTAATTGCGCGTAATTGAAAAGTTGCTCCTACCCCGCCATCATTCACTAATTCAGGAAATGCATTTGATAAACCACCAGCACCTACATCATGAATACTTAAGATAGGATTTTGAGCGCCTAATTGCCAGCATCGATCAATCACTTCTTGCGCTCTTCTTTGCAATTCAGGATTGCCACGTTGTACGGAATCAAAATCTAAATTTTCTGCATTAAATCCAGTGCCCATACTTGAGGCAGCCCCGCCGCCTAAACCGATAAGCATCGCAGGGCCGCCTAATTGAATAAGAAGGGCCCCAGGTGGAATCGCATGTTTTTTTGTATGAATATCATTAATACTTCCAATGCCACCTGCCAACATAATGGGCTTATGAAAACCTTTTATCTCACCATCGTGTTTGATTTCTAATGTTCTAAAGTAGCCTGCAATATTGGGTCTGCCGAATTCATTATTATATGAAGCACCTCCAATGGGGCCATCGATCATAATTTGGAGCGCTGATGATATGCGAGCAGGAGCGCCGTAAATATCTTTTTCCCAAGGCTGGATAAATTCAGGAATATGTAAATTAGATACTGCAAATCCTGTGAGACCCGCTTTAGGTTTTGAGCCTCTTCCTGTTGCACCCTCGTCTCTGATCTCACCACCTACCCCTGTTGCAGCGCCAGAGAAAGGAGAGATTGCTGTCGGATGATTATGCGTTTCCACTTTCATAATAAAGTGAGTAAGTTCTTCATGATCACCATAAATACCATTTTGGTTTGGATAAAAGCGATTGACTTTAGCACCTTCTACAATAGAAGAATTGTCTGAGTAGGCCACAATCGTATTACCAGGATGTAATTGATGCGTATTCTTGATCATGCCAAAAAGTGATTTGGATTGCGTCTTGCCGTCTATCACCCAATCAGCATTAAATATTTTATGGCGACAGTGTTCTGAATTTGCTTGTGCAAACATCATGAGTTCTGCATCCGTAGGATTTCTTTTAATAGAAGTGAAATAATTAAATAAATAATCGATTTCATCTTCAGATAAAGCTAAGCCTAAATTTTTATTGAAATCATTTAAGACTTGTTTTCCACCTTCAAGTATTTCTGCGAACTGAATAGGTTTGGGAGGCAGATGAGAAAAAAGAGATTGAGCTTCATTAAGATCAAAAATCGAAACTTCTGTCATGCGATCATGAAGTAATACTGAAAGCGTTTTCTTTTCATCATGCGATAATAAAGATTCATTTTTTAATTCAACATATACAGCAACCGCTCTTTCGATACGTTTGATATCATAAAGTCCACAATGGTTTGCAATATCAGTAGCTCTTGAAGCCCAAGGCGATATGGTTCCCGGACGTGGCATGGTGATAATCGCGTTATGTTTAAATTTTAGTGTGTGAGCCTTAGGGCCATAATGCAGAATTTTTTCTAAGGTAGCATTATCATTTTCTGTGATTTTTTTCTCACACCATATGATATGAATATATTCAGAATGAATATCTTTGATTTGCTTATTGATTGCTTGAAGTTTTCCAAGAAGTTTTTCTTTTCTAAACTTTGAGTAAGCTGGACCACCAGCAATATGAATAATTTCTTGGCTTTGCATGTTTTGGGTAGTGTTTTAAGACGTTACTTTAAGCTTATGATTTTAACAGAAGCTATTTTTTTAAACCTTGTTAATTTTTAACAAATCAACTAGAAAAATAGAGCGAGGTTTGATAGAAAATAAAGCTAAAAACCCAGGCCAGAAGAAGCGCCCATGAAACTGAATAAATCACAAATGAAAGGTTTTTGGATTCGTTTTTAAGGGTTGCGATTGTAGAAAGACAAGGTGTATAAATGAGGGTAAAAATCATAAAGCTAATCGCCTGAATTTGAGTCACATTGCTATAAAGATGGTGAGTTAAAGCAGTACCTTCTACCCCATAAATCACTGCTAGTGCGCCAATGACAATTTCTTTGGCAATAAAGCCAAAAATAAGCGCAATCACCAATTGTTCATTAATACCAATGGGATGAAAAATAGGGGATAACCATTTACCTAATTGACCCGAATAAGTAAGTTCACTGGCAATTGGCACATCCATTGGGAAATGCGTTAATGCCCACACAAGAAGGACGCCAATAATAATGAATTTAGTCGCGCGCGTTAGAAAATGTTTAATCTCAAGCACGCTTCTTTTGATGATGTGATTCATTGTAGGAAAGCGATACGGGGGCAATTCAATAATAATAGGCTCCTTATTTTTAAACTGATGTTTAAAAATGAGTGCTGAAATAAAGATCGTCAAAAAGCTTAATAGATAAAGACAGAAAAGCACCAGCGGGCCATATGTGGCACTAAAGAGCGCTGTAATAATAAATAAAAATACCTGAAGTCTTGCTGAGCATAATGAGAATGGAATCACAAACATCGTTAAAAGACGCAATTCTTTTGTGCGCATAATTTTAGTACCCATGAGAGCGGGCACATTGCAACCAAAGCCCATAAGCATCATGACAAAACCTCTGCCATCCAAGCCTATCTTTTCCATCAACGCATCCATTAAAAATGCAGCTCTTGAGAAATAACCGCTATCTTCGACAATGCTCATAATGAGGAAGAAAAGAATAATAATGGGTACAAAGGCAGCTACGGTGGTGACACCTAAATATAGACCATCTAAGAGTAAGCTTTGAAAGATACCATGATGATTTGTAAATAAAGGCTCAAGATAATCCACCCTAAAAAAATTAAAGAATTGAGTCATCAAATCTTGAATAGGTTTACCGAGCGTGAAGATAAACTGAAATATCGAAAATACAATCACAAAGAAAATAGGCAAGCCCCAATAAGGATCTAAAAAGAGAGCATCTAATTTTTTTGTATTCTTATCGTTAAGTTTGGCCGGATACTTAACAGTTGATTTGATTAAAGCTTGAATTGTTTTTTCGTGAGATATTTGATCGGATAAATTTAATGGCTTAATTTTTTTAATAGGCGCAGTGATTTTTTGATTCAACACTTGAGTGGATGTCTTTAAAAGTTCAATCATACCTTCACCGAATTTAGCACTTGTTTTAACGACAGGTGTTTTAAGTTTTTTTTCTAATAATGGCGCATTGATTGTAATGCCCATTTTTTTTGCTTCATCATGCATATTGAGCGCTAATACACACGGAATATGAAGTTTTTGAAGTTGTAATAACAATGAAAGCTGTCGTTCAATTTGAGCGCTGCATAAGACAACAATCGCTAAATCAATCTTGTTGTGGTTGATAAAACTTTGTACAATTTTTTCGTCTTCAGATAATCCTTGAAGATCATAAATGCCTGGAAGATCCACTAGTTCAGCCATATGGCCGCCTAGCAATGTTTTGACTGCATGCAAATCTACGGTAATGCCAGGCCAATTACCCACGCGTGCCGATGATCTGCTTAAGCGATTAAACAGAGTCGACTTGCCCGTATTTGGCATACCTAAGAGGGCAATACGTTTCATAGGAGAGCTTTATTAATATGGATGAGTGACGCTTCGTGTTCCCGAATCATGAGTTCAGTCGTATCAATCATGATGTGAAAAGGACCCTTAAACTGCGCTTTTCTTAAGACAGTGATTTTCTTTCCGCATTTCAACCCCATGGCATTCAGCCTTTGGGTAAGTAAGCGATCCATGGCGAGCTTATCGATAAAACCGCTTTGGCCTTCTGATAATTCTAATAAGGTAGTCATAGCCATCTAAATGATAATGATTCTTATTATTATATACAAAAAAGCCTGCATAGCGCAGGCTTTGTATGACTTCTAAGATTGAATTCCTTATTTACGGTTATCTACAATCTTAGCTTTTGCTTTAAGGTCTAAAACAAGTTTATCAAGTTGTTTCTGTTGAAGTGTTTTAGCTAAACCTTCTTTCACTTTATCAAATTCAGGCGCTTGAAGTGCTCTTGTATCCTCTAGTTTAATCACATGCCAACCAAATTGTGTTTGCACAGGTGTTGTTGTGAAGTTACCTTTTTTAAGTGACGTCAGCGCATCAGCAAATGGTTTAACCATTGAATTCGCCGGAAACCAACCTAAATCACCACCTTTATCTTTTGAACCCGGGTCTTTTGATTTATCTTTTGCAAGTTTAGTAAAGTTGCCGCCTTTATTCAGCTCAGCAATGACATCTTTAGCTTCTTGTTCGCTTGCAACAAGAATATGTTTTGCATTGAATTCTTGTGTGCCTAAATCTTTTTTGTATTGTTCATAAGCATTTTTAATATCAGATTCTGAAATAGGATTTTTTTGTACGTAGTTTTGTAAGAATGTGTTGTATAGCATTTCTTTACGCGCTAATTCTTCTTTTAAAAGATAGTTTGCGTCTTTGCTAAGTCCCGTTCTCTCAGCTTCTTGATTAATGAGTTCCATTGCAATCATGCGATTCACAATCATATTGTTAAGATTGTCATCCATTTTTTGGCCACGATCTGTAAGATCTTTCACTACAAAATCATAAAGATTCTTTTTGATAGGCTTCCCATTCACCGTAATATTTAAATCGGCTGCTTGCGCTAAAATTCCAACCTGGATAAGTAAAACAAAAACTAAGGTTTTGATAAAAGAAAACATTAAAGCTCCTTGGTAATTAATATTGTAGAGTGATTCCTTAAGGCAAATCAGCTTTGATACTTAATGCATGAATTTTTTGAGGAATTAAATCTTTAAGCGCGTCGTAAATGATGCGATGCCTCATTATCGTTGATTTTCCTAAAAAATGCGAACTTGTAATTTCTAAATTAAAATGTCCTCCACCCGAATTACCGCTATGTCCCTTATGAAGATCGCTTAAATCCTTAAGGCTTAAATGCGAAGGCTCTAAAAATGCCAGCCTTTCTTTAATAAGATCTTGCAGCATAAATATTTAAGGTAGTGTTTTTCTGAAAGGTTTTACTTCAACAGTAGCGTAAACACCTGAAGTATAAAAAGGATCTTCATGTGCCCAACGTATCGCCTCATCGAGCGAAGTAAATTCAGCCACAATGAGACTTCCTGAAAAGCCATCTAAACCAGGATCGATGGCATCGATAGCAGGAAAAGGCCCTGCGAGAAGAAGCTTTCCTTGATCTTGCAATATTTTAATGCGCGCTAAATGCGCTGGTCTTTGAGCTAATCTTTGATTAAGGCTATTTTGCTTATCTTTAGCAATGATGGCGTAAAACATATTATTTGTGATTCGCTCTTGATGCTAAAACACCAATCAATATGGCATAGCAGATGATTAATCCTGTAATGCCAAATAATTTAAAATTGACCCAAGTGCTTTCTGAAAAATTAAAAGCGACATAAAGATTAAGCACACCTAAACCACCAAAAAATACTGCGGAAGTCATATTGATTTGATTCCAAGTTTTTTCATTTAATTGAATTTGTTGGCCCATGAGATTTTTAACAAGATTTTTTTTCTTGAAAAAATGAAAAAATAAAAGTGCGCCTGATAATAACCAATACAAAATACTGGGCTTCCATTTAATGAAATTTGCATCATGAAGCCATAAAGTTGTACCACCTAAGATGCTTATTAATACGGCATTAAATATAAGCAATTTATCCACTCTTTTATGGATGAGCTTGCTATAGATCACTTGAAAAAACGTGGCAGTAATAACGACTAATGTTGCTGTATAGATGTCTGAAAATTTATACGCAATAAAAAAAAGAATGACAGGAAAAAGATCAAATAGAAATTTCATTTGTAAAATCACCTCAAGGCTTTTGTAAATTATCTTTGGTCTAGACTATCTGATACTATGGTAGTTCATATTGAAGCACCTAATACTCATGATTGATCTTCATTCACATTCTACTATATCTGATGGATTATTAAGCCCAACTGCACTTGTTCGGCACGCACATTCTAAAGGTATCAAAGTTCTTTCTTTAACCGATCATGATGATGTGGAAGGTTTAAAAGAGGCAACTTCAGAAGCAAAACTATTGGGCATGCATTTAATTCATGGCGTTGAAATTTCAGTGACATGGAAAAGAGCCACGATTCATATTGTTGGATTAAATGTAAATTCAGAAAACAAAACCTTATTACAAGGACTTTCTTCTATTCGAGATGGGCGTTTTGAAAGAGCGAAAAAAATGGCATATGCACTTGATCAGATAGGTATCAATGGCAGTCTAAAAGGTGCACTAAAATATGCAAAATCAGGTATTTTAGGTCGTACACATTTTGCAAGATTTTTAGTTGAAACAGGCCATGCTAAAGATGTGAGAACCGTATTTAAAAATTATCTCGTCAAAGGTAAGCCAGGCTTTATTGAACACACATGGACCACTTTAGAAAATGCACTCACATGGATTCATGAAAGTGGCGGTATTGCAGCTATTGCTCATCCTGCTCGATATGATTTAGGTAAAAATAATCTTTTGGCATTCTTAAATGAATTTAAAGCATTGGGAGGCCAAGGGATTGAAGTCATTTCAGGAAGTCATACGACTGAAGATTCTTTAAAATTTGCAAGAATTGCAGATGAGTTTGAATTTCTAGCATCTATAGGTTCTGACTATCATGGGCCGGGAATTTCTTATAAGGAGATGGGGTCATTACCCAAACTTCCTGAAACATGCGTTCCAATATGGAAAACTTGGAATGAAGTCAATGCCTTGCTGAACTAAATTTTTTCTTAAAAATACATATTTCTTGAATGAATATAAGAATATTCAAATAGAATGACATTCTATATATGGAATTAACTGTTATACAAAAAGTCACCGTTTACGCGCTTCCCATTATCTTTGCGATTACGGTTCATGAGGCAGCACATGGCTATGCTGCGAAGCATTTTGGTGATTTGACTGCTTATAACCAAAATAGAATCAGTCTTAATCCATTAAGACATATTGATCCGATTGGCACCATTGTTTTACCAGCATTAACTGTATTACTGGGCGGCGTTTTATTTGGATGGGCTAAGCCTGTACCAGTTAATTTTATGAATTTGCGTCACCCTAAAAAAGATATGCTTTGGGTAGCTGCTGCTGGTCCTTTTTCAAATTTAATTATGGCGATCTTTTGGACGATTTTATTTGGACGAAGTGCCTACTTTCCGGAATCAATGTCTTTATTTATTCAGCAAATGGGAATTGCAGGTATTAGTATTAATTTATCTTTAATGGTATTAAATTTAATTCCATTACCCCCACTCGATGGAGGAAGAATTGCCGTGAGTTTGCTACCTAATCATCTCGCTTATAAGTATGCACAAATTGAACGATATGGGTTTTTAATTTTAATTATTTTATTAATGACTCATATTCTTGATTTAATAATTTTTCCGCTTATCCAAATTAGTCAAAGTTTAATTTTATGGATATTTGCTTAAGGATGAAGGTATAGGTTATGGCTATTGAACGTGTCATATCTGGGATGCGACCCACGGGTAATCTCCATTTGGGTCACTACAATGGAGTGTTGAAAAATTGGATCAATCTTCAACATGAATTCGAATGTTTATTCTTCGTAGCGGATTGGCATGCACTCACGACACATTATGACTCCCCCGAAATTATTGAAGAAAACGTCTGGGAAATGGTGGTTGATTGGCTTGCAGCTGGTGTTGATCCAGCAACAGCAACTATCTTTATTCAATCTAAAGTCCCTGAACACGGTGAGCTTCATACTTTGTTATCTATGATTACACCGCTGGGCTGGTTAGAGAGAGTGCCAACTTATAAAGATCAGCAGGAAAAATTATCCTCTAAAGATTTGTCGACGTATGGATTCTTAGGCTACCCATTATTGCAAAGTGCGGATATTTTAATTTATAAGGCAACTCAAGTGCCTGTTGGCGAAGATCAAATTCCTCATATTGAATTTACGCGTGAGATTGCAAGGCGCTTTAATCATCTTTATGGTAAAGAAGCTGGCTTTGTTGAAAAAGCTGAAGAGGCGATTAAAAAATTAGGCTCTAAAAAAAGCAGTCTCTATGTAGAAATGAAAACAGCGTATCAAGAAAATGGCGACGAAGAAGCCTTAGATTCAGCGCGCGTGTTAATCGAAGAACATCAGGGGTTAAGTTTAGGCGACAAAGAAAGGTTGTTAGGCTTTTTAGAGGGGGGTGGCAAAATGATACTAGTTGAGCCTGAATATAAATTAGCCCCCGCATCAAAAATGATTGGTTTAGACGGTCAAAAAATGTCTAAGTCTTATAACAATACAATTGCTTTAAGAGAGCCTCCTGAATCTGTTGAGAAAAAAATTAAAACAATGCCAACAGATCCTGCGCGCGTCAGAAGAAATGACCCGGGTAATCCAGATCATTGCCCTGTGTGGCAATTGCATCAAGTCTACTCAAATGACGAAATAAAGTCTTGGGTCGAAACAGGATGTAAAGAAGCTAAAATAGGATGTATTGAGTGTAAACAACCTGTGATTGAAGCTATCAATAAAGAATTGAAACCCATTCAAGAAAGAGCATCTCATTACATTGAAGATCCTGATCTTGTAAAAAATATCGTGGCAGAAGGTTGTGAGAAAGCGAGAAAATTAGCAAGAGAAACGATGCGAGAAGTAAGGGAAGCGATGGGGTTATATTACTAATGAATCAAGAAGTGCAAACAGCGACGATTGGAAAAATTCATGGAGAGAATATTGAGGTATTACCTCAGGATCTCTATATTCCGCCCGATGCGCTTGAAATTTACCTAGAAGCTTTTGAAGGGCCACTCGATCTTCTTTTATATCTCATTAGAAAACATAACTTAGATATTCTCGATATCCCTATGGCTGACTTAACAATTCAGTACATGGATTATGTAGAGAAGATGAAAGAAATTAAACTTGAGTTAGCTGCAGATTATTTACTTATGTCTGCCGTCTTGATTGAAATTAAATCAAGAATGCTGTTACCTAAGAAAACAGCTGAAGTAGATACAGAGCAAGACCCTCGGGCTGAACTTGTTCGCAGACTCATGGAATATGAGCTTATCAAGATAGCCTCTGAAAAGCTTACACAAATGCCACAAATAGGTGTTGATCTTTATGTAGCCAATGCCTATTTTGAAAAAATTACAGAAATTACTTATCCAGGTGTATCGATTGATGAAATATTCGCAGCATGGAAAAATATTTTAAATCGTGCAAAACATTTTGAAGCGCATAAGGTTGCTCGAAATGAGCTCTCTGTTAGAGAGCACATGACAATGATTTTGAGAAAACTTCAAGAAGAAGAATTTGTTGAATTTTCATCATTATTTAATGTGGCTGAAGATAGAATTCAAAAGTTAGTTGTATGTTTTTTAGCTATATTAGAATTAGCAAGAGAGCGACTCATTAAAATTACTCAGCAAGAAAGCTTTTCTCCTATCTACATTAAATTACAGATTAATTAAGCCATGACAGATTTAAATAACATATCGAAAATTAAACAAATACTAGAGGTAGCATTGCTAACAAGTTCTAATCCTTTATCTTTAGATGATTTGCAAAAATTATTTTTAGAAAAAATTGAGCGATCTACATTAAGAATGTTATTAGACGAACTTAAAACAGAATGGCAAGACCGCACTATGGAATTAGTCCTTGTCGCTTCGGGTTATCGATTTAAAGCTAGAGATGAATATTCAAGCTATCTCATGAGATTGAGCCCGGAAAAAGTAGCTAAATATAGTCGTGCCGTAATGGAAGTATTGGCGATTGTGGCTTATAGACAGCCAGTCACGCGCGGCGAGATTGAAGAAATTAGAGGTGTTGCACTTAACCCTAATGCTATTAGACAGTTGCAAGAAAGAGACTGGATTGATGTGATTGGTCAAAAAGACGTTCCTGGTAGGCCTTCCTTATATGCGACAACAAAACATTTTTTAAATGATTTTAATTTAAGATCTTTATCCGAGCTTCCTGATATCGAAAGCTTCCTTCAAAATGAAATTCCCTTGAATGTCTAACGTTAAGTCATTAAAGACTTAATTACCCTATGCGTTCACAAGATCAAGATTCAGCTAAAGACAGCAAGCAAACAAGCCCAACAAAAACTCAGCGTTTACATAAACTCCTTGCTCAATCTGGCATTGGATCCAGACGAGAAATGGAAAAATATATCGAAGCGGGTCGTGTACATGTCAATGACAGCCCAGCAACTTTAGGTCAATTGATCCATGAGCATGACGTCATTAAGATTGATGGAAAAACGACGCATCTTTTCTTTGATTTAAAATTTCCTAAAATTCTTATCTATCATAAGCCTGAAGGTGAAATTGTTTCGGTAAGTGACCCGCAAAAAAGAACTACAGTATTTTCAAAGTTACCTAGAATTAAAAATGAAAAATGGATTTCGATCGGGCGTCTCGATATTAATACTTCAGGACTTCTTATGTTTACCACTTCAGGTGATCTTGCTAATCGCCTTATGCATCCTAAATTTGAAATTGAACGTGAATATGCTGTACGTATATTTGGTGAATTAACCGAAGAACAAATGTCAAAATTAAAATTAGGCGTTAAGTTAGAAGATGGTTTCGCAAAATTTGATGAAATTCGTTATCAGGGCGGCGAAGGTGCTAATCGCTGGTATCAAGTCATATTGATGGAAGGCAGAAATAGAGAAGTTAGACGTTTATTTGAGCATTTTAATTTGCCAGTGAGCCGTCTTATTCGAACCAGATTTGGACCTGTATCACTTCCATCTCGCGTAAAAAGAGGCATGATGTTAGAGCTTGAAGTTAAGGAAGTTGAGAAGATTTTAAAATGGCTAGACATGCCTTTTTCAATGGTCAGTCTTAATGAAAGTCTCAATAAAGTTAAAGCCCGGAAAAAACATGCACATCCATCACCTTACGCACCGAAAGTGAAGCTTGATCGAAAAGCTATGCTAGATAAGAAAATTAAAAAAATTGGAAAAAAACCAGTTAAGAGAAGAATCAGAAGCGATTCCGATATTAAAAAAATCTAATCAGGTAATTGAGATTTTTGAAGCACAAACACAAAATCATTTCCTAAAGAAACATCTAGCCATTGAAATTGGAGTTTACGAAATTTATTTAACAAAACTTCTTTGTTGTGACCAATCTCAACAATCAATATGCCATCATCGTTAAGATACTGTTTTGCTTCGTGAATAATTCTAATGGTGTGATCTAAACCATCCTCTCCACTTCCCAAAGCCATACTCGGCTCTTTTAAAAATTCCATAGGGAAGCTATCAACTGAAGTTTGATTTACATAAGGGGGGTTCGAAATAATAAGATCATATTTCTTACCTTTTAAAGCATTAAATAAATCAGAATGAATTAATTCGGTACGATCATGCAATCCGTAATGATTAACATTGATTTCAGCTACTTGTAATGCTTTTTCGGATACATCGACAAGATCAATCTTAGCGTTCTGGAAACTGTGTGCCATCATAATACCCAAGCAACCACTACCAGTGCATAAATCTAGAGCACTATAGATTTTTTCAGGATCATCGATCCATGGGTAAAGATTTTCGCTTAATGACTCTGCAATTAAAGATCTTGGAACAATGACGCGCTCATCTACATAAAATTTATAATTTCTTAACCAAGCTTCATTAAGAAGATAAGCGGTTGGGATTTTATCGTTAATTCTTTTTTCAATTAAAAAAGATAAATCTTTTTTTTCTTTGCTCGTTAAGTGGGCATCTAAAAAGTTTTCTATCGTGTCGTGAGGTAAGTGAAGAAAGCCAAAAATAAGCCAGACAGCTTCGTCATATGCATTAGAAGTGCCATGACCAAAAAAAACATCAGAGTCTTCAAATTGACTGACGGCATATCTTAGCCAATCACGAATTGAAGAAAGCTCATTAAGTATTTGCGTTTGGCTCAAGCGAGTATCTTATGAAGAGTCAGTTTGTAGATATCTTTGAGTGGCTCGATATCTTTTACATCAATACACTCATTTATTTTATGAATTGTGGCATTAAGTGGACCAAATTCAACAACCTGATCACTGATGTTCGCAATAAAGCGACCATCTGAAGTGCCACCCGTGGTAGAAAGCTCTGGCGTGATTCCCACAGTTTCTTTAATCGCTTCCGATAAAATCTCTACAAGCTTTCCTTTTTTTGTTAAATAAGGATTGCCTGAATACTCCCAATCAATAACGTAATCAAGTTTATGCTTATCTAAAATAGCATGCGCTCTTTCTTTTAAATTTTCAGCAGTGCTTGCTGTTGAGTATCTAAAATTAAAAAGAATATCGACTTCGCCAGGAACAACATTTGTAGCACCTGTGCCACCTTTAATATTTGAAATTTGCCAAGAGGTTCTAGGGAAATATTCATTGCCTTCATCCCAAGACATATTCACTAAATCTGTGATTGCAGGGGCAACCATATGAATCGGATTTTTAACCAAATGAGGGTAGGCAATATGACCTTGAATGCCTTTTACAGTAAGCTTTGCGGAAAGGGATCCTCTTCGGCCATTTTTAATCATGTCACCGAATTTAAGATGTGACGTAGGTTCACCGACTACGCAAAAATCAATTCTTTGATTTCTTTCTTTAAGAAGCTCAACTACTTTAACAGTGCCATCCACTGCAACACCTTCTTCGTCAGAAGTAATAATTAATCCAATCGAACCTTTGAAATCTTTAGTTTCTTTTAAAAATTCTTCAATAGAAACAATAAAGGCTGCAATAGATGTTTTCATATCTGCAGCACCTCGACCATAGAGCTTGTCATCTTTGATTGTAGGTTCAAAAGGAGGCGATATCCATTGATCAACTGGCCCACTTGGCACAACATCAGTGTGACCTGCAAAAACAAAGAAGGGCGCTTCGGTACCTCTTCGCGCGTATAAGTTTTCTACATCACCTACTTTAATTTTTTCACATTTAAAACCTAAAGGCTCTAATAGGCTAACAAGCAAATCTTGGCAGCCAGCGTCGTCTGGCGTATTAGATTTTCTAGCAATTAAATTTTTAGTGAGCTCTAGTGTTCTAGTCATATTTATTTTTTAAATAATTGATTAAATATAGTTTCATCAAATCCAAGAGATACTACTTTTTTGTCAATCGCTACCAATGGCCTTTTCATCACCGTTGGTTTTTTTATAATCAATTGAATGGCAGTTTCTTGTTTGTCCCCGAGTTTTTTCTCTCGGTCTGTAAGATTTCTCCAAGTCATGCCAGATTTATTAATCAGCATATTCCAAGTTAAATGACTCGGTAACTTTTTAAACCATACATTTAAAGTAGTTTCATCTAATGCTTCTTTTTTGAGATCATAAAATTCATATTTAATTTCATGATTATCAAACCAAGTTAATGCTTTTTTGACGGTACTGCAATTTTTAATGCCGTACACCATCATGATTTAGATACCTCTAAGTAACTCGTTAATGCCTACTTTGCCAAGTGTTTTTTCGTCTACTTTTTTTACAATTACTGCACAGTAAAGGCTATAGGAGCCATCTTTCGAAGGTAGGTTTCCTGAAACCACAACAGAGCCTTTAGGGATGCGGCCGTATGTTACTTCACCAGTTTCACGATCATAAATTTTTGTAGATTGACCAATATAGACGCCCATAGAAATCACTGCGTTATCTTCAACAACAACACCTTCAACCACTTCTGATCGCGCACCAATAAAGCAATTGTCCCCAATAATAGTTGGACCGGCTTGAATAGGCTCTAATACTCCACCAATGCCTACGCCTCCTGAGAGGTGAACATTTTTACCAATTTGCGCACAAGAACCCACGGTCGCCCATGTATCGACCATTGTGCCCTCATCTACATAAGCTCCAATATTTACATATGAAGGCATGAGGACAACATTTTTTCCAATAAATGAGCCACGTCTTGCAATAGCATTCGGTACAACACGATAACCACCTGCTTTAAAATCTTCATCAGTGAAATTAGCAAATTTTGAATTTACTTTATCAAAGTAATTGGTATAACCACTTTTCATGACCTCGTTATCGTAGAGCCTAAAAGAAAGTAATACTGCTTTCTTAATCCATTGATGCGTTTCCCATTCTTGTGAATCTTTAATGCGTGTCGCTACTCGCAGTGATCCATTATTTAAACTATTAAGTACTTCATCCACAGTATCTTTAATTTCTTTTGGCGCATTTTTTGGATTGATTTCAGCTCTTATTTCAAAAGCATTTTCGATGATTGATTTTAATTGATCCATGAGAGTATTTTTTTTAAGTTAAAACAGTATTTTACATTAAAGTCTAATGTAATTATCTTAGTCGATTTGATTCATAGAGAGGCTTTAATTTGTAAGCAAGATCCGTGAGCTCTCGAATGCGGTTGTCATCAGATGGATGAGTGCTTAAAAATTCAGGTGGTTTTTTTGTATCTTGTCGTTTCATTTTTTCCCATAAGGTGACTGAAGCGAAAGGATTAAATCCTGATCTCGCAGCAAGCTCAAGGCCAATAGCATCAGCCTCTCTTTCTTGTGTCCGGCTATTAGGGAGAGCAAAAAAGAGGGTGGTACCTAATGAAACTGCCTGCATTGTGGCATTGGCTCTATTTCGACTATTTGTATTAGAGATGTAAGCAGCAAAACCAATCAAACCTAATTGTTGAACGGCTGCTGTCGACATTCTTTCCCGCCCGTGTTCACGAAGCGCATGAGAAATTTCATGCCCTATGACAGCTGCTAATTCATCATCTGTAGCGTTTAGTTTTCGAATAAGACCTGAGTACACCATGATTTTACCCCCAGGCATACAATAAGCATTCACTTCATTACTGTCTTCAATATTTATTTCCCAAGCCCACTGGCTAGCTTCGGGCTTAAAATAAGTTGCGTTAGCAATGAGTCTATTGCTAATTCTTTTAACGCGACTTACTTGAAAAGAATCAACGTTAAGTTTATTTTTTTTACTTGCTTCTTGAAGTGCGGCTCGGTAGCTATCACTTGCCAGGCTTGCCACCATAGATTGGGGCATAAGTAAAAGCTGTTTTCTATCGACACCTGATTGATTTTTTAAGGTAGTGGAAGCACAACCCGAGATAAGAAATACTAAGAAAAATAGGACACTATATTTCATTCTTAAAACAATACTTGGCTTCCCAATTCAACCACCCTGTTAGGAGGAAGCTTAAATTGATTAGTAATTGTTTCCGCACTTCTAAATAAACCGATAAATACTTTCTTTCTCCAATAATTCATGTTGTCTTTCGGCGTAGCTAATAAAATTTCCTTGCCAATAAAATAAGAGCTATTCATTGGATCAATATTGACACCATTTTTCAAACATAATGCCAAGTCTTTCGGTAAATCAGGCTCATCTTTAAATCCATATTTCACAGTGACTTTGTAAAAGTTGTAAGGCAGTTTTTCAACAGTTACTAGATCTTTTGTATGTGAGTGAGGATAGTCCATAAACATCACAGTCAAAATAATAACTTTTTCATGGATCACTTTATTATGTTTAAGGTTATGAAGAAGCGCATGAGGAACACCTTCAGGATTAGGCGTCATAAATATTGCAGTACCTTCTACACGAGGAGGTGGATTAGCGCCTATAGATGAAATAAATGAATTAATTTCAATAGCTTCACCTTTAAGTATTTTGTAAAGAAGTGCGCGGCCTTTTTTCCAGGTAGTCATTAAAACAAAAAGAATGCAGCCGATTAAAATTGGGAACCAACCACCATCGGGTATTTTTAAAATATTGGCACTAAAAAATGCAAAATCGATCATTAAAAAAATTGCCATAAAGATAACTGTTTTAATGGAGTTCCATTTCCACACTTCATAGAATACAAAGCTCGCTAGAAGCGTTGAGATTACCATATCACCTGTGACTGCAATACCATATGCGCCTGCAAGATTGCCTGAGCTTTTAAAAGTCACCACCAAAGCCATTACTGAAATCATTAAGAGCCAGTTAATTCTTGGGAGATAAATTTGTCCCTCTTGATTTTCAGATGTATGTTCGACATGCATTCTTGGCAAGAATCCTAATTGAAGTGCTTGCCTTGAAACTGAAAAGGCCCCAGTGATCACAGCTTGTGAAGCGATAATTGCAGCGAGCGTTGCTAAGATAATAAGAGGAATACCAAGAAATTCAGGCGCCATGAGATAAAAAGGATTTTTAATATTTTCAGGGTTGTTAATAAGTAATGCACCTTGTCCAAAGTAATTTAATGTAAGTGCTGGAAGCACAAAAATAAACCATGCAAGCCTAATAGGATGTTTGCCAAAATGCCCCATGTCTGCATACAGTGCTTCAGCACCTGTTACAGACAAAACGACAGCGCCCAAAGCTACAAATGCCACCATAGGTGCCAATTGGAAGAAATGAAATGCATATAAAGGACTAATTGCATAAAGTACATGTGGCTCTTGCGCAATATTAATAAGACCCAATAATGCAAGTGTTAAAAACCAAAAAAACATAATAGGACCAAAGAGCGCACCTACAACATTTGTTCCTTTACTTTGTGCATAAAATAAAATAAACAGTACTACAAGAGTTATTGGAATAATAAGATGGCTTAAGGAAGGAGCTACAACCTCAAGACCTTCAATCGCAGATAAAACAGAAATTGCAGGCGTAATCATTCCGTCCGCATAAAACATACAAGCCCCAAGAATACCCAAAATAATAATCCAATTTCTTTTATTACCGCTCGACGCATTTTTATTGGCAAGAGAGAGTAAAGCCATAATCCCCCCTTCACCTCTATTATCAGCGCGCATGATAAAGGCTACATATTTCACTGACACAATCATAATGAGCGACCAAAAGATAAGTGAAAGTATGCCTAGAACGTTAAATTGAGTAAGTTCAACTGGATGTTTGCTTAAAGAAAAAACTTCTTTCATGGTATATAAAGGGCTTGTGCCAATATCACCAAATACGACACCTAAGGCTGCTAGTGAGAGAGTAGCTATTGAGGCTTTGTGATTATTTTTGATATCTTCCATGAGCGCCAGAGTATTTTTAATTCAATCTAAAATTATTAATTTTTAAGATCTGAAATGGTTGCATCAGCTTGTCCATGGTTCAATTGAATACGAATTTTATCATCAAGCTTTAACTGGTTTGCATTATTTACAATCTGACCATCAACATTTGTGATAATGGAATAGCCTCTTGATAAAACAGCATGAGGACTTAAATGATCTAAGTTTAATTTCAATTTATCGATATTTAAACGATATTGGATCATTGCATTTTTCATGCTCTGATTAATTCTTTGTATATACTGATGAATCTGTTCCTTTTGTCTTTGAATTTGTTGTCGGGGCGATATAAGGCGTTTTTCTAGATAGTCAATTTTCTGCATCAATTCTCGAATTACGCCAGTCATCACTTTATTTAATTGATTTTTGTATACTTGAATTGTTTTGATTAGTTCGACAGTATGGCTTGTGACGAGTTCAGCAGCTCCTGTAGGTGTCGGAGCTCTTAGGTCGGATACAAAATCAGCTATCGTTGTATCAGTCTCATGACCAACGCCTGTAATAGTAGGTATTTTGGATGCAACAATTGCTCGCGCTACAATTTCTTCATTAAAAGCCCATAAATCTTCAATCGAACCTCCGCCTCGTGCAAGAATGAGCACATCACATTCCATTCTGATATTTGCAGTTTCAATAGCTTTTACAATCGCTAGGGGTGCCTCTTTGCCTTGAACGAGACTCGGGTATATAAAGATTGGAATATGCAGACTTCGTCTTTTAAGGGTGATAAGAATGTCTTCAATTGCAGCACCGGTAGGTGAAGTAATAACCCCAATAGATTTGGGAAATTGAGGTATGAGTTTTTTGCGAGAAGTTTCAAAAAGACCTTCTTTGAGGAGCTTTTCTTTTAATTGATTAAAGGCTTCCGATAAAAGCCCATTACCTGCATGCCTAATCAGTTCAATATTAAGTTGATATTCTCCGCGAGCTTCATAAAGCCCGATAAAGCATTTCGCTTCAATTTTTTCACCATTTTTAGGGACCCAATCAGCAGCCATATTTTTATTTTTAAACATGGTGCAGCGCACTTGAGCTTCATCATCTTTAAGGGAAAAATACCAATGTCCGGAAGATGCGCTTATAAAATTAGAGATTTCGCCTGAAATCCAAAATGAGGAAAAACTTTGCTCAAGAAGCTCCCTGACGAGGCGGTTAATTTCTTTAACAGAAAAAACCTTGGCTTCGTTAGGTTTGGAGCTATTTATTGGTGTTGAATTAATCAAACTAGGGGGATATCCGTTACAATTATCTTCATTATAGAGTTAATGAATAATTAAAGAGCTTTAATTGAAGAAATTTTTTTTATCACATAAACAAGCCCATTTATTTGCTTTTTTTGCTACTTATTTTTTAGTTGCATTAGCACTGATCATTCAAAAAAAATTTAATCTCGAACCTTGTCCTTTATGCATTACACAAAGGATTATTTTTATGGTGTTAGGACTATTCTTTTTGATTAATGCATTTATTAAGCCAACATATTTAATGAGAAGACTCTCCTTAGTCATTTTATCTATAACCTCAATTATAGGGATGGTATTTTCGTTTAAACATATGCTGATTCAATCGAAAGCCATTGATGTTCCTAATGAATGTGGCGTTGATTTAAATTATATGTTTGAAAATTTCCCATTTTCAAAAGCTTTGAATTTGCTTTTTAAAGGGACAGGTGACTGCTCGCATATTGATTGGACTTTCTTAAGCCTTACGCTTCCTGAATTAGCTTTAATCGGATTTGTATCATTTTTTATCTATACCGTTCTTTTATTTTGGATGAATGTAAAGTAATGCAATTAGAAAATTTTATTGGTAATACACCCCTCGTTACTTTGCAGCGTATGAACGGAAATTTAACCAGCGCGATTCACCTTAAATTAGAAGGTAATAATCCCGCCGGCTCCGTCAAAGATAGGGCGGCATTCTCTATGATTCACAATGCTGAATTACGAGGTGAGATTAAACCTGGTGACACCCTCATTGAAGCGACATCTGGGAATACAGGTATAGCGCTTGCCATGGTGGCTGCAATGAAAGGTTACAAAATAATTCTGGTCATGCCAGAAAATCAAACCATCGAAAGACGGCAAACCATGAAAGCGTTTGGTGCAGAACTCATTCTAACTTCGCAAGAGGGCAGTATGGAGTTTGCAAGAGACACCGCCTTAGAGATGCAAAAAGAAGGCAAAGGTTTTGTATTGGATCAATTTAGCAATCTTGACAATCCCAAAGCACATTACGATGGTACAGGCCCCGAAATATGGAAAGATACAAAAGGTCGTGTCACTCATTTTATTTCGAGTATGGGCACCACAGGCACGATTGTAGGCACTTCAAAATTCTTAAAAGAAAAAAATAAGGATATTCAAATCATTGGTGTCCAGCCAGAAGAAGGTTCTCAAATTCCAGGTATACGTAAATGGCCAGAAGCTTATTTACCTAAAATTTATAGTCCAAAAAATATTGATCGGATTGAATATGTCTCACAGAGAAATGCAGAAGAAACTGCGAGAAAACTTGCAAAAGAAGAAGGTATTTTTTCTGGAGCATCTACTGGCGGTGCCCTTTATATCGCTCTCCAAATTGCGAAAGTAAACAAAGATGCTGTGATCGTATCAATTGCTTGTGATCGTGGCGACCGCTATTTATCTTCTAATTTATTTCTGAGTTAAAGTTTTGATACCTATTTTAGTTTTTGATATCGAGACCATTCCTGATATTCAAGGTATTAGATCTTTATATGCATTAGATAACCAATTTTCTGATGATGATGTTGTGAATGTTGCTACTTACAAAAAAAGACAAAAAAATGGCTCGGATTTTCTGCAGCACCATCTTCAAAAAATTGTAGCGATCTCATGTGTTCTTCGAGAAAGAGATCAATTAAAAATTTGGACTTTGGGAGATATTGACGATCCTGAAGAAGAAGTTATTCAGCGTTTTTTTGATGGTATTGATAAATACACCCCTACACTTGTATCTTGGAATGGCTCTGGATTCGATCTGCCTGTATTAAATTATAGAGCTTTGATTTATGGCATTAATGCATCCAAATATTTAGATATGGGCGAGATTGATAAAGATTTTAAATGGAATAATTATTTAAGCCGATATCACACACGCCATACAGATTTAATGGAATTTTTAGCTATGTTCCAAGGTAAAAATAATGCCCCATTAGATGATATTGCAAAGCTGTGTGGCTTTCCGGGAAAGTTAGGTATGGATGGCGGAAAAGTTTGGGATACCTATAGAGAAGGAAATATTCAATCGATAAGAGATTATTGCGAAACTGATGTTGCAAATACTTATCTTGTCTATCTTAAATTCCAATTAATCCGAGGCCATCTTAATCAAAATGAATATGATGCTGAAATTAATTTAGTTAAAAATACAATTCAAGAATATCAAAAAGATTATTGGGATGAGTTTTTGTCCGCTTGGAAATCTTAAGTCTTCCTAAATGCAAGACGACATTAAATCTAAAAAAAAATTATTACTCGCCACAATAGAAAATATTGATCAAGAGGGTAGGGGTGTCACTCATATTGATGGTAAAGCTATTTTTGTAGAAGGCGCACTTCAAGGCGAGCTTGTTGAGTGCGAGTCTTATGTGAAAAAGCCAAGCTATGAAATTGCTTTTACGCATAGAGTGATTCGACAATCTAATCTAAGAGTCAAGCCTAAATGCGATCACTTTAATCGATGCGGCGGTTGTTCTATGCAGCATTTTGAGTTTCAAGCGCAAATTGCAGCCAAGCAAAGAGTGTTTGAAAATACTTTATCCAGAATTGGTAAGGTTAAACCTGAAACAATCTTGACGCCACTTGCAGGCCCCTCCTGGCATTATCGATACAAAGGCCGACTCAGGGTTAAATTTGTCGTTAAGAAAAATAAAGCGCTTGTGGGATTTAATGAAAAAAGAACACATTTTATTGCTGATATTTCTAGTTGCGAAGTATTACCTAAAAATCTCTCTGATATCCTACCCCCACTTCAAGATTTGATTACTCAGCTTTCTATCAAAGACAAAATACCTCAGATTGAATTTGCAGCAGATCAAAAACATTTAGTCTTGGTATTAAGAATTTTAGAAAAGCTAGATGTAAGCGATGAAGCGCTTTTACATGCATTCTCAAATCAATATCCCGTGCAATTTTGGACGCAATCTAAAGGCCCTGAAACAGTAAAGCCGTTATCAAAGAAAGATGAAGTGAAGCTTTCTTATGCGCTTAAAGAATTCGGCCTACAGTTTAGTTTTATGCCTTGTGACTTTACACAAATTAATCCTTTTATTAATCAAGTATTAGTCAGAAGAGCGATGAGTCTATTAAAGCCATCAAAAGATGAACGTATTTTTGATTTTTTCTGTGGGCTTGGAAATTTCACATTACCTATTGCAACTAGCGGTGCAAAAGTTACTGGTATTGAAGGCTCAGCGTCACTCATAGAAAGAGCAAAACAATGTCGAGATGAAAATCATTTAAATGATTTTGTAGAATATCAATGTATTAATTTATTTGAAATCACTAAAGAAGTATTATTAAAATTGGGTCATGCAAATAAATGGCTGATTGATCCTCCGAGAGATGGGGCGTTTCAATTAGTTCGGCTCATTGATGAAGATATTAATCCTTCAGTGATTGTTTATGTATCTTGTAACCCAGCTACCTTGGCTAGAGACGCTCAAATATTAGTAAATGAGAAGAGTTATAAATTAGATAAAGCTGGTATTGTAAATATGTTTACACATACATCGCATGTCGAATCTATTGCATTATTTGTAAAAACGGCATCTTAAGAATTAATTAATTATGCATATTAGAATTTCAATCAAAGAACAAAAACTTCATGTTTATCAAAACGATAATGTATGGGTGAAATCATTTGTGATTTCTACTGCAGAAAAAGGCGCGGGGCAAAATAAAGGTAGTTTTTGTACGCCTTTAGGTCAACATATTGTGCGCGCAAAAATTGGCAAAGGTGCACCTTTGTTCGCGCAGTTTGTAGCGCGAAGACTTACAGGAAAAATATGGAATCCAACAATGTCAGTCTCTCACTCCAAAGAGGATTGGATTTTAACTCGTATACTGTGGCTTTCAGGTCTCGAGGTTGGATTTAATCGTCTAGGTAATCAAGATACAATGCAGCGTTTTATCTACATTCATGGCACTAATGACCTAGCTCATTTGGGCGAGCCCAAATCACATGGATGCATTCGTATGGATAACTATGACATCATCGATTTATTTGATCAAATTAATGTTGGTGATCATGTCTTGATCACTGATGTCTAATATGCATAAAAATCAATACCGATATTACGATCTAGTCATGGCAGCATTTGTCACGGTATTGATTACATCTAACTTGATTGGACCTGCAAAAATTTCCCAAGTGGACGTTCCATTTTTTGGCATCTTGACTTTTGGTGCGGGCGTTTTATTTTTCCCTATCTCTTTTATTTTTGGGGATATCCTAACTGAGGTTTATGGGTATGCGGCATCGAGAAGAGTGATATGGGCAGGATTTGCTGCGCTTGCTTTTGCATCTTTTATGGCTTGGATGATTGTTGCATTGCCACCCGCACCCTATTGGCATAATCAAGAGGCTTATGAAGTTGCTTTTGGTTCAGCGTGGCGAGTGTCTTTAGCGAGCTTAATTGCTTTTGCAGCAGGTGAATTTGTGAATTCTTTTGTATTGGCAAAAATGAAAATCATGACCAAGGGTAAATATTTATGGAGTCGCACAATTGGATCAACTATTGCAGGTGAAGCGATCGATTCTATTTTGTTCTATCCATTGGCCTTCTATAACAGCGGTGTGATTCCTAATGACAAATTGATTCTTGTTGTTATGGCACAATTTTTTGCTAAAACATTAATCGAAGTATTATTTACACCAGTCATTTATAAAATTATTGCTTTTCTTAAAAAGAAAGAAAATATAGATTATTTTGATACGCGTACCAATTTCAATCCTTTTATTTTTAAATAATATGAATAAGATTGAATCTAAATGACAATCGGCCCATTAATGATTGATGTGGAAGGTCTTATATTGAAAGATGATGATATCAAAAGAATCATGCATCCGATGGTAGGCGGGCTTATCTTATTTACAAGAAATTACAAAGACACTGTCCAATTAAAAACTTTAACGGATGCCATTAGAAAAATAAGAGGTCATGATTTTTTAATTGCTGTAGATCATGAAGGTGGTCGTGTGCAAAGATTTAGAGAAGGCTTTACGATCATTCCTGCTATGAGAAAGTTAGGGGAAGTTTGGGATAAAGACCCTAAAAGAGCTAATCACTTAGCTTTTTTAATTGGCCAAATTATTGCTACTGAATTAAGAGTGTTTGATATCGACTTTAGTTTTACGCCAGTTTTAGATATTGATTACAGCGAAAGTACCGTGATTCGAGATAGAGCTTTTCATGTTGATATTGAAGCGATCAAGGCTTTGGCATCGAATCTTTTGGAAGGCTTAAAAGAAGGCGGTATGCATGGGGTGGGAAAACACTTTCCAGGGCATGGGTATATTAAGGCTGACTCACATTTAAGCATTTCTGAAGACGAAAGAACATTTGATGAGATTGCATCTAAAGATATGAGTATTTTTATCTCATTGATCAAGCATGGATTAAATGCAGTTATGCCATCTCACGTCCTTTATTCTGAGGCAGATAAACATCCAGCAGGATTTTCAAGTTTCTGGCTTAAAGATCAATTAAGAGAAAAGTTTCATTTTAAAGGTGCTATTTTTAGTGATGATATGAGCATGAAAGGTGCCATACTTGGTGGTGAAATGAAAGATAGGATTTTAAAGGCGCTCGAGGCCGGATGCGATATGGTTTTGTTATGTAATAGCCCTCAACTGGTTGATGAAGTCTTGCTTCATCTAGACTGGAAAATGTCATCTGAAAGTATTACAAGACTTCTTTCGATGAAAGGCGCTAAAGAACCTACTGAAGCCTTAAAAATCAGCCAAGAAAAAGGTTTCAAAGATATGACAAGTCAAATTATGACTATGTAAAATAATGCAAATAAATATTGAAACTATTTGATAGGTTCTATAATCTAAGAAAAGTTTTAAAAACTTTTTAGAGGAAAAAATATGGAAAATGTAAGAATTGAAAGCCAGTCGCAATCAACACTAGCGACAAATAAAGTACTAAGAAATACTTATGCTTTACTTGGTTTATCTCTGATTCCAACAACAATTGGCGCTTACATAGGTATGAGCATGAACTTTTTATTTGCTCAACAACATCCTATTATGTTTGCCATTATGCTGATGGCTGGTATGTTTGGTTTATTTTTTGCGATTCAAGCAAATCGTAACAATAGTCTAGGTGTTGTTTTATTATTAGCGCTGACTTTGTTTTTAGGTGTGATGTTAGGTCCAATTCTTCAAGTAGCGTTTAATCTAAGCAATGGTGCTCAAATCGTTGGTCTTGCTGCAGGTGGCACAGCAGCTATATTTTTAACTTTAGCGACGATCGCTACCACCACTAAAAAAGATTTTAGCTTTATGGGAAAATTTTTGATGATTGGTATCATCCTTCTCATCTTAGCTTCTCTTGCTAATTTATTTTTCCAAGTTCCTGCCATGGCTTTAGCATTATCTGGCGTTGCAGTCTTATTATTTTCTGGATTCATTCTTTATGACGTAAGTCGAATTGTGAATGGCGGAGAAACAAACTACATCATGGCAACTTTGGCGCTTTATATGAACATCTATAATTTGTTTGTTAATTTACTTCAGTTGTTAATGGCTATTTTAGGCAACAGAGACTAATCGTTCGATTGAAATAAAAGAGCCGTAGTTTTCTACGGCTCTTTTCTTTTTGAAAGAAAGAAATCTTTTAGTATTTGACCGCATTGTTTTTCTAAGATGCCACCTATAGCTTCTGCATGATGATTAATTTCTTTAACGCTGATTAAATCAATCATACTTCCGCAAGCGCCAGTTTTTGGATCAGGAGCCCCATAGATAATTTTCTCAATACGTGCGTGTTGAATTGCCCCAACGCACATAGCGCAAGGTTCTAATGTCACGTAAATCACGCAATCTTTTAGCCTGTAATTTTTGATAGCCTTAGCAGCTTCTCTGATAGCATTTATTTCGGCGTGTGAAGTAGGGTCATGATCACTAATGGATGTATTCATACCTTGACCGATTATTTCGCCATTCCGAACAATTAGAGCGCCGACAGGCACTTCATTTTTTAACTCAGCTTTTTTTGCTAACCCTAAAGCTAGTTTCATAAACTTAAGATCTTCATCTGTCATGAAGCAGTTTATTTTCTTTTAGGATCAGAAATTGTTGTTTTAAAACGGATCACTAAAATATAGAGTAAGCCAATTAAAAATGCACCTCCAACCCAAATACCGACTTCTTCAAATGTTGGTGTTGAGTCTTGCACAGGAAGTACAATGAGCTTTCTGAGGAAAAGTACCATCACGACTTCAATAAAGGTTTCAACTTCTAATTTACTTCCATTGAGGTAGCGCATTTCGGCAGAAATAAGGGCCGATATCGACCAAAGAAGCATTAAAGTGCCTAGTGCATGAATAAAGCCATGAATCAGATTATGGGCATTCGCTGCGGTATTGATTTCATTAAAGAAAAGCCAAGTGAACATAATAATCGACGTCGCTAAAGCAAGGCCAATAATAATATGGGCGAATCCATTTAAATAAAGCATAGCTTTAATAGCAAATTGATTAATACCTTTGAATTCGGAAGGAAGTTCAGTTTGAATCATCGTGGAATCCTTATTATTTAATTTGAACGAAGTGAAAACTATCTTTATTATAGAGATAACTTTAAATATAAAGATAGCTCTCTTAATGAAAAAACCAGCCATTACTGAACAACCTATCCATTCAATTCTAAGTGATAGATGGAGCTCTAGAGCTTATGATCCTGATCAGCTAGTCTCTCAAGAATCGTTTTTATCACTTATGGAGGCTGCAAGATGGAGCCCCTCATGCATGGGAGATCAGCCTTGGCAATTTATTTCATTCCATAAGAAAGATGCGACTTCCTGGACGCAAGCGCTTAATTGCTTATCTGTGGGCAATCAAAATTGGGCTATGGATGCATCTATTTTAATTTTAGCTTGCGCCCGTCAAAGCTTCTCGAATAATGAAAAACCTAATCGATGGAACCAGTATGATACTGGAGCTGCTTGTGAGAATATCTGTCTTCAGGCTACAAGTTTAGGGTTAGTGGCTCATCAAATGGGCGGATTTGATGTTGAAAAATCTAGACAATTATTTCAAATTCCAGGCCAGTATGATTTAATGTCTTTTATTGCGATTGGCTACCCACTCGCTGAAGAAAAAATTAGTGCTGAAGCGTTAGTTAAAGAAAAAGAAGCTAGAAAGCGTAAGCCCTTAAGAGAGATTTTTTATACCAATCAATGGGGTAAGCAGTCGTTGTAGTTTTTCAACCGAACACAACTGGGATATCAGATGGCAACAGTCAAGCTTACAAAAAAGAACTTTAAAAAAACAATCGAAGATAATGATTTTGTGATTGTTGACTTTTGGGCCCCTTGGTGTGAGCCTTGCGTTGAATTTAGCCCTGTATTTGAGGCGGCTTCGGACAAAAATAAAGATATTGTATTTGGTATGGTAGATATTGAAGCTGATCCAGAAATTGGTGAGTATTTTCAGGTTGATAAAATTCCAGGGCTTTTGATCATTAGAGAGCAGGCTGGTATTCATACTCAAATCGGTCAAATCGGCGCATCAGCGCTTGACGAAATTATTAAGTGGGCAAGAGACCACGATATGTCAACTGTAAGAGATTATTACGAAAGAGAAGCTAAAGGTGAAATTAAGGTTGCCCGAGAAAAGTAGTCGGATCGACTGATTGACCCTGTTTTCTGATTTCAAAGTGTAGCTTCACTTTATCTGTTCCAGAATCCCCCATTGTTGCAATTTTTTGACCTTTTGCAATCATCTGACCTTCTTTGACGAGAAGTTCTTTGTTATGAGCATAGACAGATAAGTAAGAATTATTGTGTTTAATAATCACAAGCTTGCCATATCCTTTAAGATCTTCACCGCTATAAATGACTTTGCCTGGTCCAGCCGCTTTAATGTCTTGCCCGAGCGCTCCTAAAATATCGATTCCTTTTTGCCCTTGTGCTTCATTAAAAAGATTTTCTAATTTACCTTTAGTAGGCCATTGCCAATCCAGTTTATCTTCTAAAACAATAGACGTACTTTCTTTAAGTGTTGCGGGCGAAGTATTATTGGTTGATTGTGTTTGAGGTGCAATCAATTTTCGGTTATATGCTTCCTCCGTATATTTCTCTCTATAAGCTTTGGGATTGTCTAAATGTATAACGCCCCCTGACACCGGTTTTATTTGAGGTTGAGACGAAGCCTCTGTATTTGCAATAGCTTCTTCATTATTTTTCAATGGTGAAGTGACAACCTCCTCATTTTTTTTAATTTCATTAGAAGTTGCAACAGGATTGTTTTTTTTAACTTGGTCAAATTTTATTTTGTCGCCTACCTTAATAGCATAGGGCTCTTTAATATCATTTGCTTGAGCGACTTCTTTGTAATAAAAGCCACAATCAAGACTTAAGCTATAAAGCGTATCACCTGGTTTGACGATATAAGTATCAGGACATGGTTGACTAGGATCCCTTTTCATTCTAACAACAGATTTTTTTTGCAATGCCGTAGATTTCTCAGGAGCTATTTTTTTTTCAATCACTGGTGCAGGCGCATTCGATGCGCAGCCAGCAATTAAAGAAGCTAGCGCCAAGTAAATAATAAAAAAATTCAATCTCATTTAAAGTTATTCATCCATGTTTTTAAATCATTAATTTGATTATGTCTTGTAAGATCTGCATGAATAGGAGACACAGATACAAAGTCATGACCCACTGAATAAAAATCAGTACCTTCTCCACCATCATTTGGAAGGCCTGCAGCACCAACCCAATATAAAATATTGCCATCAGCATCTTCTGTTTTATTCACAGGCTCCGCTTTATGTCTTTTTCCAAGTCTTGTGATGTGTATGCCTTGAATTTTTTCTAAAGGGATGTCAGGCACATTAATATTTAAAAGCATCGCATCTCTAGGTTTATTTTGTTGGTAATGCAAAATGAGATCAACTGTAATAGATGCAGCAGTTTCAAAATGTGTTGCTTCATGCTGCGACATCGATATAGCAAAAGAAGGAATATCTAATAAATAACCTTCCATCGCTGCGGCGACTGTGCCAGAGTATATTGTGTCGTCACCCATATTGGCGCCATTATTAATACCCGAGATCACCATATCTGGCATCTTGTCTAATAATCCTGTTAAGGCTAAATGCACACAATCCGTAGGTGTACCATTGATATGATAATAATCTTTCTCAACTTCTGTCACTTTAAGAGGGCGATCAAGTGACAGGGAATTGCTTGCACCGCTTCTATTTCGATCAGGCGCGACAATTGTGACATGCGCAATTTTTTTTAAATAGCTTGCAAGTACTTTAATGCCTGGCGCATCATAACCATCATCATTAGATAAAAGAATATTCATATTACTGACGATTAGCTCTCACATAAAACGTTGCACATAAAAAAAATACAATACTTAAAAAAACTTCAAGAAGCGCTATTTTAGATGATAGACCTTGATCAGAATAGGATCTCACGACACCTTCAATAAAATAAATTAAAATCAGCATACCTGACCATTTGTAAGTATAAATTTTTCCTTTAAGAATACCCATCAGCGAGATAAGCAGCGGAATGATTTTAAGTACTAACCATGAACTCTGATTTTTAAAAGGCGCCAAAAATAATTCCCAAGAGCATAAAAGAAAAATAAGACAGATTAAACTAACAGAAGCTCCTAATTGGAGATAATTTTTCATGTTGAAAGTTTGAGTGCAGTTTCGGCTAATCTTTTTCCCATCGCAAGGCATATTTTTTTTTCATCTTCAGATATAGGGGCTTTATTTGATTCTCCGGCCACATGGGATGGTCCGTATGGCGTACCACCAGTTTTGGTGGTGCTTAGTTCTGGAACTGAATACGGAACACCGAGAATTACCATGCCTAAATGAAATAATGGAAGTTGCATGCTAAGCAGTGTCGATTCATTGCCGCCATGGTGAGAACCTGAAGATGTAAATACACAGGCAGGCTTCCCAATAAGATTTCCATTTAACCATAAAGGTATCGTGCTATCGATAAAGTATTTAAGGGGTGCTGCCATATTGCCAAATCTGGTCGGGCTTCCTAAAGCTAGGCCAATGCATTCTTCAAGGTCTTTGTGTTCAACATAAGGAGGACCCTCAATAGGAATGTTGTCTTCTAAAGCCTGAATGGCAGATGTCACTTTAGGGACAGTTCGAATTCTGGCTTTTACACCAGAAATAGACTCAATACCTCTCGCAATAAATGAGGCCATTTCTCCGACAGCACCTCCATGAGAGTAGTAAAGAACTAAAACTTCTTTCATTAGATTTTTTTTGCTAACTGAATGGCGTCGCCGATATATGTTGCTGGCGTTAATTGAAGCAGTCCATTTTTAGCTTCTTGGGGAATTTCAAGTTGCTGAATAAACTCTTGTATCACTTCTTTGGATATATGGTCTTTCCCACGCGTTAATTCTTTAAGTTTTTCGTATGGATTTTCGATGCCATATCTTCTCATAACCGTTTGAATAGGTTCAGCTAAAACTTCCCAAGCATGATCTAAGTCATCAGATAATTTTTTTGCATTAATTTCTAATTTATTAAGGCCTTTAAGACAAGATTCAATTGCAAGCGCTGTATAACCAAAACCTAAACCAATATTTCGAATGACGGTTGAGTCTGTTAAATCTCTTTGCCATCTCGAGATCGGAAGTTTTTCTGAAAAGTGACCTAATAAGGCATTTGCAATGCCAAGGTTACCTTCTGAATTTTCAAAGTCGATAGGGTTTACCTTGTGTGGCATAGTGGATGAGCCGACTTCATTTTCTTTAAGCTTTTGCTTGAAATATCCAAGTGATATATAACCCCAAATATCTCGATTAAGATCGATGAGAATCGTATTCATTCTTATCATATTTTGAAAGAGCTCTGCCATGTAATCGTGAGGCTCAATCTGCGTTGTATAGGGGTTAAAAGTTAGGCCAAATGATTGTACAAATGTTTTTGAAAAAGCTTGCCAATCAAATTCGGGATAAGTTGTCATATGTGCATTAAAGTTACCTACGGCACCATTAATTTTTCCTAGAATTTCTTGTGCTTTAAATTGGTCAATTTGTCTTTGTAATCTATAAGCCACATTAGCGATTTCTTTACCCATTGTAGTTGGACTCGCAGCTTGGCCATGCGTCCTTGCTAACATAGCGTGCCCACTTAAGTCGTGCGCGAGATCTTTTAATTTCTTATTGAGACTTTCAAAGTGAGGTGTTAAGACATTTTCTTTGGCATACTTAATCATCAGCGCATGTGACAAATTATTGATGTCTTCCGAAGTGCATGCAAAATGAATGAATTCTGAAATACTTTTTATTTCTTGGTTGTTTTTAAATTTATTTTTTAACCAATATTCAACTGCCTTCACATCATGATTTGTTGTCTCTTCAATTTTTTTGATTTCAGCGGCGTCTGCTTCACTAAAAGATTGGATGGTTTTTTGAAGCGATTCTCTGGATAATTTGCTTAGTTCAGAAACTTCTTTAATCGTTTTTTCATCTGACAATGAAATGAGCCAATTAATTTCAACTTCAACACGAAATTTAATGAGAGCGAACTCACTAAAGTACTGACGCAAATTATCTACTTTTTTAGCGTATCTTCCATCGAGTGGAGACAGGGCATTGAGCGTTGATAATTGCATGTAGAAATCCTTGAGATATATAGTGTTATTTTAACTCGTTTTTACTTCAATTTCATAAGAACCGTGGCCATTAAGCCCTAATTGCTCGCTTAAGTAAGGCATGATTTCCTCTATTTGTGCTTTCAGTTTCCATGGCGGATTGATAACAAAAAGATAACTGCCAAACATACCAATATCATCAGTAGGTTTAGCAATCGAAAGGCTTACATAAAGCCATTCTTTAACATTTAATTTTTGAAGTTGTTTAAGCATAGCTAAGGGCTCGCTTCGATCGATCAAAGGGCACCAACACATATAAATACCTGTTTCAAAACGCTTCAAACTGTCTTTTAAAGACTCCACCACTTTAAGGTAATCATTTTTAATTTCATAAGAAGGATCGGTTAAAACAAGTGCTCTTTTTGGAGGCGGGGGAATGAGCGCCTTTAATCCCTGAAAGCCATCTTCACCATAGATTTTAGTATTTTGTTTTTTGCCTAAAGCATGAAGTAATGAAGTTAAATCAGTAGGGTGCAATTCAAAAAGCCTGATTCTATCTTCATGGGATAATATTTGGCTCGCAATCCAAGGAGAGCCAGGATATTGTTTTAATTGATCGCCACCATTGAGATTTCGGATAATTTCAATGTATTTTGCCAAAGCTAGTGGCTTTTTTTCATCATGAAAAATCTTACTTATGCCATCTAGGTACTCAGATGTTTTGTTAGAAAATTCACTTTCAAGCGAATACTTACCTGCACCTGCGTGCGTATCAATAAACCAATAGGGTTTATTTTTCTGTTTGAGGTAATCCAAGATCAGTGTCAGCACAATATGCTTTAGCACATCAGCATGATTACCTGCGTGAAAGCCGTGTCGATAACTAAGCATGGATAGAGGTCATGATGAACATGGGCTATTATAGAGTTTATAAATAAAATACGTGAATTCTCACGATATAAAATAATGACACAATATAAAGAAGACTGCAGAGAATGCCCTCGGCTTGCTACATTTTTAGATCAAGTTAAATTAGAGCAGCCCAGTTATTTTTGTAGGCCAGTGCCGCCATTTGGGGACACATCAATTCGTTTATTGATTGTGGGTTTAGCGCCTGGCATGCATGGAGCCAATAGAACAGGCAGGCCGTTCACGGGCGATTATGCAGGGATTCTTTTATATAAAGCGTTATTTCACTTTGGGTTTTCAAATCAACAAGAGTCAACTGCAGCAAATGACGCATTAAGACTCATTGATTGCAGAATTACAAATGCAGTGAAATGTTTACCTCCGCAAAATAAACCTGAACCTAAAGAAATAAAACAATGTAATCACTATTTAAAATCTGAATTAACTTCACTGCAACCAAATACATTCATACTAGCTTTAGGAAGTATTGCGCATCAATCCGTTCTATCAGCTTTTGAATTAAAAAAATCTGATTATGTATTTTCACATGGCGCTCGCCATGACTTGCCTAATCAATTAGTTTTATATGATAGTTATCATTGCAGTCGATACAATACCCAGACGAAAAGACTTACCGAAGAAATGTTTTTTAGTGTTTTTCAATCAATCAAAAAAGAAATGGAGAGTTAAATATGCCTTATATCAATATTAAATTAGCAGGAACATTAAATCGTGATCAAAAAGAAACAATTGCAAAAGAAATCACGACACTTATGGAAAAAGTAGCTCACAAGCCCGCGTCTTATACATACATTGTGTTTGATGAAGTTAAGGGTGAAGATTGGTCTGTAGGAGGTAGTTTGTTAGGCTAATTAAATGGATATTAAACCCTTTTTAAAAACATTACCTAGTTTACCTGGTGTATATCGGATGATTAACCAGGCAGGGGAGGTAATTTATGTTGGAAAAGCTAAAGATTTAAAAAAAAGGGTTTCATCTTACTTTGTTAAAACTATTGTAAGTCCGAGAACAAAAATGATGGTAGGTCACATTGATCATATTGAAATCACTGTGACACATTCTGAAGCTGAGGCTTTGATCTTAGAAAACAACATGATCAAGTCTCATATGCCTCGCTACAATGTTATTTTTAGAGATGATAAATCTTATCCATATATTGTATTAACTGGTGAAAAATACCCACGATTAGCTTTTCATCGAGGCGCCCAAAAAAAAGGGAATCAATATTTTGGACCTTTTCCAAATACCAATGCGGTTAGAGAAAGTATCCAGCTCTTACAAAAAGTTTTTAAATTAAGAACGTGTGAAAACTCAGTTTTTAAAAATAGATCAAGACCTTGCCTTCAATATCAGATTCATCGATGCACCGCACCATGTGTTGATCTGATTAAAGAAGATGAATATAAAAATGACATTAAACACGCATCACTTTTTTTAGATGGCAAAGATAGTGAAGTTATTAGCCAACTGACTCATCAAATGAATGAAGCAGCAAGCTCCCATGCATTTGAGCATGCAGCTTTATATCGCGACCGCATTCAAAGTTTAAGGCAAGTAAGAACAAAGCAATTTGTAAGTGACTTTAGTGCTAGCGATGCTGACATTATTGCGTGTGTTGAAGAGGCAGGTGAATACTGCCTAAATTTAGTAATGATTCGGGCAGGGAGACATTTAGGCGATAAAAGTTTCTTTCCTAAAAATGCTGCTGATATTCAGACGCAAGATGTAATTGAAACCTTTGTTGCACAATATTATACAAATCAGACGATACCAAAATTAATCGTTACACAACAGCATGTGAATCAATCATTATTGTCCGAATTTTTTAAGTTAAATTACGACATCGAAGTTAAAGTAATTAATAAAGCGGTTGGTGATAAACGCGTTTGGCTCACCATGGCGCAAAAGAATGCGCAGATTGCTTTAAAACAAAAACTGATGCAATCAGAAAGCCAACAAAATAGAGTAGAAGCACTAAAAGAAATTTTTAATTTATCTGAATCATTTTCAAGAATTGAATGTTTTGATATCAGCCATACCATGGGTGAAGGAACAGTTGCCTCATGTGTGGTTTTTGATAAAGGTAATCTTCAAAATAAAGAATATAGACGATTTAATATTGAAGACATTAAGCCTGGAGATGATTACGCAGCTATGCGCGAAGTATTAACCCGTCGCTATAAAAAAATTGCAACGGGTGAGGGTATTAAACCCGATCTTATTTTTATAGACGGAGGTAAGGGTCAGCTTAATATTGCTATAGAGGTTATTCAAGAATTAGGCTTAAGCGATATTCTGCTTGTAGGCATTGCAAAAGGTGAGGGAAGAAAACCTGGCTTGGAACAACTTTTTGTAGAAGGTAAAGACGAGCCCATCATTGTTAAAAAAGATAATGTTGGATTTCATCTCATACAGCAAATAAGAGATGAAGCGCATCGTTTTGCCATTTCAGGCCATAGAGCTAAGCGCGCTAAAAAAAGGATCACTTCATCCCTAGAAGATATTGAGGGTATTGGTACACAAAAAAGAAAAAATCTACTCGTCTATTTTGGCGGTATAGAGCGCATTAAAAATGCTAGTATTGAAGAAATTATCATGGTTGATGGTATTGATAAAAAGTTAGCTGAAAAAATTTACGATTACTTTCATTAAGAAATAAATACATATGAAAATTAATGTCCCCAATGCACTTACTTTTTTCAGGGTAGTTTTGATTCCTTGTTTTGTAGGCATTTATTATCTTCCTCATACACTGATCAACCAGTCTTTAATGAACTGGATAGGCGCTGGCATTTTCTTATTTGCTGCAATTACTGATTGGCTTGATGGATTCTTTGCGCGATATTTAAATCAAGCCTCTAAATTTGGTGCGTTTTTTGATCCAGTAGCAGATAAATTGATGGTGGTTGCAGCCCTTCTTGTTTTATTAGAGCTTGATCGGGTGAATGCAATTATTTCCTTGATTATTATTGGTCGTGAACTTTCTATCAGTTCTTTACGTGAATGGATGGCAACTATTGGCAAACCAGGTGGCATGGCGGTTATGTTTATAGGTAAACTTAAGACCACCATCCAGATGGTTGCTATTTTGATGCTTCTTTACTATGACGATCTATGGTTTATCAATGTAAAGTGGATAGGCAATATATTGATTCATATAGCCGCATTACTCACTGTAATTTCGATGGTTTATTACATCCGTGTGGCTTGGCCTACCTTAAGAAAGAGCATCAAAATAAGGTAAGTCTTAAGAATAGGTCGAGACTTTAAATTGACACTAGCCCAAAAAACGCTAAAATACTCGCTTCTTTACGCGGGAATAGCTCAGTTGGTAGAGCGCAACCTTGCCAAGGTTGAGGTCGCGAGTTCGAGACTCGTTTCCCGCTCCAAATCAAAATCGGGGAAGCATCGTCTTCCCCTTTTTAATTTTGGTGATATTGATGTGGCGCGATAGCAAAATGGTTATGCAGCGGCCTGCAAAGCCGTAGACGCCAGTTCGATTCTGGCTCGCGCCTCCACTTATTAGCGCTTAAGTCTTTTTAAGAATAATTAGTGATAAAATTCGGTCTTAGTTTTATTTCAAAAGGCCCGGGTGGTGAAATTGGTAGACACAAGAGACTTAAAATCTCTCGCTCGCAAGGGCGTGCCGGTTCGATTCCGGCCCCGGGCACCACATTTTATTATTTCCCTGTAGTTTGAAAACAACACTTCTTTGCAAATTTACCCCTCACCATCGTCATCCAATACTTGATCGATTTTTGACGATTGGACAAGTTGAATCTTTAAAATTTTCCTACGAAGAATTTGTATGTCATTTGTTAGGTATAAAACCTAATCCCGATTATCCATTTGCTGCTGTGGATTATCAAAAAAACCATACGCATTATTATCTCTATGCAGATCCCGTTTATTTGAGCCTTCAAAGAGATACATTTTTTTTAGAAAAAAAATTAACAGATGATTTTACGAAGAATGAGATTAAAAAATTATGTGATGCTCTTAATAAGACATTTAAAGATGAAACTCGCGCATTTGTCTTAAACGATCAAGAACAGTTATTTCTTGAATTAAAAAAAGAGCCTCACATTAAAACGACATCGATTCCTCATATCAAACGTCAGTCGATTGATTTATTTATGCCCCAAGGTGATGATGCTATGGCATGGCATGCATTTATGAACGAAATTCAAATGTTTCTTTTTGAACATCCTCTTAATCAAGATAGGGTGCAGCGAGGACTTCTTTCCCCTAACAGCATTTGGTTTTCAGGTGGCGGCTTATTGCCACAGAATATTCAAAACCCTTATACAACTATTTTTTCTAATGCTAATTTTTTAAAAAAAGCGCTATCTATTGATACAAAGATTTCTCTTCAAGCTTTAGATAACTTTCATCAAGACAATGTCAACAGCAACACATTTATTGCTTTTGAGGATGATAAAGAGATAGATCGCATTTTAGAAATTGTATGGAATAATTTTAAAAAACGAAAAATAAAGCATTTGGATATTTATATCAGCTATCAAGGCGAGCTCTTACATATTCACAATAGATTGATACAGCTACTTAAGGTATGGAAAGAAACTAATACAGTAGAAAATTATTTTAATGTTCATTAAACCAAAAAAAGTTGATTATGCTGCTTTAGATCTGCTCGTTAATTCAGGGCTCAACCCTCATTTGGCGAAGTTTTATTCAGCGCGAGGGATTAAGCATATTGACGATGCCACACTCTCTATTGAGAAAATTATTCCACCAGAAGCTCTAACAAACAACACATCAATGGCGTCGATTTTAGCGGATGCTATTTTAGAAAAACAAAAAATTCTTATTATTGGCGATTATGATACAGACGGCGCAACCTCGACCGCTGTTGGTGTAAGGGCGCTCAAAATGATGGGTGCTGATGTGGATTATTTGGTACCTAATCGATTTGAATTTGGTTATGGTTTAACACCTGAAATTGTTGATTTAGCGAAAGAAAAAAATCCTAATATTATTATTACCGTTGATAACGGTATTGCAAGTGTTGAAGGTGTCAATCAAGCTAATCAATATGGTATCGATGTCTTAGTCACGGATCACCATCTTCCTGGTGATACATTGCCTCGTGCTAAATGTATTGTGAATCCTAATCAGCATGGTTGTGATTTCCCAAGTAAATATCTATGTGGTGTAGGCGTTATTTTTTATGTGATGTTAGCTTTAAGAGCCGAACTTCGAAAACGAAATTATTTTAAAGACCATGCAGAACCTAACTTAATGCAGTTAATTGATCTTGTCGCTTTGGGCACGGTTGCAGATTTAGTGCCGTTAGATCGAAATAATCGTACTTTAGTTGAATATGGTATTCGAAGAATTAGGTCAGGTCAGGCCAATCCTGGCATTCGAGCGCTTATGGCATTAACTAAAAAAAATCCATCACAATTCCATACTTCTGATCTTGCTTTTAGTATTGCACCAAGGCTCAATGCTGCAGGAAGACTGAATGATATGTCTTTGGGCATTCAATGTCTTTTATCTGAAAGCTATGAAGATGCGCGTTTTATTGCATCATCACTTGAAGCTTTAAATCTCAAAAGAAGATCAATTGAATCTGAAATGAAAGATGGTGCTTCAATTCAACTGCATGACGTAAATTGTGAAGCGCAATTTAGTATCGCACTTTATGACCCCACTTGGCATCAGGGAGTGATCGGGATTATTGCTTCTCGCATTAAAGATAAATATCATCGTCCTGTGATTGTGTTTGCTAAATCTGATGAAGGCATTCTTAAGGGCTCAGGTAGGTCTATTCAATCACTTCATTTAAGAGATGCGCTCGATCTTGTTTCAAAAAAAGATCCAAATATTCTTATGACATTTGGTGGTCATGCCATGGCAGCCGGACTCACTATCAAAGAAGCGGATTTTGATCGATTTGTTCAATTATTTGAAGAAACCGTAAAAGGTTTAATCTCATCAGATGATCTTGAATTAACAATTGAAGTAGATGATGCACTTAATTTTTCAGAAGTCACTTATGAAGATATAGAGCATATTAACGCGCAAGTATGGGGACAAGGTTTTCCGCTACCTATTTTTGAAGGTGAGTTTGAAGTTGTGGAGCAAAAAATCCTTGCAGATAAGCATTTGAAGTTAAGTCTTCTGCTACAAAATAAAGTGTTTGAAGCTATTTATTTTAATCATAGCGAACACCTCCCTCGCAAGATAAAAGCGATCTATCAGGTTGATTCTAATGAGTTTAATGGCAATAAAAAAATTCAAATTCAATTAAGAATGCTTTCTTAACGAGTATCCTTGAATTGCCCATCTAGCGGCAACAAAGTAAAATTCAACAAACTATTTAAGAGAGTGTCATGAGACGTAAAATCGTTGTTGGTAATTGGAAAATGAATGGTTCTTTGGCATCCAACGAATCGCTCCTTAAAGCCTTGGTAGAAAAAATACCTCAAAAAATCCCAGTGGACATTGTGGTATGTGCTCCTTATCCCTACTTATTTCAAACGCAATCCTATCTTAAAAATTCCCCTATTCGTTGGGGCGCTCAGAATGTGGCTAAATTTGAATCAGGCGCTTTCACAGGTGAAGTAAGTGTTTCTATGCTCAAAGAATTTGGTGCAAGCTATGTGATTATCGGCCATTCTGAAAGAAGTACGGCTTATTGTGAATCAGATGAAAATATCGCCACCAAATTTATGATGGTAAAAAAAGCAGGCATGACGCCGATTCTCTGTGTAGGTGAAACTTTAATTGAACGAGAAGCTGGCATTATGGAAAAAGTTGTTTCTAAGCAGCTTGATACCATTATTGAAATGTATGGCGAAGAAATATTTGATGAGGCTGTGATTGCTTATGAGCCTGTATGGGCAATTGGTACTGATTTGGCTGCTTCTCCTGAGCAGGCGCAAGCGATGCATCAATTTATTCGTGAGAAATTATCCTCAAATACTAAGGTTGTAAAGAGCCTTAAAATCATCTACGGTGGGAGCGTAAACCCTCAAAATGCGTTACAATTATTCTCTATGCCAGACGTAGACGGCGGACTCGTAGGACGGGCTTCTTTAAATGCGAGTGATTTTGAGTCTATATGTCATTCGGCTGAAATATAAATCAAAGAAAATAGGATTATGGAAAATTTATTAACAATTATTCATGTGATTGCATGCTTAGGTGTCATTGGTTTGGTGCTTATGCAACACGGCAAGGGCGCCGATATGGGCGCAGCTTTTGGAAGTGGCTCATCAGGAAGTTTATTTGGCGTAAGCGGCTCATCTAATTTTTTAAGCAGAACAACAGCAATATTTGTTTTAGTCTTTTTTCTGACTAGTATTGCCTTAGCGTTTATCGCAGGTCAAAAATCAGGCACTGAAAGTGTGGTGAAAGCAACTGAGTCTTCAGAAGCGCAAAAACCTTCTGAAACTAAAAGTGGTGAAGCTCAGTCAAATTCATCAAGTGGTGCGCAGAATATCCCAAAATAGAGACTGTTAAATCTATAAAGCCGTCGTGGTGGAATTGGTAGACACGCTATCTTGAGGGGGTAGTGACGAAAGTCGTGAGAGTTCGAGTCTCTCCGACGGCACCAAATTAAGAAAATCAAGCAGTATTTTTTAAGGAATCGTTGTGCTGGAAAATTATTTTCCAATTTTATTATTCATATGCGTAGGACTTGCGGTTGGTGCAGGGCCTCTTCTCATCGGCAGCATTCTCTCACCTAATAAACCTGATAGCGAGAAAAACTCTCCATACGAATGTGGTTTCGAAGCATTTGAAGATGCGCGTATGAAATTTGATGTGCGTTATTATCTTGTTGCTATCCTTTTCATTTTATTTGATCTTGAAATAACATTTCTTTTCCCTTGGGCAGTGGCCATTCAAAAAATTGGTATGTTTGGATTTATTGCAATGATGATTTTTTTAGCCATTTTGGTGGTTGGTTTTATTTACGAATGGATGAAAGGTGCCCTTGATTGGGAATAGCGAATGAGCATTGAAGGCATCATGGAAAAAGGATTTGTCACCACAAATCTAGACACTCTTATAAATTACACGCGCACAGGTTCTTTATGGCCTATGACTTTTGGACTTGCATGTTGCGCTGTTGAGATGATGCATGCAGGAGCAGCCCGATATGACTTAGATCGATTCGGTATTGTATTTAGACCTAGCCCAAGACAGTCGGATGTCATGATTGTAGCTGGCACACTCGTCAATAAAATGGCGCCCGCATTAAGAAAAGTTTACGATCAAATGGCAGAGCCTCGTTGGGTTATTTCGATGGGCTCTTGTGCAAATGGTGGTGGTTATTATCACTATTCTTATTCAGTCGTTCGTGGTTGCGATCGTATTGTTCCAGTAGATGTGTATGTACCTGGTTGCCCGCCAACAGCTGAAGCCCTTATGTTTGGAATTATTCAGCTTCAAAATAAAATTAAACGTACCAATACGATTGCGCGTTAATTTATGAGCTCAGTCGAAATATTACTTAAAGAAATAAAATCGACTTTTGGTAAAGAAGTTAGTCACACATTCATTGAGCATAATGAACTCACTATCGAAGTAAAAATAGATGATCTCTTGTCTACTTTAAAAACTTTAAAACAACACAAAGCATTTCAATTTAAACAATTAATTGATCTTTGTGGTCTTGACTATAAAGATTATGGCGAAGGGGCTTGGACCAAACCTCGCTTTGCTCTGGTTTATCATTTCTTATCCATCGAACATAACCACCGTATTCGAGTAAGAACTTTCTCTAAAGAAGAAAATTTTCCATTATTTCCATCGGTGATAGATTTATGGCCAGCTGCCAATTGGTATGAACGAGAAGCCTTCGATTTATTTGGTTTTATGTTTACTGATCACCCAGATTTAAGACGCATACTTACAGATTATGGATTCGTAGGCTATCCATTCCGCAAAGATTTTCCGATGATTGGTAAAGTTGAAATGCGTTATGACGATGTGCAAAAGCGTGTTGTCTATCAACCTGTTTCTATTGAAGAAAGAAATAACGTGCCGCGCATCATTCGTGAAGAAGGTTTCCATAATGGCTGAGATTAGAAATTACACGATGAATTTTGGCCCACAACACCCTGCAGCGCATGGTGTATTGCGTTTAGTATTAGAACTTGATGGTGAAGTTATTCAGCGTGCAGATCCTCATATTGGACTGCTTCATCGCGGTACAGAAAAGTTAGCTGAAAATAGAACGTACTTACAAACTGTTCCTTATATGGATCGTTTAGATTACGTATCTATGATGGCGAATGAACACGCGTATGTTCTAGCCATTGAAAAATTATTGAATATAGATGTTCCCATTCGCGCTCAATATATTCGTGTCATGTTTGATGAAATTACCCGCATCTTAAATCATTTGTTATGGCTAGGAGCACATGCACTTGATGTCGGCGCTATGACTGTATTCTTATATGCATTCCGTGAAAGAGAAGATCTTTTTGATTGTTATGAAGCTGCGTCTGGCGCCAGAATGCATGCAGCATATTATCGTCCCGGTGGCGTTTATCGCGACCTACCTGATCGCATGCCTCAATATGAATCGACTTTTAAAAATAAAAAAGAATTAGATGGTTTAAATCAAAATCGCAGTGGCTCACTCTTAGACTTCATTGAAGATTTTGCAAATCGCTTTCCAAAATATGTAGATGAATATGAAACATTATTAACAGACAATCGTATTTGGAAACAGCGTACAGTGGGCATTGGCGTTGTTGATCCAGATCGTGCCATAGCGCTTGGCATGACAGGTCCAATGTTAAGAGGCTCAGGAATTGCATGGGACTTAAGAAAAAAACAACCTTACGAAGTCTACGATCAACTTGATTTTGATATTCCTGTCGGTGTGAATGGTGATTGTTATGATCGATATCTTGTTCGCATCGAAGAATTTAGACAATCCAATCGTATTATTAAACAGTGCGTTGATTGGCTCAGAAAAAATCCAGGCCCAGTCATTAGTGATAACCACAAAGTAGCTCCACCACCGCGCGCTGCCATGAAAGAAGATATGGAAGCAATGATTCATCACTTTAAATTATTTACAGAAGGCTTCCATATTCCGCCAAGTGAAGCTTATGCAGCAGTTGAACATCCCAAAGGCGAATTCGGCATTTATTTAATTTCGGATGGCGCAAACAAGCCTTATCGTTTAAAGATTCGCGCTCCAGGTTTTCCACATTTAGCAGCTTTAGATGAAATGACCCGAGGTCATATGATTTCTGACTTAGTTGCCATTATTGGCACACAAGATATTGTATTTGGTGAGATTGATCGATAAAAATGATACACGCTGACGATATTAAATTAATTGATAAAGAATTAAAGAAGTTTCCGGATAACCAAAAACAATCCGCAGTGATTTCTGCTCTTCGTATTGTTCAAACACGACATGGTTGGCTATCTAATGAACATATTTCTGATGTTGCACACTATCTCGGTATGCCAGAAATTGCAGTGATGGAAGTTGCAACTTTTTACAATATGTTCAATTTAGAATCAAAAGGCAAATACCAAATTACGGTATGCACCAATATTTCATGCATGTTAAGAAATTCAGATGAAATTGTGCAGCACTTAGAAAAGAAATTAGGTATTGGTTTTGGTGAAGTCTCTAAAGATAAAAAATTCTCACTTAAAGAAGGTGAGTGTATGGGCGCTTGCGGCGGTGCACCTTTGTGCCTTATTAATAACCACAGTATGCATGAACATTTAACGACCGAAAAAATTGACAAGCTTTTAGCGAGCCTTAAATAAATGGTAAAGCAAATCGACATCATTAAGCCGTCCAAAATTTTTCCTAATCAAGATTTAGTTTGTTTAAGAACTATGGTTCATGATGATCCAGGTTCTATCGAGACTTATTTAAAAGTAGGTGGGTATGAACAACTTAAAAAAATACTTAAAAAGAAAATAAAGCCTGAAGCGATCTTGGCTGAATTAAAAACATCAGGACTAAGAGGCCGAGGTGGTGCGGGATTCCCAACAGCAATTAAATGGTCATTTATGTCGCGTGATTACGATGGCATGAAATATCTTGTTTGTAATTCAGATGAAGGCGAGCCTGGCACATTTAAAGATCGAGACATTCTAAGATATAACCCACATCAGCTTATTGAAGGTATGCTCATCGCTGCTTATGTAATGGGCACGCGTGTGGGTTATAACTATATTCATGGAGAGATATGGCGTGAATACGAGCTCTTTGAAAAAGCACTTGATGAAGCAAAAGACCACGGTTTTTTAGGTGAAGACATTTTAGGATCAGATTTTAGTTTTGATTTATATGCAGTACATGGTTATGGTGCTTACATATGCGGTGAAGAGACAGCGCTCATCGAATCGATCGAAGGAAAAAAAGGGCAACCGCGTTATAAACCACCATTTCCAGCAACGTATGGAATTTACGGTAAACCTACAAATGTAAATAACACAGAAACATTTGCATCTGTACCCTGGATTCTGGAGCATGGCGGTCAAGCATTCCAAGATTTAGGTGTTGAAAATTCAGGTGGCGTTAAATTATTTTCTGTATCAGGCCATGTTGAAAAGCCAGGTAACTACGAAATTAAAATGGGGACCCCTTTCAGTGAACTATTAGATATGGCAGGCGGTATTTGGCATCGCAGAAAATTAAAAGCGGTTATTCCAGGCGGCCCCTCCACAGCAGTTGTTCCCGCAGCACTTATTGAAAATGCCACCATGGATTATGATGGGTTACAAAAAATTGGTTCGAGTTTAGGCGCCGGTTCCGTGATTATTATGGACGACTCTACCTGTATGGTAAGTGCATTAAAACGTCTCTCTTATTTCTTTTATGAAGAATCTTGTGGCCAATGTACACCTTGTCGTGAAGGTACAGGTTGGGTTTATCGTGTTATTAAAAGAATTGTGGACGGTAAAGGCACGATGGAAGATCTTGATCTTTTAACTGATGTCAGTAAAAAGATTTCTGGCAGAACTATATGTGCTTTAGGTGATGCAGCTGCTACACCCGTATTAAGTTTCATCAAACACTTTAGACCTGAGTTTGAATATTTTATTCAGCACGGGCATTCAATGGTTAAAGCTAAATGACAATTACAATTGAAATTGATGGCAAGAAAATTGAAGTAGAAAAAAAAACGACGATTATTGCTGCTGCAGATAAAGCAGGTATTCCAATTCCTCGTTTTTGTTATCACAAAAAATTATCGATCGCTGCAAATTGCCGTATGTGTTTGGTTGATGTAGAAAAATTCAATAAACCATTGCCTGCATGTGCTACTCAAGTTGCTGATGGTATGAAAGTTTCAACAACATCTAAAATGGCTACCGAGGCACAGCAAAGTGTCATGGAATTTTTGCTTATCAATCATCCACTAGATTGCCCGATTTGTGATCAAGGCGGCGAATGTGAATTACAAGATACAGCGGTGGCTTTCGGTAGTGGTCAGACACGTTACAAAGAAGAAAAACGAGTGGTATTTAATAAAAACATAGGCCCACTCATTTCCACAGATATGACGCGATGTATTCAATGCACGCGATGCGTGAGATTTTTACAAGAAGTCGGCGGCATGATGGAGCTTGGTATGGTGGGTCGTGGTGAGCATTCAGAAATTACAGCTTATGTTGATCGCTCGATTCAGTCTGAACTCTCAGGCAATATTATCGATTTATGTCCTGTAGGCGCACTTACAAGTAAACCGTTTAGATACAAAGCCCGAACCTGGGAACTCATTAGAAGGCCTACTATAGCCCACCATGATAGTTTAGGTTCGCCTCTTGACGCGCATATTAAACAAAACAAAGTGATTCGAATGCTTCCTCGCGAAGATGAGGCAATTAATGAATGTTGGATTTCTGATCGCGATCGTTTTTCATATGAGGGATTGAATAGCGAAGACCGTTTGCAAGTTCCTATGATTAAAGAAAACGGGCAATGGAAGGAATCGGATTGGGAAACTGCATTAGTATTAATTGGTGAAAAACTAAAACATATTGTAGATCATAATGGCCCTGAAGCATTGGGCATCCTCATATCACCGCAAAGCACGATTGAAGAAGGCATCTTAGCTAAGAAAATAAGTAATACTTTAAATTCGCCTCATATTGACCATCGTATTCGTCAATCTGATTTTTCAATAGAGCATCAAGGTTCGCCATGGTTAGGAAGTCATATTGATGCGATCGGTCACTTTGATCAATATCTTTTGATTGGCAGTAATATAAGAAATGAACAGCCGCTTTTAACTTCAAGAATTCGCAAGTCTGTGAATCAAGGCGCAAATCTATTTATAGTTAATTCAATCGATGCAGATCCTCTCATGACGGTATCTGAAAAGCTGATTCAGGCTTCTCATAAACTTCCTCATGCACTCGCAAAAGTTTTGAAATCAATGACAGAATTAAAAGGTGTATTAAGAAAAGATATTAAATTTATAAAAGCTGATATTGAAAAAATTAAAACTGACAAAGTAAGTGATGCAATAGCTCAACATTTAATGAAAAATGTTTTGGCTGGCAAAAAAAATAACACATCCATATTGCTTGGCCAAATTGCTCAAGATCATCCAGACTATTCAACCATTTATAAACTTGCTTTTGAGATTTCAAAACTATCTCAAGCGACTTTTGGTGTTTTGCCCACATATGCGAATAGCGTAGGACTTCATGCTGTTAATGTGCTTCCAGAAAAAGGTGGCTTAAATGCATGCGCGATGTTTGAGAAGAAATTAAAAGCTTATATTCTTTTAAATGTTGAGCCTCAACTAGACACATCGAATGCACAATTAATGCAAGATGCAATTGTTTCTTCAGACTTTACTGTGGCATTAAGTACTTACAATTCGAAATATCTTAAAAATGCAGATGTACTTCTACCGGTCTCACCATTTACAGAATCATCCGGTACGATTATTAACATGGAAGGCCGAGTACAAAGTTATGCGGCTGTGACCCAATCTTTAGGGCAATCGAGACCAGCCTGGAAAGTATTAAGGGTGTTAGCTAATCATCTCGACTTGAAAGGATTTGATTATGAATCGAGTTTAGATATCAAAGAAGCGCATATGAAATCTAAAAATCAATTCATCTCAAAAGAGCTTTCCAATGCAATTGATATTACAAATGATTACAAAATACGTATCACTAAGCCTATGCAATTCTCGCGCATTGGCGAGACACATCAATATCGTATGGATCCTATTACAAGACGAGCCCCGTCTCTTCAAACAGCAATTCAAAAATCAAAAGCGTTTGCGAAATTAAACCCGATAGAGATGAAGTCATTAAGACTTAAAGGAAATGACAAAATTAAAATTACACAAGGTAAGCAATCGATTAATCTTGTCGTGATAGAAGATGTAAGTATTCCAGAAGGATCTATTTATATACCAAGCGGTATCGATGAAACGGCGAGTCTGTCTGATATTTATGGCGATGTTACCGTTAAAAAAATAACTTCAAGGGGCGCACCTTAAAGATGGATACTTTGATGACATCTTTTTTTGGAGCTTGGTGGCCTGATATTGCCAAAACATTATGGATACTTTTAAAAATTGTAGCTGTCGTTTTGCCTTTGATGATATCGGTGGCTTATCTCACCTATTTTGAAAGAAAAGTCATTGGCTATATGCAAGTGCGTATTGGACCTAATCGTGTAGGTTATTTTGGATTGCTTCAGCCAATTGCTGATGCCTTAAAACTTTTATTCAAAGAAATTATTCTCCCTACAGCATCAAATAAAGTTTTATTTTTCTTGGCACCTATTTTAGCAATTGCGCCAGCTTTTGCTGCCTGGGCTGTCATCCCTTTTGATCTTAATTTAGTGATTGCAGATATTGATGCAAGTCTTTTATATATTTTAGCTATGACATCTATCGCAGTTTACGGAGTGATTATTGCAGGATGGGCTTCAAATTCTAAGTATGCATTTTTAGGAAGTCTACGTTCTGCGGCGCAGATTGTGTCTTATGAAATTGCTATGGGATTTACGCTAGTAGGCGTTTTAATGTGTGCCAATAGTTTAAATTTAGGCAAAATTGTCTTGGGGCAAGAGGGGGGTTTCTGGCATTGGTATATCTGGCCTTTATTTCCTTTATTTATTATTTACTTTATTAGTGCTGTGGCAGAAACAAATCGAGCGCCTTTTGATGTGGCTGAAGGTGAATCTGAAATTGTCGCTGGATTTCATGTGGAATATTCCGGTATGGCTTTCGCAGTATTTTTCTTAGCGGAATATGCGAATATGATTTTAGTTTCGATGCTTGCAGCTTTAATGTTTTTGGGTGGATGGTTATCTCCCATTCCATTTATTCCGGATAGCTTTTTATGGCTTTTAATTAAAGTTGCATTCCTACTATTTTGCTTCTTATGGTTTCGTGCCACATTCCCTCGTTATCGATATGATCAAATTATGCGATTAGGCTGGAAAATTTTTATTCCAATTACAATTGCATGGATAGTATTTATTGGCGGCATGATGCAAACCTCATGGGGATATCTATTTCACTAAATGATTAAAAAAACCAAACAATTCCTATCAAGTCTTATGCTCATTGAGCTTTTTAAAGGCATGCTCCTTACAGGCCGTTATTTCTTTGCAAGAAAGATTACTGTGCAGTATCCGGAAGAAAGAACGCCACAATCTAATCGCTTTAGAGGTCTTCATGCGCTTCGTCGTTATGCAAATGGTGAAGAGCGATGTATTGCCTGTAAGTTATGTGAAGCTGTATGCCCAGCTATGGCAATTACGATTGAGTCTGAAGAGCGTGAAGATAAAACAAGACGTACCACCCGTTATGACATTGATCTTACTAAATGTATCTTTTGTGGTTTTTGTGAAGAATCTTGTCCAGTAGATTCTATTGTTGAAACAAGAATTTTTGATTACCACGGGGAGTCTCGGGGCGATTTAATTTATACGAAAGACATGTTGCTTGCCGTAGGTGACAAATATGAAAAACAAATTGCAGAAGACCGTGCTCAAGATGAGAGGTTTCGATAAATCATGATTGAATTTAAAGATTTTGTATTTTATGTTTTATCTTTCGTGCTTATTGCTTCAGGATTAAGCGTAATTACTTCTAGAAATCCTGTAACAGCAGCACTATCTTTAGTATTAGCATTTTTTAACGCTGCAGGCATCTGGCTTCTGTTGCAAGCTGAATTTTTAGCGATTGCATTGGTGTTGGTTTATGTAGGTGCTGTGATGGTCTTATTTCTATTTGTGGTAATGATGCTCGATATCAATCTAGATAAATTAAGAGAAGGGTTCTGGGATTACTTACCCATGGCAGGATTTATAGGCCTCCTCATGATGGTTGAAATGGTAATGGTTTTTAAAACCAAACCATTTAATCTAGCGCCTATTGCAGAGCCAATTTCAAATACCTCGAATACAGAAATGATAGGCAATACTTTATATTCTAATTACGTGCTCCCGTTTGAACTTGCTTCCGTTGTCTTACTTATTGCTATTGTTTCAGCAATTGCTTTAACACTGCGCGATCGTAAGGATAGCAAAAAAACAAATCCTGCTGATCAGGTCGCTGTGAAGCGTCAAGACCGTGTGCGAATAGTTAGAATGAAATCAGAGGAAAAGTATATAAAACCTAAAGCGAAGGAAAGAACATGATTGGTTTATCTCATTACCTTATCCTTGCTGCAATTTTATTTACGATCAGTGTAGTTGGTATTTTTCTTAACCGAAAAAATATCATTATATTGCTTATGTCGATTGAGCTTATGTTGCTTGCCGTGAATATTAACTTTATTGCTTTTTCACATTACTTAAATGATATTGCCGGACAAATTTTTGTGTTCTTTATTCTAACGGTAGCAGCTGCAGAGTCTGCAATTGGCTTAGCTATTATCGTTTTAATTTTTAGAAATACTCGCTCTATTAACGTTGACGATTTAAATCGTCTTAACGGGTGATCACTTGAATTCTATTTACTCATATCTAGCAGTTCCGTTATTGCCTCTTATAGCGTCTTTCTGCGTAGGCATCTTAGGTCGAAAATTACCCGAGTTTTTTGCATCAAGCATGACTATTTTGTCTGTTTTTATTGCATTTGTTCTTTCATGTTTCACGCTTAATGAAACATTAAATGGGTTAGTTTTAAATCAGACAATCTATCAGTGGCTTATCACAGGCCATTATCAATTTGAAGTTGGATTTTTAATTGATAATTTAACAGCCATGATGATGGTTGTTGTAACTTTTGTATCACTTATGGTTCATATTTACACGATGGGTTATATGAAAGGAGATCCAGGCTATCGAAGATTCTTTAGTTATATCTCCTTATTTACTTTTTCAATGTTGATGTTGGTTATGAGTAATAATTTCATGCAGCTCTTTTTTGGATGGGAAGCAGTAGGCCTTGTCTCTTATCTTCTTATTGGATTCTGGTTCGAAAGACCCACTGCAATTTATGCAAATCTCAAAGCTTTTCTGGTTAATCGAGTTGGGGATTTTGGTTTTATTTTAGGGATTGCTTTAATTCTTTATTGGACAGGTTCTCTCGATTACGTAACGGTATTTAAAAGCACAGGAATTATAGCGGCTCACACGATGCAGTTATTTGGTCAGCCTGTTTCTGTAGTCACAGTAATATGTATTCTGTTATTTATTGGAGCTATGGGCAAATCTGCACAAGTGCCATTGCATGTTTGGCTTCCAGATTCAATGGAAGGCCCGACACCTATATCCGCCTTGATTCATGCTGCGACGATGGTCACTGCAGGTATTTTTATGGTTTCACGAACATCACCTTTATTTGAATTATCTGATACTGCACTTTCTTTTGTCATGATCATTGGCGCTATTACCGCATTATTTATGGGTTTATTAGGCATTATTCAAAATGACATTAAGCGTGTTATTGCGTACTCAACACTTTCACAATTAGGTTATATGACAGTAGCGTTAGGTGCCTCAGCTTATTCAGTGGCTATGTTTCATTTAATGACACATGCATTCTTTAAAGCTTTGCTTTTCTTGGGCGCCGGTTCAGTCATTATAGGTATGCATCATGATCAAAATATTCAACACATGGGCAATTTAAAAAAATATATGCCTATTACATGGATTACTTTTTTAATTGGCTCTTTAGCATTAATAGGTACACCATTATTTTCAGGATTCTATTCAAAAGATAGCTTGATTGAAGCTGTGAAATTCTCCCATATCACAGGAAGCCACTTCGCTTATTTTGCTGTATTGATAGGTGTTTTTATAACGGCTTTTTATTCGTTTAGACTTTATTTCCTAGTATTCCATGGCAAAGAGAAATGGCGTCTTCAGAAGTTGATGCATCATGATGACCACCATCATGGCTTGAGCGCAAAAGATAACCCACACGAGAGTCCTTTAAGTGTCACTTTACCTTTAGCACTGCTTGCCATCCCGTCTTTAGTAATTGGCTACATGACAATCGAGCCTATATTGTTCGGTAACTTTTTTGCAAAGAGCATTTTCTTAGATATTAAAGCGCATCCTTCGATGGAACACTTAAGCCATCATTTCCATGAAATTTATCATGGACCTTTTGGCATGGCATTACACAGCCTAGTGAGCTTACCTTTCTTATTTGCATTAAGTGGGGTTGCTTTAGCTTATTACTGTTACCAAGTGAATTTAAATTTACCCAAAGCTATTTTCAATCGAACACAAATGATTTACCGCATATTAGAAAATAAATACGGATTTGATACATTTAATGAAAAGTTTTTTGCTTTTGGCAGTCGTTTTTTAGGTGAAAGATTCTGGCAAATAGGCGATGTCAAAATTATTGATGGATGGCTCGTCAATGGAACAGCAAAATCTATCGGTAAGTTTGCAGAAAAAATACGCGTGATTCAATCGGGTTATATTTACCATTATGCTTTTGCGATGGTGATAGGTGTATTTTTATTTTTAACCTTCTTTATAAAAATATAAGATGAATTTAACCCATATATTAAGTTATTCAATTTGGACGCCTATCTTTTTAGGTGGACTTATACTTTTATTAAGTGGAAAAGTAAGCGATACTCAAGCTAAATGGCTTTCGCTTATCAGCAGTCTGATTTCATTTTTAATCACGATTCCGCTTTACACGGCCTTTGATTTTTCTTTTGGACAGTTCCAATTCCAGGAATTTTTTCATTGGATTCCAGCTTTTCACATTAACTATCATTTAGGTGTAGATGGATTCGCTGTACCTTTAATTCTTTTAACAAGCTTCACTACAGTAATTGTAGTCATCGCTTCATGGCAATCTATAGAAGACCGTATTGCACAATACATGGCGGCTTTCTTAATCATGTCAGGCCTTATGATTGGCGTTTTTAGTGCGCTTGATGCCATGCTTTATTATATTTTCTGGGAAGCTATGCTTATCCCTATGTTCTTAGTGATTGGTATTTGGGGCGGACCAAATCGCATTTATGCCACGATTAAATTCTTTTTATATACTGTTTTAGGTTCTTTATTAATGTTGGTAGCGTTCATTTATCTCTACTTACATACCCATTCATTTGAGATAGCGAATTTCTACAATGCCGGTCTTGGTCTTTATCCTCAGATTTTTATCTTCTTAGCTTTGTTTATGGCGTTTGCAGTCAAAATCCCAATGTGGCCTTTGCATACATGGTTGCCTGATGCTCACGTTGAAGCTCCGACAGGAGGTTCAGTAGTCTTAGCAGCAGTGATGTTGAAATTAGGCGCATATAGCTTTATGCGATTTGCGATGCCAATCGCACCCGAGGCTGCGATCTATCTGAAAGGGTTTATGGTGACTCTGTCACTCATTGCTATTTTATATATTGCATTGATTGCGATTGTTCAAAAAGATATGAAAAAATTGATCGCTTATTCATCAATCTCACATATGGGCTTTGTCACGTTAGGCTTATTTATGTTTAATTCAATTGGTATTGAGGGTGCATACGTTCAAATGATTTCTCATGGTTTTATTTCAGCCGCGATGTTTTTATCTGTAGGAGTTTTATACGATAGATTACATACAAGACAGATTGCAGATTATGGTGGCGTCATTCACGCAATGCCAACTTTTGGGGCCTTTGCAGTATTTTTTGCTATGGCTAACTGCGGACTGCCTGGTACTTCAGGATTTGTAGGCGAATTTATGGTAATTATGGGCGCAATGCAGAATAATTTTTGGATTGCATTGATTGCAGCAAGCTCTCTTATTTTCGGTGCAGCTTATTCTTTATGGTTGGTTAAGCGAGTATTTTATGGTGAAGCGCGCAACCAAAAAATCAGAGCTTTAAAAGATATTTCTTGGCGTGAGTTTTTCATTCTTTCTATATTGGCACTTCTTATTATTTTAATAGGCGTATATCCGAAGATTATTACGGATATGACAAATGCAACAACAGTTCAATTTTTAGAGCATATGCATTTGATAAAACCTGTCACATCATTACCACTGGATGTATAAATGAATCAATTCATTCAATCTGATCTTTCTTTAATCTTGCCAGAAATTTTTGTGCTTTCAATAGCAATGGTTGTGCTTATGACAGATTTATTTATTAAGCCATCGATGCGTTGGATTATTTTCGCTTTATCTCAATTTGCCCTATTAGGCGGCGCTTATTTAACTGGTCAACATTTTAATCATGAAACTGAATTTGCTTTTTCTAATATGTTTGTTCGCGATGGTTTAGCGGATCTTTTGAAGATGATGAGTTATTTAGGAGTGTCACTGATTTTTTTCTATAGTCGTTCTTATATGAAAGATCGTAATTTATATCGAGGCGAATATTTTTCATTAGTTCTATTTGCTTTGCTTGGGATGATGATTATGATTTCTAGTCATAATATGCTGCTCGTTTATATGGGTCTCGAGCTTCTCTCTTTATGTTTATATTCTCTAACAGCTCTTGATCGTGATAATCAAAAAGCGACTGAGTCCGCAATTAAATATTTTGTATTAGGCGCGCTTGCATCAGGACTTCTTCTGTATGGTATGTCAATGATTTATGGCGCGACATCAAGCTTAGATTTAAATGTGATTTTGACCGCATTGTCTAACCAACTCACAGAACATGCCATTCTTGTTTTAGGTCTTGTTTTTGTCGTTGCTGGCCTTGCTTTTAAATTAGGCGCAGTGCCATTTCAAATGTGGGTGCCGGATGTATATGAAGGCTCGCCCTCATCTATTGCTATGCTGATTAGTTCCGTGCCTAAATTAGCGGCTTTTGCTATTACCGTTCGTATCTTAGGTGACGGTCTTCAATCTATGATGGTGGATTGGAAGCATATGATGCTTATTATGGCGATACTTTCTATCGGCATTGGAAATGTTACAGCGATTGCACAAACAAATATCAAGCGCATGTATGCATATTCAACGATTTCTCATATTGGTTTTATTCTTTTCGGATTCATGAGTGGAACACTCAATGGTTATGCATCAAGTTTATTTTACGTTGTGAGCTATATGTTTATGACTTTAGTTTCTTTTGCGGTGTTAATGATAATGTCTCGCAAGAATTTTGAGTGTGAAACACTTGACGATTTTAAAGGTTTAAATAAGAGAAATCCTTGGTATGCGTTTCTTATGTTAATCACGATGTTAAGTATGGCAGGTATACCTCCTACCATAGGTTTTTACGCAAAGTTTATGGTGCTTCAAGCAGCATTTGATGCAGGCTTTGCAAGTTTTGTGATCTATGCAGTCATGATGGCTTTAGTGGGGATGTTTTATTACATGAGGATTGTAAAACTTATGTATTTTGATGAGCCAAAATTAAAAAATAAATTGGATGTATCCACCGATATGCAATGGATCTTATCTGCTAACGCATTAGCGCTTCTCATCATTGGTTTAATACCACATTCATTTATGGATGCTACTGCTCAAGCAATAGCTTTAAGTCTTCATTAAATGACTCAGTGGATACTCATTTTAATTACCATCATCATGGCTAATGTGCCATGGATGTTTAATGATTTTCTTTTTATTAAAAAATTTCCATCTTATAAAAAACCATTATCTTGGGCTTTGCTTGAAGTTTTCATTTTGTATTTTGTGACCGGAGGTATTGCACTATTTACAGAGCTTAAAGTAGTAGGGCATATTCACCCGCAAGATTGGGAATTTTATACGGTGACTTTCTTTTTATTTTTAGTTTTTTCTTTTCCCGGATTTATTCTTAAAACGCTTTGGAAATAAAATCTACTAAAGTATTAATTGTAGGCTGCGGCCAACTCGGCTTTTCGGTTGCTAAAATTATTGATCCTCATATTTTTAAACTGTATGGATTTAGTCGAAGTTTAAAAAAATCACCTCCTTCTATTGAAATGCATCAGGTGGATATTTTAAAAACTGAAACTATTGATACTATTAAATTAATAAATCCTGAAATCATTATCTATGCAGTTTCTGCTGATGCACAATCTGTGGAGAGCTACCAAGATCATTATGTGGTTGGCCTAAAAAAAACTTACGAAGCTATTTTAGATCTCGATCACTTTAAGCATCTTTTCTTTGTTTCAAGCACGAGAGTTTATGGACAAAAAACAACAAAGATTTTAAGTGAACTTGATATTGCTGAACCTTCTGATTATGGAGGTGAAGCATTAATGGAAGCTGAAACCATTGCGCATCAATTAAAAGAGAAAGCCACTGTATTGCGTTTATCTGGAATATATGGCCCCAATAGAACGCGCATGATTCAATTAGCACAAAGTAATCCTGGTAATTGGCCTGCAACTAATAATTGGTCTAATCGAATTCACGAGGAAGATGCTGCGTGCTTTATTGTTTTTCTGATGAATAAAATTGTGAGACAAGAATCTATCGAGCCACTTTATCTTGTGACTGATGGCGAACCTACTAAACAATATGACGTATTAACGTGGATTAGAAAGTATCTCAAATTAACTACAGATACTATTGAGATACCAATTGTGGAAGGGGGAAAGCAATTACGATCCGTTTTATTGAATCAAACTGGATTTACATTAAAGTACCCCGATTTTACATACGGCTACAAAGCGATGATTGATTAGGGTTCTTCAATAGGATAGAATCCAAACTCCTAAATTCTTTAGGCGCGTAGCTCAGCTGGTTAGAGCACCACCTTGACATGGTGGGGGTCGTTGGTTCGATTCCAATCGCGCCTACCAATTTTTTGCCTCATGGCTCAAGCTATCAAGAATAGAGAAAAGCTTATAAAATGATGCAATTCTTAATAACTTGATTCAACTATGCCTGAAATAAGATTACCAGACGGATCTAAGCGACAATTTGAAAGTGATATTACTGTTGCAGAAGTTGCACAAAATATTGGTGCAGGATTAGCCCGTGCAGCCCTTGCTGGTCGAGTCAATGATCAGTTGGTCGATCTTTCATTTGTCATTCGTGAGGATAGTGATCTTGCAATCATCACTGACAAAAATTCTGAGGGGCTTGAAGTAATTCGTCATTCAACAGCTCATCTTTTGGCATACGCTGTTAAAGAATTATTTCCAGACGCACAAGTGACGATTGGCCCTGTGATTGAACATGGGTTTTATTATGACTTTTCGTATTCGCGTCCTTTCACACCAGAAGATTTAGAAAAAATTGAAAAGAAGATGACGGAAATTGCCAGTCGCGATTTACCGATCACAAGAAAAGTATTGCCACGTAATGATGCAGTGGAATATTTCAAATCAATCAAAGAAAATTACAAGGCTGAAATTATTGAATCGATTCCTGCGGATCAGGAAGTATCTTTATATTCCGAAGGTGAATTTACAGATCTCTGTCGGGGTCCTCATGTGCCATCGACTGGAAAATTAAAAGTATTTAAATTGATGAAAGTAGCAGGCGCTTATTGGCGTGGTGATTCTAAAAATGAAATGCTACAGAGAATCTACGGCACAGCATGGACAACTAAAGAAGACTTACAAAATCATCTCTTCATGTTAGAAGAGGCCGAAAAAAGAGATCATCGTAAATTAGGTAAGCAGCTCGATTTATTTCATATGCAAGATGAAGCACCTGGTATGGTTTTTTGGCATCCTAAAGGATGGTCGATTTGGCAAGAAGTTGAACATTACATGCGAAAGATGTTCTTAGATTTTGGATATCATGAGGTTAAAACACCCACGGTCATGGATAAGACCTTGTGGGAAAAATCCGGACATTGGCAAAATTATCGCGACAATATGTTTACAACTTCATCTGAAAATAGAGATTATGCAGTGAAGCCTATGAATTGCCCTGGCCATATTCAAATTTTTAATAATGCGCTTCATAGCTATCGTGAATTACCTTTAAGACTTGCTGAGTTTGGTTCATGTCACCGTAACGAACCCTCAGGATCACTTCATGGGTTAATGCGCGTGAGAGGGTTTACTCAAGATGATGCCCATATTTTTTGTACGGAAGAGCAAATTAAAGATGAAGTAGCTCAATTCATTGTAATGCTCTTTAAGGCTTACGAAGACTTCGGATTTAAGGATGTTTTAGTGAAATTATCTACCCGCCCTGAAAAACGCGTGGGTTCTGATGAGACGTGGGACAAGGCAGAAGCTGCCCTTAAAGCTGCTTTATTAGAAAACAAGCTCGAATTCGACCTACAGCCCGGGGAAGGGGCTTTTTATGGCCCTAAGATAGAATTTACCCTAAAAGACAGTTTAAGTCGTCTTTGGCAGTGCGGTACGATCCAGCTCGACTTCAATTTGCCTGAGCGTCTCGGTGCTGAATATGTCACAGAAGATAATAGCCGTAAGCATCCCGTGATGTTACATCGAGCCATTGTAGGCTCTATGGAGCGTTTTATTGGGATTCTGATCGAGCATTACTCAGGTGCCATGCCCCTCTGGCTTGCCCCTATTCAAGCGGTTATCCTCAATATTGCCGATGCCCATGCAGACTACGCCTCAAAAGTCATGGATGAACTCAAGAAAAACCACATCCGATGCGATTCTGACTTGAGAAATGAGAAAATAACCTATAAAATACGCGAACATAGCTTACAAAAGATTCCTTATCTCTTAATTGTAGGGGAAAAGGAAATGGAAGCTGGGCAAGTTGCCGTGCGAACCCGAAAAGGCGAAGACTTAGGATCTATGTCGATTAAGTCATTGATTGATCGACTAAATCAGGAAGTTCAAACTAAAGTCTAGTCACAAGGTAGCGCGGTTTTTCTTTTATATTTACAGGGGATTTGTTATCGCTCAAGAAAAAGAAGTCAGAATTAACGGGGATATTACAGCTCCAGAAATTCGATTGATTGGCGTAAACGGCGAAGCGCTTGGCATAGTGACACTAGCTGAGGCATTTGCAAAAGCAGAAGAGATAGATATTGATCTAGTGGAAATTGCTCCACAAGCCCAACCCCCCGTATGTCGATTGCTCGATTACGGTAAGTTTAAGTATGCAGAAAGTAAGAAGCAGCACGAAACCCGCTTAAAACAAAAGCAGGTCAAGATTAAAGAGGTGAAGTTTAGACCAGGGACTGATGACGGTGATTACAACATCAAAATACGTAACCTCATCGGATTTCTTACAGATGGCGATAAGGCGAAAATCACCTTACGTTTTAGAGGTCGTGAAATAACACATCAAGAATACGGTTTAGCAATTCTAAAACGTGTTGAGCAAGATTTAATGGAATATGCAGTCGTCGAACAATTTCCAAAAATGGAAGGTCGACAAATGGTGATGGTTTTGGCTCCGCAAAAAAAAGCCAAAGCAAAAACCACAGAAGCAAAAGTTTCTGAGTGATACGGCTTAAACGGCATGCCTAAGCACTCTTAATACTCTAAAGGAGATCAAAATGCCAAAAATGAAAACAAAAAGTGGCGCAAAAAAGCGCTTCAAGTTTTTAGGAAGCGGTATGGTAAAGAGAACACGTTCTCATTTACGTCATATCTTGACTAAAAAAACAACGAAACAAAAACGTAATCTCAGAGGCACTGTCCTCATTTCAGCAACCGATATCAAACGCGTTCGCGCGATGATGCCAACTCAATAAGGAGAATAATATGCCTAGAGTAAAACGTGGTGTCACCGCTAGAGCAAAACATAAAAAAGTTTTAGCACTTGCTAAAGGATATCGCGGACGTCGTAAAAATGTATACCGCATAGCCAAACAAGCAGTCATGAAGGCAGGTCAGTATGCATACCGTGACCGTCGTCAGAAAAAACGTCAATTTAGATCATTATGGATTGCGCGTATTAATGCAGCAGCTCGTGAATGTGGTCTTACATATAGCCGTTTCATGAATGGCCTTAAGAAAGCTTCGATCGAAGTAGATCGTAAGGTATTAGCAGATATGGCAGTATTCGATAAAGCAGCTTTTGCTAAGTTTGTCGAAATCGCTAAATCTGGTTCAGGAGCAGCATAAAAATTATTAATTTTTAAAAGGAGGCTTCTAGCCTCCTTTTTTTTATTAAAATGATAGTCAATGAATAATCTCGAACACACCTTAAAAGAAGCCCGTGAAGATTTTGATCAGTGTCAGACTGTGACCGATCTTGATCAGGCTAAAGCTAAATACTTAGGGAAGAGCGGCGTCTTAACAGAAGCACTCAAATCATTAGGTAAATTATCCGCAGAAGACAGGCCTAAAGTGGGCGCTGAGATTAATGTCGTTAAGCAGGGCGTTGAAAAAGCTTTAGAAAAAAGACGTGAATCTATTCTTAATGCTTCGCAAGCTAAACAGCTAGCAGAGGAATCATTAGATGTGACTTTGCCTTCACGAAAAGAGGATCAAGGTAGTTTGCATCCAGTCACACAAACACTTCATCGTGTTGAATCGCTTTTTCATTCCATTGGATTCTCAGTAGCGCATGGCCCACAGATTGAATCAGATTTTTATAACTTCACCGCACTTAATATTCCAGAATCACACCCAGCTCGTGCGATGCATGACACATTTTATATTGATGAATCTTATGTATTAAGAACGCACACATCCCCTGTGCAAATTCGTCATTTAGAAAAAAATAAACCACCACTCAAGATTATTTCACCAGGTCGCGTTTATCGTGTTGATTCAGACGCAACACACTCACCGATGTTTCATCAGGTTGAAGGTTTATGGGTAGATCAACAAGTAAGCTTCGCAGACCTTAAAGGGGTCATCGAAGACTTTCTTCAAAACTTTTTTGAGAATAAAGATTTAAAAGTCCGCTTCAGACCTTCATATTTTCCATTCACTGAACCTTCTGCTGAAATGGATATGAGTTGGAAGGGTGGATGGCTCGAGATTGGTGGCTGTGGCATGGTTCATCCAGAAGTATTTAAACATGTAGGTATCGATTCAAACCAATATCAAGGCTTTGCTTTTGGCTTAGGTATAGAACGTTTAACAATGTTGCGTTACGGCGTTCAAGATTTACGTCACTTTTTTAATAACGATTTACGTTTTCTTCAGCAATTTATTTAAAGACATTTCAACATGCAATTTTCTGAAAATTGGTTAAGGTCATACGTTAATACATCACTCGACAGTGATGCACTTAACCACGTCATGATTATGGCAGGATTAGATGTTGATGATTCTCATCCTCTTGGTGCATCGTTTAGCCATGTTGTGGTCGGTGAAATTATAGCTATTAAAAAACATCCAGATGCAGACCGACTTCAAGTATGCGATGTCAATATTGGTGATAAGGCATTACAAATTGTTTGTGGGGCATCTAATGCGAGACAGGGCATTAAAGTGGCATGTGCCTTAGTTGGCGCTAAATTACCTTCGATTGAAATCAAAGAAGCAAAAGTACGAGGCGTTGAATCTTTCGGTATGCTTTGCTCATTAAAGGAATTAGGATTGGCTGAAGAGGCTGATGGCATTCTAGAGCTCAATCATGATTTAAAAAATGGTACAGATTTAAGAGTGGCGCTTGATCTTAATGATCAAATTACAACATTAAAATTAACACCTAATCGCAGCGATTGTTTAAGTGTTTGGGGTGTGGCTCGAGAAGTGGCAGCAATTAGTTCATCTTCACTTTCGCCTATCCATTATGAAGTGAATCCAATCAAGCTAAGTGAAAAGAAAAATATAGTCGTCGAAGAAAAAGCAGCATGTCCTCGTTATTGTGGGCGCATCATTAAAAATATAGATAACACAAAAACATTGCCCGAGTGGATGACGTCAAGACTTGAGCGTTCTAATATTAAATCAATCAGTCCTATTGTAGATATTACGAATTATGTGTTGCTTGAGATTGGACAACCACTCCATGCATTTGATTATGAAAAATTGCATGGTGATGTTGTGATTAGATTCGCAAAATCTGAAGAATCTATACATTTGCTCAATGATACAAAAATTAAATTATCTAAAAAAGATTTAGTTATTGCAGATAACTCAGGTGCAATTGCATTTGCTGGTGTGATGGGCGGCATGCCTTCATCAGTGACTGATAATACTCAAACTATTTTCTTGGAAAGTGCTTTTTTTGATCCTATTGTGATTGCTGGTAAAGCTAGAGCGTATAACTTATCTACAGACTCATCTTATCGTTTTGAACGTGGTGTAGATTTCTCGAACACGCGACATGCACTAGAGCGTGCAACATCTCTTATTATTGAATATTGTGGTGGAGAAGCGGGAGAGATTACAGAAGTTTTAAATACTTTACCTAAGCGCAATGAAATTCATCTAAGACTTAAAAAATTAAATGCTATCTTAGGCATTGAAGTCCCCAGTCAAGATGTTGAGCGAATATTTCTTCAATTAGGTTTTGAAGTAAATAAAACAATCGAAGGATTTAAAGTCACACCTCCTTCTTATCGGTTTGACATTGCTATTGAAGAAGATCTGATTGAGGAAGTTGTGCGATTATATGGCTACGATAAAATTCCTTCACATCATCCTCTGAGCCATCAAGTGATGTTGCCCACATCCGGTACTTATCATCGTGACCTTAAAGGAACACTCACATCTCGTGGTTTTTATGAGGTAGTGACTTATAGCTTTATTGAAGATGAGATTGAGAAATCATTACACGGAAATTCTAATCCGATTCAATTACAGAATCCAATCTCAAGCCAGATGTCGACGATGCGATCATCTTTATGGGGTAGTCATCTTGAAGTTTTAACTTACAATTTAAATCGCCAAGTATCGCGTTTAAATATTTTTGAGATCGCACAAACTTTCCATGGCGCAAAAAAATATTTTATTGAGACCGAAGTGATATCGGGACTTAGTTACGGTAGTTTTATGCCTGAGCAATGGGCTGACAAAATTCGCGATATTGATTTCTATGACATAAAAGCGCATGTTGAAGCTTTAACGTCTAAACCGCTCACATTTAAAAGAAGTGATAAAACTCCATTTGCGCTTCATCCAGGACAATCTGCAGAAATCTATTTGGACGCACAATCGATAGGTTGGGTGGGTAAATTACATCCAAAATGGCAGCAACATTTTTCCCTGCCTAAAGCTCCCTTTATTTTTGAATTAAAAATGGACAAGCTTTTGGAAGATAAGGCATTTAAATACGAAGAAATTTCAAAATTCCTTCCCGTAAGACGCGATATTGCTATCGTAGTAGACGACTCAGTTGAGGTCGATTCGATTTTAGATGCGGTAAATAAGGCTAAAATTCCGTTCTTAAATAAAATGGCTTTATTCGATCTTTACCAAGGAAAAGGCATTGCCGAAAACAAAAAAAGTGTTGCATTTCTGATACTTATGCAGGATACTTCAAAGACATTAGTTGATAGTGAAGCTGATTCTTGTGTATCAAAAATCGTTGAATTACTTGAAAAACAATTTGGCGCAACGCTCCGCAACTAATCCCATATTTAATACCGATTTAAAAGTAGGCTGTTATGACATTAACTAAAGCAGATTTATCCGAAATACTATTTGACCGCGTAGGTTTAAATAAGCGTGAAGCCAAAGACATGGTGGAAGCTTTTTTTGAAGAAATTCGCAATGCACTCGAAAATGGTGACAGTATCAAATTATCTGGTTTTGGTAATTTTGAATTAAGAAAAAAATCAGAAAGACCAGGTCGCAATCCTAAAACGGGCGAAGAGATTCCTATCAAAGCAAGACGTGTAGTAACTTTTCACGCGAGTCAAAAACTAAAAAGCAATGTAGAAGAGAACTACTCTGGAAAGAAAGCTTAAATCCCCCGTCTTACCTGAAATACCTTCAAAGAGATATTTTGCAATCGGAGAGGTAAGTGAGCTTTGTCTCGTCAAGGCACATGTGCTTCGATATTGGGAGCAGGAGTTTGACCAACTTAAAGACATCAAGCGACGTGGTAATCGTCGTTATTATCAATTACCTGAAGTGCTTCTCATTCGTAAAATTAGAGAGCTCCTTCATGACGAAGGCTTTACGATTCAAGGCGCTAAACAGCGACTGAAAGATAAAAATTTTATTAAGGAAGTAAAGCAAGCTGAACCACCTAGAGAACTTCAAGTGACCAAACAGGGTCAAGTTGAATTGCCTTTAGAAAATCTCAATCAATCCAATTCTCTTGCCGGCCTTAATATCAAATCGATTAAAGACGAATTGCTCAGCATTATCGAGCTACTTAAAAAGTAATTCATCATTGTTTTAGTTCTCGGGGCGTAGCGCAGCCTGGTAGCGTACTTGCATGGGGTGCAAGTGGTCGCAGGTTCAAATCCTGCCGCTCCGACCAATTAAAGCGATGAATTAGTTTTCAAAAATAGATTTCTTAGCCTTATAATTTTCATACATCTTTAAATCTAGCAACTCGCACTGGATGAGTCATTATAAAAGTCAACCAACCTTATCAAAATAAAACTTCATCGAAGCGTAATGGTTCGATATTAAATACGCTATGGGTGAGTTTTTTCTTTATCGCTTTGTTAAGTGCATTATGGCGATGGGCTAACTTAAGCGATCTCGAAGTATTTGCTCGCATGATAGACAGTCTTTTTTCTATGGCGAAATTATCCGTTGAAGTCATGATATTGCTTTTCGGAACGCTAACACTATGGTTGGGCTTTTTAAAAATTGCCGAACAAGCTGGTCTGATTGAAAAAATTGCAGGTTGGCTTTCACCATTATTTAGACGTCTTATGCCTGAGGTTCCTAAAAAGCATCCAGCAGTCGGTCTTATGACTATGAATTTTATTGCAAATGGATTAGGTCTTGATAATGCGGCGACACCTATTGGACTAAAAGCGATGCGATCCTTGCAGTCACTTAATCCGACACCTAAGATTGCAAGCAATGCACAAATTTTATTTTTAGTGATGAACGCTTCTTCACTTACTTTGCTACCTGTATCAATCTTTATGTATCGTGCGCAACAAGGTGCTGTAGATCCTACTCTTGTATTTTTACCTATTCTTTTAGCGACAAGTGCATCTACGATAGCTGGATTTTTTTCTGTTGCATTTACTCAACGCATTAAAATGAATGATCCTGTTGTATTGACTTGGATTCTAACAATAGTTGTTTTATTAAGTGCATTTATCTTTTTCTTAAGTCACTTATCAGCTGCGGCATTAGGAGCATTCTCCTCTTTCTTGGGTAATGTTGCACTTTTTGGATTGATTATTACTTTTCTTGTGATTGGTGTTTTAAAGCGTGTGCCAGTGTATGAATCATTTATTGAAGGTGCTAAAGAAGGTTTTGATGTATCAAAAAATTTACTTCCTTACTTAATTGCAATGTTATGTGCAGTTGGTGTTCTTCGAGCATCAGGAGCACTTGATTTTACTTTAGATATGATTCGTTATTTAGCTCATAGCTTTGATTGGGATATACGTTTTGTTGATGCATTGCCTACTGCACTTGTAAAGCCTTTCTCTGGGAGTGCTGCAAGAGCTATGTTGATTGATACTATGACAACTCACGGTGTAGATAGCTTTCCATCACTATTAGCAGCTACCGTGCAAGGAAGCACCGAAACTACATTTTATGTTTTAGCTGTTTATTTCGGTGCAGTAGGTATTCAGAGAGCTCGACATGCGGTGGCATGTGCATTATTTGCAGATCTTGTTGGAGTATTAGCTTCTATTGCTGTTTGTTATTGGTTTTTTGGATAAACGTATTTTAATTTGGATTTGATATGGATGTATTCATGATAATTATGTATGGCGGCATTTTATTTTTAATTGCTGCTTTTTCTTTTGCATTCATATCATGGAAGATTTATCAAAAGAACAAAAAAAGTAATCAATTAAATAAGTTATATTGGGCGCGTGTTATTTCTGCGATACTTTTAACACCCTATGTATTTTTTCAGTATATATTTTCTGATTTAACTTACCTTCCCATTAGAATTAAATTTGTAATTTGCTCTTTCTTCATTCTCTATCTTCTAGTTAAGCGCTGGGGTAAAGAAGCAACATTAAAACGTAAATGATTACGATTAAATTAATTAAAGATTCTGATTTTGAGGTCACAGTGAAATTAAAATCGACCACACAACACGTGGTTCATCTTTCAAATGATTTTTATAAGTCGCTAACGGATGGTAAAGTCTCTCATGAGAATTTAATCAAAGCATCGTTTGAGTTTTTATTGGAGCGAGAGTCAAATAACTCCATTCTTTCTCAGTTCGACTTAGAGGTAATTTCGCATTATTTTCCGGAGTACGAAAAAGTAATGAAGAAGCGGCTGAAGCCTTAGCCTTTCGTATACAATATTCATTTAATCAACCTATTTAAGAGGCATATATGGGTAGTAAAGATAAGAGAAAAGAATCTAAAGGTAAAAAACCACAACCTAAGCCAGCTAAGGTATAGTTATATAAGTTATTGATTTATATAGTTTTTTATATAAACTTATTGTTTTAGTGACTTATCTCTCATGATTTTCATGAGACCTCATTCATGATCCTAAAGGTGTTTACTTTTTTAGTCCGAGTAAGATTACATTTAAGTAATTTCTTATTAACTTAATAAAAGGATAAACATCATGTGGACAACTCCAGCTGCTACTGAAATGCGTTTCGGTTTCGAAGTTACAATGTATGTAATGAATAAGTAATTATTCAGATTTAAAAAAAACCCGCTTTAAGCGGGCTTTTTTGTATCTAAAGCTTTTAAAGATGAATCCAGGTTTTTGATTTGATTGATGATTGAATAGCTTCTAATGTTTTTGTATTCCAAAGCGCATCATCTAAAGAAAGTTTAGGTGCGGTATTATTGATGATGCATTGGTTAAAGTGATCAATCTCAAGCGTAAAATGATTGGCTTTCTTGATATGTTCATTTTTTACACCATCTTCATCCGTTGTTAAGGTTAATAAAGCTTCATCGTTCTCATGCTGCCATACTGTATGGCACATTAATTTCCCTTTTGATCCAAATATTTCAAATTGAGAACGTCTCACACATTCAAAGCTGATGTCAAATTGTGCACGTCTATTTTTTCCAAAATCAATCAACCCTGAGGTTGTAAGGTCTGCCCCATGTTCATTGAGATGGCTTTTTGCAACAATTGATTGAGGATTCTGCTCAAAGCATTGCCTTATCGTATGAATGGCATAGGGCCCGATATCCCAAAGTGCACCACCACCATTTTCAATCGAACGATCGATACGATAAAAACGTGCAGGCTGGATTGGAAAAGAAAACATAGAATGCACATATCGAACATCGCCTAACAATCCTGAGTTGATGATTTCTTTTACACGATCAAATTGCGGATGAAAGACATACATAAAACCTTCCATCACTTTGACATGATTTTTATTGGCAGCTTCTTGAATTGCTTGAACTTCTTTTGAATAAAGAGTGATGGGTTTTTCAATTAACACATGTTTTTTATTATTGATTGCTTTAAGAGCTGGTTCGGCATGTTCTTCATTTGAGAGTGGAATATAGATAGCATCTATATCGGAATCACAAATCACTTCATCCAGTGAATTAAAGGTTTTAACTTTACCTTTAAGATTAGGTTGATATTTTTCTAAACATTCTTCTGCGGCATTTGCTCTTCGACTTCCAATGGCAACAAGATCACCAAAAGGACTATTAGCAATTGCTGGAAGAAGTCGTTCATTTACGCGTGCAGCCCCCAGAATACCCCAACGTATTTTTTTCATTTTTTTTATCTTAAATTAAACGGTGTTTTATTATGCTCAGCCTTCAGTGAATAGACAAGCCGTCATTTCTCATAAGTTTCAGGTTGAGAAAAAATTTATTAAATGCGATGATTTGTACCATGAAATTTTTTCTGCTTCTTTTCTTTCTCATTCCAATTTATTCCTTTGCTGATTGGTCTTTGGTGCATCAAGACGATGCCGATCATTACATAGATTATGCCCTTATGAGTAAAAGTGGACAAAAGACAAGAGCTTGGTATTTGCAAAATTACGCTGAACCACAAACCATTAAAAATCTTCAATATCGATCTATTAAAAATAGATCAGAATTTGATTGTAAGGCTCGTAAAATGAGAATTTTAGCTTACGCGCTATACGCAGAGCCTATGGGACAAGGTCGTGCTGTCTTTAATAAAGGTGAAGCATTAGATTGGCAAACAATTAAACCTAAAACGCTTAATGATTTATATTTAAAGAGTGTCTGCAGCAAAAAGAAATAGAGTTTTATTGACGTCTACGTTTAGGCAATACAACTCCAAGTCTCTGAGCGGCTATTTCATTATTACCTTCTGAGTCTGCTAAAACCCATCCAGACATAAACATACGCGTCATATATTGTCTGTTATACAAAAAAGCTACAATCACTTGCCATAGCCCCAATGTGATAATTGAAAAAAGCATATGAAGCGCAGCCACACCTAATTCACCTCTAAAAAGCGGCACAAACCAACCAAAAAAAAGATAAGTCCAGCTAAAACCATAGTAACCAATTTTAATCATGCCCGAATTTGGATGTTTAATAATTACGGCAGTAGCCATTGTTATTCCTTGGTTTATAAAATTAAATTTTAATAGAGATTATGAGAAAAAAACTAATTTTAGTGGTGGGGGATGCGAGGGTCGAACTCGCGACAAACGGATTAAGAGTCCGCTGCTCTACCAACTGAGCTAATCCCCCAGGAAGTAATATTTTACAGTATTTGTGGGCGAGGCAGAAGGTTTGGGTGGGTCAAAAGTGGCGGGTGTGGAATAAGGGTGTGTTACAAAGATATCTACAATATAATTATTTTAATGAAACATATCCTTGTTTATTCTGATTCTATTTCATGGGGAATTATTCCCATGTCTCGAAATCGCTTTCCTTTTCATCAAAGATGGCCAGGTATATTAGAAAACAATCTTAATAAGTTTGGTAAAGACGTTCGCGTGATTGAAGACTGCTTAAATGGCAGACGCACTAATTATGATGACGCTATAAGGCCGGGGCGAAACGGTCTAATTGGATTATCGCAACGTATTGAAGTCAATTCCCCTCTTGAATTAGTGATTTTGATGTTGGGCACAAATGATTTTCAGGTAAACCATAATCATTCGGCCCTGGATGCCGCGAAGGGAATGAAGGGGCTTATTCTTAGTATCAGAGATACAAATCTAGAGCCTGGAATGTTAATACCAAAAATACTTGTGATAGCACCACCGCCTATATTGGAGCCAAAAGGAGATATTGCAATAAAGTTTAAGGGTGCAAATAAGAAATGTGTCGGATTAGCTGAAGCCTATAAAGCATTATGTGAGCAAGAAAATTGTAATTTTTTTGATGCAGGAAAAATTACTTCATCTAGCAAGGTTGATGGAGTTCATTTTGATCTCGACCAGCATTTAATTTTTGGAAATGCTATATCAGAATACGTTAAAAATTTAATTTAATGTAGCGTGAATGATTTTGACGAAAAAAGCAAAAAAATCTACTGTCAGGAGCAAGCTTTAATCAATTTTGTAAAAAAATAAACCCACCAAAGCCTTGAGATTTAGTGGGTTTATCAAACGCAATTTAAAGGATGTAGCTTTTTAGGATCGGCTACAAGAATTATAGTAAATTAAAATTGTTAAGAAATTATTACAATTTAATTTTGAGCTATAACTTTATTTGCTTTCGTGCAAAGATCATTACTTGATTGGTAGAGCATACCAACGACATCACGAGCCTTAGTATGAGCTTTTACTAAAGCATCCTCAGCCTCGTTTTGTGCTTTACAAGCTAAGCTATAGTCATTATTTTTAACTGCAATAACAGCAAGATTTTGTAATCGAGCGGCACGCTCTAATTCTTGAATCTTACTTTTACCAACAATATAGTTTGCAGAAGCAACAGTGGCTGATATAGCGGCAATTGCTGCTAATCCGTATGTTAATCCTACTAACTTTTTCATTACTTAATTTCCTCCTTTTGAGTTAATGTTAAAAAATTTATATAGGGATTATTTAAAGTTTTTCAAGACAAACTGATTAAAAAAAAGTTCCTATAGTAAACCCTTGAAATTTTATACAAGCATCCCCATTTTTCCGTCAAGTTCATAACGAACTACTCTATGCCTAATGGGTAGAGTTTGTTTAACTTGCTTATTTTAAGAAGGAGAATTTTATGAAAGTTTCATTTGGTCAACTTTATCCAACCACACTTGGATTTGAGAGAATGTTTAGAGATCTAGAAAGTATGCTGGATGGTAGCTTTGAATCTAGCAATGAGAAGTTTCCACCCCATAATATTATTAAATTAGATGAAGCCCGTTATGTGGTTGAGTTAGCTGTGGCTGGATTCAATCAAGATGAGATTGATGTGACTGTGAATGAAGGTATTTTAGAAGTCACAGGCTCCAAGAAAGATGACGATAGCGAAGTGAATTACTTATATAAAGGTATTGGTACAAGATCATTCACCAAAATGATTCGTTTAGTCGATACTATAGAAGTCAAAGGCGCTGAATATAAAGATGGCATTCTAAGAATTGGTTTAGAGAATATTATTCCTGAATCTCAAAAACCGAAAAAAATTGAAATCTCATCATTACATCAGTTTACGCAGCCTAAAATTGAAGCGAAAGAAAAAGAAGTAAATGCTGCTTAACCCAAGCATGCTTACAAAAAAGCCGCTCTTGTTAGCGGCTTTTTTATTTCTATAATTATTATATAACTCACCAATAACGACCCCTGAGTATCCGCTGCTCTACCAACTGAGCTAATCCCCCACAAAGTGATTATTTTACTGTATTTGTGGGCTTTTGAGCGGGTTTAGTTCACTCAAAACTTCTAGGATTGGAATAGGGGTGTGTAAGCAAGTACATTTTCCAAGAGTCGTTTAAAAGGACTTTTTTAATTCTAAAGTCTTCAGTATTTTCCAGAAATAAGAAGGTGGTTTAAAGTAATGTAATTGTCAAATAATAGTTGTATAGTAGTTCATGAATTATCAGCAAAAAAGGAAGTTATATGAAAATTCAATTTAGAAGAGTATTAAACCTTTTGTTAGTTTTTACTATATCTATCACTTTATCGGGCACACTACTTGCTAAAGAATACAGTGGCGCTTGGGTTTTAGAAGATACAAACAAGGATCCCTTTGAAATTCAGCTAAGTGAGGATGGAACAGCATCTGGAACCCATGGTAAAGATATGAAATATGGGACTTGGGAAGAAAAAGATGGGCAAGCTATTATTAATTGGGGCACAGGCTGGATAACAGTGATTGTTAAAGAAGGCGATCAATACATTAAAAAAGCTTTCAAACCAGGGCTCTCTATCACTGATAAACCTACGAATACCTCGAGTGCAAAAAGGAAATGATAACTTAAGTGTGATTTTATGAAGAAATTTCATACAGTAGTTATTGGAGGGGGTTGTCTCGGTGCAGCTTCTGCTATTTCATTAGCTAGACATTTAAAAAATACTGGAGGCAAACCTGAATCTGTATGTTTAATTGAAAAGAATGTTTTAGGTAGTGCCCTATCGATTCGACATTCAGGCATAGTCAGATCAGCAAATGCTGATATTGTAGCTGCTAAATTAGGACAAATTTCGACAGATATGTGGCTTAATCTCAAAGTTATCTGGGGGGTAGAAATTGAACTTGAAAAATTTGGAGCCCTATGGATAGCCAAAAAAGATAAAAACTCAACAAATGAAAAATGGGACCAGCTTGCAAAAGATTTAAAAACAATCCCTATAAATTTTAAGAAAATTACACAAGATGCTGCAAATAAAATATGCCCAGATTTTGTGAATTTATATGACGATGAAGTCTTTTATCATGAGCCAGATGCCATTCAACTCGATCCAGCATATGTGAGAAAAGGTTTATATGAGGGTATTACTCAATCTAACGTCACTTTATTTGAAAAAGAAGAAGTTTTAAGATTCAAAAAAAATTCAAATGAAAATATTACAGAAATAATAACTACTAATCATGTCATCAAAGCTGATTATGTTATAAACGCTGCAGGCCCGTGGAGTGCTAATTTATTTTCAAAAGCAGGTATATCCATCCCTGTGAGCGTTGAACCTGTGTATGTTGTTAACTGGTTAAGTAGTCTTTCATCAAAAAAAGCTTCAATGCCTATCATTGCAGATTATGTGAATAGAGCTTATTTCCGAAGTTGGCGAGACGGTGAAATACATATGCATCAACCCAGAAAAAGAGGGGTGCATGAAACAAGCACTACTTTTGCTGACAATCCTATTTCTGTGATTGGTGCAGATTTTATTAATGACCCAACAAATCAGATGCAGAATTACTCTCAAATAAAATTATATGAAGAAATTGCTCATAAGCGATTTAAAAATTTAAATAACACCGTATTTTCTTCAGGCTATCGATCTTATTTTGATATCACCCCCGATCTAAAATTTATATTAGGACCTGATTCAAAAATCAAAAATTTAATACACTGCTTGGGTTCGGGACAAGCATTTAAATTTGCTCCAGTTTTTGGTGAGATGATGTCTCAGTATATTTTAAAACGAGGACTGTTATCTAAATATGGAGACTCATTCTCAATAAAGAGATTTGATGCTAAGTATATGAAAAGTTTTTGGAGTAAGGTCAATGGAAATGAATATTCACTTTATCAAGAAAATAGCTCTTTATAATTAATTACAACGATAATTTTTCACAATTATTTATTTGCTCTACCAGCTGAGCTAATCCCCCAGAAAGTTATATTTTATAGTATTTGTGGAGGTTGGAGAGGGTCTAAGGCAGGGGATTTTGGCGGGGGTGAATAGGGGTGTGTTTGTAAGTGCTGGTTTTTTTAGTTCAAATTTCTCTAATAGCCGTGCTAATGACTTTATAGGATGAGCGTAGCAAAAAGATTGATAGTGCTAATCCCACCACGATATCTGCCCAACCACTCTGGGTAAACCACACAATAAGTGATGCAATGATGACAGCAATATTATTTGCAATATCATTTCTTGAACATTCCCAAACAGATGACATATTAATATCTTGATCTTTGTGTTTTGTAAGCAAATACAAACAAGTTAAGTTTCCTACTAATGCTATTACTCCAGCAATACTCATGATTTCAAAAATGGGTGTCGTATGGTCAATGATGTTCTGAATGACTTGTGATAAAACAAAGAGCGCACCTATTAAAATTAATATCCCTTTAAAAAGTGCTACACGAGCTTTAGCTTGATTACTTTTGTAAATAACAAATAGACTTAATGCATAGGTGATTGCATCTCCTAGATCATCTAAGCTCTCTGACATAAGACCTGTGGATTGAGCAATCAAGCCTGAACTAAAAACAACAATAAATAAAAAGACATTAATCGCTAAAACGATTTTTAATGTTTTAGACTGATTCACTTTCATAGCTTCAATAGCACAGCTTTTATTTTCGCAGCAATCTGACATTTCTTATCTTATTAAGTTGAGTTTTAGCTGCACTACCAGCTGAGCTAATCCCCCAGAAAGTGATATTTTATAGTATTTGTCTGCGTTGTAGAGGGGGTAGGTCTGGGGATTTTGCTAGTGGTGGAATAGGGGTGTGTTAGGAAACATCCGGAATCCGGAGATTTTGGATGATATTGAACTTTCAATAATAAAAGTGTATCATAAAAATATGAAAACTATTAGAAATTATCTAGTTTTATGTTTATTGCTTGTAATGCCATTGCAAAGCATTGCAGCTAGCTTTCAGCTCGCCTGCCAAAAAAATCATAAAACTTCAGTGACTGCTGAAATAAAGATGAGCCATTGCCATCAAACTAAAGAACACAAACAGTCGTCAGAACCTCAAAAATACAATACCTCCCATCACTGTTTATCTTTTTGTGCGCAAGTTGGTATGTCAGCTATGACTCACAATATTGATTTAGTATTAAGACAAGATAATATTAATAGCTATACTCATTATTCTTATCATTACGATTCTGTAATTCTTCCTCATATTCAAAGACCACCCATTAGATTTTCATAAAAATAATGTTGGGCTTCATTAAAGCCTTATTTTTATTATTTAAGGAAATCTATGTTTACTTATAAATTTAGATTATGGGTTTTACCCTTAATCTTATTATCAAGTCATCTAGCATTGGCCGCACCCATGGGTTTTGAGGGTTCTGTCATGACTATGGGTGACTTCAATCAGAATTGGCGAGAAGTGGGATTTAATTACGCAATCACTTCACGTGATGCTTTGGGATTAAATCATTTGGAGTTTCGTTCAGATGACCATAAAGATAAACGTGTGGTTGATACAGTCAATTACACTCGCTTGTTGTCTCGTTGGAACCTAACAGACGCTCAGAGTAATCTTTGGTTGTTTATGGGTTTAGGTCAAATACGACAAGGTCATATTGTTGATGGTGTTGAAGCTAATACTAATAGCTTTGTGACTTCACCAGGATTTCAGTTTGATTATGAAACGAGACGTATTTACTTTGCTACAACTCATAAATTTTATCGCGCCACTAACCTAAATCACGACACAACATCAATTCGTGCAGGCTTCTCATTTTACGAAGCTGATTACGATCAAACTCAGCCGTGGTTTATTTTAGAGACAAAATATACCAATCAAATCTCAGACAAGATTGAAGTGATACCGATGCTAAGACTGATTAATAAAAATATATTTGTAGAGGGTGGCGTCAATAATAGCGGCCAACCTCGTTTAAATCTTATGTATACATTTTAAGGAGTTTTATATGAAACATTTATTGTTAGTAGTAGGTTTAGGATTATCTTTAACAAGTTTTGCGACACCATCTTATAAAGTGACAGTCAATGGGATGGTATGTTCTTTTTGTGCACAAGGTATAGAAAAGAAGATGAAAGCATTACCTGAAACTAAAGGGGTATATGTGGAATTGAAAAATCATCTTGTGGTGGTTGAAGCAAAAGATGGTTTAACTATATCGCAAGACACGATTAAAAAAATCATCAAAGATGCAGGGTATGAAGTTAAAAACATTGAAGTGAGTGATCATCCTATTGAGCATATCAAGTCAGGTATGGATAAATGATGACAAAACATCACTTACATCCTAACTTAGTCAAAACAAAACACTTGTCTTACTTAAGTTTATTTACATCTGGCGGCACACTCATTTGTTGTGCCTTACCAGCGTTACTCGTAGGTTTAGGTGCTGGTGCTGTGATGGTTTCACTCGTGAGTTCTGTGCCGCAGATTGTCTGGTTTTCAGAGCATAAATTGGGTGTATTTATATTTGCAGGGGTGATGTTATCTATATCTGGTTTTCTGCAATGGAAAGCGAGATCTTTACCTTGTCCAAGTGATAAAGCCTTAGCAGAACTTTGTCATAAAACTAGAGTAAACTCATTACGAGTTTATTATTTTTCAGTGACGGTATTTTTAATAGGTGGCTTTATGGCTTTTGTGGCACCTTGGTTAATGAGTTAATCTTTTATAAGGAGAAATAGTATGGAACATATGATGGGTGAAGCACACTGTTGGCATATGGTAATTATGTGTTTACTAATGACAACGTTTTTGGTTTTAGGTATTGCGTCATTTATTAAGTATTTGTTTTATAGTAAAAAGAAATAAGAAGTAAAAAGCCACTCTTAGCAGTGGCTTTTTTTATGTTCGGTGTGCTTTGGTGTGCTCGCAGAAATTACTTCCGAAAGAACTTCTATCTCTGCCACTGTTGGGGTCTTACAGGGTGAGAAGTCTTGATATTTAACTGATCTGCGAGTCCGCTGCTTGACCCTTTGAGCTAATCCCCCAGAAAGTAATATTTTACAGTATTTGTGGGCTAGACAGAAGGTTTGGGGCAGGGGATTTTGGCGGGGGTGAAATAGGGGTGTGTGAGCAAATGGTTAAATCTAATAGTGGAAATTTTTTAAGAGCGTAATTTATCAAGAAATTTGACACAATTTGACTTTATTTTATCTTATATTTCCATTATTATGGAAATATGAAAAATACAGATGCCATTAAATCATTTATTGCTTTAGGCCAAGAATCTCGTCTTAATGTTTTTAGATTGATTGTACAAAAAGGGGATAAAGGCATAACCCCCACACAAGTTAAAGAATTATTAGGCATTCCATCTGCAACTCTCTCGTTTCATCTAAAAGAACTTATTCAAGCTAACTTAATTAAGGTTGAGCGACAAAGCCGCAATCTTATCTACAAGCCTCAAGCTGATGTTGTTCAAGAATTAATGGATTTCTTGCTTATGAATTGCTGTGGCGGTAAACCTTGCGAAACAAAACCTAAAAAGAAAGCGAAATTTTTATAGTGTCAATATATATGCGGATTACTCTACCAAAGAGTTCTATTAACAAGTTTTCTCGTAAATAAGGGGTGAATATGAAAACTTATAATATTCTATTTTTATGCACACATAATTCTGCGCGATCAATTTTGGGTGAAGCAATCGCATCTACGAATAGTTTCGGCAAGTTGATTGGCTACTCAGCGGGTTCATCACCTGGCAAATCAGTCAATCCGATTGCGAAAAAAATGGCAGTGGAATTTGGATATGACGCCAACAAATTATATTCAAAGAGTTGGGATGAGTTTGCTAAACCCAGTGCACCTCCAATGGATTTTATTATTACAGTATGCGATAACGCAGCAAAAGAAGAATGCCCTGTGTGGATCGGACATCCTGCTACAGCGCATTGGGGATTTTCTGATCCATCTGCAATTTTAGGTTCAGAAAACGACAAAGAGAAGGCTTTTAGAGAGGTAGCTATGGGGCTAACAAAACGCATTCAATTGCTTGCATCATTGCCTATCGATAAATTAGATCATTTATCACTTACAAGCAAGTTAAAAGAAATTCATACTAATGCTTAATAAGAAATATCTTTCAGAATTATTTGGCACCCTAGCATTATTGTCTGTGATTACAGGCTCAGGCATTATGGGCCAAACCTTAGCACAAGGTAATGACGCTATAGCACTATTAGGAAACAGTATCGCAACAGGCGCAGGGCTTTATGTATTAATTACGCTCTTAGGTCCAATTTCAGGGGCACACTTTAATCCATTAGTGAGTGTGATGGCCTACAAGCAAAAACAATTAAAACAAAAAGATTTATTGCCTTATATTGTTTCGCAAATGATAGGTGCTGTTATAGGGGTTTGGGTGACGCACCTTATGTTTCATTTACCTATCATACAAGTCTCATCAAAAATGAGAACAGGATTAGGTATTTGGTTTAGTGAATTAATTGCAACATTAATATTGCTGACTGTCATTTATCTAGGAATAAGATATGCCAAGAAACATATCGCTATGCTTGTCGCTTTAACAGTGACTGCAGGTTATTGGTTTACTTCATCTACTTTTTTCTCTAATCCTGCAGTGACATTAGCTCGAAGTTTAACGGATACATTTGTAGGAATTGCACCACAAAATATTTTAGGGTTTGTTTTAGCGCAATTATTCGCTTTAGTGATTTTTGTACGATTAACTGCTCTCAAATAACGTCCTCTGGGTATCCGCTGCTAGACCTTTTGAGCTAATCCCCCAGAAGTGATTATTTTACTGTATTTGTGGGCGTTGTAGAGAGCTTGGGTGGGTGAAAACTGCGGGGGTGAAATAGGGGTGTCCTACTAAACATCCGGAAACCGGATATTTTGGTGGTTAAGCATTCATTGTAAAAAATAAAGCCACTCGAAAGTGGCTTCAATGAGTAACTATAAAGTTATGAATTAGGATTTAATATTACTTATTTTCGCTATATTCAGATCCAGGGTTAAAGCCACCATTACCACCAATCAATAATGCATCTGTCGGATGAAATGGTTTAAAGTCAGGCTCTACTTCAACTGCATTTCCATATTCCGAGCCAGGATTAAAACCACCATTGCCACCAATCAATAATGCATCTGTGGGATGAAAGGGTTTAAAATCTAAATCTTCTTGGGCGAAAAGAGGAACGTTTAAAAAAGAAAGTAAAAAAACAAAAGCTAATATTTTTCTCATAATATCTACTCCAGTAATTTTTCAAATTTAAAAATCTAAAACTCAAAAAATTATTTTTTTTTGACCTTTAGAGAATAATCGTATTCCTGAATTTTAGCGATGTCAACAATATGGTTGATTTCAGTAAGTTAGTTTATTTTAGTCGGTTTAGGTGGCATGAATTTTGGTTGGGGTCTAAAAGGGGTGTATTTCAAGATTACTAAAATTTCTTATGCTAGGACATTTTTAGGATTAATCTATTAAGCGAGGGAGCGAAGTTAATACATGTTTCATCGTACAAAAATTCAATTCATTAGTCTATTCTTAGCATCTATATCAATTGAGATAAATGCGGCTGAACCTATGATTGAAGAAAATCCTGCAGATATGTATTTGGGCACTTGTTATGCTTTGCAATATTTAAAGCTTCATTATTGCCCTACAACTAACACCACAAAAATGGCGACATGTATTACTAGCATTGTTGATGAAGTTGATGAGAAAAATAAAGATGAAGTGAAATTGAATTTTAAAACCCGTGCAAAATTAATCATGCCACACGTCATAAAGCATATTGATGAGTCATTTCCGAAATATTAAGCTAAAGTCAAAGGCGATCGAAACAAAACTTGTCTATATCACCAGCAAAATATGCAGAATTCTATGAAGAAGTACTTAGAAACATTCCGATCAAATCAAGTTGATTTCGCTCATACTGAGTAAAAATTAAAACTGATATGAGCCTGTAAAAACTTTTAACTTAATACATAAAAAATTAGAAGGGCTAGGTGCATTACAAATAGAAGTAGATAATCTTGAGTGTTTAATTTGATACTAGTTTTTGTCTCCAAAAAAGAGGTTTTTTGTCTGGATTAGTTAAGATATAAATAGCATCTTTTTTAAGACTTTCAATTGCTTCATCTTCAGAAATCTCTGAATCATTTATTTTTTCTTGAATATTTTTTTTATTTTCAATAAGCCACGCAGGATTCTCTTCAAATCCATTATCTTCCATGCATTTGCGCATCACCATTGCTTTATCGCCAAGTATTTCATATTTTTGAAACTCAACTAAAGCTTGTCGATTTGCTACTGATTTTTCTGCAATACCTAAACAGAAATTACCCTTATCTTCAAGCAAAGTTTTTTTGGGGGATGAGGTTAGATTTGAACTCGATAAATAAAAATTAAAAAATACATAAATCAGCAAAAAAAACATTATAAAAAGAATAAAAAATATGACTAGTTTCCTCATAGCATTACCCCTTATTCACTGTATTTAGAGCCTTAAATTTTTATTAAGAAAATATTTTACAGTATTTGAGGGCATTAAAGAGGTCTTGGGAGGGGGTGCGATTAAGGAAGAATTGAATAAATGGGTGCTATAGAAGTGTCGAAATCTTAATTTAGAAGGCACTAAACGATTTTTTACTTGACAGAAGATGCTTAAAAAATACATGCTATGAATACTGCCTAATTAAAAGAAAATAGATTTATGAGTTTTAGGAAAAAATTTGCTCGCATCGCTTTTTTGTTAGCAGTAATCTCGCTAGCCTGGTTAATTTTAGGAATTTTAGAATTGGCCCCTTTATTATTCCAAATACCTGGCGAGACAAGTCTTAGAACTCATGCTTCAGCAACTGTTTTATTCTTACTCTTTGCCTCATGGGCTTTTTGGAATGAAAAATAGTAAAAATCTTTAAATGTTAAGGAGAACTTATGCTTAAAATGTCTGATATATGTATTTTGTTAGCTGTTTTTGTAGCTTTTATAACCACAGCATATTTATGGTTTACTGGTCAACAGCAAGAGGGATTATTTACAGCTACCTGGATTCCTTCTATTTTATCCTTTGCAATATACTTTAAAGTTATTTCGAGAAAGGGTTAAATATGTCTAATCCAATACTGTTTGGTACAGGCTTGTTCTGTTTTTTGCTTGCAATTGTCGGTGTCGTGTTAACAGTTCAAGAATTTAAAAATATGGAATTAAAAGAAAAATTAAAAGACAAAAGTAAGTAATACGCGTTTGATTGAATTGGCTTTTCTAGAAAAGCATATTGCAGCTCTAGGATAGGAAGCGCAAAAAACCCCTCAAGATAATTGACTCTTATTACTATGGCTTTTTCCAGTTTCCGTAAGATTTAAATCTTTCGGTAACTTCTCCCATTTCCTTATCAGTAAGAGTGGTAGGGGAACCCATTTGAAGCGCATATGTGTATTGTTCACAAAGCCTTTCAACTTCATGACTGATATTTAATGCGTCTTCAATATCACGACCTATAACAATCATTCCATGATTAGCAAGTAAGCAAGCCTTTCGTTCATTCAATGCTATAAGGGCTGCATCTGAGAGTGCTTGAGTTCCAAAGAGCTCATATTTGGTGCATCGAATTGAATTACCCCCAGCTACAGCAATCATGTAATGAAAAGCAGGAATGTCTTTTCTAAAAAGACTGAGCGTTGTAGCAAAGGTTGAGTGTGTATGAATCACGACATTCGCATCTTTTCGAGACTTTAGAATGTCATGATGAAAACGCCATTCACTTGAAGGTTCGCGTGGTGGTTTTTGGCTAGATTGTGTCGTTCCCTTAAAATCCATAAATACCATATCATCAATAGACATTGCTTTAGGATTAAGTCCTGAAGGGGTGATATAGAATCCATCACGATCACGAATACTACAGTTTCCAGAAGAGCCTTCATTTAAGCCTGATGATTGAAGGTGCAATGTTAAATCAAGTAATTGTTGTTGAATAGTTTTCATGAATAAATAGATTTTAATTCTTGAGGAGAATAAACACCATCTTCCGTAATAATTTTAGTGACGTATTTATGAGGAGTAATATCAAATGCTGGATTAAATGCGCGTGTACCTTTTGGCGCTATTTGAATATTGGTTAATTCATTTTTATTATTTAATCCTTGCATCATTAAAACTTCTTCCTCATGTCTTGACTCTATAGGGATATCAAAAAAGTTTTTTGAAGCATCTTGATCAATAGTTGACTTAGGCGCTGCTACATAAAATGGAATATTATTTTCAAAAGCGGCAACAGCTTTTAAATAGGTACCAATTTTATTGCAGACATCACCATGTATAGAAATACGATCAGCACCTACAATCACAAAATCTACTTCACCTTTTTGCATTAAATGTCCACCAACATTATCGCTAATTAAAGTATGAGGAATCTTATGTTGCCCTAATTCCCAAGCTGTTAAATGCGCACCTTGATTACGTGGTCTTGTTTCATCAACCCACACATGAAAATCAATTCCTTTGTTATGCGCATAATAAAGAGGGCTTAAGGCTGTTCCATAATCAACGGTTGCAAGCCATCCCGCATTACAATGCGTTAATATTTGTAGTGTTTTTTTATTGAAATTATTTTCAATAAGTTGAAGTCCGTGTTTTCCAATGGATTGATTTGTTTTAATGTCTTCATCCAAAATTGTTTGACATAAAGACCATGCTGATTTAAAACGTTTATCGGGAGGCAGATCCAGTAGCATTTCGTTCATACGATTAAGTGCCCATTGAAGATTAACAGCGGTAGGTCTTGACTGAAAAAGACGCGATGACGCATCTTTCAATGAATCATCTAAAGGATTATTTTTCATGGCGAATGCAATACCAAATGCGGCTGTAACTCCTATTAAGGGTGCGCCTCGAACTTCCATGATTTTAATTGCATTGATAACTTCGTCGAGTGAATGAAGGGGTTTGGTCGTGAAATGATGAGGTAACTTTGTTTGATCAATAATATGTATTATAGATTCAGTTGAATCAAGCCATATTGTCTGAAAATCCTGACCGTTAATCTTCATCACAATCCTTAATCACATAGAACCCAAGAGTTTGCTTATTTACTAACTGAGCTAATCCCCCAGATGTGAATATTTTACAGTATTTGTGGGCTTGCGCAGGGGTTTAGTTCAGTGAAAATCTCTTGGGTTGGAATAGGGGTGTATTAAAAAAACCTAAATTTCAGGAATATTTATGGACCGTTCTTTCCAAAAATTCTTATATATGTTGCTTGGGTCATGCTCTAAATTCTGTTTTGTCGTATTAAATCTTCTTCCACCCCTGGGATCAGTTCCATTTCCACTAATGTAAAGCCAGTTTCCTTGATTACTATAAACATCGAAGTCGATTAATTGAGACTCAAACCATTGAGCACCTTTCCTCCAGTCGCACTCTAAATCATAAATTAAGAAGCTTGCAACAATTTGTCTCATTCTGTTTGATAAGTATCCAGTCAAAAAAAGTTCTTTCATACCAGCATCGATTAATTGATTTCTTGTCCTTCCATATATCCAAGCTTCAAATTTAGATTCATTATGGTTTATGTGTGTTGGATTCTTATTTAATCCATTTTTTAGATAGAGACTTTTTCCATATTTAAAATGTAAGAATCTAAAGTAATCTCTCCATAGAAGTTCAAACCATATCCAATATGAGCTATCATTTGCACCAAATTGATCCTCAAACTCTTTTAATTTAAATGCTATATATTTTGCGGATATACAACCGATAGCAAGCCATGGAGAAAACCTTGTTGAAAAATCAATACCGGATAGTTTATTTCTTGTTTCTTTATAAGAATGAGGTAGTTTTTTAAGTAAATAATTTTCAAGGTGAGCCAGCGCATTTTTTTCACCACCTAAGAATGGATTTTCTGTATATGGAAAAGATGATTTTTGATTCTTAATCTCTTTTATAAAGTTAATATTTATATTATTTTCAAATTTTTTATTTGGAAGGGGTGGAAGTTTTGAAGGCGATTGGACTAATGTTTTAATTTCAATATTCTTTACCTCAATTTGCTTTCTAAATTCTGTAAAAATATCTGGCATATTGTTAGGTTCAAATGGAAGTTCAGATGGATCAATCATTGAGGACTGCCAAAATGTCACAACAGGAATGCCAAGGCTTCGAATTAATACTTCTTGCTCAAGCTCTTCAGGAGCTATAATTTTTTCAAAGTAAATATTTGTAGCACCGATTGCATCTGCTATTTTTTTTATCTGATCACACATATTACCTTGAACTTCGATAAGGCCTGAGTTCATCAATTTAAGACTAGCGCTTAATTGATTTAATGCCTGCCTTAAAAAAGTTTGTCTATGTATACCAATCCTTTTAACGCTTTTATAAATCACATCATTATTCGGATGACAAAATAAAGGTAATAAAATATCGCTTTCACTTGCAGCCTTTAGAAAGGCTGGATTGTCTATTAAACGAAGATCATTTCTAAAACAGTAAATAGTGATATTGGACATTTAATATTAAATTTTTTAATTATGTGTTCTAAAGCTTTTGTCGCTTAAACATATTTAATCTCAATAAAAATAATATGAAAATAATGAAGGCGTAAATGAGTGGCTCAGTGATATCTTTTTTAACTAGCCATAAAAAGTGAAGCACACCTAGAATAGCTATTAGATAAATAAGACGATGTAATCTTTTCCAATTAAATTTAAGCTTTCTCATCATTTTGTCTGATGAAGTAATAGCTAAAGGTAATAACAAAAGCCATCCTAAAAAACCTACAAGCACATAGCGATGTTTAAGAATGTCATTTTTTATATCAATCCAAGCAAAATGATAATCGAGCCCTATATAGCAAAGAAGATGCACTGTTGCATAGAAAAAAGTAAAAAGTCCTAACATTCTTCTATATAAAATCCATTGATTCATATGGGTGATATTTCTTAAAGGTGTCATGCTTAGTGTTAGACACAAAAAAATAAGCGACCACTTCCCAAAATGACGCTCAATAAATTCGATTGGATTAGCGCCAAGATTATTGAGGAATATAGCAAGGCTTAGAGATAAAACTGGCCACAGGCTTACAGTAAAAATTAAACGTTTGATATATATTTGATTTATTTTCAAAAGGCTTAAAAATTCTTGTTGAGATCCATCCCTTGATATAAGTGAGCAACCTCTTCATGATAGCCATTAAACATCTGCGTTTTTAGTCGAGGTGATAATAAACTTTCACCAACTCTTCTTTCAGTAGTTTGTGTCCAACGAGGGTGATCAACCTTAGGATTCACATTAGCATAAAACCCATATTCCTTTGGGTTTGCTTTCATCCAAGTACTTATGGGCATTTTTTCGACCAATCTAATTTTGGTAATAGCTTTAATGCTCTTAAATCCATATTTCCATGGAACAACTAGTCTGATCGGCGCACCATTTTGTTTAGGTAAAACTTTTCCATATAAGCCCACCGCTAAAATAGTTAATGGATGCATCGCTTCATCAAATCTTAGTCCCTCTGTATAAGGCCAATCAAGCATGTCATCTTTTTGGCCAATCATTTCATTTGGTCGTTTTAAGGAGACAAATTCCACATACTTAGCATTTCCATTTGGCGACACTTTTTTAAGTAATGTATGTAATGGAATACCCACCCAAGGGATGACCATAGACCAACCTTCCACACACCGAAGCCTATAAATACGCTCTTCTAAAGGCATCTCTTTTATAAGTTCATCCAAATCTAATTTGAGTGGTTTAGTCACAGAGCCTTCAATAGAGATTGACCAAGGGTCGATATTTAATTTTTCTGCATAGTCAGACGGGTCAGATTTTGAAGTGCCGAATTCATAATAATTGTTATAGCTTGTGATATCCTTAAGTGAGGATAACTTTTCTTTTTCTCGCTCTTTGGCTTGAGCAAATGAAGGTAGTGTATGAAGCGCTGCAAAACTTTTATTTGCAAATGCAGAGAGCGCAGTTGAACCTAGAATTAAACCTAAATTTTTTATAAAATTTCGACGATCATTATAAATATGCTCAGGGGTAATTTCTGATGACGGTATTTTTTTTATCTTCATTTAAAATTAAGTAAATTTAGTTATTACTGATACTCTAGTTGAAAATAGTTAACTTGAATAGAAATAGATTATAGAGTTTTATCTAGCAATTATTTTATAAGGAGCTTAAAATTTTGGAAGATAAAAGATGCTGTGGAAGAGGGGTCTGTATCATTAATGCTCAAGGTATTTGTTGGTGCGGTCAAAGGTGGGATGGTGAAAAAATGATTTCTTCAAAGCCAGATGACAGCAAAAAAATAGAATTAGAGAAAAAACGGCTATCAAAAAATTAATCATTTTAAATGAATTACGCTCATAAAATACTTTAGCAAGGTTCTAGAAGGCATGAGTTAAATTAGAACCTAAATTCAGAGGTTTTTTCATTGAACTCATTCGATTAATTTAACTCTCTTAAAACATCATGATTAAAAGAATAACTCATCATAAGGCTGAAGGTTTCTCTGATTACTTTGCTTTAGCTTGTACTAAATTTCTTCGTTTTTTTGCCGACACTTTTTTTGCTGGACGATACGGACATAGAGCCGTAGTTTTGGAAACAGTAGCAGGAGTTCCAGGAATGGTAGGCGGTACTTTACAACACCTGAAATCCTTAAGGCGGATGCAAAATGACGATGGTTGGATCAGGTTATTGCTCGATGAGGCTGAAAATGAGCGTATGCACTTAATGACCTTTATTGAAATTGCCAAGCCAAACGCTTTTGAAAGGTCCTTGATCATTCTGGCTCAGGGCATTTTTTATAACTTATTCTTTTTACTTTATTTAATCTCTTCAAAGACAGCACATCGGTTAGTTGGTTATTTTGAAGAGGAGGCAGTGTATAGCTATACAGAATATTTACGCGATGTGCAAAGAGGGAAATATGAGAATATTCCTGCACCTCAAATAGCTATTGATTATTGGCATCTAAAAAAGAATGCACGATTAAGTGATGTCATAGTGGCTGTAAGAAATGATGAAATGAACCATAGGGATGTAAATCACTATTTTTCAAATCAACATCGCTAATTTCTTGGAACTATTTAATCTTCTTCGAATCCTAGTGAAGTTAACCATAAGTTAATAACATTAGGAACCCAAAAGGTGAAGATATGAAAGAAAAAGAAAATATAAACAAAGATCGTAAAGTTAAAGATTTGGTCACAGAAGCGGCAGTTAAATCTTTAATTCCCTCAGAAGAATTTCCCTGCACGACTGAAGATAAGGCATGCACTAAAAGATGGCTTGAATCACAGTCTGATTGCGCTTGATTCATATGACCAATGAAACAGTCTATTTAGCAGGCGGCTGCTATTGGGGATTAGAAGATCTTATAAGCGAAATACCCGGTGTCGTTGATACAGCGGTAGGTTTCTCCGGCGGGCATGTCAAAAATGTTTGTTATCGAGAAGTTACAACTGGAACAACCGGACATGCAGAAACAGTAAAGGTTATATTTGATCCCAACATTTTAAGCTTTAAAGACTTGCTTCTATTCTTTTTTAAAATTCATGATCCTACAACACTTAATCAGCAAGGCAACGATATTGGCACTCAATACCGATCAGCTATTTTCGCAACAAATAATGATCAATTATTATTAGCTGAAGATTTAATTAAGAAGATTGATGCATCAGGTTTACTTAAATCTAAGATTACGACAGAAGTAAATTCATTCAGCTCTTTTTTCCCGGCAGAAGAAAACCATCAAAAATATTTAAAGAAATATCCAAATGGTTATTCATGTCATTTTTTGCGAGATATAAACTGGGCTATTTAAGTCATTTAACTTTATTAAAAAGTTAAAGCGCTAAGTTTAATAGCCCCTTAAAAAAATAATTCCTCCTTTTTTGTTCTTTTGCTAATTGAGAATTAACTCAGCAAATATCTTTATTTAATCCCATAATTAATTTATGGTTAATGATAATTATCAACAAAATCATAAGATTAAAAAAAAATATAACAACCTGGTTATTAGGGAGTAAACTTTATTCAAGATAATTTTATCGAAGCTATATTTAATTATCTAAAATTTAGTAGTTAAAGTTTTTTTAATCAACAGGAGGTCCTTATGTTTCAAGGTTTTTTAAAATCCCTAAGAAATAAGTGCTTATTGGGATTGTCTTTATTAGGTTTATCAACATCAGTTTTTGCAACTTCAGGTCAAGTTCTTCAATCTAGCGATTTTGTTGGTATTACTTTTTGGTTAATCTCAATGGCTTTAGTTGCTTCAACTGCTTTCTTCTTTCTTGAAAGAGATCGTGTATCAGGTAAGTGGAAAACATCTCTCACTGTGTCCGGACTCGTTACATTAGTAGCGGCTGTTCACTATTTCTATATGCGTGACGTCTGGGTCGCATCTGGATCAACACCAACAGTTTATAGATATATTGATTGGCTCATTACAGTCCCATTACTTATGATTGAGTTCTACTTAATCCTAGCCGCAATTACTAAGGTATCCACAGGTGTTTTTTGGAGACTTGTATTAGGTACTTTAGTGATGCTAGTTGGCGGTTATGTTGGCGAAGCTGGTTATGCTGACGTGATGACATCATTTATCGTAGGTATGCTCGGATGGTTCTATATCCTTTACGAAATCTTTGCTGGTGAAGCGAGCAAAATTAGTGCAAATAAAGCGCCTGCTACTGTGCAAAAAGCTTTTAACACTATGAGATTGATTGTAACTTTTGGATGGGCAATTTATCCATTAGGCTACTATTTCGGTTATTTGACTGGCTCAGATCCTGCAAGCAGCATGGCATCATTAAATATCATTTATAACTTAGCTGATGTTTTAAATAAAATTGCATTCGGTGTAATTATTTGGTCTGTAGCTGTTTCAGAATCAAAATAAGTAGTTAATATTTTAAAAAAAACTGTGTGGCTTAGGCTGCACAGTTTTTTTATTTTTGCCCTTAAATTTAAATATATTAAAAGTCTAAAGTAATAAAATCGATATACCAATATACCAATAAGATGAATACTGTTGAGTTTAATTTAGTTTATAACGCAATTTCATTTGCAATTGCTGCTTTTGGAGCCTCAACTATTTTTTTTCTATTGCAAAGATCCCAGGTATCTCCTGCTTATAAAACGGCCTTAACTCTCTCAAGTCTTGTTTGTTTAATCACCACGTATCATTACTTAAGGATCTTCGAAAGCTTTAATAATGCATACCTACTAAAAGATGGTTTAGTTATAGAAAGTGGTATGCAATTTAATAATGCATATCGATATGTTGATTGGTTATTGACAGTCCCTCTTCTACTTTTAGAATTTGTTTTAATTTTAAGATTGCCTCATTCCGAGACATACAAAAAAGGATTTACTTTAGTTGCTGCTTCAGCCCTAATGGTCTTATTAGGCTATCCTGGAGAAACTCTTACCATTGGATTTGCGAAGATTATTTGGTGGGTTTTGGCTATGATTCCATTCTCATACATACTCTACGAAATGATTTATGGAGTAGGGATGTCAATTAAAACGCAGCCTGGGATTGTTCAACCGTTATTTAAGAAAACCAGATTGCTTATTATTTTGTCATGGTCTTTTTACCCTTTAGTTTATATTCTTCCTTTATTAGGTTTCTCTGCATTTGTGAGTATTCAGGTGGGATATACCTTCGTAGATATTATTGCTAAATCTGTATTTGGTATTTTGATATACATTATCGCGCAAAGAAAATCTGAAATTGGGGCATAGTTAAGCTTCTCGTCAAAATAAGCTAAATTTCTACATGCTTTCTTTTAAATAAATTTATGATGTTTGCAAACGAAAGCGACTCTTTAAGTATTGTTAAAAAACATCTAGCAATGTCTTTTGATGTCGATGAGAAAAATTTATCTCAATGGTTAAATTGGCATGGCAGGTCAGAAGGGAAATTAATCAGATCCCACCTAGCATTATCAACCGGAGAAGCGTTAGGAGTCTCAAAGCATACAGCGATTATATGGGCAGTCGTTTGTGAGTTAATTCATAGCGCATCTCTACTTCACGATGATATTTGCGATAGTGATGAAATAAGAAGAGGTAAAGTAAGTGTATGGAAGAATTTTGGAATACCAGCTGCGATATGCACAGGCGATTATTTGATTGCAGAGTCGTTTCGAAAAATCACTGAAATTGAGCAGGGCTGGCATCAGAATATTTTACTTAACCTCCTATCAGGTACTGTTAAAGAAATCGTTTTCGGTCAATCCGGAGACGTCAATTCAAATTTCTTAAGCTTAAGTTGGGAAGAATATATAAAGCTTGCAACTGCTAAAACTTCACCACTTATCTGCTTACCTATTATGGGTATGTTCAAATGTGCAGAGCTAGAAGAGCCTTATTATATAAACTTAAGAAAATTAACAGATGAAATCGGACTTGCTTACCAAATAGTTAATGATTTGGAAAATATATTATTTAATCAACCTAATGAAATTCCAACAGATATTAAATTTGAAAGAGTTAATGCGTTAATTGTATTACTCAAAGAAATGTCCTCCGAAAAAGAAATAAATTTCCTTAAAAAGAATAAAAGTGAGTTAAAGCAATATCTTTTATCTTCAAATATTGCAGACGATTTAATTATTAAAATTGAGAATATTCTACAAGGCATTAAAAATTCCTTACACCTTATGCCGGTCGTCATCAGACCTATTATTTCTTCCTTAAATGAAGAGATTGAAAAAAGATCTCATCAGTTCGCACATGCAAACTAAAAAAATCATTGTCATTGGAAGTGGTTTCGGCGGTATTGCAGCGGCATTGAGAATGCGAGCAAAAGGGTATGAAGTTGATTTACATGAAAAGCTCGATCAAATTGGTGGGAGAGCGAGACAATTTAATCAAAATGGGTTTATTCATGATGCGGGACCTACAGTTATAACGGCGCCATATCTGTTCAGAGAGTTATTTGAAATTTTTGACGAAGAAATTGATGATTTTATTAATTTTATACCCTTAGATCCCTGGTATCGCTTTAGATTTCATGATGGATCATTTTTTAACTACGGTCCAAATCAAGATGAACTATTAGAGCAAATCAAAGCTTTTGAGCCTAGAGACGTTAATGGGTATCTTAAAATGCTTAAGCATGCCGAGAAAATTTTTGAATTAGGCTACCTTAAGCTTGCTGATCAACCTTTTCATAAATTGAGTAGTTTGATTCGATATACCCCCGATATTATTAAATTAAAAGGCTATCAATCTGTTTACCATTTCGTTTCAACTTATTTAAAGCATCCAAATTTAAGACAAGCATTTTCAATTCAACCCTTACTTGTCGGAGGCAATCCTTTTAATACAACTTCAATATATGCACTGATTCATGCGCTAGAGAAAAAATGGGGAGTATTTTTTGCTAAGGGCGGTACCGGAGAAATAGTCTCTCAATTAAAAATGCTTATGGAGCGTAAAGGCATTAATATTTTTTTAAATAGCGACATCAAAAAGATTATCACTTCAAAGGAAAAAGTTGATGGCATTGCCAATTCAAAAGGGGATTTTTACAAAGCTGACTATTTAATTACAAATGCAGATCCTATTTATACAAATAATCATTTAATGGAGAATAAGAAAATCTCGCTCCATAACAAGTTTGTTAATAAAACAGCAAAACATTCAATGGGTTTATTTGTTCTTTTCTTTGGAACAAAAGTTAAGTATGAAAATATTGCTCATCATACGATATGGATGGGGCCAAGATATAAAGAGCTATTAAGCGATATTTTTGACCGTCATAAATTAGCTGATGATTTTTCTATTTATCTTCATAGGCCAACAGCCACCGATCCTAATTTTGCCCCTATAGGTTGCGATAGTTTTTATGCCTTAGTCCCAGTTTCAAATTTGAAAGGGAATATAAACTGGGAAGATGAGGCGCCACCATTCATTAAGTCAATTATAAAAGCATTAGAACAAACAATAATGCCAAAACTCAGTGAAACTATTTGTGACTCTTTTTATATGACCCCAGAAAACTTTTTCCAAGATTACAACACTCCTGTCGGTTCGGGTTTTTCAATAGCCCCTCTTTTTAGACAGTCAGCTTGGTTTAGGACACACAATAAAGATGATTTATATCAGAATCTTTTTTATGTCGGTGCAGGCACTCACCCTGGGGCAGGTGTTCCTGGAGTTTTGAACTCTGCCAAAGTTATTGATAAACTCATTCCTAAATATGAAAAATAATTTACTAATGCGCAAGCATGGTAAGACCTTTTATTGGGCTTCTTTTTTCCTTGATAAGTCGAAAATGCAAGCCATATATTCAATTTATAGCTTCTGTCGAAAAGTCGATGATATGGTCGATGAAGCTAAAACTCCAGATATAGCAAAAAAAAGACTTTTGATATTTATGGAAGCGTGGAAGAAAGGCAAATCACATCCTGTAATTAATTTATTGAGTGATATTCCCAAAGAAAAGTGGCCCAACCAAAAGCTTGTTAAAAATTTCTTAAACGGACAAATTTCAGATATTAAATTTTCCTCATTTAAATCAGAAAAATCTCTGATTATTTATTGCTATAAAGTTGCTGGGACTGTTGGTTTAATGGTGTGTGATATTTTTGGAGTTAAAGACAAAAAAATGCGATATTTTGCAATTGATTTAGGAATTGCTATGCAATTAGTCAATATTTCGAGAGATATTTATGAGGATAGTTTGCGAAACAGAGTTTATATGCCAGAAAGTCTCATTGGAAAATATAGCGCTAAAGAAATCGCCAATCCAAATGAAGAGACTGCCAGAAAAATAGATGAAGCACGGAAAAAAATTATTAAATTAGCGAACATCTATTTCGATAGTGCTAGTAAAGCTATTGATCATTTACCAAAAGGCGCATCACTTGCTGTGAAGTTAGCTTCCGCCTTGTACCAACAAATTGGATACCAGTTAATAAATGCTCAGTATGTACATAATGAAAAAAGATGTTATGTAAGTAACTTTTCTAAATTCTTGATTACATTAGGCATTGTTAAAAAATACTTAACCTCGTTTAAAGAAGAGATGAAGCCTCATAATGAAAATCTTCATAAATTTATACGTAACCTACCTGACGCGCACTTTTAAAATATGAAGCAGAAATTTGATATCGGAATTATTGGCGCTGGTTTATCTGGATTAACCTTAGCAAATTCCCTCCTTAGTAAAAAAATAAATAATTTTATTTTATTCGAAAAAAATCGTGCTTTTAAAAATGATAAAACATATAGTTTTTGGTCGGGGCCGGGCCTATTTGATATTAAAAAAAAATTAAATATTAGAATTAAAAAAGAATGGTCTCAAATAGAAGTTAGGGTCAAAGGTGAGTCCTATATTATTGATTTAGGCGATTATCGATACGCATGTTACGAATCACAATTAGTTCTGCAGGAACTTTATAAAAGAGTGGTTAGAAAGGGAATTAAAGTTGAGCGGGGAAATATAATTAAGCATATTAAAAAAATTAATGATAACTGGGAAATTTCTCTAAATAAGAAAAAAATATTACTAAAAAACTTAGCTGATAGCAGGCCAAATAACAAATTTGAAGATAAGTATCCGTCTTTAAAGCAAGTATTTATAGGTTCTGAGATTGTTTCAAATGAAAAAATATTTAATGAAAATACTGTCACATTAATGGATTTTTCCGAATCCAAAAAAAATGTAATTTTCACTTATATTCTTCCTTTTTCAAAAACTAGAGCATTAGTAGAGACCACTTTCTTTTCTCAAGAAATTAACTTTAAAGAAGTAGAAGTGCTCCACAAAAAAACCTTAAAGAACTTTAATATTAAAGAGACATTAAGGACAGAGAAGGCTGTTTTACCGATGTCGCCATATTCTGAAGCAAGAGAAGATAATCAATACTTTAAAATTGGTAATTTTGGCGGAGCTTCTAGGCCTGCTTCTGGATATGCTTTTACTCGAATAGCTTTGTGGGCAAATCAAATAGATATAAAAAACCAATTTATGTATAAGTTGATAAATCATAAAAAAAATTACTTAACAAATTGGTTAGATAAAATTTTTCTTTCAGTTTTAAGATCAAACCCTAAAGAAGCACCTAAAATATTCCAGATATTTTTTACAAAAGTGCCTATTGCCTCAGTCATAAGGTTCTTATCTGATCAGGCAAGACTGATTGATTACCTAGTCATTATTTTGAAATTACCTAAAATAATAATGCTTAGAGGTTTACTAAATTTATATGTTAAATAAGATCAGAGTGCATCAAATTATTTATTTGATATTAAGTCTTTTTTTAATATTTTTTAATCAGCAGAATCCTTTTTTTAAACTCTCTGATATTAATTCATCTTTAGCGGTAATCTTTTTAATCATCATGTCAATTGGAGTTTCACACGGCGCTTCTGATTCTATTGTTATATGGAATGCTTATTCAAAACTTAGGACAAAAGCGATAGCTTTTTTGATTTATTTGTCCATCGTGATCTTTGGCTTACTTTTGTGGTTCCAAAGTCCAGCTCTTGGATTAGTTATCTTACTTTTAATGTCTATATTCCACTTTGGAGAAAGCGATCTTACATACTTAAAAAAAGTTTCTAGAGGTATAAAAGTGTCGTGGGGTTTTGCTATGACATTATTGCCAGTCATTTTTTTTGAAAATGATGTTAAAATAATTTTTGATTTGTTAGTAAATTTTGAAATAAACCTGAATGTATTTCTTGCACTTAAAATACTTACACTTTTTTTTATCTGTAGTTTTTTATTTCTTGTTTATTTGAGTAATGTTATTGCAAGAAAAGATAAATTTTTTCTTTTTTTAGAGTTTCTCATTACACTTATTCTTGCAAGCTTTTTGCAGCCGCTTTATTGGTTTGCATTTTATTTCTGCTTTTTGCATGGTATTAGAGCTTTAATTAATATCGGAATTAATTCTTTCCGTGAATTTTTATTTTTAATTATTTTTACTTTGCCAGTTACTCTTTTTGCTTACTTTGTACTTTTCGAGAGTTTACAGATCGAATATTTAAATATCATTTTTTCTATTTTAATGGCTCTTACAATTTCCCATATGTTTTTGCCGGCAATTAATCGTTACCTATCCAATTTGCTTGGTGAGCATAAATATTTTTGACTTATTGCTTTCCATATAACTTCCAGAAGCTATAGTTTTTTAATGTAAAAAAGGTATATCTAATATCCCGTTTTAGTACATATTAATTAGACGCAATCGCCCATGGCTGATGAATAGCGATGCCAGCATTCTTTATCATTTTGTTTACATACAAAAATATTTTCACTTTTATTGTTTGATACTTTTGCTTTTTGTAAATTTGTCCTTTTTGCTAATGATTTAGATGTTTTAATTTCTTGTTTAGCTTTCATTATCATTTCCTCATAAAAAGATTTATGAAGAAATTCTATGCCCCTTGTTCTGATAAATCCAATGAATTGTTTTTAATTATGTGATAAGTTTTATATATCAACTTTCATGTAATCGAAATCAAGTAAAGTCTTCACAATAATATTTTCAGTTTACAGAAGATGTCGAAGCTAAAGTTTTAGCAACTCTATAAAATAAGCTAATGAACAAAATTATAAGTATTTTTTTATTGGGCATCCTTTTTTCTTGCCAAACAATGCCGTCTCCAGATTTGCCAACTTCTAGTTTAGGAAAAAATCCTCAATTACCTGAGCCAAAATTATCAATTATTCCTACAGTGAATATTGCAAAGGCATCAAAATGGCCAGATAATTTGAGGCCTGACGTCAGAGCTGGCTTTGAAATAAATCTCTATTCAAAAGAGCTTACACATCCTCGATGGATATACGTTTTGCCTAATGGGGATATTCTCGTTGCACAAAGTAATAAACAACCGCCTAAAAAAACACAAGGCTTAAAGGATCTTATAGCAAGATTCATTATGAAACGGGCTGGAGCGGGAAATGATAGCCCAGACAAAATTACACTACTTCGCGATAAAAATGATGATGGGGTTGCTGAACTAGCTAATGATTTCTTAACTTCATTACATTCGCCTTTTGGCATGGCTCTGATCGGTAATGACCTTTATGTAGCGAATACCGATGCTATTTTGCGCTTTCATTATGACTTAGGCGATATAAAAATTGATACTAAAAAATATCCTCCAGAAAAAATTGTTGATTTGCCAGAGGGTGAGATTAACGCTCATTGGACGAAAAATATTATTGCATCATCGGATGGTACAAAGCTTTATGTCACAGTTGGATCTAATAGCAATATTGGCGAGCATGGACTAGATCAAGAAAAAGATAGAGCAGCAATTATAGAAATTGATCTTAAAACAAAACAAAAACGAATTTATGCTTCAGGTTTAAGAAATCCTAATGGCCTTGCATGGCATCCAACTTCAGGCCAATTATGGACGGTAGTAAATGAAAGGGATGAATTAGGTAATGATTTAGTGCCCGATTATTTAACCTCCGTTCATGATGGCGACTTTTTTGGATGGCCTTATGTATATTTTAAGAATCATAAAGATCCTCGCGTGAAAGAATCCATGCCAGATAACCTAAATCCTCGCTCACCTGACTATGCTCTAGGTGCTCATGTCGCAGCGCTAGGTTTAGTTTTTTCGAATACATCACAATTTAAATCGCCTTATAACAATGGTGCATTTATAAGTGAGCATGGCTCATGGAACAGAAAGCCACGAAGTGGATATAAAGTCGTATTCGTCCCATTTAAAGAGACTGAGCCCCATGGATTACCAATCGATATTGTCACTAATTTTGTGGTTGGTGATGAAGCTTATGGGAGACCTGTGGGACTGGCTATTGATAAAAAAGGAAATCTTCTAATTGCTGACGATGTAGGAAATCGTATTTGGAGAGTTACTTCAAAATAGAGAATTATTAGACTACTTAGACACTTTCTTTTTATTGCGAGCACGGATATTTAGCACTTCTACCGAGAGCGAAAAAGCCATTGCAAAATAAACATATCCTTTTGGAATATGAACATTAAGACTTTCGGCAATCAATACAAGACCAACAACCATTAAGAATGACAGAGCTAAAACTTTAATCGATGGATGGCGATGAACAAAATCACCAATAGATTTAGCAGCTAAGAGCATAAAAAACACAGACATTAAAACAGCAGCAATCATGATTGAGATTTCATCGACTAAGCCAACCGCAGTAATGACACTATCAAGTGAAAAAACCATATCAAGCACTCCAATCTGGAGTATGGCACCCCAAAAAACCTTTTGAATAGATTTTGACTTTAGGCTTGTGCTATTGATTTCCTTTGCAGTTTCTTCTTCTGCCTCAACTTCGAGATAAATTTCCTTGCTGGCCTTCCATAAAAGAAATAAACCGCCGAAGAATAAGATTAAATCTCTGCCGCTAATTTCTTGGTTATGAATAGCAAAAAGTGTTTCTGTTAGACCCATTACCCAAGATAAACTCAGAAGTAAAAGAACTCGCGTCATTAGCGCAAACAATAATCCAAATCGACGGACTGATTCACGAATTTCTAATGGGAGGCGATTAGCAAGAACGCTAATGAAAACGATATTATCAATGCCTAAAACAATTTCAAGGGCAGCAAGCGTTAAAAATGCAATGATTGTATTTGGATCAAGAATGAATTGGAGCATTTTTCTATATAAATTCTAAACGCAATCGCTCTTTGCTAATGAACATCTATGCCAACAGTCTTTATTATTTTGATTATATAAAAAAATTATGCATGGAATTTTGATAAATCACCTGGTTTTCTAAGCATTTTATCCACTTCTCCCAGATGAAGCTCTTCTTGATAAATCATCTCTCGAGCATATTCTTCAAGCATCACTGATTCATTCGACACGATATTTAAAAGATTTTTATATGCATTCAGGGTATTTAATTCATGAGCAAGTGATTCTCGCAAAATATCACCAATATCATGGTTGTGTGTTTCTAAGAGAGGGCCTATTGAAAGCGATGGATGACCACCTAAATGCGTAATGAGTTCACCTGCTTTGTCAGCATGTGCTAGAGATTCAGAAGCCTGTCCTCGAAGCCAAGATACGATCGGTATTCGATTGTAACCATAAACCATTAATGCATAGTGCGTATATCTTACAACACCGGCCAATTCAAACTCTAAAATTGCGTTCAATGCTTTATTAATTTCATTTGTTTTTTTGTCGTCCATGATGAGACCCTTTTGTAATTGTGCTGTGCGCCTTTAAATCTAATTCTTAATATGACAAATATTCTACATTAATTGCAGGGATTAAAGAGAGTTTGATAAATCGATTTTAGTGAGTATTAAATAGGCTGTGCTGGAAAATATAAAGAACTAGAAGATTTTGAATTATGTAGATTTTAAAATGTATAAGTTAGCGTTGCTCTTGCAGTTAAAGGGTAGCCATACATAATATTATTGTTGTTATGAGCTGACTGATAGTAAGTTTTATCAAGTAGGTTTTCAATATTTAATTGAAGTTTAGTTTGCTTATTAATATTTGCAAATATCGCAGCATCCAATCGAGTGTAGCCAGGGAGATTTACTGCTATAGATGAAGTTGGTGTAGCAGCATACATATCACTACGGCTAATAATACCGAGAGCTGCGCTCCAAGTTTCATTGAATTCATATTTATTCCACAATGAAAATGTATGTTTTGGCACATGACCTAATGATGTGCCCGATATAATTAGAGGGTTTCCAGCCCCTCCAGTCCCTTGAGTTTTTGTAATTTCAGCATCCTGATACGTGTATCCACCATACATACTGTATGTATCAAATAATTTTCCTGCAACACCTAATTCAAATCCTTTTGTAACTTGACCGTCCACAATGATAGTATTTGAAGAATTTGAAGGATCTGTAATTGTCATATTTGATCTTTGTAAACGATAAATAGCAGAGCTAATTGAAAAGCTTTGAAGTAAGTCATACTTCAAACCAACTTCAATATTTGAAATTTTTTCTGGGTCAAATGATTTAATAGAAGACGTAAGAGAGGTTAATTGTTCGCCAGTTCTTGGAAGATAACTTAAGCTGTAGTTGGTATAGATAGAAACTGGCTCAATAGGCTTATAAACTAAACCAACTCTTGGGGACAAAAATTGATCGTTCACATTTGCACTATTTGCGACTATGACTTGGTCATTAAATTTAGTTTTAAATTGATCATAGCGGATGCCAGCAATGATTTGATATTGCTCGTTCAAAGATATTTGATCTTGAAAATATACCGCTTGATTATAAATATCTGTTGCAGTATTTCGACTCTTTGTTGATTGCCATGTTAATAGTGCGTATGGATTTGAAGCTAATGGCGTAGGATCAGTGCCATTGTTTACAATTCTATAATTTTGATTTTCTTGAAATCCAATTTCTAATCCTGCGAGAAGTCGATGAGATATTGAACCTGTTTTTAAGTTATAAGTTAAATCAGTTTGATTAAAAAAATTCTGTCTTTGAGTGTTGTCGTAATATCCGTCAATAGTGACTGTTCCATCCAGCCTTACTTGGCTATTTGCATATACATTTTGATAATATTTATCATAGTCAGAAAATCGTGTGTGATTTTTAACGCTGAATCCGTTATCAAAAGCATGCTCAATAATGGCATAGCCATTTTTAACTATGGCTTCATTTGGACTTTGTGAGGCATTTCCAAAAAATGTTGAACGATTCGTTGCGTACGCATAACTCTGTAATCCATTTGCAACAGAAGGTATTCCTCGATCACTCGTTCTTTTATCATTGAAATACTCCATACCCACAATTATTTTTGTTTTGTCTGAAGGTTTGAATGTGAAAGTAGGATTAATAGCTTTTCGTTCGCTTTCGACACCATGTCTAAAGCTTCCTGAATCTTCAATCATTCCATTTACTCTTATGGCAAGAGAATTAGTTATAGCTTGATTAAAATCGATAGATGATCGCTTATGTTCATAAGCACCACCTTGTACTCTAAACTCATTTTTAGTTTCCCAGTTTGCTTCTTTGCTAACACGATTGATCACCCCTCCAACACCGCCGCGACCGAAAATCATACCGTTAGGCCCCATTAAAACTTCGACTCGATCTATGTTGTAGAGATCTCTATAATATTGAACGTCATCCCTTACACCATCAACGAATAAATCTGATGTGCTTTGGTTGCCTCTAAACCAAACACTATCTCGATTACCTTCACCTTGTCCTGCCATGACACCAGGTGAATATTTGATTGCATCCGTTAAACCAAGAATAGATTGATCTTTTATTTGTTCTTCAGTGACGACTGATATTGATTGAGGAATATCGCGAATACGCGTATCAGTTTTTGTTGCAGCACTCGTTCTTTTTTTAAGGTAAGTCTTAGAGACGTTATCTTTAACTTCAATTTCAACTAATTCAATTTTTTTATGATAAAAATTTTCTTTTTCAGCTGGATTGGCAATGGAAATTCCAGGTAGTAAGCTTCCTATAAATATGTAAGTTATTGTTTTATTAGGATATTTTAATTTATTGTTTATTTCCATACCTAAATGATAATCATTCTCATTTAAAAAATCAAGGTAAATGTTAACTCTTATAATTTCAGGCGCCAGTGTTTTTTAATAAATCGAGATTAGGAGTGAATCGTGAAGAAAATAAAAGAAGAAAAACTTTTACTTTTTTAATTAAAATGATTCAAATCCTATGAAAACTATTCTTCTTAAATCAGATGACATTGATATAACTAAGGCATCACAATTACTATCTGATGGCGAGCTTATTGCTATTCCTACAGAAACTGTTTACGGATTGGCTGCGGATGCGTCAAATAGGTTTGCCATAAATAAGATTTTTGAGGTTAAAAAAAGACCTCAAACTCATCCATTAATCCTACATTTAGCAAGTGTCGATCAATTAAATAATTGGGCCATCGATATTCCAAGTGATGTCAATATTTTAGCTAAGCATTTTTGGCCTGGACCCATGTCACTTCTATTAAAAAAACGCCCTCATGTATTAAATGAAATTACTGGTGGATCAAACAAGATTTGTATTCGAATTCCTAATCATCCGGTGACACTCTCGCTCCTAAAAGTATTTAATAATGGTGTTGTAGCACCATCAGCAAATTTATTTGGGCGTGTAAGCCCGACGTCAGCTAAACATGTGCTTGATGATCTTGATGGAAAAATTTCAGCTATTCTTGATGGCGGTCAGTGCGAAGTGGGGCTTGAATCAACCATTATTGATTTAACAGAAATAGAACCTAAGATACTTCGTTCCGGAGGTTTGCCTATAGCCGACATTGAAAAAGTCTTAAATAAAGAAATAGTATCTCAATCGAATTCCGACGAGAAAATTTCAGGCAATTTATTGAATCATTACCAGCCACGAGCATCTCTTCATCCATGTAAGAAATCAGAAATTGAACTATTAAATGTTGGCGCCTTAAATAATAAGTCTGTCTTATTACTATTAAGCGATATCAATAAAGATAATATTCAAATTCATCAAATGCCTAAGGACGCCTATAAATATGGGCAAGTTTTTTATTCGACATTAAGGTTAATGGACGATAAAGGAGTTGAAAAAATATATATTGAATTGCCACCAGAAAAACCTGAGTGGTATGCAATACATGACAGAATTAAGAAAGCTTCTTTTAAGGCTTAAATTATTTATTGAGAAGATAAAGCATTAGGCCAAAATAAAGAAAAGCAAAGATTGCCACAATCCAAAATACCTTAAGCATATTAGAATTAATCTCCGATAGTTTTTGATGTATTTTTTCTAGCAATTTTCTTGGTTAATTTTTTTAGCCATTTGTAACCTCATAAATAGAATATTTTAATTTAAAAAAGCAAAAGCACGATTTGCATTATTAATTGCTATGTTTGGATATTATTGCACTAAGAATGCTCTCTGAAGCCTCTGTAATATTTACAGGTTCATAGCCACCCTCCAGAACAAACATCATACGACTGGTAGCATATTTTTCTGCAAGTGAAAGTAAAATATCAGTAGCTTTTTTGTAGCCATCATTTGAATACTTTAACTGTCCAAGCAAATCATTTTCATGCGCATCAAATCCAGCAGAGACTAAGATAAATTCGGGTTTAAATTTGTCCATGGCGGGTATTAATTGATTACTTAGGCCTTCTATGAATTCTTTATCGCCCGCACCTTTTGGTAAATCGATATTTAATGTAAAACCATATCCATCGCCAATGCCACGCTCACTCGGACGTCCCGTACCAGGATAAAAGGGGTGTTGATGAATGCTAAAATAAAACACCGAGTTATCACTATAAAAAATATCTTGTGTTCCATTACCGTGATGAACGTCAAAATCAACAATTAAAATACGCTTAATTCCATATTTATCTTGTAAATACTTAGCTGCGATAGCTACATTATTAAATATACAAAATCCCATGCCTTTATCTCTAAATGCATGGTGTCCTGGAGGTCTTGTGAATGCGAATGCACTAGACACCTTTCCTTCCATAATTTGATCGATGCCCTCAGTCATTGCGCCGACAGATTTTCTAGCGACTTGATAAGATTTTTCTGAAATAACCGTGTCGCCTGTAGAAAGTGAGACGGAAGATTTATTAAGTCTTTCCGATTCTAGTTTTACAAGATTGATGTATTTTTCCGAATGTACAAGTTTTATCACCTTTATGGGGGCATAACCAAAAGAGGGCCATATCAAATTCGATTTAAATTCATACTCTTTTTTAAGAAAGTTTATGGCATGAGTAATGCGATTTGGATTTTCAGGATGATTGAGTCCGGTGTTATGAAGCAGAAATTCTTCATCATAAAGAACGGCAATCTTTAATATTTTTTTTTCTAATTCTGCCATTAACTCTAAGGGCTGAAAAAGTGAAATCATCACTAAAAAATGATAAAAATATTTCATGTAAATGAGAGGTATTATTTTGATGAGTTTATTGTATTATCTAAGGGTCATTATATAAATCTATTGCCAATGAAAATAAAAACACTTTTTTTTATAGGGTTATCTGCCTTATGGTTTTCATCTCATACTTTTTCTTATCCGAGAAATGATATTCCAGTTCAAGAACCCTCTGTTGATTTTTTAAATCTTAAAGATGGTGATCAAGTCTCAAATCCTTTCAAGGTAATATTTAAAGCCAATGGTATGCGAACAGAGCCAGCCGGCGAATTTAAAGAGGGCTCGGGACACCATCACTTATTGATTAATCAGTCTTATATTGAAAAAGGCATTACGATTCCTGCGGATTCAAACCATTTACATTTTGGTAAAGCACAGACAGAAACAGAACTTAATCTAAATGCTGGCGTTTATACACTTACACTTCAATTTGCGGATGGATATCACCGTTCTTATGGAAAGACTTTAAGTAAGAGTATTCAGATTGAAGTTAAGTAGAGCTCAATACACCTATGCTTCGCAATAAGAATGAGCTTTTTAAAAAATCTGTTCTTCTTGTAGCTTTTGCTAATCTAAGTTATTTTTTTGTTGAATTTTTTGTTGCGCGGCATATTCATGCCATCTCTCTTTTTGCAGATAGTATTGATTTTCTAGAAGATGCCTCGATTAATCTTCTGATCTTTCTTGCATTGCATTGGACATCAAAAAATAAAGCAAGGCTTGGTAAAGTCCTGGCGATCATTTTAGTTATCCCAGCTTTTGCTTTTTTATACACAGCGTGGCAAAAATTTTACATGCCTTCAGTTCCAGATCCCTCCATACTCTCTATGACAGGGCTTGGAGCCTTATTGATTAATATGAGTTGCGCTTATGTATTGATGCAATTTAGGCATTATCAAGGGAGTTTATCTCGAGCCGCTTTTCTTTCTGCGCGAAATGATGCCTTAGCTAATATAGCTATTATTTTAGCGGGCTCAATAAGCTTTATGTGGTATTCAATATGGCCAGATTTACTCGTTGGTTTTTTTATTATGGCTATTAATCTTGATGCAGCTAAGGAAATCTGGGAAGCCTCCGAGAGCGAAGATTTAGAACTAAAATCTTAGAGTTTTTTTAATCAAGAAATGAACAAATATAGAATGTTATAGTCCTATAAAAAATGAAATTTATTTTTACTATCATTTCTTTAATGTCCTTGCTCGGAATTGCGGGATGTCAACATCTTTCGCAAAAAAATCCAACACTTAAAGCTGAGCTTACGGTTTTTCATGAACTTCCAAAAGACTTTAAACCTTCTACCGTTGCTATTGTGCCCTGGCATCAATCTCAAAAAAGTTCTTTAGAGTTTAAGAATTATTCAGCTATCTTAAAAGAGCGTATCGAGAAATTGGGCTTTACTGTCGTAGACCATTCTAAAAAACCTGAACTGCTTCTTTTCTTTGATTATGGAGACGACAATGGCAAGGAAATGACTGAAACCTACACCATTCCTGATTTTGGTATGATCGGGTATACAGGGTACTCTTTGAATTCTTGGGGTATGTATACCGGTATGCCTATGTATGGATATCGGGGTTATCAAACCCATATTAATAAATATACTTTATTTACTCGATATATTCGTATTGATATAGCGCAACCCAAAACCAAGGGCACTGAGCTTGATAAAATTTATGAAGGCCAGTTAAAAAGCAAAGGCACATGTTCAAAACTTACTGTGACGCTTCCATATCTCATTGACATGTATTTCCAGAATTTCCCTGGAAAAAATAATGATACGCAGTCTCTTGAAAAATCCTGGGATGGCGTTTGCTAAATTTTTAATATGAAATCTTTAGCCTTTAAAAATTTAATTCTCTTTATCCTCCTTGTCCCAAGCATATGTTTTGCAAAAGATTGGAATTTTGATGTCTTTATGGATGACAAATTAATTGGAGAACACTCTTTTCAACTCAGAGAACAAGATAAATTTAATCAGCTCACCAGTAATGCTCAGTTTAAAGTAACACTTTTATCTATTCCTGTTTATAAGTACAAACATCTATCCCAAGAGCTATGGAATAAAGATTGTTTGTATGCCGTCGAATCCTCGACACAAGATGGAGGAGATGATTATAAAGTGTTAGGTAAAACAGAAGTAAACACTTTTAAGTTAATTGAACCTACTAAAGAAGCATTTGTAGCCGATTGCCCGATGACCTTTAGCTATTGGAATCCTCTTATGTTAAAGCAGAAAAAACTTTTAAATGTTCAGACAGGGGAATATCAGGAAGTATCGATTAAATATTTAGGCAAAAAATCTATTAAGGTTAAAAATGAAAATTTAGAAGCCGATTCCTATCAGCTTTTAGCACCTAAAATTAATATACAGTTGTGGTATAAAGATAACAAGGAATGGGTTAAGTTAGAATCTATCACGCCTGATAATCATCATATTGTCTATATGCTTAAGTAAATATCATTGGTAGAAGTCTTGGAGTAATTAATACCAGGCTATTCAAACAATCCTGCAATCAGTTTTTTTGTGGTAATTTCTAAAGTATAGAGAATTTACTATTTCCACATGAGCATGCATATTCGGCAAAATTCATTAACGAGTCAATTAATAGGCAAGAATCTTGCTCACACTTATTATTGTTCCCCTTTTATAAAAAGATTATTTGAGGCTGATCAAGATCTTGAACAACAGTCACTTGAACACCTAAGTTATCCATTTAGTCGTCAAGAGATGGAATCGTGGCTGAATAACCGCCAAATTTCAGATGAAGCAAGTTTAAATCAATCGCTTCGTAAATTACGTCAATACGTTATCGCCAATATCATTCTTCGTGATCTTAATAAGCTAGCTGATTTAGATGAAGTTTTAGTATCAGTCACTACGCTTGCTGAAATAACTTTAATTCAAGCACATCAATTTCATTTCAATTCCCTTAAGAACATTCATGGCTCCCCCATAGGATTAAATGGTGAAGAGCAACAATTAAGTATTGTTGGTATGGGCAAGTTAGGCGGAGAAGAGCTTAATGTTTCATCTGATATTGATCTTATTTTTACATATCCCGAAGAAGGCGAAACTGAAGGTAAAGAATCTATAACTAATCAAAGCTTTTTTATTAAGCTTGGAAAAAAAATCATATCGAGTCTCAATGACATCACAGAAGATGGATTTGTATTTCGTGTAGATATGCAATTAAGACCTTTCGGTTCCGAGGGTCAAATAGCATGCAGTTATCAGCTGCTAGAGGACTACTATCAAAAATACGGACGAGAATGGGAAAGATATGCTTGGGTAAAAGGTCGCGTTATCATGGGACCTCAAATAGAGCTCAATAAAATTATTGACCCTTTTGTCTATCGCAGATATTTGGATTACGGCGCATTAAACTCTATGCGCGACTTAAAGAGTCAAATCCAAAATGATGTCAATAAAAGAGGCATTCAGGAGAATATAAAAATTGGTCGTGGCGGTATTCGTAAAGTTGAGTTTATCGCGCAGGTCTATCAATTAATTAGAGGTGGTCAGGACAAAGCCTTAAAACTAAAATCACTTTTGCCGACATTAAAACTTCTAGAAACTAAAAATTTACTATCTACTGAAGCTGTTAAATCATTAACTGAAGCCTATCGATTCTTAAGAGATCTTGAGCACAGACTTCAGTATATGGAAGACATGCAAACACAAGAGCTTCCAAAGTCTGATGAAAGCAAATTAAGAGTCGCAAAATCGATGCAATATGATGATTGGAATTTGTTTGATCGAGAACTTGAAATCCATAGAGCAAATGTAGAGTTCTATTTTGATGAGGTTTTTAAAGAAGCAATTAAAAATGAGGATTCGCCCGAATTAAATATAGCGAAAGCGCTCTGGAGTAGTACTTTGAAGTTAGAAGATGCTCATAAGTTTCTCGAGAGCTTAGGATATAAATTACCTGCTGATGCTTATCAAGTGCTTGATGGACTCAAGCATAGTTCCCGTTATCTTCATTTACCTGAATCCAGTCGACAACGATTCGATCTGTTAATGCCTTTAATCGTAAATGAAGTGTCTTCCACGTCAGATTCTTATGCAACATTGGTAAGAATGATTTCAGTTTTAGAGAGCATATGTCGACGTGCAAGTTATCTTGCGATGCTGACAGAAAATCCCGGCGCACTAAAGATACTTATTAAACTGTCTGAAGCAGGCTCTTGGCTTACCCAATATCTCATTCAACATCCGATTTTAATTGATGAGCTACTTGATATTAATCATTTTTATACAAAACCAGATTTTGCTGAAATCAAGGTGAGACTTCAAAAAGATTTACGAGATACTAGGGATGATATTGAGCAGCAAATGAATGTGATGCGAAATATTAAGCATGCCACGATTTTTAAATTAGCGGCGCTAGAAATCATCGGTGATGTATCAGTTGAAAATCTCTCTGATTATTTAACCGAACTTGCCGATATTTTGATTGAAGAAACATTAGATCTGGTTTGGAGCCATATGTATTCTGATCAAACTCATTCTCCTAAGTTTGCAGTGATTGCTTATGGAAAATTTGGTGGTAAAGAAATGAGTTATACATCAGATTTAGACATTGTATTTGTCTATGATGATAAACGAGATGGTATGGCCGAAAAATATGCAAGATTTGCACAGCGCATTAATAGTTGGCTCAATACCTATACATCTTCAGGTGTGCTTTATGAAATTGATCTCGCATTAAGGCCTGATGGTGCCAGTGGGCTTTTAGTGAGTTCAATTGATGCTTTTAGAGATTACCAATTAAAAAGAGCTTGGACTTGGGAGCATCAAGCGATTTCACGGGCGAGATTTTGTGCTGGTGATAAAGAAATAGGTAGCCAATTTGAAAAGATTCGATTAGATATTTTAAATACTCCAAGAGATATAAATCAGTTAAAGAAAGATATCGCAGATATGCGTGAAAAAATGCTCGAAAAACATAAAATCGATCATCAGCATTTCGATTTAAAACAAGATCGCGGTGGCATTATAGATATTGAATTTATTGTGCAATATTTTGTATTGGCTTTTAGCGCTTCATATAAAGAACTCACTCAAAATATTGGTAACATTGGGTTACTTAATCTTTTTAGTCAAAAAAATTTGATAGAAGATGCAACAGCAAAAAAACTTACTGATGCTTATCGCTTATATAGATCTCTCCAGCATCAGTTAGGACTTGAAGCTAAATTAGATGGAAAGGTGTTACTTTCTGAGGTTGATCATTACCCCATTGAAGTTATATCCATTTGGAAGCTGGTTTTTAATCATTAATTATGAAAAGTTTTGAATATTAGCGATAGGTAAATTTAGACATTTAAAATGGTAGACTCTATAATAAAAATTAATTAGCAAACCAAAAATTATGATTAGCGCACTCATTATTATCTTCGTCATTACATATGCTTCAATTACGCTTGAACATTCCTTAAAAATTAATAAATCAGCCACTGCATTACTCGGTGCAGGATTGTTATGGACCATATATGCATTAGCAACAAGTGATCATTCACTTGTAGGTCACCAATTATCCGAATCAATAGCTTCTACAGCTGAAATTGTTTTTTTCTTAATTGGTGCTATGACGATAGTTGAGGTGATTGACGCGCATAATGGTTTTGAAGTTATTACATCCCGTATCAAAACGAAAAAATTGACATCTTTGCTTTGGATTGTAGGATTTTTATCTTTTTTCTTAAGTGCAGTATTAGATAATTTAACAGCTACTATCGTGATGATTTCTCTCACCAGGAAATTATTACAAAAACATGAAGATAGACTTTTATTTGCAGCGATAGTGGTGATTTCAGCTAATGCAGGCGGCGCTTGGTCACCCATTGGGGATGTTACAACGACCATGTTATGGATAGGTGGGCAAGTGACAACACTAGCGATTATTAAGGGATTATTCTTAGCGTCATTGGCTAATCTTATTGCTCCCTTATTATTTGTTAGCCATTCATTAAAAGGTAAGCTTATTTCAACGCAAACTAAAACATATAGCTCATCAGTTATGCTGACATCCGATTTTGAGCGTAATACGATGTTCTATCTTGGCCTTGGTATTTTAATTTTAGTGCCTGTATTTAAAACAGTGACGCATTTACCACCCTTTATGGGCATCCTTTTTGGATTAGGCATTCTTTGGTTAGTAGGAGATCTAATTCACTACAAAAAGGAAGATGCGGATAAAGCGCAATTTACCTTGGCCCATGCATTGCATCGTATCGATATGACATCGATTGTCTTTTTTATTGGTATTTTATTAGCTGTCGCAACACTCGAGCATAGCCATATACTCCATTCATTTTCTGAGTTTTTAGATAAAACAATAGGTCGTCAGGATTATATTGTGACCTTATTAGGCTTATTGAGTGCTGTCGTTGATAATGTACCCCTTGTCGCAGCCTCAATGGGAATGTATGACTTAACTCAATATCCAGCTGATAGTTTTTTATGGGAATTTATGGCTTATTGTGCAGGGACAGGTGGATCAATACTCATTATTGGTTCGGCAGCAGGGGTGGCTGCCATGGGCTTAGAAAAAATCCCATTTTTTTGGTATGTTAAAAAGATTAGTTGGTTAGCTTTGATAGGTTATTTTGCTGGGATAGCTGTTTATATCATTCAATATAACTTAACCCATTAAATCGGTTTATTAATGAATCTTTGTTGAACAAAGAGGGCAGGTACATTTCCATGAATGCACAAGCCATTCAAATGCTTCAGTTCTATTTTTGTATTTCATCACCGTTTCCCTAATTATTAAACATACATTACGAAGGCAGATCTTTCCCCTTCAGATTATACGAAAAAAAAGCCTAGTATGAACCAGGCTTTTTAGTTTTTTCATTTGTAATTAACAATTACTTGTTCATTACGTACATTGTGACTTCAAAGCCAAAACGCATTTCAGTAGCTGCTGGAGTTGTCCACATAATATTTTTCCTTAAAGTTGTTTAAAATAAAATTAATAATGTCTAATTTATCAATTCACTTGACAAGTCGCTTCACCTGTTCCTTGAATCGTACTCTTAAGACGGATGCATCATAGGAAAAATTCACTTAACTTCTGCTAAGGAATTTCATGAATAGAATGGGGCGTTCTAGGCAAGTCTCTTGATAAAAGACGGAGAAGTGGCTTACAAATTTGTAACTATAGTATGTTAAGATTATTTTATGTTTAAACGTCTTTATAGTATTTTATGTCTAATTTTTCTGTTTGCTTTTAGTCAGCAAGCAGCGATTTCGCATGAGATAAGCCACATTGAAGACCAAGTTAAGCATAGCCAGTCTCACAAATCTGATTTAAATTCATGTTCTCAATGTGTAAGCTTAGCAAAGCTTCAGCATGTCAACGATAGTGTATTTACTTTTAATCTTGAGGAAGCAAATCATTACGTCGCATTTGTTTCTGAATCTAATTCTTATCAGACAAGAACAGCAGTTTACTTTGCTGCTCGCGCCCCACCTAAAACCTCAGTATTAAATTAACTTGAATTCATTCCCTTAATAATTCTAAGGGAATTTGTATTATTAATTTTTTATTGAAGAGGTTTCAAAATGAAGCTCAAAAAAATAACATGTGCATTATTTTTTATGGTTACTTTTCCGGCAATAGCTGCGGATAAAGGTATTTTAACTATACCCACCACGGCAGTAACTGGAAATCCTTTAGGTGTTGGTTCCGATCAAATGGTGGTCCCCATTTCAATTTTAAATGGCCGTGAACTTTCATTAAAACGAGAAAATACTTTAGCTGAAACATTAAATAGTATTCCGGGTGTAAGTAATAGTTCTTTTGGCCCTTCAGTGGGCCGACCTATGATCCGAGGTATGGATAGTGATCGTATTAAAATACTACAGAATGGCATCAATAATTTAGATGCCTCTAATTTAAGTTTTGACCATGGTGTATCAATCGATCCTTTAATTATTGAACAAATTGATGTAATTCGCGGACCTGCGACCCTTCTTTATGGTGGTGGTGCAGTGGGCGGTGTAGTAAATGCAATTGACCATCGAATTCCTAAAGAAAAACTCCAGGGTATTACGAGTCGTGGGGAAGTGCGTTACGGAGGTGCCAATTTAGAACAAAGTAATGCAGCTGTGGTTGATGTGGGCACAGGAAATTTTGTGATGCACTTTGACGCTTATAACCGAGATTCGAAGAATTTACGAATACCAGGTAACGCAATTTCAAATAGACTTGAGTCGACGCAAGTTTGGGACCCAAATCAAAATACAATTGGTGATACAAGCGTTTATGAGGGAAGCTACCAGCCATATCCAACTAACCATGGCAGAAAAAAACTTCTTAACAGCCAATCTGAAACAAGAGGTGGTGCAGTAGGAGCTTCGATGATTTTTGATAGAGGTTATGCGGGTGTGAGTTACGCCAAACATCAAACCAAGTACGGTAGCGTTAAGGAGCCAGGTATTCTTTTGGACATGGATACGGATCGTATTGATTTCGCATCTGAAATAAGAGATTTAGGTAGTTTTTTTGAAAGGGCTAAATTTAAAGCAGCTTACACAGATTACCGTCATCATGAGATGGACGCGGTTGAAATTCATACCACCTTTAAAAATAGAGGGGTAGATGGTACTTTTGAGTTAGCGCATGTACCTTTGCTCGGTTTAAAAGGGGTGATCGGCACACAATTTGACAGTGGTAAATTTGATGCAATCGGACACGAAGCTTTTCTGCCCAATTCAAAAACTAACTCACAGTCCGTTTATGTTTATGAAGAACTTCCTCTCAACCAGCATAAAATGACCTTTGGTCTCAGGCATGGTAAACATCAGGTTGAGAGCAAGGGTGGAGGGGAAGAAGGTCAATTTGGCAATCCCTCAAGAAGGAAATTTAATACCAATAATGCAGCAATTGGCGGTTTATATGCACTCAATGAGCAATGGTCATTAACAGGTAATTTATCCCATAACGAAAGAGCGCCATCTTATTTTGAACTCTTTGCAAATGGGGTACATACAGCAACAGGAACTTACCAAGAAGGTCAGTCAGATTTAAAAAAGGAAAAATCGAATGGACTAGATGGACAGATTCGCTGGAAGTCTGGGCAGGATAGTTTAACTTTTGGGGCTTATTTTAATAAATTCTCAAATTTTATCGGCCTTTTATCAACAAACTCAGAAGGTCGTGCCCATAATGAGGCGGAAGAAGGCACTGAAATTACCTACTTAAAATCTACCTTTTCAGGCATTAAAGCTGAATTTAAAGGTGTGGAGTTAGAAGGTAAAACTATGTTGACAGATTACGTTCAGTTTAATGTAAGAGGAGATTATGTCGATGCCAAGGATAAAACGAATGGTGGTTATGTGCCTCGTATATCGCCCCTTAAATTAGGCGCAGGTCTTAAATATGAATTTGATCGTTTTGGTGCAAGGTTAGATGTTCTTCATGCGTTTAAGCAAGATCGTGTTGCGACAAATTATAATTACGAAGGAACTAAGGAGCTTATGACAGACGCTTATACAAACGTCAGTATGATGGCGACTTATAAGTTACCTACACAATTAAATTTAGAAGCTTTCACGAGGGCTAATAATTTATTGGACGAAGAGATTCGTGAGCATGCATCTTTCTTAAAAGATATAGCGCCAATGGGTGGACGGTCGATCATGTTTGGGCTTCGAGGCGACTTCTAAGAATTTCCAGAAGTTTAATTTAATGAACTCTATGTTATTAAATAAATCAAAAAAATATATTTTTTTATATTTTTGGGGTAATAAATGGCTAAAAAGAAATGCAAATACAATTGGCATATGGCTTTTAGATGTTCATTAGGAACCGCATTTTATTTGTTTGGAATTGCTGCTTTTGTTAAATACCTATTCAATTAAGCTCGATGTCAGACAACGAAAATCTATTATCTGAAAGTGACATTTCTAGGTTGATTGAAATGGCATGGGAAGATAAAACGCCTTTTGAAGCAATCCTAAACACATATCATTTAAATGAGTCTTCTTTAATGAGACTTATGCAGACACATCTTAAACCCTCCTCATATCGATTGTGGAGAAAGCGCGTTAAAGAACGATCAAGTAAACATTTAAAGCTTAGATCACCCGACATTAATCGCGATCACTGTAAAACCCAATATAAAATTAGTCGTTAATTTGTTATGAGAATGGTAAAAAAAGAAAACTTACCGACAAAGATCTGTATTACCTGTCTTAAATCTTTTACTTGGAGAAAAAAGTGGCAGCTTGTATGGGATGAAGTAAAGTATTGTTCAGAGAGATGTAGGCGACATAAAAATTAAGCATGATAGGAAAGATTAAAAAGAAACTCTTGCCATCTAAGTTGTTAGAGGCCATTTCAAATTCTACTCTATGCCCTATATGCAATAGAAATATTCCAGCATCTCAAAAAGATGCACATCATTTAATACCAAAATCTAAGGGTGGGAAATCAACTGAATATCTTCATCGGATTTGTCATAAACAAATTCATGCATTATTTAATGAAAATGAACTTGCTAAAACTTTTAATACTGCAGAATCATTAAAGAGTCATCCTGATATGCAAACCTTTATTAATTGGGTGAAGAGTAAGCCGGATGCTTTTTACGAAAAAACTGCAAAAAGTTTACGAATAAAGAGATAGTGGGTTATAAGTTTTCTATATTTTGAATATGTTTTTTTGCTTGTTTCTGAATGCTTTTAATTGCATCACTGTCCATATTTTGGATTTGCTTGTTCACTATCGCTAATCTTGGATTTTTGCTTAAATGTTTATTGTTAACGATAAAAAAATTCCAATAAAGACTATTAAAGGGACAGGCCTTATCTCCAATTTTTTCATTTTTTGAGTAATGACAACCTTCACAATAATTACTCATTTTATTTATATAGTTAGCGCTTGATACATAAGGTTTGCTTGCTAATTTTCCACCATCTGCAAATTGACTCATACCAAGTGTGTTTGGCATTTCTACCCATTCAAAAGCATCAATATAAATTCCTAAGTACCACTCATGAAGACTTTTGGGATGAATGCCTACGAGAAGAGAAAAGTTACCTACGACCATGAGTCTTTGAATATGATGAGCGTAGGCATTTTCAAGAGATTGGCTAATTGTATATTTAAGACAATTCATTCGGGTTTTGCCATCCCAAAACCATGAGGGTACCGCCAATTGATGATTAAAGTAATTCTCAGCTTGAAGTGATGGCATATTAGACCAATAATAGCCTCTTATATATTCCCGCCAACCTAGAATTTGCCTAATAAAGCCTTCAGCTGTATTGATGGATATTTGATTATTGTTATACGACCTCTCAATCTTTTTTATAACTTCATTTGGATTTAACATTTTTGTATTAAGCCCAAATGATATTAAAGAATGAAACATTCTTGCATGATCTTTATGCATCGCATCTTGATAGTCGCCAAAAAAAACGAGTATATGATCGATAAAAAATTCTAAATGCTTTAATGCTTCTTTCCTATTTAATGGCCAACGAAATTGAGCTGCTTGATTCTCACCAAAGCTTTTAATATGAGAGCTAGTAATCTCATCCCATAGATCAGTATGGTTATGGATGGGCCTATGATCCTTAAAAGTCTCGGGATCGCCTTTCCAAGCTTTTCTATTATCACTATCAAAATTCCATTTTGATCCAATTGGTTCATTATGATCAGACATTAGCACATGATTTTTTTTTCTCATGTAGCGATAAAATGTTTCCATCAGCCAAGTTTTTTTGTTTTTAAAGAGATCGCTAACTTCATATCGTTCTGTATAAAAATGCTCTGATGAATAACATTGAAAAGGAATCGAAATTTCACTACAAAATTTCACTAAATCTTGATCGAGTCTATATTCGTCTGGTTCTTGGTATTCAAATTTTTTAATATTATGTTGATCGAATAAAGCATTTAAATTTGCTTTAAATGAATGTTGATTAACCTGGTCATTTATTTTTAAGTAAATAACATGATGGCCATTCTTGGTAAGGTTTGATTGAAAATCTCTCATAGCGGCAAATATAGCTATGATTTTTTGTGCATGATGAAGTACGTAGTTTGTTTCTTGTTTGACTTCCATTAAAACGTAAATGATTTCATCATCTACGTTTTTAAACCAGGAATGGTTTGAGTTGAGCTGATCGCCTAGTATAAGCCTTAGGGTTTTCATATAAAAAACTTAAAAATAAAGATGCAATGACAGATAACATGAAACTGACTTTACCAAAAGTTTTTCTCATAACATCTCTATTCAATTTAAATGTTAATTTATATTCTCACAATCAAAGCATTTTTTGTAAAAAATAAAAGAGTATTAGCATGAGAATAATAACCATAATCATAGAAGTGAAATATCCATACCCATGCCTAAGTAACCAACTAAATATCGGTAATGCAGGCATAACTGGTAATACATAGATAAAATTCTCATTAGCCAATTGAGCAATTCTCTCCGTATCCTTACTTTCAAACCAAATCATGGTGTAAGCGGTAAATGAAATAATGGGAAGTGCCAAGAGAAGTGCTGCTAATTTAGTATCTTTTTTACTTAATTCAGTCACTAATACAATGACTAAAGTTGCAATAATAATTTTTATGAAATAAGCCATTAGTAAACAATCTGCATGTTTGGTTTTTCGGGGGCTTGCGGTATAAAAGATGCCTTATTCGATTGAATTCTTTTTGCGCTCCATAAGACAGCAAGTGCATCTAAAATATCATCATCCATCACATCTTTTTTTGCATATTGACTCCTTATTTCCTCAAAAATAAAATGTTTAAAATTTAAAGTTATTAAGGAATTTCTTATAGCAAAGCCTTCATGACTCTTCTTGCTTTCTAAGACAACTTGCTCATTATTCATTGCCCTAAAACTCAATTCCGGATGTATTTCGTATATTTGAATATCTTCATGGTGAATCATCGTTTGTACATCTTTAATTTTAGGAAATAAATACCAGGATTGAAGCGACATAGATTTACCAAAAAGTCTTTTTGATACCAAAGAAGCTTTTTCATAATTTGGCTGCACTAACATTTCAGGGGTAGGCGCTGTAAATATGGAAGACGCTTTTTTGCTGAGTAATTTTCTAGCTAATAGGTCAGCTTGCCTAGGTATTAATTCAGACAATACAACTGGCATATCAATACCAACAATTATATGATTTTCATGCCTAAAGAAATTTTTTAATTCATTAAGATTTGTAAAAATAGATGACTTAATATTTCCATCTTGATTTTCCCAAACTGAAAACCAACCTGATTTACAACCGTCAATTCCAATAATAAGCGGCAATTAATTCACTCGGCAGTAATTAAGTTTTTGAAAACGCCATAATGCAAAATATTGATAAGCTATCTTGCTCATACTGTAAATGATAGGTAGTCTGATCATGATGCTTAAGACGCTCCATCCTCTTAGGCGCTTCCAAATAAGACAAAACGCATCGATGCCTTTATAAAGGGTTTCTTTTTCATCGATAGCGTGAAGGCTTAAAAGTGCATCCTTACGTGTTATTTGGTATTTGTTGAGCAGTTCTTTATTGGTATGAAGATTGCACCACAAAAAAATGCCGGCAGGGGCAATCGATTTGTAATAACGAATTTCTTTTTTGCAAATATTGCATTGATTATCAAATAAAATCTTTATCATATTTTTCAATTTCGATTCAAAAAGAAAGGCCCCAAATCATTCAGGGTGAATTTGGAGCCCATCGAGCAATATTTCAGCTTATTGCTTAATCAATAGATTTCAGTCCTCATTAAAAATTCAATTTTTTTACTAAAGACTCTATACTTATTTTATGGATACTTTAAGTCATGCATTATGGGGTTATGGTTTGTTTGGATACAAGCGATATCCTTGGTCGGCTATTTTCTTTGGCGCTATGCCAGACCTTATTTCATTTGGCTTATTGATGCTTATAAATCTTATGACAGGGCATTGGCATTTTGGAAAACCTGCATTAGATTCTCTTCCTTCTTGGATTTTTCCGGCTTATTCAATCGGTCATAGTTTTATTGTATGCTTACCTATCATCTATGTTGTTTATCGTTTTAACCGAACATTTGCTATGGCCATGTTAGCCTGGCCATTTCATATCATTCTCGACTTTCCTTTTCACTCGAAAGCTTTTTTTGCGACACCAATTTTTTGGCCGCTATCGGATTACAGAATGGATGGAGTTCCATGGACACATTGGTATATTTGGTATCCAAATATTTTATTGCTCTCTATTTTGCTCTTTTATCGATACAAGAAAAATTAGATGAAATTTACTCAATGATTAAATTTAGAAAATCAGAAGATCGTGGATATGCCGACCATGGCTGGTTAAAAAGCTATCATTCGTTTTCGTTTTCAGATTATTTCGATCCTCAATATATGGGCTGGGGTAATCTTCGCGTCATTAACGATGATTATATTGAGGTAGGCGGCGGCTTTGGAGATCATTCTCATAAAAATATGGAAATTATCACTTACGTACTTTCAGGTCAGTTGGCTCATAAAGATAGTATGGGCAATGTTGAAACTATCAATCCAGGTGAAGTGCAGAGAATGAGTGCAGGTAGCCTTGTTGTCCATAGCGAATTCAATAGCGCTAATAATGCTATGACCCATTTACTACAAATTTGGATTGAGCCTAATATCAAGAATACAGAGCCTAGTTATGAACAGAAAATGATTCCTAGGTCTAAGAAAGAGGGTAAGCTTGCCCTCATAGCGTCTCCGGATGCAAGAGATCAGTCAGTTTTGATTCATGCAGATGCATCTTTATATGCAGGGATATTCAATGAAAATCAGAAGGCGATTCTAAAGTTAAACCAAAATAGAAAAGCATATGTTCATCTTATCGAAGGAGCGTTGGAAATTAACGGCCATCATTTAAAATCTGGTGATGCATTAATGCTAGATGGTGAGCCTTTAATAACAATTGAAAAGGGTAGGGGCGCGGAAGTTTTGGTGTTTGATCTAGCAGCTTAGATGCTAGCCAAGCCCCCTATATTCAAAGCAAATAAAAGTAATTCATTTTTATTGGCGATCAAGGTTTCAATTTGATAGCGATTACTTTACAATTGCCGAAACCTTAAGCTTAATCTGAATTCGAGGCAATTATCATGTCAGAAAAAAACAACATTGATAAGAAATTATCCAGTATCAAAAACTTGCTCGCTAAGCAAAATCTGGTTGAAAACCTCATTCATAGACAAGAGATGTCTCGTCAAGATATTGTCGAATCTCTTATTCAAAAACAAAATTCAACTGAGCTAGAAAAGCTTGTTAAAAAGCTAGAAGTTAATGAAATTGCCAGAATTCTGGAAGCATTAATAGAGCAAGAGCGAATTGTTGTATGGGACCATATTGAAACAAGTCGTCGTGATGATGTGCTTCTGGAGGTTTCTGATGACATTCGTATGGATCTTGTATCTGACGAAACCCCAAATAAAGAGCAAATTACGGTGATTCGAGTGTTCGACTTATTTAAAGGTCGTTTACGTCAAATACCTATTTATAGCCGAAAAGACCTTGAGAAGGCTAAGCCTATTTGGGTAGATCTTGTCACGCCCGAGATTGAGCAGCTTGAATGGGCGAGAGAAATCTTTGGTGCGCATATCCCTAACCCTAACGAACTGACAGACCTAGAAACGAGTGCGCGTTTTTATATTGAAGATAATGGTGAAATTCATCTACATTCTAATTTCTTACTTGATACTACGAAAGAATCTAAAAACGTCACGGTTGCCTTTGTTCTCAAGGACAAAATATTATTTACGGTCAGAAATGAAGAATTACCTGTATTTAGACTTCAACGCTTAAGAGCGCGTGCAGAAGCAGGCTATGTCTCTCAAGCAAAAGATGTCTTATTAGACTTGTATGCGGCAGATATTGAATATTCAGCCAATGCCCTTGAAGACGTTTATTCAAGACTAGAAAAAGTGGGTAAGCAGGTTGTGAAGTCGTATATGACAAACAGCCAGGCTGCGACTATTCTTTCTGATATTGCGATCGAGGAAGATTTGAACGGCAAGATAAGACGTAATGTGATGGATACCAGAAACGCTTTATCATTTTTGATGCGTTCAAAGCTTTTATCAGTGAGTCAACATGAAGATGTAAAAGAAATTCTTCGAGACATTGATTCGTTAGATGGCCATACATCATTCTTATTTAATAAGATCAACTTTCAAATGGACGCCACAGTCGGTTTCTTAAATGTAAATCAAAATATTGATTTGAAAAGATTGACGATTATCAGCGTCGTCTTTATGCCAGTGAATATCATTGCAGGTATTGGAGGCATGTCCGAATTTAGTATGATGACTAATAGCATCCCTTGGCAATTAGCTTACGGCTGTTTTATTCTAGTCATGATTGCGATTGGATTACTTACATTTATAGGCTTAAGAACTTTTGAAAATAGGCGTATTGAAAAATTAAGATCAGAAAATTCTTTTGATAAATAAAAATGCTATTTAGGTAGCATTTTTATTTTGTAGGTTTGCCATCCTCATATAAGGTTTTAGATTTAATATCACCATTCTTTTCCCAATAAATTTCATACCCTTCTTTTTTACCATCTTTAAAGGTTGCTTCGGATCGTTTTGCCCCATTATCATACCATTGCGTAAATAAACCATGTTCTTTGCCATCTTTGTAATGCGCTTCTAATTTAAGTTGGCCACTTTCATACCATTGATTCCAAACACCATCTTCTTTATCATTTTTATAATTAGTTTGTATGTATTTCAGTCCGCTGTTGTACCAAAAAGTCTCTAAACCTTCTTTTTTACCATTGACATAGTGCACTTCATATTTGGTATTTCCATTTTGATATTTTTCAGTTTGAGTTCCCGTGAATGGTTTGTCAGTTAAATCTTTAGAGTATGAGAGTGAACAAAGACATGAAAGAGAAATGATCGCGATAAATTGAATAATTTTCATAAATTTAACTTGCCAGGCAACTTGCCTTAAAGTTTTTCGTTGTTGCGAGAGAAGCTCTTAAGTCTTCCCTTGGATAAAAGAAGGGTTCGTTAAGATAAGAGTCTTCAATTTTTTCACAGCTTTTTGAATCTAATTTTTTTACACTTGCTACAAAACATGCAGGATTGTATTTGATGAGCTCTTCAAGTAACGCCGCATATTGCGCTCTTTTTTTATGATTAGAGGCATTATCAAGTGCATTTTGAATAAATTGATCTAATTGGTCAGGATTGCTACATTGATTTATGTTGCTAATAAATTTTTTTTGATTTTCAAGTTTTTGCGTGTTGATATCCTGATTGGCTAGAACTAACGAAAAGCAGCTAAGCAATGTTGGGAATAAAATAAAAGCTCTCATAAAATAATATTAAAAATAAAAGTCTTAAGTCTTATGTTTCAGGGAAAAGTTCACAAAATATTAATTTCTTTAATAAAGGTAAATATTTAGCGAGATACTTTAGTTGTTTTTAAAGTAAAGAGTTTATTTCTAGCAAATTGATGCATTCTTTTAGTATGATTTTCTGATAAGGGCTGTCTTGCAGGGATTAGATGTTTTTTGCTGTCCCCAATTAAATCAGAGCGACCCATACGTTGTAGTGCTTCTCGCAACATAGGCCAATTTTTTGGGTCATGATAGCGAATAAATGCCTTATGAAGTCTACGCAGGCCCCCTGCTCGAGGAATGGGAACTTCTTCACTTTCATTTGTTACTTTACGCAAAGGATTTTTACCTGAGTGATACATAGCCGTTGCCATGGCCATCGGTGTTGGTGTAAAAGTTTGCACCTGATCTAATTTAAAATCATGTTCTTTGAGCCATAGCGCCAAATTCATCATATCCTCATCAGTAGCGCCTGGATGGGCTGCAATAAAATAAGGAATTAAATATTGTTCTTTGCCGACTTCTTTTGAAAAGCGATCAAACATTTCTTTAAATTTATTATATGAACCCATACCCGGTTTCATCATTTTAGATAAGACATTTTCTTCGGAGTGCTCAGGTGCAATTTTCAGATAGCCACCGACATGATGTTGAACAAGTTCTTTAACATATGCGGGGGAGGTGACAGCCAAATCATAACGAAGCCCTGATCCAATCAGCACTTTTTTAATGCCTTTGGTATTTCTGGCTTTTCGATAAAGCTCTATAAGGGCTGAGTGATCAGTGTTTAAATTCTCACAAATACCAGGATAAACACAAGAAAGCTTTCGGCAAGAAGCTTCAATCGTTTCAGATTTACAAGCCATGCGATACATATTTGCTGTAGGCCCACCTAAATCTGAAATGACGCCTGTAAAGCCTTCAACTTTATCTCTAATTTCTTCAACTTCTTTTAATATACTTTCTTCAGATCTACTTTGAATGATGCGACCCTCATGTTCTGTAATGGAACAGAAAGTGCATCCACCAAAACACCCGCGCATAATATTGACTGAGAAACGGATCATTTCCCATGCAGAAATTTTAGCGTTGCCATAAGAAGGGTGAGGTTTTCTTGCGTAAGGCATGCCATATACATAGTCCATCTCTTTTGTCGTGAGAGGAATAGGAGGTGGGTTTAACCATACTTCACGATCCCCGTGTCTTTGGATAAGCGCTCTGGCATTACCTGGATTCGCTTCTAAATGAAGGACACGTGATGCGTGAGCATAGAGCATTGGATTATTAACCACTTCTTCAAAATTTGGTAAACGAACCACTTGTTTACTTCGATCTGTTTTTGTTTTTCGAACAACCTGAATGACTTTCACATCTTCAGTTAATTTTTCTTTAGTTTCGCAATTACTTCCAGCCCCCATTTTCATTTCATATGGGTCAACGTGGGCTTCAATTTTTCCTGGGCGATCAAGGTGTGTGGATGCAACCTCTTCCCAGCCTTCAGGTATTTTTTTACGTAAGAATGCAGTGCCTCTTATATCTTGAATATCTTCTACTTTTTCACCATTCGCGATGCGGTGTGTGAGTTCAATAAGTGCCCGTTCAGCATTCCCATATAGCAAAATATCAGCCTTAGAATCAACCAGTATTGAACGACGCACTTTATCGGACCAATAGTCATAATGTGCAATGCGACGGAGGCTGGCTTCAATACTTCCAATAACCAATGGCACATCTGAAAAAGCTTCGCGACAGCGTTGAGAGTAAACAAGGACTGCTCGGTCAGGGCGTTTGCCGGCAACAGCACCTGGTGTATAAGCATCATCTGAACGAATTTTTCGGTCAGCCGTATATCGATTCACCATGCTATCCATATTGCCAGCAGTGATACCGAAATAAAGGTTGGGTTTACCAAGCGCTTTAAAAGGTTCAGCACTCGACCAGTTAGGTTGAGATATGATGCCAACACGGAATCCTTGATCTTCAAGTAATCGACCTATCAAGGCCATACCAAAACTTGGGTGATCAATATAAGCATCACCTGTCACTAAAATAATGTCGCAACTGTCCCAGCCTAATGCGTCCATTTCTTTCCGGGTCATGGGAAGCATCGGCGCTGCGCCAAAACGTTTCGCCCAATAAGGACGATATTTGTTTATAGCTTTTACTGAAGATTGAGCAGTCGTTTGCATAGTTGAGCATTTTACTCCGATAAGGCTATTAAACGCTTTATAATTAATTAGTTAATATCATTAATCAGTGAATAAGGAAGTGTTCATGCATTTTGAATTGATCGATTTTGCAATCAGCTTATGTTTATTATTAGGCGCAATCTTGTATACATCAGTGGGGCATGCAGGCGCTTCAATTTATATTGCCATCATGACGCTATTTAATATCCCAAGTACAGTGATTAAACCGACCGCATTAGTTTTAAATATTTTTATTGCTTCATTTACGAGCTGGCGTTTTATTCGAAAAGGTTTTTTTGATTTAAAAGTTTTATTTCCGATTGCACTAGGCGCTATACCTTTCGCATTTTTAGGTGGTTATATCAATGCGCCGAGTCATATCTACAAATCTATTGTTGGTATTATTCTTCTAATATCTGCTATTTCTCTTGTCACCGATCTTTCTAAAAAGATCGATAAAAATCTTAAAAAACCTCCATTTTTCTTAGCCGTTTTGATTGGTTCGTGTATAGGCTTTTTGGCGGGTTTAACTGGAACAGGCGGGGGTATATTTTTATCACCACTGATATTATTTTTAGGCTGGAGCTCAACCAAGACAACTTCAGGCATCACCGCACTTTTTATTTTAATTAATTCGAGTTTTGGTTTACTTGGAAACTACTCTTCAGTTCAGAATTTATCCACACAATTGCCTTTGTTCATAGGGGCTGCTTTGATTGGCGCACTTATTGGTACAACACTTGGGATAAAGTTTTATACTGCTAATACTATTAAAAAAGCACTAGCCTTAGTTTTGGTGATTGCAGGATTTAAATTATTACTTACTTAAATATTTAGAAGGGTAGATGAGATTCCGGACTAGCTGTAGATAAAATATTTTTAAAAGAATTTTGAATTCTTTCTAACGCAATTTTATTTTCAGCTTCAAACCTTAAAACAATCACAGGTGTTGTATTTGATGCTCGCATTAAACCAAAGCCATCTTTATACTCAACACGCAATCCATCGACTTTAATAATTTCGAGCGCATTATCGAATTGTGCTTCCGATTGTAATTTTTTAATTAAAGCATGGGGTTCACCTTCCTTCATTTTAATTTGAAGTTCTGGTGTGCTTATACTATTAGGTAAGTTATTTAAAACTTCAGACGGATTATCAAAACAACTTAAAATTTCCAGGAGTCTGACACCCGCATAAATACCATCATCAAAACCATACCAACGTTCTTTAAAAAATGTATGACCGCTCATTTCGCCAGCAAGTGCTGCATTTTCTTCTTTCATTTTAGCTTTGATAAGAGAGTGTCCTGTTTTCCACATTATAGGTTTACCCCCTTTGTCTTTAATCCATTGAAATAAATTCCGTGTTGATTTCACATCAAAGATAATTGTGGCATTTGGATTACGACTTAAAACATCTTCTGCAAATAATAAAAGCTGTCGATCTGGATAAATGATTTGACCATCTTTTGTGACCACACCTAAGCGGTCTGCGTCACCATCAAATGCAAATCCTAATTCAACATCACTTTTTTTAAGATGTGCTATTACATCATTTAAGTTATGAGGCTCAGAAGGGTCAGGATGATGATTTGGAAATGTGCCATCCACATTGCAGAATAATTCCTCGACAGAGCAACCAATACTTTCGTAAATTTTTCGAGCATAAGCCCCTGCGACACCATTGCCACAATCAATGACAATTTTCATGGGTCGTTTCAAATGAATATGATTTTTGATCGCTTCAATATAGTCATTTGCAATATCATATTTTTTTTCAGATCCTTGGCCTTCATGAAAGTTTTCTTCTTCTATGCGGGTATAAAGTTTCTGTATTGCCTCTGTTGATAAGGTATCGCCACCTAAAACCATCTTTAAACCATTGTAGTTGGGCGGATTATGACTTCCTGTGACCATGACGCCTGATTGGGTTTTAAGAAAGAACGTAGAAAAATAAACCATCGGCGTTGTGACCATGCCTAGATTAATGACGTCAATACCTGTTTTAAGTATGCCTTTGATGAGTGATTGAGATAATTCTGGGCCTGAAAGCCTTCCATCAAAGCCAATAGAGATCTCTTTTTGCCCTCGATCAATTGCTTCACTTCCAATGGCGCGACCTATAATTTCTACAAATGCAGGCGTGAGAGTTTTGCCCACAATGCCGCGAATGTCATAAGCTTTAAAAATCTCTTTAGGAGGTAATGCCATGATTTATTCGGACTCTTCAATCCATGCGAGCTGAATGGCTTCTAGAATTTTTTCCCCGCATTTATTAGGGTCATCTTCAAAGCCTTCAAGGTCTAAAATCCACTGGTATAAGTCAGTAAAACGAATCGTCTTAGGGTCGATATCAGGATATTTGTCATACAAAGCCTCGGCAATCCTTTGGCTATCAGTCCAATGCATATAAACCTTTCTCTTCAATATAGTCACGAGGATTATAACTTTTAGATTTTATCTAAGATAGAACTTCATTAAGAAAGATAGGTCAGACCCATGATAAAATATCGACTTTCTGAGACAAAAATCTCTAATCATTTTAAATACATAGCGGAAATAAAGATATGTTTAGCAAAGCTCAAAAACTAAGTATGGTGGATCCAGAAATTTCACTTCAAGTCACCCAAGAAGTGAAGCGACAAGAAGACCATATCGAGCTCATTGCATCTGAAAACTACACAAGCCAAGCGGTGATGGAAGCTCAAGGCTCTCAACTTACAAATAAATATGCAGAAGGCTATATTGGCAAACGGTTTTATGGCGGTTGCGAATTTGTAGATAATGTTGAACAAATTGCAATTGATCGCCTAAAGAAATTATATGGTGCTGAATATGTAAATGTGCAGCCACACTCAGGTAGCCAAGCGAATCAAGCTGTCTATTTTTCAATACTTAAACCTGGCGATACGATCATGGGTATGAACTTAGGACATGGCGGTCATTTAACCCATGGTTCCCCTGCAAATCTATCAGGAAAACTTTTTAAGATTGTGCCTTACGGACTAAATGCAAATGAAGAGATTGATTACGATGAAATGGAAAAGCTCGCGATCGAATCAAAACCTAAACTCATTATTGGCGGTGCTTCAGCCTACGCTTTGCGTTTCGATTGGGAACGTATGTCACAGATTGCAAAAAAAGTAGGTGCTTATTTCATGGTGGATATGGCGCACTACTCAGGATTAATTGCTGCCGGTGTTTATCCTAGCCCAGTGCCTTTCGCAGATTTTGTAACATCAACCACACATAAAACTTTAAGAGGCCCTCGTGGCGGTATCATTTTGGCTAAAGCTGAATTCGAAAAAAGTATTAATAGTTTCGTATTCCCTGGTATTCAAGGCGGACCTTTAATGCATGTAATCGCAGCAAAAGCCGTTGCTTTCTTGGAAGCCTCCAAACCTGAATTTAAAGCATACCAAACACAAGTCATTAAAAATGCACAAACTATGGCTGAGTCATTAAGTAAAAGGGGTGTGCGCATTATTTCAGGTCGTACGGAATCTCATGTATTTTTAGTTGATTTAAGACCTAAGGGATTAACTGGAAAAGTAGCGGATGTTCTTTTAGGCCAAGCACATATTACAGTTAATAAAAATTCAATTCCTAATGATCCAGAAAGTCCTCTTGTAACATCAGGGATTCGTATCGGATCTCCTGCAATTACGACACGAGGCTTTAAGGAAAAAGAAGCGGACATGGTAGCGCAAATGATTGCTGATATTCTTGATCATCCGCATGATGAAAAAGTGATTAACGAAACTAAAGCTAAGGTTGTTGCTTTAACCGCTCAATTTCCTGTTTACGGATCTTAATTCAGATTTAAATATATCAAGTGAAATGCCCATTCTGCGGAACCGATGATACCCAAGTTGTTGACTCAAGAGTGAACGACGAAGGTAATTCAATTCGCCGCCGTCGCCGTTGTTCAGAATGTGATAAACGTTTTACTACATACGAATCAGTCGAACTCACATTCCCTCAAGTCGTAAAGCAAAACGGCAAACGAGAAGACTTTAGTCGAAATAAACTTCACCAATCATTTAGCCGTGCCCTTCATAAGCGTCCTGTACCTGTTGAATACATAGATCAAGCGATTGAACGTATTATTCAAAAAGTATTAGCATATGGCGAGAAAGAAATTACTGCGCGTGAATTAGGCGAAAATGTCATGCACGAATTAAAAAAAATGGACAAGGTGGCTTATATTCGATTCGCATCTGTTTATAGAAGTTTTTCAGATGTTGAAGATTTCCATGATGTTATTCGCGACCTTGATTAAATGAATTCACATTCACCTCAATTTTTCATGAGTGAAGCTTTGAGGCTTGCAGAAAAAGCTTTATTCACAACATCCCCAAATCCAAGAGTTGGTTGTGTCATCGTTCAAAATAATGAGATTGTAGGCCGAGGCTATCATGCAAAAGCGGGTGAATCTCACGCCGAAGTGATGGCATTAGAAGAAGCGGGTAGTAAGTCAGAAGGAAGTGATGTGTATGTCACATTAGAGCCTTGTTCTCATATTGGAAGGACGCCCCCATGTGTTAATGCTCTAATCAAAGCTAAAGTTAAAAAAGTATTTATTGCTATGCAAGATCCTAATCCTTTAGTGTCAGGTCAGGGCATTCAAAAACTAAAAGAAGCTTCTATTGAAGTTGAAGTCGGTGTGATGGAAGCGCAAGCACAACAATTAAATTTAGGTTTTATTTCTCGCATGACAAAAAAATTACCTTATGTCAGAGCGAAACTTGCGGTATCGATAGATGGAAAAACTGCGCTTCATAATGGAAAGAGTCAATGGATTACAGGGGACGCCGCAAGGGCTGATGTTCAATACTGGCGCGCCTCTTCTTGCGCTATTGTGACTGGTATCGGTACTGTATTATCTGACAATCCAAAACTTTCTGTCAGGCTGTATGAAAATGCACGCCAACCTTTACGCGTAGTAGTGGATTCAGAATTAAAAATTTCATTAGATGCTCACATCCTTCATGAAAAACCTTTGCTTATAGTTTATGCCAATGACAAACAAAAAAAATTACCGCAATTACAAGCTTTAGGTATTGAATGCACTCAATTAGATGATAATGGCAAAGTTGATTTAGTAGCGCTCATTAAAATGCTTGCTGAGCGAGAAATGAATGAAGTATGGATTGAAGCAGGTGAAGGTTTAAATGGCGCATTCTTAAAAGCGCATTTAATTGATGAACTTATGATTTATTACGCGCCTGTGATTTTAGGTTCAGAAGCTAAGGGTATGTTTAAATTGCCTGCTTATGAAGACCTAGAAAACAAAATTACTACAACACTTATAGATCATCGCTGGGTCGGTCAAGACTTAAGAATGCGATTCAAATTAAAGTAATTATTCGTAATGCTTATTGATAGCCACTGTCACCTAGATGCATTAGAGTTTAATCAAGAGCAAGATGCTATCGTTAAAGAGGCGTTTAATCATGGCGTCGAAAAAATAATTATCCCCGCAGTCAATCGAAGAAGTTTCGACGACGTTATCAATCTTCGAAAAAAATTTCCCAATTGTTTTTATGCATTAGGTTTTCATCCGATGTATATCAATGATATGAAAGACGATGATTTAGAAACGTTGCAATCTTATTTAAAAACAGATGAGCCTATCGCAGTGGGTGAGATTGGTTTAGATTTTTTTGTCACAAAAGATAACAAATTAATTCAAGAAGAAATCTTTGTAGCACAATTAAAATTAGCGAGCGCATTTGATTTGCCTATCATCATGCATGTAAGGCAGGCGATAGATGATGTACTTAAAAATTTAAGACGTTATCCAGTGAGGGGTGGTATTGCGCACGCCTTCAACGGTAGCATGCAACAAGCCGAGGCTTTTATTGAATTAGGATTTAAATTGGGGTTTGGTGGGGCCATGACTTATTCGAGAGCCACACATATTCAAATGTTAGCAAAAACATTACCTATAGAGTCTATTGTGTTGGAAACAGATGCGCCTGATATTCCCCCATCATGGTTAGGCCATGGAAGTCGAAATACACCTCAAGAATTACATCAGATCGCAACTTTTTTTGCTGAATTACGTGGCATGGATTTAGATTCAGTGGTTGAGATATCACATCAAAATACGCTCGATGCACTCCCCAAAATAGTGCAGTTATGCACATCTTCTCAGAACTTACATTAACTTAAACCAAAAATCCTAATAGAATTAGGGACATAAGTTAAGTCATTGATTTTAAATAACTTTTATTTAGCTTAAAAAATAAGCGATTTAAAAAAACGCTTATAAATTCAAGAGTTATAAATTTATGTCATCTTTATCCACAAAGTTATCCACAGATTTTGTGGAGATGTTTTTTTATCAAAACGGGTTGACAGTGGATTATTTTATCCATTAAAAGAAATGCCATTTTCTGATTAATTGAGATAAAAACCTTTGAAATCCCTTTCCCTCTATGAGAAACCTCAAACTTCAATTGTGAGACACATAGCTTTAAAGTAAAATAGACTCCCGTCAGCAATTATTTAAAAGCCTTTCCATGACCAAATACGTGTTTGTTACTGGCGGTGTCGTTTCTTCCTTGGGGAAAGGTATCGCAGCCGCTAGTCTTGGGGCCATCTTAGAGTCACGCGGTATTAAAGTGACGATGTTAAAACTCGATCCTTATATTAATGTCGATCCAGGCACAATGAGTCCTTTTCAGCACGGCGAAGTTTTTGTAACCGATGATGGTGCAGAAACCGATCTTGATCTTGGCCATTACGAACGTTTTATTTCAGCGCGTATGGGTAAGAAAAATAATTTTACGACAGGCCAGATTTACGACAGCGTTATTCGTAAAGAGCGTCGCGGTGAATATCTAGGTAAGACAGTACAGGTCATCCCCCATATTACAGATGAAATTAAGTTACACATAAAGAATGGCGCAAATGGCGCTGATGTTGCAATCGTTGAAGTGGGCGGCACAGTTGGTGACATCGAGTCACTTCCTTTTCTAGAAGCAATCCGTCAAATTGGATTTGAAGAAGGTCGTGAAAATGCTTGTTACATTCACCTCACTTTACTTCCTTTTATTTCAACAGCGGGTGAATTAAAAACAAAGCCAACACAACACTCGGTTAAAGAGTTAAGAGAGATTGGTATTCAACCAGACATTTTAATTTGTAGAGCGGATCGTGCTATTCCAGATGATGAAAGAAAGAAAATAGCTCTGTTTACAAACGTTGCACCTGAAGCAGTTATTTCAGCCGTTGATTCAGATTCCATTTATAAAATACCAAGCTTACTTCATCAACAAATGATTGATGAAATTGTTTGCCACAAATTAAATATTCTCGCGAAACCTGCAGATCTTTCAAGCTGGGACAAAATTACCGATGCGTTGAAACATACAAAACATCATATTGATATCGCTTTTGTTGGTAAGTATGTAGATTTGACTGAGTCTTATAAATCACTCACAGAAGCATTAATTCACGCTGGAATACACACATCATCAAAAATAAAAATTCATTATCTTGATTCAGAAGAGATTGAAAAAAGTGGTACTAAAGCATTGGGAGATATGGATGCCATTTTGGTGCCTGGTGGTTTTGGTAAGCGAGGTACGGAAGGTAAAATTAAAGCGATTCAATTTGCACGTGAAAATAAAATTCCATACCTAGGTATCTGTTTAGGTATGCAATTAGCTGTTGTTGAATTTGCAAGACATAAAGCCGTGCTTAAAAATGCAAACAGTTCTGAATTTGATCAAGATGCTCAGCATCAAGTGATTGGGTTAATCACTGAATGGAAGTCATCTGAGGGTACAATTGAAAAAAGAGATGATTCCTCAGATCTTGGTGGCACAATGAGATTGGGTGCGCAGAAGTGTCCAATCGAATCCGGTACTCTCGCACATAAAATTTATGGAGCTGAAGTCAATGAGCGTCATCGTCATCGTTACGAAGTCAATAATCATTACGTGGATCAGTTAATTAAGGCGGGGCTCATAGTTTCGGCTAGAACACCTTTTGAGCAACTCTGTGAAATTATTGAATTACCGCAAGATCAACACCCATGGTTTGTAGGCTGTCAATTCCATCCAGAATTTACTTCCAATCCAAGAACAGGCCATCCATTATTTAAAGCCTATATCCAAGCTGCACTTAAATACAAACAATCTAAAGGTAGCGCATCATGAAACTATGCAACTTTGATGTTGGATTAAATCACCCATTATTTTTAATTGCAGGTCCTTGTGTAATTGAATCTGAAGCTATGACTTTAGATGTGGCGGGTCAGTTAAAAGAAATGACTGCAGCACTCAATATTCCATTTATTTTTAAATCCTCTTATGACAAAGCTAATCGAAGCTCAAATAAAACCTTCAGAGGTTTTGGCATTGATGAAGGATTAAGAATTTTGTCTGAAGTGAAAAAGCAAATTGGTGTCCCAGTTCTAACAGATGTGCATGATCAATTTCAAGTTGAGCAAGTTGCAAGTGTTGTAGATGTTCTCCAAACACCGGCTTTCTTGTGCCGACAAACTGATTTCATTACCGCTGTTGCAACTTCAGGTAAACCTGTAAATATTAAGAAGGGTCAATTTTTAGCGCCAGGCGATATGAAACAAGTCGTCACAAAAGCTAAAGAAGCTAACGGCGGTCTCGATAACATTATGGTCTGTGAACGAGGTGCATCTTTTGGTTACAACACACTTGTATCAGATATGAGAAGTTTATCTATTATGCGAGAAACGAATTGCCCTGTTGTCTTTGATGCAACGCATTCAGTCCAACAACCAGGCGGCCAAGGTGACAAGAGTGGTGGACAAAGTGAATTCGTCCCTGTTCTTGCAAGAGCAGCAGTTGCGAGCGGTATCGCAGGTATTTTTATGGAAACACATCCTAATCCAAAAGAAGCTTTATCTGATGGACCGAATGCATGGCCACTTAAAAAAATGAAAGCATTGCTTGAGTTATTAGCTGAAATTGATCGATCAGTTAAAAAAGCAGGTTTCATCGAGATGCCCTAAATAATTAACTGTAAACGAAGGAAAAAGAATGAGTTTTGTGAAACAAATTGTTGCTCGAGAAGTTATTGATTCAAGAGGTAACCCAACTATAGAAGCTGATGTTTTATTAGATTCTGGTGTGATGGGAAGAGCAATGGTGCCATCAGGTGCTTCTACAGGAAGTAAAGAAGCGATTGAGCTTCGTGATGGCGATGCAAAACGTTATTTTGGAAAAGGTGTTTTAAACGCAGTGAAGCATGTCAACACCGAAATTGCTAAAGCAATAGTGGGTCTTGATGTAGATGATCAAACGTTGATTGATCAAACTATGATTGAATTAGATGGCACAGAGAATAAAGGTCGCTTAGGGGCTAATGCAATTCTCGCAGTTTCAATGGCTTCAGCTATAGCTGCAGCAAGAAATTCTAATTTACCCCTCTATCGTTATCTTGGTGGTTCAGGTGCTATGCAATTACCTACACCAATGATGAATGTCATTAACGGTGGAGCACACGCAGACAATAGTGTCGATATGCAAGAGTTTATGATTATTCCTGCTGGAAGACCTACATTTAGAGAAGCAATGCGATGTGGTGCGGAAGTTTTTCAAGCACTCAAAAAAACATTAAGCAAAAAAGGTTTTTCAACGACCGTTGGCGATGAAGGTGGTTTCGCACCCAACCTTCCATCTAATGAGTCAGCTATACAAATGATTATGGAAGCTATCTCTCAAGCTGGATATGAACCCGGTCGTGATGTTTATCTTGGCCTTGATTGTGCAAGTACTGAATTTTATAAAGATGGTAAATATCATCTCGCTTCTGAAAATTTATCTTTATCAAGTGAACAATTTACAGATTATCTAGCGACTTGGTGTGATAAATATCCAATCATTAGCATTGAAGATGGCATGGGTGAATTCGATTGGGATGGTTGGTATGTTTTAACTCAAAGGTTAGGTAAACATATTCAACTTGTAGGCGATGATCTTTTTGTAACAAATCCAAAAATTCTAGATGAAGGCATTAAACGCAAAGTTGCTAATTCTGTTTTAATTAAAGTAAATCAAATTGGCACGCTTACTGAAACATTTGAAACTATTGCGATGGCTAAAAAAGCAGGATATACCGCTGTCATTTCTCATCGCTCAGGAGAAACTGAAGATACAACGATTGCTGATTTGGCAGTGGCGACAAATGCATTGCAAATCAAAACTGGCTCACTTTCAAGATCTGAACGTATTGCTAAATACAATCAACTGCTTCGTATCGAAGAGGAGCTTGGAACAGCCTCATCTTATGCAGGCCTTTCTTGTTTTTACCAATTGAATAAATAACATGAAATCATTAACTGCAATTTTTGTAGTATTGGTAGCGTTAATGCAATACCCATTATGGTTTGGTAAAGGGAGCTGGTTACGTGTATGGAGTTTAAATCATCAAATTGAGACTCAGAAAAAAATAAATGCGGATAATCAAGTAAGAAATAATGTTCTCAATGCTGAGGTAGGAGATCTTAAACAAGGCTTCTCAGCGATTGAAGAGAGAGCGCGTAATGAGCTAGGTATGATTAAGCAGGATGAAATATTTTTCCAAGTGACAAATCACGAAAAAGATAAAAAAGAAACTGAAGCTTCAAGTAATTCGCAAGCCAAGCACTAATCAAATCTTTTTTGGTCTTCTAAAAATATTTCAATTAATTCACTCTTAATGAAAAGTGCTTCGTGCGCTTGATCAACTCTTAATTCAATCAGTATGTTTGTTTTCTCATTATTTTCATTGGCTGATCTCACTAACTGACCAATTTCTTCACCATTCTTATTTAAGATCAGATCACCAGGATTAAGATCTGCTCGTGATTTAATAAAGGCACGATACATCCGTCTTTTAACTTTGCCTAGGTAGTGAGTTCGAGCCACAATTTCTTGTCCTGTATAACAACCTTTTTTAAAGTTAATACCTTCAATTAGGTCCATATTTAAAGATTGTGGAATAAATGCCTCTTGCGTAGTTGGATAAATATCAGGAATTCCCTCTAGAATATTCAAATTATTCCAATCATCAAAACTCATGGATGAATATTCAGAAAAGTTAAGCTTCATAAATTCATTCACTTTAGAAGTTTCTCCCATGAGTTGGTATCTATCATCATCTTTTCCTAAGCGCATAATCATGATGTCATCTGATTGAATGATACCCAAATAATTTTTTGGAGGTTGAATGTTTTTTGTAAGAAGCGCTTTGGAGCCTACAAAACCGATGCATGTGAATGTGTCATTGGCTAGCTTTAGCGATACTTTTGAGCGAAGAATATACATCTTAAGTTTTTGAAGTATAAATTCCTGAATGGAGCTATCTATTTGTATATGAATTGATTCATGATCTAAATAACACAACATAAAAGCCAGCATTCTACCCTTGGGATTACAAAACCCAGCATATAGTGCTTTATTTTTCGAGACGAGATTAATATCTTGAGTCAATTGGCCTTGCAAGAACTGAACTCGATCTTCACCTTCAACTTTTATCGTAGAGGTTTTATTAAGAATAATAAATTTATTTTCTACGCTTAATGACATATTGCTTTATTTGTTTTATCGAAAAAAATCGAAGGCTAAAAATAATACCTGCAAGTGAGGCAAAAAACCATTTAAGATGAAAGTCAGCTGTATCTTGCCAAGCAGGCTTTTGTTTTTTCATCGCACTTAAGATATTTAAAATGGAATCACCTCTTACATAAATCCCATTAATTTGTTTTGTAATGTCTTTTAAGTAGGCTTCGTCTAGCTTAGATATATAGCGATCACTCTCGCCACCTGCCACATTGTCATCTCGAGTACCAATATTAGCCTCTGAGATTTGCGCAATACCTGGTTGTAATGCAAAGCTATCATTAGCCCAATATCCAATGAGTTGATTTTTGCCATCTAACTTTGGAATGGGCGCGCCTTTTAAACTTCCAATTCCAACAATTACCCAATCATTTCCGCCTTGGAATTGAGAAAGATCTTTTGTATTAAATGCGTGGAGCTTTGGAGCTTCTTCACCGTCAGTAAAATAAACGACTTGAGAATTTTCAGGAAAGCTTCTAATTAAACGTGCTAAGTTAAAAAAAGATTCTCGAATACGTGAATTACCAGACCAACCCGAACGCCAATCTAAGTGGTCGATTGTGTCTTCAATAGCATCAAAATTTTCACAGACTTCAATAGGTGTATATGAGGCTGCTACACTCACTCCTACAAACATACCAATACTCACTTTTGTGCCGCAGGGAAGCTCAGACATAATTTCATGAAGACTATGCTTCATATATTCAAGTCTTGAGATGGGTTTATTCATAACAGACATATCAACTGTGTTCATGCTTTGAGAGATGTCAGTCACAAAGATATAGTTATAGATATTGTGTTTGAGTGGTATTGATGGATTGATAATTGCGAGCAGCATAAACCCAATCGATACTATAAGTGATAGGGTATTAAAATCGAGATTGGACCTCGATTTTATATTCTTAAGCCACGCTTTCATAAATTTAAGGGAGGCCTACAGGAACATTACCTAGAATGAGTCCAGGTGAATCTGAATCGCCAACGCCAGGTGTTGGATTCGCAGGTAAAATCATAAGCACGCGATCAAGATTATGTTTTACATCCAAAGCATGATTGTCAATCTTAATAGATAGCATATATGCTGCTTTTGCTTGCCTAAATAAATATTCTGTTTCATTTTTGACCGTCATATCAGTACCGTTGATCGCCAATGCGCGCTTAAAGAAAATATTACCAATATTGTATTGAATGGTTGCTTTTTGAGAGGGTGAAGCTATCGGTAAAAGATTTGTAAAAAGAATATTGGCTTCTTTATATCTTTCTTTAGTTGTGAGCCAATAAGCTGTTGCGTAACGAGCTTCAAAACTATTGATATACATACTAGGTGATTTACCTTCAGCAATATCTCGATTAAATACTTGAATATTTTTTAATTCAATCCATTGCTTTATAAAGATACCGAGTGAAATTACGAGAAGCAGTCCAAAAATCCAAGTGAGTTTTTTAGTGCTAAAAAGATTTTTTGTGATTAAAGCCATGATCTCACCTCAATTAATTTAAGCATCAGCAAACCTATCATCATAAGTGCTGCAACGACAAAACAATGGGTTGAATAATCTTGACCTGGAATTTTCTCAAAATATTTAATAGGTTTCTTTTCTTTTTGATTGATATCCTCAATGGCTTTTTGTAGTGTTTTTGGATCTTCAGCTTCATAAGCTTGAAAGGGCGAATGAAGTGTTTTAAAAAATTCATTAAGCTCAATTTGAGGGGGCAGCGCCTCATCGTCTCGCGCTTTATATGAAGTATTAAAAATACTGATACCGCCCGGTTGTCTTAATACGATCCAATAAAGGCTAATTTTAAATCGACCTAACCAATCCTTAATTTTTTCTTGAGTAGCAGCATCGATACGACCTGCTCCATCTGAAAGTAAAATCATTACTCTCGAACCAGAGTCTGGCACTTTATTAAATAATTCAGCACCCGTCGTAAGACCACTACCAATATTGGTTTGAAATAATGCGTTACCAGCCGTTGCTCTTACGGCTGAAATAACGGCATTTTTATTATCAGTCAGTGGCAAAACATACATGCCAGAATTACTAAATGAAACCATACCAATCATGTCGTTCGCTCTTGATTTTACAAAGTCAGTAATTAGTCTGGCGGCAGCAGCTGATTTCATTTCGCCCACTTTGGATTGATCGTTACCTGCAAAAGGATCATCCATACTCGCACTTCGATCCAATACCAAACCAATTTGAGCGCCTATACCTGTTTTTTCAATTTCTTTTTGGCGGGAATGCGGTCCACTTAATCCAATAATGATTGCTAATAAAATCATGGTTGCGATAAATTTTAAGATAATGGCCACAATTCTTGAGAGTCGATCTTTTGGAATCATTTCATTCCATGAGTAATACTGTAAAGATGATTCTTTAAAGAGAAGTGGAATAAAAGCTAAAGGAATAAACCATAAGACCCATGGAAATGAAAATGTCATTTAGCTAAACCTGCCATGAGTGATTTTTTATCAACAATAAGTTTTCTTTCGCAATCTCGACAATGCCGTGAGAAATCTTTAAGCCATTTAAGTATTTCATCATGATCATATTTTTTATTTGAAGTATTAAAAAATACGAGTGTAGAAAGCTTAAAAAACTCACGAAGTTCAGTATCGATATTTTTAAATGAGGGATTCTTAGCATAAAGATCATGAAGATTATCTGTAAAGAGTGTTTTCCCAATAACAAGATCAAAAGCACGATGCATGTCTGTGATTGCTTTTTGAATGCAAGTAGGGGTTGCTTTCATTTTATTGATTGAGCGATGGGTTCTTGCAAATACACCTCGAGCGTTTGGTAGCCATGCATATTGACTATAAATATAGATAAGACCTAATAAAGAAAGGAGTGCGATGATGCCGGAAATTTTTAGTGTTTTCATAGGGCTTGCCTCATCCATAAAAATGACGCCTCTTAATGGGCTCATATCCTGTTCAATTTTTATAGCACCGAAAATTGATAAAGGAGATATCGCAATTTGATATTCAGGAATTCTGTATTTAAAAACTTTCTTTTTGGGGTCATTTGGATTCAAGACTCGGATATATTCAGCTGGTAAGAACCCAGGCTTTGCGACTACATTGTTTGTAAAAATTTGATACGTAAGATCCATGATTAATGTAGAGGATGTTTTATCCTCTTTTAATACATGTTTCATTGCATCTAATACAATGCCTAAATCTTGCCCTTTATATTTTCTTTCGTACCCCGGAATGGGTAAAGATTCTTTAATGAGTACATAGGGTTTTTTGATCGTAACTTCGACATGTCTTTCTGATTTATCCCCGACGGTATATCCTACTCGATGAGGCGGCTCTTTTATTTTGATGGATATAATACCTTCTTGAATATCAGGCCACTCCTGCACATCTAGTGCAAAACTAGAAACTGATAATAGAAACATCCATAAAGAAATAAGATATTTCATAATTATTAAGCGCCTACAAATTGATTAAAGTATTCGGTCATTTTAGTTGCATCAAAATGGTCATCTACAAAAAAAGGCGGAATGTCAAAATTCATAAATGCTTTTGTAATGACAGCACGTCTTTTTTCAAATGAATCTACAATTTTTTCTTTTAGTTCTTTTCTTAAAAAAAGTGTATTTTTTTTACCACTTTCAGGATCGGTAATGGTGACAATGCCAAAATTAGGGAGATTGATGTATTCTTTTTTATCCCATAAAACCACAGGCACTACATGGTGCCTCATGAGATTGGATAAACAATTTTCCAATTCAACTTCCGGCATGTGAAAGTCTGAAATAAAGAAAATAAGTGAGCGTTCACGAGACATGTGTTGATAGAGGTCTTTGATTGCGCGATTCGATTTATTTGTAGATGTAAAGTTTTTAAGTTTGTGAATAAGTGTTAATGCATGTTGTGATCTAAATGATAGGGGCGCTAACCAATCTTCTCTAATCTCGTCATCAAAACCAATGAGACCTAAAGCGTCATGACGATCGATGACTGAATGAGCTATGGATTGGGCAACTTCAGCAGCTAAATTAATTTTTTTATTTTTTCCACCAAAATTCATACTGGCAGATAAATCACAGACAATCATGACAGGCGTTGCACTTCGTTGATTAAATATTTTGACGTGAATCTCACCTAAAGGATCTCGAATCGATTGGCGAATATCAATTCGTCTTGGATCAGGATATGAAAGGAGTGTTGTGTGTCCTGCAAATTCAATACCCATCCCTCTCTGGTTGCTTTTATGGCGACCAGGATGCTTGCCTTTAGATTTCCAACCGATGTGGTAATCAAATAATGGGGTGGATTGAATCATCTGATTTAAGGTGCGTTGATGGCATTTAAAATGCCATTGGTTAAATCGCGCGCAATGATTGTTCTTCTCATTTCATAGACAGGGTTAAATACGAGTCGATGCGCAATAGTTTCATGGAATACTGCATGAATATCTGCAGGGGTCACTGATGTTCGATCATTAAGCCATGCATTCACACGCGCTGATTTCATCATCATACTCATACCGCGCGGACTAGCGCCTGATACGATTAATCGATTCATATCAATATCAGATAATTTAATACCGTAATCGCCAGGATTTTTTGTAGCTTTCCATAAACGTAATGCATAATTTTTTAATGCTTCTGTGGCTTTAATATTTTCTTGAATCGTTTCTGAAAGTTCATTGAGCTTATTAAATTTAATCAGATCAGGTTTCACTTCTTCAATAAGTTTATCTGCGTTATGGAATTTAGTTTCAAAGACTAAGTCTTTCATCATCTGATCCGCTTTTGGAATGAGAATAGGTATTTCCATCATAAAACGATCACGCGCTGCCGAAGGAATTTCAAATGTTTCTTCACGTTCTACTTGGTTTCGATCAGCGAATACCACCATATGAGGAAAGTGATGTTCTTTATTAAATGCAGATAATGTTTTTTCCGCCATGATTCTTAAGAGCAATGAATGTACCTGTGGTCTTGCACGGTTGATTTCATTGAAAAAGAAAATAGATAAATCACTACCTGACATCAAAATAGGGCCTGGGCTTACATGTGGCTTCCCATCTTCACCGAGATACGTGTGATAGATAAGATCATTTGGCATAAGATCAATCGTACCTTCGATACGTTGGTAACCACCGCCAATAGCTCGCGTAAAAGCTTTAAGTAATGTTGTTTTTCCAACCCCCACATCACCTTCAAGAAGAACGTGCCCACGTGCAAAAATTGAAGTGGTAATAAGCCTGATAGGACTTTCTTGCCCTACGATAACTTTGTTAATTTCTGCTTCAAGTTTGACTGCAAGCTTTCTCCAGTCGGCCAGATTTTGGTCGCTCATATCGAATCCCTAATAGATGAAATTGTTAGTTGACTGTTTTACTATGATTTTCATAGTAGCGTAATAATTTATAAGGGTAAATAGATAAAAACACGATAAAATACTTGTGTTTTCAGACAAATATTTTTTCACAATCTTTTTATCATCAGCCTATAACTCAATGCCTAAAAAAAATAGCTATACAAAAGAAGAGCTTTTGTCTTGCGGTCGAGGAGAGATGTTTGGCCCAGGCAACGCACAGCTTCCATTACCTCCCATGCTTATGTTCGATCGTATCGTTTCCATTACGGACGAGGGCGGCGAATACGGCAATGGACAGATTATTGCGGAGTTAGATGTTAATAAAGACCTTTGGTTCTTTGGCTGTCATTTTGAGGGAGATCCTGTCATGCCGGGCTGTTTGGGGCTTGATGCGATGTGGCAATTAGTCGGTTTCTATTTGGGCTGGAAAGGTGGCTTAGGTCGGGGCCGCGCACTAGGCGGCGGCGAAATTAAGTTCACAGGCCAAGTATTACCTACAGCTAAAAAAATTACCTATGTTATTGATTTAAAAAGAGTAATTATGCGTAAACTCATTATGGGTATTGCTGATGCTAAAATGTCAGTCGATGGCCGAGAGATTTACCATGCTAAAGATTTGCGTGTCGGTTTATTTACGCGTACTGATAATTTTTGATCGTTATTTAATGGGAGGCGACGCATGACCCGTCGTGTTGTTGTTACTGGATTAGGGATTGTATCTAGCCTAGGTAATAATAAAAAAGAAGTTCAAGATAGCTTATATCATGCTCGTTCTGGCATTACATTTCAGCCAGATTATGCTGCCATGGGATTACGCTCACATGTTGCAGGCTCCATCAAAAATCTTAATCTTGAAGAATTAATCGATCGCAAATTATTCCGTTTTATGGCGAAAGGCCATGCTTACGCTTGGCTTGCTATGCAAGAAGCGATCGCAGATTCATCCCTATCCGAAGCCATGGTCTCAAATATACGTACCGGTTTGATTGTGGGCGCAGGTGGCGCTTCACATGAAAGTATTTTAGACGGCATAGATACTATTCGAGAAAAAGGAATTCGACGTGTAGGCCCATACATGGTCACTAAAGCCATGGCGAGTGGCGTTTCAGCGTGTCTTGCAACGGGTGCCAAAATTAAAGGTGTGAACTATGCGATTACTTCTGCATGTTCAACCAGTGCTCATTGTATTGGTGCAGGCGTTGAACAAATTCAACTCGGTAAACAAGATATTATTTTTGCAGGTGGCGCTGAAGAAGAGCATTGGACACTTTCTTTCATGTTCGATGGTATGGGAGCTCTCTCAAGTAAATACAATGAGACTCCAGAAAAAGCTTCACGCACTTATGATGTGAATCGAGATGGTTTTGTGATCTCAGGCGGCGGCGGTATTTTGGTTCTAGAAGAATATGAGCATGCAAAAGCACGCAATGCAAAAATTTATGCAGAAGTCGTAGGTTATGGTGCCACATCTGATGGTTATGATATGGTGGCTCCAAGTGGTGAAGGCGCTGAAAGATGTATGGCGCTTGCACTCCAAGGTATCGACCATGTCGATTATATGAATACGCATGGCACAAGTACCCCTGTAGGTGATGTCAAAGAACTTGAAGCAATTCGTACTGTATTTGGGGATAATAAATATGGCCCTATGCCACATATTGCCTCGACGAAATCTTTATCTGGCCACGCATTAGGTGCAGCTGGCGTCAATGAAGCGATCTATAGTCTTATCATGATGGAAAATAAATTTATTGCACCATCAGTGAATATTGAAGAACTAGATCCTTTAGCTAAAGATCTTCCTATCGTGACGAAACGTATTGACAATATTGAAGTGAAAACGGCGATTTCAAATAGCTTCGGTTTTGGAGGCACAAATGCCTGCCTTGTATTCTCAACAAAAAATCTTTAAAGCATAAGCGCGAGCAATACTTTTCGTTCTTCGTTTGCGAGAATGTTGTAGGTTCTGCACGCGGATTGATTATTCATACATTCAACCGCCATATTTTTCTTTGAAAAATATTCCAAAATTTTTGGCTCAAGATGTTCTTGTATATTTCCAGTGCCCAATAAAATAATTTCAATATTGAAAGATTCAATAGCTTCAAAACTATTTTCTTTAATATCTTTAATGGTTTTGAATGGCCATTCAAGAAGGAGTTGATTAGGCGTTATGATAAGACTTGTTTGATGGCGCTCTTGATTGACTTCCACCCAGTTTAAACCATACCCTGTGATGAGATTTTTATTATCAGATTTAATTAAGTGAAATTTCATAACATCGTGTTTTTAAAGAAATAAATTGAATCAAAACCCTCTCATTTGTTGGCGGAATGGGCGTTCACAAGGTAAGATATCATATATTCAAATTTAGGTAATTAAATTGGCTCAGCTTAAAAAATCATCGAAATTAAATAACGTCTGTTATGACATTCGCGGACCTGTTTTAGCACACGCTAAAAAAATGGAAGAGGAAGGTCATCGCATAATCAAGCTTAATATTGGCAATCCAGCAGCCTTTGGATTTGAAGCGCCTGAAGAGATTGTTCAAGACGTGATTCGTAATATGGGTAAAGCATCTGGTTATACAGATAGTAAAGGCCTTTTTGAGCCAAGAAAATCCATTATGCATTACACGCAGGAAAAAAATATTCCAAATGTCGATGTAGATGACGTGATTATTGGTAATGGTGTTTCAGAGCTTATTGTGATGGCAATGCAGGCATTGCTAGATAACGATGATGAAGTCTTAATTCCTATGCCGGATTATCCGCTATGGACCGCAGCTGTAACGTTGGCAGGTGGAAAGCCTAGACATTATTTATGTGATGAAGCTGCAAGTTGGTATCCGGATCTTAAAGATATCGAAAGTAAAATCACCAGCAAAACAAAAGCGATTGTAGTGATCAATCCAAATAATCCGACAGGCGCACTTTATCCAAAAGATATTCTAGAAGGTGTTATTCAAATCGCGAGAAAACACAAACTTGTTGTTTTTGCAGACGAGATTTATGACAAAGTTGTTTACGATAAAAAGAGACATATTTCAATTGCGTCTCTTGCAGATGATATTCTTTTTGTCACATTTAATGGCCTGTCAAAAAACTATCGCGCATGTGGTTATCGCGCAGGATGGTTAGTGGTATCTGGAAACAAGAAAGAATCTACGGATTACATTGAAGGTCTTAACATGTTAGCTTCCATGCGTTTATGTGCAAACGTTCCAGGGCAACTTGCTATTCAAACCGCTTTAGGGGGATATCAAAGTATTGATGATCTTGTAGCTCCAACAGGACGATTATTTAAGCAAAGAGAACTTGCTTACGACATGCTCGTTTCTATACCTGGTGTCACTTGTGTTAAGCCAGAAGCTGCGATGTATCTATTTCCTAAATTAGATCCTAAGATGTATCCAATTGAAGATGATCAAGAATTTATTTTAAAATTATTGATCGATAAGAAAGTATTGTTAGTTCAAGGCACAGGATTTAATTGGAAAGATCCTGATCATATAAGAATAGTATTCTTACCAAATGAAGACGATCTAAAAGAATCAATTAAGCGTATTGCTAATTACCTCGAAAACTTTAAGAAAAATACTGCGAACTAGAAAGTTAGAGCTGATGAAAAGAATGAATATAGGTTTGTTAGGTATCGGCACAGTGGGTGGTGGTGTATTTGAACTTTTAAAAACAAACATTAAAGAAATACAACGTAAGACATCTGCTGATTTGAAAATTGTCGCGGTGGCGGACAAAAATATTGCACGCGCAAAAGAAATTGTTGGAAGCTCTATTGAAGTTACTGATGACGCATTCAAACTAGTGGCTGATAAAGAGATTGATGTCATTGTTGAGCTTATAGGTGGCACCACTATCGCAAAAGATTTGGTTGTGAAGGCGATTGAAAATAAGAAACATGTTGTGACAGCCAATAAAGCATTACTCGCAAATTTCGGAAATGAATTATTTCAATTAGCCAAAAAAAATAACGTCACTTTAGCTTTTGAAGCTTCAGTCGCTGGCGGTATACCTATTTTAAAATCAATTAGAGAAGGTTTAGCTGGTAATAAGATTGAGTGGGTAGCAGGCATTATTAATGGCACTACTAATTTTATTTTGACTGAGATGCGTGAAAAAGGTATCTCATTCGCAAAAGCTCTATCCGAGGCACAATCATTAGGTTACGCAGAAGCAGACCCTACATTTGATATTGAAGGTATTGATGCTGCGCATAAATTAACAATTCTTGCTGGTTTATCTTTTGGCATCCCCATGAGCTTTAAAGATGTATATGTGGAAGGTATTAAAGCGCTTGAGCAAAAAGATATTCGGTATGCGGAAGAGTTAGGTTATCGCATTAAATTATTGGGCATCGCTAAAAAAAGAGATCAAGGTATTGAGTTACGGGTTCACCCAACTTTAATTCCTGAAAAACGTTTAATTGCAAATGTGAATGGTGCCATGAACGCTGTTGTGGTTAAAGGCAATATGGTTGGACCAACACTCTACTATGGTGCTGGTGCAGGAGCATTGCCAACTGCGAGCGCTGTTGTTGCTGATCTTATTGATATATCTAGATCATCTCAGGTTCCGTTACATGGTTTTGATGAAAGCAAAATTGATTCAATTCCAATTTATAAAATTGATGACGCGATTAGTGGTTATTATTTAAGAATTCGAGTTTCAGATAAGCCAGGTGTTTTAGCTGAGATCACAAAATTATTTGGCGATAAGAAAATTTCTATTGATGCGATGCTTCAAAAAGAACCTCAAGAAGATGAATCTGAAGCAGACATTGTTATATTAAGTCATTTAGCAGTTGAGAAAGATATCAATGCTGTGATTCAGTCTATTGAGTCGTTGTCAGCCACCATTGGAAAAGTTATTAAAATTAGATTAGAAGAACTTAGTAAATAAAGGCTTTATGAAATACATTTCAACACGTGGTCAATCAAAGCCACTTTCTTTTTCTGAGATTTTATTAGGCGGACTTGCACCTGACGGCGGTTTGTATCTACCAGAGTCCTATCCTCAATTTTTAGATAAAGACTTAAACAGTATGCGAGGTATGAGTTATGCAGAACTTGCATTTCATATTATTTCTAAATTCGTAGATGACATACCAAAAGATGATTTAAAAGCGATTATCAATAAAACATACACAAAAGAGGTGTACGCATTTTCAAGAGCACAACAAAAAGCAGAAGACATTACCCCTATTTTAAAAGTTAAAGATAATCTCTATATTCTCTCGCTTTCAAATGGGCCGACACTTGCATTTAAAGATATCGCTATGCAATTGCTTGGTAATCTCTTTGAGTATGTGCTTGCAAAAGAAAATGCAGAAATTAATATTTTAGGTGCAACTTCAGGCGATACCGGTTCTGCTGCTGAATACGCCATGAGAGGAAAAAAAGGTATTAATGTTTTTATGTTGTCGCCTTATCAAAAGATGAGTCGTTTTCAATCAGCTCAGATGTTTAGTATTCAAGACCCTAATATTTTTAATTTAAGTATCAAAGGCGTCTTCGATGATTGCCAAGATATTGTTAAGGCAGTATCCAATGATTTAGATTTCAAAAGAGATATGAAAATCGGCGCAGTAAACTCAATTAATTGGGGTAGGATTTTAGCGCAGATCGTTTATTACTTTAAAGGCTATCTTGCTGTTGCCAAAAATAATGAGGAAGTGAGCTTTACTGTTCCTACAGGTAACTTTGGTAATATTTGTGCAGGTCATATAGCACGTATGATGGGCCTTCCAATTAAGAGACTTGTAGTTGCTACAAATGAAAATAATGTATTAGATGAGTTTTTTAAGACAGGCATTTATAAGCCGCGTGACTCTGAAAATACTTTTCATACCTCAAGTCCTTCAATGGATATATCTAAAGCATCTAATTTTGAACGATTCATTTTTGACTTAATTGAGCGGGATAGCGAAAAATTAAATGCATTATGGAAATCAATCGATCAGGGAGGTAATTTTAATTTAAACCAAGAAGGTGTCTTTGAAAGAATTAAAGATTTTGGATTTACCTCCTCCTCGAGTACACACAAAGAACGTATTCATTACATTAAAGAAATTTACAATCAATATAAGATCATCATTGATACGCATACAGCGGATGGATTTAAAGCAGCCTATGAGCATATGGATGAGAATGTACCAATGATTGTTCTTGAGACAGCATTACCTACTAAATTTGAAGATTCTATTGTAGAAGCAATCAATCAAAAACCTGAAAGACCTGAATCATTAAAGCATTTAGAAAATCTTCCACAAAGATTTGAAGTTTTAGATAATCAGGTTGAAAAAGTTAAAACATTTATAAGGCAAAACGTCTAAGACCATGAAGCAATATTTGGATTTACTTAATCACGTTAAAAACCATGGCGATATTAAGCATGATCGAACAGGTACAGGGACTATTTCCGTGTTCGGCTATCAAATGCGCTATGACTTATCCCAAGGCTTTCCTTTATTAACCACTAAAAAAGTACATTTAAAATCTATTATTCATGAGCTTTTGTGGTTTTTAAGTGGCAGTACAAATATTAAGTACTTAAAAGATAATGGTGTGAGTATCTGGGATGAATGGGCTGATGAAAATGGCAACCTAGGCCCGGTATATGGTTATCAATGGAGAAGTTGGCCTACTGCCGATGGAAAACATATAGATCAGATTAATGATTTGATAGAGTCAATTAAAAAAAATCCAGACTCAAGAAGATTAATTGTTTCAGCTTGGAATGTTTCAGAAATTTCAAAGATGAAACTACCACCTTGTCATGCATTTTTCCAATTTTATGTTTCGAATGGAAAATTATCTTGTCAGCTTTATCAAAGAAGTGCAGATATTTTTTTGGGCGTGCCATTTAATATTGCATCTTATGCGCTTCTTACAATGATGGTAGCCCAGGTATGTTCATTAGAGCTTGGTGATTTTGTTCATACATTAGGTGATGCGCACATTTATTCTAATCATATGGAGCAGGTCAACGAGCAACTATCAAGAACACCTAAAACTTTACCTCGCATGAAAATAAATCCTGAAGTTAGAAGTATTTTTGACTTTAAATTCGAAGATTTTGTTTTAGAAAATTATGATCCAGACCCTGCTATTAAAGCGCCTGTTGCAGTCTAGTGTCTAAAATATCTATTATTGTTGCTATGAGTTCTAACCGTGTCATTGGTGTGAACAATACGCTGCCATGGCATCTAAGCGAAGATCTAAAGCATTTTAAATCTTTAACGACAGGACATACCATTATTATGGGTCGAAAAACTTATGAGTCTATCGGTCGAGCACTTCCCAATAGAAGAAATATTGTAATTAGCCGAAACACAGAAACTTCATATGAAGGGACAGAAGTTGTGCATAGCATTGAAGATGCTTTTTTAATTTCGAAACATGATGATGAAGTATTTGTGATAGGGGGTTCAAATATATACGAACAAGCGTTAAATTTAGTCGATCATTTATATATTACAGAAATTAAGAAAAGCTTTTCGGGGGATGCTTTTTTTCCTGAGATCAATAAATCAATATGGACTGAGTCTTCAAGAGAGGATCATATTGCAAATGATGGACTTGAATTTTCTTTTGTAAATTACCAAAAAAATATTAAATAGATACGCAATCTACGAAGTAGTGCGCCTTACCATCAATCTTTTGTTTTACTAATCCGTGATTATCTGTTTCAAATCCTGGGAATTTCTCATTGAAATCTCGTGCAAATTTTAAATAATCCACAATAATTTTGTTAAAACGCTCGCCAGGGATGAGAAGGGGAATACCTGGTGGATATGGCGTAAGAAGTACCGCTGTAATTCTTCCTTCTAAATCATCAATCGCAACACGTTCAATTTCTTTATGAGCCATTTTTGAAAAAGCATCTGTTGGCTTCATTGCAGGGACCATATCAGAGAGATACATTTCAGTTGTCAGTCTTGCAATGTCATGTTTTTTATAGATTTCATGAATCTGTGTGCATAAATCTTTTAACCCAATACGCTCATAGCTTGGTTGCGTCTGAATAAACTCAGGTAATACTTTCCATAAGGGTTGATTCTTATCGTAATCATCCTTAAATTGTTGAAGCGCTGCAACCAGCGTATTCCATCGGCCTTTAGTAATGCCGATCGTAAACATAATAAAGAATGAGTAGAGCCCTGTTTTTTCTACAATAACGCCGTGTTCTGCTAAGTATTTGGTAACAATAGAAGCGGGTATGCCAAACTCGTCAGAAAACTCACCATCAACATTGAGTCCCGGAGTAATGATTGTTGCTTTAATTGGGTCGAGCATATTAAAACCATCAGCAAGATTACCAAATCCATGCCAATGATCATTGGCATTTAACATCCAGGCATCTCGATCTTCAAGACCTTCATCTGATAAATCATTAGGGCCCCAAACTTTAAACCACCAGTCAGACCCCCATTCAATATCCACTTTTCGCATAGCACGTCTAAAGTCTAATGCTTCCATGAGTGACTCTTCCACAAGCGCTTTACCACCAGGCTCTTCCATCATTGCAGCAGCGACATCGCAACTCGCAATAATGGAATATTGTGGACTGGTAGAGCTATGCATCAAGAAAGATTCATTAAAGACTTCACGATCAAGTTTATTTTTTTCTGCATCCTGGACAAGAATTTGAGATGCTTGGCTCAAACCTGCTAAAAGTTTATGTGTAGATTGCGTTGAGAAAATAAGGCTATCTTTACAACGCGGGCGATCAGCACCAATGGCATGATAGTCACCGTAAAAGTCATGGAATGTTGCATGCGGTAACCAAGCTTCATCAAAATGAAGAGAATCAATTTTTCCATCTAACATTTCTTTAATTTCTTCAACGTTATAAAGAATGCCGTCATAAGTTGATTGTGTAATTGTTAATACGCGAGGCTTATCTTTTTTATTGGTGATGAATGGATTCTTTTGAATTTTGTCTTGAATATTTTTCCATTCAAATTCTTTTTTAGGGATAGGTCCAATAATGCCAAAGTGATTCCTTGTTGGCATCAAGAAAATTGGAATAGCGCCAGTCATAATAATAGAGTGCAATACCGATTTATGGCAATTTCGATCTACGATTACAATATCACCTGGTGCTACTGTTGAATGCCAAACCATCTTGTTAGACGTCGATGTACCGTTTGTAACAAAATAGAGATGATCAGAGTTATATATACGCGCTGCATTTCTTTCTGAAGCGCCTACAGGGCCTGTGTGGTCAAGCAATTGCCCTAATTCATCTACTGCATTACATACGTCAGCTCGAAGCATATTTTCGCCAAAGAATTGGTGAAACATTTGACCGACAGGGGACTTTAGAAAAGCAACACCACCTGAATGGCCAGGGCAATGCCAAGAGTAAGAGCCGTCGCCTGCATAGTGAGTAAGGGCTTTGAAGAATGGTGGAGGCAAGCTATCTAAATAAGTTCTTGCTTCACGCACAATATAACGCGCTACAAACTCAGGCGTATCCTCATGCATATGAATAAAACCATTAAGCTCTCTTAAGATTTCATTTGGAATGTGACGACTTGTTCTTGTTTCGCCATGGAGAAATATTGGAATTTCTTCATTACGAAATCTAATTTCATCTACGAAATTTTTTAATTGCTCAAGAGCGGTTTGATTTTCTTCAACAAACTCTTCGTCGTCAATAGAAAGAATAAATGCAGAAGCCCGACTTTGTTGTTGAGCAAATGAAGATAGATCACCATAGCTTGTAACACCAAGCACTTCGAAATTTTCTTCCTCGATCGCTTTTGCTAAAACTCTGATACCAAGACCAGATGAATTTTCAGATTTGAAGTCTTCGTCAATAATGACTACGGGGAAGTTAAATTTCATATTAACCCTTTATATTTTAGGTAATGTTACGCCTACTTGACCTTGGTATTTTCCACCACGATCTTTGTAGGATGTTTCACATACTTCATCGGACTCAAAGAATAGCACTTGAGCGCAGCCTTCGCCTGCATAAATTTTTGCTGGAAGAGGTGTGGTATTACTAAATTCTAGGGTCACATAACCTTCCCATTCTGGTTCAAAAGGTGTGACGTTAACAATGATGCCGCATCGCGCATAAGTCGATTTACCTAAACATACTGTGAGTACACTTCTTGGAATTCTGAAGTATTCAACTGTCCTTGCAAGCGCGAATGAATTAGGCGGAATGATGCAAAAGTCAGCGTTAAATTCCACGAAAGAATTTGGGTCGAAATTTTTGGGATCGACGATCGTGCTATTAATATTGGTAAATACTTTAAATTCATTAGCGCATCGAATGTCATATCCATAACTTGATGTGCCATAAGATACGATCTTTTGATTGTCTTTCTCGCGAATAAGTTTAGGCTCGAAGGGCTCAATCATGCCATGTTCTTCGGCCATCTTTCTTATCCATTTATCTGATTTTATCGTCATAATTTTCTTGTCTCAAAAAAGAAAAATCCCGTTTGCACAATCTTGACGCTACGGGATTTCTAATGATTTAAATTTTCATTACTTTAGAGCTTATTTTCACCGATTTCAATACTCTGACGCCAAAATTGTTCAGGCTTGTCAAAGATAATTTTGGACTCAGCAGGGTCGGCACTTCCAGCAGTGTATGTAAAGACTGGGCTCTTATCTTCATTCCAGGCTTTAATTACAGGATCAAGTAGTCTCCATGATGCCTCTACTTCATTAATATGAAGGTATAAAGATTGGTCGCCTTGCATCAAATTAAGGAGAAGTGATTCATAAGCATCTACACTTTCATCTCCTGTAATTCTATTTGGGGCATCCATAGCAACGGTTCTTACTTTGGTATCAAGTCCTGGGATTTTTGTTTGAATTTCAAAACGGGTAAATTCTTTAGGCTGAATACTAATGACGAGCCAGTTATCAGCTTGTTCAGGAAGTGAAAGCGGTGCTTTTTTAAACTTAATGGCTATCGCCGTATCGGATGCGTGGAGGCGTTTTGCTGTTCTCACATAGATAGGTACACCTTTCCATCGTGGTGTATTAATGTAGAACTTAAGCGCTGCGTATGTCTCAACTACACTATTTGGGTCATCTAATTCTTCCAAATAACCCTTAACTTCTTCACCGTTGATTTTACCTCGGCCATATTGCGCTTTAAAAGCATGTTTCTTGAGTTCATTAAGGGGAATAGGTGTAATAGATTCAAGTACTTTAATTTTTTCAGCGCGAATATTTTCAGGGCTTAATGTTTGTGGCATTTCCATCGTCGTTAATGCAAGCATTTGCATAAGATGACTTTGAATCATATCTCTTAAAGCACCTGTTGCATCATAGAATTGAGTTCTCTCACCTACACCAAGCGTTTCATTATTTGTAATTTGAACATGATCGATATGCTCATGCGACCAAAGCGGATCAAAGATATGATTCGCAAAGCGCGTGAGAAGAATATTTTGTAATGCTGATTTACCAAGGTAATGATCGATACGGTAAATCTGTGTTTCTTTTAAATGTTTGGTGATTGATTTTTGAAGTGCTTGAGCTGTTTCTAAATTGGTACCAAACGGTTTTTCAATGACGACACGACGCCAAGCCTTGCTTTCATCAGTTAAGCCGACGCTCGCAAGCAAATCAACAATAGAAGCGAAGTCTGACGGTCTAACAGATAGAAAGAAAGCTAAATTTTGTGGGAAGGTCGATGCGTCGGAAAGTCTTTCGCTGAGTCGTTTAAAAGCATTACTATCATCAGGCGGATTCGCGTGATAAAAATTTCTAGCAATAAAACGATCAAATACTTTTGCGTCGTAATTTTTTTTGAATTTAATATCAAGCATGGACTTGATGTCATCTCGCCATGCTGATTCTTCAACTTCAGATCTTCCCACTGAAAGAATTTTCATTTTCTCTGGCAATCTGCCGAGAGAATCAAGTCTAAAAAGACCTGGAATAAGTTTTATTCTAGAAAGGTTTCCACTTGCACCGAAGAGGACTAAGGTGCAGTCATCAATTTTTGTCATAGATATTTAAGAATGTAAAAAAGTTATTTAGATTTTTTTACTGCATGACCACCAAATGCATTACGCATTACTGATAGTAATCTATAGCCATAACCTTGTTTTTCTTGGCTTCTGAATCTCACTTGCAATGCAAGTGTAAGCACTGGTGTTGGAATACCTTGTTCGATTGATTCAACAACAGTCCATCTGCCTTCGCCTGAGTCAGCTACATAAGGGGCAATTTCATCGAGCGCTTGATCTTCTTTAAGAGCATCAGCAGTTAAATCCAATAACCAACTTCTGACCACGGAGCCATGTTTCCATAATTCTGTAATTTGCGCTAAATCAAGTTTAAATTCACTTTTGCCTTTAAGAAGCTCAAGGCCTTCAGCAAATGATTCCATCATGCCGTATTCGATACCATTGTGAATCATTTTAGTAAAGTGACCTGAACCTACAGGGCCTACATGAGCCCAGCCACGATCTGCGTGAGCTAGTGCCTGAAGAATAGGTTTCATTGTGTCTGCAACTTCTTGTTTTGCACCTACCATTAAGCAGTAGCCGTTTGCTAAGCCCCATACACCACCTGATGTACCGCAATCCATAAAACCAATACCTTTTTCTTCAAGGAATTTACCGATGCGCTGAGAGTCTTTGTAATTTGAATTGCCACCGTCAATAATAATGTCGCCTTTATTGAGCATTGGAATGAGTTCTTTGATTTGTTCTTCGGTTGGATTTCCTGCTGGCACCATAAGCCACACGATTTTTTGACCATCTAATTTTGCTACAGCATCTGCAACTGAGTTTGCGCCAATAATTTTTGCTTTTTCTTCGAGTGTTTTTACAACTTCTGCACTTCGGTCAAAGCCTACAACAGAAATACCTTTTTGAACAAGACGAGTAGCCATATTGCCACCCATTTTTCCGAGACCAATCATTGCTAATTTCATTTTTTTTACCTTTTTTTGGAAGATTTGTCGTTGCTTAATCTTTTGGAATAAAGCAAATTAGTTTAAAGTGCGATACAAGTTAAATTATATCAAACGCAAGCCTCTTCAAGGAATTGATTTCGATATAAAATCCATATTATTTTGAAAGATTTACATGAATCTGAAACAAATTAAATGGCATTCATTTGAAAGCCAAGTTTCTCTTGATCAAGCCGCTATGGAGAGAGTTGTAGCCTTAGCTGCGTCTTCAATTAAAACGCGAGGCCAGTTTCATCTTGTATTAGCGGGAGGATCGACACCCAAAAACGTCTATACACTTCTTAAAAACGTCAAAACAGATTGGCATAAATGGCAGGTCTATTTTGGAGATGAGAGATGTCTTGATTACGGTCACCAAGATCGAAATAGCACTATGGCATTTGAAGCATGGCTCAATCATATCGATATTCCAGTCCAAAACATTCATGCAATTCCAGCTGAACTTGGTCCAGTAGAAGGTGCGCATTTGTATAACCAAACACTAAGCCAGGTAGCTGATTTTGATCTAGTCCTTTTAGGGCTTGGTGAAGACGCTCATACGGCAAGTTTATTCCCAGGACATAGTTGGGATAATAATTTAGATGCTTTAGCGGTTTTTGATGCGCCCAAGCCGCCACCATTAAGAATATCCATGTCGCCAGCACGCTTAAGTCGATCTAAATCTGTACTTTTCTTGGTCAGTGGAAAAGAGAAACAAACAGCGATAAATCAATGGAAAGCAGGAGATTTAATACCTGCAAGCACAGTCACTTGTAACAACGGGGTAGATGTATTTTGTTTTAACGTAAGTTAGGTTTTTTGAATCACAATATTTGGGAATTTATTGCTGTAATCTTGGGCGAGTTTAGATACCCTAACGGCTGTTAAACGAGCAATTTGCTTGTATGTTTTTGCAGCGCTACTTTCAGGTTCAGCTACCACTGTTGGATTACCATCATCAGCTTGCTCTCTAATCTTAATGTCTAAAGGTAGGCTTCCTAAAAGAGATACACCATAATCCTGACACATTTTTTCAGCACCACCCGATCCAAAGATATGTTCTTCGTTGCCACATTTTGAGCATGTGTGCATAGCCATATTTTCTACAATACCAATAATTGGAATATTTACTTTTTCAAACATCTTTAGTCCGCGCCTAGCATCAAGTAAGGCGATATCTTGCGGTGTTGTAACGATAATTGCGCCTGTGACAGGTACTTTTTGAGATAAAGTGAGTTGAATATCGCCGGTGCCAGGAGGTAAATCAACAACAAGATAATCAAGGTTATCCCACCTTGTTTCTTTTAAAAGCTGTTCGAGTGTTCCTGTCACCATAGGACCACGCCATACCATGGGCGTTTCTGTATCTACAAGGAACCCAATCGACATAGCTTGAATGTTGTGAGCCATAATTGGCTCCATAGATTTACCATCTTTGCTCTCAGGCTTTGTGTATATCCCCAACATTTGAGGTTGGCTTGGACCATATATATCAGCATCCAAAATACCTACGCGAGCGCCTTCAGCAGATAAAGCTAAGGCGAGATTGACTGCGGTTGTAGATTTTCCTACACCACCTTTTCCAGAAGCGACAGCAATAATGTTTTTAACACCAGGAATAAGCGCTATACCTTTTTGCGCTGCGTGAGATGTGATTTTAAAATCAACCTCAACATTTAAATTAACTTCAGGCAGTATTTTTTTAATTTGAGTCGCAATCAAATTTTTGATGTCATTTAATTGACTATTAGCCGGGTAACCAAGCAAGACTTTGATATCAATATCATTGTCTTTAATTGAAATGTTCTTGATAGATTTATCGTTAATCAGGTTGTCGTTTGTATTGGGATCAACAACGTCCTTTAATAGATCTTTTATTTGTTGTTCTGAGTGTGTCATGAGATGGTAATTTTAACCTATCTTAGTTGAGGCGTCATTTGATAGAATAGGGACTTAGTCAAATCAATAAAGTTTCTCAATTCATGCGAAAGATCTTAGTCACTTCAGCCTTGCCGTACGCGAATGGAAGTATTCATTTAGGCCATTTAGTGGAATATATCCAAACTGATATTTGGGTTAGATTTCAAAAGATGCAAGGCCATGAGGCCTATTATGTATGCGCCGATGATACGCATGGAACCCCTATTATGCTAAGAGCTGAAAAAGAGGGTATTACACCAGAAGCGCTCATTAAAAAAGTACATATAGAGCACTCGAAAGATTTTTCTGATTTTTTTGTAAATTTTGATAATTTTTATTCTACAAATTCCTCTGAAAATCTTGAGCTATCTCAAACTGTTTATAAAAAACTTAAACAGAATAAAAAGATTTATACAAAAACCATAGAGCAATTTTACGACCCTGTAAAAGAAATGTTTTTACCTGATCGTTTTATTAAAGGCGAATGTCCTAAGTGTCACGCTAAAGATCAATATGGTGATTCATGTGAGGTTTGTGGTGCAACGTATGCGCCTACAGAATTAATTAACCCTATATCTTCGGTCTCAGGCTCCGCTCCAATTAGGAAAGAAACGGAGCATTACTTCTTCAAGCTTTCAGAATGTGAAACATTTTTAGCTGATTGGACATCCTCAGGAACAATCCAGCAAGAAGCTGCAAATAAAATGAAAGAGTGGTTTAAATCTGGTTTGGCGGATTGGGATATTTCGAGAGATGCACCTTATTTTGGTTTTGAAATTCCTGATGCGCCAGGTAAATATTTTTATGTATGGCTTGATGCGCCTATTGGTTATATGGCGAGCTTTAAAAAACTTTGTGAAGATAAAAAAATTAATTTTGATGAGTTTTGGAACGCAGATTCAAAAACAGAGCTATATCATTTTATTGGAAAAGATATTCTTTATTTCCATGCATTATTTTGGCCAGCAACATTAGAATTTTCTGGCTATAGAAAACCGACAAAGATTTTTGCACATGGTTTTCTCACAGTAAATGCAGAAAAGATGTCTAAATCTCGCGGCACTTTTATCACAGCCAGAAGTTACTTAGATTATATTAAAAATCCAGATTACCTTCGATATTATTACGCTGCTAAATTAAATAGTACGATGGAAGATATAGATCTGAATTTAGACGATTTCTTATCGCGAGTGAATAGTGATCTTGTAGGTAAGTTTATTAATATTGCAAGTCGAACATCAGGATTCATCCGTAAATATTTTGAAGGCAGGCTCTTTCTTGACGATTCAAAAACTGAAAAAGAACATATTGCTATCACTCAGAAATGTAAAGACATAGAAACTGAAATCAAAAGCTGCTTTGAATCTAGGGAGTATGGCCGTGCAGTTCGAGAAATTATGCGTGTGGCAGATATTACAAATGAGTACGTCAACACAAAAGCACCTTGGACACTTGCAAAAGATGATGCACAACATAAAACAGGCTCTGATTTGCATGTGATATGTAGCCGAAGCCTTGAAGCTTTTAGAAGGCTCTCTATATATCTCGTACCCGTATTGCCAAAACTTACGGCAGACATTGCAAAATTCTTTAATGAAAAAGAATTTAAGTCATTCAAAGATCTTGATAAGAAAGATATTACCGTTAACGAGTATCAGCACATATTAACTAGAGTTGAAAAGAAAGATATCGATATGATGATTGAATCAAATAAAGAATCCTTAGATAAAAATAATGAATCTTCGAAAAAGGCAGCAGTCGATCAATCGACTATTTCGATCGATGATTTTATGAAGATTGATTTAAGAGTCGCGCTTATTAAAGAAGCTTCTTTTGTAGAGGGCGCAGATAGTCTTTTAAGGTTAAGTTTAGATCTTAATGACGGTTGCCCAAGACAAGTTTTTGCAGGGATTAAATCTAAATATAATCCTGATCAGCTTGTTGGAAAGTTAACAGTCATGGTTGCTAATTTAAAGCCAAGGCAAATGAAATTTGGCTTATCTGAAGGTATGGTACTTGCTGCAAGTGGTGAATCAGAAGGGCCATTTGTTCTTTTTCCAGATCAAGGCGCCAAGCCTGGTATGCGTATTAAATAATTAACTACGATTAATTTCTAAGTAAATTTTTTCTAAGGTTTTTGATGGATCTTTTGATTGGGTAATAGGTCTTCCAATGACTAAATGACTGGATCCGGCTTTAATAGCCTCAATAGGCGTCATGGTTCTCACTTGGTCATTTGTAATATCATCTGCCATTCTTATTCCTGGTGTTACAAACAAAAATGATGGACTAAAGTGATTTTTTAAGAAAACCAAATCTTTAGCAGAGCATACGATGCCATGAAGTCCATTTTCTTCAGTTAATTTAGCAAGATGCAATACCTGGTCTTCTAAATTTCTGGATATACCAATTTCTTCTAAAGTTTTTTGATCCATACTTGTTAATACAGTCACTGCAATAAGAAGAGGTGGTTGTTTAGCCTTACTCACACCTTCGAGTGCTGCTTCCAACATATTGCTTCCTCCAGAAGCATGCACATTGAGCATCCATACTCCTAATTGACTTGCAGCCTCACATGCTTTTCTAACAGTAGTGGGAATATCATGAAATTTAAGATCTAAAAATACTTTGAAATTTTTAGTTTGAAGATACTCGATGAGATAAGGACCAGTTGCTGTAAATAATTCTTTGCCGACTTTTAAATTGCAATACTCTGGATTAAGTTGTGAAACTAAAGTTTTTGCTTCTGCAAGATTTGCATAATCAAGAGCTACGGTAACTTTATGCTTTGCCGTCATTAATTAATTTCATTTATCTCAGTGGGTTCTGAAGGCAGCGCTTCCCATGCATTACAAGCAGGGCATTGCCAATGGTGTTGTTTGGCTTTAAAGCCACAACTGCTGCATGTAAATAAACGTCGATTGCCAATAGCATTACGAACAGTTTGTTGAATAAGTTGGATGTCTTGTTCTTTATGCTTACTATTCATGGCGCGGGCTTGAAATAATTGATCTAGTGCTTGAAGGCTTGGCTTTCTTATAAGCTCTTTTCGCGCGAGCTCTTCAGCCATTTCCGAGCCTTGTAATTTTAATGTTGCTTCATAGATGACGTTAAGTAGTGATCTTAATTTGTAATTTTCAAAATAAAGATTTAGAAGCGATAAACCTTCTTCGGGTTTTTTGAGCTTTTCAAATGAATTAAGTATCTTGGCTGCGACAAGACCTAGAGATTCAGGATCTTGAAACTCAATTTTTTTCCAGTGATTGATCGCTTTATTATGATCGCCATCTTCCGCATCCAAATCACCAAGTAAAATATTTGCACGAACACATTTCTTATGTGCGTCGAGCGCATCGTTAAGCGACTTAACTGCTGACTTTTTATCTTTATCTAAAATCGAATTCAGTGCGATTTCACAATGGTAATGACTAATTTGTAATCTGAATGAAACACCTGATTCTTTTTCTAATTTTGTAGCCATCTTAATTGCGTTTTGCCATTCACGTTCTTTCGCATAAATCTCAAGCAAAGCATTAGATGCATATTGTTTATATTTTCCAGATTCTAATTTTAGAAACAACTCTTCAGCGCGATCAAATAAGCCGGCTTTAAGATAATCTTGAGCTAATTCAGCTTTTACGGATTCTTCTTGTGAGGGATTAAGGTCACGATTTTCTAATAAATCTAAATGCATATTGATAGCGCGATCAATATGACCTATACGCCTTAAGATGCTGCCTAAGGCAAAGTGTAATTCAAGGGATTCATTATTAATACGAACAGCATCCATAAAAGCGTTTACTGCTTTTTCGTATTGATTAGTGATAAGGTAATTAAGGCCTTTAAAGTAGGTCGCAGGAAGGCTTGTAGACTCCTTCATCAGTTGTTTAATATCAATGCGAGCGGCTACCCAGCCTAATGCAAAGAAGAAGGGAATAACAAGGAGCCACCAATATTCGAATTGAATCATATTTGATTTATTGTATATCTATTAATTGATAGATCAAAAAAAAAGCATATCCTGGTAAGAAGATATGCTTTTAAATGATGTTTAGCCTTATTTATCAACGCGATCTCTAAGTTCTTTACCTGCTTTAAAATGTGGAACATATTTTTCTGGTACTTCCACTTTTGAACCTGTTTTAGGGTTTCTGCCCAAACGAGGTGGTCGGTAATTTAAGCTAAAGCTACCAAACCCTCTGATTTCAATTCTTTTACCTTTGGATAGCGTTTCACCCATAGCATCAAGAATAGTTTTGACCGATAACTCAGCATCTTTATAGACTAACTGAGAGAAGCGGCTAGCAAGTAAGTTGATTAATTTAGACTTCGTCATAAGATTAATTATTTTTTACTATCTAATTTTGCCTTTAATAATGCGCCAAGATTAGTTGTGCCGGCATTATCAGAACTTTCTTCAGCTTCTACTTTTTTCTTAGCAGCTTTTGGTTTAACTGTATTTTTAGACTTTAGTGAAAGTTGAATTGTTTTTTCTTTAGCATCGACATTGAGTATTTTAACTTCAATTTCGTCACCAACTTTAACAACGGTTGATGCATCATCAACTTTATCTTCGCTGACTTCGCTAATATCAACTGTGCCTTCAACTTGGTCAGCTAAAGTCACTACGATACCAGAAGCATCTGCTGATTTAACTGTGCCTTTAACAAAACTACCTTTGTCGTTAGCTTTTGTGAAGCCTGTAAAGTTGTCGCCTGATAATTGTTTAAGTCCAAGAGAAATTCTTTCTTTCTCAACATCGATTGCCACGATAAGCGCTTCGAGTTCGTCACCCTTTTTAAAGTTTCTAATAGCTTCTTCACCTGTTTTATCCCATGAGATATCAGATAAATGGATGAGACCGTCTATGCCGCCATCAAGACCGATAAAGATACCGAAATCAGTGATTGATTTAATAGGGCCGCTAACTTTGTCACCCTTTTTATGTGTTTCAGAAAATTCTGCCCATGGGTTTGATTTGCATTGTTTCATGCCCAATGAAAGTCTTCTTCTATCTTCATCAATTTCAAGAATCATGACTTCAACTTCATCACCGAGCTGTGCAATTTTTCCTGGGTGAATATTTTTATTTGTCCAGTCCATTTCTGAAACGTGAACTAAGCCTTCAATACCTGCTTCAATTTCAACGAATGCACCGTAATCAGTTAAATTAGATACTTTACCGAATAGGCGAGTGCTTACTGGATATCTTCTTGATAAGCCTTTCCAAGGATCATCGTCGAGTTGTTTTAAACCTAATGAAACACGATTTTTTTCTTGATCAAATTTAAGCACTTTAGCTTCAACTTCATCGCCAATATTTAAGATTTCAGATGGATGCTTTACGCGTCTCCATGCTAAGTCAGTAATGTGAAGTAAGCCGTCAATACCGCCTAAGTCAACGAATGCACCGTAATCTGTAATATTCTTAATGATACCTTTTACATTAGCACCTTCAGTAAGTGTGCCAATAACAGCATCTCTGTCCGCACCTGAAGATTGTTCCATCACTGCTTTTCTTGAGACAACCACGTTGTTTCTTTTCTTATCAATTTTGATAACTTTAAGATCCCATTCTTTATTTTCAAATGGCGATGTATCTTTAACAGGTCTCACATCAACGAGAGAGCCTGGTAAGAATGCTGTGATTCCATTTACAGAAACTCTTAGGCCGCCTTTAACGCGACTACTTACAAAACCTTTAACTACCGTTCCTTCGTTCATTGCATCCTCAAGATCAAGCCATGCCTGCATTTTCTTTGCTTTATCTCTTGATAAGATCGTTGAACCGAAACCGTCTTCTAGTTTTTCAATTGCAACTTTAACAAAGTCACCCACTTTAACGTCAAGTCCGCCTTGGTCATTAAGGAATTCTTCTGCTTTGATAACGCTTTCTGATTTAAGTCCTGCGTTTACAATCACAAAGTCATTATCAATAGATATAACTTCGGCTGTAATTACTTCGCCTGAACGCATTTCTTGAAGCGCAATGCTTTCTTCAAATAGTGCTGCGAAACTTTCTGTGGATTTTGACTCTGTATTTTTTGCTGTCGTTGCCATTAAATGTTACCTATAAAGTCCTACCTAGCGATAGGGATGTTAAAGTTAGCAATAGATCTTTGAAATCCATTACACCTAAATTTTATAAGACGTTTGAGACTTTAAACTGAAGAGATGGGTGATGTTATCAACGGCATCAGATATGCTTAATGTGTCTGTATCTATTTCTATAGCGTCTTTTGTTTTTAAGAGGGGTGAGATTTGTCTTTGTAAATCTCGCTCATCTCTTAAAATAATTTCACTTAAAACCGAGGCCATATTAGCAGGGTTTCCTTTTGAGATCAACTGTTTATATCTTCTTTCAGCCCTAATTTGAGCGCTTGCAGTTAAGAATATTTTAATGTCAGCATGCGGGAAAACAACTGAAGTCATATCCCGTCCTTCAGCCACCAATCCGGGCCTTTTTTCGAAGTTTCTCTGAAAGCCGAGAATTGCCTCTCTTAAAACTTTATGAACTGCAACTTCAGAAGCTCCGCGTCCTGATTCTTCAGTGCGTATAGCTTCTGAGACGTCTTTACCATTGAGTAAAATTTGATCATTTTTGAAGTTTAAATCTGCATTTTCGAGAACTTTGAGAAGTAAGGCTTCGTTATCGAGGGGTATATTTTGTATGCGGCCTGCATAAGCGATCGTACGATAGATTGATCCGGAGTCTAGATAATGAAACCCAAGTTTTTCTGCAACAAGTTTAGCAACCGTACCTTTTCCGGAAGCAGAAGGCCCATCAATTGCAATAATCGGAACGTGAGATGTCATCTATGTCTTTACAATGCTTTCTAATACTTCAAAGTAAGTAGGAAATGTTTTATTTACACAAGCTGGGTCATTAATGATGATCGGAATATTTTTAAGGCTGACTAATGAAAAACACATCGCCATTCGATGATCATCATAGGTGTCGATCTCTATATTTTCTTTGATGTGAAGAGGGGGGGTGATTTCAATAAAATCTTCACCTTCAACTACCTCTGCACCCAATTTTTTAAGTTCAGTCGCCATAGCTTTAATACGATCAGTTTCTTTAACGCGCCAACTTCCAATGTTACGAAGTTTAGTTGTCCCATTTGCAAATAAAGCTAAGACCGCGAGTGTCATCGCAGCATCTGGTATATGATTACAATCAAGGTTGATGGCCTGAAGCGTTGAAGCTTTGGAAGCCGTGATCGATCCTTCAAGAATTTGAATTTCAGCGCCCATAAGCGTCAAGGCTTCGGTAAATTTTATATCACCTTGAATGCAATTTTTTCCAATACCTTTGACTTCAATATCACCGGCAAGCGCACCAGCAGCTAGGAAATATGAAGCTGATGAAGCGTCACCCTCGACAAATATTTCACCCGGACTGACATAACCCCCTGAGCCTGGAATGACAAAGTATTGCCAGTCTATTTTTTTTACTTGAACACCAAATCGATTCATAAGGTTAAGCGTGATATCAATATAAGGTTTTGAAATCAAATCCCCGACAATTTCAATAGAGACTTCTTTTTTTGTAAGAGGGATCGCCATTAATAGAGCTGTTAAGAATTGACTTGAAATATCACCTCTAATTTTTACTGAGCCATTAATAATAATTTCAGAAGGAGATATTTTTAAGGGAGGGTACCCTTCTTCATTAAGATAAGTGATATCAGCATTTAATTGCAAAAGTGCATCGACGAGATCTTTAATAGGACGCTCATGCATTCGAGGCACACCACTTAACATGTAATCACCTTGACTAAAGGCTAATGCGGCAGTGAGCGGCCTAAAAGCTGTACCTGCATTACCAAGAAAAATCTTCGCTGACTTATTTTTAAACTGACCTCGTGCACCCTGAATGAGAATGTCACCATTTTCTTTTTGTGTAAGATCAACTTGAAGTATTTTTAATGCCTCAATCATATGATGGGTGTCATCTGATTGAAGTGAATGCTTGATAGTTGTTTCTCCTTTTGCAATAGCAGATAAAAGAAGAATACGATTAGTAATACTTTTAGATCCAGGAAGAGTAACTTGACCAAAAACAGATTGAACAGCTTTTAATTTCTTTTGGTTCGCCATGTGTTTATATTATTTTGACCATTCGTTTCGAGTTTTACTTGCATTTTCGAATAACGCCAAAATCTTTTTGATATCTTCTTGTTCAATGGCTTCTTTAAGTAATTTAATTTGATTTTCAAAAAGCTGAATATCTTCAAGAATAAATTTCTTATTTGCGAGTGTAATATCTTTCCACATCTCAGGAGAGCTTGCCGCGATTCTTGTGAAGTCTTTAAATCCACTCGCAGCAAACTTTAAAAGTTCATTTGCATTTTTTCTATGCGTAATCATATCTACAAGAGAGAAGGCTAATAAATGTGGTAGATGACTAATCGTTGAAAATATTTTGTCATGATCGTTATGAGACATATTTGAAACTAGGGCGCCTGCATTTTTCCATAGCATTTCGATTTTTTGTTTTGCTTCAAAAGATGTATCTTGATCTGCCGTTAATATGACATTTTTATTTCTAAATAGATCAATATGGGCTGCAGTTGCGCCATGTTTTTCAGATCCAGCAATAGGATGCCCACCAATGAATTGAGAGTATTGTGGGCCTAAAATTTGTTTGGCTGATTCAATGACATCAGTTTTTGTGCTGCCCACGTCAGTAATGATCGTGTGTGAAGATAAATGTGGTTGGATTAATTTGAGTATGACCGGAAATTGCGCAACAGGTGTTGCGATAATAATAATATGCGCTTCTGAAATGTCTTTCTTTAAGTCTTGGCTTGTGCGATCAATAAGTTTTAATTTAATAGCATCATTGAGGTTATCTTGGTTCCTACCAACGCCCACAATATCGGATGCGAAACCTGATTTTTTTGCAGAGAGTGCAATAGATCCACCAATAAGACCTACACCAAAAATAAGAATTTTATTCACTGTATATAATTGATTTATTTGATATTGTTTAACAATTGGATTGTATCATGTTCACTATTAAATGATCGCCATTCATTATTTATGAATAACTCAAATGGCTTAAAGTGAGTTTTGTAATTCATCTTTTTACTCTCTTTAATCCAGTAGCCTAAATAAACATAATCTAATTTTTTTTCAATGCACCAATTGATAAGCCATAGTATGGAATAAGTACCATAACTGAAGGATTTATCGTTTGTATCAAAAAATGTATAGACTGCAGAAATTCCGTCATCAATTACATCAACAAAACTTATTATTTTTAAATCATTTTGATCTTCAAATTGAATTAATCGACTATCAATATTACTTTGTAATAAAAATTCACTGTACTGATTAACTTCATCATCCGTTGTCTTAGATTTTTCATGTCTTGTTTTTTGGTATTCCATGTAAAGCTTAAAATGATTTTCATGAAAGGAAAGTGGAAGGACTGAAGCTTTTAAATGCTGATGTTTCTTTATGTTTCTTTTAAAGCTTTTAGAGGATATAAAATTTTTAACATTAATGCGAATAGGTATGCATGCATTACAGAGTTCACAATAAGGTTTATATGTAAACTTACCACTTCTTCGGAAACCTTTTTTAATGAGATCATTGTAATGACGTTGGCTAACAAGATGATGGGGTGTGGCAACTAATGATTGTGAGGCGCGGCCTTCTAGATAACCACATGCATAACTTGTAGTGACATAGAATTGAATTTTATGACTTGAAAGATCGTCAGGAAGACTCATGTTTTAATATAATTATTAAGCAATTGAATAAATTGATTACGCGTAATTTCTTTAGCGCCAAAACTTAAAAGATGTTTTGTTTTCATTTGACAGTCTATCATTTTAATGCCCATCTTTTTTAAATATTGGACAGCAAGTACAAATGCAATTTTTGAGGCATCTGTTTCATAGTGAAACATAGATTCTCCGAAAAAAACATCATCCAAAATAATCCCATAAAGACCGCCAACGAGATTTCCATTAAAATAAATTTCAAAAGAGTGAGCTATTTTCATTTGATGTAATTCTGAATAGGCGTTAATAATGCGCTCATCAATCCAAGTTCCTTCTTGATCTTTTCGTTTAACTTCACTGCAGCTTTTAATGACAGATAAAAAATTCTTATCTACTTCAAATTGATAATTATTTTTTTTAATTTTCTTAGAAAGCGATGATGAAATCTTAAGATCATCGGGAAATAATACTAATCTTGGATTGGGCGACCACCATAAAATAGGTTCATGTTGATTAAACCAGGGAAATATTCCTTGTTTATATGCTTCAATAATTCTCTCAGTCTTAAGTGTATTAGATATCGCAATAAGACCATTTGGCTCAATAAGCGCTTGATCAGTATTCGGAAAGGGGTCATGATGATCAAGAAAAGCGATGGAACCAAAATCAGTTTTTACCCATTGACCCATATGTTTTTGTGAGGAATGCTTAATTTAATTTTAAGATATGAAACGTTTTTCAATATTAGTTATATTACTCTTAAATATTATCTCAATAGCTCATGCTAATGAGAGGGGGTTGTTCTGGAAATTAAAGGCGCCAAACGGTTCAACACATTATTTATTCGGAACAATTCATACTGATGACAATAGGATTATTAAATTTTTACCTGTCGTTAAAAAAGCAGTCAGTCAGTCAGATCTTCTTCTTGTAGAAATTACACCTGATAATCATTCACCAAATCTCATTTTGAAGGATCATTCTTTAGTATCGAAGTTGACTGAAGATGAATTGAATCAAGTGAAAAAACTTTCAGAATTTCATGTGATGTATTTCGAGAATGTCATCAGAATGAAACCTTGGCTTTTAGCAGTCATTTTTGATTCACCAAAGCCTCATACTGAATTTAATCAAGACTATCTTTTGATGGCTATGGCAGCAGATTTAGATAAAGATGTTATAGGCATTGAGTCATCCCAAGAACATTTTGCCGCTATGGACTCATTATCTTTAGATGAGCAATTAATCATGCTTAGAGCGGTTTTAAAAAAGACAGAGAAAGAAAGATTATCCGATTACAATTTACTTGTGAAAGACTATCTTTCAGCTGATGTAGAACAAATACGTCATACTGATGAGCGATTAACGGGTAAATTATTGCCAGAAGCGTTGTGGGCTAAAATTAAATTTCAGCTTATGGATGAGAGAAATAAAAAAATGGTAGCAAAAATTAAAGACCTTTCAAAAGATAAGCAGTTGTTCATCGCGGTAGGCGCTTCACATCTTGCGGGTCAAGATGGCTTGTTAAATCAGTTAAGGCTATCAGGATTTAAAATGTCTCCTATGAAGGCCTTTGAATAATATGAAGCACCAAATTATTTCATCTCGCGGAAATCAACACTTTAAACATTTAAAAAAACTTAACGAATCACCGCGTTATCGCCACGAAGTGCAGCAAACTATTTTAGATGGGATGCACCTTATTGAATCTTATGTGGAACGTTTTGGTTCTCCTGATTCAATAGCTTTAATCGAGGGCGGTAACCTTGATAAGATTGCATCTTATCTTAATGAAGATACACAAGTATTAGAATTCCCAGCAGTGCTTTTTTCTGAAATAGCGCCTGTCATATCGCCTACAGGTATTTTGGCTTCTATTAACATCCCACATTTGGAACCACCAAAAAAACAAAACTGTATTTTATTATTAGAAGATATTCAGGATCCAGGTAATTTGGGCAGCATATTAAGATCTGCAAGTGCCTCTGGTGTTGATCTTGTTTACCTGTCTGATCATTGTGCTGACCTTTGGTCGCCTAAAGTTTTAAGAGGTGGCCAGGGTGCCCATTTTCATCTTCCATGTATTGAGAAGGCAAATTTTTCAGATATCACAAAATCATTCACTGGAAAAATTTTTGCAACAACATTAAGTGGAAAATCCATTTTTAAAGAAGACTTGAAAGGCCCTGTCGCATTTATTTTTGGGAACGAGGGAAATGGTATTCATTCAGAAACGATGCAATTAACTTCACATTCAATTCATATACCTATGGAAAAAGGGATTGAATCATTAAATGTTTCAGCAGCTGTCTCGATATGTCTATATGAAAAATATAGGCAAGAACATTCTAATGTTTAATTGAATCTTCTGATTCGTTAAAGATAAACTCCACTTCATCTTCGGAATATTTATAGCATTCGTTGCAGAAATCACAGTGAATTGTGATTGATGATTGTTCTTCAATGATAGATTCGCATTCTTTTTTGCCGATAAGACGAAGCATATTTTCTACACTTTTTTTAGAGCAACTGCACGCAAAATTAGGATAGCTTGGATCGTATAGACGAATAGTTTCTGAAGAAAATATTGTTTGAAGAATTTTGGAAGCTTCTAATGCTGGATGAATAGTTTTAAAAGATTTATCAGCGGACATTACTATATCCTCCCAAGCACTTGTTATTGCATCATGATCGAGTGCTTCCGCTGATGAATTAAATGGAAGTTTTTGTATAAGAAGCCCATGAAAGATATTTTCTTGAGAATGAATCCATAATTTTGCTCGAATCTGCTCCGACCTTAACATGTAATTTTCAAGTAGCTCACTGATTGAATTTCCTTCCATAGGAACAATACCTTGATAGGGTGTCTTTGCATTTTTTTGAATTAAGGTAATGATAAAATGACCTTCTTTAATTAGATCAATAGGCGCTATGGATTCGATAGGGCCGTTCCATTTAACCGTACCTCTTATACCTAAGTTTTCATTGCATTCAGCAATTAATAATTTGAGTGACCCATTTGTTTGAATTTGTAATGTTAAGGAACCATCAAGTTTGAGAGTGGAAGCAAGGAGAGAGCTTGCTACCATTAACTCACCTAATGCTATTTGAATATTCTGAGGCAAGGCTTGGTGTTGTGTAGCCTCTTCGATCGTGTGATTAAGCTTCACATAGTTGCCGCGAATGTCAGTATTTTCAAAAATAAATCGATGTAAAGTGTCTTCAGAGTTATGCATAAAATTTAAATTTCAATCGTTTTGATTTTGGGCACAAGTGAGATATCCCATAATTGAATAGCTGTAGTCCATAAGTTTGTAAGTGTATTTTCTTTTTCAATTAACTCATAGTCTTGCCCAAGAAATTTAAGGCATGCGATCAGATTATTTTTTATATTTGCATCATTCACAGGGGTAGACTGATTTTCTTTGCTTAATTTTTTTTGATTTAAAGTAGCAATAGGTATATGACCATAATTCATCGAAGGGAATGATAAATTCTTTTGTAAATATATCTGCCTTGACGTGGAGTCGATAAGATCGGCACCTCTTATAATAGTGTTGATATTTTGCAATGCATCATCAATTACAACTGCTAGCTGATAAGCATAAATACCATCTGATCTTTTTAAAATAAAATCACCAAAGTCTTTGGATATATTTTGATGAATGCTACCTTGGATCTTGTCTTCAAATGTGATGAAAGTATCTTTTGCTATGATTCTTAAAGCATGATGATTAGCATCTAATTTTTTATTTCTGCAAGTGCCGGGGTAAATCATTCCATCAATCCCTGTAATGGCTGAATCAGCAATTTCTTTTCTACTACATTCGCAAAAATAAGTACTGCCTTGCTGATTTAAATGAGACAGATATTTTTGATAAATATCTATTCGATGACTTTGATAAATGATTTCATCATCCCAATGAAAACCATGTTGATGAAGCGAATTGATAATAGCTTTATCGCTTCCTTCAACAACTCTTGGTTGATCGAGGTCTTCCATTCTGATTTTCCATATGCCATCGTGATGTTTGGCATCAAGATAGCTTGCGACTGCAGTGACCAATGATCCAAAATGTATTGGCCCTGTTGGAGATGGAGCAAAACGACCTATATACATTTAAGAGATGGTGTTGATATAAGGTGGAATATGCCAGTTATGCAAATTTTTGCCCAAAAGAAAAAGATTGCATTTGATTCGATCATTTGTGGAGCTACATACCATAAATTCATAACATCGTAATATGGCAACCTGTCCTTTTTCATTGCGTTTCAATGTAATTTTTTCGCAGGCAACGGTTTCATCTAAAAACTGAAGATCAAATTGTTGAGATAGATTTTTACCAAGTTGAATAGCTAGCTCACGTTTCGAGATAGTATCAATCCAAAACCAGACGGTTGTAATTAGAAGAGCGAGAAGAATATATTCCAACATGGAGTTTAATTAAAAAAATCGATTTTGATATCTTAAACGGGGTTCATAAGACTTTAATGATTATTTTGATGCATTATTTATGTGCATCAAAACATGAATTGATATAAATGCACACAAATAGTGCTTAAAATTAGAATAATTCGTAAATTTTAAGATAAAAAAATTCACAATCTCTAATTTCCATTCTTTTTTATATAAAATTAAGTTTAATTAAATACTAAAGATAAGGAATTCCCGTCATGGATAACTTAATTGGTGCAAATGATGTTTTGTTTGTTTTGTTAGGCGCGATAATGGTGCTTGCTATGCATGCGGGGTTTGCATTTTTAGAAGTAGGTACAGTTCGTCATAAAAACCAAGTGAATGCGCTTGTTAAAATTCTTGTTGATTTTTCTGTGTCGACGATTGCATATTTCTTTATTGGGTATGGCATCGCATATGGGGTTAATTTCTTATCTCCAGCAGAAACATTGTCTGCTAAAAATGGATATGACCTCGTAAAGTTTTTCTTTTTACTAACTTTTGCTGCAGCGATTCCTGCAATTATTTCTGGAGGTATTGCTGAGAGAGCTAAATTCAATTCTCAATTAGCAGCCACTTTTGCTTTGGTAGGATTCGTGTATCCCATTTTTGAAGGCATTGCATGGAATAACCATTTAGGCGTTCAATCTTTTCTTGAAGGTCATTTTGGATTTAAATTTCATGATTTTGCAGGTTCAGTCGTTGTGCATGCCATGGGTGGATGGATTGCTTTAGTTGCGGTGTTATTACTTGGTGCGAGATATGGGAGATATGGCAAAGACGGAAGGCTCCAAGCTTATCCGCCATCTAATATTCCATTTCTAGCTTTAGGTGCTTGGATTTTAACTGTAGGTTGGTTCGGTTTTAATGTGATGTCAGCGCAAACTGCTAACGGTATCTCAGGCCTTGTAGCGATTAATTCTTTAATGGCATTAGTAGGCGGCACAATTGCAGCACTCATCGTTGGAAAAAACGATCCTGGTTTTATCCATAATGGACCACTCGCAGGTCTTGTAGCTGTGTGCGCGGGATCCGATATTTTTCATCCCATAGGTGCCCTTATTACTGGTTTAGTTGCGGGCATACTTTTTGTATGGGCTTTTACGCTTACGCAAAATCGTTTAAAAATTGATGATGTATTAGGAGTATGGCCATTGCACGGACTATGTGGAGCCTGGGGCGGCATTGCAGCAGGTATTTTTGGATCCACATATTTTGGGGGCATGGGTGGTGTTAGTTTTACATCGCAACTCATTGGGACTTTATTGGGAGTGGGTATAGCACTTTTAGGCGGATTCCTGGTTTATGGGGTCATCAAGTATTTCTTTGGTATACGATTAAGCCAAGAAGAAGAATTTAATGGTGCAGATATTTCGATTCATAAAATTGCCGCTAATACAGAAGATTAATCTTATCTCTTAAAAGCCTCATATGAGGCCATGTTAAAATTTGCCATGGCCAAATTTCATATCATTATTCCAGCGGCAGGCTCAGGCTCCAGAATGGGGCTTGGCCAGCCTAAGCAATATCTTAAAATTCATAAGCAAACCTTTATTGAAAGGGTGCTTAGAGTTTTTCAAAATATTCCACTCGTTGATTCAATTCATATTGCACTTCACCCAAACGATGAAATCTGGAAAACACTTAACCTATCTTTATCATCAAAGTTTAGTGTTCACTATTGTGGTGGTGAATCTCGAGCAGAAACAGTACTTAATACACTAAAAATAATAAAAGATTATGTAGATGAAAGCGATTGGATTTTGGTTCATGATGCTGCTCGTCCTGGTATAGAAGAAAAAGATGTAGAGCATTTAATGCATGTATTAAAAGATGATGCGGTAGGTGGTCTCTTGGCTTATCCTATAGCAGACACTATAAAAAAATCTGATAAAGAAGATAGGGTAGTTGAGTCACCCTCAAGAGATTATTTGTGGCAAGCACAAACACCACAAATGTATCGATATAAAATGTTAAGTGATGCGTTAGAAAAGTTTGACGGAATTCCAACGGATGAATCTCAGGCGATAGAGGGTTTAGGCGTGAAACCTAAATTAATTAAAGGCAATTTTAAAAATTTTAAAGTCACCTACCAAGAGGATCTCTGTATCCTTGAACGTTTAATAAATAAATAGGCATTTACTATGATAAAAGTCGGACAAGGTTTTGATGTTCATCAATTGGTGAATGGAAGAAAATGTATCATTGGCGGCGTTGATATTCCATTCAGTAAGGGATTGCGTGGCCATTCAGATGCTGACGTTCTTCTTCATGCCATATCAGATGCTATTCTCGGCGCAGCTGCTTTAGGTGATATTGGAAAGCATTTTCCAAATACAGATCCTTTGATTAAGGATATAAATTCAAGAGAAATTTTAAAAAAAGTTATTTCACTTCTTCAGCAAAAAAAATATTCTATTGTAAATATTGATGCGACTGTGATTTGTGAATTGCCTAAATTAACCCCTTATATTGATCAAATTAAAAAGAATATTGCATCGGATTGCAATATAGATATAGATAGAATCAATGTTAAAGCGACAACTACTGAAACCCTTGGATTTACTGGTAGAGGAGAGGGTATTGCAGCCCAAGCTATCTGTTTAATAGAGTCTAATTAAGCTTTTTCATGTTTAAGTATTTCGAAAAGCTACTTAATCCATTTCCTGAAGATTTTTTAGTTACCCCACCTAAAACTTTATTGCCATTTATTTGGTTGTGCACGAAAAATCTTAGATGGCTAATTTTATGTATGGCTTTACTAACAGCATTTATAGGTGGATTCGAGGCTGTTTTATTTTCATATATGGGATCGCTTGTTGATCTCTTAAATCATTCAAGTCGAAATGATTTCTGGAGCCAACATTTTTCAATGCTTCTATCTGCTTCTCTAATTTTAATTTTAAGTACACTGCTTATTTTATTTCAAACATTAATTAAGCATCAATCACTTGCTGGTGCATTCCCGATGCGCATGCGTTGGAATTTCCATCGCTTGCTTCTTAATCAAAGTATGAATTTTTATCATAATGAATTTGCAGGAAGAGTTACTGCAAAAGTTATGCAAACTGCTCTTGCTGTTAGAGATTTATGGTTTATTTTGGCTGACATATTAATTTATGTTGTGATTTATTTTCTTACGATGATTTTGGTTGTTGGTAAATTTAATTATGTATTAATGCTTCCTTTTATTGGATGGGTAATATTTTATATTTTGGCTTTAGTGTATTTTGTGCCGCGCTTAAGCAAGCTATCAAGAAATCAAGCTGATGCTCGATCTTTAATGACTGGAAGAATTACAGATGCATATACCAATATAAGCACAATCAAACTATTTTCACATGCAGGACGGGAAGCTAATTTTGCAAAAGTGGCTATGAAGGAATTCTTAGTTAGTGTAAATAAGCAAATGCGATTAGTTAGCTGGATTGAAGTCATTAACCATTTGCTCAGTATGCTTCTTGTGATTGGTACTGCTTTTGCTGCAATTTGGCTTTGGTCGTGCAGCGAAATTATGGTGGGTGTAATTGCAACTTCCACCGCCATGGCTCTTAGATTAAATGGTATATCGCATTGGGTGATGTGGGAGATGACTTCGCTATATGAACAAGTGGGAACACTTCAAGATGGTTTGAATACTTTATCAATGCATCAAGAGATTAAAGATGAAAAAGGAGCAAAAGATCTCCAAATAAAGAAGGCTTCAGTTTCATTTCAAAATATAGTTTTTAATTACCCTAACCAAAAAAAATCTGTTATTCATAAATTTTCTTTACATATTAATCCGGGTGAGAAGGTTGGCTTAGTAGGAAGATCTGGCTCAGGAAAATCTACGCTCGTAAATTTACTATTAAGATTTTATGATCTTAAAGCAGGCATGATCACAATTGATGATCAAGATATTTCTAAAGTAAAGCAAAATAGCTTAAGAGAAAAAATTGGTATGGTGACCCAAGATACTTCTCTTCTTCACCGTTCCGTTAAAGATAATATTGTGTATGGCAGACCTAATGCAACTCAAAAACAAATGATTGATGCTGCAAAAAGAGCTAAGGCGCACGATTTTATAATGCAGTTAGAAGATAATTTTTCTAGAAAAGGTTATGAAGCACACGTGGGAGAAAGAGGCGTTAAATTATCAGGCGGCCAGAGGCAGCGAATATCTATTGCGAGAGTTATGTTAAAAGATGCGCCAATATTGTTGTTAGATGAGGCAACAAGTGCGCTTGATTCAGAGATTGAGGTTGTGATTCAGCAAAGCCTCTATCAACTCATGGAAGGCAAAACAGTAATTGCAATCGCACATCGACTATCAACTATTGCAGCAATGGATAGACTCATTGTCATCGACAAAGGCAAGATTATTGAGGAGGGGTCTCATGCTGAGCTTATCAAAAAGAAAGGTTTATATGCAAGACTCTGGAGACATCAAAGCGGAGGCTTCCTTGGTGAGGCTTAATGTGCGCTTAATAAAACAATAACTGCACCGCTACCACCATCATGCACTCTAGCTTGAGCGTATGCTATTACCTCTTCTTTTTGTGCTAACCAATGCTTTAATTTGTTTTTAAGAACAGGTTCCTTATTTCTCGAGTTGTAACCTTTTCCATGCACGATGCGAATGCATCGAATATTATTTTTTTTACATTCAGCAATAAATTGAACAACATAGGCTTTAGCTTCATCCGAAATCATGCCATGGAGATCAATAGATTTTTGTATAACCCAAAATCCTTTTCTTAGTTTTTTTAAAATATCAGGTGAATGGCCTTCTCTAATATAAAAAAGTTCTTCCCCATTCTCAATATCATGAAGCGGTTCATAATGATCGCTGATGGAATCAATGAGCGCTTGTTTTTCATCTCTTATAAAGTTAAGAGGTACCGGCTTGGGTTTTTTTTGAGGGGCTTTATGCTCTTTTTTCTTGGGACTGATTCTTAATGGATTTGCTCCTTTGATGGCTTCTCTGAATAAATCAATTTCGTCTTCATCATTTGCTGCCATAACATTATTTTGTTAAAAATCTTTCTGCATCGAGAGCTGCCATACAACCCGTACCAGCGCTTGTAACTGCTTGACGATATATATGATCTTGCACATCACCCGCTGCAAACACACCAGGGATTGAGGTAGCTGTAAAATTACCTTCGCGACCTGCATTGGTAACTATATAACCATTTTCCATATTTAATTGGCCTTCGAAAATTGAAGTATTCGGTTGATGACCAATAGCAATAAAAATACCTTTGAGTGCTATGGTTTTACTTTCATTTGTATTTACATCTTTGATTTTGATGCCTGTGACACCTGAGGCATCACCTAATACTTCCTCGAGGACTTTAAATGTTTCAAGGACGATTTTTCCCTCTTTTACGCGATCGTGTATTTTGTCCATCTGAATCGCTTCAGCTTTAAATTTATCGCGTCTATGAATTAAAGTTACTTTATTTGCAATATTAGACAAATAAAGCGCTTCTTCAATCGCTGTATTACCGCCACCGACAACAGCTACTTCTTGATTTTTATAAAAGAATCCATCGCATGTTGCGCATGCAGAAACTCCTTTACCTAAAAATGCTGTTTCACTATCTAATCCAAGATATTTTGCTGAAGCACCTGTGGCAATAATGAGAGCGTCACAAGTATATTCGGATGAATCGCCTAAGAGTCGAATGGGCTTTTCTTTGAGGTGTGTTGTATGAATATGGTCAAATACAATTTCGGTATTGAAGCGTTTAGCATGTTTTTCAAACCTTTCCATCAGTTCAGGGCCCATGACACCGTCTGGATCCGCAGGCCAATTATCAACATCTGTTGTAGTCATTAATTGACCACCTTGAGCAATACCTGTAATCAGGACAGGATTAAGGTTTGCTCGAGCTGCATAAACTGCAGCGGAATAGCCAGCGGGGCCAGAGCCTAAGATGATAAGTTGGGCATGTTTTGCCATAAAAAATTCCTGAAAAGAGTATGAAATTACAAACGATCAATTTTAGTTTTCATCGCTTGATTAAGCAAACCTATTTTTGTTAGAACAGGCCTTTTTTGTGGCTTTTTTCATCATTTTTTGGCACCTCAAACTGATATAATTGATGAAACATTCCGAGTATTTACAACCTTGTTTTTTAAAAAAAAATCAGAATCTACAAAAGCTAGTCAAACTCCACAAGATAACAAGCTGAGTGGGATTAAAAATAAGCTAACACGCGAAGCTTGGTGGTTAAGTTTAATTTTTTTAGGCTTTTATTTAACCATCACACTTGCGACATACTCTAGCCAAGATCCTTCATGGTCTCATAGTGTCAGCGGTGCAAATTCAATTCATAATGCCGGTGGTATTATTGGCTCTTATTTGTCGGATTTACTACTCTATATTTTCGGCTTATCAAGTTGGTGGTTAAGCTTTTTGTGTTTCTTTAGTATTTGGCTTCTTTACCCGCAATACAATAAAGAGTTAAAAGGCTATCGCTCTTTTTTACTTTTTAATTATTTTGGTTTCTTTCTTCTCATCTCTAGTTCAGCTGCATTTGAGGCTGGCCATCTTGTTGATCTGCCGGCTCAATTTCCATTAAGCCAAGGGGGATTGCTCGGAAAATTATTTGATCATGCGTTGCGTGCATCTTTAGGTTATATAGGCTCAAGTATTTTTCTCATTATATCGATTGCGATCGGTTTTAGTCTATTTACAGGATGGTCATGGCTTAAAATTTCAGAGCATTTTGGCCACTTTACTTTTGCTTTATTTCAAAGAGCACAATTTCGATATAGAGATTGGCAAGACCGCAAACACGGAAGAATTATCGAGAAGCAAAGATTGGAGCTGCTTGAGAGTGAGCGAAGAAAATCTGAAAATAGATCGCCACTTAACATTGAATCTCCAGAGGTTGAAATTAAAAAAAGTGAGCGAGTTCAAAAAGAAAAACAAATTCCACTATTTAATTTTAGTGATAATTTATTACCGCCACTTCATCTTTTAGATCAGCCCTCGCATCAAGTTGAACCTCAATCGCCAGAAACAATCGAGTTTATATCTCGACTTATTGAAAAAAAATTAATGGACTTTGGTATTGAAGCGAAGGTAATATCTGCTCAGCCAGGCCCTGTAATTACACGTTATGAGTTTGAGCCAGCACCAGGTGTTAAAGGTAGTCAGGTGACCAACTTATCAAAAGATTTGGCACGCGCACTTTCTGTTGTGAGCGTTCGTGTGGTTGAAACGATTCCTGGTAAAACATGCATGGGATTAGAAATACCTAATCCTAAGAGACAGATTGTTTATTTGTCTGAAATTATGAGCTCTCAAATCTTTGCAGATACGAGCGCTTCACTCACGATTGCTTTTGGAAAAGATATTTCAGGCCGACCCGAGGTTGCTGATTTGTCGAAAATGCCACATGTATTAATTGCGGGTACCACAGGCTCAGGTAAATCAGTGGCAATCAATGCATTAATCTTAAGTTTACTTTATAAAGCTAATTCTGAAAAAGTTAGGATGATTTTCATCGATCCTAAAATGCTCGAGTTATCAGTATATGAGGGCATTCCTCATTTATTAGCACCAGTTGTTACTGATATGCGCCAAGCTGCTAATGCATTAAATTGGTGTGTAGCAGAAATGGAAAGACGTTACAAGCTGATGTCGATGTTGGGCGTTAGAAATTTAGCTGGATACAACCAAAAAATTAAAGACAGTATTAAGGATGGTTCCCCAATTACGGATCCTGTGAATCCAGAAAATACTGAACCTTTATCTGAAATGCCGCTTATTGTCATTGTGATTGACGAACTTGCTGATCTAATGATGGTGGTAGGTAAAAAAATTGAAGAGCTTATTGCAAGACTTGCTCAAAAAGCGAGAGCTTCTGGCATTCATCTAGTATTAGCAACACAAAGACCTTCCGTTGATGTCATTACAGGGCTTATTAAAGCTAACATTCCTGCAAGAATTGCATTCCAAGTCTCCAGCAAAATCGACTCTCGAACAATTTTAGATCAAATGGGCGCTGAAACACTTCTTGGGCAAGGGGATATGTTATATCAGCCAGCAGGCTCAGGCTATCCTCAAAGAATTCATGGTGCATTTGTATCTGACCAAGAGGTTCATAAAGTAGTGAGTTATCTTAAGTCGCATGGCGAACCTAATTACATTGAAGGTATTTTAACTAACGAAACTTCAGAGAGCGGTGATTACGGCGACTCTTCTTCTAATTTCTCTGGCGAGAGAGATCCACTTTATGATGAAGCTGTGGAGTTAGTATTGCGAACTAGAAAACCATCCATCTCCTCAGTACAAAGACATCTCCGCATTGGTTATAACCGTGCCGCAAGAATTATTGAAGATATGGAAAGAGCTGGGCTCGTTTCCGCTATGCAAAGTAATGGCAATAGAGACATCCTAGCTCCCAATCAAAATGAATAAAATCTTTTTTGCTTTTTTAATTCTCTCATTCAATGTTATTGCAGACGGCATTTCAGATTTAAATGCTTTTGTGAATAACGTTTCAACCATGTCTTCTGAATTTAGTCAGGTTGTTTTGGATAAGAAAGGCTTAAAACTTCAGGACGTAGAAGGCGTTATGTTATTTAAAAGACCTAATAAATTTAGGTGGGATTATTTAAAGCCTTATCAAAATCAAATTATCAGTGATGGCGATCGACTCTTTATGTACGATCAAGATCTAAGACAAGTTTCTATTAATCCTATAGCCAAAGTTGCGGGATCAACACCACTTCTTATTATTGCTGGCAAAAATATTGAAAAATATTTTACGCTCAGAAATATAGAAGACCAGGTCGCTAATGAAATGAACCAAAATATTAAATGGGTCGAAGCAGTTCCTATAGAAGAGGGGGCTGGTTTTAGCAAAGTCATACTTGGATTAACTGAAAATAAATTATCAGTGATGAAAATTGTTGATGCATTTGAACATTCCACAACGATTAGTTTTAAAAATGCAAAATACAATGTGACCCTAGTAGATAATGATTTTTTATTTAAATTGCCAACTGGCGTCGATGTTGTACAAAATGGCGTAGCTTCTAATAATTCTTCATCTACGAAACCTACCAATAATAAAGATGCAGAGCTGATTGCATTTGCGAATAGTTGGGCAAGTGCTTGGTCAGCTAAAGATGTTGACCTTTATTTGAGTAAATACGCCAAGGATTTTAAAACGCCTAATGGCGATGTATTAGCTTTATGGCAAGCCTCAAGAAAACAAAAGATCTCCTTACAAGGAAAAATTCTTGTTGAAATTGAAGATATTAAAGTGACTATGAAAAATGAAAATCTGGCCCGCATACAATTTAAACAGAAATATACTTCTGATAAATTGACTGAAGACTCTAATAAATCCCTTTTAGTCAAAAAAATAGATGGTAAATGGCTTATTCAAGAAGAGACTTCGGGTAAATAGCGCTCATGAACCAAATGTTTGAACCTAATCAATCCCAATTACCTCTCGCTGAGTATTTAAGGCCTAAATCTGTCAGTGAAATTGCAGGACAAAAACATATTTTAGGTGAAGGTAAATCATTACGCGTCGCAATAGAATCAGGAAATCTACCGTCCATGATTCTTTGGGGGCCGCCAGGAGTTGGAAAAACAACGATTGCACGTGTGATTGCCAATTCCATTGATGCTGAGTTTATATCTGTGTCCGCAGTATTGTCTGGCGTTAAAGACATTCGAGAGGCCATAGATAAAGCACAGCTTAATTTACAACAATATAATAAGAAGACAATTCTATTTGTAGATGAAGTTCATCGATTTAATAAAAGTCAACAAGATGCATTTTTGCCGCATGTCGAATCAGGGCTCATTACTTTTATTGGAGCGACAACTGAAAATCCATCTTTTGAAGTTAACTCTGCTTTATTAAGTCGATCCCAAGTCTACGTTTTAAAAATGCTGGATCAAGAAGACCTTCTTTTGATCTATGAAAAAGCAAAAAATTATATTGCGCCTGATATTGAAGTAGATGAAGAAGCTAGACAAGAAATTATTGGTCATATCAATGGCGATGCAAGACGTTTGCTTAATTTCTTAGAATTACTTTTTAATACAGCCACATCTTTAAAAGCAAATAAAATTGATCAAGATTTTTTAAAGAAAACGATTACGAGCAAAGTAAGACGCTTTGATAAAGGCGGAGATCAATTTTACGATCAAATCTCAGCGCTTCATAAATCTGTGAGAGGCTCGGATCCGAATGCAGCTCTGTATTGGCTCCATCGTATGCTGGATGGGGGTGCTGATCCACTTTATTTGGCAAGAAGAATTGTTCGTATTGCAATTGAGGATATAGGGTTAGCTGATCCGAAGGCACAAACCATGGCTTTAGAGGCCTATCAAATTTATGAGCGTTTAGGTTCGCCTGAGGGTGAGTTAGCGCTCTCAAATGCGGTGATTTACTTATCTATTGCGGCTAAAAGTAATGCAGCCTATATGGCCTTTAATGAAGTGAAAACATTTGTAGGCGATGGTGATAATAGCGATGTGCCTGTACATCTTCGAAATGCTCCAACTAAGCTTATGAAAGAATTAGATTACGGTAAAAATTATCGATATGCCCATAACGAACCCGATGCGTATGCGTCAGGTGAAAAATATTTTCCAGATAATTTAGAACCTATTGAATTTTATAAGCCTACAACTCGAGGATTAGAGAGTAAAATTCTTGAAAAAATGAATTATTTAAAATCTCAGGACAAGCAAAAGAAATAGGGTATTTATGATAGATATTCAGTTATTAAGAAATGATATTGAATTTGTTAAACAAAAGCTTGCAAGTCGAGGCTTTGATCTTGATTTAAGCACTTTTCAGTCATTGGAAAATGTAAGAAAAGAACTGCAAGTAAAGACGCAAGATCTTCAAGAAAAAAGAAACTCTATTTCAAAAGAAATAGGCATTGCGAAATCTAAGAATGAGAATACTGATTTACTTATGAAAAGCGTCAATGCTATTTCTGATGATTTGAAAGCAGGTGAGTCAGAATTGGCTGAGCTACAAGAAAAAATTAATCAGTTTATGCTGAATCTTCCTAATATTCCGCACGAATCTACTCCTCTAGGTAAGTCTGAAGCCGATAACAAAATAGTTAAGACGGTAGGTGAGCCTAGAAAATTTACTTTTAAAGTTAAAGACCATGTTGATGTGGGTTCAAATCATGGACTTAATTTTGATTTAGGTGCAAAGCTTTCTGGGGCTCGTTTTGTAGTAATGGAAGGTAAGCTTGCAAGGTTGCATCGCGCTATTGCGCATTACATGCTCGACACTCAAACAGAGAAACACGGATATAAAGAATGTTATACGCCTTATTTAGTGAATAGCGAGACACTAATAGGCACAGGACAGCTCCCTAAGTTCGAAGCTGATCTTTTTAGCCTTTCACACAATGAAACTAAACTATATTTAATTCCAACTTCTGAAGTAACGCTAACAAATTTTGTTCGAGATGAAGTTGTTAAACAGTCTGATCTTCCTATTAAATTAACCGCACATACCCCATGCTTTAGGTCAGAAGCCGGATCATATGGAAAAGACACACGCGGTATGATTAGGCAGCATCAATTTGATAAAGTTGAAATGGTTCAGATTGTGCATCCTGATAAAAGTTACGAAGCATTAGAAGAGATGGTTTCGCATGCTGAGTTTATCTTGTCTTCATTAGAGCTTCCATATCGATTGTTGTCATTATGTACAGGTGATATGGGCTTTGGCGCAGCAAAAACTTTTGATTTAGAAGTTTGGCTTCCATCACAAAATACATATCGTGAAATTTCATCTGTTTCAAATTGTGAAGCTTTCCAAGCTAGGCGATTAAAAGCTAGATTTAAAAGTGAAGATGGAAAGAATTTATTTCTTCATACATTAAATGGTTCTGGATTGGCTGTAGGTAGAACCTTGGTTGCAGTTATTGAAAACTATCAGAACGAAGATGGCAGTATTACGATACCCAAAGTATTGATTCCTTATATGGGCGGTATTGAAAAGATCTAGCTTCTCCAAATTTCACGAACATTTCCATTGTGGCTAATTAGAGCGCCATGAGCCAAATTGTAAAAAATACCATGTTCTACAATGCCAGGTGTTAGTGAAAGTAAGTTATTTAAGTTTTCACTACTCTTTTCAGCAAAATTAAAATCAAGCACAAAATTTCCACATGAAGTAATGGCATAACCATCTTTTGCTGCATTGATTCTAATATCCCCTGTACCTTTTTTCATTAAGACATTTTTTACAAGCTCCCAGGCGAATGGATGAACTTCTGAGGGGACGGGGAAATTATCTCCAATATTTTTAACGATTTTAGATTCATCCGCAATAACGATAAATTTTCTGGCTGCACGTGCAAGTAGCTTTTCTCGAACGAGATCATAACCACGCCCTTTAAGTAAAGTAAGGTCAGGTGTAATTTCATCTGCGCCATCAATATACAGATCAATTTCTTTTATTTGATCTATTGATAAGAGGGGTAAACCAGCTTCTTTCGCTTTAATCATACTTACAACAGAGCTTGAGACCGCTCTAACATTTAATTTTTCTTCTTTATTTCGTTTAGCTAAAGCATCGATAAAGAAGTTAGCAGTAGAGCCGGTACCTAAGCCCACAATCATATTTTCACTAACATATTGTAAAGCTTGATGTGCGACTAATTCTTTATCGTTCATGATATTCCCTCTAAATGAATGCAGCCTTTAAAGCTTATAATATTGGTAATCATTTATACATGCAATATATGTCAATAGAAGCAAATAATCAAAATAAAGAATCATTATCAATCGTAAATATTGATGGCTCGGATAGCTATTCTTTAGCTCGATATATTCAAGATGAAATTGTTAAGAATAAAAAATATCTAGCTATTTTTACTGAGACTGCATTCGAAGCAAGACGTCTCATGGAAGAAATGCTTTGGTTTAGTCCAAATTTAAAAATTAATCTTTTGCCTGATTGGGAAACGCTCCCTTATGATCATTTTTCTCCTCACCCTGATCTAATATCCGAGAGACTCCTTACACTCTACCAAGTTACTCAGAAAAGTTTTGATGTGGTTATTATCCCTGTAACAACTGCACTACATTTATTGCCACCCAAGAGTTATATTCAGCAATTTAGCTTTCATTTTGTCAAAGGACAAAAAGTAGATATTGAAGCTTTTAAAAATCAACTAACACTAAATGGTTATATGAATGTCGTTCGCGTAATGGCTCCAGGTGAGTTTTCAGTGAGAGGCAGTTTAATTGATTTATTTCCCATGGGAAGCATAGTTCCATATCGTTTAGATTTTTTTGATGATGAGATTGATTCTATTCGAACATTCGATGTTGATTCACAAAGAACACTTTACCCTGTAAATGAAATTAAATTACTTCCTGCGCGAGAATGTCCGATGGATGAAAAATCAATCAGTACATTTAGACAAAATTACCGAGAATACTTTGAAGGAGATCCATCTCGCTCTTCGATCTATAAAGACATTAGTAAAGGGATTCCTATAGGCGGTATTGAATGGTATATGCCCTTATTTTTCGATCAGATGAGTGATATTTTTAGCTATTTCTTGGATAACACTATTATTTATAAGCACGGTAACCTTGATCATGCATGTAATCATTTTTGGCAAGAAACTGAGAAACGCTTTCGATTATTTGCTTACGATGCCGAACGTCCAATATTAGAACCTAAAGATCTTTTACTTAAATCAGATCAATTTTTCAAATCTATTAATGCATATAAAAAATTTGATTTAAAAAGGCCAGAAATATTCGAGAAAATCCCAGATGTATCAATTGATCGAAAAAATATTCAGCCTTTAGCAAAGCTTGATCAATTTATCTCCGAAAACTCCAAAAGAATTTTTATTTTAGCTGATAGCTTAGGTCGCCGAGAAACCGTTTCTGAGCTTTTAAAAGTTGGTGGTATCAAATTTAAATCTGCAGATGATTGGTCAGAAGCTTTAAATATGAATGATCAAGTTGTATTAACAGTAAGCCCAGTTCATCAAGGCTATATTTCATCAGAGCATATTGTAATTACAGAGTCTGAGCTTTATGTGAATACTGTTCGGCAATCAAAAAGGCGTCAACGCGATAAGAACTTTTTAAGTGATGCAATGGTGCGTGACTTATCAGAGCTAAAAGATGGTGATCCGATTGTTCATGAACAGTATGGTGTCGGACGATTTAGGGGATTATTTAATTTAGATTTCGGTGAAGGTGAAAGTGAATTTTTACTTCTAGAGTATTTTGGTGACGATAAACTTTACGTACCTGTATCTAATTTAGATCTTATCTCCCGATATTCTGGAGGGCCAGCAGAAACCGCGCCACTTCATAAGTTAGGTTCTGATCAATGGGATAAAGCAAAGAAGAGAGCTTTAAAACAGATTCATGATACTGCAGCTGATCTTCTAAATATTTATTCTCAAAGATCTGTTAAGAAAGGCTATGCCTTTAAGATTAACCTACAAGACTATGAAAGATTCACAGATGGATTCCCATTTGAAGAAACTGAAGATCAATTAACAGCAATCAATGCAGTCATCAATGATATGGAATCTCAAAAGCCTATGGATCGTCTTATATGTGGTGATGTAGGATTCGGTAAAACAGAGGTGGCATTAAGAGCTGCCTTTATTGCAGCGAACGATGGTAAACAAGTCGCAATATTAGTACCTACAACACTTCTTGCTGAGCAGCACTACAATAATTTTATGGATCGTTTTTCAGATTCCCCCATCAGGATTGCTGAAATTTCTCGTTTTAAATCTAAAAAGGAACAAGCTGAGTCACTTATAAAATTAGCAAATGGTGAAATTGATATCATCATTGGTACGCATAGGCTTATTCAAAATGACATTAAATTTAAAAATTTAGGTTTGATTATTATTGATGAAGAACACCGTTTCGGGGTACGCCAAAAAGAATTACTTAAGGCAATGCGTGCGGAAGTTGATGTCTTAACTCTTACGGCAACACCTATTCCTCGAACACTATCTATGGCAATGGAAGGCTTGAGAGAATTTTCCATAATTTCTACACCCCCTCAGAAACGCTTATCAATTAAAACATTCGTAAATAATTATTCGGAAGGCATTATTCGCGAAGCAGTTTTAAGGGAATTTAATCGAGGCGGCCAAGTTTATTTCTTGCATAACGATGTTGAAACTATCCTTTCAATGAAAGAAAAATTAGAAAAATTAATACCTGAAGCAAAAATTGAAATTGCTCATGGACAAATGCGAGAGCGGGAACTTGAAAGAGTTATGCATGATTTTTATCAACAAAAAGCTAATATTTTGCTTTGCACAACAATTATTGAAACGGGCATAGACATTCCTTCAGCGAATACAATTATTATGAATCGCGCAGACATGTTTGGATTAGCGCAACTTCATCAACTGAGGGGTAGGGTAGGAAGATCTCATCATCAAGCATACGCTTATTTGCTTGTTGATCCCGACAGAAAAATTAGTAGCCATGCTCAAAAACGATTAGAAGCTATTCAACTTTTAGAGGATTTAGGGGCTGGATATTATCTTGCCATTCATGATTTGGAAATTCGAGGCGCTGGAGAGCTTCTGGGAGATAATCAAAGCGGCCAAATGCACGAAATTGGATTTAATCTTTATGTCGACATGTTGAATTATGCTGTTAAGCAACTTAAACTAGGCAAAAAATTAAGTCTCGATAATCCACTTCAAAAAAATACCGAAATTAACCTGCATACGCCAGCTATTATTACAAATAATTATTGTGGTGATATCAATGAAAGACTTGTGCTTTATAAACGTTTATCAGGACTCAATGATCATGAGGGTTTAATGGAAATGAAAGAGGAGTTGATAGATCGTTTTGGTGTCATGCCTGAGCAAACGCAATCACTTATTTCTTTTCATGATTTAAGAATTTTTATTCAACATCTCGACATTAAAAAAATAGATGCTAGTGACACTTCAATTCAAATTACTTTTGCAAGCGACAGTAAAATCGACCCACTAAAGCTTATTAAACTTCTGAGCGAGGATAAGCGGTGTCGCATGAATGGCCCGGATAAAATTAAAATAGGTGTCACGATTGTTGATATTTTAGAAAGAGTTAAATTCATTAAAGATTTTTTGAAAAAAATTTCAATCTAAATTTTTAATCGCATAAGTTTGGGTACAAAGTCTTCAATTTTACTATTCCGCGTTTCTATTTTAATGTTTGTTATAGGTTTTGCTTCTTGAAAATTCCTGCCGTAGATATCCCAAAGCATAGCTAGAAATGAATTTGAAGCAGCCTTCATTTCATCCTTAAATACTATAGAACCTATAAGATGAAGTTTCATTTTTGCTCTTGTCATAGCAACATAAAGTAATCTTTTTAATTCATTTTCTTCCTTATTTTTTTCAATGTTATAAATAAGATTATGTAAGTGAGGTAATTTGTTATCTGGTTCGCTAAATGCTGTGATATGGCACATATGATTATTTTTGATAAAATTATCAGATACAATCATTTTTTTGTCTGTTGAGCGTGTAGTTGAATTTAATGATGGAATAATTACTGTATCGAATTCAAGGCCTTTAGCTTTATGAATCGTGAAAAATTGTATACGCTCTTCGGCTGATGGAATGTCTGATAAGTATGTTTTTGTAATTTGATATTCGACTAATTCAAAATCAATAGCTATAGGTGTACTCGATGTTTGCAAAATATCGAAAAACTTATTGATATCTACGATATCATTTGGGTGATGAAGGCATTTCTCTCCACCTAAATTTATCCAAACTGATTCTATAAGTCTTCTAATGTGAGTCTTATTTTGATGCTCAAATGCATCATTTAGTATGTCGACTAGTCGGTTGATCCTTTTTTTCCCATCAGCAGAAATATTATTCATTTTGTTTGTATTATGAATAATTTCCCACACAGTAGATGAATGATCATCTTGAAAAAGTACAACTAAATCATTAAGTGTAATCCCACACCATGGAGCCCTCAGAATTGCAAGCCAATGAATTCTGTCGCTTAAATCAAGCATAGCGTAGCTTAAAGAAAGAATATCCTGAATTGATTGATGTTGATCTAATGCATCAATTTCTACGGCATTAAATTTTAAGGCAGGTTTAAATTTGCGAATGTAATTAATTAATTCTGAAAGGTGACTTCTTGATCTTGTGAGAATGGCAATTTTTTCATTTTCAGGAAATGTATCAATTAAATTACATACATACTTTGCTTCCTCGTTATCAATATCAGTACCTTCATCAAATGTTAATGCATGAAATTTGAATTCACTTGCACCAGTATCACTTTCTTTTTTTGCTGAGAAAAAAGGCTTATAACTTACAGTGCCTTGTGAAATTGAGTCTTCTTTTGGTAGTATTTTTTCAAATATCTGATTTACTTCATTTACGATAAGGGAGGAAGATCGCCAATTATCTTGAAGCCGAATGGTTTCTAAAGGAATTGTATTGAAGCCATGTTTTTTAGCTTCAATAAAAATGCTAACATCAGCTTCTCTGAATTTATAGATGGATTGCATAGGGTCACCCACACAGAAAATGGTTTTCTGCGCTTCAGATGCCCAGCCATCAACTATTTTCTTTAAAAAATTAAAGTGACTTCTGCTCGTATCTTGAAATTCATCAATAAGTAAATGTGAAATTTTATAATCTAGAGATAATAAGAGATCGCTTGCTGCATCATTTTTACCAAGAGCTTCATTTGCTATTTCTATAATCTCAATAAAATCAACTGTATTACTCTGCCTAAATAGCTGCCTTAGTCTTTTTTCACACTGAAGAAGAAGGTTCGCAATAGATTTAAGTTTTATGACATATGCTTCATTTATAGGCTCTGGCATATCTATAATGCCTATTAAGCAATCTATATTAGGTAGATTGAGACATTTAGCCTTATAAATTTCACCTTCTTCATCATTTTTGAATCCTTCTCGGGCTGTAATTGAAGCTCGTCTAGTACTTTTATCTGTATATAATATTTTTGTGATTGTTTGCCATAAAGGGATTTCTTCTGCATCAAAATTAAAGCTATTTTTGTTTCCTAGCTTTATATCTCCTCTAAGCTTTATATTTTCAAGATAATGAAGCGCCTGCATAAGATCATTTAGCTGATCATGATTTAGTGAATCTTTAATTTTTTGATAAATAGGTTTAATTAAATGTTCAAGGTACGCATTGCTTTCTTCGACAATTTTTCCATTTGATTTTTGAGTAAGAGCATGGCATCTAGATTTCCACTGATCTCTAATTGACATCATCGCGATTAAACGACGATTAATTTTTTCATATTCATTATCATAATGAGTAAAGACAATTTTAATGTCTTCCATGCTCTCTTTATTCTGTAATGTTTGTTTAACAGATTCTTCGTAAAACTTTTCAGGAGTATCAGTGATATTGGGTTTATCACCCATTTTGCTTAATACAGGAATTTGACTAACTACGTTATGACAGAATTTATCAATAGTCATCACTTTAAGTCGCGATAGATCGTACTCAATGCCCCAGCCTTTTTCTTTTGAGCGCTTTAGAATTGTGTGGGCAAAAGGGCTGTCGTTTTTTTTAATGCGCTCTAGGATTTTAGACTTCATCTCTGAAGCCGCTTTCTTTGTGAAGGTAATGGCTACAATTTCTTCGGGCACATCAACAATAGTGAGAAGTTTTAAATACCGATCCGTGAGTAACCTTGTTTTACCAGAACCTGCCGGAGCTTCCACAATAAATGAGCGTAAATCAAGCGCTCTTTGTCTTAATTGGATGTCACTCATTGCTTCGTTTGCTCAAATTGAAGTATTCGTTCAGGAAGCCTTAAGATCGGCTTAACCTGACAATAAGCCATGTCTTTTTCGCGCGAAAATTTGATAGCTACGTTGCCTGATTCGTAACTTTTACTAGCCTCATCAATACGGCATTTCCAGAAGCCGATTAAATCATCCCAAGATTGGTATTCGATAGTAGCAGCATCTTTGATGCCTGGAAGCAGACCTCTATCTCGACCGATACCAATCCATTGCGGTTTTGGTGAATTAATAATACCAATCGCAATGGCATCAATCGGTTTATTTGAGGCAAAGAGGGCATAAAAGGGCATCTGGAGCTCACCATACAAATTTAAAAACCATTCATTTAGAGTCTTTGTTGTCCCGGATTTGTAATCAATCACAATGTTGTTTTGATTCACTTCATCGATACGATCAATTTTGATATTAAAGTTAAGGCAACCTAATTGAATAGGTATATTTTTTTCCGTCTCTTTAACTTCAAAATCTCCTCTTTGTAATTCATGTTGAATCCATTTTTCAAGGTAGCTTATTAAGCGTATTTCTTCGATATTAAAAAATTCAGGCAAGATTCTGGGGTATTTTTTCTTTTCTATAGATATATTTTTATGTGTAATCCACTGTATTTTTTTTGACAGCTCTTTTTCATTTAAAGCGCTTACTAGAGAGGCTGATTTATTTTCCGTCCAGAATTGTTCTAGGATTTTATGAAAGAGATTTCCGCGTAATCTAGTAGTTAAATTTTCCTCATCTTCTTCTTCTATTTTTCTGGCGCCAAGTCTAAACTCATAAAATGCCCAAGCAGGGCAGATGGATTGTGCTTCAAGTAATTTTATGCCCGATTTAACCGTCTGCTGCACTTCAATATTACTTGAAGTACTGTCTTCAATATATTCTATAAATTCATGATTAAATTCATTTTTTTTAAATTTAAAATTGATATCTTCAAGTAATTTCGAAGATATAAAGTCATGTAATGTTGGTGATGGGAATAGCTCTTCTTCACCCATTTTTTTGGCATACGAAAGTGTTACAAATGGTGATGTATGGGTAAATTTATCTAAAATCTTTGAGGCATTTAAATGACGTTTTTCATGGGTGTTGATATGCCTATCATGCTGAATTTTTATAGGTATAAATGGATTGTACTGATGGGGCGAAGGCCAATGATGTTCATTTAAATTCATAATCCACGTAGCGTCATAATTTTCATAAGTTGTTTCATAAAAACCTAAAATATCAATTTTAAAATTACCTTGATGTTTGTGTTGGTGAGTGGTTTTTTTAAGGTAATACTGAAAAATATCTAGCATCTCTTGGATGGATATTTCTCCCATCAGATTATCTAATGAAGATATCGTTTCGTTAGTTTTGTTCCATGTCTCATAAATACTTTCTTCAAAGGAATCTTTTGGAGCTAATAAACTAGATTTAATATTCTTTAAATACTGCTCAAATGTTTTAATCCATTCGGAAGGACTTCTTTTTGTTCGCCATTCATGATGTGAGGCATGTATGTGATTTAAATGTATTCTTAGGAAGGGTATTTCATTATTCAAGCCTTCAATTAACTCAGACATCTCAATGAGATCTTTAACCGATAGATTGCCCCTTCGTTTTCTTTCTAGGTGGTTAATAAGCTTGTAGCGTTGATATAACTCTTTGCCATCTGACCAGCCACTATGACTCAGGATGTTTTTAAGCTCACTGATCTCAGAAGTGCCTCTCGCAGCCAATTCTATTAATTTTAGGTTTAAATAAACCATAGATAAATGAAATAAGGGAGTATTCAAGGAGAACTGATAAATTCTTTTTTCTTGAGAGAGACTTGGGGTAAATGTTTCGGGATGAAATGTTTTATCAAGCATACTTGTGAGGCGATCGATAATTTGATCGAGTTGCGGCGTCACAATCAATATCTTTTGGTTATTTTCTATTTGTGTTTTGCACCATTCGACAATCTGCATGCTTTCATGTTCTTCATTAAGAAAAACACGTGACTCAATATAAGGCTCTATTTGTGGCGCTTTAAAAAGCTCTATATCAACTTGAGTTTTACATGCTTCAATAAAAGAATCTTCAATAGGTGTTGTTAATTCAAAATTAACAAAACAAATAGGGTGTTCAATTGAAATATCGCCATTTCTAATATGTTCTTCACTTATCTTTAAAAGATTATTAAAAGTGATAACATTTTTATCGCTACAGTATTTTTTAAAAAGTAGGCGCCAAGCGTTAAAAAATGCATGTTCTTCACTACGCTCTTCACTTTTTAAAGTATTCTCGCCAATATTAAATTGATCAATGAGACGGTTGGCCTGCATTGCGGTTTCACTTAAGTTTTCAATATTGGATAAATCAAAAAATGATTTTTTATATTGCTTAATACTACTTTCCCATAACAATTTTTCTTCAATCCCATTAAGAACACGATATGACATCTTGATATTTGGGTGTTTTTTAAAGAGGTTATTGATGAAGTCATGAAGCGCCCATACCTTTTCTTTTGAATCAAAATGTTGGCTTAATTTATAAGCTTCTTTTGAATTGCGGCAGAGGTAGATAGGCTTTTGCTCAGAATGCATGCTTCTATTGTAAACTTAACCCCGTTAATTATTATTAAAAAATATGACAGAGCGTAAAAATTACATTACTAAGCAAGGATATCAGCGCCTAAAAGATGAGCTCGATTTTTTAGTTAAAGTTGATCGACCTAAGGTTGTAGCTGATGTTTCATGGGCTGCAAGTAATGGCGATAGGAGTGAGAACGGAGATTATATCTACGGGAAGAAACGCTTACGTCAAATTGATGCAAGAGCTAAATTTTTATTCGGTCGCATTGATGAAGCGGTAGTAATTGATCCTTCGTCGCAAGAGCAACAAGATAAGATTTTTTTTGGTGCATGGGTAACTTTACTCAATGAATCAGATGATTCGGAGCATTATTATCGTATTGTGGGGCAAGATGAAATTGATACAGAAAAAGGCTTTATTAGTTGGGTATCACCGATTGCTAAAGCCCTTTTAGGTAAAAACTTAGAGGATGAAGTTAAGGTTGAAACCCCTGGAGGTTTAGTGAAATTTAGAATTATTGATGTAGCTTATCATGAGTAATAAAAGCCCTATCGTATGCCACTTAACATGTAAGGTGATTGATTTTTTTGGGGATATTGGTGTTGCTTGGCGAATAGCAAAGCAGCTTAAGGTTGATTTTAATATTGAGGTGCATCTTCTCGTTGACGATCTTGTAACCACCAAGAGATTGATACCTTCAATCGATCTTTCCCTGCAAAAACAGACGATTAATGGAATCAATATTTATCATTGTGATTTTAGTGAGGATTCAACATCACTGCCGCCGCCTCCAGATTTTGTGTTTAACCTTTTTAATATAGATTTGCCACATAGCTATAAAACGCTTATTAAGCGCAAAAAGTCTAAATATATTGCGATTGAATATTTATCAGCCGAACCCTGGGTAGATAACTTCCATTTAAAACCTTCTATCGATCCTCAATCGGGGCTTATTAAAACTTTCTTTTATCCTGGCTTTACTAATCAAACAGGGGGTCTTATTCGGGAAAAGGGATTATTTTTGCGCCGAGAGGCTTTTGATCAATCTATACGCAAAAAGCTTATTCAGTCATTAGGTGGAGATCCGAACTTATATTCAATATCACTCTTCTATTATCCAATACAAAAAATTGAAGTTTTTTTGGATGTAATAGATCACATAAAGAAACCTGCTCAATTTTTTATACCTCAATATCTATTTGATCTTTTAAAGCTAAAAAATAACTATCAATTTATTCATATCATTCCTTATCCATTTTTAAATCATGATGATTTTGATATCCTACTTTGGTCATGTGATCTTAATTTTGTGCGAGGAGAAGATAGCTGGACAAGAGCAATTTGGGCTGGCAAACCTTTTATTTGGCAACCTTATATCCAAGAAAATGATATTCATTTAATTAAACTTAAGGCTTTTTTAAAGCGTTATTGCGAAGCATGTGATCAAGATTTATCTGAAATTTTAATTAAAATGCATGATGACTGGTCGAATAACAAATTTAACGAAGTTTTATGGCGTGATTTTTTTAAGCAACAAGCTCGTTTAGAAGCTTTTGTATTAAAGCAAAGTCATCATTATTTCAAAGAGGCTTCATTTGTAGATAGTTTGGTCGATTATTGTTACGAGACATAATTTTCGAGTATAATTCCACCCTTTATTTGGTAAGCATTTCCAAGGATCAATATTATGAAAATCGCTCAAGAACTTCGCGCTGGTAACGTTATTATGGTTGGCACTGACCCTATGGTCATCTTAAAAACTGAATATAACAAATCAGGTCGAAATTCAGCTGTGGTGAAGATGAAGATGAAAAATCTTCTCACTGAAGCGCCTAGTGAAAACGTATATAACGCGAGCGATAAATTTGAAGTGATTGTCTTAGACAAAAAAGAAGTTACTTATTCTTATTTTTCAGATCCTGCTTACGTCTTTATGGATAATGAATATAATCAATATGAAGTTGATGCTGAAAATATGTCAGAAGCATTGAATTTCTTAGAAGATGGCATGCCTTGCGAAGTTAAATTTTATAATGGCAAAGCGATATCTGTGGAGTTGCCAAATTCTGTGACGCGAGAAATTACCTATACTGAGCCAGCTGTAAAAGGAGACACTTCAGGCAAAGTTATGAAACCAGCTAAAATTAATACAGGTTTTGAAGTAATGGTGCCTTTATTCTGTAATACGGGCGATAAAATTGAAATTGATACGCGCACTTTGGAATACAAAAACCGCGTTTTATAATTTTAAGCAGTTCCACCTACAACTAAACCATCAATCTTTATTGTGGGCTGACCTACACCTACTGGAACACTTTGACCTTCTTTGCCACAGGTTCCCACCCCCGAGTCTAAAGACATATCATTTCCAATCATGCTAACTTTCTTTAATACTTCTGGGCCATTGCCTATTAGAGTTGCGCCTTTGACTGGATAAAGTAATTTTCCATCTTCAATCATCCACGCTTCAGCTGCAGAAAATACAAACTTACCGCTTGTGATATCAACTTGGCCACCACCAAAGTTAACTGCATATATACCTTTCTTGACTGACTTGATAATTTCTTCAGGTGTTTTGCTGCCATTTAGCATATAGGTATTTGTCATTCTCGGCATAGGAAGATGCGCATAGGATTCTCTTCTCGCATTTCCAGTGGTAGACATATTCATAAGTCTCGCATTTAATGTGTCTTGAAGATATCCTTTCAGAATACCGTTTTCTATAAGCACTGTTCTTTGTGTTTCATTGCCTTCATCATCGATATTTAGTGAGCCTCTTCGATCTTGGATCGTACCATCATCAACCACAGTAATATCCTTTGCAGCGACTTGGGTGCCAATTTTATTGGTAAAAGCGGAGCTGCCTTTTCGATTGAAATCACCTTCTAGACCATGACCAATAGCTTCATGTAAAAGAATGCCTGGCCATCCAGGGCCTAGGACAACTGTCATGCTCCCAGCGGGCGCAGGTTTTGCATTTAGATTTGTAGTAGCTTGATGAACTGCTTCATGCGCATATTGTTTTAATATTTCATCAGAGAAATATTCAAAACCAAAACGACCACCACCACCGGAAGAACCTTGCTCTCTTTTTCCATTCGCTTCTGCAATGACATTAATCGATAATCTTACGAGAGGTCTAATATCTGCAGCAATTTTTTGCTCATGATTAATGACGAATATTACTTCATATTCTCCAGCAATCGATGCTGTCACTTTAGTAATACGCTCATCCAATTTTTTAGCAAAATTTTCTATTTTTTCTAGCATTTTAATTTTAGTTTCAGCAGGGGCTGCCGAGTGCGGGTCTTGAGTGCTATATAAATTAGATATGATTCTTGGATGGTCGAGTTTATGACTTTGATTTAAATTTTTTGAAGCAATAGCTTTAGCAATATTTGATGAAGACAAGAGTGCTTCAATGGAAATGTCATCAGAATATGCAAGAGCAGATTTGTCTTTGTTAACAGCCCTAACACCTACACCTTGATCAATTGAGAAGCTGCCCGATTTAACTTGTCCTTCTTCAAGCCCCCAATATTCATTTTTTGTGTATTGAAAATAAAGGTCTGCATAATCGACACCATGTGACATCATGCTGTTGAGTATTTTATTCAGATCATTTATATCGATTCCAGATTGCGCGAGAAGGAAATCTTTTGCATGAGCAATTTTATGTTCCATAAGCGATGTTATTTAATAGTGCGATGTTTAAGGGCCGGTAAAGATTTACGAACGGATTTAATGTATTCTTTATTTAAGAACCCAGTAATTACGCCAGAACCTCGACTGAGACGATCTAGTATAGTTCCCCATGGGTCAACGATCATTGAATGCCCATGAGTTTCTCTTCCTGACAAGTGGTAGCCTCCCTGAGCCGGGGCCAATACGTAACATTGATTCTCAATTGCTCGTGCACGAATCAAAATTTCCCAATGTGCTTTCCCAGTTGTTTCTGTAAAAGCGGATGGAATGACAAGAAGGTCAATATCTTTCATGTGTCTAAATAACTCTGGAAATCTAAGGTCGTAACAAATTGCAATACCAATTTTTCCAAATGGAGAATCGACAACCACAATATCGGAACCCGCCTCAATTAATTTATCTTCACGATAGTATTCATTACCCATATCAAATCCAAAAAGATGGATTTTGTCATAGCGATGAATTAAATTACCTTTGTCGTCAAAAATTAAACAACTATTCCTAATTTTATTTTTATCATTTGATATTAAAGGAATAGATCCACCAATAATCCACACTTTGTTTTTCTTGGCTTGTTTTGACAAAAAGGATTGAACGAGACCATGTTCGGGTTTTTCTTTTGCCTTCAGCTTCTCTGAATCTTTGGAGGACATAATAGAAAAATACTCAGGAAGCGCTATGAGTTTAGCGCCTTGGTTTGCAGCAATGGTAATTAAATTTTCAGCTTCATTAAGATTTGATTTGATGTCTGGCCCAGACGCCATCTGTATACCAGCAATCTTTATAATATCTTTATTTACCAACTTAGCTTTGGTTGTTTTTATTTTAGATTTAATTGCCATTATTGTTTTTTATCATTAAATAAGTTTTTAGTGTTATCGATCGTTGTTTTGATTTTATCAGATGGAGAATTATTCACTTCTTCTGGATTATCCCATGTACCAATAATTCGATATTCGGAAGTAAGAACTTTATTGAGGGGATCCTTAAGTATTTTTTGTGCCACGAAAGCAACAGCACCCGCTAATGGACCACCAGCAAGGGCGGCAATCGATAGGCTGTCACTAATATGAGGGGTTACTTTGACATATAAATCTTGTGTTTCTTTGATGATATTAGTTTCACCTGACATAAATACATCAGCAGCTGGACCATTCATCCTAAAATTTGTTGTTTTCATGATGCCATTACTCATTCTTATTGAGGCATTAATGGAGTCAAATATAAAACCACTACCAAATAAATCTCTAAAGTCTAGACTAAGTCGTCGTGGTAAACTTTGAAGAGTAACAAGTCCGAATAAACGACCTACACCTGGTTCCACTTTTAAAATTGTTCCTTTATGAATATCTAATGTGAACGAACCATCAATTTTAGTTTTATCAAAATTGATAGGACTACCGATCCATTTAAATTGACCATTAATTTCTGCATCACCATCCTTAATAAAGTTGTTATATCCCATAAAGTCGAGCGTATTTCCGAGATTGCTTATCTTCCAATTGAAATTAATATTTGATTTCGAATTTTTATTCCAGTCGAGCCACTCTCCATCTGCCTGGAAAATACTTGTGTCGTTTGCAACTTTAAATTTTTGAATAGTAATGTTTTGCTTTGAAGTATTAGAAATAAGCTCTAGTTTTCCAATTTTTTTTCCATCGACCTCAAGCGCTTCAATTTTGATATCTAAGTTAGGTACTTTCTGACTGTTATTCGTCTGCGCCACGGAGATTTTTTTAATTTCGCTGGGTAGTTTAAGTCCATTTAAACGAGCAATTAATTTATTATCTTTTTCTGCCCACAAAAGATTGCCCGATATTTCGCTTGAGCTTACTTTAAATTTTGTAACCTCATTGGTTGGCGCTATTTCTATTTTGATGTTGTTAAACCTTCTATCAAAAAAATCAGCACTTTTTAGTGCAATATCTGCCTTATCTATTTTAAAATGATAATGGCTATCACCTCCGCTAAATACACTTATAAAGTCATCCAAATTAGCGTATGGAAGATTAGCTTTTAGGTAAAGCCCCTTTTCGGTATTCATTTTAAAATCTGAATTAATGGCAATAAAGCCCTTATCAATAACCATGAGGTCGTTTTTTTCAGAGCGCGATATTTTTGCGTTTACAATATTGCTGAATTTAAATTCAATTTCATCATTTTTTCGACTATTCTGTTTTTTGCTGAAATAGAATTTTTCCTCTTTATCTCTTGCTTTATTAAATGGCGCAGGATAGCCCATTTCGATACCTTTTAAATTAGACGATATTTGTATATTAAGTAAAGGTTTTTTGTATTCCACTAACCCTTCCCAATCTGCAGCACCATTTAACTTTGTAAAACCTATACCTAATTTTTCTTCAATCCCTTTATCAGTGAATTTACCATTTAATTTAACTTTAATAATTTTGTTGGGATTTGCAGTAAGCGAGATATTTGTATTACCACCAAATATCATACCGTTAAGATTTTCAGTCTTAACACTCTTCTCATCGAATGTGACACTGCCTCTAATTTTTTCTATATTAGGAATGCCCATCGAAGAATTACTTAGATTGCTATCTAAAAATTGATACCGACCTTTAAAAGTAATGCCATCTAAATTGTCCATAGGAATGTCAATATTTACTAGTAATTTGCCCTCACCGGACCCCGTGGCCTCATCAAATAGATGTTGAACAGATTCTTTTACGGGGCTGTTATTAATAAATTTAATTGCTTCACGTGTAGGGCTATTCAGAGTTCCTTGAATATTAAGTATAGGGTGTTCAATCGCTATCGCAGGAATTGTTGTTTTAAGATCTTTTATTGTATTTCCTAAGAATTGACCTTTCGTACTTATCAATTCAAAAGTGCCAGCATTAATTGAGGCATTAAAATCAAATTTTTCGACTACAGGCCATCCTGTGCCATATTCAATTAAAGTATTTTTCCCTGTTGTTGTGACAATAAATGAGCCTTTGTTAGGATCAGGCCGATTATTTACATCAACAAATGGGAAATCAGCTAACGAACCCTTAATAGCGATGAAAGTATTTTCTAGACTTCCTTCGAGAAGCGAAGTATCAAGCCAATGAAGACCTTCCGCACTAATTGTTTTTGGGTAATAAGTTTTTGCGTGTTTAAAATCAATAAAGGGAATCGAAGCTTGAATATCTAGATAAGGTGCTTTTTGAATGTCATATTTAATACTTCCATTTATTGCGCCATTAATAAATGCATTATTAAAGCTGATGTTTTTAAACATTAAATAATTTTCTGTCCACTTTAAGTCGCCATGTAAGTCGTTAAATTTGAGTTGCTCTCTAAATAATTTATTATATGAAAGCGAAACATCCGAAGATTTAAATTTCAATGAGCCGTCTTTATTTGATAGACGAATAGAGCCTGAAATATTTTCAAAGCCTGGTAAGCCCTCAAAAGATTTTAAGCTTAGCTTATCAAACTGAGCCTTAAGGTATATTTCAGTACTTTTGTTATTGGTCCATTTGAGGTCTAAATTACTTAGAGATCCAGAAGGCTGAATCACATTAACTTTATTTTTCACATCATCAAAGTAAGGGATAGTTTGTAATATCTCATTGACTGCCTCAAGTTGAATTTTATTTACTCTCAGAGCAAATGCAGTGAGATTGTTTGTTTCAGATGAAATAGTTAGAGAGCTATCAGCATTTTCAATGTTAATACCGTTATTTGTCAGAAGATAAAGATTGTTGAATGTAAGTTGATGATCTTTTTTATTTAAAAGCCAAATAATGTTGCCAGAAAAATTCTTTAAATTAAGCTCGTTTTTAAATGCTTGATTGAATTCAGTTTTAAAACTTTCGAGCTTTATTGATGATTTAATTTTAGTAATTACAGCGTTAGTGATGTTTGCTGTTATATTTAAATCACCAGTGCCTGCATTAATTTTAATAGGGTAATTCACCCATGGTGTGTAGGCTGCAAGATTGATATTGCCCGCTTTGACTCTAACTTCGGAGTCCCACGAACCTAAATCTTCAATTTTTTTTGCATAAATATTCCCATTAATATCAATAAATTGATTGTCGCTATTGCTGATTCTAAAATTAAGATCAAATTTATGTTTGCCAATGAGCTCAATAATAAAAGGTGTTTTATAGCTAAAATTTAAATCCTTTAATGTGAGTTTAGGTGCCTGTCTATATTCGTCATGCCAATCAATCTCACCTTGCTTAATTACCACCTTTTTTTGATTGAGAAGCCAATTAGTTAATTTATTATTAGCGGGACCATCGATAAGCATGCCGCCTATGAAAATTTTATTATTAACGTCTCTCTTAATAAGAAGTTTAGGTGTTTGCAACCTGATTTCTGAAAGCGTTGGTTTTAAATAAAATGGACTTAACCACGAGAAGTCAGCACTAATTTCTTTGAGTGTAAGGGTTGTGTTATTTTGATTGTCATAAAATAACACTTCGTTCAAAGCAATTTCTGGATTAATAAAATCCCATCGACCTTCAAGCGAATTTATTTTAATCGTTTGCCCAGTTGATTGAGATGCAAGGGCTTCAATTTTTGATTTGTAGTTATTTAAATTGGGTTTGATATAGAACTGAAATGCAAGACTGAAGATAACGATAAAAAGTGCATAGGTAAAGACAAATGCAATACCGATTTTTTTAACGTAAGGAAGTAATTTTTGCTTCATGGGTCTTTCTTAAACTTAAACCGCTTACGTTATTTTACTTTAAATTATTGAATTGTTTGTTTTAGTTGCTCAAGAATAGATGGGTTATCTAGGGTTGAAATGTCAGATGTAATTTCTTCGCCTTTAGCAAGAGAGCGTAAAAGTCTACGCATAATTTTGCCTGAACGTGTCTTGGGTAAATTATCCCCAAATCTAATATCGTCAGGTTTGGCAATAGGACCTATTTCTTTACCAACCCAATCTCTGAGTTGACTTACTATTGCTTTAGCTTCGTCACCTTCCGGCCTTTTGCCTTTAAGGACTACATAAGCTACGATAGACTCACCTTTAATTTCGTGCGGTTTTCCCACAACTGCGGCTTCAGCTACAAGCGGATTTGAAACCAATGAAGATTCAATTTCCATGGTGCCAAGTCTGTGACCTGAAACACTTAATACATCGTCAATACGACCCATGATAGTGAAGTAGCCAGTCGTTTTGTCTCTAATAGCCCCGTCACCCGCTAAATATACTTTTCCGCCAAGTTCTTCTGGGTAGTAGCTTTTTTTATATCGCTCAGGATCGCCCCAAATGGTTCGAATCATTGAAGGCCAAGGTTTTTTAATCACCAATAGTCCGCCTGTACCCCATGGCACTTCATGTCCTGCTTCATCTACAATAGCTGCATCAATGCCTGGGAAAGGAAGGGTGCAAGAGCCAGGCACTAAAGGTGTGGCACCAGGCAATGGTGTTATGACATGGCCCCCTGTCTCTGTTTGCCAAAATGTATCGACGATTGGACATTGATGATGGCCAATTCTTTCGTAATACCACATCCATGCTTCAGGATTGATAGGCTCGCCTACAGAACCTAGAAGACGAAGACTAGATAAATCATAAGTATCAGGATTGGATTCTTTGTTTGATTCTGAAGCTTTAATAAGAGATCTAATCGCTGTGGGCGCAGTATAAAAAATGCTGACATGATGTTTTTCTATCATCTGCCAGAAGCGGCCTGCATGAGGAAAAGTTGGGATGCCTTCGTAAATAAGTTGAGTAGCTCCCATAGCAAGCGGCCCATAAGCAACGTAAGTATGTCCTGTAATCCATCCCACATCAGCTGTGCACCAGTAGACATCATCTCCTTTAATATCAAAGGTCCATCGCATGGTGTTCATGGCATGAAGAAGATAGCCCGCAGAAGAATGTTGAACACCCTTAGGCGTGCCAGTTGAACCCGAGGTATAAAGTAAAAAAAGAGGATGTTCAGCGCTCACATATATTGGATCACAATCTGTAGATTGATTCTTAACAAGGTCGTGCCACCACACTTCTTTTGTTTTTAATTCGATTGCATCTTTTGATTTTTTAAGTACCACAGTACCAATGACTGACTCACAACTGCCTAAAATAAATGCTTCATCTACTGCAGCTTTGAGAGGAAGTATTTTTCCGCCTCGAAATTGAATATCAGCTGTGATGACAAGCTTAGCTTGCGCATCTTTGATACGCTCTTGAATACTTTTTGCTGAAAAACCTCCAAATACAACGGAGTGTGTTAATCCAATTCTGGCACAAGCAAGCATAGCAACAACTGCTTCAATGCCCATGGGTAGGTAAATAACAACCCTATCTCCCAGATCTAGATTGAATTTTTTAAGGCCATTTGCAAATTGACATACTTTTTCATAAAGCTCTTTGTAAGTGACATTAGTGACATCACCATTATCAGCTTCAAAAATAATCGCAATTTTATTTGGTTGAGTACTTAAATGCTTATCAAGGCAGTTATACGAAACATTTAACTCTCCATCTTCAAACCATTTGTAAAAAGGGGCATTCGAATCATTGAGTGTTTTAGCAAAAGGTTTTTTCCAAACAATTAATTCACGTGCTAAATTTGCCCAGAATTCCTCATAATTATTATTTGCAGCGGCGCATAATTTTTCATAAGCCGCCATACCAGAAACATTGGCAACATCAACGAATGATTGATCTGGATGAAATGTTCTATGTTCATTTAAGACTGATTCGATAGCCATAGGTTTTAACTTAAATCCAACTTAAAAAAGTAAATCTATTATTAGTAGTAATTTATTTTATGTAAAGCAAAAAAAACGCACTTCAATTATTTTCATTATTTAACGCTTGTGATCAAGGCTTTATGTATGGTAAAAGTCATGCATCGTAATGATTAAAACCGAGACATCATGAATTTAAGACTTAGATTAAATCTTTTGATTACGGTACTTTTGCTGATCTTTTTTATTTCAATGGGTTATACCATCATGAAAGGGTCGAAAGAGTCCATTCAAGAGGGCGTAGAGTCCGCCAATAGAGTAACAATGCAATTATTAGATACGGTCATCATAAGCTCTGCCCAAAATCCAGAATGGGGTTATACCCACGAGGTCTTAAAGAAGTTTTTGGAAGAATTAGGTCATGTAAGAAGTAGTGATATTTACTTATATTCACTGCAAGGCGATCTTCTATATCAATCACCACCTTCTAAGTATCGTGCAGATGATTTACCACCACCTAAATGGTTTTCAAATTCTTTGGCACCCAAAGCGCACATTGATACAAGAACAATAAGATTTGGAAAGTTGATTATAAAAACAAATCCCATTGGTGCCATAAAAGAATCTTGGTCTAAGATGCGTTACTTTTTTTGGATCACTCTTACATTTTTTATTTTGTTAAATATTCTAGTATATTGGATGCTTGGATTTTGGTTGAGACCTCTTACGCCCATGGTGAATGCTATAAATAAAATGGGCGAAGGCGATTTTGAAGTGAGACTGCCAAATTTTAATTTACCTGAATTTGCAGCAATAGCTGCAAACTTTAATCGCATGGGCGATTCTCTCCAATCTAAAATTCGTGAAAATCAAAGATTAGCATTGATTGCTCAGCAAACCGCAGACGCTATTATTATTCATGATCTTAAATCTAAAATATCTTTCTGGAATGCTTCAGCTGAAAAAATATTTGGATATTCATCAAAAGAAATATTGGGAAAATCAGCTTATATACTTACACCTCAAGTGTATGAAAATGATTTACGAAAAAACTTTCAATTGGTTCATAAAGGAAAAAATATTCATAATATAGAATCTCAAAGAGTTAAGAAAAATGGGGAGGCGGTAAATGTTGCCATATCATTTTCACCTCTGATTGATCCCATCACTAATAAAATTATTGGCGATATCTGTAGCATGAGAGATATAAGTGAAAAGAAAATTGCAGAAGAATCAAAATTAAAACTTGAAGAAAATAGAAAATTTACTCAATTAATTCAAAGTCATATTGAGGATGAAAGAAGAAGTTTGGCAAGAGAGCTTCATGATGAGTTAGGGCAGTATGTATCTGCTATTAAAATATTTGCATCTAACATATCGAATAAAGCTAAAAAAATATCACCTGAAATTGTGAAAAACGCAGACTCTGTGATCTCTGCAGCCAATCAAATATATGATGGCATGCATAGCATTATTAAAAAATTAAGACCAAGTGCACTTGATAATTTAGGTTTGGCTGAAACTCTAAAGGACACGATAAATACTTGGCAAAAACAATATCAAGATTTGAAAATTCATTTGTCAATTAGAGGGGATCTTAATGGTTTAAATGAAACTTTAAATATAAATATTTATCGAATTATTCAAGAAGCAATGAATAATGTATTAAAGCATTCAAAAGCTAAAACAATCGAAATTAATTTGGCATTAAATAAAAAGGGGTTTTTAGAATTAAATTTTAGAGATGATGGTCAAGGAATGGATCTTATGAAAGTAGACCAAACAAAAAATTTTGGTATTTTGGGTATGCAAGAGCGCATTCAGTCTTTGAATGGTTCATTTGAATTAATTTCTAAAAAGAATCAAGGTACACAGATTTTAATTTCTGTGCCCACTTAAAAAGGATTATAAGTTGAGTCAAATTAAGATATTACTTGTCGACGATCATGCTGTAGTTCGCATGGGTTTTAAAATGCTTATCGAAGCTGAAGCAGATATTAAAGTTATAGGTGAGGCTGAAAGTGGGGAAGTTGCTGTTAAACTATTTCAAGAATTAAAACCTGACATTATCATCATGGATATTACAATGCCAGGGATAGGCGGACTTGAAGCTATCGACCGCATTTTGGCTAAAGATAAAAATACCAAAATTCTTGTTTTATCTGCTCATGAAGATTCAGTGCATCCTAAGCGAGTCTTAAATGCGGGCGCGATGGGTTATTTAACAAAGAGAAGTGCAGCAGAAGAATTGATTAAAGCAATTAAATCCGTTCATCAAGGAAAGCGTTATTTAGAGCCTAATATTGCTCAACAAATGGCTATTACACAATTATCGGGGGAAACAAATCCTATTGAGATTCTCTCAGATCGAGAATTTGAAGTCTTTATGGCATTAGCCAAAGGTAAAAGTACTAACGAAATTGCGGATACTTTATGTTTGAGTCCCAGAACTGTAGGCACTCATTTATATAATATTAAGCAAAAATTGAATGCAAATAATTCAGCAGAGATCGCTTTGATTGCTATTCGCTGTGGCTTAATTGATCCTTGACTTTAAACTAATCTTTGAAGCAATGGCACCGCTTACAATAATGAGGGTTGCCCCTATCAGGTCTTCTATTCTCATTGTTTCGTTAAAATAAAGAAGACTGATAACACCAGAAAAAACAATTGTCAGATAAGACAGTGCACCAATCACAAGAGTATTTCCAAGCCTATATGCTCGTGTCATTGCAATTTGAGCAATAGTGGCTGATAAGCCAAGTGGAATTAATATCGACATATCATTCCATACCAGCTTTTGAAAATCGTTAGAGCTTATCCATAATCCCGAACCAACTGTAGATACGAGCGTGAAATAAAACACAGTTCGCCAATCGGGTTCATTAAGTCTACTAAGCTGAATGACATGAATGTAAGCTAATGCTGCACCAATACCTGATATCAAGCCTACTAAACCCGCAAACCAACTTTGCCATTCTCCGTGTGGATCAAGAATTAACAAAGCACCAATAAAACCAATGATGGTACACACCAAAATGGATTTTTTTATTTTTTGGTGTGAGATAAAAGGCAAGAAGAAGCCAAGAAATATAGGTGATGTATAGTTGAGTGTCATCGCAGAGCCTAAATTAAGATGTGCAATGGCATAAAAGAAAAAAGCCAAAGATAAAAATCCTACAACGCCACGATCAATTTGTTTTCTTAGATTAGGTGTTTTTAATTCTTTTTGGCTGATAACGATGTAAATAAAAAGAAATAATAGGCTTATGAATGATCGATAGAATACAAGCTCAACGCTTGAAAAACGGGTAGCACCAATCTTTACAAATGACCCCATGAGCGAAAAAAAGAAGGTTGCTACGATCATCCATAGCATACCTTTTTTTTGGTTTGTCATAGATAGGCAGACATTTCTGTTTGATACCACTGATGAAAATGTTTTAATCCATCTTCTAACGGTTCGTGATATGGACCCATATCTTCTTGTTTGTTTTTAAAGAGCAGGCGTCTTCCTTCGTGCATTTTTTCACAAATGACTTTATCTTCTAGCGCTGTCTCGTTATAAGCCGCTTGTTGAGCAGCAATATAATCTTGATCAAAAAGAATCATTTCTTCCGGATAATAAAATTCAATAATATTTCTGCAACGATCTGCCTCATCGGGAATGAGATGAGAAACGACAATCACATTGGGATACCATTCGATCATAAAAAAAGGATATATAGTGAGCCAAATTGCACCAAATGCAGGTTTTGAATCGCCACTTTGCTCATTAATCTTTGATTTCCAAAGATCATAAATGGGGGAGCTTGTTGAATGATTTTTCTCTCTGAAAGGTACTTTTTGAATAGATGAGAATGATTTAAATTCCCAAGTTAAATCGTCACAGTTCACTATATTGTTGAGGCCTGGATGAAAAGCCCAGACATGATAATCTTCAAGATAGACTTCAATAAATGTCTTCCAATTAAAATCGTAATGGTCAATTTTGATGCTATGTAATTTGTAAGATTCAAAATTTAATAATTGATTTAATTGTTTAAACTCCATCGCATCTTTGATATTCAATGAGGTTTGTTTATGTGTTTGTTTGAAGATGAGATCATGGATTTCTTCCACTGGAAATGATTCTAAATTGAGACAAGGCGTTTCTTTAAAATAGGGTGCGCCTTTCAATTCTCCATTAAGGCTATATGTCCAACGGTGAAGAGGGCAAACGATATGTGATACCGACCCTTTATTTTCAAGCATAAGCGCTTGTCTATGGCGACAAATATTACTTAATACATTGATTTTTCCGTGGTTATTTACAAGAATCGCTGATTGATTAAGCGCATCCAAAACTTGGTAATTACCGTGTTGAGGTGCCATTAACCGATGTCCTAAATATTTTGGATATTTATCGAAAATTGCCTTTTTTTCTATTTCGAAAATATGAGGATCGATATAGCTATGAACAGGTAGCTGACTAAAAATCTTAGCTTGGGAATCAACCGATTTGAGTGACAACATACGTGATTATTAACTATTGGGAAATGTTTTTTAAAATCTAGGGCAATTTTGCCTTAAATAGGTTTTTTTGCAAACTTAATTTACCTTTTAAGCCCGCTATCTTGCTTAAATCGGCTATTTGAGCTACTCTCAGTGTTTGAATATTTATGTATTTTTTTAGAGGAGTTTTTAGATGAAAAATCCACTTGATTCAATCTTAGGAACAATCATTTCAGGCTTGGTTCTAACGCTAGTACTTTACGTTTTTCTTAAAAACTTTATTTTGTAGGAGTTTAATAATGGAATTTATTCCTGGACTTGCTAGATGGCTACATATTGTGGCTGGTATTACATGGATTGGTTTACTTTATTACTTTAACTTAGTGCAAATTCCTGCATTAAAAGATGCAGCTGCGGATGGCTCAGCAGGCGGCATTACAAAGCATGTCGCACCGCGCGCTTTACTATGGTTTAGATGGGCTGCTGTAGCAACTTGGCTAGCAGGCGCTGCAATTTTACAAGAAAATTTTATTAGTGCATTTACCTTGCAAACAGGATACGAGGGCATTGGTATCGGTTCTTGGTTAGGTACGATTATGCTATTTAATGTTTGGGTGCTAATTTGGCCAAATCAACAGAAGATTTTAGGTATGGTTCAAGCTTCAGATGATGAAAAAGCTAAAGCACGCAGAGTAGTTTTCTTAGCATCAAGAACTAACTTAATGCTCTCTCTTCCAATGCTTTTCTTTATGGCAAATGGATTGACTCACCGCGCATTAATCGGTCTTTAATTTAATTTAAGCTGAAATAAACGGAGGCTTAAGCCTCCGTTTGTGTTTATAAGTACGGAAAATTGTATGTCAAAAATGATGGATACCTATGCTAGACAACCCGTCACCTTTGAAAAAGGTGAAGGTGTTTGGCTATGGGCTAAAGATGGTAAAAAATATTTAGATGCTCTGTCTGGTGTGGCGGTCAACGGACTGGGGCATACACATCCTAAGTTAATCAAAGCTATTAATGAGCAAATATCAAGACTCATTCATGTGTCGAATGTATACCACATTGCCGAACAAGAAAGGCTGGCAGAGAAACTAACAGCCATTTCTCATATGGATAATGTTTTTTTCTGCAATTCAGGATGTGAAGCAAATGAAGCAGCAATTAAATTAGCAAGGCTTTTTGGGCATCAAAAAGGCATTGATGCCCCAGAAATTATTGTCATGGAAAAAGCTTTCCATGGACGCACAATGGCAACGTTATCTGCTACTGGCAATCGAAAAACACAGGCTGGCTTTGAGCCACTTGTAGGTGGGTTTATTCGAGTAGCTTTCGATGACCTAGAGGCTATTCAGCAAATTGCGTCAAGAAAGAATAATGTAGTTGCGATTCTTGTAGAGCCTATTCAAGGCGAGGGTGGTATCAATATTCCAAGCAATATTCAAAATTACCTCAAAGGGTTAAGAGCAGTTTGTGATGAGCATGATTGGCTTTTAATGTTAGATGAGGTTCAATCAGGTATTGGTAGAACAGGCAAATGGTTTGCGCATCAACATACCTCTGTTCAGCCTGATGTCATGACGCTCGCCAAAGGTTTAGGTTCAGGTGTCCCAATTGGTGCCTGTTTAGCTAATGGCAAGGCAAGCAAAGTATTTTCGCCGGGCAAGCATGGATCAACATTTGGCGGCAATCCATTGGCGACCGCAGCAGGTTACGCAACATTAACTATTATTGAAGAAGATAAGCTTTGTAGTCATGCGTCAAAAATGGGCGCATTAATTAATGAAGAATTTACAAAGCACTTAAAAGATTGCCCTCAAGTAAAAGTGATCCGTAACTTGGGTCTGATGATAGGTATTGAACTTGATCATCCATGCGGAGATTTAACTAAATTAGCTTTAAATGAAGGGCTTCTTATTAATGTGACAGCAGAGAAAGTGATTCGACTTTTACCACCTCTTGTTATTAATTATTTGGAAGCAAAAGAGTTAGCCGAAAGATTATCTCAAGTGATTAAAAATTTTTTAGCAAAGTAACGTTTTAAATAGAATTGATTTTATGAAAACAAAACATTTTTTAAGATTTAACGATCTCAAGCGAGATGAATTGGAATATATTTTTTCGAGAGCAAGTTGGATTAAAAAACAATTTAAAGAATACAAACAGTATTGGCCTCTTGTCGACAGAACTCTAGTGATGATTTTTGAAAAAGCAAGCACTCGAACAAGATTATCTTTTGAGGCGGGCATTCAGCAGCTTGGCGGCTCAGCAATTTATTTAAATACGAGAGATTCTCAGCTCGGAAGAGGAGAGCCTGTAGAAGATGCGGGACAAGTAATTTCAAGAATGTGTGACCTTGTAATGATTCGAACATTTGAGCAGGATATCATTGATCGATTTGCACAAAATTCAAGAGTGCCTGTGATTAATGGATTAACTAACGAATATCATCCATGCCAAATTCTAGCTGATATTTTTACCTACATCGAACATAAGGGTGCTATCCAAGGCAAAACAATTGCTTGGATTGGCGATTCGAATAACGTATGCAATACGTGGTTACAAGCTGCTGAAGTTTTAGATTTCAATGTGCATGTTTCAACACCTAAAGGTTATGAAGTTGAAGTTGAGCGAGCAGGCTTGTATGGCGATAAACATTTTGAAGAATTTGAAGATCCTATGGATGCTGCAAAAGATGCCGATATCGTCACAACTGACGTATGGACTAGCATGGGATTTGAATCTGAAAACGAAGAGCGTTTGAAAGACTTTGCAGACTGGCAAGTAGATCAAGAAATGATGTCAGTGGCATCTTCAGAAGCTTTGTTTATGCACTGCCTTCCTGCTCATCGAGGCGAAGAGGTGACCGCAGAAGTCATTGATGGCCCTCAAAGTGCAGTATGGGATGAAGCTGAGAATCGTCTTCATGTTCAGAAAGCATTGATGGAGTACCTATTATTAGGAAAAATGAAAAATGAGTAATATTAAAAAAGTTGTTTTAGCATACTCGGGCGGATTAGACACGTCTGTTATTTTGAAATGGCTTCAAGAAACTTACCAATGCGAAGTCGTTACTTTTACAGCTGACTTAGGTCAAGGCGATGAATTAGAACCTGCAAGAGAAAAAGCTAAAGCAGCAGGCGTTAAAGAAATCTTTATTGAAGATTTAAAAGAAGAATTTGTTCGAGATTTTGTATTTCCTATGTTTAGAGCGAATACAATTTATGAGGGTGAATATCTACTCGGCACTTCAATTGCGCGACCACTTATCGCTAAACGCTTAATAGAGCTAGCTAGAAAAACTAATGCTGATGCTATTTCTCATGGCGCGACAGGTAAAGGTAATGATCAAGTTCGTTTTGAATTGGGCGCGTATGCCCTTAATCCTGACATTAAAATTATTGCACCATGGCGCGAATGGGATTTAATGAGCCGAGAAAAATTACTTCAGTATGCTGAAAAAAATAACATTCCGGTTGAAATGAAACATAAAAAAGGCGGTAGTCCATATAGTATGGATGCTAACTTATTACATATTTCTTATGAGGGGCGTCACTTAGAAAATCCAGGTGCGGAACCCGAAGAAGATATGTGGCGCTGGACTGTTAGCCCTGAAAAAGCTCCAAATGAATCTGAAACTATCGAGATTAAATTCGAAAAAGGTGATCCAATAAGTCTTAATGGCAAAGCTATGAAAGCGCATGAATTATTGGCTACGCTGAATCAATTGGGTGGAAAGTATGGCATAGGACGATTAGATCTTGTAGAGAATCGATATGTCGGTATGAAATCTCGAGGTTGCTATGAAACTCCCGGCGGCACTATTTTATTAAAAGCTCATCGAGCGATTGAGTCTATTACTTTAGATCGAGAAGTAGCTCATCTTAAAGATGACTTGATGCCAAGATTTGCTTCTCTAATTTATAACGGTTATTGGTGGAGTCCAGAGAGGCTTGCATTGCAAACTTTGATTGATCACACGCAAATAAACGTGAATGGCTGGGTTAAATTGAAACTCTATAAAGGTAACGTCACCATAATTGGAAGAGACAGTGAAACAGATTCACTTTTCGATACTTCGATTGCAACATTTGAAGATGATCAAGGCGCGTATGACCAAAAAGATGCAGCAGGTTTTATTAAACTCAATGCTTTAAGAATGAGAATCGCAGCAAAAATTAAAAAAATAAGGTGAATTAAATGGCTCAATTTGACAATGTAAGTGTAAAGAAAAAAGCAAATATTTATTTCGATGGTAAATGTGTAAGCCATACTATTCTTCTTCCAAACGGAACAAGAAGTACGATTGGTGTCATTTTTCCAAGTTCATTAACCTTTAATACGCAAGCAGCTGAAGTTATGGAAATTCTAGCTGGACACTGTCGGGTGAAATTGCAAGGCGCTTCTGATTGGACTGAATATAAAGAAGATCAAAAATTTTCTGTGCCTGCAAATTCATCTTTTGAAATTGAGACAACAGATACGCTTCACTACGTTTGTCATTTTGAATAAGTAATTTTTATTAAGCAAGGAGATTTCATATGCCATCTTTTGATATTTCATCCGAAGTAAATATGGCTAATTTAAACAATTCTATTGATGTCGCATCTCGAATGATTATCAATCGATACGACTTTAAAGGTACGAGTGCAAAAGTTGAATTTTCAGAAAAAGAATTAACTATTACACTTTATGGTGATTCTGATTTTCAATTAGGCCAAATCAAGGATATTTTATTGCCTGCTATGGAAAAGAAAGAAGCTGATAGCTCCAAAAGACTTGATCCTCAAGATATTCAAACTGTATCTGGAAATAAAGTAAAACAGGTTTTGAAATTAAAATCAGGCATTGATAGCGAACTTGCAAAAAAAATTGTTAAATTACTTAAAGATAGTGGACTTAAAGTTCAGGCAGCTATCCAAGGTGAAAGTGTTCGTGTGTCAGGCGCTAAAAGAGATAACTTACAAGACGCTATAGCATTCGTTAAAAAAAGTATTACTGATTTTCCATTGGAATTTGGAAACTTTAGAGATTAGTTAAACGCATGCAAGCTAAAACACTCTATGAAAAATTATTTGAGAGCCATATTGTTAGAGAAGATGCTGGCACTTATCTCATATACATTGATCGTCATCTTGTTCATGAAGTCACAAGTCCGCAGGCATTTGAAGGCCTAAGAATTAATCATAGGCCTGTATGGAGAAATAAATCCATTCTTGCAGTTCCTGATCATAATGTTCCTACGACAGATCGATCGCTTGGTATTTCTGATCCTATTTCAAAAATTCAAGTTGAAACGCTTGATGAAAATTGTAAGCATTTTGGATTGACTCAATTTCCTATGAATGACAATCGCCAAGGCATTGTTCATGTTATCGGACCTGAGCAAGGAAGCACATTACCAGGCATGACAATTGTATGCGGTGACTCTCATACAAGTACACATGGAGCATTCGGAGCACTTGCAATGGGTATCGGCACTTCTGAAGTTGAACATGTATTAGCTACTCAATGCTTAATCTTAAAAAAATTCAAGACAATGGAAGTGCGTGTAGAAGGAAAATTAAATAAAGGCATTACGGCAAAGGATATTGCTTTAGCCTTGATTGGGAAAATTGGAACAGCAGGTGGGACAGGTTATGCGATTGAATTTACTGGTGAGTCTATTCGTTCTCTTTCTATGGAAGGCAGAATGACGCTTTGTAATATGGCGATCGAAGCTGGTGCAAGAGCTGGAATGGTGGCAGTAGACGATGTCACGATGTCTTATGTTGAAAATAGACCTTTTTCACCTAAAGGTGAAGCTCTTGAAAAAGCAAAAGCTTATTGGAAAACATTACATAGCGATAAAGATGCAAAATTCGATAAAGTAGTCATGCTTAATGGAAGTGAAATCCTTCCACAAGTTACATGGGGAACTTCGCCTGAAATGGTTGTAAGTATAGAAGGTATGACGCCTGATCCCAAAAATGAAAACGACCCTTCAAAAAGAAAAAGTATTGAGGATGCGCTTGCTTATATGGGTCTCGAACCCAATCTTCCAATAAATCAAATTCAAATTGATAAAATTTTTATTGGGTCATGTACTAATTCGCGTATAGAAGATTTGCGAGAAGCTGCCAACGTTCTTAAGGGGAAAAAAATTGCCCAAAATATTAAGTTGGCGCTAGCAGTTCCTGGATCAGGCCTTGTAAAACTTCAAGCTGAAAAAGAAGGTTTGGATCAAATCTTTATAGAAGCAGGCTTTGAATGGAGAGAGCCTGGCTGCTCGATGTGTTTGGCAATGAATGCTGATAGATTAAATCCAGGCGAACGTTGCGCATCGACTTCTAATAGAAATTTTGAAGGCCGACAAGGTCAGGGTGGCAGAACACACCTTGTAAGTCCATCGATGGCCGCCGCCGCCGGTATTCATGGCCATTTTGTAGACATAAGATCTTTAAATTAATTTATGAATCCATTTATTACTCATACTGGTATTGTCGCCCCTCTTGATCGTGCGAATGTAGATACGGATGCAATTATTCCCAAACAATTTTTAAAGTCGATTAAGAAAACAGGTTTTGGCCCTCATTTATTTGATGAGTGGCGATATCTTGATCACGGCGAGCCAGGCATGGATTTAACTCAAAGGAAAAAAAATCCGGAATTTGTACTAAATCAGACCCCATATGAAAAGGCTTCCATTTTGATTGCGCGAGAGAATTTTGGTTGTGGCTCAAGTCGAGAACATGCACCATGGGCAATCGAAGACTATGGGTTCAGAGCGATTTTAGCGCCTAGTTTTGCTGATATTTTCTTTAGCAATTGTTTTAAAAATGGTTTGTTACCTATCGTATTGCCTAATGAAACAATCGATTTTTTATTTAAATCTATTTATGCAAATAAAGGTTATGAATTAACAATTGATTTAGAAAATCAATTTGTTGTCATGCCTTCAAATAAAAAAATAAGTTTTCAAGTAGATGCATTTAGAAAGCATTGTTTAATGCATGGATTAGATGATATTGGATTAACGATGCAGCATAGCGAGAGTATTAAAGCATTTGAGAAAGATTACTACCAAAAAAATTCATGGCTACTTTAAATTAGAAAGATTTTTGAAATAAAATGAAAATTGCAATATTACCTGGCGATGGCATTGGTCCCGAGATTACAAATCAAGCGGTTGATGTATTAAAAGCTCTTAATGTGGGAGCAGAGTTAGTGGAGGCACCTATTGGCGGAGCTGGCTATGAAAAATTTGGCGACCCATTACCTGATTCAACACTTGATTTAGCAATTAAATCTGACGCAGTACTTTTGGGTGCTGTAGGGGATTGGAAATATGACACTCTGCCAAGAGATAAAAGACCCGAGCGCGGACTTCTTCGTATCAGAAAAGAACTTAATTTATTCGCTAACTTAAGACCAGCAATTTTATATCCTGAGCTGGTGGGTGCTTCTACACTTAAAGCCGAGATTGTTTCTAATCTTGATATTATGATTGTACGAGAATTGACAGGTGATATTTATTTTGGCCAGCCACGAGGTATTCATACAAATGAAAAAGGAGAGCGAGAAGGTATCAATACAATGCGCTATTCAGAATCTGAAATTAACCGTATCGCTCATGTAGCATTTCAGATCGCAATGAAACGATCAAAGAAGTTATGTTCAGTTGATAAAGCAAATGTTTTAGAAACCACAGAATTATGGCGTCAAATTATGATCGACCTCTCAAAAGAATATCCTGAAGTTGAGTTGACACATATGTATGTTGATAATGCAGCGATGCAACTTATTAAAAATCCAAAACAATTTGATGTGTTAGTAACTGGAAATATTTTCGGTGACATTTTGTCTGACGAAGCTTCGATGTTAACAGGGTCAATCGGCATGCTTCCATCTGCATCACTTGATAGTAATAATAAAGGTATGTATGAACCCAGCCATGGTTCAGCGCCTGATATTGCAGGAAAAAATATTGCAAATCCGCTTGCGACCATTTTATCTTTAGCCATGATGTTTAGATATACATTCAGTGACGAAAAAAATGCAAACAAAATTGAGTCAGCAGTTAAGAAAGCATTGAGTCAAGGTTTTCGAACAGCAGATATTTATTCTGACGGGGATAAAAAAGTAAGTTGTAGTGAAATGGGTGAGGCAGTGATTGCAGCTCTTAAATAATTAAAGAATAGGACATTTAATGATTCGAGTGGGCTTTGTAGGTTGGAGAGGTATGGTGGGTTCAGTCCTTATGCAGAGAATGCAAGAGGAAAGTGATTTCAAGGAATTTGACTCAACTTTCTTCTCAACTTCGCAAACAGGAAAAGCAGCGCCATCTTTTTCCGGAAGTCATAGTTCATTAAAGGATGCGCATGATGTTAAGGATTTGGCAGCTATGGATATTATTCTTTCGTGCCAAGGTGGCGACTATACATCAGCTATATATCCAAAATTAAGAGATTCGGGATGGGAGGGGCATTGGATAGATGCAGCTTCTACATTAAGAATGGAAAAAGATGCGGTGATTATTTTAGATCCATTGAATGGTGATCTTATTGAATCAGCATTCAAAAAAGGTAATAAGAATTGGATTGGCGGTAACTGCACTGTATCGCTTATGTTATTGGCGCTCGACGGACTTTTTAATAGAGATCTTGTTGAGTGGGTTTCATCGATGACTTATCAAGCTGCTAGTGGAGCTGGGGCACAAAATATGAGAGAGCTCATTTCGCAAATGGGTACTATTTTTAATCATGCAAAAGACTTAATTGAGGATCCTAAGACGTCTATCTTGGATATTGATCGAAATGTTTCATCTACGCTTAAATCGCAGGATTTTCCAATAGAGAACTTTGGCGTACCTTTAGCAGGCAGTTTAATTCCATGGATTGATAAAGATTTAAATAACGGTCAAAGTAAAGAAGAATGGAAGGGCTCAGCTGAAACTAATAAAATTCTCGGAAGAGAAAATAATCCTGTTGTCATAGAAGGATTGTGTGTTCGTATAGGTGCAATGCGGTGCCATAGCCAAGCTTTAACAGTTAAATTAACAAAGAATATTTCCTTAGAAGAAATTAATGAAACTATAAGCAATGCAAATGCATGGGTTAAATTAATACCGAATGAGCGTGAAATCTCAATGAAAGAATTAAGTCCTGCAGCAGTTTCAGGTAAGCTTTTTATTCCTGTAGGGAGAATTAGAAAGCTTAATATGGGTCCCGAATATATATCAGCTTTTACTGTGGGCGATCAATTGCTCTGGGGAGCGGCAGAACCACTTAGACGTGTTTTAAGAATACTTATTAAATCTATTAAATAAAATTTTATGAGCAAACAAATTAAAAAGTTACTTTTATTATACGTATTCTTATTTCCGCTGATCGGGCAAGCATTGCAGTTAGGCAAAATCGTGGTCACATCTTCACAAGGTCAGCCTTTAAACGCAGAAATTGAAATGATGTTGGCGCCAGGTGAAGATGCATCAAAGCTTCAAACATCGTTAGCTTCAAAAGAGAATTATGAATCGCAAGGTATAGAGCGACTCCCTATTCATAATAATATCTCTGTTGAATTGCAAAAAAATGAAAGAGGACTCACAGTTCTAAAATTGAAAAGCACTCAGCCTGTCCCAGAACCATTTTTAGATTTACTCATTCAAGTGGACTCTGCTAAAGGAAGAAATTATCGTGAATATACGGTACTTCTTGATCCGCCAGAAACCCCTATTATTCAACAAGAGAAAATTGTGGCCGTCGACAAGACAGACCCATCTCTAATGAATGACAAAAAGGATACGCAGGAAATTATTGAAAAAAACAAAGCTGCAATTGAAAAAGAAGTTAAAAGCAGTCCTAAATCTTTAGAAAAAAATAAATCATCTGATTTTTCTGCAAAATCAATTACAGTTAAATCTGCAGATACTATTTACAAAATTGCCCGTGAAAATAAACTACCAGGCATTACAACTGAGCAGATGGTGATAGGTATTTTCAATCTTAATGAACTTGCTTTTACAAATAAAAATATTAATGGTTTAGAAGTTGGACAGAAAATTGTTTTGCCGACAAAAGATGATTTTATGAATTTAAGTCATTCTAAGGCGATGGCTGAAATTAAAATTCAATCTGCACAGTGGAATAAATTTAGCTCAAAAACAGCTGAAGCAGTTGCGGCTAGTCCAAAAATTATTTCTCCAAAGTCTGATGCACAAGTCACCCCTGCAACTGTTGTTCAGAGTGAATCAATTACACCAGCGCCCCGTATTAAATTGACCGGAGATACATTAAGTGTTGATAAGAGTAGTAAAGAAGTTGTTCAAAAAGAAATTAATCAAATTAATGACGATAAAACAGCATTAGAGAAAAACATTAAGGATGCCGAGCAAAAAATTATACTCTTAGAAAAAGAACTTGCTGATGCTAAAAAAATATTAGCTGTTTCTAATCAAGCTTTATTTGAACTTCAAGAGAAGTCGAAGCAAGTCAATCAAACTAATGATTTGGCTAACAAAGCCCCCATGGTCGAATCAAAACCAGATTTAAATTCACTTATTAATAAACCTAACGACTTAGATTCAAATAAAAATAAGGTTACACCGCCTGCTGATACAACATTTAAATCGTCTATCTTAGATGGCCCAACCGATGAAAAAGCAAGTGCACAATTAGCTTCAGATAAAGAAGTTTCTAGCGTCTCATCATCTAGCGGATTATTTATTTTCTTAGGCGTTCTTCTTGCAATTTTAATTATGCTTTTTGTTATTAAAACAAAAAAACAGCAGGAACAAAAAGAGCTTATTGATTATATCAATACGGATGAAGGTAAGCCTGAAGTGTCTTCAATTAAAGGAGAGAGCGGTGTAGATGATATTAATTTGTCAGGTATTGAAATTAATTTATCGGATAAAGATCAAAAGCCAACTCATCTTGATTAAGCAATTAAATTATTGTGCATGTATTAGTTAAATTTGTAGCTGTTTTATGTGCTTTATTGCTTATTAATAGATATAACTTTAACTTTAATCTTTATTTACTCTTTTTTATTTTGGTCATTTCTTTTTTTTTAAAGTTCTCAATTCCTAAACTTATACTTAGATTAAAATTTTTTCTTATCATTACCTTTCTGCTTTATGTATTTAATACGCCGGGCGAGTATATAGTTCTTTGGGCTTATTTTTCACCTTCTTATGAAGGCCTTGTATTAGGTACAACTCAAATTATGCGTCTCATTAATTCAGTCGCTCTTATTACGATGATGATTTCATTCATGAGCTATCAGACTTTAATTGAAACTTTCTATTTAATAGTTAAACCATTAAGACCGTTAGGTATTGATGCAAAAATTTTTGCTGTTCGTCTTTGCTTAACTATGGAGTATGTTAAGACTTTTCAATCGAAACGCAAACTGCGTTTTAATCTTAACGATTTGTCTTCATTACTCTTATATTCAAGTAATAAAACTCATAGAAAGCATACTTATATTGAAATAAAAGAGGAAAGGGTTAATACATTGTCTAAGGTTATGATTTCTGCAATGGTATCTATTACATTTTTTGTGATTTCTTATATTTAAATCCTTATGAAAATTGCATTGTGTATTGAATATGATGGCTCTGTTTATTCTGGATGGCAAAAACAGAATGATGTAGATTCTATTCAAGGTGAAATTGAAAAAGCGCTTGAAAGCATTGCGTTAGAAAAAATAGATACCTATGCATCAGGCAGGACTGATACCGGTGTTCATGCGCTTATTCAGATCATTCATTTTGAAACTTCAATTGAGAGACCTATGACGGCTTGGATAAGAGGTGTTAATGCTTTCTTGCCATCTTCTATTCGAGTGTTATGGGCGCAAGAAGTTGATGATACCTTTCATGCGCGTTATTCAGCAACACAACGCCATTATGAATATTTAGTATATAACGCCACTTTTTCGTCTGCTCTATGGGCTAATAAAGCAGGATGGATTCACGATGACCTTGACTTTAATAAGATGAAAAAGGCTATTCAATATTTTGAAGGTGAACATGATTTTAGTGCGTTTCGATCTTCAGAGTGTCAAGCTAAAAGTCCTGTAAGAACGATCACTCGCACATCTATTTTAAATTACTACCCATTTTATCTTTTTAAGTTTTCTGCGAATGGTTTTCTGCATCATCAAATAAGAAATATGATGGGGGCTATTCTCTATATTGGTAAGGGTAATTACCCAAGTGAATATATTAACGAGCTATTGATATCAAAAGATAGAAAAAAATCACCCCCTACTTTTTCTCCTCACGGCCTTTATTTGTCTGGTGTTGATTATGATCCGTGCTATGCATTTCCTTTTACGCATCGAACCGTCAATATTTTTGACAATAATCATTTAAGCCAAGATCGTTAATCCTTATAATGATTATCTTTCATCTTGAATTGATTTCACATTGAGAACACGTATTAAAATTTGTGGCATTACGCGCTTAGAAGATGCAAAAGCTGCCATTCATGCTGGCTGCGATGCGCTTGGCTTTGTTTTTTATAAAGAAAGTCCACGTTATATTGCTTTAGCTGCATTTAAAGATTTTGCTAAAGACCTGCCACCATTTGTGACTAAAGTAGGCCTTTTTGTTAATGCGGATCCTGCCTATATTAAAGAGGCAATACAATCAGGATTGGTAAATGTTTTACAGTTTCATGGCGATGAAACCCCTGACTTTTGCAGGCAATTCAAATTTCCTTATATTAAAGCCGTTGCGGTTTCGCTATCAGTAGATTTGTTACAATATGAAAAGAGTTTTTATGATGCAGAAGCCTTATTGCTTGACGCACCTCATGAGTATCTCAAAGGTGGCACAGGTCAAACATTTGATTGGAATTTAATCCCACTTTCGCTTTCTAAGCCAATTGTACTAGCAGGTGGTCTTACAGTAGACAATGTGAAAGAGGCCATCAAAAAGGTCAAACCATACGCAGTTGATGTGAGTGGCGGCGTTGAAGAATCAAAAGGTATTAAAAATTCTCTTAAAATTCAAGAATTTATAAAGGAAACTCAAGATGCAGCCGTATGATATGCCAGATGAAAAAGGCCATTTTGGTCAATTTGGCGGTGTATTTGTCGCAGAAACTTTGATTGAAGCGCTCGATGAATTAAGAGTGATGTATGAAAAGTATCGCCATGACCCTGATTTTCTTGCTGAACTTCATTATGACTTAAAGCATTTTGTGGGTCGACCAAGTCCAATCTATCATGCTAAAAGATGGTCTGATCGAGTGGGTGGCGCTCAAATTTATTTGAAGCGGGAAGACTTAAATCATACAGGCGCTCACAAAGTCAATAATACTGTAGGCCAGGCTTTACTCGCAAGACGTATGGGCAAGCCTCGCATCATAGCCGAGACAGGAGCAGGGCAGCATGGAGTTGCAACAGCGACTATTTCAGCACGTTTAGGTCTTGAGTGCGTAGTTTATATGGGAGCTGAAGATGTTAAAAGACAAGCGCCTAATGTATACCGCATGAAACTTCTTGGCGCTACGGTTGTACCAGTAGAAAGTGGATCTAAAACTCTAAAAGATGCGCTTAATGAAGCCATGAGAGATTGGGTTACTAACATCTCTACTACCTTTTATATCATTGGTACTGTGGCAGGGCCTCATCCTTATCCTATGATGGTTCGTGATTTTAATTCTGTCGTGGGTGTTGAATGTAAAACGCAAATGAATGAAATGCTTGGCCGGCAACCAGATGCGGTGGTCGCATGTGTCGGTGGTGGTTCTAATGCAATGGGTATTTTTTATCCCTATATAGATTTGCGCGAAGTTCGATTAATTGGCGTTGAAGCTGCAGGGCATGGTATTGAAACGGGCAAGCACGCAGCACCTTTAACTGCCAATAGTCCGATAGGTGTGTTGCATGGCAACCGAACTTACTTAATGCAGAATGAAGAAGGTCAAATTATTGAAACACACTCAATATCAGCCGGTCTTGATTATCCAGGCGTTGGCCCTGAGCATGCTTGGTTAAAAGATATTAAGCGCGCTGAATATGTTGCTGTTACAGATACAGAGGCTTTGGATGCTTTTCATAGTCTATGTCTTACCGAAGGTATTATTCCAGCGCTTGAAACTAGCCATGCTTTAGCATATGCAGAGAAGCTTGCGAAAACAATGAAGCCCGATCAAGTGATTCTTGTGAATTTATCAGGCCGTGGGGATAAAGACATCAATACCGTAGCTAAGATTTCAAATATCAACTTGTAAAATTTATATGTCGAGAATCACAAATACATTTCAAGTGCTTAAAGAAAAAAATAAAAAAGCTTTAATTCCGTACATTACAGCAGGTGACCCGCATCCTGATTTAACTGTGTCAATGTTGCACGCTTTGGTTGATGCGGGTGCTGATATGATTGAATTGGGTATCCCATTTTCAGATCCGATGGCAGACGGACCTACCATTCAAAGGGCAAGTGAAAGAGCTTTAGCGCATCACGTAGGTTTGTCCCACGTATTTAAAATGGTAAAAGCTTTTAGAGAAAAAGATAATAAAACACCTATTATCTTGATGGGCTATGCAAACCCTATTGAAGCAATTGGTGCAGAGATTTTTGTGGAAAGAGCGAAAGCTTCTGATGTGGATGGAATTATCACAGTAGATTATCCGCCTGAAGAATGTAAACAATTTACAAAACTTCTTAAAGAAAAGAACATAGATAGTATTTTTTTATTATCACCAACGACAGAATTGGATAGAGTAAAATTAATTATCGAACAAGCTTCTGGATTCTTATATTACGTCTCACTTAAAGGCGTAACAGGTGCTGCTAATATCGATATTGAACAAGTGAAATCCAAAGTAGGCATTATTCGTGAATTAACAAAACTTCCGATTGGTGTAGGTTTTGGAGTAAGGGATTCGGCAACAGCAAAAGAGGTTGCTAAAATTTCTGATGCCGTTGTAGTAGGCAGTCGCATGGTTCAGGAAATTGAAAATTCAAATAAAGATAATTTAATTCACAATATTTCAAAGTTAATGAAAGAATTAAGAGAAGCAGTTAATTAATGAGTCGAGTGAATATATGAGCTGGTTAAAAAACGTCATACCCCCCAAAATAAAACGCATCGTTGGTAGCGTATCTAAAAAAAATATTCCTGAGGGTTTGTGGTGTAAATGCCCATCATGCCAGGCGGTTCTATATCGTACAGATCTTGAGCAAAACATGGAAGTATGTCCAAAGTGCTCTTTTCATAACAGAATTTCAGCCCGCGCGCGCATCGATACCATATTAGATAAAGAAAAAAGAAAAGAAATTGGTGCGCAGATTCAACCACTAGATTCTTTAAAATTTAATGATACGCAAAGTTATGCTGATCGCATTAAATCATCACAAAAAGATCTTAATGAAAAAGATGCGATGGTTGTGATGCAAGGTTCGATAGAGGGTAAGCCTGCGGTGATAGCTGCTTTTGAATTTAAATTCATGGGCGGATCTATGGGGTCTGTCGTTGGTGAAAAATTTGTGCGTGGCATTCAAGCTGCAATTAAATCTAAAGCAACATTTATATGCGTCTCTGCAAGCGGGGGCGCTCGCATGCAAGAAGGTCTGTTATCACTTATGCAAATGGCAAAAACAAGCGCTGCTTTAACTAAGTTAAGCGAGGCTAAATTACCATACTTCTCAATTCTTACCGATCCTACTATGGGTGGTGTATCTGCCAGTTTTGCTATGTTAGGTGATGTTATTATTGCAGAACCTAAGGCATTGATCGGATTTGCTGGTCCTCGTGTGATTGAGCAAACGGTAAGAGAAAAACTTCCTGAAGGATTTCAGCGGTCTGAATTTCTTTTATCACATGGCGCGATTGATATGATTGTAGATCGCCGTGACATGAAAAAGAAACTTGTTAATTTAATATCTAAATTATCTAAAAATTAATTTAACTCCACTCCAGTTCCCACATAATCGCCCTATGAGCCTTAAAGATTGGCTAGGGTATATTGAATCGATTCATCCCTCCACAATTGATCTCACTCTAGAGCGTATCAAAGTTGTTGTTGAACGTTTAAATCTAGATATTTCTTTCTCTATCATTACTGTTGGTGGCACCAATGGCAAAGGCTCTACCTGTGCTATTTTGGAGTCGATTTATAAGGAGGCAGGTTATAAAGTAGGCTGCTATACCTCACCTCATTTTTTACATTTTAATGAGCGAATTAAAATTCAAGCAGATCCTGTTTCAGATGATCTTATTTGTGAAGCCTTTACAAAAATTGAATCAGTTAGAAAGGAAATCTCACTTACTTATTTCGAATACGGCACGATCGCTGCCATGATTATTTTTGCAGATGCTGATCTAGATATTGCTATTCTTGAAGTAGGTTTGGGTGGCAGGTTAGATGCTGTAAATATTTTTGATTCCGATTGTGCCATTGTCACTTCCATTGATCTTGATCATATGGATTATTTAGGACATACAAGAGAGGAGATCGGTTTTGAAAAAGCTGGAATTTATCGTGCTAATAAAATAGCAATATGTGGCGACTTCGATCCTCCTCAATCTTTAATAAATCATTGCGAATCTATTCAAGCTGAATTAAAAATAATAGGTAGAGATTTTGCTTATGAAGCACATCATGATTCCTTTGATTTTTCGATTGAATCCTCTTTTGTGATGAATTTACCATTACCTAGTTTGCAAGGCTTTTTTCAGCTTACCAATGCTTCAAATGCACTCATGGCTGTCAAAATAATGGAAGATCAATTACCTTTAACTGAAGCTGCAATTCAGCAAGGTATTGCTTCAGCATTATTGCCAGGTAGATTTCAGGAGGTGAAAACAAATCCTTCTTTGATTTTAGATGTTGCGCATAACCCGCATGCAGCCAGATCTTTAAGCGATAATCTAAGAGCCCATAGCGTGTCTGGCAAAACGATCGCCATATTTTCAATTCTTAGAGATAAAGATATCTTGGGCGTAGTTGAAGCAGTAAGTCTTGATATTGATACTTGGTATATTGCAGAAATTCAAAATGAGAGAGCCACTAATATAGATACCATTTCTAATGCCATACAAAAAGTTAATCCATCAGCGCATATAGTCCCATTTAAAAATATACAAGAAGCGTACCAATTTGCATCCAATGAAGTCGCGAGGAATGATAGAATAATCGCATTCGGTTCTTTCTTTACCGTAGCCGATATTATGAAACTTATTCCCTAAGTTATGAGCGAAGACAATTCAATACAGCCTCAAGAAGATAAACTGATTAGTCAGGCCAAAAAGAGGCTTCTTGGCGCATGTGTCCTTTTATTTATTCTTCTTATTTCAGCGCCTTTTGTTTTAAAAAATCGTAACGAAGAAGGACCTACTGAACCTATTAAGATTTCAATGGAAAGTTCACCTGTCATTGCTGACATGAATGCCGAAAGCATTAAGCCAGCAGATATGAAACCAGAGATTCCAGAATCACCTAGCCCTCAAAACAAAAAAGAATTAACGCCATCATTACCTGATACAAAGGCAAAACAGGAAACAATCATATTATCAAATAGCGGCTTGTACATTCAATTAGGCGTTTTTTCAGACATGGAAAAATTAAAACCGCTTCAACAAAAATTAAATCTAATAAATATTCAAACTAAAAGTGAAGTGGTTAAGATTAATGGTGTCGATAAAGTAAGATTAATTACAGATGAATTTAAAACTGAAGCTTTAGCAAAAGACACATTACTTAAAATTAAAAATGCAGGTATCACAGGCATTATCAAGAAGATTAATTAATGACATTTATTGATTATGGTTTTTTTATCATCATCATTGTTTCTTGTCTTCTTGGCTGCTACCGTGGTTTTGTGCGAGAACTTCTTTCTATCATTGCTTGGTTTTTTGCGTTTTATTTAGCACAATCTTTTTCTCTTGTTATTGCTTCAAAACTTCATTGGATTGATACGGAATCGATTCGAAATTTAGTCGCTTACGTCTTGATTTTTATTGCTGCCCTTGTTCTTTCAATGGGTGTAATTGCCGTTCTTAACAAATTTATTAAATATACGGGCCTTTCATTTCCTAATATTTTATTGGGCGGCTTATTTGGTTTTGTTCGCGCAATCTTTATTGGCTTGATTTGTCATTTTGTTATTCAATCAACATCGTTTGTAAATCATTCTGCTTGGCAAGATGCTTTTATTAAACCCTATTTCGAATCTTTTACAGCCAAGGCAGGCGTTTATTTGCCACTAGATATCCTTAAGCATGTAAAATATCCTCAACGAACATATTTTTAAGGCGCTGAAATGTGTGGAATCCTTGGAATAGTCGGTAAAAATCCTGTTAATCAGCTACTTTATGATGGCTTATTAGTTCTTCAGCATCGGGGTCAAGATGCTGCTGGTATTGTCACCTGTGACGGCAATACTTTCTTTATGCATAAAAATAATGGTCTCGTGAAAGATGTTTTTCATACCCGCCATATGCGAAATCTTATTGGTAATGCTGGTATTGCGCATGTGCGTTATCCTACAGCTGGTTCATCCTCTGCTGCCGAAGCCCAACCTTTTTATGTGAACTCACCTTTTGGCATTGTTTTAGGACATAACGGAAATTTAACGAACGCGGAAAAACTTAAAGAAGATATTTTTAGGCAAGATCTTCGTCATATCAATACCACATCAGATTCAGAAGTTTTACTTAATGTGTTAGCCCATGAAATTGAAGAGTCTTCAAAAAGCACTGTCCTTAATAGTGACGTTGTTTTTGATGCTGTTACTTCACTTCATAAGAGATGCAAAGGCGCATATGCTGTAGTTTCTATGATTGCTAATTTCGGCTTACTTGCATTTAGAGATCCTCATGGTATTCGCCCGCTTGTTATTGGGAAACACAACAGTCCAGAAGGTGTTGAATATATGGTGGCTTCTGAAAGTGTAGCGCTTGATGTATTGGGATTTAAGTTAGTAAGGGATGTTGAGCCAGGCGAAGCAATCTTTATTGATATGAATGGTAATTTTTATTCTAAACAATGTGCCAAACCTAATCATCATCCTTGTATATTTGAGTATGTATATCTTGCAAGACCTGACTCTGTCATTGATGGCATTTCTGTCTATCAAACACGACTTAATATGGGAAAGACCTTAGCGCAAAAAATTAAAAAAGCATGGGCACATTTAGATATCGATGTAGTGATCCCTATACCCGATACAAGTCGTCCTAGCGCATTACAGCTTGCGCTTGAACTGGGACTTGATTACCGCGAAGGCTTTATTAAAAATCGTTATATTGGTCGTACTTTTATTATGCCTGGCCAAGCATTAAGAAAAAAATCAGTGCGACAAAAACTCAATCCCATTAAGATTGAATTTCAAGATAAGAATGTACTGTTAGTAGATGATTCTATTGTGCGAGGTACAACGTCAAAAGAAATTGTTCAAATGGCGAGAGAAGCGGGCGCTAAAAAAGTTTACCTAGTTTCAGCGGCACCTCCCGTGAGATTTCCCAATGTGTATGGCATTGATATGCCTTCACGTACAGAATTATTAGCGCCTAATAAAACAGACGAAGAAATCCGCGAAGAAATTGGTGCGGATGAATTAATTTATCAAGATCTTGATGCACTGATTGAGAATATTGCATCGATCAATCCAAAGCTTAAAAAATTTGACGCTTCTTGTTTTGATGGCAAATACATCACAGGCGACATTGATGAATATTATTTAAAAAATATTGAAACGCTTCGAGCTGACTCTAATAAATCTGATAAGCCGTCAAATGCAAGTACACAAATGGATTTAAATTTAATTAAAAATGAAGAGGAAGCTGCTTAATATTAAGGGTTTCTTGACGTATTTTTTTTATCGTGCATAATTCGAACTGCGCTGATTTGAGTGATAATTTATTTCTCAGCTTGCGGGCGCTTTAAAAATACAGCTAAAGCGAGGTCTGTCCCGTTTTAGCTTTTTGGTAAACGGGTTTTTTTATGCCCAAAAAAAGGTAACAGACTATGAATAACGATCCATGGAAATTTGATACACAAGCTATTCGAGCAGGCTCATTACAATCTGAGTTTGGTGAAAATTCTGAAGCTATCTTTTTAACTTCAAGCTATGTGTTTGATTCATCATCCCAGGCTGCAGCAAGATTTGCGGGGACTGAGCCTGGCAATATCTATTCTCGTTTTACAAATCCTACGGTCACAATGTTCCAGGATCGCCTTGCAGCACTCGAAGGTAGTGAAGCATGTGTGGCAACTTCAAGCGGTATGTCAGCTATTTTAGCAACGATCATGGGCCTATGTTCTGCAGGCGACCATATTGTGGCGTCAAGAAGTATCTTTGGTACAACTGTTCAACTGTTTAGTAATATTTTAAAGCGTTGGGGTTTAGAAGTGACTTTTGTGTCACTCACTAATCTTAATGAGTGGGAAGAAGCCATTCAAAAAAACACAAAACTTTTCTTTGTGGAGACTCCGTCTAATCCATTGACTGAAGTGACGGATATTAAAGCGCTTTCAAAAATTGCACATCATAAAGATATTAAATTGGTGGTCGATAATTGTTTTTGTTCGCCAGCACTTCAAAGACCTTTGTTATTTGGTGCCGATATTATTATTCATTCAGCCACCAAATATATTGATGGCCAAGGACGTTGTCTAGGTGGCGCAGTTTTGGCAGATAAAAAAACGATAGAGCCAATTTATCAATTCTTACGAACCGCAGGGCCTTCGATGAGTGCTTTCAATGCTTGGGTATTTTTAAAAGGCTTAGAAACATTATCTATTCGTATGGACGCGCACTCCAAGAGCGCTCTTCATTTGGCTTCATGGCTTGAATCCCAGCCTCAGGTAGATCGAGTTTACTATCCTGGATTGGCTTCCCATCCGCAGCATAAACTGGCTTTAACCCAGCAAAAAACCGGAGGAGCCATTGTATCTTTTGAGGTAAAAGGCAACCAAAAAGAGGCTTGGAGCTTAATTGATTCGACTCGGTTAATCTCTATTACAGCTAATTTAGGGGATGTTAAATCTACAATTACACATCCTGCAACAACCACTCATTCAAGAGTAAGCCTTGAAGAACGTCAAAAAGCCGGCATTAAGGATAACCTCGTTAGAATCGCTGTAGGCCTTGAGGATATAGAAGACCTAAAAGCCGATTTGTCTAGTCTTTCACGCTAAAAAATACCTTTAGCAGGGCAAGAATACAGCCCTGCTACATGCTAAAATTTGGGTAGTTTTCTACTTAAATTATCGATCTAAATCCTATGAATCAATTTGCCAAAGAAACCATCCCAATCAGCCTTGAAGATGAGATGAAACGCTCTTACCTCGATTACGCGATGAGCGTGATTGTCGGGAGAGCGCTTCCTGATGTAAGGGATGGGTTAAAGCCTGTTCATCGCCGTGTTCTTTTTGCGATGCATGAACTTAATAACGACTTTAATAAGCCTTATAAAAAATCAGCGCGTATTGTCGGTGATGTGATCGGTAAATACCATCCTCATGGCGACACAGCTGTATACGACACAATCGTTCGTATGGCACAAGATTTCAGCTTGCGATATATGTTAGTTGATGGTCAAGGTAACTTCGGTTCGGTAGATGGTGATAATGCTGCTGCTATGAGATATACGGAAATTCGTATGTCTAAAATTGCGCATGAGCTTTTAGAGGATATCGATAAAGAAACCGTTGATTTTGGCCCCAATTATGACGGCTCTGAGCAAGAACCGCTTATTATGCCAGCGCGCATTCCGAATCTTCTTATTAATGGAAGCTCCGGTATTGCTGTGGGTATGGCGACCAATATTCCACCCCATAATTTAAATGAAGTTGTCGATGCTTGTTTGCTGCTCCTCGAAAAACCTGAGTCATCAATTGATGCATTAATTAAGTTAATACCAGCACCAGACTTTCCAACAGCTGGAATTATTCATGGCACTTCAGGTGTTAAAGAAGGATATAGAACCGGACGCGGCCGCGTTGTCATGAGAGGTAGAACACACGTTGAAAAATTAGATAAAGGTAATCGTGAAGCACTCATTGTTGATGAGCTTCCATATCAAGTAAATAAAAAAACATTTATCGAGAAGATTGCTGAGCTCGTAAATGATAAAAAAATTGAAGGTATCTCAGATTTACGAGATGAGTCAGATAAATCAGGTATGCGTGTTGTGATTGAGTTAAAGCGTGGCGAAAATCCGGATGTCATTCTAAATAATCTTTATAAGCAAACACAACTTCAAGATAGTTTTGGTATGAACATGGTAGCGCTCATTGATGGCCAACCAAAACTTCTTAACTTAAAACAAATTCTTGATGCTTTTTTAAGACATCGTCGTGAAGTTATTACAAGAAGAACAGTATTTGAATTAAGAAAAGCACGGGAGCGTGGCCATATCTTGGAAGGTTTAGCAGTGGCATTAGCAAACGTCGACGAGATGATTAAGATTATTAAAGCAGCGCCGACACCACCAGATGCTAAAAAAGAATTGATGGCGCGCACATGGAAATCTTCTGTTGTAGAAGGAATGCTTAACGGCGCTGCAATGGAATTCTCGCGCCCTGAGGGCTTATCAAAAGAGTTTGGGTTGAGCGCATCAGGCTATAAGTTATCTGATGTTCAAGCTCAAGAAATTCTTCAATTAAGATTACAACGTTTAACAGGCTTAGAACAAGAAAAAATTGTTAATGAATATAAAGAAATTATGAATGTCATCACAGACCTTCTTGATATTTTAGCAACGCCTGCAAGAGTCACAGCAATTATTGCAGATGAACTTAAAGCTATCAAAGAACAATATGGCGATAAACGTCGAAGTGAAATCGTTGAGAATGCATTAGATTTATCAACCGAAGATTTAATTACTCCTGAAGATGTAGTGGTGACACTTTCGCATACAGGTTATATCAAATCACAAGCATTAGCTGAATATCGCGCGCAAAAACGTGGCGGAAGAGGTAAGCAAGCAGCAACGACAAAAGATGATGATTTCATCGACAAAATGTTTGTGGCAAATACACACGACAACATTTTATGCTTCTCAAGTCGCGGACAAGTCTACTGGCTAAAAGCATATGAAGTGCCGCAAGGAAGTCGCACAAGCCGTGGTAAACCTATTGTGAATTTATTCCCTCTGCAAGAAGGGGAAAAAATTAATGCGATTTTGCCCATTAAAGAATTTGATGATAAGCATTATATTTTCATGGCAACGGCTTTAGGTACAGTTAAAAAGACCCCGCTTACGGATTTCTCAAACCCGCGTAAGTCAGGCATTATCGCGATCAATCTTGATGACAATGACTTCTTAATTGGCGCTGAAATTACGGATGGCTCCAACGATATTGTTTTGGTTTCAAATGGTGGTAAGGCCGTTTGGTTTGATGAAGAAGACGTAAGAAGTATGGGTCGAAATACACGGGGTGTTCGTGGAATGAAATTGCAAGAAGACCAACAAGTGCTATCACTCCTAATTGCAAGTGATGATCAACAATCTATGCTTGTAGCTACTGAAAATGGGTATGGAAAACGAACTGTTCTATCTGACTTTAGACATTCAGGACGAGCTTCACAAGGCGTTAAAGCTATACAAGTGAGTGAACGTAATGGTCTTGTCGTTGCTGCAAAACTTGTGAGTGATGAAGATGAAATTATGTTAATTACAACAGGTGGTGTTCTTATTCGAACACGCGTCAGTGAAATTCGAGAGCTTGGTCGGGCAACGCAAGGTGTTACATTAATTAATTTAGGCGAAAACGAAAAATTATCAGGTCTCGAAAAGATCGTAGAAGCTGATGATGATTTAGAGGAATAGCTTTTTAATTCACCATGAAATGTACTTATAACTTTTCAGCAGGTCCGGCAGTACTTCCAAAATCAGTCATGCTTCGAGCGCAAGCTGAAATGCTCGATTGGCATGGCTCAGGTATGTCTGTCATGGAAATGTCGCATCGTGGTAAACATTACATGTCGATTATTGAAAAAGTAGAAAGTGATTTCCGATCTCTTTTTAATGTCCCTAAAAATTACAAAGTACTTTTTCTACAGGGTGGTGCGATCGCTCAAAACTCCATGGTGCCTTTAAATCTTCTTAATGGTAAAAAAGCGAATTATGTAGTGAGTGGGTATTGGTCTAAGCGCTCTTATCAAGACGCTTTACCTTTTGGTGATATGACGATTGCAGCTTCTTCCGAAGCTATTGGTTATGTAAAAGCACCTGATCCTAAAGACTGGAAAATTGACTCATCTGCAGCTTATGTTCATTTTTGTTCCAATGAAACGATACACGGTGTCGAATACTTTGATATGCCATCTATCAAAACGATTCCAGTTGTTGCCGATATGTCATCTCACATTCTTTCAAGACCGGTCGATATAAGTCAATTTGGGGTGATTTATGCTGGTGCACAAAAAAATATTGGACCTGCAGGTTTAACAATTGTTATTGTAAGAGATGATCTTTTAGATGTTGCTTCACCATTAACTCCCTCGGTATTTAATTGGAAAACACAAGTCGAAAATCAGTCTATGATTAATACACCGACGACTTATAGTATATATATGGCAGGCCTCGTATTTGAATGGCTTATTGAGCTTGGTGGTCTAGAAGTTATTGAGAAACAAAATATTAAAAAAGCTGAATTGTTATATGGCTATATTGATTCAACAGACTTTTACTCTAATCCGATTGATATCAAAAATCGTTCTCGTATGAATGTGCCTTTTAGAATTCAAAATGAAGATTTACATACATCTTTTGTAACAGGCGCTGAAATTTTAGGTATGATCGGCTTAAAGGGGCATCGCCTTGTAGGCGGTATAAGGGCTTCAATCTACAATGCTATGCCTATTGAAGGCATTCAAGCTTTAGTTGATTACATGAAGGATTTTGAAAAATCACATTAATCTTATGACAGACGAATTAAAAAAATTAAGAGACGCCATCGACAAAATCGATAATGAACTTTTAGATCTTATTTCTAAAAGAGCTTCATTAGCGTCAAATATCGGAAGTCTAAAAACCGATGGTGTGATTTATCGTCCTGAACGAGAAGCTCAGGTCTTACGTCGTTTGGTTGAACAAAACCAGGGACCGCTTTCAAATGAAAGTATTGAAAGTATCTATAAGAGCATCATGTCTAATTGTAGGGCGCTTGAAAAACAAATTTCCGTTGCATTTTTAGGGCCGCTCGGAACATTCAGCGAAGAAGCTTCTATGAAACAATTCGGTGAATCGATTGTCTCTATGCAAACATCGAGCATCGATGAAGTATTTCATCTTGTGGAATCACATAAAGCGCACTATGGTGTAGTGCCTGTAGAAAATTCCACAGAAGGTGCGATTAATCGGACGCTTGATTTACTTCTCACATCAAATGCTTTGATATGTGCTGAGATTATTTTGCCTGTGCATCATAATTTAATAAGCAATGAAAAAAATTTATCGAGCATTAAAAAAATATATTCTCATGCTCAATCATTATCGCAATGTCATCAATGGTTGCTTAATCATGCTCCGGGCATTGAATTACAATCCGTTTCTAGCAATGCTGAAGCTGCCAAGATAGCATCTAAAGAAAAGGGTACCGCTGCTATTGCTAGCATTCGTGCTGCAGGTTTATTCAACACTCCTGTATTAAATGAAAATATCGAAGATGATCCAAAAAACTCAACGCGATTCCTAGTAATTTCTAATCACGAAGTTAAGCCTTCTGGATTAGATAAAACATCCATTATTGTTGCCGCAAAAAATCAGCCTGGTGCTATTGCATCGATGATTGAACCTTTTGCAAAGAATAAAGTAAGCATGACTAAACTTGAATCTCGCCCATCTAAAACTGGCTTATGGGAATATGTTTTTTTTATTGATGTGGAAGGGCATATGACAGACACAAAAGTCGCGCTATCACTCAAAGAAATCGAATCTAAAGCTTCATTCTTAAAAGTCTTAGGATCCTATCCGCAATCTAATTTGACTTAATGGATTTATGCGCTAGCATGCCACTTAAGACTTTTTTTAATATTTGATTATGTCTATTCAATCTCTCATTCCAAAGTATATTTGTGATATTGCCCCTTATCAAGGTGGCAAACCTATCTCTGAACTTGCTCGGGAATACAACTTAGAAGAATCATTCATTGTGAAGTTAGCTTCCAATGAAAATCCTTTGGGTATGAGTCCAAAAGCGCGTGAAGTGATTTTAAAATCTATTGATGAGATTTATCGCTATCCTGATGGTAATGCATTTAAATTAAAAAACGCTGTTAGTCATAAGTTTAATTTAAATCCCGATGGTTTAATTTTTGGAAATGGATCAAACGATATTCTAGAGTTAACTGCACGCACATTTTTAAAAGTGGGCGATGAAGTTATTTTTTCACAACATGCTTTTGCTGTTTATAGTCTTGTAACTCAAGCTATGGGGGCTATAGGTGTTAAGGTCCCGGCTTATAATTTCTCGCATGATCTTTCAAAAATGTTCGATGCGATCACTTCAAAAACGAAGATGATTTTTATTGCGAACCCTAATAATCCCACTGGAACACTTATTCTTAAAAATGAACTTAAAGCTTTTTTAGGTAAAATTCCTCAGCATATTATTGTAGTTTTAGACGAAGCTTACGATGAGTATCTAGACAGTGATAATAAATCAGTAAGCTTTACATGGCTTAATGAATTTCCAAATTTAATTATCTCAAGAACTTTTTCAAAAGCTTATGGTTTGGCGGGATTGAGAGTGGGTTTCGGGGCATCCAACCCTGAAATTATTCAATTTATGAATCGAGTAAGACAGCCTTTTAATGTCAATAATTTGGCGCAAGACGCTGCGGTTGCAGCATTATTGGACGATGCATTTGTCACTGAGAGTAAAATACTGAATAATAATGGAAAAAAACAATTAGAATCAGCTTTTCAAAAATTGCATTTAAGCTTTATTCCTACTTTTGGAAACTTTATAAGTTTCAAGGTAGACAAAGCTTCTCAAGTTTTCGAGGCTTTATTAAAAGCGGGTATTATTATCCGGCCTGTGGCTAATTATGAGATGCCTGATTATTTACGTGTCAGCATTGGTCTTAAAGAAGAAAATGAAAGATTTATTCAGGCATTAGAAACGATTATTTAAATAGGATTTAGCATGATTATTGTAATGAGCAATGCTGCGACCGAAGAGCAAATTGAGTCGGTCATTAAGCGCATAGAAGAAAAAGGCCTAGAAGCCAATGTTTCTCGAGGCACTGAGAGAACAGTAATTGGTGCAATTGGAGATGAGCGTAGCCTAGATCCAGAACTTTTAGAGTCTCTTCCGGGCGTTGAGCAGGCGCTTCATATTGTAAAGCCTTATAAAATTGTTGCACGTGAATGGCACAAAGAAGATACCGTGATTGATATAAAAGGTAATCTTATGGGCGGCAAACAAATCCAAATTATTTCAGGCCCGTGTTCAGTTGAGACGCCAGAGCAAATGGAAAAATCTGCAAAGGCTGTAAAAGCCGCGGGTGTAAGGCTTATGCGCGGCGGTGCATTCAAGCCTCGCACAAGTCCTTATACGTTCCAAGGTACAGGTGTTGAAGGACTAGAAATGTTTAGAAAAGCTGCAGACAAAGAAGGCTTGCCTATTGTTACTGAACTTATGGATGCAAGACAACTTGATACCTTTATGAAATATAAAGTAGATGTGATTCAAATTGGTACTCGCAGTATGCAAAATTTTGAGCTTCTAAAAGAAGTGGGTAAAGTTAATGTGCCAGTGATTTTAAAGCGTGGGATGTCAGCAACGATTTCAGAATGGCTAATGGCTGCAGAATATATTGCAGCAGGCGGCAATCATAATATTATTTTCTGCGAGCGTGGTATTCGAACCTTTGAGACATACTATAGAAATGTATTGGATGTCACTGCGATTCCAGTGTTAAAAAAAGAAACACATCTTCCTGTGATCGTAGATCCGTCTCATGCCGGAGGTAAAGCATGGATGGTGGCAGCTTTATCTAGAGCAGCTATTGCCGCAGGGGCTGATGGTCTTTTAGTTGAGATGCATCCTAACCCATGCGAAGCATGGTGCGATGCAGATCAAGCGATCAATCCTCAAGAACTTATTACGCTCATGGGAGAGCTAAGGGGTATTGCAAAGGTGATTGGCCGCGAAATTCTTTAAAGAACTCATGGATTTCATGAGTTCTCTTTAGCAAATTTCCACTATGAGATTAGGTGTTTTTACCTCAGTATCATCCCATATTAAACATTAGTCTCATCGACAGGATTTTATGCATATACATGTATTAGGTGCAGGTGCAGGTGGTGGATTTCCCCAGTGGAATTGTAATTGCCAAAATTGTGATGGTCTCAGAAAGGGAACCATCAAAGCTACAAAACGCACACAATCATCCATATGCGTAAGTTCTGATGGTATCCATTGGGTGCTTTTTAATACATCGCCTGATGTGTTACAACAAATTCAAGACTTTCCTCCTCTGCAACCGGGTCGAGCTATTCGTGATAGTGGTATTTCAGCCATTGTGCTTATTGATGCTCAAATCGATCACACCACAGGTTTATTGATGCTTCGCGAAGGCACACAAAAACGTGAGCTGTATTGTACGGATATGGTGTATCAAGACCTCACTACAGGTAATCCGCTTTTAAATATTTTGGATCATTACTGTGGTATCAATCATCATGAAATTACAACCGATGGAAAAACTTCATTTGAAATACCTAAGATAGAAAATCTTACATTTACTGCAGTTGCACTAAAGAGTGCAGCACCACCTTATTCCCCGCATCGAAATAATCCGCATCCGGGTGACACGATTGGCATGCTGATCGAAGATAAAAAAACACAAAAGCGATTATTTTACGCGCCAGGCTTAGGCGAAATTGAACCACATTTACCACCTTTATTTGAAAAAGCAGATTGCATTATGGTGGATGGTACTTTTTGGACGAATACAGAAATGATCGATATGGGTTTAATGACTAAGAAGGCCCGGGATATTGGCCATAATCCTCAGTCAGGTGAGGGTGGAATGATTGAAGTATTAGATCGTTATCCTCGCGCTAAGAAAGTACTTATACATATTAATAATACAAACCCAATTTTGCGAGAAGACTCAAAAGAACGTGCCATCTTAATACAACATGGTATTGAAGTTGCTTATGATGGTATGGATATTGTTTTATAAAAGGAATCGTTAGATATGGATAAAATTTGGACAAGGTCAGAATTTGAAGAAAAGCTTCGTGAAAAGGGTCGTGGTTATCATATCTATCATCCTTTCCACGTGATGATGTATGAAGGAAAGCTCACCAAAGAACAACTCCAGAGCTGGGTACTAAATCGTTTTTATTATCAAATTGGTATTCCACAAAAAGACGCAGCGATTCTGTCTAACTGCCCTGATAAAGAAGTAAGAAAGCAATGGATTGTAAGAATTACAGATCATGATGGTGTTGATGGTGCCGAAGGTGGCATTGAGGCTTGGGTAAAATTAGGCGAAGCGGTTGGCTTAACTCGAGAAGATGTGACATCTTTAAAGCATGTGAGTCCAGGAGTTCGTTTCGCAGTCGATGCATATATTAACTTTGCAAGACAAAGACCATGGCAAGAATCAGTATGCTCATCACTCACAGAATTATTCGCACCACATATTCATCAGCAACGTATTAGTTCATGGCCAGAAGTATATCCTTGGATTAAAGAATCAGGCCTTTCTTATTTTAAAAAACGTTTAACAGAAGCAAGACGTGATGTAGAGCAAGGCTTATCTGTGACACTTGATTATTTTAGTCAGTCACGTGCGATGCAAGAGCGTGCATTAGATATTCTTCAATTTAAACTTGATGTGTTATGGGTAATTGCAGACTCCATCATGCTCGCATCTTCTAATATTAAAGTCGAAGATCGCGATTACTTAAGACAACCTAGATACTAAAATGACGATTGAGCAAAAAGATATATACAAGATTGCAGCCCATCATCGATTCCAATGGGAAGAAGCACAACAATCTCATGTCATTTTATTTCCTGAAGGTATGGTGAAATTAAATGGTAGTGCAGGTGAGGTTTTAAGTTTGGTTGATGGAAAAAACTCTATCGATCAAATAATCGCTTCTTTAAAAATAAAATTTAAAGATGTGGAAGGTATTGAAAAAGATATTCTATCAATGATCCAATTCGCTTTAGATAAAGCATGGATTGAGAAAGCTAATTAAGGGGCAATAAGATGGCAACACAAAACAATGGTGTAGCAGCATCCGTCACACATACCCAGCCGTTATGGTTATTGGCTGAAATTACTTATCGATGCCCGCTTCATTGTGCATTTTGTTATAACCCTACTGACTACGACAAACACACGCAAAACGAATTGTCGACTGAGCAATGGATCAATGTCTTACGCGACGCAAGAAAATTAGGCGCACTTCAATTAGGTATCTCAGGAGGAGAGCCACTGCTTCGTGATGATATTGAAGAAATCGTAGTTGAGGCAAAAAAATTAGGTTATTACAGCAATCTGATTACTTCGGGTGTTGGCTTAACTGAAAAAAGAATTCAAGCATTTAAAGAAGGTGGATTAGATCATATTCAGCTTTCAATGCATGACATCACTGAAGAAATTAATAATTTCATTACCAATACAAAAACTTTTGAATTAAAGAAAAAAGTAGCAGCCATGATTAAAAGCCATGGTTATCCGATGGTACTTAATGTTGTCATTCATCGCTATAACATTGGACATATCAAAGAAATATTAGATATGGCTGAAGCGCTAGGCGCTGATTATGTAGAACTGGCTAATACACAATATTATGGATGGTCGCTTGTTAATCGAAATCAATTAATGCCTACAAAAGAGCAAATTGATTATGCAGAAAAAGTGACTAATGAATTTAGAGAAAAAATTGGTAACAAAATGAAAGTATTTTTTGTTGTGCCTGATTATTTCTCAGATCGCCCTAAGAAATGTATGAATGGTTGGGGCGAAGTCTTTATGATCGTGACTGCTAATGGTGATGTCCTTCCTTGCCATTCAGCGCGTGTATTACCTAATATTGAATTTCCAAATGTGCGTGATAAAGGACTTATGTGGGCTTGGCAAGATTCGCCGGCATTTAATCGATATCGTGGCGACAGTTGGATGAAAGAGCCTTGCAGAACTTGCCCTGAAAAAGAAAAAGATTTAGGTGGCTGTCGATGCCAAGCTTTCCTTTTGTCAGGTGATGCAGAAAGTGCCGACCCAGTATGCGGCATGTCTCCTCATCATCATCTAATCGAAAAAGCGATTGAAGATGCTCAAAACCCAGTTCTTCAAGCACAACCTATTCTTTTTAGAAATGATAAAAATTCTAAAAAGATTATTTCAGGTGAAGCTAAAGAACTTGTTAAAGACTTCCACGCCACACCCTAAGTTTTTAGCTTCATCTTTCCTTTATAATCTAAAACTATGATTTCATCTCATATGATGCGTGTCTTTGTTTTGGCGAGTTTGGCTGCATTAGCGCCTTTTGCTATTGATACTTATTTACCAGCGTTTCATGTCATGACAAATGATTTAGAAACAACACCGCATGCTATTCAGCAAAGCCTTACTTTTTATTTATTCCCTTATGCATTAATGACTTTATTTCATGGTGCTATTTCTGATGCCATAGGTCGAATTGATACCATTAAAATAGGTTTAGGAATTTTTATTTTAGGCTCTCTTTGTTCTGCCTTCGCGAATAACGTTGAGATATTATGGCTAGGTCGGATTTTACAAGGCTTAGGTGGTGGAGCAGGAAATGTCGTTGCGCGTGCTATGGTGCGCGATTTATTCCAAGGCCCTGAAGCCCAGCGTGTCATGGCGACTATACAAATGTTATTCGGTATTGCACCCGCTGTTGCTCCAATGATTGGTGGCCTTTTATTAGGAATTCATTGGCATAGTATTTTTGTATTTTTAGCGCTTTATGCATCCGTTTCTTTAATTGCTGCTATGAAATTTTTACCCGAAACCATGCCGCAATCAAAACGCGTTTCTTTCTCTTTATCTGCAGTAACGCATCGATATAAAACAATTTTTTCAGATAAAGACTTTTTGTTACTCATCATTGCTTTAGGTGCAAATTTCTCAGGATTCTTTCTGTATGTTTTATCAAGTCCGATATTTATTGTGGACCACTTAGGTCTTAATTCAACTCAATTTGGTTACCTTTTTATACCCACTGTATCAGGAATGATTTTTGGTTCCTATTTATCAAAAAAAGCTGCCGGAAATTTATCGCACAAAAAAACTATTCAAATTGCTTACGTATGGATGGGTTTAGTAACGTCTCTTAACGTTCTTTTTTGTGCTTTTTTCGAGACAAATTTGTTTATTAATATTGGATTTGTGGCTCTTTATAATATCGGCATGTCTTTGGCTATGCCTGTTTTATCAATTGCAGCACTTGATCGTTTTGAAAAAATTCGTGGGACAGCCTCATCAGGACAAGCTTTTGTTCAAATGTTACTTTCCACAGTATCAGCAGGTTTGATAGTTCCTTTTCTTTGGTTTTCACCATTTGGCCTATCTTTAGGGATGTTGGGATACTTTATCTTTAGTATCCTTGTGATATCTAAAACAAAATCAATAGTGAATTAGCAGGGGTAGATAATATATTCAAAGAAAAATATGCGGGAAACTTCAGGGAGAATAATTTTGCTGCATTTGAAACTGGAGAGCCTAGGAACTATTCTGTTGGTTTAACTTTTAGCTTCAACTTCAAATAAGATTAATTATTTTTCTAACAAATCTCTTTTATTAGGTTTGCCATTAAAGGAGTCTGCATCAGGAAGCGGACCTTTTCTAGAGGAGATCACTGGCCAGACTTTAGACATCTCGGCATTGATTTGAATAAAATCTTGCTGATCTGCAGGAACATCATCCTCTGCGAAAATTGCTTCCGCAGGACACTCTGCTACACATAAAGTGCAGTCAATACATTCATCAGGATTGATTGCTAAGAAATTAGGACCTTCAACAAAACAGTCGACTGGGCATACGTCTACACAGTCAGTATATTTACATTTAATACAATTTTCAGTTACTACGTAAGTCATATCAGTCCTTTTATTTCTTCAATATAGTTATTTTAATCTATTTTTTTTCTTGATCCAATCATTATGAAATCATGCCGGCACCTACCGTATGGTAAGTCGACTCATCAATAATGATAAATGCACCTGTAGATCTATTGTTTTGGTAGGAATCCGCCATAATTGGTTGTGCTAACTTAAATGTGACTTGAGCTATATCATTCATACTTAAATTGCCAATCGACTCATGCGCAAGTGTTTCAATATTCACCTTGAAGTCTATTTTATCCAATTTAGCTTTTGATTCTCGAGAGGTATGACGAATTAAATAAGTTCGTGATGATGCCATAGGTGTTTCTGATAGCCAACACACCATCGCATTAATATTTTTTGTAGGCTCTATAGCATCATTTGATTTAATGATCATGTCACCCCGCGAAATATCAATCTCATCTTCTAGAAGGATGGTGATGGATTGTTCTGAGATAGCTTTTTGAAGTTGTGAGTCACCTAATTGAATTGATTTAACTTTTGATTTGTATTGAGAGGGTAGTACTGTAATTTCTTCGCCTAAAGAAATAGAACCTGATTCAACTCGACCCATAAATCCTCTAAAGTCATGGAGGTCATGATTATCGGAAGCATAAGGACGGCAAACAAACTGAACTGGGAATCTAAAGTTCTTATCTTTGCCTGCATAATCTGCAGTTGTTTTCTCTAAGATATCAAGTAGCGTAGGGCCTTGATACCAATTCATAGATTCACCTCTATCTACAATCATGTCTCCATTTAAGGCTGACATTGGCACAAATTCAATGGTACGATTTTCTGATAGTTTAATTTCTTTCGCAAACGCTTTATAACTTTCACAAATAGCTTTGTACTTACTTTCATCGTAATCGACTAAGTCCATTTTATTAATTGCGACGACGATATGAGGGATACCAACAAGTTTTGCTAAAAAGGAATGGCGTCTTGTTTGTGTGAGTACACCCTTTCTAGCATCAATGAGGATAATCGCTAAATGAGCGGTTGAAGCCGCAGTTACCATATTGCGAGTATATTGTTCGTGTCCTGGGGCGTCTGCAATAATATATTTACGGGTGCCCGTACTAAAGTATCTATAGGCAACATCAATCGTAATGCCTTGTTCACGTTCAGCCTGAAGACCATCAGTAATTAAAGATAGATCGACAGCTGTCATACCTCTTTTTTTAGATGTCTTTTCAATTTGAGTGAGTGTGTCGGTCAGAATTGTTTTGGTATCAAAAAGAAGACGGCCAATAAGCGTACTCTTTCCGTCATCAACACTGCCACATGTCATAAAACGTAATAAACTATCTTGAATATTTGCTTGTGACATTTTAGAAATAACCTTCTTTTTTGCGCTGTTCCATGGAGGCATCTGATGTTTGATCATCAAGCCTTGTTGCACCACGTTCCGTGATAGTCGTACTTGCAGTTTCGATAATAATTTTTTCAACACTGTCGGCCACACTTTCAACAGGTGCTGTGCAAGTAATATCGCCTACTGTTCTATAGCGAACCATGATTTCTTCAACGATTTCATTATCTTTTTTAGGTGTGAGAGAGGTAATAGGAACAATGGCACCTCCGCGCCTGACAATTTCCCGCTTATGTGCAAAATAGATGCTTGGTAAACCTAACTTTTCACGTTCGATATATTGCCATACGTCCATCTCAGTCCAATTTGAAATAGGGAAGGCGCGAATATTTTCACCCTTATGTACTTTAGCGTTATAGAGATTCCATAATTCAGGTCTTTGATTTTTTGGATCCCACTGACCAAATTCGTCTCTAAAACTCATAATACGTTCTTTAGCACGTGCTTTTTCCTCATCACGTCTTGCACCACCAATACAACAATCAAATTCAAATTCAGCAATAGCCTCTAGAAGTGTCACTGACTGATGTTTATTGCGAGGTTCATCTGGAGTTTTTAGAACAACCGTGCCGCGCTTCATGGAATCTTCAACAGATCTTACAATTAATCTTTCATTTAATTCTTGAGCACGAAGGTCTCTAAATTGAATTACTTCCTCATAGTTATGACCTGTATCAATATGAAGAAGAGGAAAAGGAAAGCGTCCGGGTCTGAATGCCTTTTCAGCTAGTCTTAATAAACAAAGAGAATCTTTTCCACCTGAGAAAAGCAAAACTGGATTGCTGCACTGGCCAGCGACTTCTCGTAAGATATGAATAGCTTCAGATTCAAGCCAATCGAGGTGTGTTAAATTTGAAAGTGTTGTCATATTATTTTACGTGAAGTCCGCATTCTTTATTTTGAGGATCTTCCCACCACCAACGCCCAGCTCTGACATCTTCTCCTGCAGAAATTGCACGTGTGCATGGCGCACAGCCGATGCTTGGATAAAATTGATCGTGAAGTGCGTTATAAGGCACATCATGTATTTTAATGTAAGCCCAAATTTCGACTTCACTCCATGAACTTAAAGGGTTTAATTTTTGTGATTGATGAGCTTCGTCAAATTCTTCTTCTTTCAAAGCTAATCTTGTTTGTGATTGTTCTTGTCTCATGCCCGTGATCCAAGCTTTTTTATTTTTCAAGGCGCGATTTAAAGGCTCTACTTTTCGAATGGCGCAGCAAGATTTTCTTAAATCAAGAGAATTATAAAAAGCGTTGATGCCGTTTGTGTTGACGTAACTTTCAACATTTTCTTGATTTGGAAAATAGAGTTTAATTTTAAATTGATATTTATCTTCTACTTTTTGAATCAAATTATAAGTTTCAGAAGGGAGTCTTCCTGTATCAATTGAGAAGATTTCAACACTGAGTTTATACTTTTGAATAAGATCAACAAGTACCATATCTTCTGCACCTAAACTATTTGCAAAAGTAACAGACTTGTATTTTTCGATATTTTTTTGAATCAGCGAAATGACATTTTTTGATTTTTCATCGATTGTTTTAATAAGGACATCATTGATATTGATTTTATCAATATGTTTTTTGATGGGTTGAACGTTCATGAGCGCACCTTCCTTTTCCACACAGGTTCTTTTATATCGACAGCACCTTGATAGGGATCACTAAAAGATTGAAGTGCTTTTAAAGCTTCATGAACATCTTTGCCAGTTTTAATGAGATAACTATCAAATCCTGAGCGTTTTAAATAAAACAATTGATCTTGTAATACATCACCAAAGGCTCTGAGGGTATTTTTAAATTGATAACGCGTACGAAGCAAATTACCTAATGAAAATATACGGCCATCTTGAAAGCGCTCCACAAATATAGCAATGAGTGGAAATACATTAATATCTTTTTCTATAGATATAAGCGCGTCTAGAGTTTCATGAGTGGCTAACCATAATGCAATTTCATTATTTTTAAGTCGAGTTTGTAATACTTCGCGATTTTTTAAGTAAACACTGAGTGGCAAAATAATTTTGCCATTTTTAGGAATCACAGTTTCGTTAATTTGTAATTCTGAAGGTAATGATTCACCTGTTAATTTAAATAGCACCACTTTACCTGCTTGTTTTTTTATTTCTTCATGGCCACTCGGAAGAGCAACGAACGTCCATTCATCATCAATGATGCTTTGATTGAGTATGAGCTGTGAATTATGCATAGACATGTTCCTTAAATGGATTCACACCTAAGCGTCTTACCGTATCGATGAATCTTTCTTCAGGATTGCGATGTTTGATATAAACATCGATAAGTTTTTTCACAACACCTGGCATTTCTTCAGCAGCAAAAGAAGGGCCAATAACAGTGCCTAGACTTGCGTCATTACCTTGTTTGCCCCCAATAGTCACCTGATACCATTCAGAACCATCTTTATCAACACCTAAAACGCCAATATGGCCAATATGATGATGTCCACACGCGTTCATACAGCCTGAAATATTAAGTTCTAACTCTCCAATGTCATGGAGATAATCAAGATCATCAAAAGCTTCTTGAATCGATGTTGCAATAGGAATACTTTTTGCATTTGCGAGTGAACAAAAGTCACCACCTGGGCAACAGATGATATCTGTTAAAAGACCAATATTAGGCGTAGCTAATTGATGTTCTTTTGCTTTTTCCCATACATTGAAAATATCTTTTAATTTGACATCTGCTAAGATGAGATTTTGTTCATGTGATACACGAAGCTCTCTAAAGCTATACTGGTCTGCGAGATCCGCGACAATTCTCATTTGTGTTGATGTAGCGTCTCCTGGTGCTAGTCCATGCGGTTTAAGCGACAGAGTAATAGCACGATAGCCTTTTTGCTTATGCGGATGAACAGATCGTTTCACCCATGCTGCAAAAGCTTTATTGTTTTGAATAGCTTGATCAAAGACGTCATCTTGATCATTTAACTTTTCATAAGGCATATTGGTAAAAAATTTAGCAACACGTTTCAATTCATTTTCGTTAATCGTATTAGGTGAATTTTTTAAATGACTCCATTCAGCCTCAACTTGTTTTTTAAATTCCTCAATACCTAAAGCCTTTACTAAAATTTTAATACGCGCTTTATAGATGTTGTCACGGCGACCATGAAGGTTATAGACGCGAATGATCGCTTCGCAATAAGTAAGGGCATGTTCCCATTCAAGATGTTCACGAATAATAGATCCAAGAATGGGTGTTCTTCCTAATCCACCACCCACCCAAACGCGAATGGCCATCTTTTGTTCTTGGTCATAATAAAACTCAAGACCAATATCATGGGCTTGAACTATTGCACGGTCTTGTTGGCTCCCTGAAACTGCAATTTTAAATTTACGAGGTAAGAGTGAAAATTCAGGATGAAAAGTACTCCATTGTCTTAGGATCTCAGCGATGGCTCTTGGATCAATAATTTCATCAGGGGCTACACCTGCAAATTGGTCGGTCGTAATGTTACGAATACAATTTCCAGAAGTTTGAATAGCGTGCATTTCAACTTTAGAGAGTTCTTCTAAGATATCGGGTGTCTCTTCTAACTTAGGCCAATTAAGTTGTAGATTTTGTCTCGTACTAAAGTGACCGTATCCACGATCAAATCGATCTGTAATATCAGCTAATTTCCTTAATTGTTTTGAAGATAAAAGACCGTAAGGAACCGCAATGCGAAGCATAGGTGCATGACGTTGAATATAAAGACCGTTTTGTAAGCGAAGTGGCCTAAATTCATCGTCGGTGAGTTTGCCGCTTAAATAACGTAACGTTTGATCACGAAATTGTGCAACACGCTCATTGACAATGGTTTGATCGATATTATCGTACTGATACATAAATTCTTTTATTAACGCTTAATGAAAAATAAGTTTTTGGCCGACATAAATTAAGATTAAAGCCAAAACATAACGAACGGATTGTTCGCTGACTTTAGAGCTTAAATGACTGCCAATATAGATACCTGGAATGGAGCCAATTAAAAGCACACTTAAGAGAGAATAATCAACAGTACCTAAGCTTGCATGACCAAGACCTGCAACAAGCGTCAATGGTACCGCATGCGCGATATCGGTTCCAACAATTTTTGTGATACCTATCCTAGGATAGATAAGAAGCAAAGCAGTAACACCAAGCGCTCCGGCACCCACCGAAGTCAATGTCACTAATCCACCTAAAATAAGGCCAAGAGAGATTGTAACAATTGCAATTGATGTATCTGATTTAAAGAGCTCAATTTTGGATTTTTTAATTAAAAATGGCCTAAAGATTACAGCAATCGAAGTAAGCAATAATGCAATACCGAGATAGAATTTAATGATATCAACCGCGCCTGTGGACGCTACATCAATCTGCCTTAAATAATAAGTCGTAAAAATAGAAGCAGGGATACTCCCAATCATGAGCCTTTTTACAATTTTCCAGTCGATATTACCTAATTTTCCGTGTGCAAAAATACCTACAGATTTGGTGATTGAGGCGTAGAGTAGGTCGGTACCTACTGCAAGTGCTGGTTTGATATGAAAAAATAAGACAAGAATTGGGGTCATGAGGGAGCCACCGCCTACACCAGTTAAGCCCACAAGAAGACCTACTAAAAACCCAGAAAATATAAAACCAATATCCATACAACCCTATAAAAATTTAACTTTTTAATGCTAAAGTGGACGTCAATATAGCAAATTTTGATATTATAAATTAATAATATAATATTCTATCATTATACCTTTTGGTTATATTGGAATAAGACATGAAACTCCAGCAATTACGTTGTATCCATGAGGTGGTCAAAAATGGCTTTAGTATTTCTAAAGCTGCTGAAGCCCTGCATACTTCTCAGCCAGGCGTTAGTAAACAAATCCAATTATTAGAAGAGGAAGTAGGTCTTCATATTTTTTTAAGGCATGGTAAACGTCTTGTAGGTCTTACTGAGCCGGGCCAACATGTTTATAAACGGATCAGTGAAGTGATACGTGAAATTAAAAGTATTAAGCAAGTCAGTGATGAATTTAGTCACTCAAATGCCGGTGAATTAACGATTGCAACGACCCACACTCAAGCACGTTACAAATTACCGAGTGTAGTCCAAGCCTTTATGACGAAATATCCAGAAGTAAAGCTTAATATTCATCAAGGAAATCCAACACAAGTTACCGATCAAGTGGTGAAAGGTGAAGCTGATATAGGGATCGCTACTGAATCAATAAGCCAAAATGAAAAGTTATTTTGTATACCATGTTACACATGGAATCGTTGTTTGGTCATGCCAGCAAAGCATCCTTTAGCCAAAGAAAAATCTATATCACTTGCTAAGCTTTCTACTTATCCTATTATCACTTATGACTATGCATTTACTGGAAGTACAATTGTGTCAAAAGTTTTTCATGATGCAGGCCTTACACCTAATATTGTCTTAACTGCTATTGATGCCGATGTGATTAAAACTTATGTGAATTTAGGCCTGGGTATTGGCCTCATTGCGCAAATGGCTTACGACCCTAAAAGAGATCATGGACTTGTAAATATTGATGTGAGTCATTTATTTCCTACAAGTACAACTTATCTTGGTATCAGTCGCGATGTATTTTTAAGAGGTTTTATGTATGACTTTATTGAAATCTTTACACCGCAATTTACAAAACAAACCATCAAGAAAATGATGTTAGAACAAGATGATATTTAACTATTAAAAGTAACATGAAATCTGACTTAGACATTAATCAAGCGGCACAATTAAAACCGATAGATGAGATTGTTAAATCACTTCATATCAAAAGGGATCATTTGGATTTCTATGGCGCCTATCAAGCTAAATTAAAAGCTTCTTTTACTAATCAACTTAAAGAAAATAAAGCATCTAAATTAATTTTAGTGACAGCGATGAGTCCAACGCCTGCAGGTGAGGGTAAAACAACAACCACGATTGGATTAGCTGATGCACTTTTTTCAATAGGCAAAAAATCAGCAGTATGTATTCGTGAGCCTTCTTTAGGGCCCGTCTTTGGTATGAAGGGTGGTGCAACAGGAGGGGGCTATGCACAAGTGGCACCTATGGATAAGATTAATTTACATTTCACAGGTGATTTTCATGCGATCACATCGGCCAATAATCTTTTAGCTGCATTAATTGACAATCACATTCATCACGGAAATGAATTAAATATCGATATTGATCAGATTTCATTTAGACGATGTCTTGATATGAATGATCGTGCTTTACGCAATATTGAATTAAAGCTTGACCATCATCATCGAAATACAGGTTTTGATATTACTGTAGCAAGTGAGGTTATGGCGATTTTTTGTTTGGCAGAATCATTAGATGATCTTCAATATCGCTTAGGTGAGATCGAAGTCGCAAAAAGAAAAGATACAACATCTGTTTACGCTAAAGATTTAAAAGCAGAAGGGGCTATGACAGCATTATTAAAAGATGCATTTCAACCTAATGTTGTTCAAACATTAAATAAAACACCAGCTTTCATTCACGGTGGGCCATTTGCTAATATTGCGCATGGATGTAATTCAGTAGTGGCCACAAAAACAGCATTAAAGTTAGCTGATTATGTCGTCACAGAAGCTGGGTTTGGCGCAGATTTAGGCGCCGAAAAATTCATCGATATTAAATGTAGGCAATCAGGTATTAAGCCCGACATTATTGTTTTAGTGGCTACCATTCGTGCACTTAAATTTCATGGCGGTCTTAGCGTCTCTGAATTAAATCAAGAAAATTTAAAAGCGCTTGCGCATGGATTTGATAATTTAAAACGACATATCGAGAATTGCTCCCAAGAGTTTGGATTGGATGTTGTTGTTGCTATTAATCGTTTTAATTCTGATACAGAGAATGAAATGATTTGGCTTCAAGAGAGTATTGCACATATGGGATTTAAATCTGTTCTTTGTTCCCATTGGGCAGATGGGTCAAAAGGCGCAGAAAATTTAGCCAAAGTGGTATTAGATCAATTAGCAAAACCTAAATCATTTAAATTTTTATATGAAGATCATTTAAGTTTAAAAGAAAAAATTACGAGAATTGCTCTTAAGATATATCGTGCAAAAGACGTTGATTTTTCAGACAGTGCTTTACATAAACTTGAATCACTTGAAAAGAATTATGCCCATTTACCAGTTTGCATTGCTAAAACACCTTATTCATTCTCAAGTGATCCCAATGCTCACGGCGCATCTAGGAATCATACGCTTATGATCAGAGAATTAAGATTAGCAAGGGGCGCTGGTTTTGTAGTAGCTATCTGTGGTGACTTGATGACAATGCCAGGATTACCTAAGATTCCTGCAAGTGAAAACATACGATTAACTTCTGAGGGTCTTTTAGAAGGATTAAATTGAGAGGATGAATTGTTTTAAGAGTATTTCAATACAAGAACAAACGATTCAAAAATCTAGATTCATTGGATATACATTCACAGGGGAAACAAAGCAGGATATATTGCGCCAATTGCAATTAATTGCAAAAGAACACCCGCACGCAAGCCATCTAGCTTATGCCTATCAACTTAAATCGGAACACGGATTTGAACCTTATTATTCAGACGCGGGTGAGCCTTCAGGCAGTGCGGGAAAACCATTATTGCAATTGATCGATGCGCATCAAATCGTAGGCGGAGGCATTGGTGTCATTCGATATTATGGCGGCATAAATTTAGGCACTGGAGGCCTTACAAGGGCTTATGGAGGCACTGGAAAACTTGCTTTATCGCATTCCGTGATAGCACCTTACATTGAATATATTAAATTAAAATTAATTATTAATTACAATGAGTTAGATAACTATATTCATGTTATAGATTCAATAAACGGTAGTATTTTAGATAAAGTTTTTGATGAAAAAATCAGTCTTTCAATTAAGCTTCCTAAAGTAAATCTTGAAAAATTAAAAGCGCGTTTCCCCATGACCGAAATCAATCATTCGCTATAATCAATCTATGCTTAATTTCATTTTTATTCTTCTTATTATCTTGTGTGGTTTAGCTGCTTATTTATTATGGCGCTTTCAAACTCAATCTCCTGAAAAATTGATGTTAAAAGCACTTGAAGAAAAACATATCAAAATGATCGAAAGTTTAAATGATAGTTTAAATAAGTTAACGGATCGTCTAAATCTAACGCTCGCAGAGCAAGGGAAGATACAAGGCGAAATTGTTCGCGACACCATGGATAGTGCGACGAATCAATTAAAAAATCTACTTAATATGAGATTGCAGGATATTGATAGCAAGGTAAAAGAAAGTTTGGAAGAAGGATTCAAAAAAACAAACGATACATTTGATCGCGTCATGAAACAACTTTCAACTATTGATGAAGCACAGAAAAAAATAGATGGACTCACCACAAATATTGTGAGCTTTCAAGAATTATTAGGAGATAAAAAATCTAGAGGTGCATTTGGTGAGGTGCAGCTTGAAAGTCTTGTCCGTAACGCATTACCACCTGATGCATTTTCAATGCAGTACACCTTATCCAATGATAACCGAGTAGATTGCGTTTTATTTTTACCTGAACCCACAGGTAATGTTGCAATTGATTCTAAATTTCCATTGGAAAGTTTTAGAAAAATGATGGATTCTAGTTTGCCTCCTGATGAAATTAAAAATGCACAAAAACAATTTAAGCTAGATATTAAAAAACATATTCATGATATTGCGAGTAAATACATTATTGCTAATGAAACTTCCGATGGTGCAGTTATGTTTATTCCTGCTGAAGCGGTGTTCGCAGAAATTCATGCATACCACTATGATTTGATAGAAGAGGCGATGAGTCAAAGAGTGTGGATTGTCTCTCCTACAACGCTGATGGCTGTTCTCAATACAGCAAGAGCAGTATTAAAAGATGTTGAAACAAGGAAGCAAGTTCATATTATTAAAGCAGAGCTCGGTAGACTTGGAGAAGAATTTAACCGATTCGATGTGCGTATGAAGAAATTAGCTGACAATATCAGGCAAGCGCATGAGCATGCTCAAGACGTTCATGTGACAAGTCAAAAAATATCAAGACGATTTTTTCAGATTGAACGTGTTGAATTAAAAGATGACCCAAATGATTTACTAGAATTCGAAGAGGAAATTTATAAAAAACAAGAAGAGCAAAATAAAGATGAAAATTAAATTATTTTATTTTGCAAAAGTGAGAGAGATATTAGGTATTGATCGAGAAGAAATTGATGTTGAGGGTGATATTAAAACACTGGCTGAGTTGGTCGCTTTCTTAAAGTTGAGAGGTAGTAAATGGCAATCTATTTTCGAGATGCCTTCCTCATACAGAATGGCCGTCAATCAAGAGCTGGTAGAAGCGAACCATAGAATCAATACCAATGATGAGGTCGCTTTTTTTCCTCCTATTACAGGAGGGTGATGATGTCTGTTCACGTTCAAGAAAATTTATTTGATCTACAAAGCATTACTCAGCAACTAAAAAAACTTCATAATAGTGGTGCTTCAGTTACTTTTGAAGGTTATGTAAGAGATTTCGATACTGGACATGAACGATTAGATTTGCTCGAATTGGAGCATTATCCCGGTATGACGGAAAAAGCGTTATCAAGTATTGAATCTTTAGCCAAGCATCGATGGCATTTAGATGATATTTATATTGTGCATCGATATGGTAAATTAAAGATAGGCGAACCTATTGTGGGTGTTATTGTATTTGCAAAACATCGCAAAGAGGCTTTCGACGCCTGTCATTTTATTATCGATTTCTTAAAAACAGATGCTCCTTTTTGGAAAAAAGAGATTACCAATCAGCAATCATATTGGGTGGATGCTAAAAAAATAGATGATGAAGAAAAGAGTAAATGGAAATAATATTTATAATAAATACATATAGTTAAATATATAAATTAAGGTGAAATATTAAATAATAAATAGCGTATGAAAGCGATCTTCTACATATGAAAGTAATAAAAAAAGCAGTATTCCCAGTAGCCGGTTTGGGTACGCGTTTTCTACCAGCCACAAAAGCCAATCCAAAAGAGATGCTTCCTGTTGTTGATAAGCCTTTAATTCAATACGCAGTTGAAGAAGCGATGCAATCTGGTATCACAGAACTTATTTTTGTGACGGGGCGTAATAAAAGATCGATTGAAGATCATTTTGACAAAAATGTTGAGCTTGAAGCTAGCCTTTTGGCCTCCAACAAAAGTATTTTATTAGAGTTGATTCAATCCATTATTCCGTCGCATGTCAAATGTATTTACACAAGGCAATCTGAGCCCTTGGGTTTAGGCCATGCTGTTCTTCAGGCAAAAACAATCATTAATGATGAACCCTTTGCTGTGTTATTGGCTGATGATTTAACTGATGCCAAAACGCCAGTTTTAAAACAACTAATCAATCAAAACCAAAAAGAACAAGCATCCGTGATTGCCATTGAAAACATCGCAAAAGAAAAAACCATACAATACGGTATCGTTGATGTGAGCGGCCCCAAAGAAAATTTATATAAAATTAACTCTATCGTGGAAAAGCCTCAGCCAAAAGATGCGCCATCAACACTTGGTGTAATAGGTCGTTATGTATTTAATCCAGAAATTTTTGATTGTTTAGAAAAAATTAAGCCAGGAAAAGGTGGTGAGATTCAACTTACAGATGCTATTCAAATGCTGCTGAGTCAGCAATCAATCTTTGCTTATGAATTTGAAGGTAAGCGATATGATTGTGGAGATAAATTAGGCTTTATGAAGGCTAATATTGAATTTTCAAAAAGACATCCAGAAATCGGAAAAGAATTTATTGAATTTCTAAAATCAATATCATGATTCGATTTATTTATTGATGGATACGATCCAAACATTAATAAATCGATCTTCAGTGCTTTATTCTGAAGCTGAAATCAAAAATGCAATCAATCATATTGCTTATCAAGTCAATCAAAGCATTCATGCAAATGAGCTTTATGTATTGGTCGCCATGAATGGCGCTTTGATTTTTGCAGGACAGCTTTTACCTCAAATAAAAAAGAATATTCAATATCAATATATTCATGCAACACGATACGAAAACTCTCTCACGGGTGACTCAATTCGCTGGCTCGTTATGCCGCCAAAGGATATTGAGAATAGAACTGTGTTGATTCTTGATGATATCCTGGATGAGGGCATTACACTTAATGAAATGGTATCGCTTTGCCGCACAATGAATGCAAAAGAGATTTATACGGCTGTTCTTTTTGATAAAGAGCTCGAAAAAAACAAATCTCATTTATCAGATTTTACTGGTCTCAAAGTACCTAATCGGTTTGTATTTGGCTATGGATTGGATTGCAAAGGTTTAGGTCGAAATCTTCCGCATTTGTATGCTTTAAATTAAAAGCATCTTATGTTTACGTAATTTAATGTCACAATGTCACACCTATGAGCAAAAAAAATAAATCCATTCGCCATGAAGATCCTCAAAAAGAACGAGAGGCCATATTTTATGAAAAACCCTTGCCAAGTCGTGAATTGATTTTAAAGGTGATGGCTGATCAAGGTGTGCCTCTTTCAATTTTAAAACTCAATCAATTACTTGAAATTACTGATGATGAATCTGAAGCATTTTCTAAGCGTATTCGAGCCATGGAAAGACAAGGTCAGATTCTGCGAAATCGTAAAGATGATTTTTGTATTTCTGAAAAATTAAATCTTATCCCAGGCCGCGTGCAAGGCCATCCAGATGGATTTGGATTTCTAATCCCAGATCAAGGAGGTGATGATATTTTCTTGTCTTCAAGAGAAATGATGCAAGTGCTCCATAACGATCGTGTCATGGTTCAAACTATTGGTCAGGATAGAAAAGGACGACCTGAAGGTAAAGTTATTGAGATTCTGGAAAGAAAAAATGAAACCCTAGTCGGTCGAGTCGTTCAGGGTCAAGGTGTGACTATTGTGGCTGCTGAGGACAAGCGAATTAATCAGGATTTTCTTATTCCGTACCATCTTGATATGGGTGCAAAACCAGGACAAATCGTGGTCATTGAAATTACGGCTCAACCCTCATTTAAGTCGCGACCCATGGGAAAAGTGATTCAGATTCTTGGTAATTATGCTGATAGTGGTATGGAAATCGAGATTGCTTTACGAAAACACCAATTACCTTATAACTTTTCAGACGAAACCATCCGTATTGCGGAATCTTTCTCAAAAAAAGTTTCAGAAAAAGACTTTAAAGAAAGAATTGATTTACGCGATTTACCGCTCATCACAATTGATGGTGAAACAGCAAGAGATTTTGATGATGCAGTTTATGCCGAAAGTGTTGGTAAAAATTGGCGTCTAGTAGTTGCTATTGCTGATGTGAGTTATTACGTCCAACCTGATAACGCTTTAGATAAAGAAGCTTTTGAAAGAGGTAATTCAGTTTATTTCCCCAGAAGAGTCATTCCGATGTTGCCAGAGGCTCTGTCAAATGGCCTTTGTTCACTTAATCCACATGTAGATCGATTGTGTATGATTTGTGACATGTTGATTGATCCAAATGGAAAAGTGACATCGTATAAATTTTATCCCTCTGTCATGGAATCTAAAGCACGAATGACATATACAGATGTGAGTGCTTTATTGAAAGAGACATCGCCTGAATTAACAAAAAAATATAAATCTATTATTCCTCATCTCAAAAATCTTGAATCAGTTTATAAAATACTCACTAAACAAAGACATGCGCGCGGTGCAATTGAGTTTGACTCATCAGAAACCATTATGATTTTTAATGATCAAGGTAAAATTGATCGTATTGAGCCTGTCATTAGAAACGAAGCACATCGACTTATTGAAGAATGTATGTTGGCAGCTAATGTTTGTGCTGCTAATTTTTTAATTGAACATGAGCATCCAGCGCTTTATAGAATTCATGAGGGACCTACCGAAGAGCGCTTAGAAAACTTACAAATATTTTTAGCTGAGTTTGGCTTTATGTTAGGAGGGGGAGATAAGCCAAGTATTAAAGATTACGCAACTTTAATTGAAAAAATAAAAGGCCGGCCGGATGAGCATTTGTTACAAACAGTTCTTTTAAGGTCGATGCAACAAGCTGTTTACAGTCCTGACAATATTGGCCATTTTGGATTAGCTTATGATGCTTATGCACATTTTACTTCTCCAATACGTCGATATCCTGATCTTTTAATTCATCGCGCTATTAAAGCCACATTAGAAAAAAAGAAAATGCCTGCATCAAACTGGCATCTTCTTGGTCAGCATTGCTCTATGACAGAGAGAAGAGCGGACGATGCAACACGCGATGTATCCTCATGGCTTAAGTGTTATTACATGCAAGATAAAATTGGTGAAATATATGAAGGTACTGTTGCAGGCGTGACAAGTTTTGGTTTGTTTGTAGCCATTGATGGCATTTATATTGAAGGTTTATTACATGTGACTGAATTAGGTAATGATTATTTTACCTATGACAAAGCAAGACATGCCATGATTGGTGAAAGATCTCATGCAATTTATCGCCTAGGCGATCGATTAAAAGTAAAATTAGTTCGTGTAGACTTGGAGCTTAGTAAAATTGACTTTAGCCTTGAGAGTCATCAAGAGGTTCAAAAATCAACATTAAAAGATAGAAAACCAAAAAATTTCTTTAAAGATAAAGCGACGCACAAAAAGAAATCTCAGCCTGCAAAACACAGAGGAACTTCAAAGCCAAGCAGATCGGCTAAAAGTAAAAAGAGAATAAGAGCGAAATAATATGTCACAAAGTCAGATCATTTTTGGATTTCATCCGATTATCAGTCAATTAAGACAATCTTCTAGAAGCATTCAAGAAATTTATTTGGATAGTGATCGAAATGATCCTAGAGCTAAAGAAATTATTGGGCTAGCTAAAGAAAATAATATTCGTATTTTAATGGTGGATCGTGCAAGATTAGATGGTATTGCTTCGCAATTAAAACATCAGGGTGTAGTTGCAAAAATCATTCCTTTAGTAATTCCCTATAAAACGGTGGAAGATATTTTAGAAAGTGACCTGAAAGAGCCTGCGTTTTTTTTAATATTAGATGGCGTAGAAGATCCGCATAATTTAGGTGCTTGCTTGCGTGTTGCAGATGGGATGGGAGTCCATGCCGTGATTGCACCTAAAGATAGAGCGGTAGGATTGAATGCTACTGTCAGAAAGGTTGCTTCAGGAGCAGCAGAATCGGTACCTTTTATTATCGTTACGAATTTAGCAAGAACGATTCGACAGCTCAAAGAAGAAGGTGTTCTCGTTGTAGGAACAGCGGAAGACGGTGCAGAATCTCTTTACGAAGCAAATTTTAAAGGGCCCATTGCTGTGGTGTTAGGTTCTGAAGGCAGCGGTCTTAGAAGATTAACCCGTGAAGTATGTGATTTCCTGATTAAGATACCAATGTTAGGCGCTGTTGAAAGTTTAAATGTAAGTGTTGCTAGTGGTATTGTGCTGTCAGAAATTAGACGGCAACGCTTTAAATCTTAAATCCAAGTGTCTTATAAGCAGATAGTCGAGTTTTCGTAAATATCGATGGCGTTTTACTTAAATCTTGATTGTACGATGGCGCTATTTTTTCAATTTTATTCTTCCAGATTTTAGAGTTAATTCTTCGTTTCAGACTTCTTTCTATCACATTGAGCATTGAATAAACTGAGGTCGAAGCTCCGGGAGACGCTCCCAATAAAGCAGCAAGAGAACTGTCATCTGACCAAACAATTTCCGTACCAAACTCTAGTTTTCCAGCTATTTTTTTATAAGGCTTAATAATCTGAACTCTCTTGCCAGCAGATTCTAATTTCCAATCTTTTTCATTAGCTAGCGGATAGAATTCTCTTAGCGTATTCATTTTGTTTTTATATGAATTGCTTGATTGTTTGATTAAATAACTAAGAAGATTTAGGTTGGATACAAACACATGAAGCATAGGAATAATATTTCGTACTTTGATTGATTTGATTAAATCTAAATAGGATCCCGTCTTTAAAAATTTAAATGTAAAACTCGCGAATGGGCCAAACATAAGCTGTTTTTTACCATTGATAATTCTTAAGTCTAAGTGAGGCGCTGACATAGGCGGTGCTTTGGGCCCAGCCAAGCCATAAATTTTAGAAAAGTGCTTCTTTGTAAGTGATGGATTCTTGCATATTAACCATTCTCCATTCACAGGAAATCCGGCATAACCTATCTGATTTTTAATGTTACTTTTTTGAAGAAGATGAATTGTTGAGCCGCCGGCGCCAATAAAAATAAATTTTGCATTTACTAAAAACGTATCATTGGTTTTTATGTTGAATATTTTTATATCCCAAGTTTGATCTTTTTTTTGTGATATAGATTTAATCTCATGATGAGTATGCACAGAAAAATTTTTACTCTTTGATAAAATTTTTAACATTTCATGGCTTAATGATTCAAAATCTACGTCGCTACCATATTCGTATTTTGTCATGGCAACTTCATCTTTTGTTTCCACGCCAATAAGAGGAGCCCATTTTTTAATGGTTTCTTTATTGCAAGAAAATTCCATTCCTTTAAATGAAAGTGTTTTACTAAGCGCTTCGTATCTTTTCTTTAAAAAAGAGATATTTTTTTCGCCTTTAACAAAACTAATGTGAGGAACTTGGGTAATAAATGATTTTGGCTTAAAAGCTTTATATTTTCTTGCTAAAAAACTCCAGAATTGAAGAGATACTTCAAATTCTCTATTGATTTTTAATGCTCTTTCGATATTAACTTCTTTATGCTGATTTAAAGGGGTGTAGTTAAGTTCACAGAAGCCAGCATGGCCTGTCCCAGCATTATTTATGGATTGAGTGCTCTCTAGCGCACAAGAGGAAAGTTTTTCATAAATCGTAATGTTTATGTTGGGATCTAGCTCTTGAATTAATTTTGCTAATGTGACACTCATAATGCCGCCACCTATGCAAACAACATCTTTTTTTATAGTCACCATATATTGATCTAAATCCTTTAAATTTATTTTTTTGATTTTATTAGTTGTTATAATCTATTGAAATAATCTACCTTTAAATTAACTATTAGTCACTAAATTAATGTCTAGACTCTCTGTCATTATCATTGCAAAGAATGAATCTGAAAATATAGCGGATTGTATTAAGAGCGCTAATTTTGCTGACGAAGTTGTTGTTTTGGATTCAGGTAGTTCTGACGATACCAATTCTATAGCAAAGAAATTAGGCGCTAAAGTTTTCAATAAGCCCTGGAAGGGTTATGGCCAACATAAAAATTTAGCTATTCAATTAGCTAAGCACGAATGGATATTTTCTTTAGATGCAGATGAGCGAATTACACCAAATCTCAAGCGAGAAATTTTAAAAACAATAAATCATTCCAATTTAAATGTTTATGATGTTCCTCGTCGTTCTTTGTTTGTTTCTAGATTTATAAAGCATTCTGGCTGGCACCCGGATAGAACAAAAAGACTTTTTAAAAAAGGTAGCGCTAGATTTTCAGAGCATCATGTCCATGAACATCTTATAACTAAATGCGAGATCGGACATTTAACCGAATCTCTTATTCATTATTCATATAGAGATTTTGAAACCGTTTTGAAAAAAATCAATGTTTATTCAAGCCTAGGTGCTAGGGATCTTAAAAATAGAGGGAAGAGTAGTAGTCTTAAAAAAGCAATTTTTCATGCAATTTGGGCTTTTATTAGAACCTATTTTTTAAGGCTGGGTTTTCTGGACGGCCGTGAAGGCTTGATGCTTGCCATTTCTATCGCAGAGGGCACTTACTACCGGTATATCAAGCTTATCTATCTTAAATAAAAAAGCCCATAATAATGGGCTTTTTTTAATTTGGCTCCTCGACCTGGGCTCGAACCAGGGACACACGGATTAACAGTCCGTTGCTCTACCGACTGAGCTATCGAGGAATTGAGAACGAGATCATAAAGCAGTTATTGCTCTAAGGTCAACTTATCAAGCCTTAAATTATACTTGAATTGAAGCCTTATTTAAACAGTGAGTGCGCGTTTGATGCGTTTCATTGCCTCTACTAAATTGTCCATAGAAGTTGCAAATGAAATTCTGAAATAACCATCAGAACCAAATGCAGAGCCTGGCACTACCGCCACGCCTTCTTTTTCTAGGAGGTAATCGGCCAAAGCAAGATCAGTTTTTTCTTTTAGAATTTTTTGATCATACAAACGTTTGATTGCCTTTCTTGCATCAGGGAAAGCATAGAAAGCTCCTTGTGCTTCAATGCACGAAAGTCCTGGGATCTCATTAAAACTTTTGACGACGTAATCGTGTCTTTCCCTGAAGGCTTTAATCATGGGTTGCATACATGCTTGCTCTCCCGAAAGCGCTGCCTCTGCTGCTACCTGCGATATTGATGTTGGGTTTGATGTTGATTGTGATTGGAGTATTTCCATAGCTTTTATAATGTAACTTGGACCTGCTGCAAAACCGATTCGCCAGCCTGTCATAGAATAAGCCTTTGAAACACCATTCATAACGACACAACGATCTTTTAATGATGGCTCAACATTTAAAATATTATAAAAAGGCATGTCCTTTAATTTGACATGCTCATACATATCATCTGTCCCAATTAAAATATTGGGATGTTTTGTAAGTATTTTTGCAAGAGATTCTAATTCTTCTCTTGAATAAACAGCGCCCGTTGGATTTGAAGGTGAGTTCAACATGAGCAGTTTTGTTTTTGGAGTGATTGCCTTTTCAAGTTGTTCGGCTGTCATTTTGAATTTTTGTTCAATTCCACATTCAACAATAACTGGTTTAGCATTCGAGACTAGGGCAATATCTGCATAAGATACCCAATAAGGTGCTGGAATAATAACTTCATCTCCTGCATTTAAAACAGCAAGACAGAAATTAAAAATACATTGTTTGCCACCAACACCAACAATAATTTCATTAGAGTTGTATTCAAGATTATTATCGCGTTTAAATTTTTCAATAATCGCTTTTTTTAATGATGGGATACCAGACACGGGTGTGTATTTAGTAAATCCATTATCGATCGCTTTTTTTGCAGCATCCTTAATGTGTTGTGGCGTATCAAAATCTGGTTCACCAGCAGCAAGACCAATAATATCTTTACCTTCAGATTTATAGCGAGCTGCTTTTGCAGTAATAGCAAGTGTTGGAGATTCTTTTATTCGACCGACACAGTCGGATAGTTTGATGGCTGACAATTTAGATCCAGGGTTTATTAATGATTGCCCCTATTTTACGCAAAAAGAACTGCAGTTGAAATAGACTTTTAATCTAATCGCAGGTCTTAGAGCAGCCAACCAGTTTATTGTAGTCTTCGAGAAGTTCAGGATTAACTTTAGCAATTTGTTCTCGAATATTTTTAATTTCGATTTTGTCTTCTTTACCTTTAGCAATAAAACCTAAACGAAAGAGTGCATCGGTATTTTGATTGTCTAATTTGGTGGATTGTCGATATGCTTTTTCAGCAGCATTTAAATTATTAAGGTTTTCGTTAGCGAAGCCAACTTCAAACCAAGCTTCAGCATTATTTGCTTCTTTTCTTGTCCATTCGTTAGCTACTTCGAGTAATTTTTTCCAATCTTCTTTAATGGTTGGAATTGCAACTTGAAGAAAGATTGGTTTTTTATCTTCCTCTTCCTCCCATAAAGCTGTACCAGTGATTGGGAAATTAGTTTCAGTAGGTTTATTTTTAAGTGAATTGAGCCATTCAACCGGAAGAGCATAATAAAAAGAATTTTTTCCAGAAGTTTTGAAAGTATTTATACCTACAAGCCGACCTTCAGTATCAAATAAGCCGCTTCCTGATGCGCCCATCCTAAATTTTGCCGAACTCAAGATCACCTTTCCTTGATCAAGATCATAGGTAGATTTCACAAAACCTGCACTTGTTAATGGGGCAGGTACGCCATTTGAATGACCTATTGCGATCACTTCTTGACCTTTTTTAAGGTCAGTACTTTTACCTATAGGAACCGATTTGTGTGGCATCCCGAATGTACTAACTAAACATAAATCATGCCAACGATCTGCTTTAACTGCGGTCACTGAGTAAGTTTCTTCGCCCTGAGAAACCCATGGTTGCTTTGTTTTTCTTAATACATGACAATTCGTGATGACTTGATTGTCTCCTACAACAACTCCTGAGCCATACGCAAGACCGCCGGTTTCGTTGTACCCCCTTATCATGACAACGCTTAAAAATGAACTCATTAACTGGTCATTATTTAAAGCAAATACATTCGTTGGAAAAAATGATAACCCAATTGAAATAATTGCAAAAAATTTAAAGAATGGTTTCATAGGAAGTCGCTTATAAAAAGTATAATGTTCACTGGACTATATGCAATACTAAAAGTTCTCGTTAGTTTTGCCACATATTTAATTTTCTAATAGTTTATTTAAGTAGAATATCACTATCTTGTTACTTACATTTCCAAACAGCCCTTATCAGTTATTCCAACCATTTTCCCCTGCTGGAGATCAGCCACAAGCTATTGATCTTTTAACGCAAGGGATTTTTGATGGAAAAAAGTTCCAAACACTCTTAGGTGTCACTGGCTCTGGAAAAACATACACCATAGCAAATGTAATCGCGAGAACAGGAAAGCCCGCAATTGTAATGGCGCCTAACAAAACACTAGCCGCGCAACTTTATTCAGAATTCAGAGAATTTTTTCCCCAAAATGCTGTGGAATATTTTGTGTCTTACTACGATTACTATCAGCCTGAAGCTTATGTTCCCGCCCGAGATCTTTTTATTGAGAAAGATTCAAGTATTAACGAGCATATTGAACAAATGCGCTTATCTGCAACCAAGGCTCTTCTTGAGCGTGATGACAGCATTATTGTAGCCACAGTATCTGCGATTTACGGTATCGGAGACCCTGTTGATTATCAGGGTATGGTTATGCATCTCATTAAAGGTGAAAAGTTATTACAACGTAATATTATTTTGCGCTTAGTTTCTATGCAATATGAACGTAATGATTTTGATTTCTCACGAGGTGCCTTCAGAGTAAGAGGAGATACTATTGATATTTTCCCAGCTGAAAATTCAGAGACTGCAATTAGAGTGACATTATTTGATGATCTCATAGAATCGATTACGCTCTTTGACCCACTCACAGGGCAGATGTATAACAAAGTGAATCATTTTACAGTTTATCCTTCGAGTCATTATGTAACGCCAAGAGAAACCACTGTCAGGGCAATTGAAAAAATTAAAAATGAACTAAGAGAGCGCTCAGAATATTTTATAAAAGCCAATAAATTAGTTGAAGCTCAAAGAATTGAACAGCGCACTCGTTTTGATATTGAGATGTTAAATGAAATAGGTTTTTGTAAGGGTATTGAAAATTATTCGAGACATTTGTCAGGCAGGAACCCAGGTGATCCACCTCCTACCTTAATTGAATATCTACCTAAAGATGCGCTTATGATTATTGATGAAAGCCATGTGACCGTTCCTCAAATTGGTGGAATGTATAAAGGCGATCGTGCTCGAAAAGAAAATTTAGTTGAGTATGGATTTAGATTGCCATCAGCGCTTGATAATCGACCTTTAAAATTTGAAGAGTTTGAAAAAACAATGCGTCAATGTATTTTTGTTTCAGCAACACCTGCTGAATATGAAGCCCTGCATACACAACAAATTGTAGAGCAAGTTGCTAGACCTACAGGATTGATTGACCCTGAAATTATTGTCAAACCAGCAGATACACAGGTCGATGATTTATTAAGTGAGATTAATCTTCGCGTTGAAAAAAATGAAAGAGTACTAGCAACAACCCTTACTAAACGTATGGCTGAAGATTTGACTGACTATTTATCTGAACATCAAATTAAAGTGCGCTATCTTCACTCAGACATTGATACGGTAGAACGCGTTGAAATTATTCGCGATTTAAGATTAGGCAAATTCGATGTAGTGGTGGGTATTAATCTATTAAGAGAAGGTCTTGATATTCCAGAAGTTTCTCTTGTGGCTGTATTAGATGCTGACAAAGAAGGCTTTTTAAGGTCTGAACGTTCCCTCATTCAAACGGCGGGAAGGGCAGCCCGTAATTTAAATGGACAAGTTATTTTCTATGCCAACAAGATTACACGAAGCATGAAAATAGCTATGGACGAAACTAGCCGAAGGCGCACCAAGCAAATTACATTTAATTTAGAAAATAATATTACGCCCATAGGCGTTACCAAAAAGATTAAAGATATTATTGAGGGTACTTTTGATAAAGAAGAAGTCGATTTTAATCGGGCGCTAAAGAAGGAAGAGGCTCGCTATGACCATTTAAACGAGCAGCAGATGGCCAAGGAAATCCAAAAGCTAGAAAAATCAATGCAGACAGCGGCACGTAATTTAGAATTTGAAAAAGCGGCTCAACTTCGAGACGAAGCGAAATTCCTTAAAGAAAGACTTTATGGAGCAGGGCTTAAGGACCGAATTGATCTCTAAAAATCATTGATTTAATTCAAAAAACACCTATAATACTCGATCATTCTACCTTGCTTTACAGTGAACCGCATCACTGAAAGCTATTAACCATAAGGGGATTTATATGCGACATTATGAAGTTGTATTCATCGTACATCCTGATCAAAGCGAACAAGTGCCTGGCATGATTGAACGCTACAGATCTCTAGTAACATCTAAAGGTGGAAAGCTCCACCGCCTCGAAGACTGGGGCCGCAAACAGCTTGCCTACATGATTGAAAAAATTCACAAAGCTCATTATGTGCTTATGAACATTGAATGTGACCTTGAAACGCTTGCAGAGTTAGAGCATGCATTCAAATTCAATGATGCCGTTTTACGTCATTTGATTATGGGCACAAAAACAGCCGTGACTTCACCATCTATTATGATGAAAGAAGAAAAATCAAAATCAGTGCTTGATAAAGATGAGCGTGCTGCACCTGAGGTTGTTGAAGCTTAATTTAGATTGAACTGCTTAGAAATTTCTGGGGAAGTGTCTCACGTGGATCCAATTCGATACACACCCGCAGGAATACCAGCACTCAATCTTACTTTAAAACATAACTCAGAGCAGATTGAAGCGAATTTAAAACGGACAATCAATTGTGAGTTAAGCGCAAAAATCATGGGTAGTAATGCTTTGATACCAGTGAAAATTGGCGACAGAATTAAAACAAAAGGGTTTATTGGAAATAAGAGCGCAAAAAGTAATCAGCTCATTTTTCATATTAATTTTATAGAATATCTATAGGAGTTTAAGATGGCTAGAGAAATGTACAAAAGAAGACGTTACTGCAGATTTAGTGCTGAAGGCATTAAAGAAGTAGATTACAAAGATGTCGATTTATTAAAAGACTTTATTACTGAAAATGGAAAGCTGATTCCAGCTCGTATCACAGGCACTAAAGCCATTTATCAACGACAACTCAATATTGCGGTGAAGCGCGCTCGTTTTTTAGCGCTTTTACCATACACTGATAAGCACTAAGGAGATTATAAGATGCAAGTTATTTTATTAGAGAAAGTTGCTAATTTAGGAAACCTTGGTGACATTGTTAAAGTTAAAGATGGATTTGGTAGAAATTTTTTAATTCCACAAGGAAAAGCTAAACGCGCAACAGATTCAAACAAAGCAGAATTTGAAGCAAGACGTGCCGAGCTTGAAAAACAACAAGCAGCGCTTCTTGATGCTGCCAAAGATAGAGCTAAAGCCCTTGCTGGTTTTAATCTTGCTGTGACGCAAAAAGCTGGTGTTGACGGAAAACTTTTTGGCTCCGTGACAAACACAGATATTGCTGAAGGTTTGACGGCTAAAAATATTAAGGTGGTTAAAGCTGAGATTCGTATGCCAAATGGCCCACTCAAAACTGTAGGTCAGCATCAAGTCACCATTGCTTTGCATCATGATGTGACAGTTGATATTACAATCGACGTGATTGGTGAACCTGCTTAATAAAAAGCAATCTATTTTTTTAAAGGCTGCCTAGAGCAGCCTTTTTTTATTCCGTTATAATTAATCCATGGCTGACGATATTCTCAATACCCTTAAATTACCCCCTCATTCGATTGAAGCAGAACAGTCTTTATTGGGTGGTTTGCTCATTGAAAATGAGGCGCTTGATAAAATTGCGGACCTTGTGTCGCCCAGTGATTTTTATCGTCAAGATCATCGTTTAATTTATCAGCATATTATTAAGCTTGTTGAGCAAAATAGCCCAGCGGATATTGTGACTGTTGCTGAATCCTTAGAGAAGAATGCTGAGTTAGTAACGGCTGGTGGTATAAGTTATTTGGGTTCTTTAGCACAAAATACGCCAACTTCTGCGAATATTCGTCGATATGCAGAGATTGTCCGCGAACGTTCAATAATGAGACATTTGGTCGAGGTGGGTTCTGATATTGCAGATAGTGCTTTTGCGCCCCAAGGGCGAGATGCTCAGCAACTTTTAGATGAAGCTGAAGCTAAAATTTTTCAAATTGCTGAAAAAGAAAAGCATGATCAATCGGGCTTTAAGGATATTAAAGAGCTTTTGCCTCAGGTAGCACAAAGGATTGATGATTTATTTACTGCAGGGGCGAGTGACGTTACCGGTGTACCCACGGGATTCTCAGATTTAGATGCTATGACCTCAGGATTGCAACCAGGTGACCTTGTCATTGTTGCTGGTCGTCCTTCCATGGGTAAAACTTCATTAGCTCTTAATATGGCAGAAAATGTTGCGTTAGATACAGGGCTTCCTGTCGCAGTATTTTCAATGGAAATGGCTTCTACTCAATTAACTATGCGTCTATTAGGTTCAGTCGGACGTTTAGACCAGCACAAGATGAGAACAGGGCGTCTTGAAGATGATGACTGGGAACGATTAACTCATGCACTTGGAAGGCTTAATGAGGCACCTATCCATATTGACGAAGGTGCTAGTTTAAATTCTTTTGATATAAGAGCGCGCGCTAGAAGACTCTCGAGACAGTGCGGAAAATTAGGTTTGATTGTCATCGATTACCTTCAATTAATGTCACCTCCAGGTGGGCGACAAAGCGAAAATCGTGCGACGGAAATTTCTGAAATGTCACGATCACTTAAAGCTCTTGCAAAAGAGCTTGATGTTCCAGTTGTTGCATTATCTCAGCTCAATCGAAGCGTTGAACAGAGACCTGATAAGCGCCCCGTAATGTCTGATTTGAGAGAATCAGGTGCGATTGAACAAGACGCTGATTTAATACTTTTCATTTATCGAGACGAAGTTTATAACCCTGATACGCCAGATAAAGGTGTTGCAGAAATCATTATTGCAAAACAAAGAAATGGCCCTATTGGGCGAGTTAGACTCACATTCTTAGGTGAATATACTCGCTTCGAAAATTTTGCTAATCCAGGCTTTCAATCTTACGACGAATAATATAAATGCGTCCTCTTAAGGCATTCATTAATCAAGCTTCGCTTCGACATAATCTCGCTATTGTTAAGAAATTAACACCTAAATCTAAGATCATGTCAGTTGTAAAGGCTAATGGTTATGGACATGGTCTTATTAATGTTGCTCACGGACTAAGTGAAAGCGATGGTTTTGCTGTACTTAGTTTAAATGAAGCAATTGACTTAAGAGAGCACGGTTTTGAGCAAACCATTTTATTATTAGAAGGCGCTTTCGAAGCTTACGAAATTCCTATAGCAGCAAAAATGCGCATCAACCTTGTGGTGCATAATATTAAACAATTACAGATGATTGAACACTCAAAGATCAATCATCCTATCGATATTCACTTTAAGATTAATACTGGAATGAATCGCTTAGGATTTGACCCTAAGGACGCAAAAGACATTCTTAAATCTTTGCAAAATAAATCTTATATTAAATCGATCACACTCATGACACATTTTGCAACTGCGGATGAACCTAGGGGTGTTGATTGGCAATTTAATATTTTTAATGATATTGCTAATCATTTTAATTTCTCTCGTTCGGTTGCAAATTCGGCATCTATTCTTAATTTTAAAAGTACCCATCTTGATTGGGTCCGACCCGGGATTATGCTCTATGGCGCATCACCAATTGTAGGAGAAAAATCTAGTTCTTTTAACCTTAAACCTGTTATGCAATTGAAAAGCAAAATTATTGCAATACAAAATTTATCTAAAAATGATTCAATTGGATATGGCGACAGTTTTAAAGCTAAAAATGATATGCGTATCGCAGTGGTTGCATGTGGCTATGCGGATGGTTATCCGAGACATGCGCCAACTGGAACACCAGTTTTCGTTGAGGGAAAAAAAACATTTACTGTTGGTAGAGTATCTATGGATATGCTTTATATAGATATCACCAATATTCCTAATGTATCTATTTCAAGCGATGTTGAATTATGGGGTGAGCATATTCCTGTCGACGAAGTTGCTGAAAAATCTGGAACAGTAGGTTATGAATTACTTTGCGCTATTTCCGCATCCATAAGAGTTCCTATAGAAACATTATATGGCCAAAAATAAGATTGCATTTGTTTGCACTGAATGTGGTGGTCAATCGACCAAATGGCAGGGGCAATGCCCACATTGTATGACATGGAATACCATGGCAGAAAGCATTATTGAAGCTTCCATGCCTAATCGATATGCATCTCTGACACAAACCTCTGAATTAAAAAAACTTAATGAAGTTAAAATGTCAGCCATTTACAAGAGAACGTCTTGTATAAGTGAATTTGATCGAGTTCTAGGTGGCGGTTTTGTTCCTGGAGGTGTCGTATTAATTGGTGGAGATCCTGGTATTGGAAAATCGACACTACTTATTCAGGCGCTTTCACATATGACTAATGATAAAAGTCAGGCGCCATGCAAAGTTATTTACGTAAGTGGTGAAGAGTCACCACAGCAGATAGCTATGCGAGCAAAACGTTTAGAGCTAGAAGTCTCAGATATTTTTATCTTGTCTGAAATAAATTTAGAAAAAATTATTCAATCAATTGAAAAAAATAAACCCGATGTTGTTGTTATTGATTCTATTCAAACAATTTATTCGGAAGAGTTGCAATCAGCACCTGGTTCAGTTACTCAAGTCAGAGAGTGTTCAGCACAATTAACGCGCATTGCAAAACAATTAGAAGTAAGCATGATTTTAGTTGGTCACGTTACAAAAGAAGGTTCATTAGCAGGTCCTCGCGTGTTAGAGCATATTGTAGATACTGTGCTTTATTTCGAAGGCGATCAAAACTCGAGCTTTAGAATGGTACGCGCATTTAAAAATCGCTTTGGTGCTGTCAATGAGCTTGGCGTATTTGCTATGACTGAGAAAGGTTTGCGAGAAGTGACAAATCCTTCCGCACTATTTTTGTCACATCATCATGAAGAAGTTTCTGGATCATGTATTACAGTAACTCAAGAAGGAACAAGACCGCTTCTTATTGAGATTCAAGCGCTTGTTGATAATGCGCATGGAGCATCGCCTAAACGCTTAGGTGTTGGTTTGGAGCAGAATCGACTTTCGATGCTTCTTGCCGTATTGCATAGACATGGCGGCATTGCATGCTTTGATCAAGATGTTTTTGTAAATGCGGTAGGCGGTGTCAAGATTACAGAGCCAGGTGTAGATCTTGCTATTTTATGCGCTATTGTTTCATCGTTTAAAAATCAACCTATCAATCAAAAAACAATTATTTTTGGTGAGGTCGGTTTAGCAGGCGAGGTAAGACCTATTCAAAGAGGCCAAGAACGCATCAAAGAGGCTGCAAAATTAGGATTTACACGAGCTATCATTCCCAAAGCAAATATTGCTAAACAAAAGATTGCAGGAATTGATGTGATGGGCATTGAATATCTTTCTCAAGCACTTCAACTGCTTAAAGCATAAAATTTATTTTTAAAGAAGCATTTAAATATGACGAGCATCTTCCTAAAAGGCGGAAGGATTACCTTGCGATTGAGTGTTTGTTCTGGCCGATCTCTTTTAATCTCAAGCAGTAATGTTTCATAAATTTTTCCCATAAGTAAGCCGGGAATCTGTGAATTTATATCTTCTTTAGGGATTTTTTCATAAGCAGATTTATAAAAATTTTCTGCACGCTCAATTTGATAAATCAATAAGTTTGATACATTTTTATTTTCTTGAAATCTTAAAATGTCATTTTCAGAAACATTGAATTGATGAAGTTCGTCGAGTGGAATATAGATTCTATTTTTTCTTGCATCTTCTCCAACGTCACGAATAATATTTGTGAGTTGAAGAGCAATACCCAAGTCATGAGCAAACTTTAAAGTCCCTTGATTTTTAAAGCCTAATATTTTGACGCATAATATGCCCACTACGCCTGCAACTCTGTAGCAATAAAGTTGGAGTTGTTTAAAACTTTCGTAGCGATTAAATTTTAAATCCATTTCCATACCATCTAGCATTTCTATGAAATAGGCCTCATTAAGTTCATAAGTACCAATAAACTTTAAAAGTGACTTTGTCACTGGATGTTGCGGTGTTTCATGAAATAATCGATTTATTTCATTTTTCCACCAATTTATTTTTGCCGTCGCTACTTCGAGATCAATTGTGTTATCAACAATATCATCAATTTCCCTACAAAATGCGTAAAGCGACACAAGGGCATCTCGCCTGTTCTTACTTATAAAGTAAAAAGTCCACGTGAAATTTGATTTACTCTCTTTAACCTTCTCGTAGCAATATTGAATAGGAGTCATGATAGTTTTAGAGCTGCAGCTTTAAGGAATATGAATATCCAATCTAATGTTTTAATTTTAGGTGGGTTAATGAATAAATTACAGTCATTTCTTTTCATTCTTTCTAGTAATAAAAGTGCTGCAAGCTCAATCATTTGTATTTCCAAGCCAAGCCTACCTTTTATTTTTTTCCCAAGCCCTAAGCCTTCCTTAAGGATTTGGTAATTCCGATTAACCCAAAATTTTTTATATCTTATCCATTGAGCTGAAAAGTTTCTTTTTTCGATATCTTTGATATTCAGATTAAATTCTTTTATCTCGTCTTTTGGAAAATAAATTCGACCTTTTTTATAATCTTCAACAGCCCCTTGAGCAAAATTAATAAGCGCTAACGCCGTACAAATCGCATTAGATTTGCGAATATTTTCTTTATTATCTTTTTTTACAAGGCTTAAAATAAGTTCACCAGCTGGGTTCGCTGCATCCTCACAATATTTGATTAGGCCATTAAATCTAGAGTATTGTTTATGATTAATATCTTTATTAAAAGCATTAATAAATTTATATAAGTTACTGATTTTTATATTATATTTAATACATATTTTTTTTAATATTTTAAAATATGGGTCATTAATTTTTTGATTTTTTTCAATTTTTTTTAGATGATCTTTAAGGTATTTTATTTCCTTAAGACGGTCTTTCTTAGATTTATTTCCTTCATCAGCAATATCGTCTCCGGTACGAGCAAAAGCATACAAGGTCGTAATAGCCTCTTTCATTTCTATATCAAGAATTAATGAGCCTACAGTAAAATTTTCATAATGCTTCTTTGTTTGTTTGATTTTGTATTGGTTCTTTATGTTTTGTGTAATCCTCATATTCAGTAGTATGTTATAGAATGTAATTCTTTAATAGGTGGGATTAGTTTTATGTTTGGAATTATTGGTGGCACGGGATTAGCTTCTATACATGAATTAAAAGTATTAAAGCGTGAGCTCATTAGAACACCTTATGGAGAACCTTCTCAGCCCCTCATTTTTGGATCATTATCAAATAAAAATATTGTTTTTCTAGCTCGTCATGGCTCGGGCCACACAATACCGCCTCATGAAATTAATTATCGTGCGAACATTTGGGCGCTTCAATCGGTGGGGGTTACGAAAATCATATCAGTAGCCACTGTCGGTGTAATCGATGAAGCAGTTAAACCAGGCACTATATGTATTCCCAGTCAAATTATTGATTATACATATGGCCGTAAAAATACTTATTTTGATGGCGCTGAAATGCCAGTTAAGCACATAGATTTTACTTATCCATATGATGAATCTTTAAGAAAACAAATTATTACTTCTGCACAGACTTTATTAAAAACAGTGGTGACTGAAGGTGTTTATGCGGCAGTGCAGGGACCTCGATTAGAAACTGCAGCCGAAATAAATCGTCTTGAAAAAGATGGTGCTAATATCGTTGGTATGACTGGAATGCCTGAAGCGGCTTTGGCAAAAGAACTTAATATTGCATATGCAGCCATATGCCCTATGGTAAATCATGCCGCTGGAAGAGGTCAAAGTAAAGATGCTATTTCATTTTCTAGTATTAATGAGCTTTGTGATAATGATGTTTGTCAACTTATGATGACTGATGTAATTAGACTGATTCAAACAATTATTTCAAAAAATTAAATGACCATAAGACAAGTGTTAAAAATGGGCGATCCGCTGCTTTTGAAAGTTGCAGAGCCAATTCATGATTTCAAAAGTCGCGCATTAAAAAATTTGATTGAAGATATGCAAGATACTATGCATTCTTTAAATGGCGCAGGCTTAGCAGCACCTCAAATAGGCGTGAGTCTAAGAGTTGTCATTTTTGGTGTTAAAAAGACTCCGCGATATCCAGACGCAGAAGAAGTGCCGTACACTATTTTAATTAATCCAAAACTTACCTTTCTTGATGATGATAAGGAAAGTGGATGGGAAGGGTGTCTTTCCGTTCCTGGCATGAGGGGTTTAGTGCCAAGATTTAAAAAACTTCGTTATCAAGGCTATGATTTGAATCACAATCCAATTGATCGCACAGTTACTGATTTTCATGCGCGCGTCGTTCAGCATGAATGTGATCATTTAGATGGTATTCTTTATCCTATGAGGATTGAGGATTTGAGTAATTTTGGATTTTCTGAAGTTTTATTTCCTGGTTCAGACCTTCAAGATGATTAAAGGATATGTTAGAATTCTCGCTCCGGAAGAGTGGCTGAGCGGTTTAAGGCAGCGGTCTTGAAAACCGTCGAGGGTTCATAGCCCTCCGTGAGTTCGAATCTCACCTCTTCCGCCATA